>SNQW01000022.1_pt1 | contig 197088 bp, 196 predicted proteins | sample 2580511 | NCBI WGS metagenome assembly SNQW01 (sample SAMN10953775, study PRJNA522744) | food fermentation metagenome | isolation source: 8-hour incubation of native-enriched microbial consortia from nixtamalized... | place: Mexico | collected 2017-09-24
CCCTTTGTAGCTTAACCATCAAAGGGTTATCACCTTATTAGAGAATGTTCAAAAAATCCGGGAAACAGCGCTTTGAATTTCTGCGTTGCATTGTCCCTCCGCTGCTCACGTAGTCTTACCTACGCTCCGCTGTTCGGGTCTGCCGCGCCTTGAACTTCACGGCTCTGTTTGTCCTCGTTTTTGAACACGCTTTATTACAATTTGGATCTTCCTAATTGCGCATTGTTCTTCTGTATCCAGTTTTCAAAGTGCAATGTGTATCTTTTATCGTTTGTCGCTTAATTTAGCGGCGACATATACAAATATATCACTTCCTCAAAAAATACGCAAGAACTTTTCTAAAGAAAATCTGACCAGCTTTTCCTTTTTTCTTTTCGTATGCACACATGCTTTGTTTAAGCAAGGAAACAATCATATTTCGATACGTACACAATGACCACATATAAGAAGAAGCTCCGACTATTGTCGGAGCCTGGGATGATGCTTCTTTCACTACTTGTTCTGTTGTTGCTGTTGTGCAGCTTTCGCTTTAGACTGTTGATTAGCCTGGCGAACAGCCTGAACATTTGTCTCGCTACCAAACTCAGTGTCAGCTCCGAATTGGGAAGCTGAAGCTTGGTTTTGCTGACGCACTTTGTTAATGTCAGTGCCTGCTTTAGAACGTTTAGCCATGAATCTCACCCCCAGTCATTAAGGTGCTCTGCTTACGGATTTTTACGCAATCCTCATTCTTCCATCCGTCCGCTGACTAAACGTTCTTTTTGCTGCTTGGAGTAACGCTTAATGGCGTATTCTCGTTTTAAAGCGGCGCTTCTGTCTGCTGCTTCCTCTATATACACAACTTCCACAGGGGTTCGTCCGCGCGTATAGCGCGCCCCTTTTCCTGCATTGTGTTTTTTTACCCGTTCCTCTATATTCGGCGTGCATCCGGTATATAAAGAATTGTCGGCACAACGTAATATGTAAACAAAATACATAATTCTGATAAATCCTTTCTGAATTTATGTATCCTAACTTATATTATAATCGTATAAAATGGAAAAAAAGGAAAGGAGAGATGCACAATGCTTCATCCGGCAACAATTGAACGAGTGATGCTTGCCGCTCTGTCTTACGGTGGAGATTTTGCCGAAGTGTTTGTTGAGAACAAAGTCGAGCAAAATATTTCTATGGTCAAAGGCGAAGTGGAAAAAGCACGCTCCGGACAGGATTTCGGCATCGGTATACGCATTTTTCATGGAAACGATTACCTCTATACGTATACCAGCAACGAAGACGAAGAACACCTCATCGAAACCGCCCGCCTTCTCTCCCAGGCAGCCAAAAAAAGCGAGCATAAAAATAAAACGATTACGTTCCAGAAACGTTTTTTCGTGCCTCGCCACCTCGCGCAAATCGATCCACGTGTCGTCTCAATCCATCAAAAACGGGATGTACTGGCCGAGCTAAATCATCATGCCATGGCATACCATACCGCCATCTCGCAGGTACGGACCCGCTACTTTGATGAAACACAGAAAGTGCTCATCGCTAATTCAGAAGGTGTATGGGCGGAAGATACACGCGTGCGCACCCGCATCTTCGTAGAAGCTATTGCTACCGAAGATGGACAAAAGCAGCGGGGATATGTCGCTCCTGGCGCACAGAAAGGGTTCGAATTCTACAATGAGCTCGATCTACGCGCACTGGCCGAGTCAGCGGCAGATACAGCGGTCCGCATGCTGGAGGCTAAGCCATGCCCAGGCGGCAAAATGCCGGTCGTTATCGATAACGGATTCGGCGGCGTCATCTTCCATGAAGCTTGCGGGCATGGGATGGAGGCTACAGCAGTTGCCAAAGGCAAAGGACCTTACGCTGGCAAATTGGGGCAACAAGTCGTCAGTAACAAAATCTCCGCAGTGGATGACGGTACGATTAACAATGAATGGGGCTCACTCCATATCGATGACGAGGGCACTCCGGCCAAGCGCAACGTGCTAATTGAAAAAGGCATACTTAAAGGATATCTTGTCGATAAGTTGAATGGACGGCGCATGGGGATGGAATCTACCGGTTCATCGCGGCGCCAGTCATATCGTTTCGCTCCTACATCCCGTATGACCAATACGTATATTCTAGGTGGCACCGACAAGCTTGAAGACATGATTGCCACTACCGAGTACGGACTGTATGCCAAAACAATGGGCGGCGGCAGCGTGAATACGACGACTGGAGATTTTAACTTCGCCGTATTAGAAGGATATATGATCGAGAATGGCAAGCTTACGTATCCGGTCAAAGGGGCCACCTTAATCGGGAATGGGCGGCAGACAATGTACGATGTCGACATGGTGGGCAATAACTTCTTGCCGGGACAGGGAATGTGCGGTTCGGTCAGCGGGTCCATCCCAGTTAACGTCGGCCAACCTGCGCTGCGTGTATCACAATTGACGGTTGGGGGGAGCGGCCAATGATTCAACAACTATTCGAACTTGCCGAAAAAAAACGAATCGCTGAACTTGAGGTACTGACCAGTCAATCCATAAACTTCAGCGTCCAAGCGTATGAAGGAAAAATCGAATCATACAAAAAAACCGATACAGCCGGGCTCGGCGTTCGCGGCACATACCAGTCTGGTACCGGCTACGCTTATACAGAACGACTCCGCCCTCACGAATTCGAGACCTTACTGGACATGGTGAAGGATAACGCTTCTTTAATGAAAGAGAAAGAACCCATGCTTCAGGAGAAACAGAAAGGAAGCTGGCATGACAGTCAGCCTGACCTTACAGAAGAAGATAAGATTACGCTTGCACTTGAGTTGGAAGCACAAGCAAGGGCCGCCGAAGAAGTGTCGGACGTCAGCTACGCAATGATAAGTTCAGGAGAAAGTACGCGCCAAATCGCCAATACACACGGATTAGATAAAACGTATCGTTCCAACTATAGTATGGCGTACCTGTCTGTCATCGTAAAACGTGGTGAAGAAGTGGAGACAGACAGCGCATATTATATAGGAGATTTAAGTAAGCTAGACCACGCCAAGCTAATTGATGAGGCTGTAGGCAAAGCCCGTCGCAAACTGGGCGGCAAACCGATACCTGTCGGGCGATATCAAGCCGTGTTGGATCGCCGTGTTGTCTGCTCGTTGCTCGGCGTCTATAGCGGGGTATTCTCAGCACGAAATGTTCTGCAAGGTACGTCTCGCCTCGAAGGCCAACTCGGTGAGAAACTATTCGGCTCACTCGACTTGCTGGACGATCCATATTCCGGGCACGAGCGCGTTCTATTCGACGATGAAGGCATGGATACATCTGCGCGCTATTTAGTGCGGGATGGGATTGTAGAGAGTTATCTTCACAGTCTTCAGACCGCAGCGGAAATGAAACAGACGCCTACCGGCCACGGCATTCGCAGCTACAAGGGAACAGTGCAAATCGCCCCCCATCGTCTGCAAATACCGAATGGCACAACCGGGCTAAATGACCTGTTCTCCGAAATGACGAACGGGATTTATATCACGGATGTACAGGGACTTCATTCCGGTACAAATACGGTCTCCGGTGACTTCTCGCTTGCGGCGCAGGGCTTTCGCATCGAGAACGGACAAATCACCTCACCAGTGAAAGAAATCACTATCGCGCATAACTTTTTTGATATGTTTGCACAACCGATTAAGAAAGCAGACGATTTCGATTTCTCAATGCCTGGCGGACATAGTCAATACGGCGCACCCTCTATCCTATTCGAGATGATAGCAGTATCAAGCTGACACCGTAACAAAACAAACCCTCCTGCTCTCTAGCATCAGGAGGGTTTGTTTGCCGGATCCCCGGTTGAACCATCCTGTGTTGTCGCTGGATGCTCAACTGGAGCCGGGTCTGTCTTGGTATTTTTTAGCTTCCATCCTAGCTCCGTCTTCTCTACGGTAATCGTCATAAGATAGTCCTGGCTGGTCTGAGGCTGATTGGGACTAGAACGTGTAATAAGCGCCTCTACGACCGCTTGCTTATCATCTTTTTGCTTTAACGTAACCTGCTTTACTTTATCGGTTGGAAAAATAGTCGGTTCTTTAGCTGCCCATGTGTCCTGAAGACGGCGCGTCTCTATGTCAATGTATTCCTGTGTCGCATGCGGCGCCAGGGCACGCTGGAACTGAGTCAGCGCTGCCTTCCTAAACTTATCTCCATTCGCTCCGTTTATCAGCGGCATGCTGGCTTCATATGCGCTACGAAGTGCCGCACGGGACTCCTGTTCCATTAAGTAAGCCAATTGTGGCAGCGTTTGCTCGTCCACTTCCGCGCTTTTCAGGCGCTCGATTTGCTGCTCCAGCTTTGCCTTCTCGTCAGTCACCTGCTTGGTCTGTTGGCGACTATCACTCAATTGTTTTTTTACGTTATCGAGCTCAATTTTCAACGCCTGGTTCTCACGTTCAATTACTTTCGTATTACATCCGGTTAATACACTTAACGACGCGAATAGAGCAATCGCGCCCAATTTTACTTTTCTTCTCATCTACGTCAAACTCCTTATTCCCGAACCATGCCTGTACGCCACCTGCCCATCACCGTACTCACGGCTTTTCGGGGTTGAATCTGCTCCGCTTTATGTAAAAATGCGTAGTCGGGCGACATCCGGAAAATACCCGTAGCTTTGGCCCGCATGTCTGTAACATTCTCTATTGTAACAGGAATGCAGAAGATTTGGGAATAAAAAAAGAGAATCGGCAGATTCTCTTTTTCTTCCATCTTACTTCTCAGAGAAATACTTCTTATAGATTTCATCGTACGTGCCGTTTTCTTTAATCTTTTTCAACGCACCATTCACCTGTTTTACCATCTCATCATTCCCTTTTTGCATAAGGATGCCGTATGATTCCTTTGGTATGGTTGGGTCATCGAACGTAACAAAGCCCGGTTTAGATACTTTGGCCATCTGCTCCATCATCGGTACGTTGTCACCGATAACCACATCGACCCGCTTGTTATACAACTCGTCCATGGCAGATGGTAGATCTTCAAACTGGAAGATATCCTTGTTTCCTTTGCCCAGAACATCTTCCGCCAGAAGCGCACCGGTCGTAGATAACTGTACGGCTACTTTCTTGCCTTTAATATCCTGTAGCGTCTTTATCGGAGAACCTTCAGGCACCATAATCAACTGCTTTGCATCAAAATACGGATCAGAGAATGCATATGACTGCTGTCGCTTCTTATTAATGGTAATCGCCGCGATAGCCACCTGAGCTTTACCGTTCTTCACCTGTTCTAGCGCGCCATCGAATCCTGTATCCTGTACTTCGACCTGCCAGCCGAGTTCTTTTCCAATTGCATTAATAATATCAATATCAAAGCCTTCCGGTTTCCCCTGGGCACTCATGTATTCAAACGGACGGAATTGTGCATGCGTTACCGCTACAATTTTTTTGTCGGCGTTTGCATCGCCCTTTGTTGTAGTCTCTGCTTTGTTTCCACAAGCGACGGCCATAAGCCCCATCACAATAATAAGAAACAATATCCCTGCCTTTTTCCACGTTGTCATCTTATGCTTCCCCTTTTAGTATAATTATTAATTTATGTTGATAATTATACACATCACTCAGGGGGAAGACAACAAAATATTTTGTCTATCATTTTTATTTTTTCTGACTTTCCCGTGGAAGTACGCTTCTTTCACTATTTTGAACAATTGCGATTTCTTTGATATTTTTCCCATCAAACAGTACATCTAACTGTGACGGACCAAGATTATAAAAAATGTATTTTCCATTATATAGTTCGTATGACTGCCTGATAGAACTACGATGTCCCACAACCATATCCACTCCTGCATCAAGCAAATTATATGCTAGATCTTTCTGGTACTGTTCGGGAGATGTCTGACCTTCTTTCCCCCAATACATGGTCAAAATCAATACGTCAACCTGTTGCTTGGCCCGTCGGATATCGTCAAAAATATGCTTCCCGTACGCATCGGCTACTCCGACTTGCTTGCCTTCCGCTTTCCATTCGACCGCCGGCACGACACGGGTGTAGGACATCAATCCGTATTTCACTCCATTTTTTTCGAAGATTTGTGGGCGAAATACCTGTTCAGCCGAGCCGTAGCCAAGCACTCTTACATGATGCTTGTTAAGTAGCTCAATTTCTTTGGCAATACCTATCCGGCTTTGTCCTTTCAAGATATCAACATTAGCTACATCAAGACCTGTTGGTGCTTTCTCTGATACTTTTTTAATCCACTCAGGCACTCCCTGTCCCACTTGAAACTGCGACACAGGAAACAGTTGAAAATCCGCCTGCGTAAGCGAAGTTATCCCGCCGGTATGATATGGACGGTCCCCATACACTGCTAAGCGAAAGCCATCCTGTTTTGCTGCCTCCTTCTTTTGTTCCGAAGCAGCAGTCTGTTTTGGAACCGGCGGTTTGTCTGCTTGCGCTACTGTAAGAAATTCGCTGACTTTCTGCTCTCCCCCCTCTGGCTGCTTTTTCATTATCTCTTCAATAGATACATTTCCGTCCGCCGGCTGTGTGGTGTTTTCACCCTGCAGCGCCGCATACCCTTTATAACCACCATAGCTAAGCGCCGCCAGTAAGGCTATCCAGATGACGGCACGCAACGCCTTCTGCGATCGGCCTGCTGGACGTGCTAAATCGTTATAGGCAAGAATCGCATTAGCATCCATCTGATAAAAAGCGAGCAACGTTTCTACTTCTTCTACCGTAATCGGGCTGACTCCCTGTTCGATACGCTTCATCCGCTGTTGGGAAATTCCCGTTTTTTCTTCGATTTCCTTGAGAGTAACCTTGCTGTCCAGCCGGTACTCCCGTAACTTCTTAGTTAACCCGTAGAATTCCAGGTTCATCGTTTTCTCTCCCATCTCTGGCCTCTTCTCCCCTATTTTCACACAATCGGCCAGCCTCTGCCATATAGAAGTCTGGAAGTGAGCAAGAAAAACGCGCGAGCATTACCGCTCGGTCTTTCTCCACATAAAAAATAGCCCGGATACATTCCGGGCGTAGCATTCATCATTAGGGGCGTGCTTTGGCGGCGCGCAGACGGGCACATACTCTTTTTAAACGGTCATAGTGCTTCAGCACGCGCTGTCTCGCCGCTTCGGCTTCCGGCATGCTCGGACGTATATGTTGGATATGCCAGTAATCTACGAGCACGTCAAACACTTGATCGAAATATTCAATCGGGCCGTACGACGCTTCACGAGCAATTACGCTCATACGTTCATCGTAATCCGGTATGACGGCACCCGGCATTGTAAATTTAATCATAACGTCAGCGATATGGTATATATAATTCTCATCCACTTCCAGGTGCGCTTTCACCGCATCCCGATAAAAAGCATAATGCAGAACTTCATCTTTGGAAAGACGACGCAAAAGGGTTGCCAAATCAGGATCTTTCTCCCTTGCGACGCGGGCTACATTGTTATAGAACACCATTGTCGCCAGTTCCTGCAGCGTAGTATATGCCAGCGTTTCCAAAGGTGTAGTGAAATTACCCACCCAGCCATGCTCTACAGTTTCCTTACGCAGTTCGTGCAAACGATGTGGATCAACGTTACGCGTCAGCAACAGATAAGTTTCAAGCAGACTTGAATGCTGATCTTCTTCCGCGGTCCATGTATGGATAAAATCATGCATTACAGAGAATGAACCTCTGAATGTATCATTTAAATAGCTGGTAAACCATGGCAAGTTCACTTCCGTCAACAATGCCGTTTCTACGGCAATACGGAGGCTGTCCGGCAAATTACCTTGATCAGGCGCATACGGAACGCGACGGAAATCTTGTCCTTTATCCCATGGCAAAAATTCGTGGTAGCTCCAGTCGATTTTACGTGACCGCTCCAAATGGATTTCGTATAGTTCCTTAAACTTCTTCTCCAAACGATGATCTAAATGGCTTGATAACAAAGTAAATCCTCTTTTCCCCTCGCGGTTGTTCTTTTACATTGTTTCCATTATGCCAGTAAAATAAGCATTATGAGTATTATACCATGCCTCAAAAAGATGTCAGCCTTTTTGTACATTTTTTTGTTTTTCGTATTATTTTACTAATTGCGAGAAGATTATTCAACCGGGAGTTTACACAAGAATACGACCGCATTCGTCGCACGTAACGAGCGTTTTTCCTTTGTGCCATTCTTCCATTTTCACTACCGATAGCGGGAGAAAACATCCCATGCAGGACCTACGCTTCACTTCCACGACCGGATTCGGAATATTCTCCCCGATTCTGTAGTACAGCTCCAACGCTTCCCTGCTAAGGACCGCTTCCCGCTCAGCAGCTTTTACATCCCATTCATGTTTGCTTTCACGTAAGGCGAATTCTTTCTCGAATCTTTCTTCCATGAAACGCTCTGTATCTTTATCAACAAGCCATAATTCCTGCTGTGCCAGCTTGAGGGCAATTTGATTATCGATATCGGTCTCCGCTGGTGTGCCGATTTGCTTGATTTTCAATTCTGCTTCCTTCCGCCTTACGGCAAGCTCCTCCTCGCGTGCCCTCCATTCATCCAGCTCTCTTTGTGCTGCCGCTCCCTTCTCCTTGGCCTGATGCCATTCCAATAGATTTCTCGCTTCCGTCATCTTCATCTCTCTCCTGCTCACCTGTCTTTTTTTCTATAAGAGATTGTTCAAAAGGAGGACAAACAGAGCGGTGAAGTTCAAGACGCGGCAGACCCGAGCAGCGGAGCGTAGGGGGAGACTACGTGAGCAGCGGAGGGGCAACGCAACGAAGAAATTCGCCGTTCTGTTTCCTGGACTTTTTGATCATCCTCTATAAAGTAAAACTTATAAGAACGTAAACGGATCTGTATTCACTTTGGATACAATGATTTTCGTATCCAGCTTATCTTGTTCGATCCGTTTATCAAGCACATTCTTGACACCTTGTTTCATGATTTTTTCAATATTATGGCCGGGGTCGATAATCGACAGTCCACCTGCCATTGCATCGTGAGCCGTATGATAATAAATATCTCCTGTTACTAGAACATCGGCTCCCCGGAACATCGCCTTGGAAACAAAACTGTTTCCGTCTCCGCCGAGCACAGCCACTTTCTGGACCATTGTATCAAGGTTGCCAACGGCCCGTAAGCCAGTAACATCAAATGCTGCTTTTACATGTTCGGCAAACTCACGCAGTGTAACAGACTCCTTCAACTTACCGATACGTCCGATACCCAGAGTGGCACCCGCCTGTTCTACCGGATAAATATCGTACGCTACCTCCTCATACGGATGGGCTTTTATTATTGCTTTGACCACGCGTGCCTGAATGTCTTCCGGCATAATGGTTTCTATCCGTACCTCTTCTACTTCCTCCAATTTACCCTGTTCGCCGATATACGGATCGGTTCCCTCACCTGGCATGAATGTTCCCGTTCCACGAACCCCGAACGTACAATGGCTGTACTGGCCAATCGAGCCCGCACCAGCCTGTGACATGGCATCACGTACCGCATCCGCATGTGAAAGTGGAACGTAAACAACAATCTTCTTCAACTTTTGCTCATGCCATTTCTCCAGGATATCAACATCAGTAAGCCCCAGTGCTTCCGCCATCAGATCATTAATTCCACCTTCAGCGACATCAAGGTTCGTATGGGCTACATATACGGCGATATCATGCTTAATGAGTTTTTCGTACAGGCGGCCAGCCGGAAGATCGGTGCGTAGACTTTTCAATGGTCGGAAAATAACAGCATGATGTGCGATAATTAAATCCACGCCTTCTGCAATAGCTTCATCGACGACGTCTTCGAGCACATCAAGCGCAATCATTACTTTCTTAACTTCTTTCTGTAAGGTACCGACCTGCAGCCCGATTTTATCTCCTTCCATCGCCAAATGCTTAGGGGCGAACTCTTCAAAATACTGAATTATTCTTTGTCCGTTTGCATACATGCTATCATCTCCTCCATCCAGGCCAATTTTTTACTTACTTCCTGTTTCTTTCCTTCAGCTTCTGGTTTTTTCGCTCGTTGAAGCTGAATTTGTACAGAACGGAGCTTATCAAGCTCCTGTTCCCATTTCTTACGCAGTACGGGAGAGTTTTCCTGCCATAAGTATGGACCGACCTCTAGCAAGTCTTCTCGTTCACGCTCCTGATTTTCATACGGAAGAGTCGGATTTCCAGGGATCGCTTCCAGAATTTCATAGATAACTCCATCTTCCTCAAGAATTCTTTCCCTGCTCAGTTGCCAGCCGTGTTCAAGCAGCCAGCGTCGAACAAGCGGCGATGCTACATTAGGCGCAAGCAAAAGCTGTGTTACACCTGCAAGCTTCTCAATGCCTTTATCAAGAATAGAAACAATAAGACTGCCTCCCATGCCAGCTATGCACACAGTATCTACTTCACCTGGATGAATAACATCCAGTCCATCACCCAACCGAACATCGATACGCTCGCTGAGTCCAACTGAACGTACCTGGCGTGCAGCTGATTGCCATGGTCCGCGGTTAACTTCACCTGCAATGCAAGCAGATGCAATGCCTTTCTGAATAAGATATGTAGGAAGGTAGGCATGATCAGAACCGATATCCGCTACGCGGTGTCCTTGTTCCACCATGTCTCCAATTGTTCGTAATCGCTGTGAAATTTCAATCATCTGCTCATTTCGCTCCTTATCTACTCCATCCCTACTAGATTACCATTTCCACGGAAAGTTTAACAACATAACGGCAGTTCTATATACCAGGGGAAGAAAGTAGATATCGCTTTCTTATCCAGCAAAATAGAGAGACTGCCGCGCACCTGGCAATCTCTCTATCCGTTAGTAGTTATTTTATCCCACCTTAACGGGCAATAATCCCCTCACCTCAAGACTTGGACAAATCGAGAACGTTCAGGTGGGGATGAAGCTCCTACTGAATGAAGTTTCACTTTATCCCAAGGCCGAGTACTTTGATCGCATTTTCTCGCAAGCGGAATTTCTGAATTTTACCTGATGCAGTCATCGGATACTCATCAACGATTTGTATATAATGTGGAATCTTGTAACGCGCAATTTTGCCATCGCAGAATTCTTTAATTTCCTCAACCGTCAATTCCTCTTGTTCTCTGACTTTGATGCAGGCGAGAATTTGTTCCCCGTATATCTCATCTGGAACACCCACCACCTGGACGTCGAGAACTTTCGGATGCTGATAGAGAAATTCCTCGATTTCACGCGGATATACATTCTCCCCGCCACGAATAATCATATCTTTTAGACGGCCGGTAATCTTGTAATATCCGTCTTCATCAACAGTCGCTAAATCACCGGTATGCAGCCATCCTTCATTGTCGATAGCTTTCGCTGTCTGTTCCGGCATGTTGTAATATCCCTTCATTACATGAACACCACGCGTGCATAGCTCTCCCTGCTCACCCTGTAGCATTTCATCACCGGTGGCCGGATCGATAATCTTAGCCTCCACGTGCGGTAATACGCGCCCGACTGTCGACACGCGCTGCTCAATCGTATCGTTAGGTCGTGTCTGTGTAATAACCGGTGCCGATTCTGTCTGACCGTATGCGATCGTAATCTCACTTGCGCCCATGACCTCCACAACTTTCTTCATGACTTCCTTTGGACATGGGGAACCTGCCATAATACCGGTACGCAACGAGCTTACATCGAATGTGTTGAATTCGGGATGATTCAATTCGGCGATAAACATCGTCGGCACGCCATACAGTGCCGTGCATTTCTCATCTTGCACAGCCTGTAACACTTTCAACGGATCGAATGAAATAATCGGTACCATCGTCGCACCGGTTGCCACGCTTGCCAGCGTCCCCATAACGCAACCAAAACAATGAAAGAACGGAACAGGAATACAAATGCGATCCTGTTCTGTTATGTTCTGGCAAGCAGCTACATTTATCGCATTGTTGACGATATTTTTATGAGAAAGCATAACCCCTTTCGGGAACCCGGTCGTACCTGATGTATATTGCATATTGATGACATCATCCGCATCCAGGCTATTCTGTACATGCGCCAGATCTTTGTCCGATACTTCTGCTGCACGTTCCAAAATGTCCTCCCATGCGAACATACCAGGCTTGCGCTCATCACCGATAAGAATTACATTCTTCAAGCAAGGAAGTCGCTTAGCCTTAAGCTGTCCGGGTTCGCATTCTTTCAATTCCGGACAAATCTCGTACAGCATATCGGTATAGCTTGTGCCACGGAACGAATCGATTAACAGAAATGTTGTCGAATCGGATTGTCGAAGCAGATACTCCAGTTCATGAACCCGATAGCTCGTATTTACGGTAACAAGCACGGCTCCTATCTTCGCTGATGCAAACTGGGTTGTGACCCATTCTGGCACATTCGTTGCCCAGATAGCAATATGCTCGCCCGGTTTAATACCAAGGGACATCAATCCTTTTGCTACCTGATTGCAAACTGCTTGAAATTCAGAAAACGTATAACGTAATCCCACTTCTGGATAGATAACCGCTTCTTTCTCTGGAAATTTGGCTGTTGTCTGATCCAACAACTCCCCTATTGTTATCGTTGCCGGTTCACTCACTCTGATTCCTCCCTCAGTTCAGATTATGTAGAAGAAATGAAACAAGAGAGCAAAGGGAATATCCCCTTGCCCCTTTATTCAGAATTTTACATCATTTTTCATTTACAGCCAATCTCACGAGAAATAACAATACGCAAAACTTCAGATGTTCCTTCCCCGATTTCAAGAAGCTTAGCGTCACGGAAGAAGCGCTCTACCCGGTACTCTTTCATATAACCGTTACCACCATGAATTTGTACCGCCTGATCGCAGACACGCATGCACATCTCCGAAGCAAATAGCTTCGCCATAGCCGCTTCTTTCGAGAATTTGCGTCCCTGATCCTTCAGCCATGCTGCCTTATGAACCATATTACGTGCCAGTTCAATATTCATCGCCATATCAGCCAGCTTAAACTGGATAGCCTGGAACTTGGATAATGTCTGACCGAACTGTGTCCGTTCATTCGCGTAAGCAAGCGCCTTTTCATAGGCGCCCTGTGCAATACCCACCGCCATGGCACCAATTCCAATACGGCCTCCGTCTAATGTGGCAAGGAATTGTTTGAAGCCGCTTCCTTCTAAACCAAGCATATTCTCATGTGGTACATGAACATCTTCCATGAAAAGCTGCGTCGTATTGGATGCATGTAGTCCCATCTTTTCGTAGTCAGACACAACGGAAAATCCCTTCGCATCTGTCGGTACAATAAAAGCGGTAATGCCGCTCGTGCCTTTACTCTTATCAGTTACAGCCGTCAGAGCGAGTGCTTTTGCATAGCTGGCGTTCGTTATATAGCACTTCGATCCGTTAATGACCCATTCATTGCCTTCTTTAACAGCCGTGGTACGCGTACCGCCCGCATCTGAACCTGCATTCGGCTCAGTCAGTCCAAATGCGCCGAAATACTCTCCTCGCGCCAGCGGAGTTAAATATGTCTGCTTCTGCTCATGTGTACCAAACATATTAATCGGTGCGCCGCCAAGCGATATGTGGGCGGAATACGTAATCCCTGTTGATGCACATACCCGGCTCAGTTCCTCTGTGACGATCGCAAAGCTAATCGTATCCGCGCCGCCTCCGCCATATTCTTCCGGAAAAGGAAGCCCCATTAAATCCAGCTTCGCCATCTTCTTAAATACTTCTAAAGGAAATTCTCCAGTTTTGTCGCGCTCATCTGCGCCTGGAGCCACCTCGCCCTCCGCAAAATCTCGAATGAGGTTTCTAATCATCTGTTGCTCTTCGGTGAACGTAAAATTCATGCTCTCCCAACCTTTCTTCAATTATGATTGAGCGCTAGCTCAGAATTTTTGGTCCAAATTAAAGCGGTTACATTTCTTACTGATCTAACTTTTCAGAATTGTATACTTTTATCTTATTCTACATTTTACTAAGATTTCCTTCCAACAATAAGAAAAACTCGTGGATACCTTCGCTCATTCTTTTTCCTTACGGAAGCCAAACAGTCGCTTTCTTCCCTTACAATGACATCTCCTTTCTTATCCAAAGAAAAAAACCGGTTTCTGTACGAAACCGGTTTAACGGAGAGGTTGCTGGACACTGAACCAGCCCCACCAAAAATTCTTGAGCGAGAGCAAAAGAAACGAAGCGATGAAGATTTTCAGATAGAGAAGATACAACAGCATATCCTTGTCTGCGGCAGGAATGAAAAAGCTCTCCAACTCTGCCCCAAACAGAGCAAGAATCCCACTGAAGAGCAGGATGGCCGATGTTTTTTCCTGCCGACGTTTCCATAATAAGCCCAGTACAATTAATATCGTGGCAATTGGAATCCAGAACGCTTCCATCTGCCACCATGTAAACTGATCATACGATTTGTGGTAAGCAAACCAACCATATACTCCCTGTACTCCAAGAAGTGCACAAAAGGAAAGGTACCTCTTATCAGCAAGAATGCCCGTCAAATACCAGATTATGCAGGCAGCGCCGAGATAAAGCACTATGGTCGAATGCAGGTACTTGTATAATCCCAGTGCATATACCCCGCCAAGCGCCAACAACATCGAAGCCAGACCAAGAAATAAATGACTCGACAAACTGCTTTTTTCCTTCATAAATCCCATAATGTAAAATAAAAGGGTTAAAAATCCAATCAACGTCATTTGCATTGTCAAAGTAAAATCGGTAAAATGAAAAGCAAGATACAGCAATACGACCATGAGCAAGGCGACGCCAAGCCACTTTATCTCGAATCTCGGAACGGAGAATGCCGGAAGCGCTTCATTTCCGGCGCTTGCTTCATCTCGTGCATGCTTGCCAGCGGCCTCACCTTCCGTATACAGGTTCAACAGAAAATCGCAATATTGGCTCGGAAGAAGATTACTACGACGCCAATATTCAATCTCGGCCGTAATGATTTTCTTTCTCTGCTCTTTCATCGATATTACCTCCCGTGTGAGTCCATGCGGAGAAAAAGAAAAAGCCTACGCGGTACATGCGACGCAGGCTGTCTACAATCATCAATGGTGCAATACTTATTCTAAGAAGTCTTTCAATCGTTTGCTGCGACTTGGGTGACGAAGCTTACGCAACGCTTTTGCTTCAATTTGACGAATGCGCTCCCTTGTGACGCCGAAGACCTTGCCTACTTCTTCAAGTGTACGGGTTCTTCCGTCGTCGAGTCCGAAACGTAATCGAAGCACATTCTCTTCCCGCTCGGTTAATGTATCAAGCACATCTTCGAGCTGCTCTTTCAACAGCTCATAAGCGGCTGCATCAGACGGTGCAAGTGCATCCTGATCTTCGATGAAGTCGCCTAAATGTGAATCGTCTTCTTCACCTATTGGCGTCTCTAAGGATACCGGCTCTTGTGCGATTTTCATAATCTCCCGAACTTTTTCGGGCGTAAGATCCATCTTCTCTGCAATTTCTTCCGGCGAAGGTTCACGACCCAATTCCTGTAGCAACTGACGAGAGACACGAATAAGCTTGTTAATGGTCTCTACCATATGCACAGGAATACGAATGGTACGCGCTTGGTCGGCAATCGCACGGGTAATGGCTTGGCGAATCCACCATGTAGCATACGTACTGAACTTGTAGCCTTTTTGGTAGTCGAATTTCTCAACGGCTTTAATCAGACCCATGTTCCCTTCCTGGATCAAATCGAGGAAGAGCATGCCTCTGCCAACGTAGCGCTTGGCAATGCTGACTACAAGCCGCAGGTTCGCTTCCGCAAGACGACGTTTTGCTTCTTCGTCCCCTTGCTCAATCCGCTTCGCAAGTTTAATTTCTTCTTCCGCGGACAGAAGCGGCACCCGGCCGATTTCTTTCAAGTACATACGAACAGGATCGTTAATCTTCACCCCTGGCGGAACGGACAAATCGTCAAAGCTAAAGTCTTCGGATTCTTCTCCGTCCTGTTGAGGCATTATTTCTTCATGATCGTCCCCGTCTTCTGATTCATTAATAACCTCAATTCCTTGATCGTTCAGATATTCGAAGAACTCGTCAATCTGATCCGAGTCTTGATCAAAGGTAGAGAGGCGTTCCATGATTTCTTTGTACGTAAGCACTCCGCGCTTTTTTCCTTGATCCACCAGCCGGTCCTTGACTTGATCAAGGGTTAATTCCATTTCAGGCTTGCTTTCTGTTTTTTTAGTCATGGTGTTCCCTCCTTCCGGCACTCTTCAACTTCACTTATTTTACCGATCTTTTTAAGGGGATAAGCTCTAAGCTGATGCGAACCGCTTCCGCTGTATTCCCGGCTCGCTCATGCATCCGCTGCTCCCTCTCCAACTGCTCGATCTGCATTCGCTTCGCATTCTTCACCACTTGTTCGATATAATCGCTTACGGTGCGCGGAGCGTGGAGATGAGCCTGTACGTCCATCATCGCCAATTCGGATGCTTTCTCTACCAGACGCTTTTCATCTTGCAGAAAGGAGATGAACCGTGCTGGGTCTGACGCGTACCCTTCCGAGTAATATCGGTAGATATGTGCTGCCAGAGCGGCATGATCTTCTACCGCAAAATCAGCACCTACCTTCATCTGAACCTGTTCCGCAATCTCAGCGCTTTGTATCATGAGCGACAGCAAATACTGTTCGGATTTAATATATGCGGGCAACATCGGCTTTTCGGCGACAGATCTGCTACTATCTATACTATTATTCCATCCGTCTTTGAGATTATCCCTGTTTCCTGCCTTTTTTTGCTGTTTAAAGATCTTCTTCTGTTCCTGTTTCATCGCATCAAGCGACAGATGGAACTCCTCGGAGATTTGACGAAGGTAATGATCCCTCTCTACAGCACTTGGCAAGCGAGAAATTTCTTCAAGCGCCTCGTGAACAAACTTCATCCGCTCCGTTTCATCATTTAGCGTATGCCGCGAGCGAATGACCTGCAGTCGATAAGCGGTCAAAGAAGCGGCATTCAGCAGAATCTCCTGTTTAAATCGTTCTCCGCCGTATTGCTGGATATAATCATCCGGGTCCATTCCCTGCGGCATCTGTGCCACCTTCACTGTACATCCCGCCGCCACCAGCAAATCGGCCCCCTTAAACGCGGCTTCAATGCCTGCCTGATCCGAATCATAACATAGGATGACGGTTTCTGTGTTGCGGCGAATGATGCGTGCCTGCTGCTCGGTAAGCGACGTGCCGAGGGAAGCGATTCCGTTATGCACGCCCACCTGCCACGCAGAAATGACGTCTACATATCCTTCAAACAATACGGCTTCCTGTTGTTTACGAATCTGCGTTCGTGCCCGATGCAGATTAAAGAGCAAATGACTTTTATTAAACAGCGGTGTCTCTGGACTGTTTAAATATTTGGGCTGGTCGTCCCCTAGTGTACGAGCTCCAAACGCAACAACTTGTCCCTGAGAATTGTGAATCGGAAACATCACCCGTCCGCGAAACCGATCAAACGGTCGACTGTTTCTGTCTTTTTGACTTAGGAGTCCCGCTTCTTCCATCAGGGATAACGAAAAACCTCTTTTTGCGAGACGCTGTGTGATAAAATCCCAGCTGTCCGGGCTATACCCCAGACCAAACTCTTCAATTGTAGCAAGTTGCATTTGTCTGTTCAAGAGATAATTGCGCGCCTGGGCTCCATAGTCCGTATTCAACAAAAGATGATGATATAATTTAGCCACCAGGTCATGCGCAGCCAGCATGCTTTCCTTACGCTTGCGCGCCTTCTCGTTCTCGGGGGTGCTTTCCTCTCTCGGTATATCAATGCCCACACGCTGAGCCAGATTATACACCGCTTCCGGGAATTCGAGGCCTTCCACCTTCATTACGAAAGAAAAGACATTACCTGACTCGCCGCATCCATAGCAACGAAAGAGCTGTTTGTCAGGATGTACAGCAAACGAAGGGCTCTTCTCGGAATGGAACGGACAAAGCCCGAAATAATTGCGCCCCGTTTTTTTGAGATGAACATACTGTCCGATAACATCAACAATATCGTTCTGCGAGCGTACCCGCTCAATGACATCTTCCGGAATTCTTCCTGCCATGCTTCTCACCTGTACTTCCTACTCTGCCTTTCCTGTTGCATAAAGGGCAACGGAATAATAATATTCGTCAAAAACCCTTAATTTCCTTCTAAATTACACAAAAGTTTTCGCAGCTTTTGTCGAAAATGATCGATTTCTTCGTTGGATAGCGGTCGCGGCCCTTTGCGTTTGCCTCCCGCTTTAGCCGCTTGCTGTGAGATGTGACGATCCATGAGGAGAAAAGAAATGGTATCTTTAGTATATTCTTTTCCTCTCGTTCCCAACGCTAAACATTCCTTCCCCAGTGCCAGGCATGCCAATCCGTAGTCGTCAGTAATGACGATGTCGCGCGCTCTTATATGGTTGGCGATATACATATCAGCGGATTGATAACCGGCATCAACAGTAATGGAGCGTGCCAGCGGATGGGACAATGATAAACGGTGATTATAAGATGCTACATAATTCACCAAAACTTCACAGCGTTTGGCTTCCTCAAGAATAATACTTTTGACGGGACATGCGTCGGCGTCGACCCATATTTCGGGCTTATTTTTATTCATGCCTGTAGTATTCTACATGACGAACTGTTTTTCCTGCACATGATTTATAGTTTGTCAATTTCGAAAGTTGTCGAAAAAAAAAGAGCCAAAACTTCACGAACAAGCTTTGGCTCTCTGTCTTCCTTATTTCTTTCGATTGCGCTTAATCATCTGCATGATAATATTGGCCGTTTCCTCTACTGCTTTATTGGAAACGTCAAGGACAGGGCAACCGACTTTCTCAATGATTTTTCGGGAGTACTCCAGTTCATGCTTAATGCGCTCCATGCTGGCGTAATTAGCTTCCGCAGTTAAACCGAGCGATTTGAGCCGTTCGGCGCGAATCATATTGAGCTGGTCTGCATTAATGGTGAGGCCAATACACTTCTCCTTGGGTACAAGAAACAGCTCTTCAGGCGGCTCCACTTCCGGAACAAGTGGCACGTTGGCTACTTTAAAGCGTTTGTTAGCCAAATACATCGATAACGGAGTTTTCGAGGTACGGGATACCCCGATGAGAATAACATCCGCGCGCAGGATGCCCCGTGGATCGCGTCCGTCATCATATTTGACTGCGAACTCGATCGCTTCCACTTTGCGGAAATAATCTTCATCAAGCTTGCGGACAAGGCCGGGCTTGTTGCTCGGCTCCTGATTCAAATATCCTTGGAGTGCATCGACTATCGGACTCATGATATCAATCGCCGTCACATTTTGCTTGGCAGCAGCCTGGCGAATGTGACTTTTCAGTGCGGGAATGACCAGCGTATAAGCAATAATCGCATTCGATTCAGCAGCGGCGCGGACGATTTCATTTAACGTCCCTTCATCTTCTATGTAAGGAAACTTGCGAACCTGCAAAGAATGGCCCGCAAACTGGCTGGCCGCGGCCTTTACCACAAACTCGGCTGTTTCGCCGACGGAATCGGAAACCACATAAACCGTTGCTTCTTGTAGAAATGTCGGAAACATGCTTCCTCCTTCGCTATACGTTTATTTCATTGCCCAACTCCACAAATCCCCGCGTAATCGTCGTTTTCGTAACGCGTCCCATCACCTCATAGGCGGTCTTTCCCGACTCTTGCGCCAGGCGCACAACCGGAAGCGAATCGATCTGATAGTCAATCAATTTCTTCGCCGCATCCAGCAAACTATCTTCGGGCGTACAGGTAATAATATTTGGCATGCGGGTCATAATGATGCTGACCGGCATATCCTCAAGGTTCTGCTTGCCCAGTGCAGCGCGCAATAAATCTTTACGTGAGACGACGCCCGCAAGATGCCCTTTACCATTGACGACGAACAGCGTTCCTACATCTTCGAGAAATAAGGTACAGATAGCATCGTATACAGAACTCGACTCTTTAATGATAATCGGCGGGGCTTTATAGTCTTTCACAATTTTACGACTGACTTCTTCTTTTATCAACTGGTTACTGTCTTTTCCCGTATAGAAATAGCCAACTCTTGGCCGGGCATCCAGAAATCCTGCCATCGTCAGAATTGCCAAATCAGGCCGCAGCGTCGCACGTGTGAGCGATAACCGTTCGGCGATTTGCTCCCCTGTAATTGGTCCCTCGCTCTTAACAATCTCTACAATATGTTCCTGGCGCTTCGTAAGTTCTATGACTGCTCACCTCCTGTTTCGGAGTTTTATCGTGACATACTAAATCCTGTTTTTTTACATATATAGTATATACTATATAAACCTGCACATATCCTGCAAGTAATTTTTCTTTACCGGAAAAGGACAAGAAAAGCGCATGGACGTTACTACTTGTCCTTTTTTCAAGTGATACGCTTGGAAGAAACAACATATCGTTTCTTATCCATAAAAAAAGGCCCCGCCTCCCTGCCATATAAAAAACAGGAGATAGGCGGAGTCTTTTTCTGTAAAAGCAGGTCAAACAAAAAGATAGGGAAAGCTAGGCGAATACGATTTTACTGAAATCCGCCAATCCGAAGATGAACACTGCGATAGACGCGAGCAGTGCGAGACGGTTCGCCTTCACTCTTTCGTCTTCGACCATAACCATTACATTATCGAAGAACGCATCAATATTGTTCTTAAGTTTAGCCATACGGGCCAATGCCTTGCTAAATTCCTTCGCTTCGAGCAGCGCTTCACCTTCTTGCTTCGCTGCAACGAACGCCGTCCACAGATTACGCTCGGCTTCTGTCTCGAACAGTTCAGAGTCGACTTTACTGTCTGTCGCTTTTTGCGCCAAGTTGTTCACACGATTGAAAGATTCTACGATACCTTTAAATTCTTCTTTCTCTACTGCATCCATAAGCGTCTGGGCGCGGGCAATAACATCGGTTACACGAGTAGCATCCGCCGTCAGTACAGCATCGATAATATCATAACGGACCTGCTGCTCTTGCAGCAGATTTTTCAGACGCAGGGCAAAGAACTCGTGCAAATCCTGCCGAATCTCATCTTTGCTGCGTTTTAGAAGCGATTTGCCATCTAAAATGGCGAGCGCACCCTCGAATAGTTCATCCAACGAAATAGGCAATTGTTTATCGAGCAGGATCTGTACAATACCGGTTGCCTGGCGACGCAGAGCGTATGGGTCTTGGGAGCCGGTCGGAATAATGCCGATTGCAAAACAGCCGACAATCGTATCCAGCTTATCCGCAATGCTCAACACCGCACCCTCATTCGTCTCAGGAAGCCTATCTCCGGCAAAACGTGGCAAATAATGCTCAAAGATCACCTTCGCTACCGTTTCGTCTTCGCCTGCCAGACAGGCATAGCGTTCACCCATAATACCTTGCAGTTCCGGGAATTCGTACACCATCTGGCTCACTAGGTCAAACTTGCTAATGGTAGCCGCACGCTGCAATTTTTCCTTCTCGGCAGTAGACAGCTTCGCAGCATCGCCGATAGCGGCTGCGGCTTCTTGAACACGGCGGATTTTATCGCCAATTGTACCCAGTTCTTCATGGAACACGACATTCTCCAAGCGGGTCAGCGCATCTTCAATCTTCATCTTCTGGTCTTCTTGATAGAAGAAGCGGGCATCAGAGAGGCGGGCACGAAGCACCTTCTCATTACCGCGCGCTACCGTCGCCAGATCGCGAGCATCTCCATTACGGACAGTAATAAAGTGAGGCAAAAGCTCACCTTTATCATTCTGTACCGGGAAATAGCGCTGATGTTCACGCATGGAGGTAACGAGAACTTCCTGTGGGATTTCCAGGTATTCCTCTTCAAAGCTTCCGAACAATACAGTTGGATACTCGACCAAATGAATAACCTCATCCAGCAACCCTTCATCAATCGGAACAGTCCAGCCTTTTTCCGCCTCCAGTTCCTTAATTTGTGCTAAAATGCGGCGTTTTCTCTCTTCTGGGTCCACCAATACATATTGAGCATCCAGGGCGCTTACATAGTCCTCAGGCTTCTCAATTTGCGTCGACTGACCAAGAAAACGGTGTCCCTGCGTTCCTTTGCCGGATTCTACACCTGTAATCTCCATTTCGATTACATCTACTCCGAACAATGCTACAATCCAGCGTATCGGACGAACAAAGCGAAGCTCATATGCTCCCCAGCGCATGTTTTTCGGGAAAGAAAGACCTGTCACGATATCTCTGAGCTGCGGCAGCAAATCCATTGTAGGTTGGCCTGCCTGATGCTTGCGGGCAAACACATACTCTACGCCGCCTGCTTCCTGTAAATACAAATCATCCGGGGAAAGGCCTTTGCCGCGTGCAAAACCGAGCGCTGCTTTCGTCCACTCGCCACTTTCATCCATCGCGATTTTTTTTGCCGGCCCGCGCAGCTCTTCATTGATATCTTCCTGCTGTTCGTTCACGTCTTTAATCATTAACGCAAAACGACGAGGCGTTTCAAAGCTTTGTACTTCACCATAAGAGATACGGTTTGTGCTTAACCATTTCTCTACTTTTTCTTTTAGTTGTTCACATGCGCCCGCAACGAAGCGAGCTGGCATCTCTTCTGTTCCAATCTCCAAAAGTAGCGTTCTACTCATAGCTTAGACCTCCTTCTTCAACATCGGGAATCCAAGCTCTTCCCGAACCTGATAATATGTGTGCGCCACTTCGCGGGCCAGATTCCGTACGCGGCCGATATAGCCGGTACGTTCGGTTACGCTAATTGCACCGCGCGCATCTAGCAGGTTGAAGGCATGAGAACACTTTAATACATAGTCATAGGCGGGGAGCACGAGCTTCTGCTCCATGCAGCGTTTCGCTTCCGTTTCATACGTAGAGAACAGCTCAAATAACATCTTAGCGTCTGATACTTCAAATGTATATTTAGAATGTTCATATTCGGCCTGTTTGAATACGTCCCCGTAGGTAAAGCCGTTAACCCACTCTAGATCGAATACATTTTCCTTATCCTGAATATAGGAGGCGAGACGTTCGAGACCATATGTAATCTCTACTGCGACAGGGTTACAATCGATACCGCCGACCTGTTGGAAATAAGTGAACTGCGTGATCTCCATGCCGTCAAGCCATACTTCCCATCCGAGCCCCCATGCGCCCAATGTAGGAGATTCCCAGTTGTCTTCCACGAAGCGGATATCATGCTGCAACGGGTCAATGCCAAGCCCGCGTAAGCTATCCAGATACAACTCCTGAATATTGTCGGGTGACGGCTTCATAATGACCTGGAATTGATGATGCTGGTATAAACGGTTTGGATTCTCTCCATAGCGGCCGTCCGCTGGGCGGCGGGAAGGCTCTACGTATGCCACGTTCCATGGCTCAGGGCCGATGGAACGCAGGAAGGTCATTGGATTCATTGTACCCGCGCCTTTTTCCACATCATATGGCTGTACAATAAGGCAATTCTGCTTAGCCCAAAAATTTTGCAGCGACAAAATAATGTCCTGGAAATTCATAAATCGTACCTCTTTTCTTCTATGTGAAGTTTCATTTTATTAAAAGATGGTGCAGGAGATATCAAAAAACTCCCGTCCCTATGCCATATGAGGATTGCTCATATGGCATAGGGACGGGAGTTCGATTCCCGCGGTTCCACCCTATTTGAACGGCTTACTATGCGTGTTGCTCTCACAGCAAACGCATAAGCCGATCCACTCTTGTATACATATACGCTCAGGAGCGCCGTTCACCAGCCTGTGCCATCGGGCTTACACCATCCCCGACTCGCTTATGTCCACTTCTGACTGGCTACTTTTCTCCTTCATTGCGCATTATTTAATTTACTGGATTTTGTAGATAAATATAAACGATGATTTCCATACTTGTCAACTCTCGTTCTGTGCCTGTTCAGATACAGGTCCTAGCCCCATCTGCTCAATCTGGTCTAAAAAACGCCGCGACTTCAAATATAATCCCGTACAGTCCTCAAGAAATGCGTATAGAACGCAGCGCAGTTGTTCCTTGGTTTCTGGCTTCACGCTCACATTACCAAGCTGGGGCATATTAATATGCTGTAGCAAACGAAGAATTCTGACCGTCCCTGAACTTACAGCCATCAAGGACGGATCATCCCGCTGGCATGATTGGCAGACGAAGCCACCCTCGTGAATGCTAACGAAAAATGGCGCCTCCTCGACACCACAGCCCCTGCATACATCAAATTGAGGTCGACACCCGGCTACATATAACATCTTCATCTCAAACAGACGAGCAATAATATCCGGATCTTTTCCTTCCTCCATCCACTTCAACGCATACAGCATCATATCGAACAAATATTGGTTCGGCTCTTTATCTTCGGTCAAACGATCAAGCAGTTCAGCCAAGTATACAGCATACGCTGTCTTCGTCAAGTCTTCTCGAACAGCCCGGAATGAATTGATGAGATCTCCTTGCTGAAGCGAACCCATACCTGAGCCGACCCTGTAAAGAAAATAGCCGTACGTAAATAATTGCGATACGGCTGTAAAACGGCTTTTCGATTTTTTTGCGCCGCGGGCCATCATGCTTACCTTGCCTGCTTCTCGTGTATAAACAGTCAAAATCTTGTTCGCCTCACCATAATCAGTGGTGCGGACCACAATCCCTTCCGCTTTTCCAATCATCCGTGCATTCTCCTCTATCGGCGCTTCTCATAGTTATTTCATATTTGAAGGTTCTTCTGCAACAGTGCTCTCAAAATCTAGGCCTTCTTCTGGAAATAACGCGTCTTCATGCTCCGTATACAACAAATAGGCATCGATACTACCGGTCTGGGCAAAATAGTGCCAGAAAAATTCCTTTATCATTCGTATCCACCCTTTCGGAAAAGATAAAGCATGAGTGACGAAACCTTATTATTATCATGGCCCGGTGCAAAATGCGCTATCCGTTGGAAGTTTTACCAGTTCCATGGCTACTCTTCATCGTAAAAGCCGAAATTCTTAAACATATTCTCCTGATTGCGCCAATCTTTCTTTACTTTGATCCACAAGTTGAGATATACCTTGGTACCCAGTAGCCTCTCAATGTCTTCTCTGGCGCGCATGCCGATTTCCTTCATCATCGATCCCTGCTTGCCGACAAGAATTCCCTTCTGTGTAGGTCGTTCTGTGTAAATTGTAGCATAAATATCAATAAGATGCTCGTTATCTTCCCTCGGTTTCATCTGTTCAATGACAACAGCGATAGAATGAGGCACTTCTTCACGGGTCAGATGCAGAATTTTCTCTCGAATTAGTTCTGCTACGACGAATCGCTCCGGATGATCCGTAATTTGATCCTCCGGATAATATTGTGGGCCTTCCGGCAGCTTTGAAAGCAATTGTTCCATTAAGCGGTTTACATTATTACCCTGAAGGGCGGAAACCGGCACAATTTCTTCAAATGCATATAGTTCTTTATATTGGTCAATGAACGGCAGAAGCTCTTCCGGATGTACCTTATCGATTTTATTAATGACAAGATATACGGGTGTTTTCACTTCTTTCAGCTTCTCGATAATGTATTCATCACCCGGTCCCAGCTTCTCTGACGCGTCAACAAGGAACAAGACAACATCTACTTCACGGAGTGCATTCTCCACCATACGGTTCATGTAATTGCCGAGCTTCGATTTCGGTTTATGGACGCCTGGCGTGTCCAGAAAAATAATCTGTCCTTCTTCGGATGTATAGACGGCACGGATTTTATTCCGTGTCGTCTGTGGTTTGTCTGACATGATTGCGACTTTTTGTCCAACGATATAGTTCATTAACGTTGACTTCCCTACATTCGGGCGGCCAACGATGGCTACGAATCCTGATTTATATCCTTTGTTATCCATTCAAATCCTCCTGATTGAACGCGCCGGGCAGCAACTCCGCCACGGTCATAATCTTGGTGTCTCCGGTCAGGTTGCTCATCACGACTTCCATCTGCGGCGGACACAGCTCGGAGATTACCTGACGACATGCACCACAAGGTGAGCACGGTCCCGGAGTATCGGCTACAACAGCCAGACGCTCGTATTCAAGATCCCCCTGGGCATATGCAGAGAATAGTGCTGTTCTCTCCGCACAGTTACATAGGGAATATGCAGCATTCTCCACATTACAACCATGATACACCTTACCTTCTTTCGTCAGAAGAGCGGCACCCACTTTGAACTTGGAATAGGGCGTATACGCTTTTTGGCGCGCTTTCATCGCTTCCTTCAGCAACGCTTGATTATCCATTTCAATCTTCCTCCTTTTTTTCCGGGCGAAAACGTTCCGTTAACAACCAGACAACAAAGATGAACATCAGTGCGACGATTAGGAGAAAAGCTATCTCTCCCCGCTCCTCTATATGTATTACCCTTCTTTCCCCGTTCTGTATAAACCGCCACAGCGGTTCCAAAAATACGTAGATTCCCACCAACACCGACAAAAGCGCTCCGAACAACACGGCGCCTGCCGCTGCATCCTTCGCCGATTTTGCCAGCGGATGGAACTTATCACCTATCGTCAAATCGACAGCTTTTTCGATTGCAGTATTTACGGTCTCCAAAATAAGCACAAGAAAAACAGAAAAAAAGACCAGCAAAACATCTCCCTTCGGAATGGCCAGAAACCATCCCAAAAGGAGTACAAGCAACGCCACGGTAACATGGATTTGCATGTTTCGCTGAGTCTTTACAGTCTCGCGTATTCCGCAGATAGCATAGTGGAAGCTTCGCTTCAACCGTTGCCATTCGTTTTTGTTTCTCACATTGCTCCCCGCCTATTCGCGCGTAAGGCGCACCCGATTCAGAATTTCCTCCTGCCGGCCGAACATCTCACGCTCTTCCGCCTCCGTCTCATGGTCATACCCGTTCAGATGGAGAAAACCATGTACTGCGAGAAAACCCATCTCCCGTTCGAAAGAATGTCCGTATTCCTTGGCCTGCTCCTGCGCTTTCGGAATGGAGATGATGACATCACCCAACATATTTGGCATATCATCCATTTCCTCATCGAGAAAAATCTCCATCTCTTCTTCACCTTCTTCATTCATCGCAAACGAGAGCACATCAGTCGGACGGTCAATTCCCCGATATTCCCGATTCAGCTCATGAATTCGTTCATTATCGACAAACGTTACCGTCAGCTCGCCTTCGACCTCCTCCGTGCGCGCCGCTTCTTCGAGCACCTGACGCAGAAGAGCGAGCAGTTCTTCAGATAGTTCCGGCTCATATTCCTGGATGAATTCTATCTCTATACTCATGCTTGCTTCACCGCCACCTGTTTATCATCCGGATATTCGATCCGGTTATGGAAAAATCCTTGTAGCGTCTCACAGATTGTCTGCGCTACACACTCGAGCTCTTGCATAGTCAAGTCACATTCGTTAAATTGCCCATCCTCAAGCCTGTCTGCAATAATGCGACGCACCAGAGTTTCGATGCTCTCAGGTGTCGGATGGGACATCGATCGCACCGCCGCTTCGGCACTATCGCAAATGCCTACAATTGCCGTCTCCCGTGTCTGAGCTTTCGGACCTGGGTAACGATACTCAGATTCCGGAATTGGCGTATCGGATGCCTTAGCCGCCTTATGGTAGAAGAATTTCAGCAACGTCGTACCATGGTGCTGCTGGGCAAAATCAATAATCTGCTTCGGCAATCCATTCTCCTCAAGAATACGCACACCATCCTCCACATGCGCGATAATGATGCGCTTGCTAAGACCCGGCGCCAGCGTATCATGCGGATTATCCCGGTTAATCTGATTCTCGATAAAGAAATGCGGACGCTTCATCTTTCCTACATCGTGATAGTATGCGCCAACACGTGCCAATAAACCATCTGCCCCTACAGCTTCGCACGCTGCTTCTGACAAGCTGGCTACCATCATGCTATGATGATAGGTGCCTGGTGTCTCCATCAGCATTCGACGTAGAAGCGGCTGGTTCGGGCTGGATAACTCAATCAAACGCATCGGCGACAAAATACCGAACAATCCTTCAAAGAAAGGAAGGAGGCCAATGGCCAGTACCGCCGCCAGTAAACCGCTAATCATGCCGAAAGCATATTCGTTTAACAGCTCCCGCCAGCTTCCCGTGGAAGACACTAACAGATACAACGCGGTGATCGCTACTACATTCATTGCGGATACTAAGAATCCCGCCTGAAGAATTCGAGTCCGTTTGGTCGCTTTGCCCAGTGAATACGCACCGGCAACACCGCTCAAAAATCCGTACAGTGCATAACGGAAATCAACCGGAAGCAAACTCTCGAAGTTGAATATAATCCCTGCGGCAAAAGCGAACAGAACGCTACAAACAATAGCCAGCTGCGTATCCAAAAGAATAGCAATCAGCATCGAACCGAGCGCAATCGGAACGACGTAGCCGGGTGAGAAAAAGTCAATCGTACTGAAACTACTCATGATTTTCATAAAAATAATATTTAAGAAAATAATGAGCGACAGCATCAAAATATGCGCATTGCTTCCATAAATTTTGCGATGTGCCTGCGCTATATACGTGCGAAGAAACAACACGCTAAAAAGCACTAGCAACGCAAGACCTAAGAACGGTAGCTTGCTCGCGTTGCGCTCCAAAAGACCTGCCGCATTCAGCTTGCGGTACACCTCTTCGGAGATGTACTGATCCTTCTCGACCAATACTTCCCCTTTATAAATCATAATCGGCTTCACCGAACGACGTACTGTCTCCTTAAGCGTATTAGTCGATTCTTCGTTAATCGTCACATTTGGCGCAATGCTCGGCATTGCTACTTCACGCACCACCTTGCGTGACTTGCTGTCAAGATCAACCAATACAATCTGCTGATTGACGAGCTGCTGAATGACTTCCGGATCGGAGGTTGTTTTCTTATCAATCCCCTTCTGCATGATGGACGTTACCACTTTATTCGTTTCCTGAGCCGCTGCGTTCAATGCAGGAGCGGGCATTGTCAGAAGCGATTGCATGGTGTCCGCAGATAGAGAAAACGGGATATTCTCCTTCAGTTCTTTCAGCTTGGCTTCTGGAGTCATATCCTGACGGGCCGCCAGCTCACTCGCTTTCTTGTAAATGAATGAGACGAGCTTTACCTGATGCATCGTAATCGTGTCATCGCGCGAATAAACGGGCTGCACTTCACTGATCGCTTTGGCTCGCGCCTGTTCCGTCGCTTCAGTATCTTCTACGGTTACAGGCGCCGTCAGTGTGACATCGCTTACGGTATTGACGTTTAAATCGAACGTTTTGGGCAGGACATCTCCCATAAGCGGCAAATAAATCATCAGTCCAAGGAAGAGAAACAGCAACCGGCGAATGGTTACGCTTGTCTTCCACGATTCTGGGACAGAGAGATGTAGCCGCCGTAGACTTGCTTTCATGTCGTACAACCCCTTCTTGCGAGACACCTAGCACGTTCCGAAGCTAGGTCTCGCTTTCCTGCTCATAGGCGGTAATGACTTTTTGCACCAACGGATGGCGCACTACGTCCATTCCAGTCAAATACACAAAAGAAATGCCTTCAATTCCTTCAAGTTTCCGGCATGCATCCTGCAGTCCGGATTTTTTACCACGCGGCAAGTCGACCTGGGTTACATCTCCTGTGATCACCATTTTGGAGCCGAAACCAAGCCGCGTCAGAAACATCTTCATTTGTTCAGGCGTCGTATTCTGCGCTTCATCAAGAATAATGAATGAATCATCAAGCGTCCGTCCACGCATATACGCCAGCGGTGCAACTTCAATGATGCCCCGTTCCATGTATTTCGTCATGTTCTCCGTGCTAAGCAAGTCCTGCAGCGCATCATACAAAGGACGCAAATATGGGTCCACCTTCTCCTGCAGATCTCCTGGCAGAAAGCCCAGGTTCTCCCCTGCTTCCACGGCGGGACGTGTCAGCACAATCCGCTTGACACGATTAGCCTTGAGGGCGGTTACAGCCATAACCACGGCAAGATACGTCTTTCCTGTACCAGCCGGGCCGATGCCGAACACGATATCTTTTTTCTTAATAGAGGTAACATAGTGACGCTGTCCGAGCGTTTTGACGCGGATAGGTTTCCCCTTAACAGAGGTAGCGATGGGTTGATCGTACAGCTCCATTAATTCTTCCAGCGCGTCCTCCTTGGACAGTTGAATCGCGTACAGCACATCCTGCAGAGAAAGCTTGATTCCTCGACGCAGAAGCGATGCCAGCACTTCAATAAGGCGGGCATTCCGCTCCACCTCCTGGGCAAGGCCAGAGATGGTGATTTCTTCACTTCGGGCAAATATGTGCGCCGGTGTTGCATTTTCGATTTCCTTCAGGTAGGAATCTTGCGGGCCAAAAAGCAGGCTGGCTTCCTCCGCACTTTCAAGGCGTATGGTTTTGCTTGTCTCTTCTACATGCAAAAGACCTCATTCTCCTTCGTAGGTAATAGGCTGCTCTGCTGCAATATCTTCCACTACAACAAAATGAATCTTCATATAAACTTTACCATTCTCTTGCTTCTCGTGCAAAACTTTTTCCGTCTTAATATAACCGCCTTTTTTCACTTGTTTTATCAGGTTTTCTCTGGCGTATTTTTTCCCTGTTTCTATGGCTTCTTTTTCGGTCAATGTAATGTCAAGCCACTCGCTTTGGCGTATCACTTCCTTCTTAACGCCAAGCGGGAAAGATTTCTCCCCGAATGTTATCCACCCCGTATCCTCGGTTTTGACGGACTGAACATACGGCTTGGCGGTAAAGCCCTGGATTTTGACCGCATATTTTCCAAACATTACATAACGATTCGTATAGCTTTCCCCTGTTAATATTTGCCGTTTTTGCTGCAACGGCACAACGACCGAAGATTCATACCATGTCTCCCCTTCTACTCGTCCCCCTGCTGGCACGAGTATAGAGTGTTCTTCTCCTCCCAAAACGCCGGAAATAAGAATATCTCCAGGCTTGACCCAATCATTAATCCGGACCATAGGTCGCCCACGCTCTGCAAAGATAGAATGGATGACTGCTTTTTTCGTGGCAACAATGTGCCTCGGACCGGGATTTTCTTTTTTCTCGGGTGTCACCTTTTCGACGACACGGATAATAGCGGTTGTTCCCTTCATCTCAAAGCCAATCCATGATGCCTGCGGAAGACGCTTCATAAGTTCACGTTGCATCTCCTCCGCTTCAGGGAGTCGATAAATAAACGTTCCCTGTTTAACGCCAGCTTGTTCTGCCACTTGTTTAATCTGATGGGTGGGAATTTTTTCATTACCGATTACTTGTATACTCCAAATGATGTTGGATAAGAAATAAATACCGATAAAAAATGCGACAACTCCTATAACAAACATAGAGCGCGTCCACATTTTTCGCAGCAAAAAGGGAAATCCCACCCGCTGGACGACACGGCTACGGCATCCAGTCTCTTTAAGAAACGGCTTGAGACTGCGGAAAGATTCGAGCGGAAGACTTAAGTACGCCTCCTCCCCGTTTCGTCGAATGTCCCATACCTGAATGCCTTGTCCCACAATTCGGTTTAAGAAACGTTCAAGGCGCTTGCCGCGTATCCTCAGGACAAGATACCCCCGAAACCAATTTTCCCCGTGCTTCATCGCCGTCTCCCCTCTCTATTCATCCAAAAATACGACCTGATCTACAACACCTTCTACCAACACCTCTTCCGGTAAAATAGCCCGGATTACAAGATTTTGTCCCCGAATTAATAGCTGACCTTTCGTTAAAAGTAAACGGAGCTCCTGATTGCTGAACCAAAGGACTCCGCGATGATTTTCAATATACATCTGCAATTGACCAATCATTGTAATGCGGGGCATCTCCATCGTTAAGTCCTGCGGCATATCGAGTGCACCGGTCGCAAAACGCCGCCATTTTTCACTCCATTTTTTCACGAGTAAGCCCCCTTCCTGCATCAGATCCCCTAAAGGATGATACGACTCTCTATCTTCACACTATGCTCTTGCAGAGGAAAATATGAAGGGGAAAACAGCGAGGAGTAGTCTGTGCAGGTGCAAATAAGAAAAACTCGCAGGCGTCGCCACTCGTCCTTTTTTTCACAAAGAGACCGAACGGCCGCTTTATGTCACCTTCTTGCTTACAGCGACATATCGTTTCTCATCCATTAAGAAAAGGAGGCGGTCGTACTCCGCCTCCCTTCCTAAAAATATAAAAGCCCCGCCTGCATAATACAGGCGGGGCTTTATACACCTTATGACAATGATTCCTGAACGACCTTATTAACAAGGGCTCCATCAGCGCGACCTTTTACCTTAGGCATTAGCGCGCCCATCACTTTCCCCATGTCCTTCTTCGAAGAAGCGCCGGTCTGCTGAATGATTTCACTCACCAGTGCACGGATTTCTTCTTCACTTAATTGCTCAGGCATATATTCCATAAGTACATTAATTTCATCTCGTGCGGATGACGCGAGGTCATCACGACCAGCTTTTTCGAATTCTTGGAGGGAATCGCGTCTTTGCTTTAGCTCACGAGTCAAGACAGTAAGCACTTCATCGTCAGACAGTTCTTTACCCTGGTTGATTTCCTCATTCTTAACAGAAGATTTAACCATCCGGATGACGGAAAGTTTGAGCTTGTCTTTATCTTTCATCGCTTGCTTCATATCATCGGTAAGACGATCGACGAGTCTCATAAACTGTTCCTCCTAAAACTTGCGCTTACGCGCTGCCTCAGACTTCTTCTTGCGTTTAATGCTTGGCTTCTCATAGTGTCTGCGTTTTTTAACTTCAGCAAGAACGCCATCTTTGGAGCAGTCACGTTTGAATCGACGTAGCGCTTGGTCTAATGACTCGTTTTTACGTACACGAACTTCTGCCATTTGTTTCCCCTCCCTCCACCTTAACCATCGGTGACGACCCGAGAAGAGAAACATCTCCAAAAGTCGTCAAAAAACATTATATTATACAGGGATATGTAGGTCAACCTCGAATGACCATTTTTTCGCTTTTTAACGAACAGGAAGATGGGGGCATCTGCTTGGGCACAAATCGAGTTATAATAAATATGTAGTATGACAAAAAGCAAAATCAGGGAGGACATCCTGTATGTTTACCGTAAAAGAGATAATGGAAATTACGGAAGGAACTTTACTTCAAGGGGACGAACACACGGAGATTACATCCGTACACTTTGACTCACGAAAGCTTGAGGACGGCGCATTGTTTGTGGCACTGACAGGCGGAGCGCGAGATGGGCACGAATTCTTGTCAAACGCGGCACAAATAGGCGCGGTTGCTGCTTTTGTCTCCGATGAAGCCAAAGCCCGACAAGCGGGGCTTGCGGAGTCGTTTGCACTCATTCTGGTCGGGAATACGGAGAAAGCTTTCCAGCAAATTGCACGCATCTACCGTAATCGCCTATCCCTTCCAATCGCCGCTATTACCGGCAGCAACGGAAAAACCACAACAAAGGACATTCTGGCACACCTGCTGTCAGGGCAGAAAAAAGTATATAAAACATACAAAAATTTTAACAATCATCTTGGCGTACCGCTCTCGTTGCTACAAATCACACCCGATACAAATGCGGCCGTGCTTGAGCTAGGAATGAATCATGCAGGCGAAATCGATTTCCTCGCAGGCATGGTCCGTCCAACTTTCAGCGTTATTACGAATGTCAATGACGCACATATAGAGTTTTTCGAGTCTAGGGAGATGATTGCACAGGCAAAAGGCGAGATTCTTGGCCACACAGATCCCCAGGGCTTTGCCTGTCTAAATCAAGATAACGAACTGGTGGCCAATCTGGCGCACCTGAACCCAGGGAAAACGTTCTTCTATCATGTACAGCATGAAGGAGAGGAATCTCGTGCAGCCGATATTATAGCGTCCAATATTTCATTTGACGAGAACGGCAGTCATTTCATTATCACTACAAACGAAGGGGAGCAATTCAACTGTTTTATGCCGCTATTCGGCGAACATAACATCTCGAACGCACTTCCTTGCATCTTCATCGCTATGCATCTTGGCATCTCGACTGAGGAAATTACGGAACGACTTGCGACGCTGTCGATTTCTACGATGCGTTTTGAGCGTGTAGACGGCGCGAACGGATTGTTGATTATTAATGATGCATACAATGCCAGTCCGTCTTCGATGCTCGCATCAATTAAGACGTTTTTATCCATTTACCCACAACGTAAAAAGGTGCTTGTACTTGGTGATATGTTCGAGTTGGGCGAACAAAGTGCAGCCTACCATCTCGAAGTCGGTGAAGAGCTAAAAGCAATGGAGGGAATCTTTGAAGTTATCGCCATCGGCAACGATGCAAAACATCTGGCTGAAGGCTATGGAACTAAAGCAAAATACTTTGCAGACAAAGAAGAAGCGGCCGTCTATCTGGAAACATTTAAAAGACAAGACGTCGCCCTTCTGCTAAAAGCTTCACGCGGCATGGCCCTGGAGACACTGCTCGATAAACTGTGTTAATGCACTAATATGTATCTGAATAAAAAAGGAAGGGGCCCTGTTCCGACGCTTGAACAGGGCCCCTTCTCTTGCCTTTGGTGAATGTTGTATTAATCGTTAAATTGTTCCGCTACAAGCGCATTCGCTCTCTTCTCTTCGTGCCGCTCGATTCCGAAAGCAATGAGGCGATCAATCAATTCAGCGTACCGTACGCCCGCTTCATTCCACAGCATCGGATACATGCTGAACGGAGTAAAGCCCGGCATCGTGTTGATTTCATTAATGTACAGCTCATCTTCCGCCTCATCCCAGAAGAAATCAACGCGAGACAATCCACTACAATCCAACGCAAGAAATGCTTGTGTGGCAAGCTTTTTCATCCGGATTACTACGTCATCCGGCACATTCGCCGGAATATCAAGGCGAGTATTATCGCTTTTGTACTTCGCTTCATAATCATAAAATTCATTGCCGGACACAATCTCGCCTACAACGGAAGTATCAGGGTGTTCATTGCCAAGCACGCCTATTTCCAGCTCACGGCCGGAGATGAACGCTTCTACTATTACTTTTCTGTCAAAACGCGCGGCAAACCGTAACGCTTCCTCAAGACCCTGGCGATCTTTTGCCTTGCTAATGCCCACGCTCGATCCCATATTAGCTGGTTTAACAAAGCATGGCAGTCCGATTTCCGCTTCAATACCATTACAAATCTCTTCAATATTCGTTTCTAGTTCACTACGCAGATAGCTTTTATATTTGCCCTGCGGCAGGCCAGCATTCCCGAATACTTCTTTCATCATTACTTTATCCATTCCAACTGAGGAACCAAGCACACCTGAGCCGACATATGGTACATCAATGAGTTCAAGAAATCCTTGTAGCGTACCGTCTTCTCCATTTGGTCCGTGAATAACCGGAAACACGACATCCACTGTGTTGTTGAGCGCGAATACGTTCGGCGTCTCGTAGTTGTCCAGAGTAAAACGCAATTCATCCACATGCGTAATCTCGTGTTCAATCCACGGTCCCTGTACCCATTGTCCGTTCACGTCAATATATATCGGAAGCACTTCATAACGCGCTTTATCAACCGCGTTGATAACAGACAGAGCTGTATGGACAGATACTTCGTGCTCACTCGATTTTCCCCCGTAAATCAGGCCTACTTTCCGCTTGTTTGACACCCGTAATGTCCTCCTTTATTCTCTCGCATAGTATGTTCCCAGACACAGCAGGAACAACTAGCGCCTAAGCTTTCTCTATTCTCTCCATACTATGTACGAATGAATTTTTAGGTAACGTATTTATCATACCAGTTTTTCAAAGGTGTGGAAGCACTAATATTTTCACAATCTAGAGCGTGAATGTATATTTAATCCTTACCTTGATGGATGTATGGCAAGACTCCATAATAAAAGAACCAGCATAGACAATAAGTTAATTTCATAAGGTTCATCATTTTTTAGGGAGTGGGATAAATGAATCCTATTGATAATCAAAAATATGTATCTGATGAATATATAGCAAGAATTAATCGTGTAATCGATTATATTGAACTACATATCGATAGAAGCCTCACATTGGACGAACTCGCAATAATCGCCAACTTCTCTAAGTATCACTTTCATCGTATTTTTTACTCGATTATCGGAGAAACACTTTTTCAATTTATTCAACGCATCCGTATAGAAAAGGCCGCATCTTTACTCATCAGTCAACCTAAAAAATCAATTACTGAAATTTCATATGAATGCGGTTTTATGAACCCATCTTCCTTTGCACGAAAGTTTAAAAACTATTTCGGTGTGTCTGCGACGTTATGGAGAAGCGAATACAGACAAAATCGCGATTTGAGCAAAACAAAAAGCAATATGCGTAAAGCGGTTAGCAACGACAGCAAAGATGCTTTGCGTTCCTCCTGGTATATTGAGCATGTAGGTCAATCACAAATATGGAGGTTGCTTATGAATAACGAAGAACGTACTGTAGAGGTTAAAGAACTTCCGGAAATGACTGTTGCTTACGTCCGATATGCAGGGCCTTACAAAGGAGATTCTAAGCTATTTGAAAGCTTATACCAGAAATTATTTAGCTGGGCTGGGCCTAGAAATCTCCTGCATTCTTCCGATGTGAAATCACTCGTTATCTATCATGATAATCCGGAAATTACCGAGGAGACTAAACTGCGTATCAGCGTTTGCATTACAATACCTGAAGATACGGTCGTAGACGGAGATATAGGAAAAATGAAGGTTGCAGGAGGGAAGTACGCTTTAGCAAAATTCATACTAACAGCAGCCGACTTCGAGGAAGCGTGGAAGTGGGTATACGGAACCTGGTTACCAGAAAGCGGGTATGCACCAGATGATCGTCCATGTTTTGAACTATATTTGAAAGATTGCAACCTACCAGAGGGTAAAATGTCGGTAAATATTTGTGTGCCGGTAAAACCTTTATAGCGTCTTGCAAGCTGAAAGGCGTGGGATATCCCACGCCTTTTATGAGGTCTTCTTATTGTTTCATTTTTGGATCAAGAGCGTCCCGAAGTCCATCACCAAACAGGTTAAATCCAAGTACGGTTAACATAATCGCCAATCCAGGAAACAAAACGGTCCAATATGCGGCAGTAATGTATTGTCTTGAATCAGCGATCATTTTCCCCCACTCTGGCTGAGGAGCCTGTGCGCCAAGCCCAAGGAAGCCGAGCGCAGCCGCTTCGAGCACTGCGGTCGCAATGCCGAGCGTTCCCTGTACGATAATCGGCGCCATGCTGTTGGGCAGGATATGAGAGAAGAGGATTCTCACGTGTGACATCCCCAGTACTTTGGCCGCCGTCACGTATTCCTCTTCTTTAATGCTGAGTACACGTGAGCGCACAAGCCGCCCATATGTCGGCACATTAATAATAGCGATCGCAATCAAGGCATTGGAAAGTCCCGGTCCAAGAATCGTGACAATCGCAATCGCCAGAAGGATGCTTGGAAATGCCAGAATAATATCAAACAGCCTGGAGATAATCGTATCCACCCAGCGGCCGTAATATCCGGCGACAAGTCCCATAGACGTACCGATTACAATCGAGCCGACAACAGAGAAAAATCCGACCCAGAGCGAGATACGCGCTCCATAGATTACGCGCGTAAAAATGTCACGACCTAAATCGTCCGTACCAAACCAGTGCTGTGCGCTTGGTGGCTTTAACTTGTCTGCAAGATTCTGACCGTCCCAGGGCTGGCTCGTAATCACAGGAGCCAGCAGACCTACGACAATAAAAAATATAATAACGAACAAACCGGCCAGAGCGGTTTTTTGCTTTTTTAACCGATACCAGGCATCGCGCCAGGGGGAACTCTGCCGAGTCCGCACCGGGCCCGTCGCCTGCGTATTCACCTGCGCTGTCGTCTGCATGCCGCCACCCCCTACTTGTATTGAATGCGTGGGTCGATATAAGCGTATAGAATATCGACAATCAGATTAATCATGACAAACAGAAACGCAATGACCAGAACGCCCGATTGCACAACCGGATAATCACGGAAAGCAATGGCGTCATTAATATAGCGCCCGACGCCTGGCCAGCCGAAAATCGTTTCGGTTAGTATGGCACCTCCGAGCAGTGAGCCGAGCTGAAGACCGATAACGGTCAGCACAGGTGCGAACGCATTGCGCAGCGCATGTTTGTATACCACCCAGAACTCACGCAACCCTTTGGCACGAGCCGTACGAATATAATCTGATTTCATCACTTCAAGCATGGATGAACGCGTCATGCGCGCGATAATCGCCATTGGAATGGTTCCGAGCGCGATACTCGGCAGAATGAGGTGCAGAACGACATCCTGTAAGCCTGCCCAGTTACCTGTAAGAATTGTATCCAGAACATAGAAGCCCGTAATCCCATCCACCGGCTCACGCGGATTGAACCGGCCAGTCGATGGCAGTAAATCCAGCTTGTCTACGAATACCCATTGCTCCATCAACCCGAGCCAGAAAACAGGCATCGACACGCCCACAAGCGCCACTAACATGGCAATATAGTCAAACCAGGAAGCGCGCTTCCATGCCGCGATGATCCCTGCATTTACTCCGACGACAATCGCAAAGATAAGCGCAGCAATAGCTAGCTCAATCGTCGCGGTCAGATAAGAACCAATCTCTAAGCTAATCGCCTGCTTCGTACGAAGCGATTCCCCGAGATCTCCCTGTAAAATATCAAGCATATAATAAAAATATTGCTGATACAGAGGCTCATTCAAATGCAGCTTTGCTCTAAGGGCCTCCAGCGCTCCCGGTGTCGCGTGCTCGCCCAGAATCATCAACGCCGGGTCACCAGGAATCGCATGAATAATGGCGAATACAACGAGCGACATCCCGATTAAGACGGGAATCAGGTGCAACAGTCGGCGGATAATATATGAAAACATATTCGTTCACCTGCCTTAAGAAGTCGGAAAAAGAGTGCATGCGGCTTCCGCATGCACCCATGAAGAACGATGCTTTGCTACCTACTTTTCAATTGATACATCATTCAGTTTCTCCGAACCGGTTGCATGCGGCACATAGCCTTTTACCTTGCTGGAGCTTGCCAGTACCGGCGTGGAGTGTACGAACGGAACCATCGGAGCGTCATTGAGAATGATTTCCTGTGCTTGTTTATACAAATCTTCGCGTACCTTCTGATCCGGTGTCGTTTGGGCTTTAATTAGCAGTTCATGCACTTTGTCATTTTTGTAGAGCGAGATGTTCTGTGCGGCCGGCGGCTTAGCATTGTCCTTGTCTAACAGTACATACAGGAAGTTATCCGGGTCTCCATTGTCTCCGGTCCAGCCAAGCAGTGCCATCGTATGCTCGCCGTTCTTGGTCTTCTTCAAATATGTGCCCCATTCCATGGAGACAAGTTTTGTTTTTACACCGATTTTCGCAAAATCGGCTTGAATGGATTCAGCAATTTTTTGTGGCTGCGGCATGTACGGGCGGGATACAGGCATCGCCCATAGATCCGTCTCGAAGCCGTTCGGATAGCCAGCTTCAGCCAACAGTTGTTTCGCTTTTTCTAAATCATATTTATAATCCTTTGCTTCCAGTTCTTTATTATAGCCCCAGATGGACGGTGGCAGCGCATTCGTTGCCGCCTGACCCCGCTTTGCGAAGAACGCATCGACCAGACCTTGCTTATCCACCGCCATTGCGAGTGCCTGACGTACCTTCGGATTATCGAATGGCTTTTTCTCCGTATTGAAGGAGAGATAGCCAACGTTCATTGACGGGCGTTCATACAACGTTAGATTTTTGTCTGCTTCCACAGTCGCTGCATCAGACGGATTCATACCGTCAATAAGGTCTACTTCACCGGATTTGAGCGCCGTCAGACGGGCCGTATTATCAGGAATAACCTTAAAGATAATCTTGTCGAGTATCGGTTCGCCTTTCCAATATTCTTTGTTTTTCTCCAACGTAATCGTATCGTTTGGCTTCCAGCCGCCTTCTACAAATTTGTAAGGTCCTGTTCCGACTGGATGCTGGCCGATCTTGTCTTTATGCTTCTTAATGGCCTCTGGACTCTCAATCGCAAAGAACGGCATTGCGACGTTAGCGAGGAATGGAGCTTGCGGCACATTCAGAATAAATTGTACTTTGTTTTTGTCCAGCACCTTTACTTCTTTAATCACGGCGCCTGGCTCACCTTTAAAGGCGGTAAACTGGCTGATGACGTAATCGAAGTTGCCGCCCACATGGTATTCGTTGTTCTTGTCTATCATACGGTCGAAGTTGAATTTTACCGAATTTGCGTCAAACTCCGTGCCATCGTGGAATTTCACGTTTTCACGCAAGGTAAATGTCCATGTTTTTCCATCTGGACTGCTTTCCCATTGGGTCGCCAGTGCTGGTTCAACTTCTGTACTGTCTTTCTTATATTGAACAAGCGTATCGAAGATATTGTCCGTTACACGCGTTGTCTCGCCTTCCGTACTGTTCTGCGGATCAAGCGTCGTGGAATCCCCGCCACGTGCAAAAATCAGCGTTCCACCCTTTTGCTCCTGGGCCTGTTCTGGTTTGCCTGCTGTCTCTTTCGCTTTGTCACCACCACCACATGCCGTAAGTCCAAGCGATGCAGTCAACAGAATCGCTGAGAGAATTGCCATCGTCTTTCTGCCATACTTCATGTTCATATTCCCCCTTTTTCCTCTTCTCATTTATTGATTGTATAAATGGCAAGCCACCATATGCCCGTCTCCAAGATCGCGGAGCAGCGGACGCTCCGTTCGACAGATATCCATACAGGCCGAACAGCGTGGATGAAACGTACAACCGCTAGGCGGGTTGGCAGGGCTTGGAACATCCCCTTCGAGAATGATACGATCCCGCTTTTCCCGCGGGTCCGCCACAGGTACTGCGGAGAGCAGCGCCTGTGTGTATGGATGAAGCGGCTTACTGTAGAGGCTTTTTTTGCTTGAAAGCTCAACAATGCGCCCCAGATACATCACGCCAATGCGATCGCTAATATGCTTGACCACACTTAAATCATGAGCGATAAACAAATAAGTCAGCCCAAGCTCCTGCTGCAATTGCTTCAGCAGATTAAGCACTTGCGATTGAATGGACACATCGAGCGCAGATACCGGTTCGTCGCAGATAACAAGCTTCGGCTGCAGAGCCAGGGCCCTCGCAATACCAATGCGTTGTCGCTGTCCGCCAGAGAATTCATGAGGGTACCTTGTAGCATGATACGCATGAAGTCCTACGACTTCCAGCAATTCATGTACCCGCTTCTTCCTTTCACCTGACGTATACATACCATGAATAGCCATCGGTTCACTAAGCAGCTTCTCCACAGTCTTGCGCGGATTGAGCGACGCGTATGGATCCTGAAAAATCAGTTGCATATCCCGGTACAATGTACGCATCTCACCACTTTTGACGTTGCTAATATCCCGACCTTCGAATTCGATGAAACCGTCAGTCGGTTCGATGAGTCGTAGAATCGAACGGCCTGTTGTCGACTTGCCGCAGCCCGATTCGCCTACTAATCCCAATGTCTCACCACGAAAAATATCAAAATCGATATCATCTACCGCTTTGACATGTCCGACCGTACGCTGCAAAATCCCCTGGCGAATCGGAAAATACTTCTTAAGATGTCTTACTTTCAATAGCGTTTCCGTCATAGCCTGCACCCTCCTCTACCAGGAAGCAACGAGACTTTTGTCCATTGCCTACTTCATACAACGTTGGCTCTTCTGTCCGGCAGCGTTCTATCGCATACGCACAGCGCGGAGCAAACTTGCAGCCTTCCGGCATCTCAGACGGAATCGGCACATTGCCCGGAATCGAATCCAACCATTCCTTTTCCTCATCGAGCGAGGGAATGGACTGCAACAGCCCCTTCGTATACGGATGCGACGGGGTTGCGAACAACGTATCTACATCCGCTTCCTCGACTACTTTACCGCCATACATCACAATGACACGGTCACACATCTCCGCTACGACGCCGAGGTCATGTGTAATCATAAGAATCGAGGTGCCGTTATCTTTTTTAAGCTTGCGCATCAAGTCCAGGATTTGCGCCTGGATGGTTACATCAAGTGCCGTCGTCGGCTCATCGGCAATCAATAGCTTAGGATTGCACGCCATTGCCATCGCAATGACTACCCGCTGCCGCATCCCACCTGACAGGCGGTGCGGATATTCTTTGACGATTTGTTCTGCCCTCGGAATACCGACCTGCTTAAGCAAATCAACCGCTCTTGATAGCGCTTTCTTTTTATCGAGCTTCATATGCAGACGGATCGTTTCCACGATTTGATCGCCAATCGTAAATACTGGATTCAGACTTGTCATCGGGTCCTGAAAAATCATCGCAATATCGTTACCACGGATGTCACGCATTTCCGCTTCTGATACACGGACGATATCCTTGTCCTGAAACATGATGGACCCCTCGACAATTTTTCCCGGAGGCCACGGAACGAGCCGCATAATGGATAGCGACGTAACGCTTTTGCCGCAGCCCGACTCTCCGACCAATCCGACCGTTTCTCCTTCACCAATGGTAATGTCAACTCCGTCCACCGAACGGACGACTCCTTCCGCCGTGAAAAAATGAGTTTTTAGCCCGCTGACATTGAGCAATGGCTTCATTTTTCCACCTCCTTCTACTTGCTGTCGAATAGTTGTCATTTATTAAAATAAGTATAATTTTTAGTTAATTCTGTGTTTAAGTATACGAAGCATGAAACTGGATAACAACAGAAAAAAAAGAAAAAAAAGGCTTTCCACTTTAGGAGTTCCTAAAGAAAAAGCCTTCCATTCTATCACTTAACCAATATCGATCTTAGCTACTAGGGCAGCCAGAATTTGTGCCAGCAGTTGAATGTTAATCGACAGGTCAATATCTGTCGTCCTTACTTTAACGCCTCTGGAGTTTTCGATAACGGTCTTTTGATTGTTCACTTGCTTTACATGGATTTTTTGCAACAATTCTTGAGAAACTCTTACATCCTTGTCGCTACTCAACACCGAGATGTCAATAACCGCCGCAATCGCAAACTGTAATGCTGCTTGAAGATTAACCGCCGCTTTTGTATCCGTTGTCTCGACCGTTACATCGCAGGAATCCTTAACAAGAATCCATTCATTGGATTTTTGTACAGTGCTCTCTACTTGGGTTGCCTCCTGCTCTACTGTGTCGTCATCCATCGGATGGCAGCAATTCGGATCTAGTGCGCTGAATTTGCGATCCGATGATTTCTTATCTTCATTACAGCTATAACTGTCACAATCATCGTAACGATACGCTCTTCTTTTCAAACCGGGTTCCTCCTTCATTCGAATATACTACAAGATATGAGGGTGAAGAAGGATTGGTGTAGACAAGCGTCCATACACATCCGCATATTCTTGAAAAAGTCTCCCTTGTTGCAGAGGCAATTATGACAATGAACTCGAATAAAAGTAAAGCTTATTATTTCTTTTCCTTTTTTTCTGCCTGAAGAAAAGCGTCTACTTGCTCCTGCAAGTCTTGGACGAGTTTTCTAATCTTTTGTTTCTGTTCTTCCGGAATATCTTTTCGAATCACGACCTTGTTCCTTTCAAACACATCACTAACCATCAAGTCCGCCAACGACTTTGATAGATTGGAAAAATCGTTTTCTTGCCCTTTACTCATTGCGAAAAACCCACCTCCATATCCTCTTGTCCATCACCATTAATATATGCAGATGAAAAGAAGGAGTGAAAAAAATAGACGGCTGCCTGGGCTACTCGCTACGCCATTCGTATTTATTTTTCGGACGACCCACCTTCTGATAGCTAATGATTGTTCGTACTTTTCCTTGCTGCATCATATATACAAGCGACCGATAGACGGTCGGATACGCCAATCCGACATCCTTCGTAATTTCATCGATCGTACACGGCTCACGCTGGTCGCGCAAAAATCCCGCAATATGGTTCAATGTAGTCGCTCCGATGCCCTTCGGCGCCTCTAATTCCTGCTCATTTTTCTCTTCAGCCCTATCATTCTCCTTGGTCAGCATAGAGAGACGAAGGTGCAACTGGATGCGGGAGATTAAATCCGGCGCCCGCACCGGCTTAATGGCAAAATCAGTCGCTCCTGCATCAAGGAAACGGTCTGCGATTTCCTGTCGTTCGTCAACCGTCAAGACCAGGATGGGCACACGCCCATCCAGCTTGCGGATTTCTTGAACAGCACGTAGCCCGTCCATCTCTGGCATATGATAATCTACAAGCACGACGTCCGCCTGTTCAGTACGGAACAAATCCACGCCTTCCCTGCCATTGCTGCCAAGTACAATGTTCCAGCCCGCGCTCTCGCAAATCTCGCGCAGCATGAATCGAACCGCAGCATCATCATCCATAATTAAGATTTTCACGATGAGTCTCCCCTCCCCGCAGATGAATCCATACAGTCGTTCCTTCTCCAATCTTGCTATGTACCGAGACAAATCCGTCGTGGCTATCTGCCACCTGAAGGACGAATGAGAGACCCAGCCCCGGATGACGCTTCGTACTGTAGCCTGCCTCCCAGATTTTCTCCTGATCTTCCAGGGCGATACCGGCCCCGTTGTCCGACACGCCGAGCTTGATCTCATCCGCTTCTACTTCCGCACATAGTGTCACTCTTCCGTCTTCTTTGTCCTTTACCGCGTCTAGCGCATTATCAATCAAGTTTACCAGTGCACGGGTCATATGAATTTTGTTAATCCATATCCACACCTCACTATGTTCAGAGAGCGCAATATCAACACAGGAGCCTGTACCGCTCAATCTACTTGCATGGACATAGTTCATCACATCCGCAAGCTTTACCCAGCCTTTCCTATCTTCATACAACATCTCAGAAATCATCTCGCTCATCGACGCAATTGATTGTGAGCTCATACGGCAATACTCCCGTAGCTTCTCATCTTCTACCCGCATCTCAATTAAGGAAATAAGGCCTTCCACAGATGTAAGCGGTGTCTTTAAATCATGCACAAGATGAAGCACTTCACGACCTGAGCGGGAGTGAATCGCCTCCAATTGGGCCAGATGGAGCTTCTTACGATCGTTCCATTTCTGCGCTGACATCGTCAGGAAAATAGAGACGATAACCGCATTCAGAATAAGAATAAAGCACATCATCAAGCTGTACATACCAAGCGCCTGATCGAACCCTAATGTAAATGACATTTCTTTCATCTTGTTGAGAATCTGGTTCTCTCCAAAACTGAGGTTAGGAATAAACGGGATAACTTCCAACCATTGAAATCCAAGGAGAAGCTGCACCAGCAGGAGTGTTTTCATACGGGACTCCAGCTGGTTATGTGTCGCTCGTTGCAACACAAACATGGAGAGAAGAAGCAAAACTCCCGGCAACCCGAACGGAAATTTTAATGGATTGTACACATACTCTATATACGTTATTACAGGAATCAATAATAATGGAAGAACGACCTTAACCCATGCCTTCCCTGTTCTTCTATCCCACTCATCCCCTAATAGAAAAGCGCCGATATAATGCGGCAGTGAGTAAATGACATTCCACACCATAAGAAGCAGTACCACTACCATAAACAAGTTACCGGTCGGACGTACCTGCAGGATTTGAATCATGCGCAGTACCCCGGTATATTCCGGCTTCACTATGAAAGGCAATGCAAATCCGAATAGTAGAAGCCCCGTACCAAGCCATATTTTCCACGAGCCTGTCCATCTTGCCCCCACTATCCCATCTCCCTTATTCTCTGTTCCGTCTTTCTCTATCAGGTATGTTCTTTCGTCTCGATATACAGCGTAAAAATAAATTTTTTCACATTGAGTCGCACACGGGATACTTCCTCGTTCTGTTCAATTTCCCGCATTTTTTGGCGAACGTCTGCAAAGTCAAAATACTTAGAAGCGTACATCTCAAACTTCGGATTGCCGTAATCTTCAAGCCCAAGCGAAGCAAGATTCTGCAATGCACGCGCCACCGTACGACGAATCCGCTGCTCCATTGCTTTTACTTCCCGCTGAACATCCTCAACATTGCTGTACGTCACATAATCAGTAAAAATATCCTTTAATGCTGGAAATTCACGTACCCGTTCATTCTTGTACCTCTTTAGCAAATATTCAATTAGCTGAATTAAATCCTGGCTCCCCGTCTCTCCCAAAATCCCAAAATCCGCCAATACACTACGAAGAAACGGAGCGGTTCGCACTTCCGGAGGCTCCTTCGGCAACGTATCAAACAACGAAAGCGTATGGCGGATACCTTCGAGTGAACGTTCCAATCGAATATGTTCCATTACTTTTTTGATGACGGAAATCACTTCAATCCGATTAATCGGTTTATGGATGAAATACTCTACGCCTTTACTGTACGCTTCCGCCACCATCTCTTTATGCTCAACCTGCGAGATCATAATGAATTTGCCTTCATAGCCCATCTCCTGCAGGCGGGTAATTGTCTCGATGCCATCCTGTTTTGGCATCAACAAGTCGATTAGAACGATGTCACACTTCTTCAGAATAATGCTTGCTTCTGCTCCTAATCCATCCTCCGCTTCGCCTACCACATCGCCCAAATCTTCATGCTCAATGGCGTTGTTCAGCATTTTGCGGGAGGACGGGTCATCATCGATAATAAAAAAGCGAAATCTCACATTTCCATCCCCTTATAGTCTATGTATCGGAATCCGAACTTCAAATACGGTTTTCTCAGGCATTTCCCCCTGCCTAATTTCAAGCGTTCCACCAAGCTCCTCTATCACATTTCGAGCGTGCGGCAATCCAATGCCAGTAGATGCGTTGCCCTGTTCATCATACTTGGTCGTATAGCCAGGAATAAAAATAAACATCTCATCACCTGACGTAATGCCACTTCCTGTATCGCTTACGAGAAAAAATATTTCCCCTTGATGTTCGTGTACGCGAAGCCATACAGTACCGGAATCTTCAATTGCTTCTACCGCATTGGAGAGCAGATTGTTCAGCACAGAAAGCAACGAATACACATGACGGGTAGCAGGCGAAGTTTGTAAGTCACTTACAAATTCAATATCTTTTTTCAGCATGCGCGCATACTTCTGATTGGCATTCAATACAAGTTGCACGATCTCCTCGATGGTCAATTCCTGAACGACGCGCTCCTGCTGGATAATCTTGCTAACGCCGCTCAAAATACGCTGCGAATCCTTCTTAATCTCATGTACTTCTTCCGCTATACTGAGTGCACGACGGGAAAGCGGTGGGTCCAGTGCAGGCACCTCCCCTCCATCCTCTCTTGTCCTTAGTTCCCGGTATAGATTATAGCCATTACGCGTTGCCTGCTCGATATGCCCCATCACCTTTTTTAAATAAAGAGCCTCGACGTGCAGGTCACTGCTAATCATCACCATTTTCTCAAAACGAAGTTGCTGCTCCCGGCTAATCTCTCGCAGATGGCGCATTTGAATAATATTCAAAAAACCTACGATAAAAAAGCTGCGCACAAACGCCAGAATCAGCAATAGATACTCTTCATGTGGAAGAAATACGAAATAAACACCCTGGGAAGCTAGACTTTTACGTACTAAGAGCTCAGCTATATTAGCGGAAAAATCGGCAATGGCACCGAGCAACCCCAGCTTAAGCGGCGCATTCACATAGCGCCCGGCTCTTCCCAACCAGATGACCAAGCCGAAGAAAAGGTAGAACGCCAGCGACGGTACATGACTTAAAGTACTTTGATAAAACCTGAAAACTTCTTCCCCCGTTACATAATCAAGCCAGATACGAAACAGAACAACCGCGCTCCCGGTCAATAGCGAAGCCAGTATAATCGGTACATCCCGAAGCCACATCAAAAAGAAAAAAAAAGCACCAATCCCGAAGCTAATACGAAAATCGCTTTCAAACGGCTGAAATTTCAATTCGCCGAATAGCATCGTGGCCGCGACTAACATTATGAGGGTAATTGCTTTGCTGGGCACGACCCGACCTCCTATTTCCAAATATTCCTAATCATTAAAAAGCAGCCTCTTTGATCAGAGGCTACATGTTCTTACAGGATGAAAGATTTTATCGTAACGAGAACAAGTCCAATTAAAAAACCGCATACAGCTCCATTTACTCGAATCCATTGAATATCTTTGCCGATTTTGTCTTCCATCATCTCAATAAGCGTCTCATTATCCAGCTTGTCCAGATTCTCCCGAACAAGCTTGCCGATTTTCGAATGGTTCTGCTCTACCAATACGGCGATTTGTCGTTGTAACCAAGCTTCAAATCTTACCATCATCTCTTCGTTTGCACGTACCTTCTGTATAAGGCGACGAAGAAAAGGCAGAGCAAAATCATCTAAATACGCATCATTGCGGATAAACTCAAGCGCCTGCTTCCGCAAATCTTCGGCAATGTCAGACAAGCGTTCATGCAGTTGGACTTCTTCTGCAAGATTGTATTTCCATTTCTCAAACGTCGCGAGCAAGCCTTCACTCTCCCGAGCTTCCTCAATTTCCCGGCGTACATATGCAAGGAATACCTGACGGTTTTTATTTTCAGGACGGCGCAAGTCATCGCTTCCCCGTAGCAGCAATGTTTGCAGAACACCGCCCAGTTTATCTTCGTTGAGCATTCCGGCAAACGATTTAAGCGCAAACTGCATAAATCCGTCCAATTCAATGTTTTCCAAGGCTTGAAGGGCCATGCTTCCCAGCTTATGACGCGTATCGCTGCGGACCGCCCAATCGCTCACCTTGCCCAGAAGGAAGTCAAATGCCTTCTCTTCGTACTGTTCACCCAATGCTTTGTCAATAAATCCGTGCAGCAGACCTGCGGTATTTATGCTTTTTATATACTCTTTAAGTTTGCTCTCAATCACTGGCAACACCGGTTCGATATCAATCTGCTGTACCACCTGCTCACTTATCGATACTAGAGCGCTGCGAACCTGAGGCGATTCCACCTCTTTTTCCAACAGGGTTAGTACTTTTTCGGTGATGCGTATCTGCTTAATCTTTTCTTCAATGCTCTCTTTGTTAAGCCAATCGTTCTCTAATGTATGAACGAGCGCATCTGTAATCCGTTTACGGTTCTTAGGCAAAAGCGCCGTATGGGGAATTGGAATCCCCATCGGATGGCGAAATAGCGCGGTTACCGCGAACCAATCCGCCAGTCCACCCACCAGACCGGCCTCGAAGCCGCCCTGCAGGAATTTTGCTACTGCTACATCCGGAAACGGCAACGTAGCGACAAATCCGGTCGCCATTACACCAAGCGAAATTCCGGCAACATGTTTTGCTTCTCCTGACATTCCATCTTCCCTCTTTACTTTTTGGCTTTCTTGAAACTTATTAACAGATTACCACAAATTCCACCTTCTCTCCTAATGTAAAAGAAAAAACCAGCCCGTGTTTACTGTAAAGGCTGGTCTGTTTCAATGAGTAAGAAAGGATGAGCGAAGACGTCCGCAAGTTTTTCTTACTTAGAACGGTTGACGATTCAACCACTGTCCACCGTCCATTGTCACACATTCACCGTTTATATACTCCGCTTCAGGTGATAGTAGGAAATAGGCAAGATTCGCGATTTCTTCCGGTTGTCCCAAACGTCCGAGTGGGACACTTTCTAATGTCATCCGAGCCGCTTCTTCCGATTCCCACAGACGGGTGGCACCGCCTGTATTATCAATCGGCCCCGGTGCAATCGCGTTAACGCGAATACCATACTTTTTGCCCCACTCCACCGCCAGCGTACGCGTCATTGCCAATACACCCGCTTTCGCTGAAGCAGAGTGAATAACTCCCTGGCCGGCCAACCATGCATATGTCGCCAGCATATTGAGGATGCTTCCCTTCCGTCCTTCGGCAATCCATTCCTTGCCTACTGCCTGTGAGCAGTACCACGTCCCATTCAGTACAATATTAATAACAGCATTCCATGCATTGACCGACATCTCTTCGGCTGGGCAAATAAAATTGCCTGCCGCGTTGTTCACGAGGTAATCCACTCCACCGAACGCCCGCTTCGTCTCTTCAACCATTCGCTTGGCATCTTCCGGATTACGCACATCCATCTGCACGCACAGCACTTGGCCCTCTTGCTGCTGAATTTCTTGTTTCGTCTGCTCCAGATTTTCTATTGTGCGTCCCGTAATAACTACTTTTGCGCCTTTTTCCGCGAACTTCTTGGCCATAGCCTTCCCCATACCGCTTGAGCCGCCGGTTACAATTGCAACTTTTCCTTCCATACTCTTCACTCCCCTATTGATTGAGTACTTACAATTTTAACTTAAATCTAACTAAAAGAAAATGAATGAACACTCATTTTTCTTATATGTGTCAAAATGTACAATTGTTAATGGTAAACTATGGATATATAATATGAAAATGTAAAGAATATATAACGATGTACCCGGGAGGAAAGCAAAGATGAAAGAAGGAAAAATCAGTGTTGTGGTCATTGGTGGCGGCGAAACTGGCACTCCACTACTGCGTCAATTAGCAGAAGCGCCTTTTGTCGAGATACTAGGTGTAGCAGACTTGGACGAGGATGCTCCAGGCATGATGCTGGCTACAGAGAAAGGCATTGCAACTACAACCGATTTCATGGAACTTGTACAAAAAGGAAGCGAAGTGGACATTATCATCGAAGTAACAGGTGTGTCGGAAGTTCGCGAACGCCTGCGTACCTATATGCAACAATCCGAAAACCACCATACGATCATTATGCATGAAATGATCGCCATTCTAATGATGTCCCTGTCACGGGGCAAGCTGGTAGACATGAAGCACGGTGAAATAGAATACAAATAAGCAAGATTCGTGAGCCTTGCTACTATCCTTACGAACTAAAACACAAAGCCAGGGACTATCCATTCCCTGGCTCTACTTTATCATCGTTTTTTCCCCTGACAGAATTCGTTCGAATTCTTCTGCTGGAACTGGACGGCTGAAGAAATACCCCTGTACCTCATCACACCGCTCAGACTGCAGGAACGAGAGTGTTGCTTCATCCTCCACGCCCTCTGCTACCAATTTCAGCTTTAAGTGATGGGCCATATCAATAACCGCCTTTACAATAGCCGCATTATCCTTATCGGCCACTACGTCCCGCACAAATGATTGATCAATTTTTAGCGCGTGAATCGGGAACCTCTTCAGATAGCTTAGCGACGAATAACCAGTACCGAAATCGTCGATGGAAATGTATACTCCCATCTCACGAAGACGCAGTAAAGTTGCAATATTCTCTTCTACATCATTAATCATGCTGTTCTCGGTAATCTCAAGCTCAAGATAGCAAGGATCAAGCCCTGTCTCTCTCAGGACGGAGCGGACCTTGTCCACAAAAGTAGGCTGCTGGAACTGCAAGGCAGAAACGTTTACACTTACAGGCAACGGCATATAACCAGTCTCGATCCATTGTTTGTTCTGTTTACACGCCGTGCGCAACACCCATTCCCCGATGGCGATGATAAGTCCCGTATCTTCAGCAATAGGGATGAATTTAGCAGGGGATACAAAACCAAGTTCCGGATGGACCCAGCGCAGCAGTGCCTCCATCCCTTTTAACTGTCCACTGCTCGTATCGACTTTCGGTTGATAATACAGCTGAAGTTCGTTCCTCTCTATCGCTTTGCGCAGATGTACCTCAATTTGTAGATGTTCATCATATTCTTCATTCATCTCAGGTGTATAAAGCCGATATGCATTACGTCCACTACTTTTAGCTGAATACATTGCCGTATCCGCATTTTTCATCAACGATTCAATGTCCTCTCCCGCAAACGGATACGTACTGATACCTATACTACATGTCGCAAACAATTCGTAATGGCCGAGTTTAAAAGGCGTATGGAATAAATCTAGAATATGCTCCGCTATGCGTTCGGCATCTGTCTCATCTCCAATATGAGGTAGCAATACGACGAACTCGTCACCGCCTAACCTATAAATCCGGCAATTCTCCTTGCTTTGTATGCGCAACCTGTCCGCCACTGCCTGAAGCAATAAATCACCTACCGTGTGTCCTAATGTATCATTGATTTGCTTAAAGCGATCCAGATCAAGGAACATCACAGCAACTTCATGTGAAGAAGCTTCTGCTTCGTGAAGCGCTTCCGATAAATCCTCTGTAAACATTCGTCGATTCGCCAGATTGGTCAGCGGATCAAGGTACGCCATCTTTCGAATCGTTTCTTCCGCTCTTTTTAATTCGGTAATTTCGCTAGTAGAGCCAATAATCTCAATAATTCGGCCTTCTTCAATAATCGGGGATAACGAGGTCTGAAAGTCCCTACCTTTAAATCGGTAACTGTATGTCATTTTCTCTCCCTGAAAGGCACGCTCATAATTGCTTATCAGAATTTCCGCAGTCTCCGGGGGAAATACCTCTGTTGCTGTCTTACCATATGTCTTGTCCGTCGTAAGTCCAAGCTGCTTAGCTAATTTTCCTTCAAATAAAACATATACGAATGAACCGTCTTTTCTCCGATTAACTTTGAAAACGAAATTATGCAATGCATTGACCGTACGAATAAAGTCATTCTTTAAGGCTTGGCGCAGCCTCTCTTCTGCTTCTTTTCCTTTGGTAATATCATTTCGGAACGAAATGTACTGTACAGGCTTACCCTGGTCGTCCATTAAAGGTACAATGGTTGTATTTACCCAATAGATAGAACCGTCCTTCGCCCTGTTCCGTATCTCTCCGTTCCACACGTCTCCTTGTGAAATCGTTTTCCACATATGCCGAAAAAATGATTTATCGTGGTACCCCGAATTAAGGATATAGTGACTTTGACCTAGAAGCTCATTCCTATCATAACCCGAAATCTCGCAGAATTTATCATTCGCATACAAAATCCTGCCTTTCAAATCTGTCACCGCTACGATGGTAGAGACGTCAAGCGCCCATTTCAACTCGGACACTTCCCGTAAGGATTCCTTCAGTTCGTTAATAATCTCATCAATCAGCGGTTCAAGCGCCCCTTTATACTGCAGCTTGCTGAGCAGACGATTTAATAACGTAACTGCACGAATGCTGCTGGCATTGAACATAAGCATATGGTACCTCTCTTTTTTAGGAGAAAAGACTTGTCCGTTTTCTTTGAACTATAACCAAATGCATGTTCAATTGCAATCATTTGTCCAAATTTTCCTTGAAAACTTTTGGACAAATATAAAAAAAATGAAAAGGCGATGAACAACCCTTTCATTTTATGCATAAAGAACTATTTTAACTACCGTTGAAAAATCGCTCCCAGTATTATCTATCTGCTTCCTTCATATAATCAACCTTTGCCAGAACTTTTGACGTGTATGAAAAATCCCCATAGCAGTACGGATAGCGGAAGTTATTCTCATCGCCTCCACAATTGTAAACGGTCGGTTGTTTCTTTACCTGAATGAAAGAGAACTGTTTAGCCAGCTCTTCATTGTGCTTTTTCCCATGCTCTGCCACGAACGTAATGTATCCTTTTCCCATATTATAAGCCTGAATAATAGTAGGAAAATCAACATTCTTCTCCTTGCCATAGGTTAGCACATCATTAAAATGGCGGACCCCCTGCTGAATACTACGCTTAGGATCGTCAATTGTATTGGGAGGAAGGCCAGCCGACTCCGATGCCTGCATCGGATCGCCCCCTTCTCCCCTGCTTTCCTGATACATCAAGGCGAGCAGAACATGCGTATATTTCTCTAACTGATACTTGCGTAACTCTGCTCTTAGTACAGGCTCATATCGCTTTACTTTCTCGTATTTATTTATGTTAGACGGCGGAGACGTATCCTGATTTACTATAGCAATAAGAAACACTCCGATAAATAAAATTCCTGTCAGTATAAACAGCATCCCTATCCATCTCTTTATTCGTTTCATCTCTCTCTCCCACTGTATATATGTTTTACGCTATGTATTATACAGTAAAAGAAATGATTTGAACTCGGTCGCGCGGATGAGAAAAGAACCCTTCCAAGGTAAACAAGTGTCTACCTGGAAGGGTTCGGTTCGTTATATCGATTCTTCAGTGAAAAGGGGCGAAGATTGTATGATAGCTTGAACAATAGTATCTTTATATCCATACTGCTCTAGGACGGAGATCGCGGCCTCTGTAGTTCCTCCAGGGCTCATAATGTTCCGTCGCAGTTCCTCAGGAGTTTTACCCGACTTCTCCAACATCTCGGCCGCCCCAAGCATTGTCTGGAAAACGAGATTTTTTGCCGTCTCTTCCGAAAGGCCATGTTCCATCGCTCCTTTCATCATCGCTTCCTTCAAAAGGGAAAAATAAGCTTCCACGCCCTGATAAAAATAAGCTGACACGTCATGGTTGTGCTGCTTGCCTATCATCGTCTGTTCCCGATCTATTTTGTCGCCTCCGGTTTGTGCGTTCTTTTTCGTTTCCATTTCTCCCCCTATATTCTGTCCTATTAGAAGACTGTAAAATCGTATTCACTGGCAAGGCGTTTCAATAGATGGACTCCGGCTACACTGTTTCCATATTCGTCGATAGACGGACCGTAGATGCCAATTCCATAGCTTCCTGAACCCAGAAAAGGCGGCTGTTTGCCCCGTGAAGGTACACAGGCCATAATCCCTCCTGATACACCGCTTTTTGCGGGTACTCCTATAAATGCAGCAAACTTGCCGGACGTATTATACATCCCGCATGTTAACATGAGCGCCTTTGTAATTTTGCAGATGTCCCTAGGAAAAACTTGTCTATTCTTGAAAGGATGAAATCCGTCATGTGCCAGCACAAGTCCGATGATGGCTAAATCTTCGCTTGTCACCTCAATAGAGCATTGCCTGCAATACGCTTCCAAGGTTTCCTCTACGGAAGAACTGAGGAATCCTTTCTCTTCTAAATAATAAGCAAGCGCACGGTTTAGCGAAGCGGTTCTCCATTCCGAAAGAAATACGTCTTCATTTATGACCAAGCGTTTATCCAAAATCTCTTCCAATACATCCAGAATACCAGCCAATTTCTCATCCGCTCCGCTACCAGGAAGCAGTGAAGTCGTCGTAATGGCTCCTGCGTTAATCATCGGATTGAAAGGTTTTCCCGGTTTGTGCGACTCCAGGCGCATGATCGAGTTAAATGCATCCCCTGTCGGTTCCAGGTCCACCCTCTGCATAACATCGTCAATTCCCCGGCTCATACATGCAGCTACAAAGCTTATCGTCTTCGATATACTTTGCATTGTAAACGGAACGTTCCATTCCCCGGCCATTTGCTTTTCTCCATGCTCGCCAACAATACAAATCCCTAGATGAAAAGGGTTTGCTTCAGCGAGTGCAGGGATATACGTAGCGCATTTTCCTGTACGGGCATATTCCTTCGCTTCATGAACCCATGTGTCGACCATACCGGAAGCAGCATCAATCATAGCCGCGGAATCTATTTGTTTTTCTATTTGAACGTTCATATCGATCCCCCAGTTTCTCGTTGCAAAATCAAAAGAACGAATGGCGAAACATCGCCATTCATTCCAAATAGCTCTCCACCTTTTTTCTGAAAAGTGCTACTTATCACAATATACTTATGCTCCTAGCGAATCTGTCTGTTTCTCTACAGTCGCTTCAGCAGATACCTTCCGTGCGCGAAAAAAATAGGCGGCAAATACAATAATGATACATACGAGGCTCATATATAATTTGGAACGCATATCCGGCGCCATCCCGATTAATACGAAGATACCGAGGATTCCAGCTATCGTTACGTATGTTAAATAAGGATACGCCCACATCCGTAGTTGCAACAGCTGCGGATTTTCTTTTTCCAGACGCGCTCTCAACCGCAATTGTGCAATAGCAATAAGCAAATATACAAAAAGCGCAACCGCACCTGTCGAATTTACGAGAAATTGATATACCGTGTCCGGTGAGAAATAAGCCATAACAACGGACGCATATCCAATCATCGTTCCAGCAACAATGGCACGCGCTGGTACGCCTTTATTAGTCAGAGTCAGGAACCATTGTGGCGCATCTCCCTTTTTCGCCAATCCGAACAGCATGCGTGATGCAGAATACAGCCCGGAATTGAGACAGGAAAGCACGGCAACAAGAACGACGATATTCATAATCTGAGCCGCACCCGGTATGTTCAACTTTTCAAGTACTGTAACGTAAGGACTTCCAAGAATCTTCGTATCATTCCAAGGCATAATACATACAACAATAAACACAGAGCCAACAAAGAAAATCAAAATCCGCCAGATAACGGAACGCGTAGCTTTGGCAACCGCTTCTTTTGGTTCGGCTGATTCCGCCGCCGCAATCGTAACAACTTCAGAGCCAACAAACGAGAACATAACAATAACGATCCCCTGGAAAATAGCCTTAATACCATGAGGAGCAAAACCACCCTGCTCTGTCAGATTGCTGAAGTCGAGAGTTGTTCCCGGCCACATTCCTAAAATGTATAAAGAACCGAGGAATAAAAATACAATAATAGCCGCAACTTTGATGGAGGAGAACCAATATTCAAACTCACCGAATGAACGTACCGAGAAAAGATTGGTCAGCGTCAACAAGAACATCAACGTTAAGCTTAATATCCATAATGGAACATGAGGCAACCAATACTGAATAATCCCGGCACCCGCAACCGCTTCAATGGCCACTACAGCAACCCAGTAATACCAATATAACCAGCCGATGGAAAACCCGGCCCAGTTCCCGAGGCCAATGCGAACGTGCTCTGAAAATGAGCCTGCATTCGGATACGCCGTCGTCATCTCAGCTAGCATACGAACGACAAGAATAACGAGAAGCCCTGCTAGCGCATACGTAAAGACAGCGGCAGGACCCGTCGCATTAATAACGGCTCCGCTTCCGACAAAAAGACCTGCGCCAATCATCCCGCCAAGCGCGATCATAGTCATGTGGCGCATTTTCAAATGTTTCTGAAGCTCCTGCTGTTGCTGCATGCAAATCCCCCTTGTATACATTTTTGATAATAGTAGAAGGTGCCGTTGAATACGAATGTATATATATCTGATTTGATACATCGACAAATTCTTGTGGTGAAAGGGAAGAAAAGAAGGAAGGGCGGTTGGAAAAAGACACGTTTGCCTTTCTTCTGCTGAAGCGCAGGGCGCATCCAACCTCTCCTTTTTTCCGAATCGCCTCCTTCCAACCACGCTACCATGTCAAACTATCAAGTGTAATTTATATAGAATATGTATCCGTATTCAAACAGCACGATTGTTTTTATTTTGCGTTTATTAGGTTGTTACATACTGTCCAGCCTGTTCTTTTTTCGCTTTTTCTTCTTTGTTCCATATCGTACCAGCTAGTGCGTAGAGAACAAGTGTGGAAGCGAAGTGGGCTGAGAATTGATTCGGATCTTGTTGCGGATATACTTCGACGAAGTCCATACCGATTACGCCCAGTTTGCACAGCTCATATACAAGCGTCAGCAGCTCGTAGGATGTCAGTCCGTTGCAGTCAGCAGGACCGCCCGGATTGAATGCAAAGTCCATAACGTCACTGCAAATGGATAAATACACCGCTTCTGTACCTTGGCTAGCAATGTCATACATTTGTTTAGCTAATTGCTTTAAATTTCCATGCTCGCGAATGTCGCGCACTGTAATAGTAGTCGCTCCGACTTCTTGTGCTAGCTTACCGTTATCTGGTGCGTTTCTTGGGCCGTGGATACCGGCATGAACAATGCTTTCATTCCGCACACCTTCACACTCGTACAGGCGAGCGAACGGTGAACAACGGGCAAATGCATCACCTTCATGGTGCGGTTTATTGTCATAGTGAGCATCCAGATGGATAATTCCGACTTTTCCTTTTACCTGTTTTGTTAATGCGTTAACGATTGGATATGTGATGCCATGATCTCCGCCTAGCGCCACTGGAAACTTACCTGTTGACCATACATTTCCCGAGAACTCTTCGATTCTTTTCACTGTGCCCATTACATCAGCTGGAATCACATCGACATCACCCATGTCGCCAAGCTTCATATGTTCGAAAACGTCAATATGATTAAGTTCCGGCAGATATCCTGTGTAACGAGCCGAACAGAGCCGCATAACTTTCGGGCCTAATTCACATCCGGTATATTCTCCCCATGTTACCGCGCCTTCCCACGGTACACCGTATACAACTACGTCCACCCCATCCGTGTTGCTGTCCGCTGAAATATTTTTCGCACCCAGGAAGCAAGGTGTATTTCCATAGATTTTTTCGGCCATGTTGTTTTCCCCTCTCCATAAAGTAAACAGGCAAAGTTTTTTATGTTTTATATTCTCCGCCTCTCACTACAAGTATAAAAGCAAATAGTGTGCCAACTTTTATATGCCGTATTTTCGACTTTTTTGATACGGTTAGTCACAGTAGTTTTGCAAAAATGCCATACTTGTATAAAAAAAGGCGTATAATCCTTTGCAAAAAAACAAAAAGCTTTGCATTATCACAAAGCTTTAAAAAAAATAATCTATAGTAGCTTTATATGTCGATTTGGTACTTTTTACATTTTCGTGAGAGGGTTGAAACATCCAGCCCCAATTCCTTGCTTGTCTTGCTTAATGTTTTGTTTCTTCGTAAAGCATCTTGAATCACCGCGCTTTCAAACTGTGCGACAAGCTCCTTGAGAGGCAATTTGTCAGGGATTTCAATATACTTCTTCTCTCCGATGCTTTCCTTGATTTCACGCGGCACATCCTGTACATCGATCGTATCACCGCGTGTTGTAACAACCAGGCGTTCGATCATATTTTCAAGCTGACGAATGTTCCCGGGCCAATCGTATTGTAATAATATTGCAAGAGCTTGTTCCGTGATGGTTTTGTTCCTCTGATATTTCAACTCCAGCTTACGCAGAAAAAATGTAATCAATCCGGGAATATCCTCTTTTCTTTCACGCAGGGCAGGAACTTCAATCGGTACAACATTCAGTCGATAGTATAAATCTTCACGGAATCGGCCGCTCTCGACCATGCTCTGCAAATTCCGGTTGGTCGCTGCGACTAGACGAATGTCTACAGTGACCGGTTTCACACCGCCAATCGGATAGAAATGCCGTTCCTGGAGAACCCGTAAGAGCTTTACTTGAATCGTTAGGGACAATTCAGCTACTTCATCGAGAAATAGCGTACCTTCATTGGCCAGTGACATTAATCCCAGCTTCCCTTGACTTGTTGCCCCGGTAAACGCGCCCTTCGCATAACCGAACATTTCCGATTCCATCAAGTTATCAGGAATAGCTCCGCAATTAATACGAATAAGCGGACCATGGCTGCGGGCACTCATATCGTGAATCCGTTTCACAAGCCCTTCTTTTCCAACCCCGGATTCCCCGAGAATGAGTACTGTGGAGTCATACTTGGCTACATTATCAATCGCCTCATACACCACTTCCATTTCTTTTGACTTCATATGGTAATACGTGTCTTTTGCAGGCATTTCTCGCATATTCTCCGTTTCCATAGGCTTCTTCCTCTCCATTATGCCTTCTTCTCTTCATTATATGTGATAAATAAACAAAGTCCGATGACAAAAAGATAGGAAAGCTCAATATGTATAGGCTGCAGCTATCTACGAACGGGAAAGAGCCGAGCAACGATGTGCATAACCGGCAGACGCATAGCAATCATTCCTACCGTAAGTCCTAAAACAGCTCCAGCCATAATATCGAGTGGGTAATGTACACCTACATAAATGCGCGACAGCGAAATAAGGAGCGCGCAAGGCAGGGTCCAATATATGGAGCGTGGAAAAAACCGATGTAAAATGTATACGGATACGAAAGATACAGTTGTATGCCCTGAAGGAAAGGAGTGGGATACAGGAAGCTCGATAAATTGCAGGATATTCTCCTCTATTAAAGGAGGCCTCGGCCTGGCGATGCTTGTTTTTATAAGAGTTTCTATCACACTTGCTATCCCGATCCCAATGAACAGCATAATGGGAGGATGGAATCCTCCCAAGCGATTCCGAAACAAAAAGAGAACCATTGCAACAAGGCACCAAAAAAGGCCGTTGTTTCCGATTTTGGAGCAGAATACCATTAACCAATCAATCGAGGGAATATGCAACGTCACGTTTAACCAATAAAATAAACTTTGATCAAGGGCAATTATCCTCTCCATACTACTCTCATCCTCATACTAATTCGTTAGAGCTTGAATTTTATTAAGAAGCTCATTCATCTCACTCATCGTTCGAAAAAGCTCTGAATTCCCGAAGGCTTCTAGATGAACGGTACCTTCTTTGATTTTTTGTGAATAGGAATCAATTTCTTTCGCTAATTTCTCATTTTGTTTTACGATCTCTTCATGCACGCCGCTTGCTATTTCGGGTGGTTGCACCTCATTGAATGCTAGAATGTCCTGTTTTAATCCTTGCAGCTCTGCTTCTAGCTGTTCTCTGGCCTTTTCATCATTTACGGCTTGTTTGGCAATCGAAGGCGCCTCATTGGCAAATTCAGTTACTTTTGTCACATAATCGGCTGCACTGTTTGCATATGCGAGGGAGTCATTAATGCTGCTGCATCCCCCAAGGAATGTGGCAAGTAGCAACACGAACATGGAAAGCCATTTTTTCATACGTTTCTTCTCCTTTTGATTAATTAAATAAGAAAAACTCGCGGGTGTTGCCATTCGTCCTTTTTCCACAAAGAAGACAAACGGCCGCTTTATATCACTTTTTCACTTTACAGTGGCATATCACTTCTTAGTCCATAAATAAAAAGCGTTTACCAGTTGATCTGGTAAACGCCCAAAAATAAAAACCTTTACCAGAAATTTGGCAAAGGTCTCGCTAACAACGTGTTGTTGCCAGCAAAGCCGGGGAATTTCCCGTAATGACGACTTTGCTGTACAGCTACTCCCCTTTGAAAGAGAATATGTGATTATCTTTTATAATAACTCACACATAATTTTTCGTCAATTCACTTATTTCTCTTTCTGCTTTTGTCCATCTTCAATGGTCCAATGTTCTAAAATCACCTTTTCTATGGATTGATTGGGACAAGGATGTATTGCTCCTCATTGTACGCCTATTTTTGTGCCATCCATTTCCATTTTTACATGGTATAATTGTGCTTGTACAACTGAATACGGCTCCTCACGGGCGGTCAGCGGCTCACTCCCTAGAAGAAAGGGGGTGAAGCCTAATGGTGCCATATGAAGCACTTAACCTAGCAATCAACTTCGGCATACTACTATTAGCATTGGTAGGTGTTATTCTTGCCATCGCGACACTTATAAAAAAGAAATAGACCTCCCTTGAGCCTGACAAGCACAGGAGGTCCATCTCTGTTCAACCATATGAGCCGCTCCCTGCATTTGGGAACGTCTGTTGTACATCGACTGCATGCGCTGCAACGCATGCAGTCTTTTTTACTTTCTACTTTTTTATTGAGTATAGCACAAATCCATTTATTATAAACAAAAAAAGTATATGTCAATCACAAAACATATGACGAACACGATATACCCTATCTTTAAATATATTCTGTTTTTATTTTTGTTTTGTAACTATTCAGTTTCTGAATGTAGTCAACGCAAGTAGGGGTAATTTATTACGAAATACTTCTCAGAATGTAGGTAACCCCCTTATATATCAAGGGGTTTGCCTACATGTTTCACCACACTACACCCACCGCAATCCTTTGGGATAGTGGTTCTTCAATTGTCCCTGCACAAGCTTGCCCCAGCCGAGCGGGTATCCGTCCACCGTCACCACGGTCCAGCCTTTTCCGGTCGTATCCACGAACAGACTCTCGCCCCGCAAGTAGCGACGCACTTCCTCGCTGTCTGCCGCAAAATCTATACCTCGCTTCCACTCTCCCGATCTCAGCGCTAACGCCAGCGCGTGGGACGGCTCAAATCTGTCTTTCTTCACCTTGCCCAGATGCCAGCCGACCCGCGTAACTTTCAGACCGTTCAAGCGCGGCAACCCATCCGCAATCACGTACAGTTGATCACCGAAGAGCACATAAACTCCTTCTGGAACGAACGTCAGCGTTTCCTTGCAGAATGATTCAAATATCTTGCGTACATCTGGCGGTAACGGCTTTGTTTTTGCTTCTTGCACCTCTTCTGTTATCTCAACGTCGGCGCGCTTGCGCAAACGGGCGAGAAAGTGCCCTTCCCCGCGCAGCTTGTGCGGCCATAGGCGTACGGTATGCTGTAGCTCACCCGGCGTGAAATATGCTTCCTGCGCAATCGGTTCAAGCGAAAATTCCGGATGTGTCGCAAGAAAACTCTTGATTTGCACCTCATTCTCCTCCTGCGCAAACGTACAGGTCGAATATACGATAACACCGCCTGGCTTTAGCATTACTGCTGCGTCTGCAAGAATATCCGTTTGCATCTCTGCGCAATGGGCCACTTTGCCTTCCGACCAATCCTCACATGCTTCCGGCAGCTTGCGGAACATTCCTTCTCCCGAACAAGGCGCATCCACCGCGATTTTATCGAAGAAAGCAGGAAAACGTTCAGCCATACGCCCCGGTGTTTCGTTGGTTACAAGAATATTACGCGCTCCCCATCGCTCCACATTCTCAGAGAGCGCTTTGACGCGGGATGGGTGGATTTCATTCGCTACTAGCAACCCTTCATTCCCCAAGTATCCGGCGATATGCGTCGACTTGCCTCCCGGAGCCGCGCATAAATCCAGCACCTTATCTCCTGGCTCAGGCCTAAGCGCCTCGATGACCGCCATTGCGCTCGGCTCCTGTATATAATACAAGCCTGCTGCATGATACGGATGCTTGCCCGGTCTGTCTTCTTCTGTATAATAAAACCCTGTTGAACACCACGGCACAGGTGTAAGGGAAAATGGCATCGCATTAGCTGCTTCACACAATACTTTTCCAGGATTAAGACGCAGGCCGTGCGCTGAACTTTCTTGATAGCTTGTAAAAAAAGCCTTTGCATCCTTCTCCCCCATCGTCCGCTTCATTCGTTCAACAAAACGTTCTGGTAGTGCAATCATCAAAACCATCCTTTTCTCTGTTTTCATGCACATTATTTTACTAAAATTATAAAAGAAAAACGAGAATGCATATAAAAACGGACACCTGCAAGGCAAGTGTCCGCTGTGTTATCCTTTTATACTGTTACTTTATTTTTTCATCGTAATGTGAATCGTCAAGTTTTTGGCATCCCATTGTACATCTGCACCAAGTGCTTCACTTACGAAACGAACCGGTACCATCGTACGATTATTAACCATAAACGCTTTTTGGTCCAGTTTCACTTTCTTACCGTTGACTACCGCTGTAAGATCCCCAATTTTAACCTCTACTTTATTTTTATCCTTCACCGCATGAACGGTTTGTTTGATGTTGTCCCATTTAATATCTGCACCGAGCGCTTCAAAGATGCTGCGCAACGGTACAACAGTACGTCCGTTAATGATGATCGGCTTTTGATCCGCAATCATAATTTTTCCGTTGATTTTTACAGTGACAACGCCCTGTTTTTCCTTTGCCGTTTTTTCTGTCTTATCCTTTGCTGGAGCAGGCGTTACGGTTACACTATCTCCTGTTGTCACATTTTGCTTTTGGATGGCTGTCATGATGGCTTGTCTTGCTGTTTCGTTCTTTACATTCTGTAGTGCATTTTCCAATCCAGTCACTTTAGTAGCTGTTTCTTTCTTTTCTTTTTCTGCCGTTGTAGTATTGTCCTGTGCAAAAACGGACGTACCTCCAACAAGAAGAGTAGCTGCCAATAATCCACTTACGAGTTTTTTGTTCACTAGTGATCTCCCTTTCATTTCTTGATGTATTTTTATCCTTGCCTGCTATACTTTTCGCGGAGAAGAAAATTTTTCTGTCGCATTTTGATAAAAAGTATTACATTAAGAAAAACTTGCGGGGGCCTTTGCTCATCCTTTTTCGGAAAAAAAGCAAATGATCCGCTGTAAAAAATAACGTTTGGCAACGCTTTGCGATTCTTTCTCCGCTTACAATTAAGAAAGGAAAGTATATACATAAAAAATACCCTGCGCTTGTCCAAAAGCGGAGGGTATTCTATCTTTCGTCTAAACGTGCTGCAATAGCTTTCTGAATTCTTCATTACGACGTGCCTTTTCTTCATCATCTGCAAGGTCATACTTCTTTAGTAAATGAAATACATGATTAAGCTCGTCTTGTGTCCGTTCCTGCTCTATATATCCCGGCAAGATCTGGGAGATGCTTGTAGGCAGATGAGGTTCAATGGCACCGAGCTTCTTGCGTACATCTTCTAGAGAGTGGTCAATACTGCATCCGTTCGTTTTTGCTTCCATTCTGTTCACCCTTTCACTTGTTCTTTTGCCATAGCAGGCTTGTGCCTATTTTATACGCAATGGTCCCGATTTGTGAATAGTCTATACGGAAAGGAAGGTGTTACGATGAGCAAATCTCATAAAGAAGAGAGACAATTGTCATTTCCTCAAAACCTACCGAGTATTCCTGGATTTCCCGGCGGAGGCTTTCCTCCTCAGCCTCCAACACAGCCTCCTTATCCAGGACCATTTCCGGGCGGTGGCTTCCCTCCTCAACCTCCAACACAGCCGCCCGGTGGACCCGGTCAACAGCCGATGCAGCCACCTACTCCGCCGCCTACTTACATTCCACAGCAGAGCCAGGCATACAGCACCCAGGCAGTTGCTCCAGGAAGCCTGCGGCTGTGCCTGTTCCGCTGGACGTACGTGTGGCTATCGAACGGCGACCAGTTCTGGATTTGGCCGTTCTCTGTGCGTCAACAAACAGTTACGTATTTCCGGTATATTCCGTTCTTCGGCTATACGATTGGCGGATTGGACACACGACGTATCGATTATTTCGTCTGCAATGTATATTAACGTTTCGAGGCAGATCCCTTCAGGATCTGCCTTTCGTTTTGTTCGGGCCTGTCATGCCTGTCTTGCGCTTTGCATACATATGTGGGGTAGACGTGCACGAGAGGAGACGAACGGATGGCTAGTCTTGCGCTTCCCCTTTTGGCGGGACTTGGTTTGTTTTTGGGCGGAATGTATTTAATGCGCCTTGGCTTATTTGCGCTAGCGGGTGATAATCTTCACCGCTGGCTTGTACGTTTTACGAAAACTCCGACGCGTGGCATGATTACAGGTACGCTAGTGACGATGCTCGTACAGAGCAGCAGTGCGGTGTCAGTCGTAACAATTGGACTTACGAATGCGCGATTGCTGTCATTTCCACAGACGATAGGCATTATTCTCGGCACAAATATTGGAACAACGTTCACAACCCAGTTGATTGCGCTGAATCCACAAAAATTGGCGTTACCGATGTTTATTGTAGGCTGTTCCGTACTGTGGATGCGTTCGCAGGTAATCAAAGCAATCGGGATGTCTCTATCCGGCTTCGGGTGCGTATTTCTTGGTATTCAGATGATGCAGATGGTGGCCGAACCTTTGCAGCATACCTCTTTCTTTTTATCATCGCTTGCCAAACCTGATAGTAGTTACTTTAATGGAATTTTTCTTGGTGCAATGTTTACCGCGCTGCTGCACAGCAGTTCGGCAGTGACGGCCATGACGATGGGATTTATGAATGAGAACATCCTGACGCTCGGAATGGGCATTGCAATTGTTCTCGGTAGCAATGTCGGAACATGCGTAACCGCCATAATGGCGGCAATAGGTGGAAATGCCGAAGCAAAACAAGTTGCATGGGTTCATGTCGTATTGAATGTCGCAGGTGTACTACTATTCTTGCCGCTTATTCATCCCTTGGGGGCACTAGTCATCTGGCTGACAACCGATCCAGCGGTTCAAATCGCGCATGCCCAAACTCTGTTCAATGTTATTTGTTCGCTGCTGGCATTGCCGTTTGCGCACTGGCTCGCGCGAGCAGCTCAATATTGCATTAGAAAATAAGAAGAGCTCGCAGGGATGGCCACCCGTCCTAAAAAAACAAGCGTATGACCGTATTGCTGCAGTCATACGCTTGTTGCTATTAGTGAATTAATACTGTTCCGTGTTCGTCCCGCCTTGTACGATAGTAACACCGCCACTGGTACCAATACGTGTAGCACCTGCTGTAATCATCGCATCGGCGTCTTCGCGTGTCCGAACGCCGCCTGATGCTTTTACGCCCAATTCTGGTCCAACAGCCGCACGCATCAGCTTAACATCTTCTATCGTGGCTCCCCCTGCTCCGAATCCGGTGGACGTCTTAACGAAATGCGCCCCTGCTTCCTTACTCAGACGGCAGGCTCTTTCTTTCTCTTCATTTGTCAGAAGACCGGTCTCAATAATTACTTTCACGAGCGCACGATCTCCTGCGACTGCCACGACCGCCGCAATATCTTGCAGCACCGCCTCATCGTCTCCTGATTTCAACGCTCCAATGTTGATGACCATATCCAATTCATCGGCTCCATCCTCGATTGCTTTCGCCGATTCGAACGCTTTCACTTCGGCAGCATTCGCACCAAGAGGAAAACCAATAACCGTGGCAACTTTTACCTGACTGCCCTGGAGATTTCGTTTTGACCGTGCAACCCAGTACGGATTGACACATACAGCGAAGAATTCATTGTCTTTCGCTTCCCGACATAGCTTATCGATCATCTCCATCGTAGTTTCCGGTTTTAGCAAGGTGTGATCGATATACGTTGCCAGCGATTTATTTGTGTCTGTCATGATGTTTTCTCCTTTCGATGATCAAGCCCGAGCAATTCATATGCTTTGGACAGGACCGAAATGTTATTCTGGTACCCGTTCTTCGCCTGTTTCTCCCAGGCCGCCTCCGGCGACATCCAAGCCACAGTATGAATTTCCTCCAGCTGCGGAACAAGCGTGCCTGCCATCGCTTCCACTAAATAATAGTGCACTTCTTTCTTTACAGCTCCAACTTTTGGATTGTAGTAATTATAATAAATCGTTTCCAAGGGCTGAACCACCTTGCCCTCAATTCCGGTTTCTTCACGAATCTCCCTAAGCGCCGTCTCTTCCATTGTTTCTCCTTTTTCCCGTTTCCCTTTAGGCAGAGACGCCTTTAAATAGCGATCTTCAATAATCATAAGTTCAATCCGATTATCCTTCGTTCTCCGATATACAACGCCTCCTGCTGAAACCTCCTTTGCCATGAAACATTCCTCCTCGCAAAAGCATCCTTTTTTCAAGTTTATCGCACTATGACCGTCTTTTACCACTTTTTTCATAACATTTATTCGTAACCGGAGGGACTTTTATGAGGAGAGCGTTGCCGGACGATAAGCTGCTGCCACTCTTCGATAACCGGTCCACCGATTACATCTTTAAATTGATAATAGACGGGCTCAAGCCGCTTTTTCCATGCTTCCTTTTCCTCATTTGTCTGCATGTGGATAGCAATCATGTGTTCTGCTTTCATTTCAGCCAATGCTCTGTCATTCATCTTTTTCGCGTATTCACGTATCCAGGCGGTTGTCTCTGCCATCGCTGATTCGATCGCTTCCTGTTGGGTATTGGATAGCCTATCCCATGTTGTTTTATTTATTAATACAATATACCCCAGATAGCCATGATTACTAACCGTCATATATTTTTGTACCTGATATAAGCGTTTGCTGTATATATTGGATAATGTGTTCTCTTGCCCCTGTACAACACCGCTTTGCAGCTGCCGATACAAATCGTTGAATGAATGGCTCTCAGCTTTGGCTCCCAATGTTCTGAATTGCGCGTGTAGAACAGGCCCCGGCATAATACGGAAATTTTGATTTTTGAGATCATCCGCCTGTACGACAGGCCGATTTGCAGTCATCTGTTTGAAACCATTGTCCCACAGTGCAAGACCTTTGACATTCTCATCATTAATAGCCTCGAATAATAATTCACCCAGGCGCCCATCCATCGCTTCATTAACTTCTCTCTCATTTTCAAATGCATACGGCAAGTCCATAATCATCCACGCTGGATATCGCGAAGAGAGCTTGGATGTAGCAGGTGCTATCATTTCCACTTTGCCCGATTGGAGCGCATTAAATTCATTTTCATCATCAAATAGTGTCGCGTTCGGATAGACGCGGATTTCAACCATCCCATCCGTTTTCTCGCGTACCAACTTTGCAAACTTGGCAACCGCCAGTCCTTTTGGCGTATTTTCTGCGACCACATGACTAAATCGGATGATCACTTTCTGATCCAATCCTTCCTGTTCTGCGTCGTAGCGCACAGGTGCTCCCGCGCTGAAGCTAAAACCAATAGCAATGGAAAGCGATAGACCGGCGATAAGAAATACTACCAACCACCCTAGAGATTTCATGTCATCTCACCTTATTCTGCGTTCTTTTGTATTCGTATCATAGCATACTTTCTTTTCATAGAAAAAACACCGGCTAGATAGCCGGCGCTTTCTCTTCTTACTCTATTCTTTATGCACTCATTTTTTGGTTCATTTCCTGTATAGCTTGCTGCTGCTTCGTCTCGTCGAATTCTTGCTCGCTCTTCGCTACGACAATGGTCGCCACCCCGTTCCCGATAAGGTTTACAATAGCGCGAGCTTCTGACATGAAGCGATCGACACCGATAAGAAGCCCCAGCCCTTCTACCGGAATGACCTGCATAGCCGTCAACGTAGAAGCAAGCACAATAAATCCGCCACCGGTAACTGCCGCTGCCCCTTTCGATGTGAGCATCAGAATCGCAATAATTGTTAACTGCTGCGTGATACTCAAATCAACATGGAATACTTGTGCCAGGAAGATAGTCGCCATGGACAAGTAGATGGTTGTCCCGTCCAGATTGAATGAATACCCTGTCGGAATTACAAGGCCGACAACTGGCTTGGAGCAACCGAATTTCTCCATCTTATCCATCATGCGTGGCAGAACGGACTCAGACGAGGAGGTTCCCAATACGATCAGCAACTCTTCTTTAATAAATTTGAGATAGTTCCATAAGCTAAAACCATACATCTTGGCAATAATATTTAATACAATAAATACAAAGCAGAACATTGTGGCATACACCGTTAGCATCAGCATGCTAAGCTGTTGCAATGTTCCGAGGCCATACTTCCCGATGGTAAATGCCATACCACCGAACGCACCGATTGGCGCGAGCCTCATAACCATGCCGAGAATGTTGAAGAAAATAGTAGATAATTTCTCGAAGAAATCAATAACAGGCTTGCCTGTTTTGCCCATGGCAGTCAAACCGAGACCGAACAAAACTGAGAAGAATAGGATTTGCAGAATGTCACCTTTAGCGAACGCTTCAAACATATTAGATGGAACAATATGAGTGAAGAATTCCACCCAGTCCATCTCTTTTGCACTCTCAGTATACTTGGTAATATCTCCGCTATTCAGTTTCGCCGGGTCAAGCCCCGCTCCCGGCTTTGTAATGTTGGCTACTATAATACCGATAATAAGGGCGAAAGTCGTTACAACTTCGAAATAAATAAGCGCTTTTCCTCCAACGCGCCCTACTTTCTTCATGTCACCCATGCTGGCGATGCCAAGGACGATAGTAAGGAAGATGATCGGTGCGATGACCATCTTGATCATATTGATAAATGTCTCTCCGACCACTTTCATCTCTTTGCCAACATCCGGCCAGACCGATCCGACGATAATGCCGATGATAATGGCGATAACGACTTGTACCGTCAAATTCTTCAAAATCTTCATGGGACACTCCCCTTTGCAAATAGTTCTCTTTTTCTGATAGTTTCATGATAACGTTTGCATAGGGAAGAGAAAAGTTTTCGTATTTTTAAAACGTTTTGTTCTTTTTGTTACACATTTTGTTCTTTTTGTTCATTGAGCCATGTGTACATTTTCATCGGGCGGCCTACCGTACCATATACCATATATGATCTGACTTTACCAACCGATTCGAGATATTCAAGATATCGCCGTACAGTAACCCGGGACATACCGATAAGCTGACCAATTTCTTCAGCGGACATTTCTCCAGCCTCTCCCTTTAGACAATCGGACACCTGCTGTAGCGTAAACGCCTGAATACCTTTTGGATACTCGATTTCTGCCTCTTCCTTTTTATTCGATTGTTTGTTGCTAAACATCGTAAATTCGCGTGCAACATCAAACATCGATTGCGAGAACACTGCTGACTGATTGCGGCGAAAATGTTCTTTATAGCGCAGCAATGCCGCCTGAATCCGGTGAAATTGAAACGGCTTAAAAATGTAGTCCACGGCTCCTAATCGCATTACGCGCAAAACCGTTTCCCTATCATTGGCTGCCGTCACCGCAATTATGTCCACATCCAATTCTTGCTGTCGGATAGCACGAAGCGCTTCCAGCCCGCCTTTACCAGGCATATATAAATCCAGAATAACCAGATGAGGAGCAAGCCGCTTTACATTCTCAATCGCCTCCTCCCCGTTACGTGCCCAGCCTATGACCTTAAATCCTTCTACCCGTTCAATAAAAGAAGTATTAATCTCCTGAACCATCGGGTCATCTTCTACAAGTAAGACATTAATCGTTTTGCTCATGCTCAAAATCCTCCTTACGTTCCATCGGCAGCTTTATGCGTACCCATGTGCCGTATCCTAACGCGCTTTCCAATTCAATCTCCCCCCCGCTTCGCTCGACAATCGAAGAGACAAGATACAGTCCGATACCATGTTCTCCCTTCTCTTTAGTGGAGAAGCCTTTTGTAAAAATCTGTTGTTGCATCTCTTCAGGAATACCGATTCCATTATCTTCGACCTCGACAATGAGATAGCTATCGTCCTGCACAATCGACACATCAACCCGCTTGTCCCGATCATTCACTTCTACGAGCCCATCGAAGGCATTCTCGATTAGATTCCCGATAATAATAACCAGATCGTGATAGGTCATGCCTTCAGGAAAAAATTGAAATTCGCTGTATGAATCAATATGCAACGTAATATCAAGTTCCTTGGCCCGGCTAATCTTACCGATAAGTAGACCGGACAGATTAATATCCTGAATGCGGCCACTAATATAATGGGCTACATTTTCTTGTTCTTCATCCAGTTGGAAAATGTAGCGTAATGCTTCTTGCTCTTTGCCTAATTGAATCAACCCGGCAATCGTATGTAGCTTATTACTATGCTCATGGTTTTTAGCACGGAGCGCGTCCACAAACGCCTTTACCCCTGTAAGTTCTTCAGCCAGTTGCGTCACTTCCGTCTTATCTTGGAAAATCGCCAGAGCCCCAGACGTTTTCCCTTTTACTTTGATAGGCATACGATTGCTTAGAAGGAGCGTGTCACCAATATAAAATTGTTTGTTATACAGCGGACGACCAAGCTCTATAATTTCCGGAAGGCGTGTATCGGGGATGACTTCACGAATATTCTCTCCGATCGCCTTGCCTCTCACCTTCAGCATACGGCGTGCTGCTTCATTAATGACGGTAATACGCTCATTCTCATCAATCGCAATAATCCCTTCATGGATAGCATGAAACACGGCGGTCCGCTCATCCAGTGTCCGAGCCAATTCCTGGGGTTCCAATTGGAATGTTTGTTGCTTAATATGACTGGCCAAAAGATAGGCACATACAATCCCAAATGTTAAGGTTAGCGAGAGAATAATGCCCATTTCCTTACCCATATCTTCTATAATAGCCGATAATTTAGGCACTGTGTTACCGACCATCACCACTCCAACTTGTTGGTGTTCAACATTCATAATTGGTGCATAGGCCCGCACGCCTTCGCCAAGATCTCCTTTCACGCGATCAATATAGATATGCTCAGCAAAGGCAGGCTTTGCTTCTGCCGTATCGAAAAATGTCCCGATCCGGCTTTCAAGTGGATGAGACATCCGTTTGCCGTTCATATCAACCACGACAATATAGTCGACCCCATAAATGTTGCGAACCTGCTCTACAAGCAATTGCATACGTTTAGCGCCCTCCGGCATCTCTACCGCCAGCTTGACTTCCGGCATTTGTGCAGTGACTTTCGCCGTTAATAACGAACGCTGACTCACCTCTTCGATCTTTACACTGACGATTTTGCCAATTAGAATCATCGTGCCCATCAGCAAGGTGAACAAGACGATACCAAATGCAAGCAAAGTAATCTTACGGCGAATCGGCCAATTATCTAAATGAAGCATAAGCGACTCCTCAATATAATAGCGGTAAAAACAATCTGTCTAAAATTATACAAAAGAATGATAGCAAAAAAAGCGAAACTGAGGAAAAACAGTTTCGCTTTTATGCCTGTTTACTTTTTATCCCGCCTTAACGGGCAGTAATACTCCCACCTCAAGACTGAAAGAAATCGAAGAAGTGTAGGTGGAGGTAAACTGCCCTTAAAGGTCGGATATGTTCAACTAACACACAGTGGGAGATGAAAACTCCCCCCACTGCGCGAAGTTACACTTTATGCCTTGAGCGTCTCTTCGCTAAGCACACGAGCAAACGTGCCTTTACAATATTCAGAACCAGGTTCATCCAGACGCACCTTGCATATTTTTCCAACGAGTGATTCATTTGCTTCGAACACAAGCTTCAAATAGTTATCGGAGTGGCCAACATACAAGCCGCTCTCAGGAGCTTCCTTGTACGGCTCTTCTGGAATAACTTCGAGTACGTCACCAACGAACTTGCTGGAATATTCAAGCGCCAGCTTATCAGATAATGCGATTAATTCGTGCACACGACGGTTCTTCACTTCTTCGTCTACTTGGTCTTCCATGCGGGCCGCAGGTGTCCCACTCCGTTTAGAGTACGGGAAGACATGCAGTTCTGCAAACTTCATCTCTTCGATAAAACGGTACCCGTTCTCATACATTTCTTCTGTTTCACCAGGGAATCCTACGATAACGTCCGTTGTAATAGCTACATCAGGTAGCGCTTGATGTAGCTGCTCGATTTTGCGTCGGAACTCGTCCGTCGTATATTTGCGGCGCATGCGTTTCAATACGCTGTCATCGCCTGCCTGCAGAGGAACATGCAGATGACGACACATCTTATCAGAAGAGTTCAGCACTTCGATAACCTCGTCCGTAATCTGACTTGCCTCAATGGAACTGATACGAATACGCTTCAATCCAGGAACCTTCGTATCAAGCTCGCGCAACAGACGCGCCAGATTATAATCTTCCAGGTCTTCACCGTATCCTCCGGTATGAATGCCCGTCAGCACGATTTCCTTGTAGCCTGCAGCCACCAGCTTGTTTGCCTGCTCGATAACACTTTCCGGTTTACGGCTACGCATCAATCCGCGCGCCCACGGAATAATACAGAACGTACAGAAATTGTTACAGCCTTCTTGAATTTTCAGTGATGCACGTGTACGATCGGTAAATTCAGGTACATCCAGCTCTTCGTATTCGCGCGCTTTCATAATATTGGATACCGCATTAATCGGTTCACGCTCGCGCAAGTACTGATTTACGTATCCAATCAGATTGTCGCGACCGGATGTTCCCACTACGATATCCACACCCGGGATTGCCATAATCTCATGCGGCGTTGTCTGTGCATAACAGCCTGTTACCGCTACAACAGCTTCCGGGTTACGGCGAATGGCGCGGCGAATAACTTGACGGCTTTTCTTATCCCCCGTATTCGTTACCGTACATGTATTTATGATATACACATCTGCGCTTTGCTCAAAATCTATTTTTTCATATCCGGCTTGCTTGAACAGTTGCCAGAGTGCTTCGGTCTCATAGTGATTCACTTTGCAGCCGAGCGTATGAAATGCTACAGTTGGCATGTATCATCCAACTCCTTACTATAAAATTCCTTCTGCCTTTATACTGTCTTCATTGTATCATGCTTGTTCAAACTCGTATGAAACACAGGACAACGCATAAAGCGGGGCCGTTTCCGCTCGCAGAATACGCCTTCCCAGCGAGACGCTGACGAATCCGGCTGTCTCCGCCTCTATAACTTCCTTCTCATCGAAGCCACCTTCCGGACCGATGACAAGCAAAACTCGCGAGCCAGATGGAACGCCGGAGAGAGCACGACGCAAGGTAGCTGTCTCTTCTTTCTCATATGCAAATAAAGCATAATGGAATTGCGATGCCGATGCAAGCAGCTCGCGCCAGGTTAGCATATTGGCGATATCCGGTACCCGGCTTCTATGTGACTGTTCGGCCGCTTCCTTGGCAATTTTCTGCCACCGTTCCCTGCGCTTTTTCTCTTTTTTATCATCTAGCTTAACTACTGTACGCAATGAGGTGAACGCGCAAAAAGAAAAAGCACCGAGCTCAGTGCCTTTCTGAATGACCAACTCCATTTTATCACCTTTAGGCAATCCCTGTGCAATGGTAACTTGCACCGGAAGCTCGCGGCTCGGAAGGTCTTCCTCAAGGATGCGCACCCGGACCGCATCAGCACCGATTTCTTCGATTGCTCCACGCACGTCGCGTCCTTGACCATTGCAGCAGATGATTTCATCACCAGCACGCGAACGCATGACACGCGCAATATGATTCACATCGTCACCCGTAATCATCACATACTGTTCATCCATTTGCGAAGGGTCTACAAAGTATCGCTGCATGCTACATCCCTCACTCTGCTTTTCTTTGTGCCACCAGACATACCCAGCCGGAGTCGATGTCATCTCGGTCGCGAATGCTCGGTGGCGCTACTCTGTCGGTATCGGTGTAACGGGAGCCATCTTCTTTCTCATACATATCGTGCATGTAATGTGCATCCGTAATACGGAAACCAGCCTTCTCCATCGCTTCCCTAACTTCGGCTTCTTTTTGAGTAATAATACCTGATGTGATGAACAATCCGTTAGGCTTCAATGCCCTGGCTGCATCTTCGACAAATAAAACGATAACTTCAGCTAGAATATTGGCGACGATCATATCGACCGGACCGTCGATACCATCGAGTAGATTATTCTGTGCGACAGTTACTGTATTCTCCGTGCCGTTCAATTCTACATTCGTTCTTGCGGATTGGACAGCAACTTCATCAAGATCGAGTGCTCGAACGGATGAAGCCCCCAGCTTCGCGGCAGCGATACTGAGCACACCCGTACCACAACCAACGTCTATAACCGTTTCGCCTCCTGCAATCGCTTCATCTAATGCTCGAATACACATTACTGTTGTCGGGTGTGTTCCTGTACCGAACGCCATACCCGGATCGAGCTCAATAATAAGTTCGTTCTCTTTCTCTGGTACATAATTCTCCCATGTAGGAGTAATCGTAATTCGTTCCGATACTTCTACTGGTTTATAATACTTCTTCCAGGCGGTTGCCCAATCTTCCTCTTGAACTTCTGCAAGCGACACCGAGCCGGAACCGGCTTCGATGCCGTATGCAGAAAGACTTCGAATCGCCTGTTCGATATGTTGTACAGTTTGTTGTATCTGATCGCTCGCGAGAAGATAGGCTTTCACGATGACACCTTCAGATGGATAATCTTTTGCCGATAGCTGATAGATTTCTCCGAATCTATCCTGCCATTCGCGCTTCAGTACCTCCGGGTCTTCAATAACAACTCCGGATGCACCCGCTTCCTGCAAAATATTTGAAACTGCCTCGATTGCCTCCTGCGTCGTGTGAACGCTGATTTCAGACCAGTTCATCCGATTGTCCCATCCTCTCGTTTGCTATCAAGCTTTGCTGCTTAGATTTCTCCACGCAGCACTTTTTTCATTTTATCAAAGAAAGAAGGTTCGTGACCGCCATGCATTTCTTGGCCGCTGATTTCAGCAAACTCACGAAGCAATTCCTTCTGTCTATCGTCTAGCTTCGTCGGTGTTACCACGACTACTTTTACGTGTTGATCGCCTTTACCGGAGCGATTCAGATATGGAACTCCATGACCGCGCAGGCGGAATTTCGTTCCTGTCTGCGTGCCCGCAGGTACTTTTAATTTCACTTTGCCATCAAGCGTCGGCACTTCGATCTCATCTCCGAGCGCGGCCTGAGCGAACGTAATTGGTACTTTGCAGAAAACATCGTTACCATCACGTTCAAAGAACTCATGCGCCTTTACGCGGAACACAATGTACAAATCGCCCGGTGGTCCGCCATTCGCCCCCAACTCACCTTCGCCGGTAATGCGCATTCTCGCCCCATCATCTACCCCGGCAGGAACTTTGATATGGATTTTGCGACGTACTTTTTCCTTCCCGCTACCGTGACACTTACTGCACTTGACGGACACGAACTGGCCGCTTCCTTTACATGTCGGGCAAACACGTCGGTTTACGACACGGCCGAATGGTGTATTCTGTACAACCTCCTGCTGTCCGGCACCGTTACACGTATGACATGTTTCCACTTTGCTGCCTGGTTCAGCGCCTGATCCATCACATTTGGAACAAGTCGCTTCCTTCGGAATCTCAATATCCATTTCTTTACCGAAGACAGCTTCCTTGAATTCAATCTGCATCGTATACTGCAGATCATCCCCTTGACGTGGTGCGTTCGGATTGCGTCGCCCGCCGCCGCCGCCAAAGAACATGTCAAAAATATCACCAAAGCCACCAAAGTCGCCACCGCCGCCAAAGCCGCCCTGCTGGGCTCCGGCATGACCAAAATGATCATAAGACTCTCGCTTTTGCGGATCGCTAAGGACATCGTACGCTTCCTTGACTTCTTTGAATTTCTGTTCCGCATCTGGTTCTTTATTAACATCTGGATGATATTTGCGAGCCAGCTTACGGTATGCTTTTTTTATCTCATCTTCCGAGGCGGACTTTTCTATGCCCAGAACCTCGTAATAATCGCGTTTGCTCATACTCTTCACTCCCGCACTGTTTCACTCATAAAGTTCATCATATATCAAATTACGAAAAAAAGTCAAAGCCAAGTTTGCCCCTGACTTTGACTTTTTCTTCATCATGCGTCACGCATTATTTTTTTTCGTCTTCATTTACAACAGTATAGTCGGCATCTACGACATTGTCATCGTCTTTTTTACCGGCTTGCTCCGCACCTTGAGCTGCTTGTGCCTGTTGTGCAGCTTGTTCATACAACTTCACGGACAGTTGCTGTACGACTTCCTGCAACTCGTCTTTTGCCGTACGGATCGCTTCGAGATCCGTTCCTTCGAGCGCGGTTTTCAGCTTATCCTTCGCCGCGTTCGCTTTGTCGATCTCAGCCTGCTCTACTTTATCACCAAGGTCATTCAGCGTTTTTTCTGTTGTAAACACTAATTGATCCGCTTCGTTACGCAATTCTACCTGCTCTTTGCGCTGCTTATCAGCTTCCGCGTTCTCCTCCGCTTCACGTACCATACGTTCCACTTCTTCGTCACTTAAACCGGAGGAAGAAGTAATCGTGATTTGCTGTTGTTTACCTGTGCCAAGGTCTTTCGCCGACACGTTTACGATACCATTGGCATCGATATCGAACGTAACTTCGATTTGTGGGATGCCGCGCGGTGCCGGTGGGATGTCAGTCAACTGGAAGCGACCTAGCGTTTTGTTGTCATTAGCCATCGGACGCTCACCCTGCAATACATGAATGTCTACCGCCGTCTGATTGTCGGCTGCTGTAGAGAATACTTGCGACTTACTGGTCGGAATCGTCGTATTGCGATCGATAAGCTTCGTCATAACGCCGCCCATTGTTTCGATACCAAGTGACAGCGGAGTTACGTCAAGCAGAACGACGTCTTTTACATCACCTGTCAGTACGCCTGCTTGAACAGCTGCACCTAGCGCTACCACTTCGTCCGGGTTCACGCCTTTATACGGCTCTTTACCTGTGAATTTCTTAATTGCTTCCTGTACGGCCGGGATACGTGTAGAACCGCCGACAAGGATAATCTTATCGATTTGGGAAGGCTGAAGGCCTGCATCCGACAACGCTTGACGAGTCGGTACCATCGTACGCTCAACCAACTGTGCGCTCAATTCTTCGAACTTCGCACGAGTCAAGTTTACTTCCAAGTGCTTCGGACCAGTTGCATCCGCTGTAATAAACGGAAGCGAGATCGTTGTAGTAAGTACGCCGGAAAGGTCTTTTTTCGCTTTTTCCGCCGCATCTTTTAAACGTTGCATCGCCATGCGGTCAACAGATAGATCAATGCCGTTCTCTTTTTTAAATTCTGCTACCAAATAGTCGATAATAACCTGGTCGAAGTCATCTCCGCCTAGCTTGTTATCTCCACTTGTCGCTTTTACTTCAAAGAAGCCGTCACCAAGCTCAAGAATGGACACGTCAAACGTACCGCCACCGAGGTCATATACGAGAATGGTTTGGTCCTCTCCCTTTTCCATTCCGTAAGCAAGTGCTGCGGCCGTTGGTTCATTGACAATACGAAGCACTTCAAGACCCGCTACTTTACCGGCGTCTTTCGTTGCCTGGCGTTGGCTGTCATTAAAGTAAGCAGGTACTGTAATAACGGCCTGTGTTACCGTTTCACCAAGATATGCTTCTGCATCAGATTTAAGCTTTTGCAGGATCATTGCTGATACTTCCTGCGGCGTATACTCCTTGCCTTCGAGGGTAACTTTATGGTTCGTACCCATGTAACGCTTAATAGAGATAACCGTGTTATCAGGGTTAGTAATCGCTTGGCGTTTTGCAGCTTCGCCAACAATGCGTTCACCGTTTTTAAAAGCGACTACGGAAGGCGTGGTGCGGTTGCCTTCTGGATTTGGAATAACGATTGGCTCGCCGCCTTCCATAACTGCTACGCAAGAATTTGTAGTACCTAAATCAATCCCAATTACTTTAGCCATTATATGTTAACCAACCTTTCTAAGTGTATTTATTAGAGAAAGTTCAAAAAGTCCAGGAAGCGGAGCTGCGAAATTCTGCGTTTCCCCCTCACTTCTCACGTAGTCTCCCCTACGCTTCGCTGCTCGGGACTGCCGCGCCTTGAATTTCATGGCTCTGTTTGTCCTCCTTTTTGAATACGATCTATTATGATTTATTAGGAGCTTACTTTTACCATAGATGGTCGAATGACGCGATCTTTTAGCTTATACCCCTTCTGGAATTCTTCGATAACCATACCAGATTCGTATTCACTGCTCTCTTCCTGCATCACCGCTTGGTGCATATTCGGGTCGAACGGTTCTCCGACACCCGGCACCACGGTAACCCCTTCTTGTTCAAGCACCTGCTGTAGTTGACGGAATACCATCTCGATGCCTTCCTTTAAGGCACTTGTATCCTGAGCATCTTGACTTGCAGCAATTGCCCGCTCGAAGTTATCGATTACCGGCAGGAGCGCTTCAACAGCACGCTGCGAAGAATATTTGAGCATCTGCTCTTTTTCCTTGTTAACGCGTGCGCGGAAGTTTTGCAGGTCAGCATGCGCCCGCAGATACTGATTGTTCAGCTCTTCCTTCTCAGCCTTAAGTTGCTCAATTTGGGCAAGCAATTCCTCTTCACGGGTTACATCGGAAGACTCGTTTGCTTCCGATGTGGCCTTTAACTGCTCGCTTTCCTCAGAATGTACAGATTCAACTGCTTCTGCCGTAGCTTCTTGCTGCTTTATTTCTTCCGATGTTTCGGCGGCTTTTTTGTTCTCTTCTGACACAACACTTCCCCCTATTCATCTAATAGTATAGCTGGAGATTTCTTGCGGATGACCGTATGTATGCGCAAAATAGCGCGGCTTACTTCACCGGCCGTCTGCAGGGCATGCAATTTGACCGGTGCGGGGTCCACCACTCCGGCTACCAGCATGTCAGTGCATTCTCCAGTGTCAAAATCAAGACCGATGCTAGACGTTCCCGCCTCGGCCTGCGCAGCTTTTACCTGCTCGATTTTCTCAAGTGGATTAAAGCCGGCATTGCGTATCATTTGGGCAAGAGGCCTGCGCAGCGACGCAGCGACCGATTCCACACCGAACCCTTCCATTCCTTTGACCGAGTGACGCCATGTTTCCAGATGTCTGGACAAGAATAATTCAGCGCTGCCTCCGCCAGGAAGGTAGCCACCGCGAAGCGAAGCCTGGACAGCCGAAGCTGCATCCTTGGCAATTCGCTCCCGCTCACCGACCACCTCGCTTGTTGAAGCGCCGATAATCATCGTCGCCTCAGGCATGCCCTGCCCGCCCATAATCTGTACGTGACCAAGTGATTCATCGAACTCTAACTGCTCCGCATATCCGAGCGCACGTGAAAGTTCGGATATACTTTTATCCAAAGCAGTACGTTTAAGCGAACGTGCACCGGTGTATCGTGTGACTCGTTCCCTTTCAGAACGAAACACCCGATGAAGCACTAGGATTCCATGGTCCAAGCAGAATTCTTCCGCTATGCTATCACAGCTTCGGTCGAGCACCACTGCATTCACTTTCAATTCCAAAAGCTTCTCAAGATTGCGTCGGTACTCTTCTTTTACCTGCAGATACCGTTGAAATCCAATTTCTGTGCCTAGCGCCTCATCATCCATTTCTTCCGGTGCAAGCGCGTCGTTCAACACGAGAAGCCGTACATTTGAAAGGCGGGTGGGCATCTCACGGGATAGGGGATGCTGATTAATAATAACGCCGTCCAGCACTTTGTTCTCCGCGCCTTCACGTGCCGTAACCAATTCGCTGAAAGAAAAGTCCGGCTCAAGCATCTTCTCATATCCGATGAGCCCAGCCCCTTCAATGACGAGACGGGCAATGTCCTCCTGCTCTCTTCCCGCAATGTATGCGATATGAAACAGACGTTCATCATCGAACCCTTCGATCGGCAGTGCAGCCTCCCTGAGCCGGTCTATCGCTTCCCTAATTCCAAGTTCGATACCGGCAATCACTCTAGCGATTGGAACGCCCCGCTGTACCTGTGCCACACCCTCGGCAACAAGCGACGCCGCCAGCAAGGTGGCCGTCGTCGTTCCATCGCCCACTTCACGCTGCTGTGAACGGGCAAGACCTATCATCAAACGGGCAGCCGGATGTTTCACTTCCATTTCTTCAAGAATAGTGACCCCGTCATTCGTAATGATGACGCCACCTTGTTCATCTACCAGCATCGTGTCGAGCCCCTTAGGACCAATCGTTCCTTCTACGGAACCTGCAACCGCCTGTACCGCATTCATATTATGAAGCAGGGTGGATATCCGTTCATCCCCTGAGCCATCCCGCTCCGTCGGATGTGAACTCATAAGCATCCCCTTTTATTTACTAATTGTACCGGACTATTACGGCCCGGATTTATAGAAACGTTCAAACGCATCCGTTAAATTGCCCGAAAGCTCCCTCAAAATCGCCATGACACGTGCATACTCCATTCGGGTCGGCCCCAAAATACCTACGGTCCCGACCGGCTGTCCGTCCAGATGATAAGTGGCCGTAATAATGCTACAGCCGCTGACTGCCTGTTCCTCATTCTCTGTGCCGATCCGTACATGAAGCCCGGTTTGCTGCGAATCAAACAGACGCACTACCATTTCATTCTGCTCAAAAAGTGTCAAAATATCCCTGACTTTATCCACATCGCGGAATTCCGGCTGCATCAAAATATTTGTCGTGCCCTTCAATACGATATGATCGTCTGGTTCGTGCGTCAACGTCTCTTCAAGTACTGTCATGAGTTGCTCATATTGCTGAATATAGCGGCCCAGTTCTTTTGCCACCTCGGCATGCAGGCGCTGTCTCAGCTCTGTCATCGCCACACCCGAAAGCTTCGCGTTCAGCAGATTCACTACCCGCTCCACCTCTTCCATCTCCATGCCATCAGGCAAGGAGATGGTCTTATTCTCGACCTTTCCTGTATCCGTTACGAGAATGAAAACAGCGGATTGCCGGGACAGCGGAATCATCTGAACCGCTTTAAGTCGGGTCGTTTTTATGTCGTGTCCAAGTATAATAGACGTATAATTTGTTAAACCGGAGAGAACGGACGCCGCCTGGTTCATCACTTGTTCGAATTCATAAAATCGTTCGGCGAATAATCGGCGAATGTGCGAAGCATCTTCTGCCTGCACAAAAGGCATGCTAGCAAGCTGGTCCACATAAAAACGGTAACCTTTATTGGAAGGAATGCGTCCTGCCGACGTATGCGGCTGCTCCAGATAGCCCATCTCTTCCAAATCCGCCATCTCATTGCGAATGGTAGCAGAGCTGTATCCAATATCTTCCCGTTTTGAAATCGTACGTGAGCCAACCGGTTCGGCGGAACGGATATAGTTGTCGATAATAGCTCGTAAAATCATTTGCTGTCGTTCCGTAAGCATGCTGCCCCTCCTTTGTTAGCACTCCTAGATAATGAGTGCTAAAAAGCTTACTTCAAAAATACCAAAGGAGATCAAACTTTGTCAACTAGCCCTAAGAATCTTGCGAAAACCTCGTTCCCTAATGGAATGCCACGACGGGTAAGATGCAAGCGATCCCCGCTCCACATAAGCAGACCAAGCGCAGTAAGCTCATCGATAACTGGACTGAATTGCTCTTGAAGCGTTATGCCGTATCGATGCTGAAAATCGCTTGCGGATACGCCTTCCATCATTCTTAGTCCCATAATCATATGGTCTTCCATCTGTTCAGAACCGCTCACAGTAAACTGTTCAACTCGTGGCAGTCCCTTCTCGACTGTAAGCTGCATATACTGCGCGAGCGGACCGGCATTAACATGTCTCTCTCCATTCACATAGCCGTGTGCCCCCGCCCCGATGCCATAATAATACTCATTACGCCAATATGTCATATTATGATGGCTCTCAAAGCCGGGCCTGGCGAAGTTGCTGATTTCATATTGACGGTACCCACGCTTCGCCATCTGCTCCATTAATCGTTCATACATGAGGACTTCTTCATCCTCTGTCGGCAGAGGAAGCTGGTCTTTTTCGTATAATGTATGAAACAGCGTATTCTCTTCCACTTTCAGACTGTAGGAAGAAAAATGAGGCAAGTCAAGTCCAAACGCCTTGTCCAGTGTATCTTGAAAATGTGCAACCGTCTGGTCAGGCAGACCGAAAATCAAGTCGATCGAAATATTATCAAAGCCTGTTCTCTTCGCATTTTCCAGGCTGCGTAATACTTGTTCACTATCATGGATTCGCCCGATTCGCTTCAGCAAACGATCATCAAATGATTGTACCCCAAAGCTAATCCTGTTCACGCCGCCCTCTCTCATAATCGACAACTTCTCTATATCGGTCGTTCCGGGGTTAGCCTCCATCGTAAATTCTATATCTGCGCTCCACTGCGGGAAGTGCCGACGTACCGTCTCAAGGAAATGCGCCATCTGTTTCGGATCGAGAAACGTTGGCGTTCCTCCCCCAACAAAAATCGTTTTAATCTCTCCCGGTGAGAACCTTCGCACCGTTTCTTCCATTTCTTTATTTAAAGCATCCAGGTAATCCCACACCAATTGCGGATTCTTCGTTACATACGAATTAAAATCACAATAGTAGCATTTATTCGTGCAAAACGGAATGTGGATATACACGGCCTTCGTCATACCGTATCACCTCTCAACAACCTATAGTTAGTAAGAAAAACTCGCGGACGCCTCCGCAGCGACATATATCTTCTTATCCGTCAAAAAAAGAGCGGAAGTAAAAAAACTTTTACCCCCCGCTCCTCATCGTTTCGTTCGCAATAAATTATTCGTCCATTTTCAGTACTGCCATAAATGCTTCCTGCGGTACTTCTACGCTTCCTACGGATTTCATGCGCTTTTTCCCTTCCTTCTGCTTCTCGAGCAGCTTTCGCTTACGGGAAATATCACCGCCGTAGCACTTGGCAAGTACATTTTTGCGCATCGCCTTAATTGTTTCACGCGCAATAATCTTATGACCGATGGCCGCCTGTATCGGCACCTCAAACATTTGTCGCGGAATCAAATCCTTTAACTTCTCGCATAGTACGCGTCCGCGCTGGTAAGCAGTATCCCGGTGTACGATAAAGGACAAGGCATCCACCACTTCACCGTTCAGCATAATATCCATTTTTACCAGTTTGGATTTTTTATAGCCAACCAGTTCATAGTCAAACGACGCATATCCTTTCGTGCTTGACTTCAACTGATCAAAGAACTCAAAAACAATCTCAGCCAGTGGCATCTCATACACAATCTGCACGCGCGTCTCGTCAATGTACTGCATATCAATGAAATCGCCACGCTTACGCTGACATAAGTCCATGATTGCGCCGACAAAATCTTTCGGCACCATAATCGAGGACTTCACGTACGGCTCTTCAATGAAATCTATTTTTTGCTGTTCTGGCATGTTCGACGGATTCTCAATAGAAATTTCTTCGCCATCCGTTTTTGTTACATGATAGATAACACTCGGGGCCGTCGTGATTAGCGGAATGTCGAATTCACGTTCGATACGCTCCTGAATAATCTCCATATGCAGCATACCTAAAAAGCCGCAACGGAAACCAAAGCCGAGCGCCTGCGACGTCTCCGGCTCAAACTGCAGCGATGCGTCGTTCAGCTGCAATTTCTCCAGCGCTTCGCGCAGATCGTTGTAATCCGCACTATCCACCGGATACATACCGCTGAATACCATCGGATTTACTTTACGATAGCCCGGTAGCGGTTCGCTTGCCGGATTTTCAGCCAAAGTAATCGTATCCCCAACCCTTGTGTCGCGAACTGTTTTGATACTTGCAGCGATAAAGCCTACATCGCCCACCGTTAGTTCGTCTACTTGTTTCGGAAACGGGGCGTGTGTACCAACTTCAGTAACTTCGAATACACTGCCGGTTGCCATCATTTTAATTTTCGAGCCTTTTTTCACAGTGCCGTCCACTATACGCACATAAGCGATGACGCCACGGTACGCATCATATAAAGAGTCGAAGATGAGCGCCTTCAGCGGTGCATCTGGGTCACCGGTTGGAGCGGGCACCTTTGACACTACTTGCTCCAGAATCTCTTCGATTCCGATACCAGCTTTAGCCGAAGCAAGCACTGCGTCACTTGTATCGAGACCGATTACATCTTCAACTTCCTGCTTGACGCGCTCCGGTTCTGCGCTTGGCAGATCGATTTTATTAATCACCGGCAGAATTTCCAGGTCATTATCCAGCGCCAGATACACATTGGCCAGCGTCTGAGCTTCAATTCCTTGCGCCGCATCCACGACGAGCAGAGCGCCTTCACAGGCGGCTAAGCTACGGGATACTTCGTACGTAAAGTCGACGTGTCCTGGTGTATCAATCAGATGAAGAATGTACTCTTCACCGTCTTTCGCTTTATATTTCAGCTGAACGGCATTCAGCTTAATCGTAATGCCGCGTTCCCTTTCCAAATCCATTTGGTCTAGGAACTGATTTTCCCGCTCTCGTTCGGTCAACGCGCCGGTAAATTCGAGAATCCGGTCAGCCAGCGTCGATTTACCGTGGTCAATGTGAGCGATGATGGAGAAGTTTCTGATTTTCTCCTGTCTTTGTCTGCGATCCATACAATACCTCCCACGAGGAAAAAATGCACTAAAGATTATTATATCAGGCGCTGGTACGAACGGCAATTTAAATATCGAGACGTGTTAAAGTCTTCGGAAATGAAGTCAGAACCTCAGCCCCGTAGTCAGTAACATGTATATCATCCTCGATCCGGACGCCGCCTACACCCGGTACATAAATGCCCGGCTCAATCGTAAATACAGCACCAGCCTCCATCACCTCTTCATTGGCTCCATGAACAGAAGGATATTCGTGCACCTCCATGCCAAGCCCGTGACCAATGCGATGAGTGAAATACTGTCCATAGCCTGCACCCTCAATTATATCACGCGCTGCACGGTCTACTTCGGCCAGCGGGCGCCCGATTTGTACAGTACGAATGGCCGCCTCTTCCGCCGCGAGCACTGTATCGTACATATGCTCCAGCTTTGTCGAAGGTTCGCCTATCACGAATGTACGGGTAATATCTGAACAGTATCCATCCTTAAACACACCGAGATCAAACAGCAGAAATTCCCCTTGCTTCACCTGTGTCTTTCCCGGAACACCGTGTGGAAGTGCGGAATTAGCTCCCGCAAGCACCATCGTGTCAAATGCAGGTGCATCTGCTCCTTTCTTCTTCATTATGTACTCAAGTTCGGCTACTAACTCTATTTCTGTTATATCTGCTTTAACCTTTTTCAATCCTTCTGCCAACACCTCCTCCACCAACTCTGCCGCGGCTTTGATTTTCAAAATTTCATCAGCTGATTTTCGGTTGCGTAGTTTCGAAATAAAGCCACCCACATTCACAAGAGTGGAATTCTCAAACACCGAGCTTAATTGCTCCGCCTGGCTTAGCTTTATATATTCTTTTTCTACTGCTATACACCGGACAGCAGCCCTGCTGTTCTGTTTCACCTTGGTGTACGGATTATCTGTATCCTGTATACCTACAATCTCCTGAATCAGTGTATCCGTGCTGCCCAGCTCTGATTCCGCTTTTTCCTTCTCCAGTGAAGGCAAGAATAGTACCGCTTTATTATCCTGAAGCAAAAGACCAAGAAAACGTTCATGCGGATCACACATAAATCCGGTCAGATACGCCACTGATAATGGAGAAGTAATGAGGGCAGCTTCTGCCCCCAGGCTTTGCAGTTCCTCGCCCACTCTGTTCAATCGCTCCAAATATATACTCATGTCTGTTTCCTCCTCTTTTGTATTGTTCTATATAATTCTAGTCCGATCCGCTCTTTCCTCTCGATATGTTATGCAAGAAGCGTACGACAAAATAAAAAAGAAACCGCATCAGCGATTTCTTTTTTATTTATAGCTTATCCATAACCCATTCCATCATATTACGCGTAGCAGTAACTACCCAATTTCGTACACTGTTCCCTGTATGACTAATCCAATTCTCGCTTGACGTTCGTGCAGCAGACAATGTATTTTCCGTTACGACCTGTTTGCCCAGCACTTCTACTTCAAAACGCCCGCTCTCTACCTTCTTAATATAAAATCCTTTCACTGGCTGATCCGAGGCTCCTTCAATGCGCTGGATGCCTTTTTCCGCCAGATTAATGCCGCACAGAATACCTACAAATAAGACTCCGACAAGCAAAAAGAATTTGGCGGCCAGCTTCACCGTGTTCCCTCCCGCTTACGATCGTTTCGGCTGTGTCTTCGCATTCGCTTTCTCCGCTTCCCAATACACTTCAGCTATTGCTTCCGCCAGCACATCAGCCGTGCGGTAGCATTCCTCCAGCGTATTATCGACGCCTCCTACTTCAACCAGGATGGCGTTCGGTGAAACGGATTGGTTATATTCACCATTCCCACCTTTTTTGCCGAATATACCTTTAGACAAACCTGGGTATTTCTTTTCGACTACATTGTGCACTTTGAGCGCAAACTGCTGATTTTTCTCCCAATTTTTGTTGCGCATTCCGACGACGAAATGGATTTGCGCGTATGATTTTCCGTCCAGGGTAACCGTAGTAGATTTACGTCGGAGCGAGTCACGGTGAATATCGATGAAATAGTCCAAATCCCGGTTTTGGGCCATCACTGCCTTGACCGCTTTTAACGATTCAGCGTACGATAGCGCATACGGTGCGCCCCGGTTAATAAGTCGGCCTGTGAAATCGGTGGTGCCAACCGATGAACCAATGCCGTTCTTCTCAAGGGATTGCGCCAGGCGCCGACTCACAAGCGTAATGTTTTTCTTTGAATCCATCGCCAGATCTGGATTGTTCTTAGCGCGCGCTTCTGGAACGGCATGTACCCACGATTCCCGGTTATGGGTGTTATAAATGAAAAAAACTTTTCTACCGTTCGTAGACAGCACTTCCTGCTCCATCGGCTTCTCTGCCTGAGCTTTCGCCTGGGCGTCTGTTGCTGTCTCCGCGTCCTTCTTCAACGCTTCCGGCGGCGGGGATGATTCGAAGGGCAACTCGCTTAGTGCGAGGTCTTTGCCTGACACAAGTACTTCTGTATCGAACAAGCTAAACCCCGGTAATTCATTACCGAGAAAGCTGCGGGGATCTTTCGGATTAATGCTGGTAATCAGGCGAAACGCCAGAGAAGATATATTAATATTCTCTTCAGTCTTTTGCGCGGCTGTAAAATATGGTATTTCATAGCCCATAGTACGAAGCAGGACACCGCTGGACATTGCTACTGTCATCTTGCCCACCTGCTGTGAGGATAATCCCTTACCTGCCTGCGAAGCGAACAGAATTCCCATTAATACAAAAATAACCGCCGTGCTCAGCGAAAGGAGGACGAAACTCTTTTGTACGCCTGCCCCATATAAATTAACAACAAAATTGCGATTTTTTCTCGACATGCTGTATTCTCCTTTCCCGTTGCTCGGATGGTTGTCCATCGTCTTCGCCATGCTTTCTATTAATCTATGAATCCGATATGATACATAGAACGCAAATTACGGAAAAAGAGAAGCAAGAAAAAGAACCATCATCATTTTTTTCTTAGGGAAATGGTGATGGCTCTTTTTCTTGCTTCATTGAACAGACACTGCATTCAACTTGTTTTCTTATAACTTTAATGTGTATACGCAGATACGTTATTCATATCAATAGAATGGTGAAGAGCCGCGTTCAGGCCACTAGCGATAATATTTGCAATATCTTCAACGTAGTCATCAACTTCCTTCGGCGTAACGATAAGATTATGACCAAGCGGAGCCAATACCTCATGAATGAGCTGGCGCTTCTCTGTTTCCTCCAACTCGCCTATCATGCCAAGAATCGCTTTCTGTTCCGCTTCATTCGGCATATCCTCATCCGTGTATCGCTTTACTTTACCAGGAAGAGAAAATCCACCAGGTGTCAGACGGCTTGCAGGCTTTGGATTTTTAGCCTCATTAAGCTGACGGCCCAGATGAGCAAGCATATAAGAAATCGTGTCATGGACAATCGTTGTCGCATCGACAACTGTAGGTACACCCACAGCAATGACCGGGATACCAAGTGTTTCCTTTGTCAACGGCTTTCGTTTATTGCCAACACCAGAGCCCGGACTAATGCCTGTATCAGATATTTGAATGGTCGTATTTACACGCTCTAACGCACGTGAAGCAAGTGCATCAACCGCAATAATAAAATCAGGACGTGTTTTCTCAATAATTCCGTAGACGATTTCGCTCGTCTCAATGCCGGTAATACCAAGCACACCGGGAGAAACGGCACTAACCGGTCGGTACCCGTCTTCCACTTGGTCAGGCATAAGTTCAAACAGATGACGAGTCACCAGCACGTTCTCTACTACCATAGGACCGACCGCATCAGGCGTAACGTTCCAGTTGCCTAGACCGACAATAAGTACGCTGTCTTTTTCTTTTAGACCGATTGCTTCAAGAAATGCATGAAACTCCTGGGCGAAGCGGGTTGCCACCCGATCCTGCAGTTCTGAGTCTTGCGAACGCAGGCCCGGCACTTCCAAAGTAACGTAACGTCCCGGCATTTTGCCAATTTGTTCCGCACCCTCCATCGTTTCGATGACCATCTTTGATACAGTAATTCCCGCTTCTTCTTCACTATGGAAACGAACGCCAGCAAGCTCCTGCATGTGTTTCTGTGTCGCCATCTCGCGTGCTTCAAGCGCCAGGTCCGTCCGTACAGCATATACGCTTAAGTCAAGCCGTTTGTCCATGCATATCACCTCGTTTTCATACTCTCCTGTTCCTTCTTTATTTATACGAAGAAAAACTTTCTTGCAAACCCTGGTAGCACATGATACAATTTCTCTTGTTGACTTTATAACAGTAGTATTACCGGATGCACCAAGGAGGTGAATCTCATGCCAAATATTAAATCCGCGATCAAGCGTACAAAAACGATTGAAAAGCGCCGCGCACACCGTGCCGCTCAAAAATCTACTCTACGCACTGCGATCAAAGGAGTAGAGGTTGCTGTAGCAGCAGGTAATGTAGAAGCAGCTAAGACTGCACTGCAAGCTGCCAGCAAGCATTTGGACAAAGCAGTAACCAAAGGTCTGATCCACAAAAACGCAGCTTCCCGCAAGAAGTCTCGTTTGGCGAAGAAGGTTAACGGCCTGTCCGCTTAAGCATATATGAATGCATTCATATTAAGAAAAAGCGACCTGTAACACGGTCGCTTTTTCTTTTGTCCTATGATGTATGCATGATATCTTTTAACCCTAGAATAAAAAGCTCAAGAGCCAGTACTTTATCAACCTGTCCTGTCTTAATTCGGATGTCCTCCTCCGCAAGCCTGTGAATAATTCGCTTAAGAGCCTGTTCGCTGAATGCGTGCGCCTGCTCGCTCGCCAGCTTTGCAACATACGGATGAATACCGAGCAATGAAGCCATCTGCTGTTGAGAGTACCCACGCGGCTGTAACGTTTTAATCTGAAGCAGAATTCGAAACTGCCGCGCAAGCAACGTGAGAATCTTTAACGGCTCCCCTTCTCCTCTCGTTTCACTGCTCCCGGTATTAAGTCGTTGGAGATCGTAATACATCCGCATCGCTTCTTCAATCTGCAGACGGGCAATTTTATCGATTAATCGAAATATATCATGCTCCAGCTCCCGTGTCGCCAGCGTCTCCACAATATGCTCAGTAATCTCTTCGCCTTCTCCTACATAGACCGCCATCTTCTCAATTTCCTTATCCAACTGGCGCAAATGTGCCCCGCTCATTGCGATTAACAGCTCCGCTGCTGCAGCATCCATGCCAACACGGTAACGTTTCGCCTGACGAACTACCCAGTCAGCGAGCGCCGCTTCTTTTAGCGGGGCGCATTCAACCATAACACTATCTTTTTTGAGCGCTTTGACTACTTTTTTCCGTTCATCAAGCTTGTCCTGTGCCACTTCTAGAATAAGCACCGAATAGTCCGGCGGGTTCCCTACATACGTACTCAGCACATCCATATCATGCTCAGGCGCACCCGCAGGAAGCTTACTTCCTGTCAGAAATAGCGCGTGCGACGCGCGGACAACGCGTTTCTCTCCCATAAAAGGAAAAGTTTCCGCATCCTGCAATACCGTCTGGACAGGAGTCTCACGTAAGTCATACACACTATAATTGAAATCCCGGCTTGCCTCATCTAGTACACGTTCTTCGATTAACCGAACGGTTTCATCTACTATGTATTGCTCAGTACCATAAAATACGTACACAGGAGCGATTTTCCCCTGTTTAATATCCCGTACAATTTGCCGTATTTCCATCTATGTCACCTCAATTCTCCCTACATATTATATAAAAAACTCGCGGGCATTGCCTCCCGTCCTTTTTCCACAACGAAGCCAAACGGCCGCTTTGTATCACTTCAGGCGGACCGACGCCCGTTTGGGGCACGATGTAGTGACTATCCACTCTAGGTGGTACTGGATAATCAACACCCTTGATACTATACAAAACAAAAAAACCATGGCAAGGTGTGCCATGGCCTGTGGAAGGCTGTGCGTATATGTAAACGCTCAAGGTCCAGGTGGGCCCTTTTCCCGGAGACCGAGCGATAAGCACCGTTGCCTTTACTACATCATACGCACGGGAAAAGAAAGGGTGCTTATTTATTATAAAGTGGACGCTCAATATTTTTTTCGAGATCAATCAGCCATTCCTGCGGCTGTGAAGCAGTAGCGCCGTCCTCGCCTTTTCGGCCAATGTATTCAAGCTTATACACAATCTTCTTCTCCGCAATCCAACGGTACGATACATTATACATCTCGTTCCATGTATGGGTGACAAATTCAATGCCCCCATCTGCGTTGCGGACCAACAGAGCATTATTCGTCTTGCTCACAAAATACTCCTGTTTCGTTGACTTATTTGCATCGCTTTGCTCTGACGCAGCTAGGCCTTGTTTTGCCGGCTTTTTCGGCTGTTTTCCCTCTTCCTGAACAAAAGCTACCAATCCGTTCGAACCGGCTTTTTCCTTGTCAGCAGGAGGTTCTTCTTCCTCAGCTGACGCCTTGCTGTCTCCGGATGAATCCGGAACCTGTGCAATCGCTACCTCGGGACCTGAACTATTTGTAATTGGCTCATCCGGCTTGGGCTTGGCTGTCCCGGATTCATCGTTCGGCTGAACAGAAGATTTATTCGTTGATTCCTGCTTCGGCTCTTCCGACTTTGGCTTCGGTTCACTTGCCGACCGTTGCTCAGGATGCACTTCCGGTGCTTTGGAAGCTCCTTGTGGCCGCTCTACAGGAGCGCCTGCGCTTCCCGCCGTATCTGGGCCAGTGGAGCTATTATCAGAAGACTGTTCTCCCTCAGCTTTCCCGTCGGCAGGCGGCTGTGTCTCGGCAGGCTGTCCCTCCTGCTCCATCTGCTGTTTTCGGCGAAGCTCAACCTGTTCCTCATCGCCTGCAGCGGCCATCGTTTTCGCTTTTGTTCCGATGGCATCCTCCACACGGGCGATTTCAGAAGTCGAAAGCGCCGTCTCCTGAATGTCGGTATTCTTATAATTAAGCGTAAAAGCAACAGCCGATATCAACAAACCAGCCGCCGTAGCTCCGCCGATATAGCGATACCAGATTGCCCTGCGCGAAAGGCGCCGCGGTGATTCCATCGCTGCGGCCTGCTCCTTCGCAACAGGCGAAATGCTGCGCTCGCTATCAATCCGATCAAGTTCCGGCAAGATGGATTCTACAATGCTATATGGCGGTTCCACCATAGGAAGCTGCGCCAGATGCGTAGAGAGAGAGTTCAAGCGGTCATATAATGACGAACAATCCCGGCATGCCGCCAAATGCAACATTAGCTTTTCTTTTTCAGCATCAGTAAGCTCGTCGTCCAGATCACGCTGTATCCACTCGTAAGCTTCTTCGCAACTCACTCTACACACCACCTTTCTGATATTCATGTAGTAATTCCTGAAGTTGTTGCCGGGCCCTATAGAGGTATGATTTTACGGTATTCAATGGCATATTCATAACTTCCGCAATTTCTCCGTACGATAAATCTTGTAGGTAGCGCAACGTAATAACCGTACGCTGGTGCTCTGGAAGCCGCTTGATCGCTCTTCTGACTTCTTCTGCCATTCCCGCCCTTTCCACTTCCTGTTCTACGTTTTGTACATCATACAGGGTAAGCTCGTGCTGATCAATCGATACGGTTTCTTTCTTTTTGCGAAATTTATCTATGCACACATTGGTCACGATACGCTGCACCCAGGTTGAAAATTTCGCTTTCTCCTGGTAGGTATCGATTTTTGTATAAATTCGAATTAACGCCTCTTGAGAAGCGTCCAGCGCGTCTTGCTCGTTCCCTAATACGTAAAAAGCGGTGCGGTAGACGGAATGCTCTATCGCTTTCAATAATCGTACAAGAGCTTCCCGATCTCCGTTCTGGGCGGAGCGTACTAACTCTGCATCAACCACGCCCGTGCCTCCCCTCTCAATACCTCAGACGTAAGGTATATACTAAATGTTGCACGAATGTCTAAAAAATTTATTCCGCCTCAACGGGCAGTAATATTCCCACCTCAAGGCTTGGACAAATCGAGGAAGTTTAGGTGAAGAATAAGCTTCCCTTAAATGTCTGATATGTTCAACTATATACATCTGATTTAATAAATCGACAAATTCTTGTGGTGAGAGGTAAGAAAAGAGTGAAAAAATCAGAGGTTGGAAAAAGATACGTTTGCCTTTCTTCTGCTGGAGCGCAGGGCGCATCCACCCTCTTCTTTTTCTGAATCACCTACTTCCAACCACGCTACCCTGTCAAAATATCAAGTGTAATTTATATAGCATGCAGTGGAGCATGAAGAAAACCCTCACTGTGTGAAGCCTCACTTTATCTGCATCCAATAGTGGATTCTATTGTTTTGTATGTAAGCGCGCCTTCACGCACACGTACGACCGCTGCGCCGCATCTATCGGTGCGAAGAATGACGCTTCCATTCGTCGTCAACCTTTCTATTACTTCGCGATGCGGATGTCCGTACCGATTTTTCTTTCCGGCCGAGATGACAGACAGCCTTGGCGAAAGAGCTTCCACCCAAGGCTTAGATGTTGAAGTTCTGCTCCCGTGATGGCCAACTTTAAGCACATCCACTGGTCCGACAGCTTTCTCATGCAGCAGTCGCATTTCTCCTTCCTGTTCCAAATCACCGGTAAAAAGAAACGTTGAGCCGTATGCTTCAAGCCATAATACAACAGAATATGCATTATCTTCTCCTTCTGGTGAAAACGTACGGACAGGATTGAGAACTCGCCAGACGATGCCTGGTTCTTCATTCCACACTTGACCCTGTTTGGCCTCCATTATAGGAATACGTTTATAGTGAAGCAATTCATTCACTTTTTTTTCAATTTCGGTACGAGCCGCAAGTCCATTAACCAACACCTGCCGGACAGGCATATGTTCCAGCAGATAGGAAATACCACCAATATGATCACTATCACCATGAGTCATAACAACCAAATCTAGCGAAGAAATTCCTTTTGCATGCAGAAAAGGGACCACAGTCGACTTGACCGGATTAAATGGTTCGCGTCGCTTCTCCCACAGTTGTTCTCCAAAACGAAGTGGAGGACCTCCGCCGTCAATCAACACGGTGCGACCTGGTGTTTCAATTACGATAGCATCCCCCTGACCCACATCCAAAAAAGTAACCACCACTTCTTTTTTCGGCCATGAAAAAAAGAGCATGCCAAATAGAAGTACTGGAAAAAGGACAAGGCATATTTTTGTTTTCCAATTAAAGGTTATTCTATCATACAACCATGCAGTAAGAAAGATAAGCCAGCATAAATAACCCACCATCCACCATAGCGAAGGCGATTCGAAAGCGAATCGCAGCGAGTAATCCTGCTCTATGATGCGCAGCAACCGCAGTGCAGGAAGCAGGAGAATATCTACCACTTTGGACGTCAAGAATCCAAGAGCCGGATGTACGCTCCCCAAAATGATAGAAACAACTGCCAGTGGCGCAACCAATATACTAACAAAAGGAACAAATAAAAAATTGATCAGCGGTGATAGAAAAGAATATATGTGAAAATAGTAGATTGTTAGCGGGAATGATACCAATGTCGCCGCAATCGTAATCGCGCTCAGACTCCTTATAGCTAGCGGTACGAAGGTACATTTATTCATAATGGGCGGTACAAATACTAGCAAACCAAAAGTAACAAGATACGATAGTTGAAATCCGACATTATGAATATAATACGGATCGTATCCTATCATAAGCAAAAATGCAGCACCTAGCAAATTCCATCCGTCTTTAAGTCTGCCTACAAGCAATGCAAGCAAAACGAATTCGCCCATAACAAGAGCACGAACTAGGGACGTTGCTATCCTGGTGGGAAATTTCCCCTACACTTTCCTCAACCTCTAACTTTTTACTACTTACTCCATCATCAGCGTTAATCCCAAATTTTATTATAATCTCAACATTACCTTTAGTGATAACAACTTTATCAATTACACTAGCAAGCAACATTTTCCTTTGTTCAAAATCTGCTGTTTCATACTTCTCTCTAAAGTTCATTACTAATTCTTTTATCTTATCCATATCAAGTGAATTTTCTTTATTTTGCTGAATATCTCTGTCTAACTCCATTAACTTCTGACTTTTTTCCTTTATTTCTTTCTCCTTATCTTCAATCAATTGACTTAATAAATCAGAATTAAATTTACCTTTGCCCATCAATGAATTAACAACTTCTTTTTGAAGGGCTTCAAGTTCTTTATAGTTTTCTTCTAATAACTTTTTAACACTCTTTGATTCTTTTTCTTTAGCAACAATATTTTTATCTTTGTATTCGTCGATTTTCTGTATAATTTTTTCCTTATTAAAATTCTCATCCAAAAGGTTTAAAACAGTTTCCTCTACTGCTTTCTCATATTTAATACTGCCAAATGTAACAGCTTCATGATTACTCCTGTCTACTCTACCGTGATGACAATGATAATGCTTTGTTTTATATTTTTTTTCTTCTCCTGCCATGGTTATATATTTCTTCTGATTATAGACAGCAACTAATTTAGTACCGCAATATCCACAATAACAAAGACCAGACAATAATAATTGACTTTTTGTAGGTACTGAAACACCTTTTCTACCCATTTTACGCTGCTCATCTCGTGTTTTTCTTCTTGCATCTACAATATCTTGTACTTTATAGAAAGTCTCATCGTCAACAATGACAAGTTCATCTCTTTTCTTTTGTAATTTCCACTCACTCCAATGAAGTTTTTTCCTCTTTCCATTTTCAGTTATATAAGTACCATATGGCTTTCTTCCTATATAGATAGAGTTTCTAAGCATTCTAACAATTGTATTGCTTTTCCATATACTAATTTCTTTCTTTGTCTTTATTCCCATTTCATTTAGATATTGTGCAATTCTATTTACACCCCATCCTTTTTCTGCAACTAACCAAAAGATTTCTTTTACTACTTCTGCTTCTTCCTGATTTACACGAATATCTTTGAGTTTTCTCCCTTTTTTGCTCAATCTATCTGTTTCGTACTCTTCATATCCATATGGATAACCACCCACGTATCTTCCTTCTTCATTCGCCTGTTTCAATGCTTCTGTAACACGCTGACTTGTTTTTAATGATTCAAGTGTTGCAACATAAGAAGAAATATAATTTTTTAACCTTGCATGTGGATTGTTTGCTTCAATTAATCCTTCATTTACAGACCACACTTGTACGCCGTAAGAATCTAAATCAGCAACAACAAACGGTGTATCATCATCACGTCTACCGATCCTATCCTGCATAAATACAAGTAGGATATCAAATTTCTTTTCTATAGCCCCTTTCATGATATACATTAATTCATCTCGCTCAGTAGACTTCTTCTTCCAACCAGAAACGCCTTTTTCATACACCTCCATTTCAAGTTGCCATCCAGCATGTTGCATAATAAACTCACGGCAAGCATTCCTTTGCATCGGAATATCATTATTTTCATCAACCTGATTTTTAGTCGAGACACGATATAATGCCCACACACGTTTTTTCTCCATAATAACCCTCCTTAAAATTCCGTTTAACGAAATTATATCATTTTGTTCTGTTTAACAGAATAAAATTTAATTGAATAATAAAAAACCTGCCCAGAATTTTATTCCGAGCAGGCTATACTTTAAAATAACGCCTTAATTTGGATTGTTTTTTCTGCATATATACTTGAGTCTTCCATATAAGTTGCACGTAATACAATCGCTTTCCCTTGTGTTCCGCCTGCCTGAACTACACAACTTGTTCCATTTTGAGATTGAATAGCTGATTTTAGTGTTGAAGTTTCATTTGTATTAACAATTTCCCACGTTACTGTTTTACTTATATCATGTACACCGTTATTTAAAACTTTTCCAATATACGTTGCTGTAGAAGGTGTGGAGACTGTTTTCTTTATTCCATCAGCACCTTCAATGACAACTGAATAATTGTCAGGAAGGGCAACGGATTCAACTTTAATGTTAATTGAATCTTGACTAGATGGATTGTCAGCAAGAGAAACAGTGATGGTTGTGATTCCAGTTGTTAATCCACTAACCACTCCATTCTTATCTACTGTTGCAATTGTAATGTCCGATGATTCATATACCACTGGCAGCGTAACAACCGAACCATTTTCCGTAACCTTAACATTAAGTTGTAATGTACCGTTAATATCTATACTTGAATTGGCTCCATTTAAAATTTCAATTGTGTAAGTCTTATTACATTTATCTGCAATCTCATTAACTAAATCATCATTAACAGAAATTTGATCAATTTCACATGTAAAAGTGATTAATCCTTGTTGTGTCCGATCTATACCTATGACATTCCATGCACTTCCTAATTTAATGAAACGTTGCTCTCGTTTAATTTTTAGCGTCTCTGAATTTTCTTGTACAGTTACTTTTATGATGCCTGTAGGCAATACCATTTTATTATCTGACGCAATACCGAACTTAGATGATTCGATAATGCAAGGAAACTCATACACATTACAATCAATAGAGAACTTAACATTATAATTACATAAGCGCATAATCGCCTTATATGTATCATATCTCAAACCATTTATTTCATTAATCACAAGCCATTTTCTATTTTCATAGCCCACTAAATCACCGCATTTTAACGGCCAAATACTTGAGATTTTCTTATTGTCATAATGTGTTTGTAAGTTTGTATTAGTTATCAGAACACGCTGTTCTAACCCATTTACTAACACATTTGTTCCGGCATCATTCAATATAAATTGAAACTCACTATTGTCATTCTGATTGAAATAATTTATTATAGGCATCTACTCACCTCCATTTTTTAGGAAATGCAAAATTGCGTTCTCTACTCTCTAAACAGCATGAAAAAGTTAGACTGTGATGCAGTCGCAATATCCGACTTCATTTTTCTAACCTTCCGTTCTAATTGGTCAATTCTGTTCTGTAAATTCTCTGCAAACTTATCAATTGTCATATCATCGAATTTTCTTGTTTTCATATATTCGGGATTATTAGCAATTGACTCAAGTACAGAAAGAGCCGCTTCATAAATAGAAATTGTATTTTCCTTATTACTAACATCGTATGTATCAGTAGCTTGTAGCCCATTTTCAGCAAGATATACTTCAACTTCAACAGGTGTAAGATTAATACCTGTTGCCTCCATTAAAAAACGATCAGCATTATTCATATATAATCATCCTTTCTTTAAGTTAATGAAAAAGGAAAAACGCTTGTGCTGAAAAATGGTTATTCAGTACAAGCGTTTAGTTATTCTTTAGTTTGTAGTTTTACACAACATAAGAAATTATTTCGTTTATAAATTTATCTATTATCTATTTAATTACTTGTTTTTCGGTGAAATTTTATATTCACCAAACTCATAAATTTGTTTAAGTATATGTTCAATTACCTCAATCCCCTTTATTAAAGTTCCTTTAGATGGCTGCACTATTTCATGAACGGCATAATTACCAAGTTCTCTAATTTGATGCAATACCTCGGATTGGCTTTGTGTAATTAGCCCTTTTTCCACCAAACCGTTAATTTTCCCTTGTAAATTTGTTTTACGTACCATCTTTCCTCCTTTATCCGCTGTCATTCCACCTGTAACATTTTCATTTTTACAAATTGCCTCTACTAATGTTCTGAGGCCTACTGCACAAAGGAGGAAAGATAAAGTGTTATATGCCTGTATCACCTGTTGGTAAAGTAAACTTAAATTTTTATTGTTAGAAAGATTAGAGAATTTTTTTTCCTCTATGGGGATAATGATTTTAATGTCTTCTGATGGTTTTTCAGGATACACAGTATAAGTATTAAACCACCCTCGTTCTCCATAATTATTATATTCCCATTGATCCTCATCACCATATTCTCTTACAAATGAAATCGTATCACAACCTAAACATCGAACAATATGATAAGCATCAAGCCACTGAAACTCATCATCAGGAATAGATTTATCAATATAAGAGTTTAAGACTTCATGATTCGTTGAATTTTTACAGTTTCGACAATAAACTTTTTCTTCAAGTTTTACCATTAATATCCTCTTTTCATAATTGTCTTTGACTTTCTTTTTAACTCTATTCTACTGATTTATATCTAAGGAAAGTGGTTTAAGAAAATTAAAAACTATCGTTCTAAAAATGATGTAAAAATCCCTATCTAAAATAATTTTAGATAGGGATTTAATTACTTAAATACTAAACTTACTGGTTTTACACCTTCTTTTACTAAAAGTTTATTTGCTTGTTCCATGCTCTTTTTAGCATCTTGCATAACCGCATTTGCTGTCTTTGTATCCTTTTCTAAACAATACGTAGCAGATTTTAATAGTTGTAAAACCGCTAATTTAAAATAAAGGCTTTGGGCATATTCATCTGTACCTTTTACATACCAACTTGAGATATCATTCTCATCTATAATGTCCATAATTTCTTCTAGTCTTTTATAATATTTTTTATTTTCTGTGGCTCTAAATTTCTGATATGTAGCCTTCGCTTCTTCTAATGTTGATTTCATAAATTTTCCTGTTGTTGTTGGCTGTGTTGCCGCTTCTACACTATTAAAAAGCTGAGCAGATAAGAACAACAAACATAAAAAGCCATAAAAAATATACTTACTCTTCAATCTGATCACATCCTTCTCTTACATTATTTTTCAACCATTTATATATATCTGTTCTACGTCCTTCTCTATAAATTGCAAGAGATCATTAGCACTTTTAAATCTCTTATCCGTATCATATATTTCATAAACCATTTCCGTGCTTTTTAAGTTCTTTATTAATTCCTTTGTTTTTTCGATATCTTGATACAATTTTTCGATTTGTTTATCAACATATTCAATAGTTTCTTTGTTTATTATGTGATTATCTCCGATATATTCGATTACACCATCCCGTTCAATTCCGTTATATTTACATTCAAAATCATTACTGTGATTAACCAAAATTGTGTACCTATAAATACCTTTAAAAGTTAAACTAATATCAAAATCATCTTCCCTAACATGAAGGATGGCTTCAAAGTTATTACATTTTGCAATTATATCTTTAAAATTACCTTGTTTATCTATCTTTACTTTTACATCTTTGCTTTCAAATAGATTAATAAACTCTTTAATTAGGCTTTCTATTGACTCTAACTTTTTCTGTCTATAAAGAACTGATTCAAAGTATTCTTTACGAAACTCCTGTAATTCCCTATAAGTTTTTAGTTCTACTGATTTCAATGATTGGAAATGTCTGTTTTTTTCTTCTGCTTTTTTTTCTTTTTGAATGATATCATCAAAAAAACTCACATTTTTCACTCCTATTATATAAATTTTTATAAATACATTGGTTTCAGAACAAAATTGTTTTTGTCAATATTAATTGCTTCATTTAAATCTTTATCTCTTAATTCTTAAGGCAATATAATCTCCCCATGCTTACCTACCTTTTCGACATATACTTAACTACATCTTTTTACCCTATCGAAATAGACCATTAGAAATATTTTACCATATGATGGGTATATAGAATATAAAAATTAATTCAAAAAGAAAAGCGCTTAGACGAGTCCAAAAAGGAAACATCTAAACGCTAGTATGTAAGTAAGGGAAAGAGGGAAAATTCCAGCCTTCTCTCTTTCCTGCTCTAATTGTATCATGAAATTTTTCGTGCGTGTGTAAAATGGTATGCTAACGACACGTAGAAAAAATTAGGGGTATCGTAACTAAACTTTCAATCGCTCCAAGATAAAATTATAAAACCAGCCACACATTGAAACTCTGTATAACCTGAACCGCTTCAATAAATTAAAAAGAACAGTGGTTTTTAATAACCACTCCTACAATGCATATTTTATTCATTAAATGTATTTGACATAATACGAATTATCGGACGTTACTTTTCTATAGTTAAATAAACCTTGATATATCAACATTTTTTCAAGTTGCACTTTTTAAAAAATTATTCACCCCTATACATCTTGCCTTTTTTCTTTATACATTGATATTAGATTCAGTATTCCATTACATATCATTATGTATTTTAAATACTAAGCGCTCATTTATTACATTTATCTAATCTACCCTTTGTATAAAATTATGTATATACAATCAATGTATAAAGCATATTGATGGCTATTTTTCACTTCTCATTATTTTAACACAACTATAACCTATAAGCATATAATGATAGTTCACCTTGCACTTACGTCTAATACAATGCCTTCCATCTGATAACAGCCGGATTTCCTTCAACCGCCGATTTAATATAGATATGACTAATCTCAAGCCCGTCAATAGCAATTCCATTATTGTGACTATCTCCTAGATGAATAGTAAATTCCTCATTAAACCTAACAAGAAAATCGCCACTAATCAAATCAATATCTACAAAGTTAACACTTACCTTCCTCCCGGTTTTATCTACAAATTCAATCCTTCGCCATTCATCCCCAAGTGTCATACCTTGAACCGCTCCCACATAATCATGCATGTTATAACTAGATAATGTTGCTGAATGTTTAATTTTTGACATTTCACTGCTCCTTTTTCAAAAAAAAATTTTCAACTAACCATTTCGCAAATTTTTTCTTAATTTACTTTAAATCAATACAAAAACTACAAGCCGCCCCTATCGGTAACATGTGCCACAAGACTGACATATACCCTTTAATCTCAATCCCCTAATTTATCTATACTTTTACTAAATATATTATTCCGACTCTAACGGATACTATATACAGTTAATTGTCGATATCTTTATCAATATATTGTTTTCTTGTGTCATCTCTGATTCTTTCCATTTCTTGTACTACATCAAACGTATAAGTATTCTTCTCTAAAATACTTTGCAAACTAATAGCACCCATTTCATCAAGCATCTTCAAGTTTTCGATAATCTCTTTTGCATTTGCAGGAGTATTAAAGATAAATACAGTATCCAACGTATCATAATCCTCATTGTCAAATGCAATTCCCTGATATTCAAGCATCTTTCTAATTTGCTCATGACGTTCTTCTATTCCATCGCGCATATACCGTTCATTCATAGCCGCTTTAATTTCAGCCAATGAAAAAAGCAACTTAATCGACACTTCTGACAGGTTGCTAATATCTGTCTTGTTCATTGATACGGCTGGCATGGAACTCACATCTAATAATGCCTGCATTAGCGTCTTATATAATGATTCAAATGCCTGAAAATCAAATTGATTCTGTTTGAAGTCAAATTCAGCATCTGTATCAATCGCAATTCCACCACCTATAACATGTACAGGGAGTCCCTCACCTTTTAATTGCTGTCCTTTTAATACAGGTATACCAGTAATATATTTATAATAAGAGTCGGTCGCCTTAGAAATTAAATCTTCCATGTTATCGATGATATTTACATAATCATCTAAGTCACTACGTCCATATTGCTCGTCTAATTCATTCTGTGACTTATATCTAATTGGCAAACCAGATAAATTTCTATAACTTCCTTGTAACTTTAATTCTCCACCTCTGTCTGTCCACTTCTCTACTACTTCATTAGTATAAATGTAATAATATGATACCGAATCAACCGTATAATACTCAATGAACGCTATATATTCATTCTCATCTGAAAATACAGGATAGCCGTCCTCAGGCTTGATAAGTTTGGACTTAATTATCTCATCATCAAAATATAGATATTCGTAACAATTTCCGTACTTTATAACCAAGTCACAAATATTCTCATTCTGACGATGAAATTTCCCTTTTTTATATACACGCTTATACTCTTTTACAACCACTTCACTTCCAGACAATGTAACGTTATTCTTGAGCAAGTACATGGATTGAAAATTAATCATCGTCTTGGCATAGTTCAATACAATTTTACGGCTGACAAACTCTTTCCCGTTGAATTGCTCATTACTCCTCTGTAAAATTTTGTGGTTTCCGCTTAAGTATTCCTTTTTACTTAATATGTCCATGACTCTTTGCTGCGCTGTAAAACCGTTACATTCATCTACAAACCACGTTTGCTTATTGCTATGCTTATCCACTATATATTCAGCAAGTTTCATTCTATCCCCCCTTTTCAAATTAAAAATGGTCAGGTCCTAAATAAACCTGACCTATACATCAACGTAGTATTTATTTACTTTTCTTGCTTGAACTGCAAGAGCAAAAGACATACATAAATCATCGTGTTTACCTCTACCTCGTTTATTGCCCATTTTTCCGTTATTATCTTCATATATAGCCATTTGCTCTAGAGTTTCTCGACAATGTATCAATATTTGTCCTGTTTCAAATGCCTCTTTAAAATCACTAATGAGTATTGATTTATTTATTGCATTTGTATTCCATCCACGCTGAAACTTCTTCCTACCCTTTTGATCGAATGTCTTTTGCTTCATTAAATTGTAATATTCGTGCTCGTTATAAACACGCTCAATGAGCGGTAATCCATAACTATTACGTTCAATTGCTAGGAAGGCACTATTATAGTACCGACCCAGGACTGCTACGATTTCAGCAAACCTATACACGGGAATGTCATTGGCATAGAATGATGCAACTTGTTCACCTTCACTATCAATAATTGTGATAGTTGAATTGTCATTATCACCACCATTTCCACTTGCAACATCAATTCCACCCCAATAACGTTGTTTTGACTTTGGCAAATGGAATAAAAAAAGTGACTTATTCAGATATTGTTTTAAAATATCCGGTAAGTCACTCCCACATTCAGAATATGTAATTGGCTCAATCAGATTATGTATTCTCTCTTGAATCATTGACTGGGAGAAAACGCCTTTTTGTGTCGATGCAAATGCTTCCTCAGGCGTTGCTGGAAACTCCCTTTGAAACGTTTCTAATGACTTTAAATCAATGTAATACCTACGCCACATCAATTGCTTTAGTGAAGCCCCATAACGCTCATATAAAATCTTTTCGTCATGCTCTAAATCAGCAGGAGACAGTCTAACACCTTTGTTATTATTCTTATACCATTGTTCCCCTTCATCATATACCGCTTTAAATTGTTTCTTATAGGCATCCGCAAGCCAATTATAAAAGAACGCCTTCCATGCGCTCCCTTTATCTCTCCATGACTTCATAAACAATTCCTGATAGTAATTGTAACCCATAGCCGTAGACTCTATGATGATACATGCTGAATCATTCTTAGCCAATGCAGGAATAGCAGTAGCCAACATCTCCTCCATGACTTCTGACGATGGATATTTGCTCAGTTCTGAAAAGTGTATTAGTTGAAACGTATTTCCCGAAATACAGTCCTCACCTTTCGCTGTAGCAATTATAATCCGGCTGCCGTTACTCAAATATAATTCATCACGGTTATTTAATTGTTCAGAAGGGAATAGATTAGGAAATTTTTTATGCGGTAAACTTCGATACATTTTCTTCAAACGTACAAAGAGCGACTTTGAAATTTTATCATGGTGAGTAACAATGATATAATTCGTATCTGGCTTTGTACAAGCACAATAAAGCATATAGGCAAGGGCTAGAGTAGTAAAGCCTATTTGCATTATATTCCACTAGGTTCGCTACACCTAATGCGTTCCCTTATGAACTGCTTATAGTTTCCTATAAGATTAGACCATATCACGATCTTTAATAATAAAGACCCCTTCCGTTTCGGATTCGCTTGAACCCTACGTCTTTCGACTGGCCGTTGCACGTTCCCATAATTGGGCTTCGCTCAGGATTGTCCTCAGCATTATCTGTTAGGAGTTTCCCTGAATTAGAAAGGTTTTTAATATACCATCACTGATATATTGCGCCAATATTCAACGCCCCTTGAGGATTATATTATACTTCTCAATACTTGTAATAAACTCTTCTTGCTCAGGATTTAATATAAACGGAACACTATTCCCATCGTTGTCTATGATTTTAATAAAATTTTTAGCAAACAGTATAAAACTAGCCATTATGACTTTTAGTTTGTCCTGTGTCGTTGGTTTAAACATATATTCACCTACCTTTAAATAAAAATAGAGAGATACATTGTCCCTCTCTACAGAATTAATCCATCATCTTCCTGTTTTGAATTATTACCGTTTCTCAATTCATCTTGTAACTGTTTATGTAATTTAAGCAACATATCAGCCGCATTTTTATCTCCTGTTAATGCTTTGTCTTTCATTGCATTATAAATATTCCATAGATCATTTGCTGATTTGCTAGCAATAGCAATCTTAGCAATTTCCTCAAAGTCACCGCTAGTCTCCCATTCCTTCATTGACTTCAATGATTGCAAATGAGCCGCTTGTAAAAAGTCCTCATCTGTCCAATTTATGCGTTCGTCACTAAACAGTTTGAATTTATGTAAAACATATAATTTCCTTGTCTGTGTAAGTTTCTTCAATTTATATGCAAGTAGTCCCTCATTCCGTTTCTTAGCCATTTCAATTGCCTCCTATTTTGTATTTTCCCTTTTATAATTCATTTTTCGTATAAACAAAAAAGAGACAACACTTAATTGTGGTGTCCCATCCGCTCTTGTATCTTCATCAGCTACCTTCTGGTATTCATCAGACCATTCAAACAAATAAAAGATTGAATTTGTTTTTGAGTGTTTAGCCTTAGTGATAAACTCCACACCTTTACTTCTAATATGTTTTTCTTTTTGAATATCGTAGATGAACTTGTATCTGTCACGTATATTTGTATTTGTAATCATTTCCTTTTCCTCCTGTTTCCCAAATAGATTTTTAAAGTTAAACAATCTAATCACCTCTATGAAAAAGGACTGCCATTATGCAGCCTTGATAATTTCAATATGTATGTATTAATGTGGTCTTTGCATCATTCCACGTTCATAAAGTGGTTCGTAATCCATCTTACAAATTACTCTTTGTATCTCATCTTCTGTAAATCCTTTATCTCTCATTATCCCAGTTGTTTCTTTAAAACTTTGCTCTAAACAGGCCGCCATTTCACTAATTTCTTTATCCAATTTAACTTTTAATTCATCTAAATGCTTTTCATACTCTTTATCAGTCATTTTATGATTCATATTAATTTTCCCCCTTCAGCTCTCTCTTGTTATGACAATCTAGAATAAACCTTGCTAATGTACTAGCAATTTGTTCATCGTTTCCCCGATTTACTTTAACAGTAATATTCAATTTATCTTTTTTCGTCATATGCTTCCCCCTTAAATATTAAACTCGAATAGAATATTGACCGCATCTCATACCATTTTAGATATGTAGCTTTAAACTTTTTAATTTGAGGCCTTATCTAAGCTTGCTAATGCAATATCTATCTCCTGTTCTGTAACTGAAATACATTTTAATTCTAATAAGTAGTTAAATTTTTCTTCATAAGCTTTTAAAGAATTATTTGCGTGTCTATATAGTGCAATCAATTCCTTATGATTTTTTTCTTTTTTATATTGATTTCTTTTAACTCTGATATCTTCTTTTTCCATTCTCATATTTTCAATTTCATTTAAAATATTTTCATATTCTTCTTTGACTTGTTGAACAGTTTTCTTATTGCTCATTTAAGTCCTCCATTTTTCTCCAAGTAGGTTCAACTTTGTAATATGTCCAGTTATCAGCATCATTGTTGAGTTCAGCTATCATATAAAGATCAGAGCTTTTATTGTAATAAATTCTTTTAACATATTTTATTAAATTAACATCAATATTTAGAAAATATTCTTCTGTCTCTAAGTTGTATCCGGAAAGATATTCTTCGATATACCTATACGCTTTCTCAGTTGACACATATGCAGGCATATCTAATTGAATTGGTTTGATTTCTTGATCTATATACTCATATCTTTTATATAAGTTCTCTTTCAATTCGCTAATATTAATACAAAATGTCATTGTATTTCTTGAAAAATTATTTTTCATTCTACTATTTTCATTTACAACATAAAGAAAATAGCCCGGTGTTTTAGATACAAACAATTTCTCCTCATCTAGATGTTTTTCCATTGCTATTTCTAACTTTCCATCAAGACCTATTGTAAACATACCTCTTACTTTTAATTTTCCTTCAAGTAATATATTTAGTCCGTGCAATGTATTTGTCGAATGATACAAAATATTATCATCTGCTTTAAACACATCTTTTTCTATCTTATACATCCTGTCGCCTACCATTTTGTATGTAAGTTTCATTAGACGGTCATGCTTATTTAGTATTTCTATATCATCATATTCATGCATTTGTCGCATTATTTTATCTGTACGCTTAGATAATTCATTATCATCTGCTATTTTTTTGTAAAGATAATATTTAGTAGCCGTATCTATTTTTTTTATCATATTGAGTATGTTCTCCTTCCCTTTTTAATCTCATTTTTAATTTGGATTTTTTTGTTTAATATACTTTTTATACATCTTCACCTTCTTAGGGATCATATTAACTACACCTTTTTCGTATCGAGCTATATACGATAAACTGCAACCAATATACTCAGCAATTTGCTTAATTCTAATTCCTTTTTTCACACGTAATAGTTTCCATCTCATTCGCTCATCCACTTTTTATACTCCTTCCATATCGTCATTAATGACATAAAAAAAGAGGACTCAGCAAAATTGCCGAATCCCCTAGTTTCCTAATGTATGTTATATTACGGTGTAATTGTAAACGATGCAGCCGCTTTTTGATTTAACAATTTAATACCTACTTGCGTCTCAAGATATACAGATTTTTTAGAACCACTTACCGCCTCATTAGTTGCTCGGAACGGAATAAGTTCTGGCATCTCTAAATAATCAGGGTTTACAACAAACATGGAGTCTGTAAGTTTACGTGTATTTACAAAACTCACTTGTCCAAATGGACTGTCATAATAGTCTGCATCGAATCCCAAAAACTTCTCACGAGCCAAGAATGTAACACCTGCAAATCCGTTAATATCAAGTTTCATTCTTGCAGGAAGAAAACAAATCATATTCATATTTGTTCCAGCATTATACATTTTCTCAAGCATTTCCTCAAATTTTGCAGGTGTTAGAGCAACCCCACTAACCCTATTGTCGGTATGAACCTGCTCTAAGATACCTCCTGTTGTCCATGTTTTAGTAGTCGAAACATAAGATTTTATACCATGAATACATTTTTCTTCTATGCGTAATTTAATTGCTTGTGATTTCATCGCTACATCTTTAGCAAGCAAATCAGAAACACCTACTGCATTAGACGCTTGCGATGTATTTGACACAAGAGCAGTAGCCGCAAATAGCTCAAGATAGTTACTTAAAAGTGCCGCTCCATCCTGTTCATGGTTAGGAGCATCTCCACCTTCACCGATAGTTTTTGCACTATTTTCATTGATAGATTCTTCAATCCAACTTACCTCTGGCCCACTTGCTTTAACTTTCTTAGAAAGAAGAAGAGTAGAAAATGGTGTAATAACTGGCGTAGTGTTAATAAGCACATCTTTCAAATCTGTAACCTGACCTGCAACAAAATCATCAACTGTAAACATTAAATATCACTCCTATTATTTATTCTAATTTTCAAATTATTTAAACCCCATAAGAGCTTTAATCATTCCAACATTGTCACCTTTTGACTTTGCAACTGAATAAGCATCTTGTTGTTTATGACCATTCGGCTTAAATGAGTTCTCGATTTTTTTGTCAGCCATAATCTTAGACAGTTTCTTGACAACTTCTTGAAGTTCATCAGAATCATCAACTTTAATAATTTCTTCAAACTCAAATAGCCCATATTCTTTGAGTGTCAATTTCACTTCCTTCTGAAACAGTTCCTTTTCCTTCTCACTTAATTTTTTCGCTTGCTCACTCTTAACTTCCTTTTCACTTTGGAGTGTTTGCACCCGCTCTTCTAACTGCTTTACAGTCTCTTTGAGCGATTCCTTTTCCTTGTCTATCTTTGGCTTACGCTTGGGCTTCTCATCGCTCTGTGACTCTCCTGCCTCCTCAGATAATGTGTCTAATTGTACCTCTTGTTGAAGTTCTATCTCTTGCTCAACTACTTGTTCATTTTGTACCTGTTTTGATTCTTTCATGTGCGTTTCCTCCTTATTTTTTATCTCTAAAAGACACAAATAACAATTTTTCACAGTCATTTGTGACTTTAAAAAAATAAAAAAGACAGGTAAACGAGGATGTTCACCTGTCACGAATTTTTGGAGGATTAATACTTATGAAGCATAAAAACTTTTTGAAATGAATACTATTGGCTACTGTACACTTGTTTAACCTATCACTGTGAAGGATAGTGGAATATCCTTCATCGGTTGTCTATTGGCTCATAGGCAACCGATGAAAAACACCTATACTCATTATATAAAAAATATAGTGAAACGCTTAAATCCTTAATATTACTAGGTTTTCATTAATTTCCTGATAACTTTACTTCTTATATATGTCAGGATTCCTTATCCTCTTTTGCTTCTTCATTCATGTACTTGTATCCAATCCGATCATACATATCTATAACAGCATCTGTCCATCTAATTAAGGCTTCTTCAGATGGTTCATTTAAAAATTCAACTGTAACCGTTATTTTTTCTTTTTTCATGCTATCATCCCCTATATTGCTATTTTATTCCATTATAAGAGTAGATTACCAAATAATACTAGAGGTAATTTATTACAGTTGTCATCCGTCATACCGATTAAACAAAAAAAGTGTTAAAATATAGCAAAGAAAACTGAGGGAGATGTACTATATGCCTAAAACCGTAATGAATATGACAGATGAAGAATTGGTTGCTGAATATGAAAATCTAATGAAAAAACGCAAAGAAAACTGGAATACAATTGAAAATGATTTACTGAACAAGAATATAGATGAACTGACTGTTTCGGAATATGAACATGCTATTGATATCCGTTATAGACAAGTGAAAGAAGCCAGCTTGGACAAAATTCAATCATTAAAAGGCGACCTACAGGATAAATTAGTTAAAGATGTGTTTCCTACCATGTTATTAGAACAGATGATTCAAGAACGTGATGCATTTCTTCAAAGATGGGCAAATAGCTTAATGGATGCTAAAATCGGTGATATCATGCAACCATCTTATTTGCTTCTTCTTGAATACTTTATTAATCAGAAACGAGAAGATGTAGACAATGAATAAAGAAGAATTACAAGAGCTAATTAAAAAAGGCAAACTCAATGAAAATTTCATATCTACACTTGATAAACTTTTTGACAAGTATAATGAAACGTTAAAAGGACTGGTGGCTAGATAACTTATCTCTAGCCATTTAAGCCCTTCCCCCTTAATATGTCTAATATTTTCGTACAAGCACCATATCAACTTCAAACGTATCAATCACCCTGTATCGCTAATCTAACTCGACTCTTCTCTGCTCAATTGGCAATATCATCACGACATGACCAATTCAAAAGAGAAAAAAAGGACTACCCATTACAGATAATCCACAAGTTAATTATTGTCATTGCTAAGAAAAAATAAATAAAAACTAACAAATAAATGAACAATAATCACAATATACAATCATCGTCACCCTCTGCACATGCGCAGGCATGTGCCTATATAACATATAATATTAAAATTTTATATATGGATTAATTTGTTTAAATATAACAATCAAAGACCAAGAGATAAGTTCAAGAGCCTACCGCACATTTTTCGTTTCGCTGCGCTACACTTCAAAATGTTTGGTCGCTCTCACAACTTTCCCAAAACCGGGGAAAGGTTGTTCAAGCGGATATAAATTTTATCGAGTTTTTTCTGATTGTGTATTGAATTATCTTTATGATATATGGTATATTTAAAATTTGTTCCACATTTACTACATTATTTATATATATTAATTTTTTAGTAAAACTGGAACATTTTTAGTTTAATTTAGTAATGACAATATATCGCTTCCCCCTCATTTCTCCTTTTGTTTCCTTTTTAACTTTACTAACTGCATAGGGTAATCTTAATTGAACTCGAATTATCGTTTCAATTGTTGTGGGATTTAATTTCTTTGTCCTATAATCTATTTTCTTTGACAAGGTGATTAGTTCATTAATGATTAAGTCGCTCAATTCCTGTTGTTCATCACTAAATAATTTTTGACCCACAATTTTTTCTAGATATTTTTCTAAAGTTTCAACTTCTTCATCAAGTATGACATTCTCAATCAGATTCATTTTTGGAAAATTATCTGTTAACCCTAACCAACTTAATTGTTCACGAATGAAAGCAAAATCTTTATCACCTTCGAATGCGTCAATCATTCTTTGAGCAAATTCCATATCTTTATTAAGTCTGTAGAATCCAACAAGATTAACCTTATAACCTTTATCTTTGTCCCGATAGAAAAGGTCATTAATCCAATCAAAGTTTTTCAAGTCATTGTCATACTTTCTATTGAAGTCATCTGAACTTAGTGAATGTAAATTCACTTCTGCCTCTTTTTTCTTCAGATTATCTAATTTCTGTATAAAGCTTTTCTTATACCTTGTGTTTATGTATAGGTTCACTTCTTCAGTATTGTTAATATCAATTCGTTTTCTTCCAAACATCTGGATAAAAGTGATTTGATCCCATGCCATGATAACAATATGTTTAAGTTTTAGATCATCAATATTAATTCCATTATCCATAGCTTTAGTACAAACAAGCACCTTTTTCTCAAATCGACTATTATTAATGATGGACTTTAATTCTTCATTATCCTTTGTGCCGGATTTTATTAGTGAACAATTTTCATCTCCAAGGGCTTTTATAATTTCATTACCATGTTCAATTTTACTTATAAAAATTAACCATTTATCATCGGTTTTATCGTTTATGACGAGGTTAATAATATCTTGCATCCTCTTGAAGTATTTAGGAATAACAAAACTGTAATCAATGCCTGTAGAGTATTCATGGATAGTTGGCTCTTTAAAAAATCCTTTACCAAATCCTTTGTTCTTACCATTGTTTGCGCATCTAATAATCGGCTCTCGTACTTCATGCATTGTTGCAGAGATGAAAATTCTGATGCTATGTGGATGATGTTCATTTATTAGCTTCTGATACGCAAGTCTTGTTTTATTATTGAAACTACCATCAGTTAAGATGAAATGACACTCGTCTAGCACAATATAGTCATATAGACTAAAATCACATTTAGCATTATTTTGAGAATACATTTCATCTAGATAAGTATCGCTTATTGCATGATAAGATGTAATAGTAACTTTTCCACCTATTGTTGTAATGCTGTCCAATTCTTCAAGTGTCTCTGGTACTTCCTCACCAAACTTAGTTAATAAATCCCTCTTTAGCTGCCGTTTGAGGTTTGTTCTATTACAAACAAACAGAAGCCTTTCATCCTCTTTCAAATGGTCTAACAGTTCATTTTTAATAAAATAAGTTTTACCCGTTCCTGTCTGAGCAGAAATCAGTACTATATCTCCTGGCTTCCATTTCTTATACTTATTGCCGATTGATTCAGACACCCATTTCAAATTTAACTTTCTCGTCTTAACTTCTTCAGGTGAAATTACATCAGAAACTCGTATCATTTAAACCACCTCATTAAAATATTTTAGATTTACTCTGATGTCTTTCTTTCCATAATCGAATTAAAAACCTCAACCAATTGCTCAGTATTTTTAAAGATATAAGCATTTTTGCGTGAATCAAGGACTGACTTTTCAATATCAAAGCAAATAAATCCGCGTATCATTAATTCACCTGCGACTCGCATATTGTAGCACTTGAAAACCTTATATTCAGAATTAAATTTGATCATTTGTTGTTCCTCCAATTTATATAGTAGGAAGGGGATTTCTCCCCTACTCATTAAATAATGTCCACGATGCACTCCATACTTCTCTTCCATTTCTTTGTTACAGCTTTAATACTTATTTTTGCACCATCAAAACATTTTAAAGTAGTATTTTCATCCACTTTGATGAAGTCCATAGGCATCATAGCTTTTAATGTATCCCCATCAAAAACATCAGGGTAATTCCCATTGATTACTTTAATTTCATATGTACTTCCAAGTAGGTCAGAAACAAAGTCTTCAATATCCATCTCTACGCCTCTAGGCATCTTTAACTGCATAGTATGATCGGTTACTTCTCTTCTTGTTGTTCTGCCATCATGTAATGATTCAGAGTGGCTTGTTTCTACTTTGGATTCACGTTCGTTTTGATACTTAATGAAATACTGATTCATAATGGAGAATAGTTCGAACTCTCCATCTGGAAAATCCACTTTAAATTCTTTGTCATCTATCTTTGCGATTCCATCTTTTATCACAAGTATTTGACCATCATAATTTTTTGTGGAATTGCTTAGTCTATAAATTTTTTTAACATCATTTTTAATTTTGCTTTTTTGATTTGATTCTAAATTCTCCGCAAGACCATCAAAGAACAACCAAGCAAAATTCCAAGTGGGATATTCTGTGTAAGACAATTCAACAGCTACATTTGCAAGGACAGATGGATTCGGAATTAATTTTTCACATGCTGCTATCGTTTCCTCTTCAAGTTTTTTATACTTTTCTTTGATTTCTTTCTTTACGTCTTCGCATTGATCAAATTTCTTCTTTTTATTAAATTGTTTTAATTCAAGGTTAATTTCGCTTCTTTTATTGGTATATTTTTTGTACTCTTTTTCGATTATTTTTGTATATTCAAGGAGTTGAACTTGACTACACTTGCTATTGTCCTGTAAAATATCTTTTGTCGTTCTAATGCCTAGTTCACTATGAATGAATTTGTTATTCTTCATCTCAAACTTTTTAAGCATCCATTTTTCAACAGTTTGACAGAACTTGTTGAATGGAGTTTTAACATCGTAAGAATAATCATCTTTCGTTCCACCGTAAATGAAACGGAAGTAAAATGGTTTTTTGTCAGCATATTTCTTTAGTGCATATGGGATTTCAACTTTTGTTCCTAGCTTAGTACTATCAAGAATTTTACCTTGTAACGACTTACACACCGCATTGACCAATTTTTGACTTGTTATATCACCTTGTTCAAAGGCAAGTGTCTGAAAGTAAGAATTTATATTTGTAACCTGTCCTGTCAAATTCGACATGCACATTGCCTCGTAAACTAACATAGCGTCAACATCATTCGTTTTAGGTTCTGCTGTTTTCTTATCTTCTTCATTTATAATTATTGGACTATCTACGACTGCATTAAGGATAATGGGGTCAGACATTTGACTTACTGTGTCTCCGTCCCAATCCGCTCCCGCTAATTTTACGGCAGTTAAATCATGCACATTCATAACAATGAGATTTGAATACATGTTCCAGTATTTGTCTTCTACATCCACAAAATTTACTTTGGCAACTTCGCTATACATAGTGATTGGATCACGAGTTAAGACAGACTCACCAGTAAATCCCTTTCTAAACATTTCACCTTTCTTTAGATATCCTTTTACTTCCTTATTACAAGCATGTTCCATGAAGGCTTGAGGGTCACAAGTAATATAATATCTTGAGCCTTGCACTGGAATACGTCCACGTAATACTTCTTTTACTTTTTCCATCGCTTGTTTCTTTAGGTACGTTTTAACCTTTGCATCGTAAAGCATTGTTTCATGGATATCAATTGCTTTTTGTACGTTTGTGTTCATATTTAAAATTTCAATTTCATCTTCTTCTATTTCAACATAATCCTCATCTTCCCCATCTTCATCTGGCTTTTCAGCTAAAACCATATTTAGAAAAGTTTTTACATAGCTTACATCCATATCGTATCTTGATTTTCCATCTTCAAGTTCTACCTTCTTACCTGTAACAACAGTGTTAATTGTATTAAGGAAAGGTTTTGCTAATTGTCCTAAATCATCATAGGTAAGATTTAAAGCATGGATACTTTGGTATGTTAAATTTGTCCACTCTTTCATTTTCCATTTTGGCTTTGCATAGTTAGCAACTCCAAAATACTGATAATCATATTCTTTAAGAAGTTTTATGTACTCATCCACACTCGATACAAGTGGCTGTGCTTTCTTATTAGGAGAATCCTTGTATTCATGCCACATCTTGAAGCATGACTTTGTTACAATTAACTCTACTTCATTTCCATCCTTATCGATGATAGGTTGCCACTCATTAAATACATCTTTGATATATCTAACTTTATTTTCCTTACACCATTCGATTATTGGGAAGGCTACAAAGTTTCCTTTTAAGTAAGGTAAGCGACCTTGTACAGAAGTAACCATTTTCTCTTCTCCTAGATGTTCGGTCAATAATTTAGCAAATTTAATACTCATAAGTCCCTGACCATCAAAGAACGGAACATCTTTTACTGTGTAGTCCTCATGCGTTTCAACCTTATAGCCAAGACTTGATTCAGATATTTTAATATCTGGTATCTCTTCTGTCTGTTCCTTTGTATAGGCAGGATAAATTTTATCAAACCCTTTGGCATAAAACGTTGCTGATGGATTATTTATTTCTTCTAATTTAACTCTTCGATTACATTCGTTGTACCAATTGCTAAAGGTGCGATATGTATGTTGATTTGAATAATATGGTTTCATACTTGTTAACTTTTTGTTCATTTCTTCTTTTGGCAACATTATGTCTCTTTTTTCTTTAAAATAGGTGGACATTATTTTTTTCTCTTTAAGCATCAATTCTTTTTCTTCTGAACTCTCATCACATTCTACAATCTTTTCAATGGTATCCGTTATATCTCGTTCAAAATCAGGGATAACAATAATTCTTGGTATGTGTGGAATTTTAATGGCAGATGCTCGACCATTTCCTATTGCAGTGTCCCATTTACTAAATACGGTTTCTTTAGGGAATAATCCAAGTGCTGAACGTATCCAGAACTCATCGCGATAATCATTTCTAATTAACTCAATCCGTTGTGTACGTCCCATAGCAGCACTCTTTGTGCTTCTTTTATATAGGTGTCCATTGTAATAAACACCTGACTTGATAATCTGATTGTATTTTTCAACCTGTTCTGTTTGACTGTCTTTAATTTGAGGACATTTGATAACAATTAACTCTTCTACTAATTGTCCAGCTTTATATGTACGTCCTACCGTTTTTTCAAACTGGTCAAAAGAGATGCCATCACTATTCCCTATTGTCCTAGCATGTTTCTCATCGACAACCAAATCATTGTCCTTGTCATATGAAATGTAATCAAAATCAAACTGATTTACCTTTACTTGCTTACGCTTACTCATTAATTAAAAAACCTCCCATTAAAAATTTTTTAACCTTTTAAACATATTCAATTACAAAGGTATGAAGACACACACCCGCATTCTGCGCAAGCGCAAGCCTGCGCTTGCGCTCTATTCCCTATTCAGTTTTCAAATTGCGTTATGATCGTTGCGACACTGTTACCTATCAGTCTCAGCTACTTTCAAGCATCATCTCCCTAAATTTAGAATAAAATTTCTCTTTTATTTTTCTACTACTGTGTGCTATACTATTTTTAGTCACGATAAGGAATAATTATCATGACTATTAATCTATAGTCGCTTACTATTTTGAAGTTGTGAAAATAGAAGTACTATATAATTTAATTGAAATACGTCCGCAATTAAATACATACGAAAGACGCCAAGAAAAAGTTTCATTTTAATATGATATTTTGTCCTTTTCGTGTTTCCATCTTACCATCATACAATGAAAATTAAAAATAAGTCTAGCATATTTTATCATTTAGATTTATTTTTAATATCAGATGCTTATTTCCCACATATCCTCTTTAAAATAGCCCACGCTTTGACATAGATACTTCAAACTCTACAAATACAAACACCCTAGAATTATTTTCATATCGCTAATACAAAGCGTGAGACATGTTATCTCCTCTTGTTCTGGTGTTAGTTGCCAGTTCTGCGTTGTCATTGCGTTAGTCTCCTAATTCTAAGATGTTAGCTTTCTTCCTCACACAATGTACTGGTTTTCTGTTCAAAAAGCAATGAACGAAATTATACCAATTTAATACTTTTTATAAATTCACCACTCACTCCTAAACAATCTCGCAATTCATCCAGTGTTGGTGTTCTCCCAATTTTGCGTAATGGTAAAATTTCTTCTAACATCTCCAAGTCACAATCATAGAAGTTATACCAGTACATTGTTTCTTCAATATCTATACCATATTTTTTAGCTAGTGCGATTACTTGAATTGGATAAATATTATTCATGATATTTTTCCTTTCAGTTAATTTTCAATCATGTATTTATTTCTATATGCTTCATCTGATGCGAATTTTTTACAAAAGTTTTCAAGATGACGCTTATTAAAATTTTTTGGAAACTCTTTTCTTATTTGTTGTTTATTACTGTCCATTAAAGGCTTATTATTTTGATAAATCCAAACTGTATATGGGAAATCTGGATCGCCTCCCGTATCAAATTCCAATACAAATTTATAATCAAAAAATTGATACTTTCCTGTTTCTACTCTCATCTATTTCACCTCATTATTTTTGATATTTTTGGTATCCTAGCTATTCAAATTAAACAATATTTTCCAAATACCAGAAATTTTTCTGTATAATATGAAACCTGCAAATAGCCTAGTAAGCTTTAATGAGAAAGTATTCATCTACTCTATCTGTGTAGGCAACGGAACTATCAAATTCAATGAATGAACCTGAAGATTTTAGTTCTATCATATCCCCGTTTCCTGTAAACAGATGGACACGTTCATGGGCAAATTCAGATGAACAATTGTCTTGCACAAAGGTCAGTGCATTTTCTTTTGAAGTCGCAGATACAGTTGCCTTTACATCTGCTGTGATTTTAATTGAGCCATGCCAGTCATCTATTCCTTTATCAAACATTTCTTCAAGCTCAACAGATACATTGCTATATACTCCAGGCATTATATGAGATGCCTCAAGTTCTACGTGAAGCTTTTCTACTCCGTGACGCTTAATACTATCAAATAGCTCCTTATCTTCCTTATTCAATACTACAGTTGTCTCAAACTCACCGTTAACTTTGTAATTCATGTTCATTTCCCCCTGATTTTCTACGAACCTTTTTGCATTTTTCCGACTAAATTCGACTTTTGATACAATTTAAATTAGCTTTTTCTTTTTTGAACTTGTGTAATACCAACTAACAGGACATAACGCTGTTCTAGTGTAAGTTGCTTCCATAGTCCAATTTTAATTTTCAAATTCTGTCCTCCCTCTTGGTCTGATTGGAATGTTTTTCTTGTTGTTACAAATATAGCATGACTATTTTATTAATACAAGCATTTTTTATCTATATAAATAAATTTTAATCATATTGATAAAATATATTGTATAAGATAAAATAAATGACAAGGAGGAAGTAATATGAGAAACATTGGAAGTGACATGAAGCAATTGGTTAAGATAATGATGGCTGAATCAAATGTAAAATCAATTACACAATTGATTTCAGATACAAATGAAACAATTGAAAATGAAGAAGAGAAAATAAACGAGTCATCATTCAGAACTGCATTGCGGAATAATACATTGCGTGTTCGTGATCTTCAAAAGGTAGCTGAAACAATGGGATATGAAATCATGTTTAAAAAGAAAGATAAGAAGTAATTTCAAGCAAATACATAGGTTCAAATATTAATATCAACAGCAAACAAGCAAAAGAAGTCGAAAAGGATGCTAGAAACGGTAAGAAGCTTTAAGCCCCTTCCAGTTTGGAAGAGGCCTTATTTATGAAGCAATAAGCACTGATTAACTGTGCAATGGTCACATTATTAAACTATAGAGTCATCATATTTCTTATAATCAGGGAAGTTAAATAATACTTTCATACATTTGTCTACAATCTCTGAGTAAGGATCAATCATCTGTATAAACCCTTCCTCCGTTTTTTCTCCCTTTTGTTGTGGATAAGTTAATTTTATATGCTTTTTAATTACTTTGACAAAATCAGAAGATATTTTATCATTGTACATAAAATTCGGTACCATTTCATTTGGAAATTTAAAGTGTATTAGGAATATAAGAAATGCCATCTGTAAATGTTTTTTATTGTCAGATATTCCATCCATAATTTCTTGATAAAATGTCTCCCAGTTTTCAATGACATATTCCGAAAGTTTTATAAATTCCCTTGGATTTTCGAACTGTTCTCTGAACTTCCCGTATAAATTGTAATAAGACTGCTGTATTTCCTTTTGCTTATCTTTAATATTTTTCTCATTAATCTCATTGTTATCTATTTCTAATGTTATAAAATTATCCTCATTTAAGTTGATAAATGTAGAAATTAGATATTGGATTTCTTTAAAGTACTTACTTTCTTTTAAACTTGGAAGTAAAATCTTATAACTTAAAGTTCTTAATTGAAAATTTGAGTTTATTGAATAATTTTTCTGAAATATTTTCTGTAGATATTCGCTTGGCCTTTTAATTCCAATTCCTAATAATGAGTCATTAATCACATCTGGATCCATAGCAACAACAAAAAATATTCCTGGAAGATCTAATACTGACTTTATCATTTGAAATATCTTTACAACTTCTTCTGGAAACATTCTATCAATCTCATCAATCATAATAACAATTTTCCTGTTATTATCAGAAAACATTACTTTTAATTCTTCTTCTAATTCTTTTTTTCTTTTCGATAAAGGTTTATTAAAAAAATCCTTACTTATCTGACTTACTATTTCAGATGCTGCATCAGAAGCAGGATTAGCCACTTGGTGTGGAACTCCGTTCAATACTTGACCAAAATATCCTGCAATTTTAGAAACTGGTTTAGATAATTTTTGTGCATAATCGAAAAATTTATCTTTAGCTTTAGTATATCCACCATCTATACAATCATAAATTTCTTCAAATAGCAGGTACAGAAGTTGTTCGTTATCCGTAATAATCCATGGATTAAAGCGAATTACTTCACATCGATGTTTATCTAAATAATATTCTATAAAGTTTAATACGGTTGATTTCCCAGTTCCCCAAGATCCATTTACCGATATCGCATAGGGAACATCACTTCTATACTGATTAATAAATTTTGCAATTTTTTCAGCCTTCTCTTTAGAATTCAATAAGTCATCTTCAATATTTGATAGTGCTAAATGGTTTATTTTCATTCTATTATCCTCTTAAACTTTTTATTTAATTTAAGACAGTATCATAACTTATTATCAAGACAAATTGAACAAATTATCTCATCATCAACAGATTTAAAGGTATCTCCACAGGATACACATCTATCAATTCTTTCATTTTCAAATTCTTGAAGACAATTTATACACTTGTAATTTGAATCCGTTTGTACAAGAGAAAGTTGTTCACAATACGGACAAGTAGTATTTACTTCAAAATCACTTTTCTTAAAGGTAACACTTATATCAGTAGCATCTGTATCAAGAGCATTCCAAATAAGCTCCGCTAGTGCTTTTAATGGACTTATACTCATTAGTTTTTGAAGGTGTTCATTCGTAACTTGAACTTCTAAGGTATCAATCATATTCTCTCCCCCATACTTACCTTAAAGCTGTTATATTACTATATAAATATTACTATCAATTAGTAAATTTGTCCCAAACATTATAAATTTTCCTACAGGATCAATTGTTAAGATATATTACAAGATGCCTGTGACTTTCTCTAAGCAATTTTAGATGAAGTTAAAAGGATAAATATTCAAATCAATTTAAAACGTCACAGAAATGCTTATATAAAGTCTTATACACACAAAAAAGACACTATTTCAACGGTTTAAAAAATCAGCATTGAAAATGATATTAGTAAACAGCAATCAAGCAAAACAGACAAAAAAGAATGTTAAAGAAGACAACAAATTTTAAGCCCTACTCTAATGAGAAGGGCTTTATAATTCTCTTTTCCTTTGGTTTCCTTTTTGATGCCTTCTTCTGTAATTATGAGCTACCTGTGATTTGCCATTTTTATTTGCATCGGTACCTTTCTTTTTAATCAAATAACCTTTACTTTTTCTTTTTCGTCGTTGTTGTATTTCATATTTACTCTTTTCAATATCCTTGTATAATTCATCTAATTTCTCGAAAAAGTAATTAAATATCAAAATAGTCTTCAAAGAGTTCAACTTTGTTCCATAATTCGTATCCTCACCATGCAGAATGGCATGACGGCTTAAATCAGAGTTTATTTCTTTACCTCGTTCAAAATTCGCTAGAATTATCGTTGTGTAAAATTCCTCTATTTGCTCATCAAAAGAAAGCACACCAGTTTCTCCTAATATAACCTGAGTAAGAAAGTTCTTTTGTTTTCCATAACCGATCTTGTCATTGGGTTTAATTTCATCAAGCGTGAGTATGCCATCAACTAAAATTCCCTCAATTTGTGCAAGTAAGGTCGGTACTGTTAATTGGTAATATCCTTTTAAATGACCATCAATGACACAGTTTATAACTTCTATTCTTTTCTCTAACCATTTGGCCTTCTGCCATGTTTCTTGCATACCTCTAATCTCTTCTTCACGATACACAAAAAGGGTCATATAACGTTCAATCAAACGCTTAGTATACTCAACCCCTCTGTTATCATAAATTTGGACAATATCATTTATATGAAACATTAGTATGGAGCTATGAGGCGGAAAACCTATTTCTAACATTATCGCTTTAAAACGCGGTGTAATTTCTTTTAGCCTCTTTGCGCCTTCTTGTATTTGCCTTAGTTGCTCTCTAAACTCTACTGAATTAAAAACACTTTCTATTCTTTGTCTTATCCCGTTTGTAATACAAACTGCTCTTGAGATACCTTCATTTAACCCTATCGACAGAGATTGCAGTGTTTTGTGTATTCTTTCTTGGACAAAAGTAAAAGACTCCATAGATTTTCTTATTTGCTTTTGAAAGTGCTCTAAATTTCCCTGCGAATATACTTGGATTTCTAATGTTTCAGCTTCTCTCTGTTTATTCTCTGCTCTATTAGATTCCTTATTTAATTCCTCTTCGCTCTGATTTTGCTTGTTTTGCTTTACTCTTTCCTTCTCTGATTCATATTCATACTTATCATCTTCACTCACCTAATCACCCCATACTGTAATAGAACTTACACTTAATTTTACTATAATATGGAACAAAGCAAGAACTTTTTAATTATAATGATATTTGACGATCACCTTGCTTCAGTTTTGGCAAAAGAACAGGTAGCTATATACGTTTTAACATGTCTGTAGTTTTATCTAAGCTACTTTAGACTAACTTAAAGAAAAAATATTCAAGTCAATCTAAAACGTATAAAAAAGGAACGGTTAAAAAAGACGGAACAAACTGGTTCTACTATATGCGACGTGGTAAGGACAAAATAGGAAGTGAATTCAGAAGAAACGAGGATTTCAAACTAAAAAAGAAGCAATGGCGGCTTTAATAGAGAGTATACATAAATTTCAAAGTGGTGTATATATCCCCTCATCAACCATACTGTATAGTGATTGAAAAAATCACTAGATAGAAGAAAAGGCGCACATCATCAGTCCACATACGACTATTATGGACAAAACTATGTCCCTCCCTATCTTAGCTAAATGAGATAACACCGTAACATATACAGGGATTAATTGAATCAACACGAAAAGCAAGGCTACAGGAAGGAACAATTTGATGATGACATTTCAATGCGTTGGTGAGAAGACCAAATTCTCATACCAGCGTATTTTGTTTTTATATTGAAGAGCAGAATGAAGATTGAAGATGGAGTTGTAGAAAAGAAATAAAATAATTGGAAGTTTTGGATGGTAAAGATAGAATATATGGTAAGGTGTCTGTTATCAAAGGCAACTTACCATTTTTATCTGGAGGATATTCAAAGTGAAGTATAAGGTAGTTGATTTATTTGCAGGTATAGGAGGTATGACAAAAGCTTTTACCGAAGCAGGGTTACAAGTTATTTGGGCAAATGATTTTGATAAATCTGCTTGTAAAATATATAGATTTAATAATGTTGATGTGGAGCTTGTTCAAAATGATATAACACAGATCAATTTAGCTACTATACCAGATTTTGATATTTTAACCGCAAGTTTTCCTATGCAGAGTTTTTCAATTACAGCATATAAAAATGATTACAATAATAATTCCCTATTAAATCATATTTTTAATGTTTTAAAAGCTAAACAACCTAAAGCATTTTTATTGGAGAGTATTAAAGGGATTTTAACTCATGATAGAGGAAGAACAATTAAACTAATAATTGAGGAATTAGAAAGTTTGGGATATAAAGTTACTTTTAAAATATTGAACGCTAAAGATTATGGAAACATTCCGCATAACAAAGAAAAATTATTTATAGTGGGTTTTAAAAGTGAAAAGTGTTTTGAAGATTTTTCTTTTCCAGAGCCAGTAGTATTGAATAAATCAGTATATGAAATAGTTAATATTAACGACCGAAAAGAGGATATTTATTACATAAACAAGAGTGTTAAATGTTATAACTTTTTAAAAGAGAATGTAAGAGAAAAATTTATGTTTTATAAAAAAGTAATATGTAAATACCCTGAATTTAAAAAAATGGGCACCCAAGTATGTCCAACTCTCTCCTCACGAGGTATAGACTACTTTATTTTGGATGACTACGGGGTTAGGAATTTAACTATAGAAGAATATCTTGAATTTCATGGGCTTTATAATTATAAAATTCCAAATAATATTTCGAAAAGTAAGAGTTATCAACTGATTGCTAATTCGTCTACTGTGCCTATAATCAGAAGGATTGCTTTTAATATATGCGATGTTCTTAATACAATCGAATTTTCTAGTAACAGACAAAATACAAATGAAAGAAATGGGCAAGGAACAATTAGTGAAATAGATTTTGTAAATGAGAAAAAGTCTGTTGATAAAGTAAATAATATCAGTGGAACAAAATTGAAGTCTAGTAAAGAAGAAACTATTAAAAAGACAGCAGGTTATTATGAAAATGATTTTGAATCATTGCTAAATGAAGTGGAAAAAGAGGACAATATTCAAAAAAAAGGGAAAGCATTGGAATTGTTAATTAAGAAGTTCTTTGAACAAATTGAAGGTTTTGAGGTAGGAACAAATATCAGAACTGAAACAGAAGAAATTGATATATGTATTACAAATAAATCGCAGACTAAACCATGGATTGATGAATCCTTTATTATTGTTGGAGAATGTAAAAATTGGAGTAAAAGTTGTGGAAAAAATGAATTTGTAATATTTAAGGAAAAACTAGAAAATAGAAATGCAAGAGTTACACTAGGATTTTTTATTTCATGGAATGGATTTGCAAGCACCTTTACAAAAGAAGCCTTAAGAAATTCTAAAAGTAAAACTTTAATTGTTCCAATTGAAGGACGGCAAATTAAAGAAGGGATAATGAGTGGTGAAATCGAGATTTTTTTGGAAAAATTATACACAAAAGCCATGTTAATATAACATTTCAAAACAAAATTTTTTAAAGCGTTGGTAGAGAAGAGCGAAATTCTCTCGCCAGCGCATTTTGTTTTATATTGAAGAGTGGGCTGGCGGTAAACGAGTTAGAAGAGTAAAATCCAACCTGTAAATAAGAATAAACTATAATGACAAATGGCATGGGAATGGAATCCATGTTGTTTGCTCGTTATATCTTCGATTGAGTATCCGCTGCACTACAGCATATCCGACACATCAGCCTTATTCCATCTTTGTCCCTTCACTATACAACTACTCTTTCTCCATCGAATGCTGATGGTTAACCGTCTCGCCCCACTCTACAATCTTCAAAAACATGCTGGTTCAAGTTGTCCATTTAATTCATCCATAACTCCTAGCTTTAATTTGCCGCTGTAGAAAGCATATTGCTTTGCTGAGGTATTAGTGTTGATGGCAATTAAGGTTATGCACTAATTTCTGCATAACCACAGCTTTGCATGGAATGGCGGGCATGATAGACTTGTATGCCTGCAAAACTCTTATGGCGTAGTATTTTGCAGAAAATCATGCCCGTAGGGGCTCCATGTCAAGCGACTTTGCCAATACATAAAAATACGATTTGATAAGTTCCCTTAATTGCCAAATACATTCTTAGCTTAATACTTTTTTAAACCATTGTGGAAAATCTCCTTGTGACATAAAAAATCCCCTTCCCATTATTTGAATGTGTACATACTAACTTTCATGGGAGGGGATGGCAAGTTGTAAGTTTAGTTTAGTTTTATTTTAATTCAGATAGCATTTTAATTAGCTGGGCTTGTCTATTGTTTAAGACGTTAGGTGTCCATTCGGAGTTCTGTTCAATAAAAACTTTATTTGCATGGAAGGCATCGATTCGTTTAGTTAAATAAGTCGTCTTTTTCTTTTCAAAATCTTGATTGCTTAATGCACTATTTTTCTTTTGACTTATCAAAACAAGATTGGCTATTTTATTAGTCCAATATTCTTTTTCCTCATCCTTAAAATCGCGTCTCCATTGACTATTGTCAGGTGGATTTTGAGGTAAAACATGTTCCACAGTAATATATTGATAGTTTGATAAATGAACTGTATTGTCACCCGATAAATATTCTACTTTTAAAAGCAAGTGCCTTGCATACTGTTTTTTGTAAATGTTCCCTTGGATGTTACGCTTAAATTCCTCAACATCTATTTCGAATAGTTGATTATTATTTAGCAAATCATCTAACTGGCTCTGAGAGGTCTGATCGATTGCTTTTAGAATACTATTCATAGCATCTAATCGAATGGTTGGAGTAATTCCACAAACCCAATCGCCAGTAAATTTATATTCTAATTTTTTAAGAAATTCGTCTAGTTGTTTTGTTCCGAACTTGGCATAATAATGCATCAAAGGAGGAATCCAATCTTCAGAACGTAAGCCTATTTTCATGATAGTAAGCAAGTTCTTAAAACTATTACTTAAAGTTGCACTTTGCAGCTCAATAACTTCTTCATATATATCATTATACCGATTGATAAAATTAATTGTATCTTTACCTAATTGAAGGCGAGGAATATGAGGCGGCTTGACATGATATATCTTTTCATTGAACTCCTCCAGTAAATTCGCTCTGGCTTTTTCCTGCACTAAAATCGTTCTAATAAATTGTAAGAAACGATCAAAGTCATCACCGTGTTTACCTTCGATATCTTCCCATATCTTTGCGTACTTATTTTTGTCCTTTTCAGTGGGCAAAGCCCCTATATTTTGTGATTTCAAAATGTCCGCATTAGTCAACGGGATTCCACGATTGTTCAGAATCGTGAACAAACGGAACGCATCTTCAGTATTTTCTGTAGATACATAAATGAATAATGCCTTGTTAAAGATGAATTTTACGAATTCTTCAAGACCGTGCTCTTGTTGCATCTTTAACAATTGTTCACGTAATACGAGAATCGCGTTAGCCATATTTGAGGTGGAAACATTATCACTTTCTAAATAGGTTTGCAACGCATCGATATTACTTGTTCCTTCTAATTTGATAACAAATTGTTGAATAAAGTCTTCTACACTATCACGAATTTTATAAGTAATCCTAGTTCTGGATGGGATATTTTCCAAAGGGCTTTCTTCTTGATATATTTTCTTATGTAAGGTGTTTTTATATTGATTGGTTTCGATGAGATCTCTCAGAACCGCCATCATGAGGAAAAAAGTGGTAAGTCTTTGTTGTCCGTCTAATACTTCATACTCTGGGAAAGAACTATCCTTGAATTTTTTTAGAACAAGTGATCCTAGAAAATAGTCACTATCAGGCTTGTTATGAAATGCAAAGTATAAGTCTTCTACTAACTCAGAGATATTATCCCTTTGCCATACGTACGATCTTTGATATTCGGGAATTACAAACCAAAAATCCTCAGAAAAGATTTTCTGAAGGATTTCTTTATTTGCTTCAATTGTACCTGCAGCCATTATGGTCACTCCTTCTTATTATGTAGGTATATTAGTTTGAACTATAAACTATTATCACAGTTTTGAAATTTTATATTACATGTATTTGATGTTTGTTAGTTCATTTATAGCTCGTAAATAGTTTATTTGCATTGGTAATCTTTTAATAGAAGATATATTCTCTCGCTTAGTTCACCAATAATATCGATAAGCTTTTCTATTTCCTCCTTTTCAGGCACTAATTTTCTACCTAATTGTGTATCCTTTGATTTAGTTTTTCGGATAAATTCATCGTCAACAACACCTGAGTTATGTATCCAAATATGTCTGAGTTGAAACATATATATAAGGGAGAAATAGTTATCCTCACCAACGAGATCATTAATTTTTTTTTTGAATATTGAGTGTAATGATTCGGATAGTACAAATAAGTTTTGAAATAGATTTTTAGGTTTCTCAGGAAAAACATCTGCAAAATTTATTCTAAGCTGTTTTCCGAAACCATCAAAACAAGCAATAGATGAATTAAGTGAATCAACAACCAATGCTTCCTGCAGTCCATCATCATTATGTATGTTCTTTATGAGGGCGAGGCGTTTCCTTGCAGTCTCAAGTGACTTTTTTAAAATAGCTATAGCATTTAATTCATCACAATCGGGGCACGAAGCAAACACTCCGTAAACTGAAAACTCAAGACCACAACTATTACAACATACAAGCGTTTCTAAATCTCTCTCAGCATAATAATTAATTGGTAATTCCTCGAAAATATTCTTAACTTTAAAACTAACTAGACTTCTTCTAGTCTTTCTTTCTAGCTCTTTAAAACTATCATTTAATTTTTTCAATGATGATGCTATTACTCGATTAATAACTACTGATTTTATATATTCAACCTGTTCAGGCGTAAAAAAATTATTCGAACTGCTTCTAAATTGACAATAGGGACAACTACATTCAGATATAGGTAAGCCTGTACCAGGCTTGATCTTAAAATATTGCTTGCATTCAGGGCATTCTCTTCCAATCATGCCTCTATCATCAGCGAATATATCTACCTTGATTTCCATAACAATCTCTCCTTTCAAATAAAGATATCTGTGAATAACAATTCTAATATCTCATAAGTATACCACGTGATCGATTAAACCAATATATTCCTTTTACCGTCTAGACATACGTTGAGTATGTAACTCAAATGCGCTTTTTCAGGAAACGTTAACAAATCAATATATGGTGCTTACTATATATATCATTAACCACTGTATATTACGATTTTTAGTGTTTTCTGTGAGGGCTTTTTTAAGATTCCAAAAATGGCCCTTCCACCAATGTACTTTATTTTTATCCCCTAAAAATGGATGAAACAAGGTCATTTACTCTCCTAAGAGAGGCACCAAGCAACAGAAAACTAAATAAGTTTTTTGCCAATGAGAGCAGCCCATTTTAAACCTACATTCCACATGACGTATACTGCATTCAATTTTCAAACGCTAATCTTGTGGATACTTTGAATTAATAAGGAAATTTATACATTAAATAATAGTACATATTGCACACTATCTTTTGTAATAACATCATCATTAACTTTTTTACCATTTACAACTAATGGAACAGTGAATACGAGTGTTGCACTTATCAATAATGATACTGCTATACTTATGACTCTTTTTCTCATCTTCTCAACCTCTAGCTGATTTTATGATACTAGGTATATTTCATCACGAAAATATATGATTTAGACTTTTTTTACACTAAGATGCTCTCTTATTTTTCTTCTTTCACCCACAAAATTCCCTTATTATAGGAAAAGATACCTGAATTACTTAGCACTTTTTGTTCCTTGCTTTAAGATGCCTAGCGATTGATTTTAGCCATGTATCCACCTTGATGATTAATTTTCCCTTAACCATCCTAAAGCGTCTTATACAATGCTACAGGCATCTTATACGATGTAATATAGTCAATGATAAAAAAATAAACCGTCACTATAGACGGTCTTGTTCTTCTTCTGGTATAAGATGATTCCATTCTTCTGATTCGTCTGTTTCTATAACATTTTGCATCATATATCCAACTGCTAATTCTGCTTCTTCAATCGATATACTCAACACTTTACTACTTCCTTCTTTATATATTTTTCCTCAAATTTTTCATGCATTTTTCTCTGAATTTCTTTTCTAGCTACTACCTTCCGCAAACGTGTCGCTATACGGTGTTCTACCATATACTTCGTCTCTAATTTCAATCATGATGTCGCTGACTAGTTCTGCATCAATGTTCATCTTGTTGAGCGTGATATATACAATTGCTTCAGCAAAAAATTCAAATTCATGAAAGTTCTCAATGAAAACTTTTTCAGTATGAGATATGTTTATTCCTCCTCGTATAGTATGTTTAAGTCCTTCAAAATCACGAATCTTTAGTTTGATTTTCTTCCCTTTTGTAGTTGAATTAGACCGAGCAATAGAGCATGACGCTGTGTCCAACTGAGTTGTCTCTAAACCTTGACCTTGATTAACAAATATATCCCTCCTAACTAAAATTCCGTTAAACATAATAACAAATGCTGTTTAGCAGAATTTTAACTAGGCATGGTATACTGAAAGAAAAAAAACGGAGTGAAATACATGTCAAAAAAACTTATTCCAAACCTAAAACCACTGTTAAAAGAAAAAGGCATCACTCAAAGAGAACTGGCTGAACGTATTAAATATAGAAAATCAGGCTTATCGGAATTTGCAAATAACAAACTAGAACACTACCCAAAAGTGTTACTTGAAGGAATAATGAATGAGTTGAATGTTAGTATCGGAGAATTGTTCGTTGTAGAAGAGGAATCAAAAGAAAAAGCCACCCAATAGGTGACTAAGCAATTTTTGCAGATAAGACAAATTGAATAAAAAATTTCCCCGTATTTTTGTAACCTCGCGAACAGCCGAAGCGCTCGAGCCGCTCATGATTACATACAAAGGTAAAAATAATGCAGTCATTATATAGGCTCTACGCTTTGTTACACCGCATAAGCGTAATACATAAAGCAACCCTGCACTTAGCAACGTAATATGCTGTCCAGAGATCGCAATAATATGCGTAAGGCCCAATGAAGAAAATGTTCCATATACATCCGGGTCGATATCATCTACCGCTCCCAGAAGCATACCGGCAAGCAACCCGGCCGTCTCTGGCGTAAACAGAGTAAATGCACGATCCGCCAGCCACCGTTGCGAAGACATCATCGTTCCGGTAAAGTTCAGCTTAGCTTCCTGATAGGAGAGGCTGCGCATATCCATAATCTTGCCAAGACGGTGAATTCGTTGCCAATGAAGATAGGCGGGATAGTCAAATGATTCCGGATTAGTAGGAGAAGCCGGTATCGTCAATTCTATGGGACCTGTAAGTTCTGTGCCGTATCCAAGCACTTTTTCCGCTTCGTTACGTGAGGCTTTATCCCGGAAATACAGCGTGGTTTGAACCTGTTCCGGTCGTAGCAATTCCTTGCTGTCCAATCTATCAAGGCGCAGGATAAACTTACATTGATTTCCATCAAAAATTACAGCGCTCTCAATACGGCCAGTAAACGTCACATTCGCCGCTTCTGGCAACAAACTTATGTTGCGTTGATCTGTCCATATATAATATATAAATCCTACATACAAAAAAACCAGACCTATCAAAACTAGCGAGCGGGGAAACACTTCTTTCCGAAGATAGAGCGGAAAAATTCCAAGCACCGTTGTCAGCAAAAGCAGGCCAAGGCCTGCGCGGACGCTATGAACAAACTGAGAAGCGCAAATAAGTCCGCCCAGCATGTACAAACTATAAACCAAAAGCGTCCGCTGCCTCATCATTATCCCACGTACCCGCGCCTTTTCAATTTATCTACGTGCATGCGCATAAGCGCGTCAATATCCATTAAAAATGTTTCTTCCAGTATGTATAGCATCGTAAAACAGCATTGAGCGATATGCAGCAAGTTCAAACCGCACCCTTTGAGAATTTGTTCATCCGTATATACTCTCGCCTCGCCACTTGCACCACGAAACTTGCCGATCCACTGAGCAAATCGTCCGATCGCTACCGAAATGTTCAATACTGTGCTGTCCATTGTAACGCCCGGAATAACCAATCGAGGCAAGCTCATTTCCCGAAATCCGTCTTTATTTACATTAATATAAATATCTCCAGCTACACTCTGCAAATATCCTTTACGTAATAGCTTAGCTAGATGGTCATCAATCATTTCTTCCAATCGTACATCCGGTGCTAAATCTTCCAGTACGAAAGTCATGGAGATACAGGTCTGTGCTACATCCAGCAGTTCACCAGCCACATTCTCAAGCGCTTCACGTGCCCGTGGTGTTCCTTGCTCATCTATCCAGCACAGTATGGCTTCGCTTAATTCCCCCTGCTCCTCCACCAATTTATGAAACGTTGATTCCAATGAAGGAACCAACCGATTCAATCTGGGAAGCACTATTTCCATCCTCATTCCCTTCCTTTCTCCCTTGCATCATGTATCTCTTTTTTTATTTTATTCTATCACAAAAGATAATTTAAATGTAAAAAAAAGGAAAGAGCGTATTCCTCTTTCCTTTTAAAAATTCTGCAGTTCATTCCACTGTCCCGTCAACTCGGACAATTCCTGCTTAATCATATGCGTATTTGGTTCTTCCTTCTGCACCATACAATCGTTCAACTTCTCCAACAGGAAGTTAATGCGACCTTCGACAATTTGCTGGTCAATATATTGGTCTACCAGAATATTGGCTAGCTCTTTCTCCTCCCCCAACCCGTTGTTCTCATAGATGCGGCCTTCACGGAAGTGAATATCCTTGCTTATTCCTTCTTCATAGAGGCGAAGCATCCCGCTTGCTCCCATTAAATATACAGAACCGTAAAACAAACGGATGAGAGGATTGGTTGCCATTTCTTCTTCAGTAATCCCATTTATATAGAGCCGACCTTTAATCGGCAGACCCGCTTGTACGACCAAGCGGAAAACGCCGTGTTCGGTATAGAAGCCAAGCAGCAGTGTACCCTGCATTGTCTTTTTCTCTTCTACCGTGATTTCGGGGCGCGTCTTCGCTTCTTCCACAATGCGGTACACATCGTCTGTTCTTTCCTGCGGAGCTTGAAAGTTATCACATACACCACGGATCGTTGCGACATTCGGTTGCATTGAAATCACCTCGTTCGTAGTTCGAAAGAATATATCCTCTTGCTACATCTTTACCCCCTTACTTAACATCCATACCATATTTTTGTGTATTTTATAAAAAAATTTTCTCTTAATCTACAAACTCCACCTTAACACCCGTCGGTGGTGTATATTCCCTCATCTGTCGAAATTCGATGTCCTTCTGTATAAATAGCCGTGCAACCTTCTCGTAGTCTTTGGCATATGCTCTGTGATAAACCACTTCCGCAATCCCACTGTTCGCGATCAGATTAGCACATGTCCAGCACGGTTGGTCGGTAACATAAATCGTTGCCCCCTGCCGGTCTTCTTGATCAGTAAACAACAATAAATTCTGCTCGGCATGAATCGTACGAATACATTTCTGCTTTTCCTGGATTACACCGTTCTCATCTGTTTCGTAATAGTTGTGCAACATGCACCCGACATCCAGACAAGAATCGACGCCGCTCGGACTTCCGTTATACGCTGTACCTAGTACTTTCCTGTTCCTGGTCAACACGGCACCGACGTGTCTACGCGGACATGTAGCGCGTGTGGCCGCCATATAAGCCAGATCCATGAAATATTCGTCCCATGACTTTCGTGTGTCCATCCATCTCCCTCTTTTCTATATACATCTGAATCTTAGTGAATGGATATGCTTTTGTGGTGGGAAGCAAGAAAAAAGGAGACCTTCTAAAGCTTAAACCCTGGGCTCCTTCTTTCTTCACCTTTCCTACCTCGCACCACCAAACATATGTCAAAATATTAAACGTTATTTATCAAGGGTGTTAATCATTTATATAATAAACGATCAGGCAGAATTATCGCAAAATGTAGCACGTACATTTTTATAAGAAAAAATCATGGGCGCCCTCGCTCATCTTTCTTCTTTTACAGCGACACCTACTTTCTATCCATAAAAAAAGGGGGAGGAAATGCTCCCCCGCCCCTTGCAAGAACTAAACATCGTATGTGTTATTTTACTGTTGCCAACTGGCTTGCTTTAAGCGCCTGCTCAAGGTCGGCAATAATGTCGTCCACAGATTCAATGCCAATGGACAGACGAATCATATCTGGAGAAACGCCGGCGCTAACTTGTTGCTCTTCTGTCAGCTGTTGGTGCGTTGTGCTGGCTGGATGAATCACAAGCGTCTTGGCATCACCGACATTAGCCAGATGAGAAAGAAGATTCAAGCTATTGATGAATTTCTTACCCTCTTCCAGGCCGCCTTTAATGCCAAAGGTGAAGATAGAACCTGCACCTTTCGGCAGGTATTTTTGTGCACGCTCGTAATACGGGTTGCTTTCCAGACCTGGATAATTAACCCAGGATACTAGTTCATGATTTTCGAGATATTGGGCTACTTTCGTCGCATTTTCCACATGGCGCTCGATGCGAAGATGAAGCGTTTCTAAACCTTGTAGGAACAACCAGGAGTTAAACGGCGATACAGCCGCGCCTAGATCGCGCAGCAACTGTACGCGCGCCTTAATGATATATGCTAGGTTCCCTACCGCCTCGGTATATACAATACCATGATAGCTCGGATCCGGCTCTGTCAATCCTGGGAATTTTCCGTTAGCCCAATCGAAATTACCAGAATCAATAATCACGCCACCGATAGAAGTACCGTGACCGCCGATGAACTTTGTAGCAGAGTGTACGACAATATCAGCGCCGAACTCGATCGGACGGCAGAGATACGGGGTCGCGAATGTATTGTCTACAATAAGCGGAATGCCGTTTTCATGTGCGATAGCTGCCAGGGCTTCTAGGTCTACTACGTCCGCACGTGGGTTACCAATGGTTTCAGTGTAGAGTGCTTTAGTTTTATCCGTAATAGCGGCACGCACTTCGTCCAAATCATCTGGATCGACGAATTTTACCGTCAAACCGAGTTTTGGAAGTGTATGCGCAAACAGGTTATACGTTCCACCATACAGATTGCTCGATGCGACCACTTCATCTCCTGCATGAGCGATATTAAGAATGGAGAAAGTAATTGCTGCCTGTCCAGATGCAACTGCCAGCGCACCGACGCCGCCCTCTAGCTCTGCAATTCGTTTCTCGAATGTATCTTGCGTAGGATTCATGATACGGGTATAAATATTGCCAAATTCTTTTAAAGCGAACAAGTTCGCTGCGTGATCAGTATCTTTAAATACATACGAGCTTGTCTGGTAAAGTGGAACTGCACGCGATAATGTAGTAGGGTCCACTTCCTGTCCTCCATGCAAGCATACGGTCTCAAATTTGAAATTACGTTCTTCTGCCATCGTTAATCTTCCTCCTCGTAGTCGTTAATTTACAGGCAGATAACTACCTGTACTATTAAAATAATTTTGAGCGCTGTCAACCAATAAGAAAAACCCTCTTCCTGGAAGAAGAGGGTTGGCTACGTAGGTATGTACCATCGCTCTCATCTTCCAAAGCACACTGCTTTGCTGGATTTAGCACCTTGCATTTCTGCCGGTTGCCGGGCTTCATCGGGCCAGTCCCTCCGCCGCTCTTGATAAGAGATTGCTTATAAGATTGCATCTTGCTTGTTTCGTTCTTGTTTGTAATTATAGCCTTACTATTCCGACCTGTCAACTTAATCGGAAAATTTTTATTGCACAAAAAGTTTACTTCTCATTTTTTCTACTGTCTTTGCACCGATACCAGATACATTTGTAAGTTCATCGACCGTTTTAAACGGCCCATGCTCTTCTCTATGCTGAAGAATCGCATCTGCCTTTCCAGGCCCAATGCCGGGAATCGTCTGCAGCTGCTCCGAAGTTGCCGTATTGAGATTTATTTTATCTTCCTCTTGGGCACGGGCACTTGCCGTGTTGCCCGTCGCCGCGGAAGCTGGCATCTCTCCTTTTAGCGGAACATATAACATAGTACCGTCTTGAAGTGGCTGTGCACCATTGACCTGCTTCACATCTGCTTCTGGTAGCAGCCCTCCAGCCATACCGATCGCCTGGTAAACGCGTGCGTCCACAGGCAAGGCATAGACGCCGGGTTTCGCGACGGCACCTTTTACATCTACAACGATAGAGAGAGAAGTTTCAGGCGGAGCATTGTCCGACTTTTGTTCCGGAGTCTCATCAATCGTTGTTTTGGAAGTCTGTACGGCAGGTTCGGCCTCAGCGAAGGCAAGTACTTGTTCCTCGGATTTTTGTTGTATGTTATAAAAATAAACACTACTACCGAGAATAAGAAGACATATACTACTACTAATCCATTTCTTCTTTCCCTGCAACCAATTTTTCAATGCAGCTCTCCCCTTCACTTGTAGTTTTCCGACAGATTACCTATAATTTTTATATAAAGTAAAACTTCTATGAGCGGAGGTTTCTTCACCTCCCTACTGATGGTTGGTTGCACTTATCAGGGTCTTAGAGACAGTTATCCCTCACATAGTACATGTGAAGTGGGGATACTACTGCTCGTTGGACCGGGACAAATGTACTGAACTCGTTTAGAAAAAAGGAGGTTTTATCATGAGTGTTCACAAAGCTATTACTGCCCACTCAGCTAAGCAAGCAGAATATATTACCCTGTACAAAAAACTAGATGCCCTCCGGGAAGCCAGAATTGAAAGTGCAGTGGAACAGTGCAAGAGTGGAAATGATATCAATGTAGCGGAGATTAATGAAGTTACTAATCAAATCAACCAGCTCGCACAACGATATCATCTGCCTCCCCGCAAGCTTGTGACAGCGGACATGGTTCAAAGTTTATGTAATTAATTTCCATACAATAGCATTTTAACACAACTGGAAAAATATGTGTACTGAATCCTGCGGCTCTCCCATACACATTAATCAATCATAATTGCCGGAGGGATTCAGATGATTATTGGCTTTATTGGAACAGGAAGTATGGGAACGATTCTAATTGAAGCTTTTATCGAATCCGGCACCGTGCTGCCTACACACATCATCGTTTCAAACCGGTCGCCTGAAAAAATGCGCACGCTTGCCGGAAAAAACGCTGGTCTTGTTACCGGTACAAACATCGACGTGGCACATGCGGCGGACGTGCTGTTTCTCTGTACGAAACCGCTCGACTATCGCACCGTACTTGATGAAATTAAGGATTGCCTAACCCCTGATAAGCTTCTGCTCTCTATCACAAGTTCTGTTAGTGTCCGACAGTTAGAAGCTTATACACCCTGCAAAGCAGCGCGCGTTATTCCAAGCATTACAAACACTGCTTTGAGCGGCGCCTCACTGGTAACGTTCGGTAGCCGTTTGTGTGCAACTGATCGCTCAACACTGCTGACCTTATTGTCCGCCATTAGTGTACCAATTGAAATCGAGGAACAAGACACGCGCATCTCTTCTGATATTGTTAGTTGCGGGCCGGCTTTTTTCAGTTTTTTGCTACAGCGCTTTATCGATAGCGCTGTAGCGGAGACGACTGTCACAGAAGAGCAGGCAACCCGATTGATGACCGAAATGGTAGTAGGGCTTGGTCGTTTACTAGAGGATGGACGCTTCTCGCTGCCTACTCTGCAAGCCAGGGTATGTGTTCCTGGAGGCGTTACAGGTATTGGCTTGCACGTGCTAGATCGTGAAACACGGCACGTATTTGAACATCTAATTGAAGCGACCCATCGGAAATTCGATGTAGATATTCTCGAAGTAAAAGAGATGTTCGCCGACAAAAAAAACTCCTTCCATTAACCTGGAAGGAGTTTTTTGCGGTGGCCTAGGCTATTTACTAACCGACGCCTCTGCTTTTAATTTGTCAGGAACGGATAACCCGAAGTCCTTAACGGCGGCCTCATTCATCACCAATTGTACATCTTTTAAAGTCTCAACCGGCATCGTATCAGGCTTCTCACCTTTCAAAACACGGGCCGCCATCACACCAGTTTGCCGACCAAGCTTATAGTAATCAATGCCATAGGTGGCTACGGCACCCCGTTTCACGGTGTCGCTGTCGGAAGCAAACACAGGTATCTTGGATGCTTTGGCTACAGTTAACAGGGCTTCGAATGAAGATACAACCGTATTATCAACCGGAATAAGGATAGCGTCTACCTTACCAACGATCGATTCGGCACGCTGTTTTACTTCATTGGAGTTTGACACCCCAGCTTTTTCTACCTTGACCCCTAATGCCTGAGCCGCTTTCTCAATCATACCCACCTGCACTTCGGCATTGACTTCTCCCGTATTATAAATAACACCAAGCTTCGTCAGAGACGGTACAAATTCTTTCACAAGCTGTACCTGTTTGTCCATCGGAGACACGTCGGATGTGCCTGTAATATACTTCCCTGGTTTATCCAACGCTCGTACAATCTTGGCCGCCACCGGATCGGTTACTGCGGAGAAAACAACTGGAATCCCCTTCGCTTGCTGAGCTACTGCCTGAGCGGATGGCGTCGTAATTGGAATGATAATATCCTTCTTATCAGCCGCCAATTGTTGAGCGATCGTCATGACATTATTCATGTCATTCTGAGCGTTTAGGTACTCCAATTGCATCGTTTGCCCATCTCTAAACCCCTCATCCGCCAATTGATCGATAATCCCCTTGCGGATTGAATCAAGCGCTGGATGCTCAACAATTTGCGTGACACCAACCTTCACTTTCTTATCGGGACTCGCCTGTTCCGTCTTCTGCTGAACAGATTCCTGCTTCGTTTCCTGACTGCACCCTGCCAGCGCGAATAATGCCAGCACAAATAGAGCCATAACAACACTCACTCTTCTCATCTTGTCTCTCCTCCATACTCTCTCATCTCAAAACATTAAAAAGCTAAGCTTTTCAAAAGTATAGCATGCAAGTTGTCAAAATTCTAGAACGATTATCCCACAACAATATTCACAAGCTTTCCAGGAACCGCAATGACTTTGCGAACGGTTTTTCCGGCAACCAATTCTTTAATTTTTTCGTTGCTGTTGGCCATCTCTTCCATATCCTGCTTGGTTGTATTAGCCGGGATAACCATCTTCTCCCGTACTTTGCCGTTGATTTGTACAACAATCTCTACTTCGTCAAGCACCAGGGCAGACTCATCAAACACAGGCCAACTCTGCTCATGCACACTATCTTCATGACCGACAATGCGCCACATCTCCTCTGTAATATGCGGAGCGAAAGGCGCAAGCAGAATAATCGTACTTTCGATAGCATGTGCCAGCATACCACGGTCCGCATCTTCCGGATAAGCGTAGATTTTGTTTACAAGCTCCATAATAGAACTTATCGCCGTATTAAATTGACGGCGCTCACTGATGTCCTCGCTTACCTTTTTAATGGTAGCGTGTAATGTGCGGTTCAAGTCCTTCGCCGCACTATCAGATAGATTAACAATTGGGCGGCTTGCTACCAGTTCAGCATGACCGTCCACCATGCGCCATACGCGATTAAGGAAACGATAGCTTCCTTCTACGCCGCTATCGCTCCATTCCAGATCACGGTCCGGTGGAGCCGCGAACAGAATGAAAAGACGTCCTGTATCGGCACCATACTTGGCGATGATTTCATCCGGACTGACAACATTGCCCTTCGATTTGGACATTTTTGCGCCATCCTTAAGTACCATCCCTTGCGTCAGCAAGCTTTTGAACGGTTCCGTGAAATTCACCATACCGGCATCATACAATACTTTCGTAAAAAAGCGCGAATAAAGAAGATGCAGAATCGCGTGTTCAATACCACCAATATATTCATCAACCGGCAGCCACTTATTCGCTTTCTCAGGCTCGAATGGAACCTGGTCGTTTTTCGAATCCGTATAGCGCAGATAATACCATGAAGAGTCGATGAACGTATCCATCGTGTCGGTTTCCCGGCGTGCATGTCCGCCGCAGGACGGACAAGTCACATTTACGAACGCTTCGGATTTGGCAAGCGGATTGCTCATGCCGTCAATGACAACATCCTCAGGCAGCATAACCGGTAAATCTTCCTTCGGAACCGGAACGATACCGCAATCATCACAATAAATAATCGGAATCGGTGCACCCCAATAACGCTGACGCGATACGAGCCAGTCACGCAGACGATAGGATACAGTCTGACCGCCCAATCCCTGCTCTCTCAGGTGATCTCCAATTTTTACAAGTGCTTCGCGGTTCGGCATTCCGTCGAACATTCCAGATTGCACGAGCACGCCATCTTCTGTATACGCTTCAGCCATCATTTCATTCGCATCGAACGCTTCACCTTCCGCTACAATGACACGCTTGATAGGAAGGTCATACTGACGGGCAAATGCAAAATCGCGCGTATCATGAGCCGGTACCGCCATAACAGCCCCTGTACCGTAATCCATCAATACATAGTTGGCGATCCAGATCGGTACATTCTCACCAGTCAGCGGATGACGGGCATACGCTCCCGTAAACATGCCCTCTTTCGGTGCGTCAGCCGCAGTACGTGTAATATCGGATTCTTTTCTCGTTTTCTCAATAAACGCATTCACGTCTGCTTCGTTCTCTTTGCCAGCAATTAATTTCCGTACAACTGGATGTTCCGGTGCCAACACCATAAAAGTCACACCGAACAGTGTATCCGGACGAGTGGTGAATACAGTCAGCTTCTCGCCAGCTTCCGGCACTTCGAATGCGACTTCAGCACCGGTGCTGCGACCAATCCAGTTGCGCTGCATTGTTTTGACCTTCTCTGGCCACCCTTCCAGTTGTTCCAAATCATTCACTAGGCGGTCAGCATAGTCCGTAATCTTGAAATACCATTGTTCCAGGTCCATTTTGACTACTTCCGTACCGCAACGCCAGCAGCAACCGTCTTCCACTTGCTCGTTGGCAAGCACAGTCTGATCATGCGGGCACCAGTTAACTGCTCCATTCTTGCGGTATGCCAGACCTCTTTCGTAGAACAGCAGGAATAATTGTTGAGTCATTTTATAATATTCAGGTGAACATGTAGCAAGCTCCCGCTCCCAATCGTAGCTGACACCAAGCTTTTTCTGCTGATTTTTCATAAAGTCGATATTTTCATACGTCCATTTAGACGGCTGTGCACCCAGCTTAATGGCTGCGTTTTCAGCAGGCATACCGAAGGCATCCCATCCCATCGGATGGAGAACCTGATAACCGCTCATTTTTTTATAGCGAGCCGTCACATCCCCAATGGAATACACGCGCATATGCCCCATATGCAGACGGCCAGAAGGATAAGGGAATTGTTCTAGGCAGTAGAATTTCTCCTTCGCATCGTCCTCGTTCGTACGGTGCGCATTCGTTTCATCCCAATACTGCTGCCATTTCTTCTCGATTTTATGCGGCTTGTAAGCTCTCATTAGTGACTAACCTCCACAGTGATCATAGTTCATGTCCTTATACAATAAAAAAACGCCTCCCATCCCTGCAATCATCCAGGGACGAGAGGCGTAGCTCCCGCGGTACCACCCCAGTTAACGCCGCGCAGCAATTCACTGCTAGAAGAACGGCGTCCACTTTCGCATCCGTAACGTGGATAAATCGGATACCGGTACTCATACCTGCTTTTCCCGCTATCGGCTCCAAGGTGAGTTCATCGCCTCAAGCGGTTAACTCGCACCAACCGTTAACTCTCTGCATCGCTTCTTAGCAATTACTATTCCTTATCCAAGCCTTCATTTACAATTATCTAAAATTATATGCAACTTACCTGCCCAATGTCAACTTATGTTCCTTACGGCTTTTGTACGATGAAAAAAGCACGTTCACTGTCTTTCTCTACCTGCTGGGTAGAAAAATCTGCCGTAATGCTCAAAAGGCTAAATCCTATTTCAGCAAGCCACTTCTGCAAATCGGCAAGTGAATACGCCCGTTGATGGTGCAGTTCGTTAAAACGACGGAATAAGCCATCTTCCTCCGCTACGAATAACGTCAAATCATGCTCTACCGCCTCTGCCCCTTCATCGTACGTGCTTTGCCAGATATATGCTACATCTTCATCACGGTAGCAGAACGATTCATTTCCAAATACCTCGGCGATTTTATACGGAGTATGCACATCAAACAAAAACGTACCGCCGGAGACAAGCGCATCAAACACCCGTGCAAATACTTGTCGTACCCCATCAGCGTCTGAAATATAGTTCAGCGTATCACAAAAGCTTACGATGCTGTCCATGCTTCGTGGAAGTGAAAGTTGGCGAATATCTTGATTCAGCCAGTGAACAGACGCATCCGGATGACTGCGTCTTACTTTTTCCCTTGCCACTTCCAACATGTCAGCGGACAAATCTACACCCCATACTTCCAACTCCCGCTCAAGCAAATAACGAGTCAACGAACCGGTTCCACAGCCAAGCTCTGCTACATAATAAGGTTTTGTTCCTGTCATATGCCATGCCCGCGCCGTAAACTGCATCCACTGATCATATGGAGCGTCCACCATTAGATGATCATATACATCGGCCAACTTCCGATAACTACTGAATGCTGACAACGGGAGCATCCTTCCATAAGCGTTCAATATTATAGAACTCCCGCTCATCGCGATGGAATACGTGTACGACAACATCTCCTAAATCGATCAGTACCCAGCGTGCTTCATCATATCCTTCACGTCCACGCACGGTAAGCCCGGCCTCTTCCATGCTGTCTTTAATATTATCAACGATCGCCTGAACTTGAGTCTCGGAATTACCGTGACAGACAACGAAATAATCAGCAATGATAGAAAGACCCTTCAAATCAAGGATTACTACATTGTTCCCTTTTTTATCTTCTGCCGCTTTTGCGGCCAATTGAGCAATTTCCAATTCTGTCATATACGCTTTTCTTCCTCCTGTGCGTTTTTCGTTTTCGGTTTAATTAAGGAGTTGCGAGCCAGAACAGTGAGGGGATATATTCTTTTTTCCCTATTTACAAGAAAGGTAATCGTCCCTCCCAGTCCTTTAGCCAGCGCTCGGTCCAAATCCTCTTCCGCTGTAGCGCGCAATTCGTCAACCCCTGGAAACTGGCGGCCTGGTTCTATATAATCGGCCAGACATACGACTTTCTCCAGCAAGGTCATATTTTCGCGGCCCGATGTATGGTAACGGATAGCATCAAGAACCTCTTCATCCTCAATACCCAGCTCACTTCGAACGACCTCGGCTCCAACATGAGCATGCCACAATTCTTTATCATGCTCAAGCAAATCCTTCGGAATAACCGGTGTGTTCTCAATGATCTCACGCATTTTATCTTCTGGCCAAAACTTGCAATAATCATGAAGGATGGCTGCCGTTTCAGCCTTCTCTTTATCAGCGCCATATTTGTCGGCGAGTCGGATGGCCGTATCAACGACGCCTAACGTATGTTCATAACGGTGCTTTGTAATCTGTTCACGCACGGCTTCCAGCAATTGTTTACGCTTCATACAACCGTTTCTCCTCTATATACATTCTTACCGCTTCCGGTACGAGATATCGAATAGAGCGGCCTTGTGCTATCTTCTTGCGAATCATGGACGAGGAAACGTCCAATTGCGGCATCTCCGTCTCAATGACATGCCGCATATACGGATTGTCCATCACATAGCCAGGCCGCGCCAGCGCCACGAACTGTACCATTAAGATTAATTCGTCAATACGGTGCCACTTCGGAAGATAAGCCGCCATATCTCCACCAATAATGAAATAAAAATCGATGTCTGGATGCCTCTCTTTCAATATATGGACCGTATCGTACGTATAAGACGGCAGTTCAGGTTCACGCTCAAGCTCAATTGTATCGAGTCGAAAATCTGAATGCCCAGCAATAGCACGCGCAATCATCTCAACCCGGTGAATGTCGGCGGTAATCTGCTTCGTCTGTTTATGAGGTGGAATGCGCGCTGGTAAAAACCAAATCTCATCGATCTCCAGCGCGTCCCGGGCCTGCTCTGCCACGATTAGGTGAATCGTATGAATAGGGTCGAAGGTGCCGCCATAAAGACCGACTTTCTTGCGACTATTTCGGAAGCTCAATCGTCTTATGCTCCCTTGATTCTTTATAGAGCACAATCGTGTTGCCAATAATCTGCACAATGTCTGCACCGCTACCGGCGGCGATTTCTTCCGCTACATCATTTTTGTCTTCACCACAGTTATTCAGCACAGATATTTTCAGCAATTCGCGTACCTCAAGCGCCTCTTCGACCTGTGTAATCAAATTTTCGTTCACGCCGCCTTTGCCCACCTGAAAAATCGGATTCAAATGATGAGCTAGCGAACGCAGATGCCGCTTTTGTTTTCCTTTTAACATGATGTTCCTCCTTATGCTTGCTGCCGGCTCCGTAGTGCATCCCATACGGCCTCACGCATGGCATCTACAGGCGCTGGCTGTCCTGTCCAATATTCAAAGCTCAGGGCACCCTGGTAAATAAACATTCCTAAACCATGATGAATACGGGCGCCCTTCTCTTTTGCATCCCGCAAAAGTTTCGTATTCATAGGATTGTAAATTAAGTCACTGACCAGCAATCGTTCATGCAGCGCTTCCACCGCTACTGGACTTGCCTCTACATTCGGATGCATGCCGATGGAAGTCGTCTGCACTAAAAGTGTAGCGGCCGCAAGAGCGTCACCCATCATTTCCATCGGCTGAACCGCTATGTTTGCCTGCGGATGAATCGCTTGCAACTGTTCGGCCAACTGCTCTGCTTTTTCTATCGTACGGTTTGTGATGACCAGCGAGCCCAGACCGGCTCCAAGCAGCGCTACGCCCACACCGCGTGCTGCACCGCCGGCTCCAAGCAACAATGCTGACTGCCGGGATAAATCCACGCCCGTCTCCTCAGTTAACGAACGCACATAGCCCCGTCCATCCGTATTGTATCCAATAAGCTTGCCCCCGTCATTGACAATCGTATTAACCGCTCCAATGGCTCTTGCTTCCGCATCTATCTCATCAAGGTAGTCCATGACCGTAACTTTATGCGGAATGGTGACATTTACGCCTCGCAGGCCAAGCGCCCGAATTGCGTCCACCGCTTCCCGCACCTGTCCGGGCTCAATATCAAACGCGGCATAGCGAAAATTTATCCCCAACTCGGCAAATGCCCGGTTATGCATCAGCGGGGATAGTGAATGCCCCACCGGATGACCGAACAATCCGGTCAATATCGTTTGACTGTTCATCGACTCGCCCTCTCTTCACTATGGTTTCCTATTTTTCATCTTATCTCACGAACTATGTATAAGAAAAACTTGCGGGCATAGCCGCTCGTTTTTCAAGTGATACGATTCGGAAGAAATTATATGTTAAAAAACCCCCTAAATTCCAGGGGTAAACGGGTGGCTCATATAAGTGAAGGGCGAAGACCGGCAGCTACGCCTTTCGGCACATGTACTTCAACATTTGCGCCTTTTCCATGCAATGCAATCCAGCCAAGTCCTGAAATGACAATATCATACTTACCTGATGGAACTTTAAACGTGAACTTTTCCCATACGATAGACTCAGCCGCATCAGGTCCCGGCGGCGCTAGCATCTCGCCTTTATGCTTCGCGTACAGTTCATCCGCATTAGCCAGTTTTGTACGATGAACGTTCAGATGATTCGACAGGTAAAACACGAACGACTGACGTTCTCCCTTGACGAAATCGATTCGAGCTAGCCCCCCGATAAACATCGTTTGCTCGGCATTTAGTTGATATACCTTTGGCTTAATCGGCTTATCAGGCATAATTACCTTCAATTCCTGCGGTGCCACCTTATGCACAAGCTGGTCACGGTTGACGATGCCTGGCGTATCATATAGCGAGGACTTGTCATCGAGCGGGATTTCAATCACATCCAATGTCGTTCCTGGGAACTGGGATGTCGTGATATCCATTTCTGATTCTCCAAACTGCTTAAGCAGCCGGTTAATTAACGATGATTTACCGACATTAGTAACCCCAACTACATAAATGTTGCGGCCTTTGCGGTATTCATTCATCGCTTGGACCAGTCGCTCTACGCCTTCGCCTTTATGCGCACTAACAAGCACGACATCGAGTGGCTTTAATCCAAGATCGGCGGCCGACTTCCGCATCCAATTGATTAGACGGTTACGGTTGACATTCTTCGGCAGCAAATCCACTTTATTACCCACCAGGAGAATCGGATTGCCACCCACGAATCGTGGCAGGCCGCGCAACCAGCTTCCATTGAAATCAAAAATATCCACTACTTGCACAACCAGTGCTTTTGTGTCACCTATCCCATTAAGAATGCGCACGAAGTCGTCATCACCTAGTGTAACAGTAGACGCTTCATTGTAGTGCCGAATGCGATAGCATCGCTGGCAGATTACCGTTTCTTTTTCCAATGACTGCGGAGGGGCATAGCCAACTGACGCTTTATCCTCCGTCTGAATGGCTATACCGCACCCTGCACAATACAGTTCCATTTCTTGCTTATCCATTCGAATCCTCCCACGGAATTTTTCCGCGTTTTCTCATCCAGTTTAACGCCACTTTCTCCATTCTCCGGTTAAAACGGGTAATAAACCCGTCACTTTGTGCTACCGGAACGACCAGAATCGTATAAAAGCCCATCCGCTTTCCACCCAGTACATCGGTGAAAAGCTGATCGCCGATAACTACAGTTTCCTGTACAGACAACCCCATTTCCCGCGTAGCCCGTCGAAAGGCGGACGATGTCGGCTTTTTCGCCTGATGAATGAACGGCACCCCGAGCGGCTCCGCTACTTTTGATACCCGCGTTTGTCTATTATTTGAAACAATAACCACGGAAAAGCCTTGCTCTTTAAGCTCTTTCATCCATTTCACGAGTTCTGGAGTTGCATCAGGACGATTCCACTCGATTAACGTATTGTCCAGATCCGTAATAATCCCTTTAATACCGCGCTTCTTCAATTCATTCAGATCAATATCATATACGGACTCAACATGCAGATCCGGTAACAATAATGAGTAGAGCATGCAACCACTCCATAATTTTCTTCAATTAATGTTGTTTCTTACGAATAGAGTTTGTATAAATCCGGCATTTACTATACCATATTCCTCCTCTTCCTGTCATCTAAGCAGGGGAAATAAAGCGGGACGGAAAAACGTAATGTTTCCCCGCCCCACTTATGCTTTGTCTTTATTTTTGCTTTTATTTAAAAAGATTAATAAACGTAATAATGCTAGGTATGCCAAACAAATCAATTAAAAACGCTCCGACAACAGGAACAATAAGAAACGCCCGTTTTGATTCACCGAACCTCTCTGTAATCGCTCCCATATTCGCCATGGCATTAGGTGTTCCTCCCAGCCCGTGACCAGCTAATCCGCCTACCATCACCGCAGCGTCATAGTTTTTGCCCAACAAGCGGAATGCAACGAATATACCGTATAAAACAATAAACAATACCTGGAATATCAAAATAATGAACAAAGGTACAGCGAGACTAAAAACTTCCCAGATTTTCAAGTTCATCAATGCCATAGACAGGAAAATACCGAGTGAAATATCCCCGATGAGGTTGACGCAATTCAGATTAAACTTCATAAAGCCGAAGCGGTCATTTATATTACGAATGATAACAGCTAAAAACATTGCACCTACATACTCAGGTAATACGAAGCTTGTAACTTGAGAAAAAGCTTTGCTAATAATAACCCCCATACTCATACAGAAAGTAATAAGAGCAATGTGCGTAAAGAAGCGTGTAGCAGTTAAATCGCTTTCACTCTTATCAATCCCTGCAGCCGCTTCGAACGATGCGATCTCTTCATTTGAAACTTGCGGCTTTAAACCATGTTTCGTTATCAAATACCTGGAGACTGGACCACCAATTAAACTACCGAAAATAAGTCCAAATGTGGCAGCGGCGATACCAACTGTAGTCGCTGCAGGAACACCCAAACTCTCAACCGTCGGTCCGAAAGCTCCGGCTGCTCCGTGCCCACCTTCCATCGAAACTGCTCCTGCCATTACACCGAGCAGGGGATGAATATCCATAAGCTTGGCCAAGGAAACACCAATAACGTTTTGGAATATAGCTACAAAACCACAAAGAAGCCAGTAAACAATCAATAACTTTCCTCCCTGTTTCACAAGAGAAAAACTTGCCCCTAACCCAACGGTTGTAAAAAAGGCGAGCATAAATGAACTTTGCAGGGAGACATCGAGCTTGATAGTAGCTATGTCTGCTTCCTTCAATATCATAACAAGAATAGAGAAAAGCAAACCGCCAATAACAGGGGCCGGAATACAAAAGCGATCGAGCACTTTTACCTTTCTCCTGATGTAATATCCAAACAGCAACAGCAGCACAGCTAGACATAGTGTTTCAATTAGGGTAAATTCCAGCTTCATTCTATGATTCCTCCCTATCGACAGAAGCTACGCTATCCATCACTTTATATAGCATAGCGGCGGCGAGTTTCACCGTACGACCGCTTTCATCCAAAACAGGATTGATTTCAGCGATATCAAAACTAATCGCTTTTTTATTTTTCAAAGCTTCTTGCAAAAGACGTGCGACAAGCTTTGGTTCCATGCCGAACGGCTGCGGAGCACTGACCCCCGGCGCATAGCTGGCATCCATAACATCGCTGCAAAGCGTAACCATAACAGCACTACTTTGCTCGATAAAGTTATTTATCTTCTCACTGGTTGTCTCTATGCTTTGCCATGAAATTTCGTCTTCGTAAATGTATTGGCACCCGTGCCGGTCTGCCATTTCAAACAAATGCTTTGTGTTACCGCTTTTCTGAATGCCAGCACACAGATAGCGGAACATCCTACCTTCTGCGGCGCATTCATCTGCAATTTGCTTAAACATTGTGCCTGAACTGGTCATCTCATCATACGGTCTCATATCAAAGTGGGCATCAATATTCACAATTCCTACGTTCCCCGTACCGCCCACATGACTTTTTACGCCAAGGAAATGACCGTACGCTACTTCATGTCCGCCGCCAATAATCAACGGAAACATATCTAACTCCAATATTTTTTTAACCGCAGAGCCTAATTCCGCCTGTGCTCCTTCAAGGTTTCCGTCATCACAGCTAATATTTCCAAAGTCAAATAAGGCAATTTCGGAATGAAAATGATACGGTAAAGATGCCAACGCTTTTCTTATCTCATCAGGAGCATGATACGCCCCTACTCTGCCTTTATTTCTCCGAACCCCTTCATCGCTTCGAAAGCCGATGATGCCAATGGCCTTTCCATCCTGCTTCTTATTGAAGGTGAAAACATCTTCGATTCTCACTACCTGATGTAACCGAAACATTCCGGTTACTGTTTCACTGTCGACTCTCCCCGTCCAGCATTCTTTTTCTGTTAGCGTATACATTTGTGCCTCCCTTGTTGCTTTGATGTGCTTGACAAATATACAAAGCAAGTTTCATACCAAAAACAGCACCATACAATTCACCATAGCATTGCGACATAAAAAGCCATAAAAAAGTAGGCGAAAATTGCCGCTCGGCAATTTTCGCCTACTTTTGCTCCCTATATTTTTTTACTTTATCCCGCATCGTTCGCTCCCCAATGCCGATGATTTGTGCCGTTCTTCGCTGGTTGCCGTTGAAGGCAGCCAAATTGTGTAAAATAACTTTCTTCTCTACATCCTCCATTGTTTCTCCTACATAGATGGGGATAAGCGTATTACTAATAAAAGCACGAGTATGATTTTTAATTTCAGTCGGTAAATCGTCTTTCTGTATACAGGAGGAGTTCGTCAGGGCAATGGCCCTCTCAACCATATTCTGCAGCTCCCTTATGTTGCCAGGAAAAGAATATTGCTGCAACAGCCGAAGCGCTTCTTCAGTAACCCCTTCTACGGGTTTGCCCATTTTATCGCTAATTTTTCTAACGAAAAACTCCATCAGCAAAGGAATATCCTCCTTTCTTTCCCGAAGAGGAGGCAGGTGAATCGGAATAACATTGAGACGGTAATATAAATCTTCACGAAAGCGGTTCTCTTTCACTTCTTTCGTCAAATCTCTATTGGTCGCGCCGATGATGCGAACATCAATCTCGATTTCTTCTGTTCCTCCGACCGGCATTACCTTCCTTTCTTGAAGCACACGCAACAACTTGCCTTGCAAAGCCAAATCCATCTCACCAATTTCATCTAAAAAAATGGTGCCCCCATCCGCCAAAACAAATAATCCGGCTTTACGCTGCAACGCTCCCGTAAACGCTCCCTTTTCATGCCCAAACAATTCTGATTCCAACAAATGAGATGGTATAGCAGCGCAATTAATCGCCTGAAATCTTTTGTTTCTACGCTTACTTTCATAATGGATCGTTCTGGCTACTACTTCTTTTCCCGTTCCACTTTCTCCTGTAATAAGAATATTCGAGCCGATATCTTTTACCTTATCAATCAGAGTAAAGATTTCGCGCATTGCTGCACTTTCTCCGATAAGCCCGTTGTTATCCGTTACCTTTTCTAATTCATCGCTTAGCCAACGGACTTTGGATTGCAGTGCATATACTTCTTCCGCTTTCTGTATCAGCACTTCTAATTCGTCAATATGAAGCGGCTTTGTAGCATAGGAAAAGGCCCCTTTGCGCATTGCCTCTACAGAAGAAGGGATGCTTCCATAAGCCGTCATAATAATGACAATGGTAGAAGGGGATATGCGTTTAATTTCTTCCAGTATCTCCATTCCGTCATATTCCCCAATTTTTAAATCCAACAAAACGATAGCAATCTCCATACGCTCCAACAGAGGTAGCGCTTCCCGTGGGTCAGTAAATGCATACACATGATATTCATCTTCCAGGGCAAAAGTGAGCGACTGGCAAATAGTCGGCTCGTCATCAATTACCATGACATGATACATCGTCCTCATCCTTTCTGCAGCACGGTAATGAAATCGTCATAACCGTTCCTTCTCCTTCTTTGCTGCTGGCATCAATTTCCCCATTGTTCTCCTGTACTAACTGATATGTAACGGAAAGTCCGAGTCCGACACCATTCAATTTTTTACTGTAGAAAGGCTCGAACATTTTATGGATTTCCTCTTCCGTCATTCCTACTCCATTATCTTCGACTTGAAGAACGGCTTTATCGTCCTGATAATATCCCCGGATAATGATTGTTCCGCCTTTTTCTACAGCTTCAATAGCATTTAAGATTACATTCATTAGTACCTGCTTTATTTGCTGTACATCCGCAGTTGCCCAAACCTCTCCGTCGAATTCCCAATGAATGCTCACATCGGCTTCCTTTACTTTCTGCTTAAACAAATGCACAATCCCTTGTGCTATTTCATAAAGCGAAAAGGCAATAGGCTCCGACTTTTTCGGGCGCGAATAATCCAGCAGATCATTAATGAGCGCGTTGAGGCGAGTAATTTCACTCGTAACGTGGCGGGAAAAAAAAGCACGAAATTCCGGGCTACCGAATTTTTTTGGAAGTAATTGTGTATAGGTAAGAATAGACATTAACGGATTTCGTATTTCATGAGCAATCCCTGCAATCAATTGGCCAAGGGAGCGTAGCCTATCTTCCTGTGCGATTTTTCTTTCCAGTTCTTTTTGTTTCGTAGTGTCCATAATATTCAAGGCAACTCCGGCATTATCTCCCCCCATTGTTTGAATACGGGAGATACTGTAGTAGATATTCCTCTTTTCGGAACGTTCTTTTGTCCATACCGTCTCTTTTTGCAAAAAAACTCTTTTGTCTTCCAGCGCAGCGAGAATTTCCTGTTCTGGAATAAAGGCAGAAAGCGGGGTCTGTACAAAAGGTGTCCCGATTATCTCTTTTTCTAGACGCAGATACTCCATTGCCCTCTGGTTCATCATCGAAATGTTTCCGGATGGATCCAGCGTAATAAAAAAACTGTATGCGCTGTTTAGCAATTGTTGCTGGAAGTGAACATTATCTTCAAGCAAAACCATCTTCTCTTCCAGTTCCTTATTTATGCGTTCGATTTGTCTCGTCCGCCTCCCAACTTCTTTTTTCAGACTTCGGTTCCACCAAAGGATGAATGTGATAATAACAAAAGTAAGCACAAGCCCTATCTCTAAATACAAAAGCGTCTGCCGTAGACTGAAACTGTACGGCATAATATATTCTCCAAACCATTTCTTCTCGATTTTTTGGTAGGTTCCATCGCTTTTTATCTGAGAAATTCCTTTGTTAAACACGGATAATAGCCCTTTGTTCTCAGGCATTACGGCTACTCCGTAATCGGTGGCGTCCAGAGGCTCTCCTACAATCTTCGTTAGTGGTTGCTGGCGGCTCTTCTGGAGGAAATACTGCCCGGTAATCCTGTTTCCCACGAAAGCATCCACCTTTTCCCCTGTGAGCAGCTGGATGGCTTCCTGCTGGTTATCCGCTTCTATAAGCTGTACCTGCTTGACTCGACTTAATAAATCTGTCGCAACATCTCCTCTTTGTACCGCTACCTTTCTTCCTTCCAAATCGTCCACTTTTCTGATGTACATATTATCTTTCAGAACAAAAATCGCCTGTGAACTGGTGAAGTACGGAGCTGAAAATTCGTACGTTCCTTTTCTCGCCTCTGTCTTTTTCATGCCCTGAATCGCATCAACCTGTCCCGAGCGCAAAGCCTTCACTGCCTGATTCCAGGGCATGGGATAGTATTCAATGTTCGTCCCTGTCTGAATGGACGCAGCATTCATAATATCAATATTAAAACCCGAATACACTCCGGCATCACTTAAGTATTCAAAAGGAGGAAATTGATTATCTCCCGCGATTCGTATCACATTCTTTGATTCCTGATATACGGTTGAGGGGAAAAAAAGGAAAGACAAAAAGAAGCAGACCGCCAGCCCTGTCCGAAGAACGATTCGTGTTGTCATCTGGCATTCTCCCTTCTGTAAGTTTTACTTTATCCCGGTCTAACGGGCAGTAAGACCCCTGCTTAAAGTGCATTATAAGGGGGATAACTGCCCCTAAGACCCCGATAAGTATAACTAACCATCAGCTGCGGATGAAGAACCCAAGCTGATAGAAGTTTTACTTTATCATACCGTACTTTCTTTTCTTTATCTTCCCTTCCTCTATCAAATAATAAACCGGGCGAAAGAAACGATAACGTCTCTTTCGCCCGGTAAAAGCATGCGGAAGCAGTAAAATATGATTTTTTATTGCTTGGAAACCTGTTTAGCCGTTGCTGTCTCTGCAGACACTTCTTTAGCCTGCTTGGCCGCTTCTGGAAGTTCGATCTTCACGTTGTCGTTGTAATCACTGTATTTTACATCTTGTGCCATCACCATTTGCTTGAATGGCATCTCTTCAGCGTTGCCAGCTTTTTCATTGAACGAAATAACAAATTGCATGCTGCTATCTACAGGCAACTTTGTCTTCGGATCAAGATTCATGACTCCTTGAATATAGATAGCGCCGATACTTTTCTCCGCCTCTTCAAGCGCTGCCGTCATGTCTTCCATTCCCTGCATACCATTCATCATCGAAGCCAACTCGGATAACTTATCGATCCGGCCTTGGAACGACAATTGCCCCTCCCCTGCACTCCGATAGAATAGTTTTTTCTCCAGCTGCGGCGGAATACCAGACAACTGCTGCTCCATCATCGCCTTCATATCCAGCGGAAACGCATCTTTCATCTTTACCCAGCCTGACGGATTTTCGGAATCAGTAGGAGCAAACGCCGGCATCTTCATATACATGTCCTTACCGATAATATATTGCTCGATTTCCATATCGCCCATACTTTCTCCCTGTCCGAAATCAGGCATCTTCATATGTGATTTAGTATACATGGAGTCAGGCATAACATAAGAACCTTCCATCTTCATGGACAGGCCTTTTTTAGCCATTTCATCAAACGTTTTACGTTCATCGGCAGACAGTTGATCCAGTGCATCCTGCTTTAACACCATGCTGAAGGAAGTGTCTCCTTTTAAGCGGAAGGATTTAACGTTTTGCTGTGCCTTCTGACTTTCCTCGAGAAGCTTTGTAGCATCGCTGGAAGTGGACAGCAACTGTTTAACAAGAGCTTGCGCTTCCTGCTTCGTGACGGATCGATCCAGATCATTCCAATTATAATCCACCTTGGCGCTCTTCATCCAGCCCGCAATGTTGCTTGCCCAGTGCTTGGAATCAAGCGGCGAAGCACCGCCGGGAACAGGATGATCCGGTATGCCGAGCACGCCGCTAATCAGTGCAATCGCCTCGCCCGCTTTCAGTTCACTCTCCGGACGTACCGTACCGTCGTTAGAGTCACGCAAAGCGCCTACCGTCTGCAATTTGTTTACAATGTCTGCCAGCTCGCTGCCCTGTGGTACATCTTTATATGTACGCTTCTCTTCAGCCTTTGGTAAATCAATGACCTGGTCAAGCATTTTGAAAAACTCTCCACGTGTCAGCGTCTCGCCCTGCGGCTGTACCACTGCGGTCGGCTCCGCCGCAAGCACGTTCAATGCTGGCGTTCCCATTAACATTGCCAAGCTTAACATTCCCGCTGCTGCTACTTTTCCTTTTTTCATAACGTTTCCCCCTCCAAATTGTTTTTACATCTCTTTTTACGGAAAAACATTAGGAAAAGTTTCAATAATCTTCTATTTCATTCAATCTATGCTATTCCCTCTCCTGATGAATGAGGCTCTGTTTCAAATCCCATAGCTTCTGGCTTAAGTCTACATGGTATTGATGCGGATTAATTAACCGCTTAATCTCCGGCGAGAAGCAGGTCAATTGTTCCTGCGCATATGCGCGGATACTCTCCAAAGACGGCGTATCATAACAGCGGTGCCCCTGTTCGATAACCGGTTGAAGTAAGGATTCCACCCTATAGTTACGGATCGTTTTTCGCTTGTGTGGAAATAATGGATCAAACAAGGTGATTTTGTCACCTGGAATGTCTTCTTCCGCAAGCGCAATCAAATCAGCCAGCGGCTTGTCCGACGTTCGATCATAGAAGCGAACCACCTGCTTATAGCCCGGATTCGTAATCTTGGTCGGGTTCTCGGAAATCTTGAGACGCGGCAGCCATTCGCCGTCTTTTTCCACGGCAGCAAGCTTATACACACCACCTAGCGCTGGACAATCGTACGACGTAATAAGATTCGTTCCTACACCCCAGATTGTAATCTGCGCCTCCTGGTTTTTTAAATCTTGAATCAATCGCTCGTCCAGATCGCTGGATGCGACAATGGCTACATCTGTAAGTCCCGCTTCATCCAACATTCGGCGTGCCAGTTTAGACAAATATGCCAAGTCCCCGGAATCAAGCCGAATGCCCAGCAATCTTTTCCCCTGTTCCTTCATCGCAAGACCAAGCTGAATTGCATGCGGAATACCGATGCCCAGCGTATCGTACGTGTCTACCAGCAGCACCGTCTCGTCAGGGAATGCCTCACTATATGCGGTAAATGCGTCCAGCTCATTGTCGAACAACTGGACGAAGCTATGGGCATGCGTTCCCTTTACCGGAATACCGAAATCCCGCCCCGCCATTACGTTCGATGTCGCATGTACACCCCCGATATATGCAGCTCGCGCCCCATAATAGCCGGCCTCTGCTCCCTGAGCGCGGCGAAGGCCGAATTCAAGCACAGTATCTCCTTTCGCTGCCCCGACAATTCGCGCCGCTTTCGTAGCGATTAATGTCTGGTGGTTTATCATCGTCAGCATGGCTGTCTCAATAAGCTGTGCCTCACTAACTTGTGCTTCCACACGAATCAACGGTTCTCCCGGAAATACAACCGTTCCTTCCTTCATGGCCGCGATGTTCCCGGTAAAGCGAAAGTTGCGCAATATTTCCAGGAACTCCTCTTCATACGGATAGACACTGCGTAAATAAGCGATATCTTCTTCCGTAAAATGAATGCTCTCAATGTAGTCAAGCACTTGATCCAATCCGGCGAAAATCGCATATCCGCTTCCACAAGGCGGCTTTCGGAAGAACACATCGAATATGGTGCGCTGCCGGTCCATCCCCTTCTTGTAATAAGCGTACATCATATTAATCTGGTACAAGTCCGTACTCATCGTTAAATTTTTCATTAATCCATCTCCTCATATGCTCTCTTTCCCGAATTGACGGGGATTACACGGATGATATACTTTGGGTAACAATGCAATCGGGCACATAAGGAGGTGTACATATGCCGCTGCTTCATCCATTGTTCATCGATTTAGCTGAACGCACCGCCACGCTCGTCGTGCTGGCTTTCTTTCTCTCTCGTTTCCGCTTTTTTCGCCGTATGCTCCGGCGTACAGACGGACCGCGGGACAAAATCATTACGATTATAGTATGTACACTTATCGGCATCTATGGAACGTATGCAGCCATCCCCATCGAAGGGGCTCTCGCGAACTCCCGAGTTATCGGCCCCGTTATGGCAGGACTACTGGGCGGTCCTCTCGTCGGTACGGCAGCCGGCTTTCTGGCCGGGGTACATCGTTATTTTCTCGGCGGATTTACCGATGTCGCCTGCGCCGTCTCAACGACTGTGGAAGGCCTGCTTGCAGGTCTGGTATATCTTAGATATCATCGCCGTTCTATGCACTGGGGTGCCGCATGGTTGGTTGGCTTCATCGCGGAAGGTGTGCAGATGCTAATTATTCTTAGCCTTGCACGGCCATTCGCAGAAGCGTTGCGTCTTGTCGAAATTATTGCATTCCCGATGATGCTCGTCAATGCCTCGGCTATCGCTCTGTTCATTATGATTGTGCAAGCAGCGAAAGCCGAAGAAGAAAAAATCGGCTCTATGCAAGCGCAGCGTGCTTTGCAGATCGCTGATATTACACTGCCAATACTGCGTCAGGGACTCGATGAACATTCGGCTGAAAAGACAGCTCGCGTCATTTATAACATGACCGAAGCTGCTGCGGTAGCGATTACTGACAAAGAATGCATTCTCGCCCATATTGGTGCCGGAGACAACCATCACAACAAAGGGACCCCTCTGCAGACAGAAGCGACGCTCGAAGCTTTACGCAGTCAGAACGTGCTCTGGGCTCATAATAAAAAGGAAATCGGTTGCAGCAGCAAAAATTGCCCCCTTCACTCCGCTATTATCGTCCCGCTCACCAAGAAGGAATCGGCGGTCGGCACACTAAAGCTATATTTTAAGCGGGAGCATGAAGTGTCCATCGTTGATTGGGAATTGGCACGCGGCCTTGCGCAACTGTTCTCGACCCAGCTCGAAATCGCCGATCTAGAGAAACAGGCTTCGCTTTTGGCCGATGCGGAAATCCGGGCGCTGCATGCACAGATTAATCCACACTTTCTCTTTAATGCACTGAATACGATTTCTTCTTTCATTCGCACCAAGCCGGAAACGGCCCGTCGCCTCATTGTAAACCTGGCTGAATTTTTCCGGCGAAATCTGCATCAGGGAGATCGAATTATTACAGTGGAAGAAGAGATGAAGCATGTGGAAGCATATCTCGAAATCGAACAAGCGCGCTTCGGGGATAAGTTACAAGTTAAAACTGACATCCATCCACAAGCCTGGAAACAACGTATTCCTGGCTTAATCCTTCAACCGATTGTAGAAAATGCTGTGAAGCATGGTCTGCTTGCGAAGAAAGAAGGAGGCACCATCCATATTTTTATCGGCAAAGAAAGCCATGTGCTTATCATTCGTGTAACCGATAACGGTGTCGGCTTTTCACCACGTACAAAGACACGCCCCCTATCCGGTATCGGCCTTGCGAATGTGCGAAACCGCCTGCAAGCGCTGTACGGTAACCCGTATGATTTAAAAATTGATAGCAAACCTGGCGGAGGTACCGTCTGTACCATTACCATGCCATGGGAAGAAAGGAATGTATCATAACGTATGCTGCGAGTAGTCATCGTTGACGACGAAGCGCCAGCACGCTCTGAGCTGCGCTATCTACTGGAACAATACGAAGACGTTGAAATTATCGGAGAAGCGGCAAGCGGTGAAGAAGCGCTCGATGTGATCGCTTCACAAAAGCCGAATGTAGCATTTCTTGATATTCATCTTCATGATATCGAAGGGATTGAAATCGCGGAAAAACTGGCCAAAAGTGAAGTAAGTCCGTACATCGTGTATGCTACCGCATACGATTCGTATGCGCTGCAGGCATTCGAAACGGAAGCAATGGATTACCTTCTTAAGCCATTCAATGAAGAACGGCTTGATAAGACGCTGGAGAGACTTCGCAAACGAATAAGCCAGGCTCCTATAGATAGAATGGATACATCAGCTTCTCTGGAACAAACATTACGCCAGGTTATCGAAACGATGCAACCTGTAGCCAAATCCTTTATGACCTTCTCCCGCATCCCTGTAGAGAAAGCGACAAGCGTAGCCTTCATTCAAGTGGATGATATTATTTACGCCGCTGCCGAAGGTCGTAACGCGCGAATTTACACAAAGACAGAGAATTATGTCACATCATTCTCCCTTCAGGAGCTGGAAAAAAAGCTGCCGGAGGAAAAATTTTATCGCATTCACCGTACATATATCGTAAACCTTTGTCGAATTATCGAGTTTATTCCATGGTTTAAAGGTACGGTCCAAGTCAGGGTTGACGATGCGGAAGAAACCCTTCTCCCCGTTAGCCGCACACTCGTCAAAGATCTTAAACTTCGTCTCGGCTTCTAACGTTATTACATACACGGGTGCATATGGCTGAGCATTCTATTCTTCTTTTTGCCACATGCACTCGTTCTTGTTACTAGCATCTCTTTTTTTACTGTTCATGCATTGTTTACTACCGTTGATGTAAAATCGATGGCAGACCATAGCCAAGCAAGCTACAATCACATTAAAATTTTAGAAAATTTAAAATCATAAAATTTCAGAGAAAGAAAGAGGGGATTCACAGATGAAAAGCCGTATGCTCTCTATCCTAATCTGGGGTGGGATTTCACTCGTCGGTGCGGTAGCCTGGGGTTGGGTCGCGCTCGTGCGCGGCGAAGAAATCAATGCGGCCTGGCTGTTAGTTGCCGCTCTAGCAAGCTATGCGGTCGCCTATCGGTTTTATAGTCGTTTTATCGCCCATAAGATTTTCAATCTGAATGACAAAAGGGCCACACCCGCCGAAGTGCATAACGATGGTAAAGACTTTGTTCCAACGAACAAATGGGTCGTGTTCGGCCATCACTTTGCTGCGATTGCCGGCGCAGGCCCGCTTGTTGGTCCTACCCTTGCCGCACAGATGGGGTATTTACCCAGCACTATCTGGATTGTCGTAGGGGTTATTCTTGCTGGCGCCGTTCAGGATTTTATTATCCTCATCGGTTCCATGAGACGTAACGGAAAAAGTCTAGGGCAAATCGCGAAGGAAGAAATCGGACCAATCGGCGGCCTGATTGCTATGGTTGGTATTCTTGCCATTATGATTATTCTTATTGCTGTATTGGCACTCGTTGTTGTCAATGCACTGGCCGAAAGCCCATGGGGCACCTTCACAATTGCCATGACCATTCCGATTGCGTTGTTCATGGGTTTCTATATGCGCTATATCCGTCCAGGACGTGTTGGAGAGACGTCGCTTATCGGATTTGCGCTCATGATGCTCGCACTCGTGGCCGGACAATGGGTAGCGGAATCACCTACCCTTGGACCAATGTTTACGTTCAGTCCGGAAGCGCTCGCTATTTTGATGGTTATTTACGGTTTTATCGCATCCATTCTACCAGTGTGGATGTTGCTCGCTCCCCGTGATTATCTTAGCTCGTTCCTCAAAATCGGAACGATCGGATTACTCGGCATTGGCATTATCCTGACGCTGCCGACTTTACAAATGCCTGCGGTAACGAAATTCATTGACGGAAGCGGACCCGTATTCACCGGTAATCTGTTCCCATTCTTATTCATTACGATTGCCTGCGGTTCTATCTCTGGCTTCCATGCGCTTGTATCAAGCGGTACAACGCCAAAGCTTATTGCCAAAGAAAGCCACAGCCGCGCTATCGGTTACGGTGGTATGCTCATGGAATCGTTCGTAGCCATCATGGCGCTCATCGCCGCTACCATTCTGACACCGGGCACATACTTTGCGATTAACAGTCCGGCTGCCGCTATTGGCACGGATGCCGTCACTGCTGCACGCACGATAACGGAATGGGGCTTTACTATCTCGGCTGCTGAACTGACACAGTTGGCGAAAGACGTAGGAGAGAATTCCATTCTATCCCGCACAGGTGGCGCACCGTCGCTTGCGGTCGGTATGTCCGTCATCTTCTCGACAATTCTCGGCGGCAAGGCACTCATGGCTTTCTGGTATCACTTCGCAATTCTGTTTGAAGCGGTATTTATTCTTACAACTATTGACGCCGGTACACGGGTTGGACGCTTTATGGTAAGCGAATTGGTCGGCAACTTCGCTCCGAAATTCAAAGATATGACATGGTTGCCTGGCAATATTATTTCTAGCGCCGTCATCAGTCTGGGCTGGGGATATTTCCTGTATGCGGGCGTTATTGACCCGCTCGGTGGTATTAAGACGCTCTGGCCGCTGTTCGGCATCGCCAACCAAATGCTGGCCGCAATCGCTCTGGCAGTCGGAACGACTATTATATTGAAAATGGGCAAAAAAGCGTACGCCTGGGTTACACTTGTACCGCTCACCTGGCTGCTCACTGTCACGATGACAGCCGCCTGGCAGAAGCTGTTCCATCCCGATCCGGCTATCGGCTTTCTGTCCCATGCTTCTGCTTTTTCAAAAGCACTGGAGCAAGGACAACTGCCTAAAGGCGTAAAAACGATGGAGGCTGCAAAGCAAATGATTTTCAATGACCGCGTAGATGCTGTAATGACCGCGATTTTCGTAGGTATCGTACTCTTGCTTGTCATCGACTGCCTGCGTGTTTGGATTAGCATTCTGCGGGGCACGTATCGTGGTTCTCTTCAAGAAGCACCTTTCGTGGAATCCAAAGGCGATGCCTCTATTTATGGGGGAGGTGGCCATTCACACAGCGCATAGAGTAAAACTTTCATCAGCGGGAGGTTTTACAGTCTGTTGAACCTAGATAAAGGAGGGAATAAACGATGTGGAACGATGAAGCTTGCCCGAAGCAATCGTACGTTCCGCCGGAGAAAGTGAAGGAATTATCAGCTAATCATTCGCTCATGCGGCGGATTCGCTCGACGTTCCGGATGATTTTCGGTATTCCGGATTACGAGTTGTACCTGGATTATTGGCATGCGGCACCGCCGAAGGATAAACAGGCTCCTATGTCTGAGAAAGAATTCTTCCGGCAAGCAATCGAACAACGATACGGCAGCGGAAACCGAACGCGTTGCTGCTAATAAGAAAAAGGCCTGCTTATCCCATCCGGGACGGCAGGCCTTTTACCTTAATAGCTTTTCAGCATCTTCTCCTTCTTCTAGCTCTTCCATATGTTCTAGCTCCATTTCAAACACTCTTTCAATCCCGGAACGGTCACCATACACCAGAAGAACATCACCTTCCTGAACCTTAACTTCGGATAGGTTTCTCCGGATGACTTCGTCGCCGCGCTTAATAAATAGAACATTAATGTCGGCCTCACCCTCGATGCAATCCCCGATGCATTCTCCGATTAGCTTGGAATCGTAAAATACATGCACCTCAGTACACATATCATCCTTCCCCACAAACAATACATCCTCGATAGGGAGTTCATGCATTACATGTACCTTCTGCATATCAGCCTCCAGACGAGTGGTCAAGCGTTCCTGCACTTTTTTCATTTTAGTCACGATAAGAATGACAATAAGCACCCCCATAACGAGCCCAAGCTGGGGAATTCCGGAACGGTTAGCGAGCAATGAACTCAGCGCAGAAATAATGACCGCAAGCGAAAATGCACCGAATAAAATAAGGAAGGCAGCTAGCTTTCTACGCAACGGATGCCGGGCTACCAGCTCTGACTCCCCTGTTGTAAATCCGGTTCCTGTTAGCATGGAAATCGCTTGAAATCGCGCGATATCTTTGTCTAGTCCGGTCATCTTTAGGAGAATGGTTGAAATTTCGACGACAAGTGCGATAATGCCGAAATACATTAGGATGAAGGTGACCTCTATTATCGTAACCATCTCCGTTTCATCAAACATTCATGCTTTTACTTTTCCCCTGCAGAATGTTTTGAAACAATCGGACACCTCTACACATTAATTTTTAGATGTTGCTTATACGGCGAAAAATCAATTTGCTTCTTCTGCAGATGGGCGACCAAAAACTTGTGGTCCCGGGCAGGTGTTGCCAGAATATATCCCTTGATAACAAGGTCAGTCGTTATCTGCTCATCCCCTGCTTCAAGTGCCAGCATCCCGATTTTCCCCGCAATGCTGCGACGAGCTACATCACGAAACAGTTGCGGCACAGGACTGATCAGTTCATCAAGCAACTCTGTCGTTTCGTCTGTCCACATATGACGTGTCCTGTCAATATAATGGTCTTGCCAATCCAGTTCGGACATTCCGTCCTGCTTCGGCATTGATTTTAAGAATTTGCGGAACATGAAGAACCCGCCAATGGCAAGCAATAAAACAAGAAGAACTGTCCAGACGATAATGAAAGAACCGAACCACACTGACATTTCTATAAATCACCGCTTCCCTTTTCGGTAATACTTATGGTACGATATAGTATCGTAACTCAACTTATATAATATGCTTATGTTATTTACAATTACAACCAATCATTATTTCATTTATTTAATAAGTATACCATCACACCTGTTGATTATCCACGGATTGGAAGGGATAAGATGCACGCGGCGGCGTGTTCCCACGTCGTTTTCTCGCAAGGAAGAGATACGACCGCTTTATGGCGCCAAGGCCGGACCGGCAAAACATATAACAAGGAGGAAGATTTCCGTGCAACAAGAGCATTTGGAAACACAAAAGCCATACCGTGTGCTTTTGTTTTATAAATACATCCATATTGAAAATGCGGAGACATTCGCAGCTGAACATTTGGATTTCTGTAAAAATTTAGGTGTAAAAGGCCGTATCATCGTCGCTGACGAAGGTATCAACGGTACGCTATCCGGAACAGAGGAACAAACAGAACAGTACATGGATACGCTACGACAAGATCCTCGTTTTGCCGATATGTTTTTCAAAATTGACGAAGTGGACGAACATGCCTTCAAGAAAATTTTTGTCCGCTACAAAAAAGAGCTGGTAACCTGGCGCTTCGAGCAAGACGTCGATCCGAATAAGACAACCGGCAAATATTTAAGCCCAAAAGAATTCTACGAACACCTGCAACGCGATGATGTTATCGTCATCGATGGCCGTAACGATTATGAATATGAAATCGGACACTTCCGCGGCGCGATCAAACCCGGTGTCAAATCTTCACGCGAGTTTCCGGAATGGATTCGTGAAAACCTCGGAGACTATAAAGATAAGAAAATTATCACGTACTGCACAGGCGGTATTCGCTGTGAGAAGCTGTCCGGCTTTTTGCTAAATGAAGGCTTCACAGATGTGGCTCAGCTGCATGGAGGTATCGTCACATACGGTAAAGACCCCGAAGTACAGGGCCGCTTATTCGATGGCAAATGCTACGTATTCGACGAGCGAATTTCTGTACCGGTTAACCAAACTGAAGAAGCTGTCATTATTTCTGAATGCAAACACTGCGGCAAAAAGAGCGATCGCTATATAAACTGTGCGAATCCATGGTGTAATGTGCAGCACTTCTGCTGTGAAGAATGCGAAGATGAGCACAAGCGCTCCTGCTCCACAGCATGCGCAGAACATGAGGATAATCGCTATGTGAAAGAACAGCTCGCTAAACAAGAAGAAGCCGTTAAATAATCGTGCTGTTATACTACCAAAAGGCCGGAACTTCCCCGGCCTTTTTTCTTTTGAATACTACTATACTTATACTACTGACGGACGAAATAATCGGTAGCAACATGTACAGGCTTTGCCCCAAGCGCCAGCTTATTTCGCATTCTTTCAAATAGCGGTGTATGACTGACAATAGGGACAGCCGTACGCCGAAGTCGTAGCAGGAGAGGATTACGGATACCCAGCATGTTCGCCTGCATCCGTTGAATGCTTTGGATTTGTGCAACGGCTGGACGTCGCTCCTTCTCATACAGATGAAGCTCTCTCTTCGATAGAATTCCCGTACTCGTCCGCAGCGCCTCCATAATGACAGGATGGGCAGCTACTGCATCTTGAATAGCCAAACTATTTCCCTGTCCAGAAAATGGAGAGGCAATGTGCGCGGCGTCTCCGATGAGCAGCAGTCCGTCCTGCACCCAGCTTTTCATCATTGCCACCTGAATATCCAATATTGAGCATTGCTTAAAATCAACCAAATGCTGCGCAAGCCCACTCTGTAAACCCGGTTCCACTGCGCTCAACCGATTGCGGAATTGTTCAATGCCTTGCCTGCGCAATTCATTGTATGTTCCTTTGCGAATCACCCATCCAATTTGCACTTTATCTTTACCCATCGGTATATGAATCAGCATCCCTTCATCTTCAATTTGTATTTGTAACGGATACTTTTTTCCTCCCATGGTCGGCATGTCAAACCATACAAAATCGAATTGATGTTCTTCTTTCTCCTGTTCAATCCCTGCGAGTTTTCGTACGGTAGAATAGCGCCCGTCAGCACCAACTACTACCCTTGTTGACAACTCGAACCATTCACCGCCTCTCCTCACCTGTACACCGGATACACCTTTCTCTCCTTTAATCAAATCTGTCACGACAGTACCACTCATGAAAGTAAAATTATCAAATGCAGATGCTTTATCAATTAAAAACTGAAGCAGCAAAGGCTGCGCAAGATTTACGCCAAAATGATAAGGGCGCGGCAAATCGTCAAACCTTACGGAGAATAGCCTTTTTCCATGATCAATGAAGTGAAAGGCGTCAATTTTTCGATGAGGCAAAGCAAGTACCCCATCGAGCACGCCCATCTGATCAAATAATTTCATCACACTCGGCTGAAAAAAGTACCCTCGAAACTCGCGATCCAGTTCCTTATGACGCTCTACCAGCGCGACTCTTACCCCACTCCGCGCAAGTAAATATGCCAGCGTACATCCCCCGGGTCCTGCTCCTGCCACGATAACATCAAATTTCAGATCACTTCCACCCATATTTCCCCACCCTTTCGCTTAGTAAGTACTTACTCAATGAACTGGATAAAAAAATAGTTAAGAAATTATTTTGATGAATTGATGAACAGTAACTGTGATATAGTTCTCACGTTCATTCTTATTGTCCTGTACACGATCATGAATAAGAAAATACATAACAAGCGCATTCAGCATATTGCGAATCGCAATGTAAAGCTCATGCTCGCCAATAGTACTGCGTTCTTTTAAAAATCCGGCAAACAATTGTACACCGCGTGCTACCAATTGATTCAGCTTTTCCTGAATAGCTGGATTACGGTGTGATTCACCGAAGAACATTGCAATAAGAGCTTCCTTCTCGTCCAGCAAACGGAACAGCGAACGCAATATATAAGTCAACGCCTCTTCCAGCCCTGTTTCCTCTCGTATTTCCAGTGTGATAAGCCGCAAAGACTCATTTAGTGTATGCCGATCAATTACCGCCCATAGCAGCTCTTCCTTTGACGTAAAATAATGATAAATCAGTCCGTCGGTTACACCAGCCTGACGTGCGATATCCTTCGTTGTACTTGCGGAAAATCCTTTCCTCGAAAACACGGCCAGTGCCGCATCGATTAATTTGGTCTTCGTCTCTGCAGCTTGCAAAGCACGATTTGTTTGTTTTTTCATCGTGTTCTATAGCTTCCTCTCAATTCATTAAGTATTTACTTAACGAAAATATACTTCTCTCGTTCCATTTCGTCAATAGTAAAAAAACAAAAAATAGGCCCGCAGCACAGTGCAGACCTATTGCTTTCTATACATCATTGATACGCCAGCAAATAACTTTCCAGCTCATTTAAAATCTGCAGCAGAGCCGCCCTAATCTCGAACTCATCCCGTGTCGTAGGCAGTGGCATTGCTTCGTACTCACGACGCAGAACACGAATCTCATCACGCATCTCTCCAAGCTCCGCATGTTTCCCTCGACCAAGCTTCTCCGCAAGCTTACGCAGCATCACAGCCAACATCTCTCCCTGCACCACGACCTTCTGTACGTGGGATACGAGTGCAAGCATCCGTTTTATTGTCTCGAACTGCTTTTCTTTTTCCTCGAAGTACTGGTAATCATTTATCTCATCGCGAGTCATTGCATTTTCCGCATTCAACAGCGCCTCCGCCTTACCCTGTTCGATTAATTCACTGATGGATAGAATCTCCCGGCCATCCCAGATGTATCCTTCACTTTCGAGATGATTGGCAAGCTGGGTGAACAGTGAGGCGCACTCCCCCGCTAATTTCTCCCTTATTTCCTGCACCCGCTTCTTCCGTGATGGCATATACGCCATGTTAACCAGCAGTGACACCCCCATCCCGGAAAATAAAATCAGTACTTCGTTCCAAATGACCGCAGATGAAATCTCTTCGGCCGCGAACAAATGAAGTGAAACGACCGAACTCAGCACGATACCGCGCTCCGCTCCCGTTTTTACCAGCAACGGTATAACAAGCAACAAAATAAGACCTACAACATAAATACGAAAATCTAGCAGATAAAACAAGCCTGAACCAATAAGAAGCGTAATGCCTGCAGCAAGCGACAGCTTTCCCGCCGCAGTGAGCGAAGCCTTCCGCGTCGCCTGCAGTGTCAAAATAGCAATCACTCCGGCAAACGTATACGTATCGAGTTGAAGAAAATGAGCCAAGTAAATAGAAAACACAACAGCCAGCGCTGTTTTTACAGTACGGAACCCTATTTTCATACAGCCTCCTAAAAAAGAAGTGAACAAGGACTTTATACTTATAAATAAACCCTTTATCTAATTCCATATTCTCTTATACAAAGTTTTCGTTTATGATTAAAGAAGTATAAAATATCAATAAGAAAAAGAATATCATTTCTTACCGAATAGGAGCGTGTTCCCAATAATGACGGAAATCGCAAAAGACAGAACGCAGCATCTTCATGACGAGTGGACCTCGTTAAAACAATCCTGCCGTTATTTCTATGACATGCTAAATGAAGAAAGTACGCTTGTTCTCTCTGACACGGAAAAAATTATCGGATACTGGGAAGGCAAGCATATTAAGTTCGGCTTCAGAGAAGGAAGCATCATTCCTGAAAATACAGCTCTGCGACGCACGCTAGATCAAAAGCGCAAAATCAGCCGCACTGTCGATCATCAGCAATCAGCGTTTGGCTTTGGATACTCAGCTACAAGTATTCCCCTGTTTGATGAGCAGCGCCGACTTATCGGGGCTCTGGCAGTCTCCACTCCTATCCAAAAGCAGGAAATGCTTAAAAATATGGCATCAGAACTAATGCAAACATCTGAGCAAACGACACAGGCCACCGAGGAGATCGCCGCCGGTGCTACGGGCATGGCGGATGCGGTAGGCGCTCTATCGGTTAACTCGCAGAAGGCTCAAAGCGCGCTAAGCACAGTAGGCAAGGTTATCAACCTGATTAAACAGGTTGCCGATCAGACCAACCTTCTCGCTCTGAATGCCGCAATCGAAGCGGCGCGTGCAGGCGATGCGGGCCGCGGTTTTGCCGTCGTCGCCGACGAAGTACGCAAGCTTGCCTCCAGCACACGAGACAATGTAGAAGAAATCTCGAAGAATCTTATGGAAATGTCGGGCACCATCGAAGAAATCGTGAAAGAAGTCAAAAACCTCGACAGCCTGGCTCAGCAGCAAGCAGCCGCTACCGAACAAATCAGCGCATCCATGGCTTCGCTCGAAGAAAACTCGCGGAAGGTTGCGGAAGTGTCCGAATCTCTCATCCAATGCAAAGTTTCAGATGTGTAACCTCCATTCTTTCCTACAAAAAAAGGCAGACCGGAATCGATATTCCGACTGCCTTTTTCCATATATCAGACATTACTTGGACAATGAGTGAATACCGTGTCCAAGCGCCGCTTCTGCCGCTTCCATCGTTACTTCGGATAACGTTGGATGCGCATGGATAGTTAACGCGATGTCTTCAAGCGTTGCGCCCATTTCGATGGCAAGTCCTGCTTCCGCAATAAGATCGGATGCTTCTGGACCGACGATTTGCACTCCGAGCACTCGTCCATCCTCTTCATTTGCTACGACTTTCACGAAACCGTCTGTTTCATTGACGCTCAGTGCACGACCGTTTGCCGCAAAGGAGAAACGTCCAGTTTTCACCTTAAATCCTTCTTCTTTCGCCTGCTCCTCTGTCAAACCGACAGTAGCCATTTCCGGATCGGAGAACACGACTGCCGGAATCGCCATGTAGTCAATTTCGCTTGGCTCGCCGGCAATCACTTCGGCTGCCACTTTGCCTTCATATGACGCTTTATGTGCCAGTGCAGGACCAGCCACGATGTCACCGATAGCATAGATATTCGGCACACTCGTTTTGCACCGTTTATCAATCTCGATAAGACCACGATCTGTCAGCTTCATATCGATAGCTTCTAGACCGAGCTCATCCGTGTTCGGACGGCGTCCCACCGTTACCAGGCAGTAGTCTGCCTCGAACACTTCTTCTTTATCCTTGATTTTTGCTGTTACTTTTACGCCGTTTTCTGTTACTTCACTCGATTGTGCCATTGCTTCGGTATGGATTTCTACGCCTAGCTTTTTCAGCTTTTTGCGCACCATTTGTACCATCGGTTTCTCGAAACCAGGTAGAATGTTGGCCATACCTTCAAGCACAGTCACTTTTGCTCCCAGTTTGGCAAATACAGTACCAAGTTCGATACCAATATAACCGCCACCAACAACGAGCATTTTTTCCGGAATATGATCCAGTTCCAGCGCTTCGGTTGAGGAAAGAATGCGCTCGCTGAAAGGCAAGGCCGGAATCTCGATCGGACGAGAGCCCGTTGCGATGATGCAATGGTTGAAACGGTAACGGTTCACTTCATAGCCGTGGAACACGCGCACCTCATTCTCGCTTACGAAAAGTGCCTCGCCCGGAATCACTTCCACGCCATTTCCTTTAAGAAGCGTTCCAACGCCGCCAGTCAATTTATTGACGACGCTTTGTTTCCATTCCTGTACTTTTTTCATGTCGACGGATACACCTTCGACATTAATACCGATGCTGCTTCCCTCTTTCGCCTGTTCATACTGCTTGGCGGCGGAAATAAGCGATTTGGACGGAATGCATCCACGGTTAAGGCATACGCCACCAACTTCCGCTTTGTCCACGATCGCTACCTTCTTGCCGAGCTGGGCGGCACGAATCGCCGCCACGTATCCACCCGGTCCAGCCCCAATCACCAGCACGTCGAGTTCTGTTGTAAATTCACCTACTACCATGTATTACACCTCCATGACAAGCATTTCCGGATTTTGCAGCAGGCCTTTAATATAGTTCATGTACAATTGCGCCATCTCGCCATCAATGAGGCGATGGTCAAAGCTTAAGGACAGCGCCATAACAGGTGCCGCCACGATTTCATCATTTTCATTTACGACCGGCTTCTTCGCGATGCGGCCTACGCCGAGGATCGCCACTTCCGGATAGTTGATAACCGGAGTGAAGAACATACCTCCCGCAGAACCAATATTCGTAATGGAGAATGTGCTTCCTTTCAATTCATCAGCAGACGCTTTGCGTTCGCGCGCTTTGGTCGCCAACTCAGAAATTTCGCCCGCGATCTTCCACAGCGGTTTGCGGTCCGCATCCTTGATAACCGGTACAAGCAATCCTTCATCAGTCGCAGCTGCAATACCGATATTGTAGTATTTCTTCAATACAATTTCATTATTCTCATCATCAATGCTTGCGTTTAGTTCCGGGAACTCTCGCAGGCCTGCGATTGCAGCTTTAACGATGAACGGCAGATAGGTCAGCTTGACTTCTTTTTTCTCCGCAATCGGCTTGAAGCGAGTACGCATCTCTACTAGCTTGGTTACATCTACTTCATCCATGATTGTTACATGCGGTGCAGTATACATCGATTTTGTCATTGCAGTTGCAATGGCTTTACGGATACCTTTAAGCGGCTTACGTTCTTCAAGTCCGCCAGGCGCTGCTTGTGCTGCCGCCGGAGCTTGCTTCTGTTCGCTTGCCACCGGAGTTGCCTGGTCAGCCTGTTTCGTTTGAGCCGCTTGTGGTGCTGCTTGTGCTTTGCCTCCACCTTGTGCGAATTGCTCTACGTCTTCGCGGGTTACACGGCCATTCTTACCTGTGCCTTGTACCTGACGGATATTTATGCCACGCTCACGCGCCAGCTTACGTACAGCCGGCGTTGCGTATACGCGCTTGTTCTCATCCACTGGCTCGGCTTCCTGCTGCGTAGGAGCCTGACCTTGCGTCAGCGGCGTTTTTTCTACGTCCGCCTGCTCGGATTTCTCCTTCAGTTCTTCTCCTACATCGCGGCCGGTAGCGTCCACTGTCTCGTTCTGCGGCTCGGATGTGCCTTCGGATTCCGCAGCACCCTCCGCATCGAACTCGACGAGTACGTCACCGACAACGGCTACCGTTCCTTCGTCTACTTTAATAGCAAGTACTTTTCCGTTTACGGGAGAGGGAATCTCTACAACCGCCTTGTCATTTTGTACTTCCATGATGATCTGGTCTTCTTCGACTTGATCGCCTTCTTTAATATGCCACTTAACGATTTCGCCTTCGTGGATGCCTTCACCGATATCCGGCATCTTGAACTGGAACGCCATAGATGGGACCTCCTCTTTAAGTATTATTGCGAACGATATCGAAGGATCAGTTTAGAAATCGAGTACTTTCTTTACGCCTTCGATGACACGAGACGGATCCGGCAACCATACATCTTCCGCTGCCGCAAACGGGAACACCGTATCCGGAGACGTTACACGTACTACCGGAGCTTCCAGGGAAAGGATGGCTTTTTCGTTGATTTGAGCGATGACTTCAGCTGCCACACCCGCTTGCTTCTGCGCTTCCTGTACGACAACGACACGATTTGTTTTTTCAACGGATGCAATAATTGTTTCCGTATCAATCGGATTGATGGTCCGCAGGTCAATAACTTCAACAGATACATTGCGTTCTTTTTCGATTTGTTCGGCTGCTTTCAGGGATGTTTGTACCATAGCACCATAAGTAACAATGGTTACATCTTTTCCTTCTTTTACTACATTTGCTTTACCGAGCGGAACTGTGTATGATTCCTCTGGCACTTCGCCACGGAAAGAACGGTACAGCTTCATATGCTCCAGGAAGATAACCGGGTCATTATCGCGGATAGCGGAAATGAGAAGTCCTTTCGCATCATACGGATTGGATGGGATAACCACTTTCACACCCGGCGTTTGCAGGAATAGCCCCTCTAAGCTATCCGCATGCAATTCCGGCGTTTTTACACCGCCACCAAAAGGCGCACGGAATACGATCGGAGAGTTATAGCGTCCACCGGAACGGTAGCGCATACGCGCTGCCTGGGATGCAACTGCATCAAACGTCTCGAATACGAAACCGAAGAACTGAATTTCGGCAACCGGACGGAAGCCTTGCAGGCCAAGGCCGACTGCCATGCCGCCGATAGCGGACTCCGCAAGCGGCGTGTCAAATACGCGCTCTTCGCCGAACTCTTTCTGAAGTCCGTCCGTTGCGCGGAATACCCCGCCGTTCACCCCTACGTCTTCACCGAACACGAGTACGTTCGGATCAGCTTTCATTTCTGTACGCAGTGCGTCTGTAATGGCTTGGATCATGGTCATTTGTGCCATGGCTTACTTCATCTCCTTCTGCTTATACTCATCGTATTGCTCCTGCAGAGCTGGAGTCTTTTCTTCAAACATAATGTCGATCAGGTCGGTTACTTTTTGCTTCGGCTGCGCGTCTGCTTTCTTAATCGCTTCAGCAATCTCATTTTTCGCCTGCTCAATTACTTTATCTTCTTCCTCTTTAGACCAGAGGTTTTTGCTTTCAAGGTACGAACGGAAACGCACGAGCGGGTCCTTCTGTTCCCATTCAGTCATTTCTTCTTGCGCACGGTAACGAGTTGGATCATCGCCCGCCATCGTATGCGGTCCGTAACGGAACGTCAGCGCTTCGATTAGTGTTGGGCCTTCTCCTGCAAGCGCACGTTCTTTTGCTTCGCGTACGGTTTCATATACGGCAATGGCATCCATGCCGTCAATTTGCACACCTTTAATCCCAGCAGCTTGCGCTTTCGCCGCGACGGACTCAGCTGCAGTCTGCTTGGAGAACGGCGTGGAGATCGCATAACGGTTGTTCTGTACAAAGAAGATAGCCGGTACTTTATACACCCCTGCGAAGTTCAAACCTTCGTAGAAATCCCCTTGTGATGTACCGCCATCGCCTATGTACGTAATCGCGACACGCTTTTCTTTTTTCAGCTTAAAGCCCATAGCAACGCCCATCGCCTGCGTGATTTGTGCAGCGATAATAATTTGCGGCATTAAAACGTTTACATCTTCAGGAATCTGCCCACCGTGGAAATGACCCCGTGAGTATAAAAATGCCTGATACAGCGGCAGACCGTGCCATACGATTTGCGGAATGTCGCGGTAACTCGGCAGAATGAAATCTTCCTTAGCCAGCGCGCTTTGGCTTCCGATCATGCATGCTTCCTGTCCGGCAACCGGTGCGTAGAAGCCGAGGCGGCCTTGACGGTTCAAGCTGATTGCACGCTGATCCCACACACGGGTATATACCATCTTGCGCATTAATTCTTTCAGAGTAGCATCATCGACTTGAGGCATTTGCTTTTGATCTGCAACCTTGCCTTCAGGCGAAAGAATTTGTAACATCATGACAACTCCTTTTTTTGATAAAATATGAAAAAGAACGTTTACACTGCTGTAATAGAACAATCTGGCAATGAAACACCTTTTGTTGCACAACAAGTACAGTTTTGTACTTTCGGATTCGCGATGAGTATAGCACTTCCTCTTTATCATGTCCAATTTTTTTCACTCATACATATAAAAAACACGGAGGATTGATTCAAAATGGACGAGAAATTACGCAAGCGGACCATTCTGCGCCGCGAGCTTGAGAGCACCTACCTGAAAGAGACGCGCTCTTACAAAGTATATCTGCCACCGGACTACGATCCGAGCCGAGCCTATCCCGTACTGTACGCCCAGGACGGTGAACAGTTCCTCAACTTTGGCAGGGGGGCAACCATCGCCCAGGAAATGGTTCTCGAAGGTAAACTGTTACCCTTCATCATAGTAGCTGTTACAGTTTCGCGTGAAAATCGAACAGAAGAATATGGAACCGGACGCAGCCGGAACGATATCTACAAATCCTTCTTTTTAGAAGAAATCGTACCTGCGGTCGAGCAGGAATTTCTCGTAAGTGAGCGTGTGCTCGTCGGCGATTCACTCGGCGGAACCGTAAGTCTTGATCTTGCGCTGGACAGGCCTGATTTATTCAGCAAGGTTCTCTCCCTTTCCGGGGCATTCTATCCCGAAGTAATGAAAGGGGTGCTGCGCAAGCCAAAGCTTCCGCACCTCACTATCTATATGCTTATCGGCCTGCAGGAAACAGCGGTACCTGTCGGAGATAAAACGGCTGATTTTCTTAGTTATAACCGTGAAATGAAGCAATTGCTTGAGCAGCGCCAGGCTTCTGTTACGTATACCGAAAAAGAAGGTGGCCATGATTGGGGCTTTTGGCAAAGTCAACTTCCCAGTGCACTTTCCTTCTTTTTTGGGGTAAAATGAAACTATGAATTGGACAGAGTTAAAAACCTATTTTTCCGAAGAAAACTTATTAACGCTCCTTGCCAAATATGAATCATTCGGGCCATTGCCGGGCATTCTCATGACATTTATCGAAGCGTTCTTCCCGCCGTTGCCGTTGATAGCCATCGTCGCGGGTAATGCCGCCGCATATGGTTTATGGCTTGGCTTTTTATATTCCTGGATCGGAGTATGTCTCGGTGCAGGAACCGTATTTTTCCTATGTCGCAGGCTTGGACAGCACCGTTTCCTAAACTTCCTTACCCGCCATCCAAAGGTGAACGAAGCGATGAATTGGATGAATCGGCATGGTTTCAGCGCCATTTTCCTGTTTTCCTGCTTTCCGTTCACGCCTTCTTCGCTGGTAAACGTAGTCGCCGGTCTTTCCAATATTCCGACCAGCCACTTCATGGCCGCCATCATGCTCGGCAAAGCGATTATGATTTTTGTCATTTCGTTTATTGGACATGACTTTATGTCCTTTATTGAGCAACCGTGGAAGCTGCTGATTGTGCTGCTCGCTATTCTCTTGCTCTGGTTCATCGGTAAAAGAGTAGAGTCTCGGCTCACCTCAGTCAAACACAGATAAGAACGTACAAAAGTGGTAAGCCCTATGAGTAAGGCTTACCACTTTTTTCTTTGTCAAAATCCATATCCCTAAAACTTTTCCTTATAGATAACGCTCCAGGTCATCACGGTAATCCTTTACTACTAGCAATACCTTTCCCTGATCGAGACGAGCTTCATACCGATCAGCTTCCGCCTGGGTAAAGCCAAGGTTTTTGAACTCATTACGCAGCTCGTCCCCACGGCTTTTGAACATATTAGCTACCGTATCCATTACGCCTTTCTCGCTAACTCCCATGTTTTGCGTATCCGTTCTGTCCGTTAAATCTTTTGAGATATCTTTATCATGAGCAAACAGATACATATTGTCTCTCGTATATCCTGCGTTTTGCAGATTATTCACCGCCTGATATGCCTGTACTGTGTTCTCGTATTCTTGAACTTTGCAATTTGTATCCATCGTGTACCCTCGCTCCTTTTCATATTTTTCTAATGTGGTGACATGTATTCCTTTCCACAAGGAGGAGGATTGAAACATATGCTTTAGTATTTAGAAAATTCCTGCACTGCATACTTATATCCTTCCAATAACATGGAGCGCTCCAACTAAAAGCTTGATATCAACTGGTGTTTTTCCGTTCTCTTCCCCATCCGTATCGATAATTTGCGCAGGGTTGCATTCAAGCGTTAACGAGGATGCTTTATGGCGGGAAATCGCTTTATGCTGAAACGGCTCACGTCGTAGATAAGACGACATAACGCTAACAATTTCGGAAAGCCCGATGTTCTCTACTACGATCACTTCAAGGTACCCGCTGTTCATTTTATTCTCTGTAAATAACTCGATGCCTGCCAGCGACATTCCCTTAGCTACATAAACCATGACTGCTTCCTTCTCAATCGTTTCCGTCTCTGTCTTAATCATTGTCCGGAACAGATGGTCCTCCTGTAAATACTGCAACGACTTCAAATAATAAGTAAAATGCTTTAAATATGTTTTTGTTTCATTTTTTATTTCGCTCGACACTGTAGAAATAAGTCCTACACCAAGAAAGTTTACAAAATACCGCGTACCGCATCTCCCAATATCAATGGCCTGCGGCAGCTCCTGTTTCATAAACTCGCACGCTTCCAGCAAATCCAGCGGGATCTGTAGTGTACGGGCGATGTCATTAGCCGTACCTGCGGGCAGAATACCAAGCACAGGCCGCCTGTCCAGACGCATCAAGCCATTCACTACTTCGTGAATAGTTCCGTCTCCTCCGGCAGCTACTACGACATTATATCCGCCGCTCTCTTCGTATGCGATTTGTTCGGCGTGCTCCTGGCGTAGCGTGGGTCTAATTGTAACATCCCACCTCTCCTGTAGCAATATGACAATGTCACCTAGCATTCGGTTGATCAGTTCCTGCCCAGCTATCGGATTATAAATTAGCAATAATTTTTCCTTGTCTATCACGTTATCCATCTCACTTTTCACCGCCCTGCTATGCTTATTCAAATTATTCCCAAAACATAAGAAGGCGTAACAATCTTGCTTAAAAATTTTACGTTGCCTCACCTCGCTCCCTTCTATATACATCTGATTTGATAAATCGACAAATTTTTAGGGTGGGAGGTAAGAAGGAGGGGCGGTGGGTAGGAGCGGTCGGAAAAAGACACGCTGACCTTTCTTCTGCCGGATCGCAGGGCGCATCCATCCTCTTCTTTTTTCCGAATCTCCTTCCTCCAACCACGCTCCCCTGTCAAAATATCAAGTGTAATTTATATAGATACCAATCCCCTTGTCCATTTCACCGGCAAGGGGATTGATCAGATTGAAAGATAGCAAAACACCCCCATTTCATGTAAAATAGTCAATGCATGGAAATTTATACTTCAGGTGGAAATCATGCTCTTGCTCGATATCGTTAAATTTTCCCTCATTGTTTTAGGGATGCTACTGTTAAAATATCTCTCTTTTAATAAAGAGGCACATAAACATCGGTTTCCTTATAAATATGCATTTTTCAAGCAATCTCCCCTTGTCTGGTGGATTTTCAACATTATTTATATTCTACTTATCTTTATTATTTTTGCTTCCGGTGTAAGCATATAAGACAAAGAGAAAGAAATTATATAGTTCAGGGTGTGATGTAACCGCGATGTACGACATGGAAAAAAAAGAAAACGAGCGACGAAAACAAATTTTTGTGCGCTTAAATTTTCTCCTTGTGCTGGTCTTTTCTGTATTTGCTGTTGTGATTTTCAGGCTGGCCTATGTTCAAATTGTTAAAGGAGAAACATACATACAGGAAGCCTCTTCGAAGTCCGACAAAAAAGTTCCGATTCCCGCACTGCGGGGAAGTATTTATGATAAGCACGGAAATCTTATTGTCTATAGCCGGGCGTCTTTTGTGGCTGTATTCCAGGAAGAAAACGGTATGAAAAAAGCGGACTTTGTCAGTCTAGCGACCCGGCTTTCTACGATTTTAAAAGGCACAACAAAGGAAGACCTACTCAAGAAAATGGACGTAGGCTATCACTATAAGAATGGAGAAATCGCTCAGGTCCCGCGTCAAACGCAGAAATTCCTTGAGAAGGACTTAAAATATGATTTATCTAAGGAAGAAATCGCCTATTTGGCGGAACACCGCACTGAATTAAAAGGGATATCTGTCGTAACAAAGCCGATACGTAAATATGACTCCAAGCATGTAGCTGTACAAGCAATCGGGTATGTTCGCCCGTTTAACGTTGCAGATAACCAAAATATCGAATTCTACCGTCAGCGTAAAGACTCATACCTCCCCAACCAAATGGTGGGCTACGATGGCATCGAACGAAGCTATGAGGAAGTATTGCGCGGAGAGAACGGGTACCGGATTTATCAAATTAACTCCAGGCAAGCCATCCTGGGACAAATTGCGGAAACTCCGCCTAAAAACGGGCATAACCTGTACCTGACGATCGATCAGCGCGTCCAGATGGAAACGAGGGATTTTATCAAAAACTTCCTACCGAAGCTGCGCGCGACCGGCCGTAATGCTTCCTATGCAAAGACGGCCTATGCGGTCGCAATGGAAGTAAAAACAGGCAAGATTGTTGCTATGGTTAGCTATCCGGAGTACGATCCGAACATCTGGACATCTAACCCTGATCAGGAAACGTATGAGGCTAACCAGTATTCCTTCACGAACGGCACGATCCGCAGTGCACCGTATGACGTACGCCCAAAAACAGGTAAAGCAGCACAACTTGAAACGTATAAGCATCCAGCTTCGCTCGTTCCCGCAGGCTCGGTCATTAAACCAGCTACCGTTCTAATGGGATTATCGGAAGGGACCGCACCCTACTACTATTCCGATAGGGGGGCATACCAATACGGTGGTGCGGGGGATATCATTCGCAATGACAGCGGTCATAGTTATGGAGCATTAACGCCACAGACGGCCATCGAGAAGTCCTCCAATACGTATATGGCACTCGTCGGCCACAATCTAGCAAAGAAATATAAGAAGAACGCTGTTCCCATCATGCAGAAATACATGCATGCATTCGGTCTCGGAATAAAGACGGGAGTAGACTTGCCGAACGAGTCTGCCGGCGGTGAGGACTTCCTCGTCATGAATAAAAAATATGGACCGGTCGCCGCCATGGTACAGGCTTCCTTTGGCCAGCAGGGCCGGTACACCGCCATGCAGCTGGCCCAATATACGGCTACTGTGGCGAATAAAGGCGTCCGTATGAAGCCGCAGCTCGTCGATCGTATCGTTGACATCAACGGTAACGTTGTCCGTCCATTCAAGCCGGAAGTGCTAAGTGTACTAAAAGAATCTGACTCATATTGGAACATTGTTCACCAGGGAATGGCCCGAGTTGCCAGTTCAGGTACAGCGCGTAACGCGTTTGCCGGTTTCCCGTACCGTGTTGCAGCTAAAACCGGTACTTCACAGCAAGACATCTATGTGCCAGATTCCGTCGATTTCTCTAAAAAGGTCAACTGGCGCAAATATAAAGAAATTAATAATGGGGTATTCGTTTCGTTCGCCCCGGTAGATAACCCTAAACTGGCTGTCGCCGTCATCGTACCGGAGGGGGGATATGGCGGACCTTCCGCTGGTATAATCGCCCGAGCGATATATGATTCCTATGAAAAACATGTGGGGCTAGGTCCCACCGACAAGCCGTACGACCCGGCAACTGCCGTTCCTTCGAAGGAGGCAGCATCTGATAAAAAATAAAAACTTCCATCTGGAAAAACTCGCGGGCTTGGCCGCTCGGCCTTTTTCGCCCTTCATGCCACGCGCCTCGTGGTTTTTTCGAGCGATACAACCGCAGGAAAATATATATTTTATGTAGAAAAAAAGCAGCTCTCTTGGCACGCCAAGAAGCTGCTTTTTTTACATGGACTGCATATCCGTGAACGGATAGAATCGGAAACGGGCTTTACCTTCAATGGCACTCTCATCTACGAATGGCTCCGGCCATAGATGTGAATCGTAACTTTCATTCCGATTGTCGCCAAGGAAGAAGAATTTACCTTCAGGAACCGTAATCGGTCCGAAATCATATTTCATCGGCTCCTTAATATACGGCTCGTTCACTTTTTCACCGTTCCGATACAACGCTCCATCCTTCACTTCAATCGTGTCACCGCCCATACCAATTAAACGTTTAATAAACCGCTCGCCTTTCTTTTCAGGCAGAGGTGGATAGAATACAACAATATCGCCATGCTTCAAATCTTCCACACTGGTCATTTTATCTACTGCCAGACGATCATTAATATGAATAGTCGGCAGCATGGAACCACTCGGCACGACAACCGCTTCCCCAATGTATGTACGAATGGTCACACTTAGTACAATCGCTAACAGAATAACGGGCACCCATTCTTTTATCCATTTCATCATGCGTATATGTCCTCCTGCTTTCTCCCAAAATCGAACAATGCCTGCCGTATTTCTTTTTATTGTAAAACAAAGCGCAAAAAATGTAACGAGATTTTTTCTCTGTGTAAGGCCAGTCTATCAGCCCGGACAATCTCATACATATAAGATAATACAATATGAACGAATAAGAGGTGAGAGTCTCGAAACGGAATTTGCAATCCATTCAATGGCTGGCGATGCTGCAAGTCGGCTTCACGTATATCGGTACTATTGTCGGCGCCGGCTTCGCAAGCGGGCAGGAAATCTTCCAATTCGTTACCCGCTACGGAAGCAAAAGCGTGCCAATTATTATGGTTAGCGTTCTTTTATTCATTCTTGCCGGAGCCAAAATCATGCTCATCGCTCATCGCATCGGAGCTTCTTCCTATCATCAGTTCAACCGGTATGTGTTCGGCAGGAAAGCAGGTCTCTGGATTAACGGGTTTACGCTGTTCACGCTGCTTTGTACGACGGGTGTTATGCTAGCCGGAAGCGGCGCCTTATTCGCCCAGCAACTAGGTGGATTCTATCAGATTGGTATCATCGGAACCGCGCTGCTTGTGTATTTCATTACTTCGCGTGGCATGCAGGCTATTATGGCGGTTAATACGCTCGTCGTACCGCTTATGCTTGGCTTTACTATTCTTATTGGCATTCACACATTTTTGATGAATGGTACAGCTTCTTTTTCTCTTACTGAACCTTCTCCTGTTTCCGGATGGGCGCTCGCTCCATTCTTGTATGTAGCGTTCAATCTCTCACTCGCATTAGCCGTACTTGTACCACTTGGGAGCGCGATACGAGACCCGCGTGTATTAGTCGGCGGAAGCATAATCGGAGGAATGGGTCTCGGCATTCTACTTCTACTCAGCAATTATGCATTGCTCGTTCATGGACCTGACATCGCGCAAGCCGAAGTCCCGATGGCAATGGTCGTCGTACCGCTCGGACCGCTTGTGCAGTGGCTATTCAGTCTTGTAATTCTAGCAGAGATTTTCACTACGCTTGTCGGCAATGTCTTCGGCCTAGCCCGTCAGTTGCAGACGCTTCCCCAATTCCGGGCTGAGCCAAGAATGCTGATCGCCGGATTGCTGATGGTTTGCTACGTGATTAGCCAATTCGGCTTCTCCACGCTTGTACACCATCTCTACCCGCTATTTGGTTATCTTGGAGCAGGCACGCTACTGATGATTTTTCTTGTACGACAAAAACCCACAGGATAAACAAAACGCGAGAAGCTGCTTGAGCGTCTCGCGTTTTGCACTCTTTACTTACTTTGCGGATGAAGCCAGAAAACATTCCGGTCCTTGCACAATGGCCGGCACTTTCTTTGGGTCCAGCCATTTTAATACAGCCAGTATATTCGCTTCAGACAGCGCCACACAACCGGCCGTGTAGCTCTGCGGCCCACGCCAAATATGCATAAAAATCGCACTGCCTTTGCCTGGAATCACCGGGTCTTCATTATAGCGAATCACCAGTGCATACTTATATAACGGGATAGCCAGACGCTCGAATGATTTCCATCTCTTTTTTGGATTGCCTTCGTAATGGACCCACGTATTGTAATCGGGTGACGTTTTATCATCAATCCAGTAATCCTGGCGTGTAACCAACCGGTAAGGCATTGTCATCCCGGCAGGTTTTGCGGCTGTACCGAAAGAGGTTCCGAGAAGGTAAGCTCCAGCAGGCGACCTGGCGTCCCCTTCTTTCTTATCCTCAGGTAATGCATATCCGTTCTTTCCTACTACCGCCTGCATTGGAGGCAGGGTCGGAACCCACTCTTCTCCCGCTCTCTCAAAAGCCTGAAGCCGGGCTTGACGGCTATTCCAATCAGATGTAGTAACAACAATTACCTGTTCCGTCTCTTCGTCGACTCCAGCAGACGCTGCAAAAGCCGCAGCCTTTGCTATCTCTTCCTGCTCTTTTTCTTCTTTGTCGTTCTTCGAATTTCCCATATTCAACACCTTTCTCCCTTCCCTCAAACTCTTGAAACATACGACCTTATAATCTGAACTTACGCACCACTTCATCCAGCGTACGCGCCATATCGTTTAACGATTCAACGGCTGTGGTTATTTGCTCCATGGATGCTAATTGCTCCTGTGTGGCTGCCGCCACTTTCCGGGTGCTATCTGCCGATTCGCGTGCCGTATGACTTATCTCCATAATCGACGCCGTTACTTGCTCGGAGCTGGCAGACATCTCCTCTGTTGCTGCTGATACTTCCTGAATTTGTTCAGCTACCTGTTGAGCGGAACTCGCGATTTTCGCAAATGCCTGCCCCGCTTCCAGCGTAGTTTGCCGTCCTTCCTCAACTTCTTTCATCCCTTGCTCCATCGCCTGAACCGAGTACCGGGTGTCATCCTGGATTTCCTGTATGAGGCGTGCTATCTTGCCCGCCGATACTTCCGACTGCTCGGCAAGCTTGCGAACCTCATCCGCTACCACCGCAAAGCCTCGGCCCGCTTCTCCCGCCCGCGCCGCCTCGATCGCCGCATTCAACGCCAACAGATTCGTTTGAGATGCAATCCCGGTAATCACGCTGACAATCTGGTCAATTTCCTGGGAGCGACTATCAAGCTGTCCAATCACCTTAGAAAGACGGGAAACGGAGGCCGTAATCAACTCCATCTGCTTGCCTGCCTTCTTCATCATCTCATTGCCCTGTAGCGCTTCCTTGGCCATCGTATCCGATGCTTCCGACACGACGGAGGAATTCTCTGCAATCCGCTGGATTCCCGCTGCCATCTCTTCCATGGAACGCGCACTTTCAGCCGAGCCGCTCATCATACTCTCCGCTCCGTTAGCCGCCGATTGGGTGCTCGCGGCAATTTCGTGCGTAGCGCGTGTCGTCTCCTCTGCGCTGGCGGAAAGCTGCCCGGAATTCGTCGCAAGCTCCTCCGCACTTCTGTTCACCTGCGAAAGAACGCGATGCAATCCGGCCAGCATCCCGTTGAATGTGCGAGAAAGGCTTCCAATTTCATCCTTCGACTGATACTGTCCGCGTACCGTCATATTTCCATTCTCGGCCTGAACCATTAATTCCTGCATTGCGGTTAACGGACGTACAATCATACGGGAAATGAACACACAGAGAACGGCACATATTACAATCGCGACAATAATGATACCAATCATAACCGAGTTAGCAGTGGTTACTTCCTGTTCATTATGCACATTTAATGCATCTGCTTCTTTTGCGGTATATTCCGCTAATTGTTCAAGTAGCACATTGTATTCATTTAGCGGTGGTGAAACATTTCTCTTAAAACATGCATACGCTTCGGCATTTTTTCCCGCAAGCGCCAAATCCAATGCTTTCACACGCTCGGTACGATAAGAAGGCTGGAGTTGATTTATCCTTTCCAGCCGCTGCCTCCCATACTCATCAAATTGACGCTTCTTGAATATTTCAAATGAAAGATCAGATTTTTTGAGACGAGTTTCTATGTCATTGAGCAACTTTGTTTCGGTGTTTTTATCTGTTCCGTAAATCAATTCCATCGTTGCCGCCTCAATCGCACGGGAATGGGCCCGCATTTCATTCAGCGTCTTTACCGGAATGAGCATCTCTGTATACATTTGATCTGTTTGCCGGTTCATCTCTTTCATATACATAAAACCGGTAATTCCAACAGCGGCAAGAAACAACGCCACAATCACATTCAACACAAGCATCTTTTTGCCTACAGATAGATTTCTCAGCCACACCATTGCTTTCCCCCCTGTTGCTTCTTTGCGCGAGAATAAGGGCCTGTATACCTATCCTTTAACCCATATCCATTTTACCAGTGGCAGGCAAGTCTTATCTGTATCTATTTATACAAAATGAAAAAGCACCTGTATCATCCCAAGAATGACCAAGCGCTTTACCAATCTGCTTTTTATTTCTAAACAGGAATGCTTAACGTAGGAAAAAATAATGAACTTATCCTTTCATTACCAACGAATCCTGTCTGCTTTAATTGAAGATTAATTCATGGATATGGGATTGCATATCGAGTGGGTCACTAACCGCTTCGCTCTCCTCATCTAACACTAGGGTCATTCGTTTTTCAACATTGTATTTAGGCCATAGTATAGAGTCCTCAGTGTTCGGTACTCCCAGCACAACAAAATTTAACAATGCTTGCTGTAACTTATTAGATAGAAGGCGAATATTATCATCATCCGCGTCCTCAAGCATCGGAGCATTTTCCCATTTCTCAAAGTTGCCAAACAGGAATGGTAGCTCCATACAATGACATGATACGAGCCAAGAATTACGAGACGGGTATACAAAATAATATACAAAAGTATCAGAGCCTGCCGCACTCATATTGGAAGCAAATTGGTGTGTCGGAAACGAAAACATCTGATCAGACGTCATATCAACGATCTGTGTATAATTGTTCGCATGTAAACGACGAGTTTTGTAGTGGTCAAAAGCTGTTTTCGCATGTTCCCCATAGAATTTTCTAAAAGGCTCAAGGACTAAGGGTTCTGGTAGGGAGCAGATAGTATCATGATTGGCATGCAAAAAAGCAGTGGTTTCTTCTTTCGTAGTTCCTGCCATAAGTGTAATCTTCCCACCTGAAACTGCAATTGCGTCTGCCATTATGTCCTCATGAAGCAGAACTCCATCAGCAATTGGAATAAAAGAGAGAGAAACTTCATAAGGACGCGCAATTTCCTTTGCCAATTCAGACTCAGCAGCTAATAATTGGTCAATCTGCAGGCTCGCTAATTGTTCTCCAGAGGAAGATACCTCCAGTTTTTCGCAGAGTCTTTCCGCAAGGTGCTGAGCTCCTTCCTTAGACATAGGTTGGATACTTCCTGGACAACTTAACAAGCAAACCTGTTTAAACAACCCTTGTGCTTGCTTGCATGCCATAAGTGCCGTTGAATACCAAGCGCCCGCAGATTGTCCCGCAATCGTGATGGAATTAGGATCTCCGCCAAACGCAGCGATGTTATCCTGAACCCAATGTAATGCAGCTAACAGATCCCGCAAAGCAAGATTCCCCTCTGATACGCCTGGCAAGTACAGATTCCCAAGTGAGCCAAGTCGATAGTTTACGGTTACGACTACAATTCGACCTGACGCAGCCAGTTGGTTGCCATGGTACCAGCGAAGGGCGCCTCCTCCAGTCATAAAGCCACCACCATGAATCCAAAACAAAACTGGTAATTTGCCTTTCGTATCGCTTGTCCAAATATTTAGACGAAACGCATCCTCACTCTGGTTGGCTTCTTCAGGAGTTGTGCCAATCACTGGAGCAAGCCTGCTACGCAGCTGTGGAAAGACAGGTCCAGGTCTCGCAGCATCCCGTATTCCCTGCCAGCATGAAGGCCTATCTACAGGCTGAAAACGACCGCGATTTTCTCCATAAGGAATGTTGTAAAACGCAAGAACATCCTCTTCAACAATTCCTTGTAAATCACCTTGTTGGCATGTTGCGATAATTTTTCCCTGGATATTACTATTCATCTTAAGCACTCTCCTTACATGTAAATGTTCCATGGGAGCAAATTTCGATATTTACCTTACTTCGTACTTTTTTATCGGCTTACCATACGCGTAATAGTGCCATACACCATCTTTTACCTCTTTTTGGACTTTATGTTGTGTCTCCAAATAATCCAAGTGACCGATAATTTCCGACATGACCAATGGGAACTGGCTTTCATATTTCCCCTTGTAATACGTATAGGCCAGTTGATTTGCTGTCGAAATTCCACTTTGAATCAAACGCAGAATCCTTTCTGCCTTTTCATCAATACGATGTAATCTCTTCGTAATCAATTCTTTATGATTATTGATTAACTCCCCATGCCCCGGGTATAGTATCTCGACATCTTGTTGTAAGCACTTTTTAAGCGAGTCTACATATTCGACCAACGTCAATATTCGTTCTCCATCCCGGTCAGGTTCGACAAGCGCGTTACTAGAAATATGACTAATAAGATGATCACCAGCAAAAAGGCATTTTTTCTGTTCATGTAACAAAACCACATGATCAGGAGAGTGGCCGGGTGTTTCTATAACCTGTAATCCCGCTATTCTATCCGCCTCAGCAAACGTTATAATGTCTGTCTGGATTCGATTTTTCTCGTTTTTCCGTACAGCATCCTTCAACTTCTGAACCTGTTGTTCTCCGGTAGCACCACACCCCATTTCTCGATAAAGCTGGTCAAAAAATTCTATTCGTAATGAAAAAAACTCTTTGTCCCTTTTCAAGCGATGAATCGATTCTTGATGGGCATAGAGCGGGATTTCTTTTATCGAAGAAATGCGATTGATCAAGCCAACGTGATCCTCATGGTTATGCGTAATAATAATCCGGGTCAAGTCATGAAGAGTAAATCCATTTTCATTCATTGTCTGCATAAAATATTCCCAGCATTCTTCTGAGTTTATACCGGCATCGATTAATGATAGAGAACCGGCTTCCTCTAGCAAATAAAAATTAAAGGATCGTAAGCTATATTTTGTGGGAACGATAACCGGATAAACAGAGAAACCCTCTTTTGAAATGCTCAAATGAAATCACCCCCTCATTTTTCGAATTATCAAAACTTCTTCCTTTTTATTATAACGCTAGTTTTTTCTAAAGAAATGCACAAGGTAAAGCATTTATCTGCGATATTACCTTGTACTCATCTATAGTCAGAATACAACTTTACGGGAAGCATGATATAATGAAAAATAAAATTGTACCTATGGGGGAATCCCAATGTCAAAGGAAGAAAATCTCCCGGATAGTCAAAGCCGTACCGATCATGACCGTTTATTTAAGGAGCTCCTTTCGACATTTTTTGAAGAGTTTATGGCGCTCTTCTTTCCTGACGCCTATGAAGCCATTGATTTTGAACATACCTCTTTTTTATCAGAAGAACTGTTTACGGATATTCTAAAAGGAGAGAAACGACGTGTCGATCTTCTTGTAGAAACACGCCTGAGAGGGGAAGAAAGTCTCATCATTATTCATGTGGAGCCTCAATCGTATGAACAAACCTCCTTCCACGACCGTATGTTCATTTATTTTAGTCGACTATATGAAAAATATCGCAGGCGCATTTTGCCGATCGCCATCTTCAGCTACGATAAAGTTAAGGAAGAACCTGATACGCTCCACATATCCTTCCCTTTCTTCAATGTGATGACATTCCAGTTCTTAAAAGTGGAACTAAGGCGAAAAAACTGGCGAGACTATATTCAACAGGACAATCCGATAGCGGCTGCACTACTAAGCAAAATGGGATACACATCCGAGGAAAGAGTCGAAGTCAAAAAAGAGTTTCTTCGCATGTTGGTACGGTTAGAACAAGACCCGGCTCGTATGACATTGCTTACCGGATTTTTTGAAACCTACTTACAATTGAGTGAAGAGGAAGAACAACACTTGCACATGGAGTTACAAAAGCTTGATCCTGATGAGGAGGGACGAATTATGGAATTGACAACATCCTGGCATGAGAAAGGAAGACGAGAAGGAAAACAAGAGGGGAGACAAGAAGGAAGGCAAGAGGGAAAACGAGAAGCTGTACATGTGCTTTTGCAGGCGAAGTTTGGAGACGCTGCAAAAGCTTTACATGAAGATATACAGAAACTAACGAAGGATGAACATATCGACGAGCTGTTGCTGAAGGTTACAATCGCGCCATCGCTCCAGGAAGTAAAAGATTTTATCCAGGACAAGGTTCCTAAACAAACAAAAGATAAGCGACTACAATAACAATAAGGAAAATTGTACACCGTGCTTTCTTAGCTTTTCTGCTTGGAGGAGTTCACGTATGGCTAAAAACGATACATGTGGCAAGTGACTCATTGATTTCGCCCGGCCCTCATCCATTATCGGATATCCCTGAATTTTGATGATACTGTCCATCATGATACTGTTGGAGCTACACAACATGTACAGCGTTTTCTTCGCTAGACATTCAATCCACTACCTTCATTTTACTTGATGTATTTTAACACGCAAACAAACTTATTCCTTCTCAAATGGTAAGCCGGAATAAGCCTTGCGTATTTATCAAATTTTTAAGTGTTTGGTTTGTTGTATTGTACAATCTTGCTTCTAATAAGTACATCCGGTAATATTTTTTGTCCCCGTACGAAGTCTCGCTTATTCGGTACTAAATAACCTATTGATAACACTAACACAATTCCAATACATCTGTAAATAAAGCGTCTCCTAGAGTAAATCGCCTATTGAACGGCTTAATATCTGGTAATTCATTCCACTCATAAACTGTATCGTAGAAATCATAAAGATAACTCAGTTCGATAAAGCCTTTCTCCTCCATAACCCTTCTGATTTGATTCGCTCCTTGTATTAATTCTAAAGATTCATCCATCCCTACTATCTCATATACTCCATCTATCAAGTTATGTCTAAGTTTATAGCTAAAATCTAATATATAAACTGGAGTTAATTTTGAGACTGTGATATTTATTTGTTGCTCTAATAAAAAGCCATCTTCCCCTTGTATGTTTTCCATCTGAATTATTATTTCCGAAGAGGGATTTACCAAGTTTCTCACTTCAATTTTCTTTATAGCACGAATCTCATTAAACTCACTTGGTATCTGTACCTCTTCTGTACATTTTCTTTTGTACCATTCATCCAGTTCCCGTTTAATAAAAATTCGTTCAAATAATACTCCAATCTCAGGATATTCCTCAACAAATCTTTTTCCATGTTCCATATATTTAACCATCCCATCTTCTTGAAGAATCGCCACCCTTAGTTTACTTTCTAGTTACTAGGTCAAATTCTCCTAAATGTTCAGTTCTTCTACAATTCCATTTTTCCAGCTTGCCATGGTGCGAATCCCACTTCCAATTAAATCCATCTTTATCAGTCCATGATTTTCTTTTTAATCTCTCTTTAATTTGGGTTATCCCCATATTCTTCATCCATTTTGTGGGTTCTTTTAATCTGTAGCCATTGGTATTATCTCCTACAATCTTATTTCTATCAGCTATAGAGGTATTGTACTCATTTGTTCTTTTTTGCTTTCTTCCATAATACCCATCATGAGCAATTTCATCATGTTTTTGAGAAATGTTAGGTTTACTCTTCCCCTATGTTGTAAAGCTATTTCCTTTAAAAGAGTAGCGGTACTGATTTCAGCACCACTCTCCTCACTAACCCGCTCGTGTTTCCTCTAGGGGCGGTAATACATACGGGGTTTTATTCTTCATCATGCCATAGATGATGTTCACAAGCCTCCGCATAATGCAGACAAGCGCTTGTGTTTTCGTCTTTCCTTCCGCTATCTTACGGTGATAGTACTCGTAAAATACAGGATTACGAGGCACTTTACTCCCTTTCGATACCTGAACTTGCTGTACCGCTAGATTATAGAATAAGCCATGTAACACTCGATTTCCTTGCTTACTCTTCCTTTCTTTTTCCCGCCCGCCTGAACCAATCTTGACAGGCGCGATTCCCGCAAATCGTGCTAATTTATTCGCGCTATTAAACCGATGAATATCGCCAATTTCCGCTACAAGAGAAGCGGACGTAACCACATCAATGCCCGGCATCGTTTCAAGTTGATAGTTCAGCGCGTTCATCAATCCTTTTAATTCGCTCTCTACCCGCTCCATTTCCTGCTTTTTAAAGCGGATATCCCGGACATGACTTTGAATCAGGAAATCTCGTTGCGCCTGGTAGTCTCCTTTCGTATCTCCATCCACTTGAACAAGGGTAAGAATAGCTTCCGCCTTTCTCGTAGAACAAGCATTATTACTATGTTTACGTAAGAAGATAGCAAGTTCCTCTACCGTTACACCCACAAGGAGATGAGGAGCGGGATACGCATGCCAAAACGCTAACGCACATTTCCCATCTAGGTCACTAAAGAACTTGTGATAACTCGGATAGTGATACGATAGCTGCATATGGAGTTGATTTTTCAAGGAAATCATCGATTTCACCAGCGCTGTTCTACGAGTCACCAGTTGTCCAATCGCCCAATACATATCTTGCGGATTCGCATCCGGTAGAATATCCAGTTTATTCAGCAGAATTCGTGCGACACACTCCGCATCCCAGCTATCGCTTTTTTGAGAAGTGGGATAACTTTTACGCTCCGCATAGGAAAGGGCGGAATTTACTTCCTTCACCTTCTGCTTATTTTCGATAAGGTAAACGGCTAATGCCCTCCCGTATCCGCCTGTATCCTCTAATCCATAGACAGGGGTCATCCCTCTTTTTACAAAGGTTTTAACGTATGTAGCGAGTTCATCAAAAGCGGAAGGCTTGTTCTCGAAAGTAATCTCGCCTAACTTCTCGTGCCAACAGTCAATAATAACCGCGGTGTGTGTCTTCTTATGAAGATCGACGCCTACATAAATATGCTTTTGTTTATAGTGTATAGTCAAAAGGAATCACTCCCATCCATAATTACTCGTGATGAATCGAAGAAAGAAAGTCGGCAACCTGAGTTCGAGCGTTCGTCTTTTTAGACTCGCATTGGGACGCTAGCCTATCCTTTCTTCCTTTTCATCACTTTATCCGTTAATCATCAATACCATTAAATAATCGCTTGGTGTACGCCTTGTGATTCAATTTGACCGTAGATATACACACCTTTATAAAAGCGCTCCCGGTCAAGAATACGTTTAATTTGCACCTTGGTAAAGGGCTTTCCGTTCGCTGTCGTATAGCCTTCTTGATTCAGTTGACGAGCGATGCTAGAAAGCGTATTTCCTTCTCGCAGGGAAAAGACTCTACGTATCGCTTCCGCTTGCTTCTCATTTACTTCTAGCGTTTTTTGTCCCTTCTTCGCGGTATAGCCAAAAGCGACTCTTCCACCTGCATATCCGCCTTCTTTCGCTTTTTTCGTTCTTCCCCGCCCTAATTTCATCGATATTTCCAGGCGCTGATACCCATCCAGTAACTCTGTCAATCCATTAACTAAAAAATCATTCGGGTCTTTGTGATAAATCGTGTAATTTGTCTGTTCAATACTTCTTACATCTACACTGTATTTTTTAAATTCTCGATGAACCAGTACTTTCACAAGATCAGAACGCCATAAGCGATTTGTATTTAAGACCACAACATAATCAACCTTGCTAGCAGAAAGCTGGGTAAGCATATCTTGAAAACCTTGCCTTTCTACTTCTAAGGCTTTTTCATCCACTTTCGCACCACTAACACCAGCATCCGTATAAACATGAAGTAAATTCCACCCTTCCCTTTTACAGTACGCTTCTATTTCGTCCTTTTGGTACGATAAGCTATATCCCTCTTTTGCTTGCCCTAGCGTTGACACTCGTATATACCCGATTACGTTCACTTTCTTCTCCCCTAACGTAACGAAAATTCTAATTACCGTAACAACCAACTGTTAGTTTTTAAATTGGTAATTATTTACTATTCCAATCCTAATTCGTTATTTCGGATAACTCAAGCAAAAATTGGATTTACTCACATTTTTATAAATTCTACTTACTCCGAGATATCTTCGTTCAACTTCTTTGGCTTTTTATAAACTTCAATCTCCATAGATTTATAATACTTTACAGGAAATTTCTTACTAAAAATCTTTTCTAGACCAACATGATCTGCTCCAAATTTCTTTATCATTTCCTTATAAGAACCTTTATCCTCAATAGGCTCAACAAGATTTTTACTTTTTAAATACAATCTTTTTCCAAACGAACGTTCATCCTCTTTAAATTCCTTTAAATTTTTAACCAAATACTTTGATAAAGGTGACCTTTCGTAGACAACATCTAGTCGGTAAATTACCTTTAAATATACATTTCCGTGCCCCCATATATTTCTAAAGGTGTTATTTTCCAATTCTTCCTTTGGAATTCTAGGTAGATTAGCTAAGATGTGAAAATGTATCGTTCCTCGTTCTTGAAATGAGCGCACGGCTAAATACTTAAAGTCTCCGTACCGCTCACGCATTCGCTTAACCCAATTTTCATAATCCCGACTAGCCTCATCAACGGCCACATTCTCTCTCTCGTATGTCAAAGTGATAAACAAGTCCCCTATTTTGAAATTAATGACGACTAGATTAAGAAACCTGTTTTTCTCTGCATTACTTAATTTTCTTGTTCGTCGCTTAACACTTGACTTAACTTGTTTTTCCGTTAACCCCCTTAATATTTCCATAGCAACTAATTTCTCAGTATCCGTTAGGTCGGAGTTTTTCTCAACTTTCTTCAATTCCTCTTCAATTTCAGATTTTTTTCTTCGTGGAAATGGATTACCAGTTTTAATGGCACTTCCATAGCGAGTCACTCCTATATAGTCGCCTAAGTCCACCACTTTACAGTCGTACCTTTCCACATGTCTGCCCTCCTTGTTTTATTCGCTCACTATAATAAAAGCGGGCATCTTAAAATCTTCTCCTTGTTTTTTAAATTTTTTTTAAAAAAATTTTTTTAAACCATTTTTTAAACACTTCAAAGGCACTCTTAGCACGCTTAAATAAAGGGCTAAGAGGTATTAAGGTTTAAAAACAGTTTTAAACATATCCCCTTTAAATTCATAAGGATAATAACCTTAAGGATTTAAAAGGGATATAATCGTACAACACCAAGCCCCCCTAGAATCTTTCCTAGACAAAAAACAACTAAAAACTACCTCTTATAGTTCAGAAACGAAATAGAGGCCTTTGAGAGCGTTAGAAATATAGAAGGAAAATTTTGGATGGTGCTGAATTAAGGTATTCGAAAGAGAATTTCTAGATAAGGGAGGACAGAGAGATGAAAGAATCGCTATTAGTTTTAGGTTTTTTCGTACTCATACAGTTTTTCATCGTCATAGTTAACTACTTTACCGGGATGGACGAAATCAGGATACTACTAAGCTTTATCCTTATCGCTATTATCTTCGTAAACGTATCCCTCGTAGTTTTAGGCAAGGAGCTAATCCAGAAGAGGAATCAAGCGAACAATCAAGAGGTAAGCCAATGAACAGGGAATACTGGGAAGATATTCGAGTCGTTAAAACGGAAAAAGTTCAGCTTCTTAGAGTAGTCATAGGAGGGGTAGATCCATGGGAGATGCTAGAGAACGAGGAGAGAACAAGGAAACTAGCCGAACAGGAGGCCATAGAGAAAGGTTTTCCATACTTTTATCAGGTAGAGGATGAAGTCCGTACATATGGACAGAACGAGCTATCGGAGCGCTGGTACTACTTTAGCAAAAAGCCTATAAAATAAGGGGGGTTCGAGGTTAATAAGCTATTCTTCTACTTTTAAACTACACTAGGTTACTTTTTTTCTCTTTTAAAACGTTTTAAATCCATGTTTTAAATCGTTTTTGGCATTTAAAAATCAACACGATTTAAAACATCGCAATATATTGAAGCAATGAAAAAATAAAAGGAGTTCTTCAAGCACATGTTTTAAATCGCAAGAAGAACTCCCAGACATAATTTTTAATGGCTATAGTTAAGAAATCACAAGCACTGGAACGTTTTAAATCCATCTTTTAATTACATCTTGACAGAACGAGCTATCGGAAAGGTGGTACTATTCCAGAAAAATTTGTTAAAAATCATCTTATAGTACTATATAAAACCATAAATTTCCCCCCGAGTAAATTCAGTCAAACTAACCGATTTAGAGCTTTATCTAAGTGATTTATAAGTCCTTTTGCTTCCTCTACCTTCAGGTGAAACCCTTTACCTTCTTTCCATGGCTCATTAATAGATTCTCTCCACCACTTTTGAAGGGAGATAAACCTTTTCCCATCCTTTTCAATAATCAACGTCTTGATAGATTGTGTATTAGAAAATTTCTTTTCTCCGATAAACTCAATCAACTCTACAGTCTCATCTGTAAATTTTAGATTTTTCGTATCCATTTGTAGCTGTCCTTTCTACCACAGGAAAATGAACATTTAAATTAGCTTTCTCATCTCACTATGAGCCGCTGCTTATTTATCCATTAATCTGATTTTACCTTTACTTACAATTACGAAGCCTCGTTGTTTCCAGGCCTCAACAAATTCCTCAGTACACTTAATTTCCACATCAGTTTGCTCGTTTCGCATGATATACCCTTCTCTTTCTTCCGTTAATTTATCCAAGTACTCATCCATTTCTATCCCTCCTCTTTTCTACCCTATATCTTCTTAGTTCTCCTTAGAACAAATATGAATTTACAATTAAATCAGTTTTTTCAAGTAACTATCCTGATTTTATCAAGACACTCCTTGAAATTCTTCAATTTACGAGGTATTTCATATATCTACTCTTATTTACGTTATTTTATCAATACTCGCACACTCTTCTCTGTTTCACAGAGAAGAGGAGGGCTTCGCCCATTATTAAATACACCTTATTGGTATTTCAGCAGCTCCCTATCGAGAGAACTATATATATTTATTAAAATAACCGCCCTCTTTCATATCGTTACGCTAATACGTACCACATTAAAATTTATTATATGGTACGTTTTTGCGTATAGTCAACTCTTTATTAACCAGTTAGTAGGGATAATCATGACAAAAAGAGTGATCGTTAAAATACGCGAACTAACTCAAAACAGGGGAATATCATTACGGGAACTATCTCGCCTAACCGATATTCGCCATGCAGCGTTAAGTGAGTTGGCGAATCAGAAACGTCAGAATATAAACTTTCAGCACATCGAACGGATTGCTGACACTTTCGACATCAAGGATATTCGGGAAATTATAGACTTAATAGACGTTAAAGAATAAGCCGCCCTCGGCTAGGGCGGTTTTTCCGTTTCCATTTTCAAACTTTCTTCCTTCATATTTTTAGCATACAAAAAAGGCTCATCCCTCCTTATCGTTCAAGTTGGAACAAGCCTTCTAAGTTTATCAAACGTGTTTGTCAAGTTTTTTAGTGTTTGGTTTGTTGATTGTATTGTACGATCTACTCTCTACTTATGTAAAGGATATACTTATCTGACATTGTTCCTTAAATTCTACTCATTACTCAAACTGTTATCTTGTAACCATTTTCTAGCTTCTTCACCTACTAGAATATTTGGTTGTTCTGGCGTCCCAATATTGATGCTTTTTATAAAAGCCTCTTCTAACCCTCGAACTCCAGTTAATTTTGCTCCTTTTAGCAATACTCTTTCAAACGTAGCTAATCGTACATCAGCATTAATTAATATTGCATTGCGAAAATCCGTCTCATCAAAAAGACCAGCTACTAAATTAGCATCTGATAAATCAGCTTTAACAAACACCGTCTCAATACACTCACTATCAGCAAGTCTAGCAGCTTTAACATTGGCATTTGTGAAGTCCACATACGAGACATTAGATTTACAAAAGTCTGCCCCTTCTAAATTTGTAGATATAAAAGTTGATGAACTTAGTAAAGACGAAGAGAAATCTTTGTGATTTAAGTTCATGCCATCAAAGATACAAGCTGTAATATATGCTTGGTCTAATGGATATTGTGACAAATCCACATTTCGCAGATCAATTTCATCTATACCTAGTTTTTCGCCTTGTTCTCCAATAGTTTCAATCCAAAGACGGTGTGACTCTAATCGAATCATAATTTCTTTGATATCAGTTGTCATACCCAACCTCCCCCTATGGATACCAAATAACCCTATCTGATATTCCAGCTTTCTCTATTGCCTCTTTTAACTGCTCAACATGTTCAGGAATCATGTCTCTTTTATCCACAATTACATTATAATTTTTATCCAGTTCTTTATTAATTGCCTTCATCCCGTTATTTACTGTAAATGCACCTTTTTTGGGTGATGTATGACCATTTGGATAAGATACGAAACTTTTAACGTCCCATTTAACGTTATTTGTCGTATCAATAAATTCTGCTCCTCCGTTGCCTTGTGGGTCACGTACTATCTTCCCTAGTTTACCTTGTTGTTCTAAATCTAGTCCTATCTCTCTTTCTTTCAAACCTTGATCCCTAATTTTACCACCATGTGAAGGGTCGCCTGCTAAATCGTCTAGTTCCTTTTGAGTTCTTCCTCCAGTGTAACCAGTCTGAGCTTTACCCGTCCCCTGAGTAGGGTGTTGCGTTTCCTTAGGTTTCGGCGTCTCCTTAGGTTTCGGTGTCCCCTGAGATTTAGGAGTCACCTTCAGTACTTTTCCAACTCCTTTATCCAAAAAGGCTGACGTAACAAAGTTACCTAGTAATTGTCCCCGTGTCTCTGCATTTCCATCTTTCATCTGGTAATACAAGCCCTCAAGATCACGACGGAAATTGTTAAAGCTTTCCTCTGGATTACTCACCGTATCCCATACGCCCGTTACGACGCCTTTTGCTGTTCCTACCGGATCCGTAGCTAACGCAACTACGCTATCTTTAGTGGAAAGTACAGCGCCCCACGCACCTTTTCCGGCTCCTTTAACAAAGGATTTCGTAGACAGCAGCGTACGGTTCATATCCTTCTTCAGCCTCTTAACCAATTCATGCTGGGTAAGATTGTTCTTTAGCTTCCGCGCATCCGTAAACACCTTTCCGACTTGTCGCTTGACGATGGCTTTCGCTTGTCTTCCTGCGGCCTTGCCTGCCTGAATGACTTTTTTGGCTGTCCCCTTTGCTGCTTTTAGCGCTTGCTTCGCTGTCGCCTTCGCTTTCGTCAAGAGCTTTTTCGCAGCCGCTTTCGTCGCCTTCACCGCAGACTGAAGCAACTTTTTCGCCTGCACAAGCTTCTTTTTCACCGCCGTCACGGCGTTGGCTACCTTCTTTTTTATAGCGGCGACAGTCTTGGTTACTTTTTGCTTGACGGCCGTGACCGCCTTGCTCACCGTTTTTTTCACCGCTGTTACAGCGCTCGATACCGTTTTCTTTACCGCCGATACCGTCTGGGTTACCTTCTGTTTTGCTGCGGAGGCTGCTTTGTTCACTGATTGGGTGAACTTCTGGGCTTGTACGGCTGCCTTTTTTGTAAGCGAGTCAAACCATTTCCAACTCATGGCTGTTTCCCAGCCTTCTGCGCTCGGATCGCTTTAATGGCTGCTTTCGCTTTGGCTGCTACACCGGTGAGAGGTACACTCGCAGCAAGAGCGGTAGCCGCTGATGCCTGACCGGGTGGTACTGCTGGTGCTTCTCCTTCACTGGTCCCTTTTGCACCTTCTTCACCCGGAAGCAAGCCTGCGACCTGCTGGGCAAACTCTGCCTCATCTGGTGTCTCCTCCTCCTGTCCTTCTGCCGCCTCCGCAGCACTTCCTACAGGAGGACCTTTCACCGTGCCCTCCATTTCTACGAGTTGACCCTGAATATCGGTGATGCCGTCCATCATGAGGCTGCTGGAGCTGCATAACACGTACAGCGCTTCCTTCGCCTGCATGTTCAGTCTGCTTCCTGCCTTCATTTCGATGTCCTTTGCCGAGGTAAAGACAATCGGATGCGGACTACGGATTTCAACTCCATCCGCTTCATGCAACTTCAGGAACAAACCCTCCCTGGCCGTCAGGGTCAGCTCGTTCTCCCCCATCATCAGCTCTTTATGATGCGGCGTTCCTAAATATTTAACGTCAGGGTTTTCGATCTTCGGAGAGCTTGCCTCTCTTGCCCGGACAGAAGTCAACACAACCGCCTCTTCTTCCCGGCTCCCTGGAACATACAGTTCCACCCGATCACCAAGCTCCGGCATGCAGTACCAGCCGCTGTGACCTTCGGCGGTATAACCTGTCGCATACGAAAACCAGAAGGCTTCCTCCTTCTGCTGCGCCTCATCGATATCCAGGTGAACACGTACCGTATCTTTCGTGCGGTCGATTACTTTTCCTGTCAGAGAGGCTCCGGCAATCCGACGGTTCATCAGAAGATTTTGCCGGATGCTTTTTTCCGTGGCAAGTATGTATTCATATGTCACACTTCCACTCTTCATCACAGCCGTGGAACGGGAGATGACCCATTCTTTGCCTCTGTATGTCACCCTGTCTCCCAGGTTGAAATAAGCCCCGGTCTCCACTTTATAGCAAAGAAAGTCATTCTCAGCAAGCCCTGTCGCATAGCCGTTCTCTGTCGTCTCCATATAGAGAGGAAAGGCTTTTTTCACGCTATACTGGTGCTCAAGCAATTCTCTGGATTTTCCGTCTCCCAGTCCAAACCAGAACTTCGGTGTGTCGGTTGTCGCTTCCGGGATGAGAACAGCACCGAAGCGCGAGGCCATCCGCTTCAGAAATTCCCAATCCGTTTCATCATATTGTATAATACACTTCTCCAGCTTGGAAGTCCGTGCAGCCATGTCGATATAGTCGCAACCGGGATATTCCTTTAGGATGCTTTCAATCATTTCTGTGTATCGCATGTCCTTGTTTTGGAACGACTTTCTTTTCCGTTTACTATCTATTTTGCACGTATGGGACATTGCTTCCAACTCGATATAATAAATCCCTCTGACAACTTTTATTCCAATACGAGACACTAGTCCGCTGAACAGCGTTCGTACCACGCTGCCGTTCTCCACTTCATTTACTTTCACTGTATCGGTACTGCTTGCCGTTTCGATGTAGACGTCTTGTTGTTCTTCCGGGATGATCCCAGTGACATAAAGCCTGGCATGATCCTGTACCGTTTTTACAATGGCCATCTCACTCAGACTCTTTACCTCATAGGGCGATATCAATTGGATATTACCGTACCCTATCAGATGATCACTCGTTCCCACACAATCCCCCCTCATCATTTCTTCATTTATTCCTGTCCATCCTCTTCAATACTGATCGTACCGCCATATACGCATTGATTCGTGCACTTACTTAGCAGGGCAGGATATTTCGCGATTAAAACATTTTGCTTCCCGTTCAGCCACGGCATCGTTACGATGGGTGTGCAGGGCATTTTTGTCAGTCTGCCATTGTTGGCGGCAGTCGCGGACGCTACCGCAGGGTTTGCCATGCTGCTGCACACGCCGAAAGGCATGATGTTAACATTCGGTTTGTAATCCATAATGTTCATCTGCGCTTTACCTTTACTGTATACACCGTGACTGAACGGGGTTTGCAGCTTGCTTTTGGCGCTTCCTTGACTGCACGATAATACTGCGCCTGTTACTACATAGCTTTGTCCTTCTCCACTACCATCGAAGACTTTAACACTCATACACACCCTCCCTCTATAAATTAAATTTTTCTCTTGAATACTCGTTTTTTCTTAGTATTTCGTTCACATGAATAAGCATTATAAAACCATTAATTATCGCTAAAGGTTTTATATGGATAGTGGAGGAAGACAAAGACAGGGTATCCGAATTT
>SNQW01000023.1_pt1 | contig 192394 bp, 167 predicted proteins | sample 2580511 | NCBI WGS metagenome assembly SNQW01 (sample SAMN10953775, study PRJNA522744) | food fermentation metagenome | isolation source: 8-hour incubation of native-enriched microbial consortia from nixtamalized... | place: Mexico | collected 2017-09-24
AAATCAAACAGATGGGCTATGAAGTTGAACTTCATGAACTGAATTCAGTATAAACCCATATTATGGAAAAAAAGAATCAAACACCCCCCCTTTTTGTTTCGACGCGCTTCCACACTTTAACGCGTTGAGTTATTTTTCGTATAAATGACAAACTAGGCTTGAAGGCGCGTATCTTCATTCTAAGTATTCAATTTTCCAGCACGATGGTATTTGGATCAGGGCCTCAGGGAACGGGACGCCGCTGAACAAATAAAGCCAAGTTGCTTGAGAAGGCGGCAAGCGAAAAATATAAGGGCAAAAAAGGCCGTTATTCCGGAGATATCCACCCATTTGAGAGAAATAGAGGCGATTTATGCCGCTATTTTCCCCCGTCGTAAGGAAATGCCGGTAATCTGCCCCATTCATAGGAATATAAGTACATAAAATGCCCCTAATGGGGATGAACACGCCCGGCTCCAGATATTAAGTACATAAAGTGCCGCTATTTTGAACGCCGACGGCTGGCCGTTCCATTTAACTGGCTGTATAAGCGCCGATCCGATACTTAGGGTTGAGCCCATTGTTCACCTCTGTTTTCACAGTTCCCAGAACGCGTTGCTGCAGCGCGTGTCGGCAGTGGGCGGGGGTTGGACGACTTGGTCCATCCGGCCCGCCGCTTTCGGAAATCGAGGTCCATCCGCCCGATTTCCTGCACCGCTTCTACGCTTGTTTGCGTTCAAGCTCTTTTAAGCGCCGCGCGATCAGCTCCCGGTCGAAATGCTCGCCGATGAACACGGCCACATCCGGCACCTCGCCTTGCGGCGTAATTTTCAAGTAATCCGCTTCCCGGTAGGCGTATTGGAACAGGAAGCGGCTGGCCGTGTCGGTAAAGGTCAAAACGCCTTTGCCCCGGTACACTTCGCGCGGCAGTTCGGCAATAAACCGTTCGAATTCCTCGCTGTCCACCGGCCCGTTAAAATAGTGCGTATACACGGTAACATGCTCATGTGATGTATGGGGGTGATGGTGGTCGTGGTCATGGTTATGCTTATGGTCATGGTCATGGTTATGCTTATGGTTATGCTCATGTGATGCAAATTCGCGCTCACGTTCATGCTTGCGCTCGTGTTGATGCTCATGTTCGTGTCCGTGTTCGTTCTTATGTTTGTGTTTGTGTTCGTGTATGTGTTCGTATCCGTGCTTGTTCTCATGTCGATCCTCGTGCTTGTGTTCGTGTTTGTGTTCGTGTTTGTGTTCGTGTTTGTGTTCATGCTTGTGTTCGTGCTTGTGTTCGTGTCCGTGCTTGTCTTTGTTCTCTTGTTCGTGCTCGTGAGCGTTTCCGGAGCTTTCAGTCCGGCTGCGTCGCTTGTGCTCATGTTGATGCTCGTGTAGAGGTTCAAGTACTTGCCCATGTTCGTACCCGTGCCCATAGTCGTTCTCTTCATGATCAAGCCGGAGATTGCGCCCCCCGGAACCGGACCGTCCTCCGCTCAACAAACCGGGAATGTCGACCTCACATTTCACGGTGGACACGATTTGCGCGTATGGGTTTAGCTTGCGCAGTAAATCGGTCATTTCCCGCTGCCGCTCCCCGCCGATCATATCGATCTTGTTCAGGATAAGGACGGACCCGCAGCGGATTTGTTCCAGCATTAAACGGTAGGTTTTCCCCTTTTGCAAATCGTGCAGCTCGGCCAAATGCGCCGCGTCCACTACGGTGATCATCGGCTTTATCTCCAGCTTCAAATACAGCGACACTTCGGTGACCGCGTCGAATATCTCCAGCGGATTGCCCGCCCCGGTCGCCTCGATGACGACCAGATCCGGCTTTTCCGCCGAGATCAGCTCGGCCATCTGTACGCTTAAATCCCCGCGGATCGTGCAGCAAATGCAGCCTCCCAGCATTTCCGCCATCGGCACTTCGCCCGGGACGAGCAGGCCGTCCAGGTTGACGTCCCCGATTTCGTTCATGATGACTGCCGGGCGCAAACCTTTATCCTGCCAAAACCGCAGTAATCGCTGCAGCAGCGTTGTTTTCCCGCTCCCCAAAAATCCGGACAATATATATACTGGCGTAATTTTCTCCATGACTTCCCCTCTTCTCCTTCTAGGCTGACCACCATGGCTATGGTTGGGCGGCTTTCGTTCCATCTGTACGAATGCGAGTTTACACCAAGCGGCAAGGACATGCAACCCTATTTCAAGCCCTATTCCACGCCCCTATTTCAAGCCCCTGTTTCACACCGCTGTTTCAAGCCGCTGTTTCACACTCTTTTTTTTAAGTCGCTATTTCACACTCTATTTCAAGTCCTTATTTCACGCCGCATTTCATGCCGAGATGTTTTGCCCAGGAAGTGATAAAATGGGATTAACTCTATCTCAACCTGAAAGGAATCGATTTAAAGATGAGATCTGTAGATGAACATCGGAATGAAGCGCCGGATCAAGTATCATGCCTGGTGGTCACGGTATCGGACACGCGGACGGAAGAAACGGACAGCAGCGGCCGGCTGATCAAAGAGCTGCTGCAGCAGAACGGTTACCGGGTTGCCAGGTACGTCATCGTCAAAGACGATTACGACGGGATTCGCCAGCTGCTGCGCGAAGCGGCCTCCGACCGCAGTATCGAAGCGGTGCTGCTTACCGGCGGAACCGGGATCGCGCCCCGGGACACGACGTATGAAGCGGTCCGCAGCTTGCTGAATAAAGAGATGCCCGGATTCGGCGAAATTTTCCGCTATCTCAGCTTTACCGAGGATATCGGAGCCGCCGCGATTCTTAGCCGGGCGATTGCCGGAACGATCAGCAACAAAGCCGTGTTTTCCATGCCCGGTTCGCAAGGGGCCGTCAAACTCGCCATGGAGCGGATCATTATCCCCGAACTGCGCCATGTGATGCGGGAAATTTACAAAAAATAATATCCAAAAAAATAACCAACCTCTTACCGGGTGCGGCCCTGAAAAAGAGGTTGGTTATCGCTTCATAATTATTGGGCGGCGCGGTCCTGCATCCGCATCAAAAGACGGTCAAAGATCGTTTTCATTTGCTCGCGATATTGACTGTTTTTTTGCGCCGTGGAGGCGTAAACCAACGCCGCGTTGTCCCGGGTCCGTATGACGGAAGCCTGGCTGGCTGCAGCCGCCGCGTGAAGCCCCTTCTTTCCATCGCCGGATCCATCGCCGGAGCCGTAAATTTCCGTCATTTCGCGAATCCGGTCCTGCTCGCTGGGGAAAACGTGAACGATGATGAAATGCCGCGCGTCTCCGTTAATGAAATAACTGTAGCTGATATTCCCGTCAAGCCCTTCGGCATACGTTTCATGCGTTAAACGGATTCCCCGCTCGGCGCACTCCGCCTTTAACGAACGCAGCAAGGAGGTGTTGAGCGTCGTTCCGCTCGTTAGCTGCCTTTGGTTGCCCTTCCGGTAGCTGTTCATATTGTATTTTTCCATTTCCTGCTTCGCCACTTTTTGCATCCCATTACCGCAGCCCGTGGACAGCGATACCGCCAATACCAGGCCAAGACCGAGTTTACACCAATTCATGTCAATACCCCACCTTTGCACAAAGCTTTCGCTTGCCGCTCCGATGGGGTTAGGGTGTCTCGTATCCGCCCAGTTTATACCATCCTCTGGGTCTAATCTTTAAAAACGATCACCTGCCGGCCAACGGCCTGGCCGGAAAGGATCGTTTCCAGCGTTTGCGGAAGCTGCTCAGGGGGATATACGTTAATCCCTTCGTTCAGCGCGCGCTCCGGCTTCCATTCCCCGGCCAGCCGCTGCCATAACTGAAGGCGCAGTGGCGCCTGGCAAAAGACGGAATCGATGCCAAGCAGATTCACGCCCCGCAAAATAAACGGATAAACGGTGGTTTCCACGTTTCCGCCCGCAGTCAGTCCGGACAAGGCGACAGAGCCGCCGTATTTGACCGCTTTAAGCAAATCGGCCGTCATCGCGCCGCCAACCGGGTCGACGATGGCTGCCCAGCGTTCCTTCCCGAGCGCCCCTTTGGCTCCGGACGATGCCTCTTCCCGTGAGATCACGTCGGACGCGCCAAACGCCAGGAGTTTTTCCCTTACTCCGGTTTTGCCGGTGACGGCAACGACTTCAAACCCCAGCTTGGCGAGAATGGCCACGGCCATGCTGCCGACGCCGCCGGTCGCCCCCGCGACAAGGACGGGGCCGTCCTCCCGCGCCAGCCCGTTATCGAGCAGGCGTTGTACGGACAATGCCGCCGTAAAGCCGGCGGTGCCGATCGCCATCGCCTCCTGCGCCGTCAGCCCCTGCGGCAGTGGGACGAGCCAGTCCCCGGGCACCCGGGCGATTTCGGCAAAACCGCCTTCATGCGTTACGCCCAGCCCGTAGCCGGTGCACAGCACCATATCCCCGGGCCGAAACCGCGCATCGCGCGATTCGGCGACTTCTCCGGCCAAATCGATCCCGGGAATAAACGGATACTTTCTCACGATTTTACCGTCCGGAATGCTCGCCAGTCCGTCTTTATAGTTGACGCCCGAATAGTGGACGCGAATCGTGACCTCGGCATCGGGCAGGTCGGACAAGCCGATCGTCTCCAGCCCGGCGCGAAATCCCTGCTCGTCCTGATGCACGCGGAAGGCGCGAAATTGTTGTTCCATTGTTTTTCCTCCTAGCTTCGTCCAACCTTAAAGCGTTTTGCAAAAACGCACTTCGAAAGCATACGCTTCGGTGCTGAAAACCAGACTTTTTGAACACTCATTTTAAATCAAAGATAAGGATGCTCATGCTTGGCCAGCAGCATCTGCCAGCGGCGCTCGACCTCCCGTTCAAATTCGGCCAGCGCTTCGGCATTTTCCGGCTTCGTTAAATGGCGGGTTTTGCCCATCGTTTTCAGCCAGTCCGTCAACGGCACACGTTTTCCCTTCTCCTCCGGGTTGTACGTAATCGTCGTCTGTCCATGCTCGACTTCGTACAGCGGGAAAAAGCAGGAGTTCACCGCCGCATCGACGATATTTGTGCCCTGGTCGTCGGGGCTGATCCAGTTGAGCGGACAGGCTATCAATATTTTACCATAAACCAGCCCTTCGTTTTGCGCATACCACTGCGCTTTAGCCGCCTTTTTCACCAAATCCTGCGGATAAGCCTCGCTGCCCGTAAAGACGTAAGGGATGTTGGTCGCCGCCATAATTTGCGCCGTGTCTTTATGCTGGAACGCCTTCCCTTTTTGCACCTTGCCGATATTGGACGTGGAAGTCCGGTGGCCCAGCGGTGTCGAATAGGACAATTGCGCCCCGGTGTTCATGTATCCTTCGTTATCGTACTCGATGATAATCATTTTATGATTGCGCAGCGCGGCCCCGATCGCCGGTCCCATGCCGATATCCATCCCGCCGTCGCCGGTGACCATCACGAACGTAAAGTCGTCCTTCAGGCCAAGATCGTCCAGTTCGCCCCGGCGTTTTCTTTCCCAAAACATCTCGACAACCCCGGACAGGGTGGCCGCGCCGTTCTGGAACAGGTTGTGAATATAGGTCGCCTTGTGGGAGGAATACGGATACCCTGTCGTTACGACCATCGCGCAGCCCGTATGGAATAGCGCCACGATGTCGCCTTCGATCCCTTTGAAAAACAGCTCCAAACCGGAGAAAATCCCGCAGCCCGGACAAGCGCCGTGCCCCGGAGCGATTCGCTTCGGCTTCTTCGTAAGCGAGCGCAGCGGCGGAATCCGCACGCCCAGCTTGCCGGTCTCCTCATTTTGGGTCACGGTGATCAAGCCGGTCTTCAAATCTTCGAATTTGAGCGGATTCAATACCCGCTTCGGCGTTTTGTCCGGATCGCCCGGCGTATGGCCGTAATAATCGAACGGAACCTCAACATGTCCCTTCTCCGCGGCATCGATCGCCAGCTTGAAAAAGTGATGACCGTCTTCGGCGTAAAACTCTTTGCCCCCGAGGCCGTAGATCCGGCTGATCACCTGCGTCGTATGGTTGCCGTGCGTAAACAGCGCCGCCTTGATCTCGTTGACCATGTTTCCGCCGTGCGCCCCGTAGGAATCGCCGCGGTCGCCAACGGTGATCGCCTTGACGTTTTTGAGCGCCTCGGCGATTTGCTTCTGCGGGAACGGGCGGATCATGTTCGGCGCGATCGAGCCCGCTTTGATGCCTTGGCGGCGCAGGTCGTCAACCACGTCCTTGATGATTTCGGACGCCGAATTCATCAGGAAGACCGCGACTTCCGCATCCTCCATCCGGTACAGATCAAGCACCTTGTATTCCCGGCCGGTCAGCGCCTCGTATTCGCCGGCAATGCGCTCGAAAACGCGTTCCGCGTTGTACATCGCCACAGACTGCTGGTAGCAGTTGTTGATATAATCGGGCTCGTTCATATACGGGCCGACCGTAATCGGGTTGTTGCGGTCAAGCGTGTGCGCAAACCCCGCCGGCGGGCGTTCCCCGATGAATTTCAGCACGTCTTCTTGTTTCGCGAAGGTATGCACCCGGCGTTTTTGATGCGACGTAAAATAGCCGTCCGAAGCGACGAGCACCGGCAGCCTTACCTCCGGATCCTCGGCTAGCTTGATCGCCATGATGTTCATGTCGTAAACGGCCTGCGGGTCGCGGCACATCAGAATCGGCCAGCCGGTGTTCAGCGCAAAGTACAGGTCCGAATGGTCGCCGTGGATGTCCAGCGGCCCGGAGATCGCCCGGCAAACCAGGTTCATGACCATCGGGAAGCGGGTTCCCGACTGCACCGGCATCTGCTCCAGCATATACAAATAGCCTTGCGCGCTGGTCGCGTTAAATACCCGCCCGCCGGCGGTGGAAGCACCATAGCAAATCCCGGCGGAGCTGTGCTCGCCGTCCGAAGGAATAAGCTTGATGTCATGTTGGCCGTTCGCTTTCATCAAATCGAGAAACTGCGCGACCTCCGTGGACGGGGAAATCGGAAAATACCCCATGATATGATAATTGATCTGGCTCGCGGCATAAGCGGCCATTTCGTTGCCCGACTCATACACGACGCGCTGTTCGACCGTGCCGGCGCGGCGTTCTGTTTCAATATCGATCGCCATATGTTTGTACCACCTTTCCCCTTAATATTAATGAACCGCCAAATCGAACAGATGCGGAACCCGATGCTCCTCCGCATAACCGTCTTCTTCCCGCTCCCCGGACAAAGCGTCCGTCGGACAAGCGTGAACGCATTTCAGGCAGCCTTTACAGTACTGGTAATCGATGCCTTTCAGGAACATCTGCGGCCGCCCTTTTTTATCCGGCTGTTCTTCCCATACAAAGCAATTGTCCGGACAAACATTGTCGCAAGCCGCACAATTGATGCAAGTTTCCGCTTTAAAATGCGGCATCATCCCGGAGCGGGAAATGCTGAGATCTTTCAGAATGCTGTTGCCCGGATTGACGACAATTCCGCCGATCGGCTGGGTTTCATACCCGAGCATCGGCGTATCGGCGCGTACGAAAGCGGGCATGCTGACGCCTTCCGGCAGCGCAAACGTTTCAAACACAACCTCTTTGTATCCGCGGTCAAACGTCGCCAAAGCGGGCGCCACCGTCTGCGGATATTTCTTCTCCAACGATTTGCGGATAACGTCTTTCATCGTTTCCGGATCAAGGAACGGACATAACCGGAACAAAGCCCCGAGCATCGCCATATTGACCCGGTTCTTCTCCTCAAGCGCGATCCCGGTCGCATCGATGACGGCGATCGTCCCGCCGACAAGCTTCATTTTTTCCTTGAGCTCTTGCGGAGTTTTGCGCGAATTGACAAGTACGGTGCTGTCCTCGTAAATTCCGCTGATGACGTTCACCGTTTTGGATAACGCCTCCTGAAAAATGCCGACGATATGCGGCCGTTCCACCGGCGACGTATCGCGGATCGGCGTATTTAAGTCGCAAAACCGGATATGCGCCTTTACCGGGGAGCCTTTTTTCTCCGAGCCGTAAGACGAGAAGCTGACCCCGTTGAAGCCAGCTCCCTCCACCCCGGCTTCCGCCAGCATTTTGCCGGCCAGGTTGGCTCCCAAGCCTCCAATGGATTCCAAACGAATTTCAAAAAAACCAAGCTCATTTACTTTCGGCAACTGTACCACGCGTTTGGCCCCCTCCTTCTCGCATAGCGAGTTTATTAACAGCGTTAAAACAAACTATCGATGAATGACAATACAGCATGACTTTGTTAATTTTTAAAATATCACAGAAGACGTGTGACTTATGTAACAAATGTCATATATACATTCTTGATTTGCGCCGCCAAATAAACAAAAAGCGAGAGCCCTCCGATCTGCCGGAGATGCTCTCGCTTCAACCTATATCCCGTTTTCATTGCATCCTTACTTCATCTAATGTCCGATCATCACTCCAGGGTCCGCCTGAGCCCCTTCGCCGGCCTGCGCTTCGGCAGGTTCGGCCTGCTTTTTCGGTCTGGATAGCATCAGGGTAAGCACAAAACCGGCGGCGGCCAGGCAAGACGCCACAAAGTAAGTATCGCCGAACCCGGCCGCAGCGGCCTGCAGCGAATCGCTTCCTCCCATCAGCGCCGCCTCCGCCATATGGCTGTTGATCCGCGAGGTTAAATACCCGGTTAACCCGGCGACCGCAAAGGAGACGATCACCTGCTGCGCGGCGGTCATCAGCGGCGTGACCCGGGTGACCAAATGGCGCGGCGCGGAGTTCAGGATATGGGTGTTCAGCGGCATCATCGTTAGCCCCATACCGCTGCCGAGCAGCCCGAGCGGAAGCAAAACCATGCCGAGGCTGGTGTCCGCCGTGATCCGCGACAGCAGGAACAAGGCGGCGGATACGATGCCGAGGCCGATAAATGCGAGCGGGCGGGCCCCGACCCGGTCAAACAGCCGTCCGCTGATCGGCATGAAGAGAGCTGAGGCCAACGCTTGGGGAAGCAGATATATCCCGGTTTCGAAGGCGCTGTAGCCTCTGACCTGCTGCAGGTATAGCGGCGTTAAAATCATCGATCCAAACAACGCTGCCTGGGCAATCCAGACCAGCACGATCCCTCTCGTAAAATGGGAGGACCGGAACACGCGCAGCTCCAGCAATGGCTGTTTATGTCTGAATTCAACGATGATGAAGAGAAGCAAAGCCATAGCGCCAACGCTGAGCCCCGTAATCGTAGCCGCGGAAGTCCAGCCTGCGCCTCCTTCGCCGACCCCAAAGGTCAGCATCGCAAAGGCGATAGGGGCTAAAATCATCCCGAACATATCCAACCGCGGCGCTTCCCGCCGTTCGGATTTCGGCAAAAAACGCAGGCCCACCAATAAAGCGATGATGCCGATCGGCAAATTGATCAGAAAAATCCAGTGCCAGCTTAAATTTTCGACCATCCAGCCGGACAAAACCGGACCAAGGGCCGGCGCCAGCAGCATCGGCACGCCGAGCGCGCCCATGACCGCGCCGCGCTTATCCGGAGGGGCAAGCTTGAACACCATCGCAAAACCGATCGGCGAGACCATCCCGCCTCCCAAGCCTTGAATGATGCGGAACACGATTAATTGGGCCGGCGTCTCGGCCAAAGCGCATAAGACCGAACCAATGGTAAACAAGGCGATCGTAATCAGGAAGATCCGCTTCTCGCCAAATTTATCGGTCATCCAGCCGGCCAAGGGGATCACGGCGGATAACGCGAGTGTGTATCCGGTGATCGTCCACTGCACCGTCTTCAAATCCGTGGCAAAATAATCCACCAGCCGGGGAACGGCGACATTGACCACCGTACTATCCAATATGACCATAATCATGCCGACAATGACGGCTAACATCGGCGCAATGATGGAGCGGATGGAAAACTCTTGGGCGTTGGCCGGGTTTCCCGCAGTATTCGGCATACTCTCTCACTCAACTTTCTATCTATGGTTTAAACAACGTTTTAAACATTGTTTAATTTAATATTAAATATCCCTCCCCCGGTTTTGTCAAGCGAACAGATTTTAATTTAACTCGGATTCGCGGATTTAATCCCGCGTTGACATTTGGTATACTTAGGCTGAGATGATTTACGCCATAAAGGAGCGGAACTATGGGCTACTGTGCCGATCATGGGCTGACCACCAAAAAAAATATTTTAAACGCAACGCTGGAGCTCATTAAAACGGAGGGTGCCGATCAAGTCACGCTGCGCAAAATCACCGCGGCCGCCAATGTCAACCTGGCGCTGGTCAACTATTATTTTGGTTCAAAGGACAAGTTGATTAACGAGGCGCTGAAAATGCTGCTAACCTCGTTTCAAGATAACTTTACCGTACTTGACGACACCGCCCTGAATCCGAAAGACCGCTTGAAAGCGTTTATGCTTCAATATGTCGACTACATTTCCCAGTATCCCGGGCTGCTTCAGGAGGTTCTCGGCAAAGGAAACATCACGTTTGAATCCAATCAGGAGTTCAGCAGCTTCTTAAAGACGACCGGTTTCAACAAAATCAGATCTACGGTGGGGGAAATTACCGGGGAGGCGGATCCGGAGATCCTCAACATCATGATGCTGCAAATCAACGCCGCCGTGTTGTTTCCGATCATCATGATGCAGCATATCAAGCATATCGCCGGCGATCCCGACCGCGATGCGGTCGAGCGGCAGATCGATATATTGTTTAAGCATTATTTCGCCAGATACTGCGAACAGGACGTGTCGAATCAAAACCGGGAGAACGCCGATTTATAGCGGTTTTTGCGCTTTCCCGAGAAATATTCCCCGCGGGTGCCCATGCAAAAAAAGATTGCTTTAACGGCAACACCGCCGCAAAGCAATCTTTTTTTCGCCCTAGTCTTCCTGATGCCCCAAATAATCCTCAATCATTTTCTGCTTCAATTCCCAAGCTTCCTGGCTTAAGCTGATGCGGTAGATTTCCGGGTTCAGCTTGCGCAAATACTCCGGCCAAAACAGGCTTAGCTGCGTTTGATGATATTTTCGGATCTCCTCCAGCGACGGCAGCTCGTAAACCAGCTCGCCATCTTCGAAAATCGGCTGCAGCATGGACACGGCCTCGTAGTTTTTCACCGATTTCTTGATATAAGGATGGACAGGGTCGAACAGCCGCAGGTTGCCGCCGCTCCTAGCCTGCTGCTCATGCGGAAAACAAACGTAATCGGCCATCGCCTTGCCGCTTTCCTTACTGACGATGCGCAGCACGTCTTTTTTGCCGGGGGTCGTCACTTTTTCCGGGTTGCCGGAAATTTTGATCGTCGGCTCCATCCGGCCGCCGATTTCCCGCTCCACCAGCTTGTATACGCCGCCGAGCGCCGGCTGGTCCGCCGCGGTAATCAGCTGCGTGCCGACGCCCCAAATATCGATTTTCGCCCCTTGGGCTTTCAGGTTGAAAATCGTATTCTCGTCCAAATCGTTGGAGGCCACGATTTTCACGTAAGGCAAACCGGCTTCGTCAAGCATTTTGCGCGCCTGGATCGACAAATACGCCAAATCGCCGCTGTCCAGCCGGATGCTGCTCAGCCGCTTCCCCTGCGCCTCAAGCATTTTGGCCGTTTGGATAGCGTGCGGCACCCCGCTCTTTAACGTATCGAACGTATCGACCAGCAGCGATACCTGGTCGGGCAGCGCTTTGGCGTACCGTTCAAACGCCTCCTGCTCGGAATCGAAAATTTGCACCCATGAATGGGCGTGCGTTCCTTTGGTCGGAATGCCGAAAATTTCGCCGGCCAGCAAATTCGAGGTGGCGTCGAAGCCGGAAATATACGCGGCCCTCGCGCCCCAAATGGCGGCATCCGCTTCCTGCGCCCGGCGGGTCCCGAACTCCAGCAGCACGTCGTTCTCCGCCACCCGCTTCACCCGCGAAGCTTTAGTGGCGATCAGCGTCTGAAAGTTCATGAAGTTAAGCATCGCCGTTTCCACGAGCTGTGTCTCCATAATCGTCCCTTCCACGCGGATCAGGGGTTCATTCGGAAAGCAAAGCGCCCCTTCCTTCATCGACAGCAGCGTGCCGCCAAACCGGAAATTGCGCAAAAGCTCGAGAAATTCCGGCTTGTAGTTTTCCTCCTGCTTGGCTAGATAGTTCAGGTCCTTCTCCGTAAAACGCAGATTGCGAATATACTCCACGATCCGTTCCAGGCCCGCAAACACCGCATACCCGTTGCCGAAAGGCAGCTTGCGGAAATAAGCTTCGAACACCGTCTGTCTCTCATGCGTTCCGTTCGCCCAATGGGCGTAAATCATATTGATCTGATATTTATCGGTATGCAGCGCTAACCCTTCGGTCGGCATCTTTCTCATCCTCTCTGGCTGTTGATTACATGTGCTCCCAAACTGCTGCGGAAGTGGCCAAGCGCCCAGGCATGGCCTTCCGAATTAAAGCTGGCCACCGCATCTTCATATACGGTTATGGCAAATCCTTTGTTATAAGCGTCCACCGCTGTGTGCAGCACGCAGATATCGGTGCAAACCCCGATCAAATGGACTTCCCGAACGCCGCGTTCCCGCAGCTTCAGCTCCAGATCGGTTCCGCAAAAAGCGCTGTATCTCGTTTTGTCCATCCAATAAATCCGCTCGGCGTTCCGCTTATACACATCCGCCAATTGACCGTACAGGTTGCGCCCTTCCGTACCACGGAGATTATGGGGCGGGAACAGCTTTGTTTCCGGATGCCACGGGTCCCCTTGTTCATGCAGATCGACGGCCATCACGACAAAATCCCCTCTGCCCGCGAACTCCTCCGTAAGCCGGCAAACCGCCGGCTCGATCGCCACCGCCGGCTCTCCTACCGGCAGGCTCCCATCCACAAAATCGTTGGTATAATCGATCACGATCAAAGCTTTCATCGTCTCTTCCCCTCTCCTGTTTGATTACGCCCGGGTTGCAAGATATGTAAAAGTAAAGCTTGGGTTACGTGTAAATCGACAGCTGCGGCGTATAATCGGTAAACCGGTACAATTGCGCGGGCCGCTGCGAGTACTGGTTGGACAGCATCGGCTTGCCGTTTTCATCGCGCACTTCCTCCAGAATCCCCTGCCGGCTGCGTGTCGAAGTGATTTTACGGATGAAATTCAGCTCGGCAAAATCCGGAACGACCGTTTGAATGACCTGATACAATTCACCCAGCGTAAAATGAGGAGGGAGGAACTGCTTGGCGATCGTCGTCTGCAGCATTTGCTGCTGGATTCTTTTGTAGGCGTCCTGCAAAATTTCACGGTGGTCAAACGCCAACTGCAGTTCCTCCAGCGCTTCGCGTACGGTGAACAGGCCCACCTCCTGTGCATCGTCGGCGGATTGGCGTTTTTCCAGAACCCACTCCTCCACCAGCGCAAAAAAAGCGTGGGAGATGATCCAGCCCCGCGGATCCCGCCCCGGCGCGCTGTATACGCCCAAATACTCCAGATGCGACCCGTCGACCCCGGTCTCTTCCTTCAGCTCTCTTCGCGCCGTTTCATACAAGGATTCGTCCTCCTGCGAAAAGCCTCCGGGCAGCGCCCAGGCTCCGGCGAAAGGCCAGCTGCGGCGCTTGATCAGCATCACCTTCAGATCGAATCGCGGCAGCGATTTCGTCGCCGCTTTGCGTTCCTGCCTGGTCAGCGTAAACATTACGATATCGGCGGGAATGCCGTCCGGGGTGCGATATTTCTTAACCTCATTAATTGGTTTTTTCTGCTCTTCTTTTTCATTCATCCCATATTCACCATCCCTTATTTGGGCAGCCGGAACGTCGCTGTCGAAATGCAGCCAAGCGTTCCTGCTCCATCCCGGACCTCGGAACGGAGCGTCATGGTCCGATGGGTCTCATGCAGCGGAAACGCCGCAGCGACAAGTTCGCCGATCCGCATCGGGCTCAGGAAGTTGACGTTCAGATGGGTCGTGACCCCCAAACGTCCTTTAACGGCGCCCACCAGCATGCCCATCGCCTGGTCCATCATCGAAGACAATACGCCCCCGTGCACAATCCCCATCGCATTCAAATGCGAGGTTCCCGCCGTTAAACCCAGCTCTACGCGGCTTGCGTCCGCCGAAATAAGCCGAAGCCCCAATAACCCCCAGAACGACTGCTCATCCCGGCGCATGATTTCCTCACTCCAACTCATGGATTAGCCTCCTATGCTCTCTATATAATATTCCGAAGATGCCCTGCGTTCAGTCGGGCAAAGCGGCGTTTTCTATTCAAAAAGTGCGGAGGAACATGCCTCCGCACCGCCATAATCAGCCTATTCCCCGTATCCCGAAGTCACGGCCGGTTCGCTGCCGGACTCCACGTTTACCTTGTTCGCCACCGTGTCGCGGATCACCGAAACGACCAGCTGGAGCAGGTAGTTTATATCGCTTTGGCTTTGCTGAAACTCCGTCACCAGCGGAATTTCGTCGAGTTCGTCCTGAAGCGCCGCGATCTCTTGTTCGATCTTCTCTACCATCGCCTTGTTTTGGAATGTCTCGAAAGCGACGATTTCCTTTTGCTTCTTCTTGATCGTGCTGATCAAAGTTTGCACCCGCTCATGCTCCTGAATGAGCTTTTCGGCCTTTTTGAACTGCTCTACCTCTTCGCTTGTTCCGATCAACTCGGCCAGTTCTTTCGCTTTGGCCATAATGTCCGCGCGGATCACCAGATCCCGGGAGTCAAATTTCGGAATTCCGCAATCGGTATGTTCGGTATGCTGCTCCACCTTTGATTACCTCCTAACAGTTCTTTGGGACTTACGCCATCTTGGCGGTTTGCGATACGAGGACCCCTTTGGTAAACCATGTCATCGGGTCCGTAATTTCCACATCGACGAAATTGCCGATCAGTTCCGGGCCGCCTTCGAAATGGACGAGCTTGTTGCTGCGGGTGCGGCCGGACAGCATGTTCGGGTTGTTTTTGCTTTCGCCTTCCACCAGCACTTCCACGATTTGGCCGCGTAGTGCGTCGTTGCTGCGCCGGCTGAATTCGTTTACGGTGTCGTTCAGCCGCGCCAGCCGCTGCTTTTTCACTTCGAGCGGCACGTTGTCTTCCATCACCGCCGCCGGCGTTCCTTCACGAGGTGAATAAACGAACGTATATGCAGAGTCGTAGCCGACCTCGCGCACGAGCGACAGCGTCTCTTCGAATTGCTCCTCCGTTTCGCCCGGGAAACCGACGATAATGTCCGTCGTCAGCACGACGCTTGGAATCTTCGCCTTGATTTTGCGGACGAGCTCCAGATAATGCTCGCGGGAATATTTCCGGCTCATTTTCTTCAGGATTTCGCTGCTTCCTGACTGCACCGGCAAATGGATATGCTCGACCAGGTTGCCGCCCTTGGCCAGCACGTCGATCAGCGCATCGTCGAAATCGCGCGGATGCGACGTCGTGAAGCGAACGCGCGGAATATCGATTTTGCGGATATCGTCCATCAAATCGGCAAATGTATACTTGATGTCGGTAAAGTCCTTGCCGTAAGCGTTGACGTTCTGCCCGAGCAAGGTCACCTCTCTATACCCTTGACGCGCCAGCTCGCGCACCTCGGCGATCACGTCCTCCGGACGGCGGCTGCGCTCCTTGCCGCGCGTAAACGGCACAATGCAATAGGTGCAGAACTTGTCGCACCCGTACATGATGTTTACCCAAGCGCGCATGCCCTCGCGTTTTTTCGGCAGGTTTTCGATGATGTCGCCTTCCTTGGACCAAACCTCGACGACCATCTCCTTGCTGAACAGCGCTTCCTGAATGAGATGCGGCAAACGGTGTATATTATGGGTACCGAAAATCATATCGACAAACCCGTGCTTATGCAGGATGCGGTTGACGACGCCTTCCTCCTGCGACATGCAGCCGCAGACGCCGAGCAGCAGATCGGGCTTCTCCGTCTTTAAGCCCTTCAGATGGCCCAGTTCGCCAAACACTTTATCCTCGGCGTTTTCGCGGATTGCGCAGGTATTCAGCAGGATAATGTCGGCTTCCTTGCGGTCTTCCGTAGGCGCGTATCCCATTTGCTCCAGCAGGCCTTTGATCGTTTCGGTGTCGTGTTCGTTCATTTGGCAGCCAAACGTATATACAATGTACCGTTTGCCCGTGCCGAGGCCCTTCAGCTCCTCCGGAACGGCATTTTCGTACAGCACTTGAACGTTTTCCTTGCCCCGCTGCTTCTCCATCCGGTGATTCGGTTCGGATAAAATCTGAATGTCTCTTCCGCGGATTCTAATCTTCTTGCCCCGTTCATCCTCGGATATCACCCGGGCGTCCGAAAAATCAAAATACTTGGAATAATCTTTCGTTTCCTTAGCCATGATGCCCGCTCACTCCTTCAATCTATCTATTTGCGGTCCCAATGGACGATTCTTCATATCTAGAAAAAGGCATTACACTAAATTATAGCATGGTTCCTTGCCGATATCCAGAAAAAGACCCGCTCTATGAAAGAACGGGCCTTCCTTCGCAAAATTCAATTTAGAACCCTTTATATTGAGGCTCTTCGCTTTCCAGCTGCTGTACGCGGCTTTCCACTTGAGTCACGATTTGCTGCGTCTGTTTAGCGGCATCCGTGAACAGGTTTTTGGCTTGTTGGTTTTGCGTGTTCAGCGCAAATTGCTCAAGGTTGGCCTGAGCGCTTTTCAAAGAAGCCAGCGTCGTTTTGACTTGTGCTGCCACCGTCATGTTTTTCACCACCTTTGAAATGCAAAATCGTTAAGACACAGCATAATTTTGCCTGCTAACTGAATCTTCATGCGGCTTTTATTTTTCCATATTTTGTATTTAGTAAAAGTGGTTTGGCTCGCGCATAATGGGTTTAGTTCAACCCGATTTTTGACAAAAGCACTAAGCCGAAAGGAGTATCCGCATGCCGGTATGGCTGGAAGTCATAGTTAGAACGCTGGTGGCTGTCGTCGTTTTATATGTGCTTACTCGGTTGCTTGGGAAAAGGCAGGTTTCCCAGCTTTCCTTTTTCGAATATATCACCGGAATCACCATCGGCAGCATCACGGCTTACATCTCCCTCGATATCGGGACCCACTGGTATTTGGGGATCATTGCCGTCGCCGTTTGGTTTGCCGTGTCCTTTGGCATCGAATTTCTGCAGCTCAAGAGCAAAAAGGCCAGGGATTTGATCGACAGCAAAGGCACCGTTTTGATCAAAGACGGCAAGGTGATGGAGGATAATTTGAAAAAAGAAAGGCTCACCAACGAGGAATTGATGGCCCAACTGCGCAAAAAGAACATTTTCAAAGTCGCCGAGGTCGAATTCGCCGTAATCGAGCCCGACGGGGAAATCAACGCGCTGCCTAAAAAGGAATACCTGCCGCTGACCCCTTCCGATCTGGGCATCAAAGTTTCCCCCGAACCCGAACCGCAAACGGTCATCATCGACGGAAAAATCATGGACGAGCCGCTCGCCACGATGGGGCTGAACCGGCATTGGCTGAACACCCAGCTGGAGAAGCTCGGCGTCTCGCTCGACAATGTCAACCTGGGGCAAGTGGATGCGTACGGTCAATTTTACGCCGATTTGTACGATGATCAGCTGATGGTGCCGCAGCCGCAAGAAAAGGCGGTATTGCTGGCGGAACTGAAAAAATGCGAAGCCGATCTGGAAATGTTTGCCCTTTCGTCGGAGGAGGGCGAAGCCAAAAAGCTGTACGGCGATTGCTCGAACCGCCTGCAAAAGGTCATCGAAGGCGTCAAGCCGCTCTTATCATCGTAAACGAAGGAGGAATGGGATCATGGCCAAGAAACAAAACAAAAAACTGACGCCAACGCAGCAGCAATACCAACGGCTGGCCAATTCGCATGAGCCGAAGCGCCCGGTGGCCCTCAACTGCGTCCGGGCGTTTCTGGTCGGCGGGCTGATCTGCCTGCTTGGCGAATGCATTCGCCAGGCTTTTATTCATTTCGCCGGAATGAGCGAAAAAGAGGCGGCGAGCCCTACGGTGGCGGTGCTCGTTATTTTGTCCGTTCTGCTGACAAGCCTCGGCGTCTACGACAAGATCGCCCAATGGGCGGGGGCCGGGACGGCCGTGCCGGTGACCGGTTTTGCTAACTCGATGGCTTCCTGCGCCATCGAGCACCGCGCCGAAGGATTGGTGCTTGGCGTCGGCGCCGGGATGTTCAAGCTGGCCGGTTCGGTCGTCGTGTTCGGCACGGTAGCGGCGTTTATTGTCGGGATCATCTACGCCATCTTCGTTCCGGGCTACGCCGGAGGAGGTCATTGACATGCTGAAGGGACATCAAAGCTGGGTGTTTGAGAACAAACCGAAAATCATCAGCACCGCCACCGTCGTTGGCCCGTTCGAAGGCCAGGGACCGCTCGCCGAAGATTTCGACATCATCCACGCCGATTTGTATTTGGGGCAGGACTCTTGGGAAAAAGCCGAGAAAACGCTGATGGAGGAGTCGGCCAAGCTGGCGATCGAAAATGCCGGCCTGACGAAAGAGCAGATTTCTTTCCATTTCGGCGGCGATTTAATGAACCAGATCATCAGCACCAGCTTTGCCGCCCGGACGTTAAGCATTCCTTATGTCGGCATGTTTGGGGCATGCTCCACCTCGATGGAAAGCCTGGCGCTCGCTTCCTTTGTCGTGAACGCGGGGGGCGCCAAATACGCACTGGCCGGCACGTGCAGCCATAACGCCAGCGTTGAGAAGCAATTTCGCTACCCGACGGAATACGGTTCGCAAAAACCGCCGACAGCGCAATTTACCGTCACCGGGTCCGGTTCGGCCGTCGTATCGCTGAAGGGGACAGGGCCTTCGGTGACGGCGGCCACCATCGGCAGAGTGGTCGACATGGGCATTACCGATCCGCTTAATATGGGAGCGGCGATGGCGCCGGCGGCCGTCGACACGATTCAAGCGCACTTGCGGGATTTGGAAATCGCCCCCTCCTACTATGATCTCATTGTGACGGGCGACCTGTCCAAAGTCGGTTACGCGATCGCCAACGATCTGTTTAAACGCCATAATGTGCCCATTCAGGAGACAACATATAAAGACTGCGGGATGATGATTTACGATTACGAAAAGCAGCAGGTGCAGGCGGGGGCCAGCGGATGCGCCTGCTCGGCCGTCGTGACCTACGGGCACCTGCTGAACAAGATGGAGCGCGGGGAACTAAACCGGATTCTCGTTGTCGCCACCGGCGCGCTGCTCTCCCCGCTCTCCTACCAGCAAGGGGAAAGCGTTCCGTGCATCGCTCACGCCGTAGCGATCGAACGCTCCGAAGGCTAAATCTATGGAAAAACGTCAAGGGCTTGCTCCCGGCACATCTTCTGCCGGGAGCAAGCCCTTCTCCATTGGTGTATCTATGATCATATCAAAGCGATTAGTCGATGATCTCCGCCATGTCCCCCGTTTTGGCGCCGGCGGCGTTCGCTTCGTCCGTATCGATATGCATGTCGAGCGCAAAGTTGTCCGAAACGCGCGCGATCACATTTTCGAACACCAAACCGCGTTCCCCGCCCAAACGGACTTTCAGCAGCTGCTTATCTTTAATGCCCCATTTCTCCGCATCCGAGGTATGGAAATGAATATGGCGGGCGGCGACGATGACGCCCTTGTCCAATTCGATTTCGCCGGCCGGCCCTTTGACTTTGATGCCCGGCGTGCCTTCGATGTTGCCCGATTCGCGAACCGGCGCCTTCACTCCGATCGCGAAGGAATCCGTACGGGAAATTTCCAGCTGGGAAGCCGGACGGGCCGGTCCCAAAATACGAACTTTATCGAATTGTCCTTTCGGTCCGATCACGGCCACCTGTTCATTGGCGGCAAATTGCCCCGGTTGGGACAACGGCTTGAACTCGGTCAGCTGATAGCCTTGGCCAAACAAAATTTCGATGTGCTCCTGGGTTAAGTGGATATGACGTGCAGAAACGCCGACAGGTACTGTCTTACTCATCTTTGCAAACACTCCTCGTATATTCTCTATGTCGATGACGATTCACATCGTTACCCATTATACACCTATTGTGTACAAAAAGGAAAAGACGTCCACCAAAAAAGGACGTCTTTCGAAATATTATCTAAATTCTGCTACAAGATTGTCAAACTCGGCTTCGGATATTGCCAGCTGTTGGTAAGCAAGCGGCTCTTGCTTAAAGCCGTGAACCAGATTTTCGTAGCTCTTCTTCTCCTTGTTCTGATAGATCAGGCCGGTAATCATGCTGCCCGTTTCCATCAGCTTCGCCATCGCCATCGCCCGGTTGGCCGGATCGTAATCCGGAATCGTATCGAGGTTGATAATGTTTTCCTTGAACCAGTCGTACGTGTTCACCTTGTTGAAGGTGACGCACGGGCTAAACACGTTGATCAGCGAAAAGCCTTCATGCTGGATGCCCTGCTCGATCAGCGACGTCAGCTGCTTCAGATCGCTGGAGAAGGACTGGGCGACAAACGTTGCGCCCGACGCCAAAGCGATTTCCAGCGGGGACAACGTCGATTCCACCGACCCTTCCGGCGTGCTTTTGGTCTTGAATCCTTCGCCGCTGCGCGGGGAGGTTTGCCCTTTCGTCAACCCGTAAATCTGGTTATCCATTACGATGTACGTAATGTTGATGTTGCGGCGGATCGCATGCACCGTGTGCCCCATCCCGATGGCGAAGCCGTCGCCGTCGCCGCCGGAAGCGATCACGGTGAGATCGCGGTTGGCCAGTTTGACGCCTTGCGCAATCGGAAGGGCGCGGCCGTGAATCCCGTGCAGGCCGTAGGCGTTAATATAACCGGAGATCCGGCCGGAACAGCCGATCCCGGAGATGACGGCCAGGTTCTCCGGTTCCAGGCCCACATTCGCCGCAGCGCGCTGGATAGCGGCTTGAATGGAGAAATCCCCGCATCCCGGACACCAGTTTGGTTTAATGTTGTTTCGGAATTCCTTAAAGGTTGCCATTTTTCACCAACTCCTCCTGCGCTTTGTTTCCGGCCGCCTTCTTGCATTCTTCGTAAACATCCGAAGGAAGGAACGGATTTCCGTCATATTTCAGCACATTCGCGATCTTGTCGTGATGGCCGACATGCAGTTTGATCAGATTGGCCAGCTGCCCTGTCGCATTGTTTTCCAGCACGACGACTTTTTTCGCTTTGGCGACTTGCGGCAGCACCAGCTCCGTCGGGAAAGGATGCAGCAGGCGAACCGTCATGTGATTCGTTTTGATGCCCTCCGCTTCAAGCTGTTTACGCGCTTGATCGATCGTACCGCCGGTCGAACCCATGCCGACGATCAGCAGATCCGGTTCGGCGTGCGGCGCCTGCAGGTGAATCGGATCGCTCACTTCCACCTTCGCCAGCTTGCGCAGCCGCTTCTCCATCATCTTTTTCCGGTTGACCGGACTTTCCGACGGGCGTCCCGCCTCGTCGTGCTCCACCCCGGTCACATGGTGGATGCCGTTTTTCTCCCCGGGCAGAACCCGCGGCGAAATGCCGTTTTCGGTAAAGGCGTACCGGTTAAACATGCTCGAATCCTCGCGGTCCGGAATGTCCTTGACCAGGTAGCCGCGATCGATCGTAATTTTGTTGTAATCGAGCAGCTCGCAGGACTGTTTGCCGAGCGACAGCTGCAGATCCGTGGCCAAAATGACCGGCACTTGATATTTATCCGCCAGATTGAATGCCTGAACGGTATCGTAGAAGCACTCTTCAATGGAGCTTGGCGCCAGCACGATTTTGGGAATTTCACCGTGCGTGCCGTAGATCAACGCGTTGATATCGCTTTGCTCCTGCTTCGTCGGCAGGCCCGTGCTTGGACCGCCGCGCTGCGTGTCGACGATCACGACCGGCGTTTCCGTCATGCCGGCGAGGCCGATCGCCTCCATCATAAGAGACAAGCCCGGTCCGGCCGAGGCCGTCATCGCCCGCACGCCGCCATAACTGGCGCCGATCGCCATCGTAATGGCCGCGATTTCGTCTTCCGTCTGAATGACGGTGCCGCCGAATTTCGGCAATTTCTTGATTAAATATTCCATGATTTCGGAAGCAGGCGTAATCGGGTACGCGCTCATGATCCGGCATCCCGCGGCTACGGCGCCGAGGCCGATCGCATCGTTGCCGATCATGAACAGCTTCTGCTTGCCGTCGGCCGGCTCCAGCTTAAATTCTTCCAACGGACCGCCGGCCAGTTCCAGCACATAGTCCGCGCCCCGTTTAACCGCTTCGATATTTTTTTCGACAATGGCCGGCCCCTTGCGCCCGAATTCTTCCTCCACGGCTTTGTTGAACACCTCGAGCGGAAGTCCGAGCAGCGCCCAGGAAGCGCCCGACGCCACCATGTTTTTCATCAGCGAAGTCCCGAGTTCTTCGGCAATGCTCGTAATCGGAACCGGGAACAATCCGGCATCCACGCCTTCGGGAACGGTGGGGTTAAATTTGGCATCGGCAACGATAACCCCTCCGCTGCGCAGTTCTTTGGCATTCAAGTCGATACTTTCCTGGTCAAAAGCGACTAAGATGTCCAAGTCGTCGGAAATCGCACGAATCGGCTTGGTACTGATCCGGATTTTGTTGTTTGTATGTCCGCCTTTGATACGGGACGAGAAGTGACGGTACCCGTACAAATAATAACCCAGCCTGTTTAAGGCCGTCGAAAAAATCCGGTCCGTACTTTCAACCCCTTCGCCTTGCTGTCCACCGATCTTCCAAGACAATTGACTAATCAAGATCGCCCACCCCTTTAATCGTATCGCAATGGAAACTAAAATTATAAATCACACTCATAGAATGTAGACGTGTGAGACCTCACTGTTGGCCTCGCATTTTGTGAACATTCTGTTTCAGAGTCATGTCAATTTTATGTCTCCACCGGACAAAAAGCAAGCGTTTTCTCGACTTTTTCGTATAGTAGTTTTCGATTAATTCGATCTCGCAATTGGATGAATTAAAGCGCTTTCTCGCCTTTGGGCAGCCAGGCCCGCAGGAACGCGGCCGCATGGCCGTACAACCATCCGCGGACAAGCTCCTCCGGGTAATATTTCAGCAACGTTTCCTGCCATTGGGCGTAATGTCCGGCATGCCGCAGATCGCTCAAATGCGATTCGATGCCGTCGAAGTCGGAGCCGAACATGATCGTCCCCGCTCCCCCAAGCGAGCAGATCCGGTCCAGATGCGGCAAAATATCCCGGCTCGAAACGTTTCGGCCCTCTTTGACGAACCAGGGAACAAAGGTAATTCCGATCCGTCCGCGGAGTCGGACGATCTCCTTGATCTGATCGTCGCGCAAATTCCGCGCATGCCCGCAGACGCTATAAGCATTCGAATGCGAAGCGATAAAAGGTTTTCCAGCCCGATCGGCCAGCTCCGCCAGTTCCCAAAACCCCTTGACCGACAAATGCGATACGTCGAGGATAATTCCAAGTTCATGGCAGGCCTTGACCAACTCCAGGCCTTGCGGCGTAAACCCGCGGCCTTTGGGCTCCATTATGCCGTCGGCCGCCCAATTGGCATGATTCCACGTAATGCCGAGAAACCGAACCCCGCGCTCATAGCATATTCGCAGATAATGCAGATTGCCTTCCAGCCCGTCGGCTCCTTCCAGCGACAGAAAGCCGCCGGTTCCGCCTTTCCGCTCCAATGCCTCAAAGTCTTCCGCCGTACGGACCTCGGACACGCCGAGGGTTTTTATTTTTTGCCGAAACAGGTCAAGCTGCCCCAGGACATGCTCCATTTTCGGTGTTCCCAAACGTTCGGAAAGAAAAATCGCAAAGCACTGCAGGGCAACGCCCCCGTCCTTCATTCGCCGCAAATTGACGTCCAACCGTTCATCGCTGGCAAAATCAAGCGCCGGGTCAAGCATCATTTTGCTTAAAGCATCGCAATGAAAGTCAATCACCGGATATTTCAAAGCGGATTCCTCCTGTCCCATTTTCTGAAAATAACAAAAAAACCTGTCTACGTCGGGTTACGTCGTAAACAGGCATCATGTCATCATAACTCTCATTTATCTGGGTTCTACGATAAGTTTAATAGCGGTACGGTCCTCACCATCGATCACGATGTCGGTAAATGCCGGAATGCAAATGAGGTCTACACCGCTTGGCGCGACAAATCCCCGGGCGATCGCTACAGCTTTAATGGCTTGGTTTAGTGCACCAGCCCCAATGGCTTGAAGTTCAGCAGCGCCGCGTTCTCTAAGAACTCCAGCTAACGCCCCGGCAACGGAGTTGGGGTTGGATTTTGCTGAAACTTTTAATACTTCCATGGTCAAGTACCTCCCTGGGAATAATCGGTTGATTCCACTACTTAGAACATATTCGTGAGAGCTCAAATAATTCCTTCTTTTTCCCTTGCTGTACTTTGGGAGGCCTTGATCCGCCGGTTTCAATCCATCCGCCACTCGTCTTCGAGCAAACGGATTTTTTCGATTTTCAGCGCCCGGCCGGTCGCTTCATCCAGTTCCACGAACACGGCGTGAAAATGCCATTTGCCTTCGCATACTTGAAACCGGACCGGCAGTTGGGTGGTAAATTTCCGCAGCACGGCCGTCCGCTCCATGCCGAGAATCCCTTCCCGGGAGCCGACCATGCCGGCATCCGTCAAATAAGCGGTGCCTTGGGGCAAAATCGTGTCGTCGTTGCTTTGCACATGCGTGTGCGTGCCGACCACCAAAGAAGCGCGGCCGTCCAAATACCAGCCCATGGCGATCTTCTCCGAAGTGGCTTCGGCATGGAAATCGACCAGAATGCATTTGTGCTTCTTGGACAACTGGCCGATGATTTCGTCCGCCTTGCGGAACGGATCGTCCAGCGGCGGCAAAAACGTGCGGCCCATCAGGTTTACGACCGCCAGCTCTTTGCCGCCCGCCTTGATGACCATCGAGCCCCGGCCCGGCGTGCCCGGGGGATAATTGGCCGGACGAATCATCCGCGGCTCCTCGTCTATAAAATCGAAAATCTCTTTATTGTCCCACGTATGGTTGCCCATCGTTAATCCGTGAATGCCCTGCTCAAAAAATTCCTTGGCGATATTGGCGTTGATTCCCCGGCCGGCCGCCGCGTTTTCGCCGTTGGCGACGATGATGTGCGGATTGTACTTGGACTTCAGATGAGGCAGCGTCGCCTTCAACGCCTTTCGCCCCGTATTCCCTACGATATCTCCGATAAACAGAACTTTAATGGTGCTCCCTCCTTAGGCATGACTACCCTTATGCAGTATCCGGCGTTCGCCATCTTGCGATAATCTCCGAATGCCTTGCGCAACGGGAAGCCGCGTTGTCAAGCAATGAAAAAGCGGCCCCCCAGGGGGCCACTTTTCAGCATATCCTTTACTTGGCGTATTCAACCGCCCGCGTTTCGCGGATGACGGTAACTTTGATATGACCCGGATAATCCAGCTCACTTTCAATCTTCTTGGTAATGTCTCTCGCCAAGCGGAACGCTTCCGCATCGTCGATCTTATCAGGCTGCACCATCACGCGAACCTCGCGGCCCGCCTGAATGGCAAACGACTTCTCGACGCCTTCGAACGACTCGGAAATCTCTTCGAGTTTCTCCAAACGGCGAATGTACGTTTCCAGCGTCTCGCGCCGCGCCCCCGGTCTTGCCGCCGACAAAGCGTCTGCGGCGCCAACCAGCATGGCGATGACGGAAGTCGCTTCGCAATCGCCGTGGTGAGAGGCAATACTGTTGATGACCACCGGATGTTCCTTGTATTTCTTAGCCAGTTCCACGCCGATTTCGACATGAGATCCTTCCACTTCATGATCAAGCGCTTTACCTATATCATGCAACAAGCCCGCCCGTTTGGCCAGCGCGATATCTTCGCCGAGTTCTCCGGCCATCAATCCGGCCAGGTACGCAACCTCCATCGAGTGCTTCAGCACGTTTTGACCGTAGCTTGTCCGGAACTTGAGGCGTCCCAGGATTTTGATCAAATCGGGATGAAGAGCATGCACGCCGACCTCGAAGGTAGCCTGTTCGCCATATTCGCGAATGCGTTCGTCCACTTCCCGGCGCGACTTCTCGACCATCTCTTCGATGCGCGCCGGGTGAATCCGTCCGTCCGCCACCAGTTTCTCCAGCGCGGTGCGGGCAATTTCGCGGCGTATCGGATCAAAGCCCGACAGAATCACCGCTTCCGGCGTATCGTCGATAATGAGATCAATTCCCGTCAACGTTTCGAGCGCACGAATATTACGTCCTTCGCGCCCGATAATCCGTCCCTTCATCTCTTCGTTCGGCAGGGTCACGACGGACACCGTCGTTTCCGCCACATGGTCGGCAGCGCAGCGTTGGATCGCCAGCGTGATGATTTCGCGGGATTTCTTGTCCGCTTCCTCCTTCGCCTGCTGTTCGATGTCCTTGATCATCTGCGCCGTCTCGTGGCGGACTTCCTGCTCAACGTTGTTCAAAATAATCGTGCGAGCATCTTCCATCGTCAGATTGGAGATGCGTTCCAATTCTTGAACCTGATTTTTGTAAATCAACTCGATTTGCTGCTGGGTTTCTTCGATCCGTTTCTCCTTGCTGACCACTTGCTCTTCTTTACGTTCAAGCGATTCTAATTTTTTATCCAGCGACTCTTCTTTTTGCAACAATCGTCTTTCTTGTCGTTGAATTTCATTCCGACGTTCACGAATGTCTTTATCAGCTTCGGTTCTTAGCTTATGGACTTCATCTTTCGCTTCCAGAACCGTTTCCTTTTTCAGTGCCTCTGCTTCCTTTCTCGCGTTTTCCAAGATTTGGCTTGCAGCGTGTTCCGCACTGGAAATTTTAGCTTCTGCAAGAGATTTGCGAATAAAATACCCGATCACGAACCCAAAGAATAAAGCGGCTGCAACGAGAACGAACCAGATTACAGGATTCATCTGTTCACCTCCCCGTTGTTTCCTCCAAGGCATTCCTTGGGATGTTTGCAGTTGTTAGTTACTTTTCTCATTCATCATTCGTACTAAGAATACATGACATGCCCATTCAGTTCAGCTGGTTCATGCTTATGCATGACGGTTCCGCGGAAAATACGGAAGTATCGGCCTCATGATTGGAGAACAAGAATCACATTCGGAGCCCATAATTTTGGAAGGAAAAAAAGGGACTTCAGCGATATGGATTCAAGTATCATTTTATTATTTGATGAAAGAAATTGTCAAGCAAATGACAAGAGTTCCCTCCAGTTCCGGTCTTGTCCGGCTATTCCACGTCCCACTCGTCTTCAGCGCCCATTCCGTCTTCGCGGCCGAGCTCCCGAAGCACTTTTGAGACGATTTTTCCGGAAAAACCTCTGCGCTGCAAAAAAGCTCCTGTCTTGCGTTTTTTATCTAACGGTTCGCCGGAAGTACCGCGCCATTTCTTGGCCCCCAGCAGCATCGCGCTTGCGAATTCGTCGTCTTCGCTGACTTCGCCCAGCGCGTCCTCGATCAGAGGCTTGGAGACCCCTTTCTGGCGCAGTTCGTGGCGCACCCATAGTTTTCCCTTCCCCCGTAGTTTCACCCGCTGTGCAGCCCATTCCTGCGCATATGCGGCGTCATCGAGATAACCTTCGGCTTGCAGCCGGCCGATAACATCGTTTACCGTTTCCTCTCCCCAGCCTTTTTCCTTTAGGCGCATGGAGATTTCATACGCGGTCCGCGGCTTCCGGCTCAAATACGTCAGAGCGTCCGCATACCCCTGCTGTCGCTCATCCGCCGAAACGATCTCCTCCAGCTCCGCTTTGGTGAAAACCGCCCCTTTGATCATGCGGTATTTGATCATGACATCCTCATGAACCTCAAACGTGTACGCTCCGAAAAAAATCCGGTACCGATGTTTCGGCCGCTTCAGCACCTGCACCGAAGTAATGACCAGCTCTCCATCTTCCGGAAAAGCCGCTAATCCGGATTCCTTCACTTGGACGGAGTCCTCCACCTGGACGGAATCCTGCACTTGCCTGGATCCCTCCACTTGTCTGGATCCTTCCAGTTGTCTGGATTCCTTTCGGTCAGGCGTCCGCAATCTTTCCTTCCAAAACATCTCATCGGATATGTCAACGATATCGTCCCCGCCGCTTTTATCCTTTCCACGGCTTTTCTCCCATTGATTCAACTGCGTTCCTCCTGTGTCACACCCGGACCGGACTGGTACCAGGTGTAGTTCAGCTTTGTGTGTCCAAAAAAATACGCCGCTCGATAAAACTATGTGAAAACCTGCAAACCCAGGCTGCCTGATATACTCCAGCGAAAAACACAAGAGCAAAAAATGGCGTTATTCAGGCGTTTTTCGTCCATTTGAGGGAAATAGAGACAATTTATGTCGTTATTTTCTCGAGTCGCCAGGAAATCCTCACGTTCTGGGCCATTCATAGAAAAATAAGTACAAAAAATGCCGCTAATAAGGATGAACATGCCTGGCTCAGGATAATAAGCACATAAAGTGCCGCTATTTTGAATGCCGACGCTCTGTCGTTCCAGTAGCCAGCTGTCAACACGGATTTTTAGGTCAAGCTGTATTTTTTACCGTTTTCGGCCAACCGCCCCCAAACTGCAAAAGCGCCCTGCCCCGGCTATTTACCGACGGGGTCAGAGCGCTTCATGGCTGCTGCCTTATTCATCTCCGAAAAGCGCTTGCTCCTCTTGGAGTTCCATTTCCAGTTCGCTTGGCGACGCAGGAGCAACCGCAGTGGTCAAATTGCTCGATTCCCGGATTTTTAGTTCAATCGTATTGGCGATTTCCGGGTGCTCTTTCAAGAACTGCTTTGCGTTCTCCCGGCCTTGGCCAAGGCGTTCGCCGGCGAACGAATACCAGGCGCCGCTCTTATCCACGATATCCAATTCCACGCCGATGTCAATGATGCTGCCCTCTTTGGAAATACCTTCACCGTACATAATGTCGATTTCGGCTTGTTTGAACGGCGGAGCGACTTTATTCTTCACGACCTTAATCCGTGTCCGGTTCCCGACCATGTCGTTGCCCATCTTGATCGTTTCCACGCGGCGAACGTCCAGACGGACCGTCGAATAGAATTTCAAGGCCCGTCCACCCGGCGTTGTCTCCGGATTCCCGAACATTACGCCGACTTTCTCGCGAAGCTGGTTAATGAAGATCGCGATCGTTTTCGATTTGCTGATCGCCCCCGACAGCTTCCGCAGCGCTTGAGACATCAGGCGGGCTTGCAAACCGACGTGGGAATCCCCCATTTCGCCTTCGATTTCCGCCTTAGGTACGAGCGCGGCAACGGAGTCGATAACGATGATGTCAACCGCACCGCTGCGCACGAGCGCTTCGGCGATTTCCAACGCTTGTTCGCCCGTATCCGGCTGGGACAAAAGCAACTCGTCGATGTTTACGCCAAGCTTGCTCGCATAAGAAGGATCCAGCGCGTGTTCCGCGTCGATAAATGCGGCTTGTCCGCCGATTTTCTGAACTTCCGCAATCGCGTGCAGCGCTACCGTCGTCTTACCCGAAGACTCCGGTCCGTACACTTCAATAATACGGCCGCGGGGCAATCCTCCGGTACCCAAAGCAATATCCAAAGCGATCGATCCGCTTGGGACGATCTCCACTTGCATGTGCGTCGACTCGCCCAGTTTCATGATCGAACCTTTACCGAATTGTTTTTCTATTTGCCGAAGCGCCATTTCCAGCGCAGCTTTACGATCTGACAATCAGCTCACATCCTTAAATGAGATAATAACACGATTACTTCCAACGTCTATAATTGTACCTTGTTTTGGAATGTTTGCCAAGCACTTTTTCGAACATATATTCGCGTAAATTCTCAACCCTCTCAAACCGGGATCTCAACCCTCCCAAACCCTCCCTTACCGTAAGGGAGGGCCCCAAGGGCCTGCTGCCCTTTGGATTCCCGCAAATTGGACTAACGTGGGAGGTTCTGAGGCGCTCCCTTGGCGCTCTCCCTGCGGGATTCGCTTACTTCGTGCTTGGAACGCTTTTCTCCCCTTCGGGGTACGTCTTACTATTGGTGCTCCAGGGCTACCTGAAAACACGCTGCAGGCACTGCTGCTTTCACATGCACCCGGGTAGCTATGGGGAAAACAGCCGCTTGTCGCCCTTTGGGCACGCTCTGCTTATGGCGCTCCTGCGGGGGTGAACTGCTACGTAGGCTGTTTGTTGCAACGTTCGTGCTGGACCCGCTCTCCCTTCGGGATTTGCTCTACTTTGGTGCAAAGCTTTAGCTTGTTTATGCCTAATTTGGTGCTGCTTTAGTAACTTTTCTGCTTGCAGGCGCTCTCCCTGCGGGATTCGCTCTACTTTGGTGCAAGGCTTTAGCTTGTTTATCCCTTGCTTGGTGCTCCTATAGTGACTTTTCTGCTTGCAGGTGCTCTCCCTGCGGGATTCGCTCTACTTCGGCGCAAAGCTTTAGCTTGTTTATATCTAACTTGGTGCTGCTTTAGTGACTTTTCTGCTTGCTGTCGCTCTCCCTGCGGGATTCGCTTTACTTCGGCGCAGGACTTTAGCTAGTCAACTGATTAGACACAACAAGGCATCGATCCATCGTTCGCCAAAATGCACAAATTCACTCCTCCTCCCAAACAAATTTCCAAATAAAAAAAGAACCGCAGCACAACTGTTCGTTTGCTACGGTTCTTCCGTGTTTTGATTATATGCCAAGCGGCCGAAAAGTGCAAGAAGCATGCTCAGCAGACAGTGGCGACGCACGCTATACGGCAGTGCTCCTACAATCCGTTCGTCCCTTCACCTCTCATTGGAAAAAATCCAACAGATTGTCGGAATTCGCTCGCCATTTTGAGCTCTCATTGGAAAAAATCCAATAGATCTCGCTCAAATCGCCCGTTTTGCGCCTTACCGAACCCAATCTTTTGGAAATATCCAATCACACCGTCCTATTTTCCAATAAATTTCCAATTCTATTGGATAATTCCAATCAGAACACGGTGTCAATTAAGCTGCGGGAACTCATCGCTCTCACACAAGCACAAGCATAATTACATGCACATGCACATGCACTAAGCTTACGACTCCATCAACGCTCTCCACAACCGGTACAAAATCGTTTTGGCCGAGCGCATGCGGACGGCATCGCGGTTGCCTTTCAGGTTCAGCTCGTATACGGCCGTATCCCCGTCGCGGCGGGAGATCGCGATGTAGACGAGCCCGGCCGGCTTGCGTTCGGAAGCGCCGGGGCCGGCGACGCCGGTGATCGATAGGCCAAAGTCGGTATCGGCGGTCAGCCGCACCTGCTCAGCCAGCACCCGCGCCGTTTCCGCGCTGACGGCACCAGGAGCGCCATCTCCTTCGAGCAGTTCATGCGGAACGTTCAGCAGCTTCTCCTTCATCGCGTTGGAATAGCAGACGATGCCGCCCATAAAAACGGCCGAGCTCCCTGGAATCGCGGTGATCATCTCCATCAGCAGCCCGCCGGTGCAGCTCTCGGCCGCACTGAGCGTCAGCCCGCGCTGGGCCATCAGCTCCAAAATCTTCTGCTCGATCGGCACATCGACGTTCGCGTACAGATGCTCCGGCAAGCGGGAAGCGATTTCCCGTTCCATGGCATCCAGCTTCTCCATCGCTTCCCGTTCGCTCGCCGCCTTGGTGGAAACGCGGATCGTGACCTCTCCTTCCTTGGCGTAAGGGGCCACGGTCGGGTCCGATTGCTCCTTGATCAAATCGAGCAGCTTCGTCTCCAGCGCCGATTCGCCGATCCCGGCAAACTTGAGCATTTTCGAATAGATCGGCATTTCCTCGGATAGCGCATGCTTCAAAATCCACGGCTTCGCCTGGCGCTCGAACATCGGTTTCATTTCCTTCGGCGGGCCGGGCAAAACGATATAAAACTTGCCGCCGGCCGCAACCGCATCCCCAACCGCCAGCCCGGTTTCGTTCGGAAGCGGCGTCCCGCCGTCAATCGCCAGCGCCTGGCGGCGGTTGTTTTCCGTCATCGGCACGCCCCTGTCCTTGAAAAAGCGTTCGATATTCGCCATCGCTTCCGGGTCAACATAGAGCGGCCGCCCAAGCACCTCGGCCAGCGCCTCCTTGGTCAAATCGTCCTGCGTCGGCCCGAGCCCCCCGGTAAAAATCAGCAAATCGGCGCGGGCGGCCGCCGTCTCCACCGCTTGGGCAAACCGCTTCCGATTGTCGCCGACCACCGTCTGAAAATATACGTCAATCCCAAGCGCGGCCAGCTCCTGGGATAAATATTGCGCATTGGTGTTTACGATTTGCCCGAGCAGCAGCTCCGTCCCCACCGCGATAATTTCCGCTTTCATTTGCTTTCACGTCTCCTTCCGGCAATCCAAAAACAAGCCTCTGCCTGAGCATTAAATACTTCGCTTCAAAACTTACCACGCAAAGCATCGCATTCAAAGCATCTCACTCAAAGCATCTCACTCAGAGCAACACATTCAAAGCATTACACCCCAAGGATCACACTCAATGGATCACACTCAATGGATCACACCCCAAGCATCGCACTCAAGGCACTACATTTTCGAAAAAGAAAGCACGCTTTTATTTTTGACGAAATAGTCGATGCCCGAATAAATCGTAATGATCGCCGCCAGCCAGATCGCGATATCGTCAAACGGGATGTTCAGCCAGGCAAACGGGAAATTGTTCAGAAGCAGCACGGTAATCGCGATGATCTGGATGATCGTTTTCGCTTTACCCCATTTGCTGGCGGCGATCACGGAACCTTCGAGCAGCGCTACCTCCCGCAGGCCGGTTACCGCAAATTCGCGTGCGATAATGATGACGGCGATCCAGGCGTTGCATTTGCCAAGCGACACGAGCCCGATCAACACGGTGCCCACCAGCAGCTTGTCGGCAAGCGGGTCGAGCAGTTTGCCCAGATTCGTCACCAGATTGTATTTCCGGGCGATGTATCCGTCGATTCCGTCCGTGCTGGCGGCGACGATGAACAGCACCGCGGCGATCAACTGATGGACCGGCAGCGCGTACGTGCCCGCAACGAGCTCATAAGACAGCCAGCCCGCATCCAGCAGCAAAAAAAGCAGCATCACCGGAATCATAAAAATACGCGTCAGTGTAATGCGGTTGGGCAAATTCACAGGACAGCCTCCCCGGTTAAATCATATTCAAAGGCGTGCGTAATCCGCACTTTGGCAATATCGCCGATATTCCCGGAGCAGTTCGTCACGAACACTTCCCCGTCGATTTCGGGTGCGTCGAATTGCGAGCGCCCCACATAAACGTCGCTCCGCCCATCGTAGCGCTCCACAAGGACATCCAGCACTTTGCCGATGTATTTGCCGCTGTTTTCGTTCGCTACGGTGCGCTGAATCTCCATCAACGTATTGGCCCGCCATTCCTTGACGTCCTCGGCGACCTGATCCGGCAGCCGCGAAGCCGGCGTATCCTCTTCCTGCGAGTATGTAAACACGCCCAGCCGGTCGAATTTGATCTCCCGGACGAAATCGCATAGACGCTCGAAATCTTCCTCGGTTTCGCCCGGGAATCCCACGATCAGCGACGTGCGCAAAGAAACGTCCGGGATGCGGGAGCGGATTTTGGCGATCAGTTCGCGGATATCCCGGTTGCGTCCGGGGCGCCGCATTCTTTTCAGGATCGCGTCCTCGCTATGCTGCAGCGGCATATCCACGTATTTGCAAATCTTCGGATTGGACGCGATCATATCGATCAATTCATCCGTAAAAAAGCCCGGATACGCATAATGCAGACGCACCCATTCCACGCCGTCCACCCGGCTGACGCGGTCCAGCAGCTCAGGCAGTTTATAGTCCCCGTACAGATCGGTGCCGTAATTGGTGGAATCCTGGGCGATCAGGCTGAATTCCTTGACCCCTTGCGCAGCCATGCCTTTGACTTCCTCCACGATCGATTCGATGGAACGGCTGCGGAATTTGCCCCGCATCAGCGGGATGCTGCAGAAGGTGCAGTTGTTGTCGCAGCCCTCGGCGATTTTCACATACGCCGTATAACGGGCCGTCGACAGCTTGCGCGGCAGCACCTGCTCGTAGTTGAACACCGGATTGCCAACATATACCGGCCTCTTGCCCTTCACCGCCTCATCGACGATCTGCGTGATGTTATGGAAATCGCCCGTTCCGACGATTCCATCGATCTCCGGCATTTCCTCCATGAGCGCTTGTTTGTAGCGCTGCGTCAGGCACCCCGACACGATCAGTGCCTTCAATTTTCCGCTTTCTTTAAGCTCGGCCAGCTCCAGAATCGTGTTTACCGACTCTTCTTTGGCGGCGTCGATAAAACCGCACGTATTGACGATGATGACCGTGGCGTCTTCGCGGTCGTCCACCAAGGAATAGCCGCGCCGGTCGATCAGCCCCGACATGATTTCGGAGTCAACCAAGTTTTTCTCGCAGCCAAGTGTAACGATTTTCACCTTTTCAGTCATGACGATTTCCCCCATAATTCAAGCCGTGATCAAGCCATGTTCATCGATTGAACAGCCTCTACAAGTATAATATTCGGAAAAGGCGGCTGTCAAAAATATGAAAAGGGTCTCAAGCAGGCGCGGGAAGCGCCGCAGGAGACCTTTCCGGAGTCATTTAAAGTTCGTAAACTGCAAATCGAGCGACAAATCGGCTTTGCGCAACAACTGAATGATTTGCTGCAAATCGTCCTTGCTTTTGCCGGTGACGCGGATTTGATCGCCCTGGATTTGGCTTTTGACCTTCAGCTTGGAGTCGCGGATCAGCACGTTGATTTTCTTCGCGTTCTCCTGGTCGATGCCCTGCTTCAAGCTGATGCGCTGCCGCACCGTGCCCATCGAAGCGGGCTCCACTTTGCCGTAATCCAAATTTTTGATCGGCAGCCCGCGCTTGATCATTTTGGATTGCAGGATATCGATCACGGCGCCGAGCTTGTACTCATCGTCCGCCACGATCACCAGCACGTCCTTTTCCAGTTTAAGTTCGCTTTTGCTTCCTTTAAAATCAAAGCGGCTGGCGATCTCCCGTTCCGTCTGATCGATCGCATTGTTTAATTCCTGCATGTCCATTTTCGAGACGATATCAAATGAACTTTCCGAAGCCATACTTCACGTTCCTTTCTGGTTCCCAATCTTTTCTTCTATCACTCATTATATGTAAAAGTTTTCCCGAAGTCGAGCCAACCCGCTATTTCCAAGCTGTTTCCAAGCCATAACCGCGGCGGGTAAAAGATGCAAAAAAGGCGAGATCCAAACCTTGTCAGGTCCAAATCCCGCCTTTAACAGAGGCCCAAGCGGACAAAGCCGATCCTTACTGCCCGCTTGTTCCGTTTCCGCTCTCGACGCTCTCGACATTGTTCCCGGATGTTCCGCCGCCTGCGCCGGCGTCGCCCGTGGAACCGGTATCCGCACCGGTGCCGTCATCCAGGGTAAGCAAAATCCGCGAGGTCGCTTTGCCGTCTTCCACCGTTTGCCCGGCTACCGTAATCGCCGTTTTGCTGGAAGCCCCCGACAAAATAAACAGTCCCTCCGGCGCGATATCATACTTCAGCACATCGCCGTCGGACGTTTTGCCGAAGTAAAGCTTGTCGCCCTTTCTGCCGCCTTTGCGAACCTCGACCCAGCTTTCGCCGGAAGCCGTAATGACAGCCTGCACCGGCTGGCCGCCGGCATTTTGCACCTTGAACTTCGTGGTGCTGCCCTCTTTGCCGTCGGGAACGACTACGATGTCTTGCGGACTGGCCGTTCCGCCGGTGTTATCGGTACCCGTCCCACCGTTAGCGCCCGTGCCAGCACCGGTATTTGCCCCCGTTCCGGCATTGCTCCCTGTTCCGGCATTTCCCGTGTTGCTGCCGCCGTTCACGGCGTCGCCCGTGCCGGTTTGATTGTTTCCGGGGCCGCTTTGTCCGCCGTTTTTGGCGTTCCCCGATCCGTTCGTCCCTTGTCCTTCCGCTTGCGTGGCCGGCGTTACCGGCGTCGGGTCCGGCTTCTCTCCGGCCGACTGGTTCGTTTTCCCCCAAATCGTAAAATACATGTAAATGACGATCAGGATCAGCACGGCAAAAGACCACATCAGCGTGGTGGAGAGCCACTTCGAATTGCGCTCGGCGTGCTGGCGGCTGCGGCGTTTTTGTATCACGGGCTCCATCGTTTGTTCCGGTACGGCATCAGGCACGTTCTGTCGGTGCTCGGCGAGGAGTTCATCCGCATCCACGCCCACCGTTTCGGCATACGTCTTAATAAAAGCCCGGACGTAGAAGCTCCCGGGAAGCACTTTATAATCTCCCGACTCGATGGCTTCCAGATATCGTTTGCGAATTTTCGTCATTTCCTGTATGTCATCTAACGACAAACCTTTGGCAAGGCGGGCTTCCTTCAACTTCTGGCCCAATTCCGACATGACCATCACCTCCTGTGTTTATTGGTTATGCTTTATCGAATTACACATCGTCCGTGTAAATCGTCGTAAACGTATCATAAACGATTTGCTCCTCCGGATTGTTACGCAATTCGATAATAATATCAAAATTGTCATAACTGTATTCGGATTCCTTGACGAAAACATCCGGATGCTCGATTACCTTCGTGGAAGGCATCGACATCAATTCCTGGAGCAGCTGATGATGTTTCTCGTTCGAACGCAACGTACTGATAATGCCGTCGATGATAAAAACATTGTGCGGATTCATTTCATCCTCCGACAGCTGGCTCCTTACCGTTTGGCGCAGCAGCGTGGAGGACACAAACGTCCAACGCTTCATCGAACAGACGCTGCCGGCGATAATCGATTCCGTCTTGCCGACGCGCGGCATGCCCCGAAGACCGATGACCTGATGGCCCTCCCGCTTGAAAATTTCGCCGAGAAAGTCCACCAAAATCCCGAGTTCGTCGCGCGTAAAGCGAAATGTCTTCTTATCGTCGGAATCGCGGTCGATGTACCTGCCGTGCCTTACGGCCAGCAGATCGACAAGCCGCGGACAGCGCAGCGCCGTAACGGTGATGCTGTCCACCTTGCTGAGCATTTTGCTGACCTGGTCGATCTTTCCGTCGTCATCGCTTTCCAGCAGCAGCCCCCTGGTTTTGCCTTCGACGCCGTTGATCGTCAAAATGTTGATTTCCAGCATCCCCAGCATCGAGGCGATATCGCCCAAAAGTCCCGGGCGGTTTTTATGTATTTTGTACTCCAAATACCATTGTTTTAACTCCATCCGAAGACACCTTCTCTATCCTACTCACCCATTTTCGACAAAATCAACCTTGAATCCTTCTTACGGCTTCAAAAAGTTTAGTACCCTTTCCTTAGCCCGACAATAATCATATGTGTTTTATGATATATAAAATGAAAATGAAAGGCAAGCAGCTGGCGGAAAATGGCTGAAAAGCTCCCATAACGCGGGAGCTTTTCAAGCAAAAACTATGAGTTTTTCTTCGCCAGCTTTACCATCAGGCGAGCGATCGTTTTGCGCTCGTCTTCGCTGCCTACTTCCCAAATCTCTTTGAGTACCCGGTTGGAATCGTTTTGCGGATCGACCTTATCTTCGAGAAATCCGCCGATTTCATAAGCCAGGTTGGTGATCGCTTCTTCGCTGAATCCCGCTTTTTCCGCATGCTCCACACGGTCGCCCAAAAACTTCTTCCATGTATCAAAATTTTTGAGTACGGTTGACATCCTTAAATCCTCCTTTGCTTGGCGATTTAAAATCAACAGTCGTAATATGTGAAGTTTGCGCGGGTTTTATGCGCTCCTGACGGGCAAAGCGAAAGACTCCCCCGGGCCCGACCGGAAATTTTCAGGTAATCCAGCCCCCGTTGGGGCTGATGATTTGACCGGTGATGTAGCCCGATTCCGGCAGGGCGAGAAAATAAATAAGGGAAGAAATTTCCTGCGGGGAGGCGAGCCTTCCAGCGGGAATTTCTTCCTCCAGCTGCTTTAGTTCCCCCTCGTCGAAACGTTCCATCATTTCGGTCCGGACGGCTCCCGGGGCTACCGCGTTTACCGTCACCCCGGACGGAGCAAGCTCCTTGGCCAGCGCTTTCGTAAAAGCGTTGACCCCGCCTTTGGCGGCGGAATAAACCGTTTCACAGGAGCCGCCGGAAATGCCCCATACGGAGGATACGTTGATGATCCGCCCGAAGCGCTGCCGGATCATGTAGGGCATAAACAGCTGGCTGCACATAAAAACGCTTTTCAAATTGACGTTCATCACGTCGTCCCATTCCTCTTCGGTAACGTCCGAAAGCAGCCCGTAATGGGAAATCCCCGCATTGTTGACGAGAATGTCGGGATGCAGCCCGTAATGGTCCAGCCGTTCCTTCATGCGCAAAATCTGCTCCTTGCTGCGCAGATCGGCCGCCACCGTATAGGCTTTGCCCCCAACCTCCAGACATCTGCGGGCCACCTCATTCGCCGCTTCAAGCGAGTTCCTATAGTGAATAACCACGTTCATGCCCACCGCCGCAAACCGCAGCGCCGTATCCGCGCCGATCCCCCGGCTTGCTCCGGTAATGAGTACGGTCATGTCCGCAATGTTTTTTCCAATCCCATGCTCTTCGTTCATGTTACGGGCTCACCACGACCGACACGGCCATCTGCTCCCAGTTCAAGTGCTCGCGCAGCCGGGCGTTCACTTCGTCCAGCGTCAGCGATTCGTACATCGGCAGCACCGCAAACAGATCGCTGCCCCGGAAGCGGAAGCGCGTGAATTCGTGGGCGATATTTTCCGGGGAGTTAAGCATCCGCAGGTAGCCGCCGATTTTTTTCTTCCGCGCCCGTTCAAAATCTTCCTCGCGGAAACCTGCGGCCAGCACAGCCTTCGCTTCCTCTTTGATCACCGCCAGCATCCGGTCCGGGTCGGGGGTGTCCCCGCCGATCGCCGAAAACGCGTAATTCGGATTGCTGTTGTACTCATGCCCGAAGCTGTCGGAAATCAAATCCATGTCATACAGCTTCTGATACAACTTCGTGCTGGGCCCAAGCAGCAGATCGAGCGCGAGTTTCGTCGTCAAATCCCGGCGCAGCAAAGCTTCACCGGTCAACCCAAGATCCGTTTCCTTGAATCCGAACAGGCATTTCGGCAGCGATACCGGCAGCCGCGACTCCCGCCGCTGCTCATGAACCTCGCGGGGCTCGGGGTCAAACAACCGCTCGATCGCGCCTTGCTTGCCGTACTGCTTCTTCGCCTGATTATTCCGAACCAGCGTAAACACCTCTTCCGGATCCACCCCGCCAACGACGAACAGCAGCATATTGCTGGGGTGGTAAAACGCGTTGTAGCAGGTGTACAGCGTCTCTTTCGTAATCGTGCCGATCGATTCGACCGTACCGGCGATGTCGATGTGAACGGGATGCACCTTGTACATCGCTTCGATCAGGCCGAAATAAACCCGCCAATCGGGATTGTCGCGGTACATGCCGATTTCCTGGCCGATGATGCCTTTTTCTTTCTCGACGTTCTGGTCGGTGAAATACGGATGCTGCACGAAATTGATCAGCGTTTCCAGATTAAGCGCGATGTTTTCGGTCGCAGAGAACAGGTACACGGTCTGATCAAAGCTGGTAAAAGCGTTGGCCGAAGCACCATGGGAAGCAAACGTGGCGAAAATGTCGCCCTCCGGCTCCTCGAACATTTTATGCTCCAAAAAATGGGCGATCCCGTCCGGAACGGAAATCTCCTCCTGACCCTCGACCCGGAAATGGTTGTCGATCGAACCGTATTTTGTGGCAAACGTGGCGTACGTCTTTTGAAAACCCGGTTTCGGCAGCACATACACCTGAAGCCCGTTATCCATCGTTTCACGGTATAACGTTTCCTGCAAAGCATCATAGCGAAGCGTTTCCAAGCGGCTAAACCTCCTTTTTACCTGTCAAAAAGTAAATCGTATCAAGCTGCACCGTTTCCGCCGCCTGCACAACGTCCCCGGGGGCTACCCGCTCTACCTGGCGGAGCAACTCTTCGGCCGGACGGTCCTTGCCGGACAGCACCCGGTTGAAATCGTAGGCGATCATTTCGAAGGCCGAGTCCTGCATTTCCAGCAGGCTGTTGCGGATCATCGCTTTGGTCTGCGACATCTCCAGCTCGCTGATCTCCCCCGACCGCAAGCTGGCCAGCTGGGCCTGAATAATCTCCAGCGCTTTGTTGTAATTTTCGATTTCGATTCCCGATTGAATCGCCACGATCCCCTTGTGCCCATCGAACCGGGAAGCGGCGTAATAAGCCAGGCTAGCTTTTTCCCGCACGTTCATGAACAGCTTCGAATGCGGGTAGCTGCCCAAAATGCCGTTATACACCAAAGCGGCCGCGTAGCGGTCGTCCCCATACGTAATCGGCGTGCGCAAACCGAGATTCAATTTGCCCTGATTGACATCGAGCGCCTCTTTGACGGTGCGCACTTCCGCGGTCTTCATTTCGACGTGCTCCGGCTTGTATTCCGGGGACGCCGTCCGGTTTAAGCTGAACTGCCTTGCGACCAGTTCCTCCACTTCGGCAAGCGATGTATCTCCCACCACGTACAGGTCCAAATTCGCCTGCTGCAGCCAGTTCTGATAAGCGGCAAAAAGCGACTGCGGCGTGATGCCGTCAAGATCGGCGCGTTCCCCAAGCGGGTGCAGCCGGTACGGATCGTCCTTGAACATCTCCTCCATGCAGCGCTCGGCCGCATAGCGGATTTTATCGTTGATGATCCCTTCCAGCTTTTTGCGTACGGATTCGCGTTCCGAAGCCACATAAGACGAACGGAAAACTCCGTTCTCCGTGGCCGGTTTCGTGACGACTTCGCCGAGAAAAGCGAACGTTTGACCGAGCAGCGAATCGTCGCTTTGCACGAAAGAATCGTTGATCGTATCCATGCGGAACTGGACAATCTGATAATTGCCCCGTTTATAGACGTCAAAGCCGAAGCCGGCGCCATACAGATGCTCGAGCTGTTCCCGGAACAACGTCGTTTCGGGATAAGACGCGGTGCCCCGCCGCAGCACAAAAGGGGTCAACGCCGTAGTCGTAACCGATTGCTCGCCCAGCGGCAAACCTGCGTAGAGAGAAACGGCAAATGTTTTGAATCGGGTTGTAGGCAGCACGTGAATGCGGATTTGGCCCACGCTGCCGCGCTCAAATACCGTTTTGTTCAAAACCAAAACTCCTTTGCGAGTAGACTTTTTGAATAGCGCGTTCATTTCCTGCGTTCCATTCTATACCAATCCAAAGGAAAGAAGCAACCTGACACCAGCGGCTGCTCCTTCATCCAAATTATATTTACATGCAAAAAATATGTTCCCCGATCGTTTTCACCTGCGGGCGGGACCAGATCCATTTGGAGGTTGCCGTTCTCGGGTTGAAATAATAGATGCAGCCGCCGGTCGGATCCCAGCCGTTCAACGCTTGCTGCACAGCTTTGCGGGCCGTCTCGTTAGGCTCCAGCCAGATTTGCCCGTCAGCCACTGCGGTAAAAGCGCCCGGTTGAAAAATGACGCCGGAAACGGTATTAGGGAAGCTCGGCGATTTGACCCGGTTCAAAATAACCGCGGCGACCGCCACCTGGCCTTCGAACGGCTCGCCCCGGGACTCCCCGTATACGGCGTTGGCCATAATGCGCAGATCGTTTTCGCTTAAGCCCATGCTGTTGGAAGGGGCCAGATTATCCGAATTGTTTTTCGCGGCTTCGGTATTTTGCTGGTTTCCGGTGTTCGTCTGCTGGTTTCCGGTATTCGGCTGCTGATTTCCCTGGTCCGCGTTGACGTATTCCATGCCAGGCTTCCAATCTTTGGTGGCATTATATAACTTAAGCTTGGTTTTTGGCCCGGCCAACCCGTCCGCCTTCATCCCGAACTCCGATTGGAACCATTTCAGCGCATCGCGGGTTTTCGGACCGAAATAGCTGTCCAGCTTTCCGTGGTAAAAACCGAGAAAAGCAAGCCGGCCCTGCAATTCGTATACGTCTTTGCCGAATGCCCCGTAATCGATGACTTGCTCGCTGAATACGGCCTTGGCTTTGTCCGGAGCCTCCTTTTTCTCGACGTCAAGCGAATGCCGGAGCACGTTGGCCCCGTAACCGATTCCCAACAAAAGCAGCACTAAACCGGCGGCAAACCATATCTTAGTTTTATTCATACGTTTAGCTCTACCTTTCTTTAGTGGATTAACAAGGATGGGTAACTTTAGTATGACAAGCGGACTCCCTTCCTATGCACCCTAAAGTTTCAAGGCCTGGCTCGCCGGATACGGCCGAAAAAAAAGGGAAGAACATCCCTTGACCGCAAAGGTCATGAAGATATTCTTCCCATTTTGTATTGCTCTATGGACATAAGCACCTCGCGCGGTTTGCTTCCCTCGTACGGACCGACGATCCCCCGCGCTTCCATGGAATCGATCAGCCGCGCCGCCCGGGTATATCCGACGCGCATGCGGCGCTGGAGCAGCGATACCGAGGCCTGCTTGGCCTCCAGCACGATCTGCACGGCTTGATCGTACAGCTCGTCCAATTCTTCCTCCGGTTCCTGGACCTCATCGTCGACTTCCGGAACAATGCTTTCGTCATATTCCGCTTGCCCCTGGGCGCGAACGTAATTCACGATCGTCTCCACTTCCTGGTCGCTCATGAACGCCCCCTGCACCCGGGTCGGCTTCGAAGCCCCCATCGGCATATACAGCATGTCACCGCGGCCAAGCAGCTTCTCCGCGCCGGCCATGTCGAGAATCGTCCGCGAGTCGACCTGGGACGAAACGCCAAAGGCGATCCGCGACGGAATGTTCGCTTTGATCACCCCGGTGATGACGTCGACCGACGGCCGCTGCGTGGCGATGATCAGATGGATGCCGGCGGCCCGGGCCATTTGCGCCAGGCGGGCAATCGCATCCTCCACATCGCTTGCGGCGACCATCATGAGGTCGGCAAGCTCGTCCACAATGACGACGATATACGGGAGGATCGCCTCCGGATTGTCCTTCATCATCTGATTGTACCCTTCCACATTGCGGGCCCCCGATTTGGAGAACAGCTCGTAACGCTTCTCCATTTCGACAACGATCTTCTTCAGCGCCAGCGAAGCTCTTCGCGGATCGGTGACGACGGGCGTGAGCAAATGCGGAATCCCATTGTATACGTTCAGTTCGACCATTTTCGGGTCGACCATCATAAACTTAACTTCATCCGGCTTGGCTTTGAACAAAATGCTCGTGATGATGCCATTGATGCAGACGGATTTGCCCGAACCCGTCGCCCCCGCGACGAGCAAATGGGGCATCTTCGCCAGATTGCCGACGATCGTCTGCCCGGAAATGTCGCGGCCGAAAGCGATCGACAGCTTGGATTCGGCCTCCATAAACGTTGGCGTCTCCATCACTTCGCGCATCGTCACCAGCGAAACCTCGTTGTTCGGCACCTCGATGCCGATCGCGGATTTGCCGGGAATCGGGGCTTCCATGCGGATGTCTTTGGCGGCCAAAGCCAGGGCGATATCATCCGTCAAATTGACGATCCGGCTAACCTTGATCCCGATGTCCGGCTGAATTTCGTAGCGGGTCACCGCCGGACCGCGGACGACTTCGAGCACCCTTGCCCTTACGCCAAAGCTCTCCAGCGTAGCCTCCAGCTTGCGGGCCGTCTGCATATAATCGGCCTGGTCGCCGGATTTGCCGGCCCCCGCCGGCTTGGCCAGCAGCCGGAAAGGCGGAAGCTTGTACGGTTTCGGGGCCGGTTTCGGCGGGGCCGCCGGAATTTCCGCCGCCGCTTCGGAGCCGTCATTCGGGACTCCCGCCGCGGCGCCGTCGACGCCCTCCTCACCTGACGCTCCGCTTCCCGGCGGCATATCCGGCTCTCCGTCCGCAGCGCTGCGCGGGTCATCCGCAACCCCGGATTCGCCCCGCTCCCCGTAGGCAGCGTCCGCATCATCTGCGGCCGTATATAATGGACTCTCGTTCTCGTCTTCGTCCTCCCGGTCACCCAGCCCTTCCCGGTGAATATGGTCGAAGAAATCGCGGATGATCGGCCCGGTATCCGCCGCGGTCTCGCCGCTGCCGTGCGGTACGCCCCCGGAGCCGCCGTCCGCTCCGCGGCCGCTGTAATCCAGTTCGTTCCAGTTAATGCTTGTTACCGGGGATTCATTGTAATCGTCGGCTTCGTCATCCGGGCCGAAAGGTTCCGGCACTTCCGCGGCCGGTTCTTTGGAACGTCCCTTATACCCGAGCAGTTGAAAGAACACCGGCTTTTTTCGCGGTTTTACGGAAGGTTCGGGCAGCTCCTCCTCTTCCGTCTCGCCGGCATCATACGCCGCATCATATTCCGTAACGGCGGGAACCTTCGGCTCGGGCCGTCTCCCTTTGCCCCGCACCGGCACCGGGCGGAGCAGCCGCATTTTTCTGCCGAAGCTTTCGCTGAGCCCGCCCAATTTGGAGCGGAGCAAGCGAAACAGGTCGACGTACGACAGCCCCGTTACCAGCATGAAGCTGATCGCCAGCATCACGATCATAATCAGCTTGGCCCCGGCCATGCCGAACAAGGAATACAGCAGGACGAATTCCAGTGCGCCGATATAACCGCCGCTGATGTCCATGCCGAGCAGGCTGAATCCGGCGTCGCCCGCAGCCGTCTGAAACAATGCTCCCTGCAGATCGCGTTGGATTTGTCCAAAAATATTGCCCGCGGATAAAGAAACGGCCGGAACAAGCTTGTGCTGCACCGCCGAAATCGTGCTCATCAGCGAAAAGGCCAGCACCGCAAGCAGCAGCCCGCTGCGCCGCGCATTCCACCGGGACGGCCATTTCCGGTTGATCATAACGGCCAGGCCTATGTAGATGCCGATCAAAGGGATCACAAAATAAAACTTGCCGAGGATCAGCGCGGACATTTTCGATAACGTTCTTCCCACCGCCGCTTCCCCGGACAAGGCAATAACCGATAGAGTGATCAGGATGATTCCGTAGATTTCATATTTGAGCATGCTGCCGAGGGCAGCCTTCTTTTTCTTCCGTTTGCGTGCCAAACGAAAACACCCCCTAGATGAATATTATACCATATTCACCAAAGGGGGGCCTAGCTTTACGAGCCTGCTAACTTTTGCAATGGTTATTTCAGCAGTGCGGGATAAAAGGTGATTTGCTTGCCCGGAGCGAAATCCGGATTCAAGTAATCTTCCAGGTTGCAGCGGAGCAGCCTCACGATCGTCGCCCGGTTTCCCGGCTCAAGCCGGACCTGCATCAGCACGCCGCCCAGCTCGATCTCGCCGTAAGACTCCTCATGTTCCTCTTGTTCCCAGTAGATTCCATCAGGCAATATGGTATAATGGGTCACTGCGTGATCCCTCCCGCCGTTTTCTCATTGCGGCGCGATTCGATCAGCGAGTTCAGCTTGCTCAAGCCTTCGCCGATCCCGCCGATCGCATCGATGAGACCGTATTTCACCGCATCGGTGCCGCCCACCGCGGTGCCGATGTCCCGGTTAAGCTCTCCGGTTTTGAACATGAGCTCCTTAAACTGCTGCTCCGAGATACGCGAGTGGGTGGTGACAAACCGCACCACTCTTTCCTGCATTTTTTCGATATATTCGAAGGTCTGCGGGACGCCGATGACAAGGCCGGTCATGCGGATCGGATGGATCGTCATCGTGGCGCTTTCGGCGATCAGCGAATAATCGGAAGCCACGGCGATGGGGACGCCGATGCTGTGTCCTCCCCCGATAACGACGGTGACGGTCGGCTTCGACAACGAGGCGATCATTTCGGCGATCGCCAGCCCCGCCTCTACGTCGCCGCCCACCGTATTTAAAATGATGAGCAGGCCTTCAATCCGCGGGTTTTGCTCGGCAGCTACCAGCTGCGGGATCAAATGCTCGTATTTCGTCGTTTTATTTTGCGGCGGCAGCACCAAATGACCTTCGATTTGCCCGATGATCGTCAGGCAATACACATTCGACTCGCCCGGAGTAGGCACGGCCGTTTGTCCCAGTTGCTGAATGACGTCGGGTACGGTAGGTTCTTTTTTTTCGGAATCCGGTTGTTGGTTCGGAGGCAGTTCCGCATTTTCGCGGAGATCGGGCGTTTTGCTGGAATCCTTGTTCATCGCTATAGCCATCCTTTCGGTTTTAAGCATACAACTAGTATGCCGACAACCTTCGCTGGTCTATGCAAAAAGCCTTAAAGTACGTGCCCGGTCTCCAAAAAATAAAAAAAGCCCCTTCCCCCGTCAGGAACCGTCCAATTATTGCCTGCGGGAAAAGGGGCGACTGTGTGCTATTCGTCTTTTATACTTCCATAATGATCGGCAGGATCATCGGTCTGCGGCGCGTTTGCTCGTACAGGAAACGGCCGAGCGCGTCTTTGACGTTCGTCTTGAGCGACGCCCACTCGTTGACGTTTTCGTTCATCAATTTCTCCAAGGTGCTGGAGACGATCCGGTTCGCTTCCTCCAGCAAACCTTCCGACTCGCGGACATACACGAACCCGCGGGAAATAATGTCCGGACCGGAGACGATCGTGCCGTCCTGCTTGCTAAGCGTGACGACGACAACCAGGATCCCGTCTTGAGACAGCAGTTTGCGGTCGCGCAGTACGATGTTGCCGACGTCGCCGACGCCGAGGCCGTCAATCAGCACGTTGCCTGCCGGCACTTTGCCGGCTTTGCGGGCAATGCCGTTCTGAATCTCGATCGTTTCCCCGATGTCGATCAGGAAAATATTGTCGGGTTCCACGCCCACCGATTCGCCAAGCAGCGCATGCTTGCGCAGCATCCGGTATTCGCCGTGGATCGGAATGAAATATTTCGGCCGCATCAGGTTCAGCATCAGCTTCAGCTCTTCCTGGCTGCCGTGCCCGGACACGTGAACGCCCGAATTGGAGCCGCTGTAAATGACTTCCGCTCCGAGGCGGAACAGCTCGTCAATCGTCCGTCCCACGTACTTCTCGTTGCCCGGAACCGGCGTCGCCGCGATAATGACGGTGTCTCCCGGCAAAATATCGACCTTGCGGTGCGTCGAACGGGCCATCCGCGTCAGCGCCGACATCGGCTCGCCTTGGCTGCCGGTGCACAAAATCACTACGCGATCCGCAGCCATTTTGTTGACTTCTTCCGGCTCGATCAAAATGCCGTCCGGCACGTTCAAGTAACCCAATTCATCGGCGATCGTCACCACGTTCACCATGCTGCGGCCGATGATCGTGACCTTGCGTCCGGTCTCGTAGGCCGCATCGATCACTTGCTGAATCCGGTGCACGTTGGAAGCAAACGTTGCCACCACGACGCGCTGCTGCGCTTTATGGAAAATATCGCTAAGCACAAGTCCTACATTTCTTTCCGATGGCGTAAAGCCGGGTTTTTCCGCGTTGGTGCTGTCGGACAAAAGAGCCAGAACGCCTTTTTTACCGATTTCGCCCATCCGATGCAAATCCGCATATTGATCATTGACTGGGGTATGATCAAATTTGAAGTCCCCGGTATGAACGACATTTCCTTCCGGCGTTTCAATGCACACGCCTACCGAATCCGGAATACTGTGATTGGTTCTGAAGAACGTCGCCTTCAGCGTCGAGCCCAGCTCGATTTCCGAATCGGCATTGATCAGCACCCGTTTCGTTTCGCCGAGCAACCCCGCTTCCTTCAGCTTGTTCTCCACAAGGCCGAGCGTCAATTTCGTCCCGTAAACCGGAACGTTCAAGTTTTTGAGTACATAAGGCAATCCGCCGATATGATCCTCATGGCCGTGCGTAAGCAGGATACCTCTTACTTTGTCGCGGTTCTCCGTCAAGTAAGTGATATCGGGAATGACGATGTCGATGCCGAGCATATCCTCTTCCGGAAACTTAAGCCCGGAATCGATGACAACGATATCATTGGCATATTGAACGACATACATGTTTTTTCCGATTTCTGCGACGCCGCCCAATGCAAAGATCGTCAATTTTTCATTATTCATTTTTTTGGACAAGTGAATCTAACCCTCCTATAAGTTTGGACGTCGTATTTTTCATATGGAAATGGCTCCGATCACTGCAGACCACATATGTTTCGCAGGAATAAACGACCGCCTCGCCGGACGGTCCAGCCGTTTCTCAATATTGCTATTTTTTAAAAAAATCACCGCACCCAGTCACTTGAGATCATTATACATGATTAAATTGGCAAAAAACAAGTCAGGCGTTTTACGCGCTTTTAACGTTACCTTGCGCCGCAGCAAAAAAACCGATGCCTCATAACGAGGCATCGGTTTTTGGAAATCGAGCGCATATTTGGCTGAACGCTTACTTCAACAGTTCGCGTATCCGCGCCGCTTCCTCCGCATTCGGCGGAATGAGCGGCAGCCGTACCGATCCGACCCGGCAGCCGATTTCATTCAGCGCGTATTTCACCGCAACCGGATTCGGGCATTCGAACAAGCCTTTAAACAACGGCAGCAGCTGGCGATGCAGCTTGCCCGCTTCGCCGACCCGGCCGCTCAGGAACAAATCGATCATTTCCTTCATCGTGCTGCCGGCCAGATGGCTGGCCACGCTGACGACCCCGTGAGCGCCAACGGCCATCGCCGGAAGCGCTGCCGCGTCTTCTCCCGAATACACGCGGAATCCGTCCGGAGCGCCGCTCACAATTCCGGCCACCTGGTCCAGGGACGCGCATTCCTTGGTCGCCACGACATTCGGAATTTGCGCCAGCCGGAGAGTCGTTTCCACGCTGATGCCGACGATGGTCCGGGACGGCACATTATACAGCATAACCGGCAAGGAGGTTGAAGCCGCGATCGCTTCGAAATGCCGGTAAAGCCCTTCCTGATTCGGTTTGTTGTAGTAGGGAACGACCAGCAAAACACCGTCCGCGCCGCACCGCTCGGCCTCCTGCGTCAAACGGATGGAATGGGCCGTGTCGTTGCTCCCCGTGCCGGCGATGATTTTGCAGCGGCCCGCGGCGTGCTTCACCGCAAATTCGAATAAATTCCGCTTCTCTTCATCGGTTAAAGTAGGGGACTCCCCCGTCGTTCCGCAAACGACCAAGGCATCGGATTTTTGCTCCTCAATCAAATAATCCATTAAGCGAGCGGTTCCGTTTAAATCAACATTCCCTTGTTCGTCAAAAGGCGTTACCATAGCTGTGATCAATCTTCCAAACTCTGCCACACTTTATCCTCCTCCCATTTTCCGCGCGTCCGATTTACCTGCCGAGTTCGAATTTGTCGTGCAAAGCGCGAAGCGCTTGAACCATGTCGTCCTTATGGACCAGCACCCAGATCGTTGTATTCGAATCTGCGGATTGCAGAATTTGAATATTTTGCTCCGTCAAAGCCTCGACGATTTTCGCCATAATGCCCGGAACCCCGTTGATGCCCCCGCCGATGACCGATACTTTGGCGCAGCCAGACAAAATCTCCGGCGACAGCTCCAAGTCGTTCAGAATCGCTTCGGCTTTCGCCGCATCTTTGTCGAATACCGTATAAACGACGCCCGTCGGGGTCACATTAATAAAATCAACGCTGATTGCGTTTCCCGCCATCGCTTTAAAGACCTGAAGCTGAAGGTTGTCGGCCCCTTTGCCGGCGGCTTCGACGCGAATTTGCGTCACGTTCGCCACATAAGCAATCCCAGTCACGTAGCGGTCCACAATGCCCAGTTGAACGTCTTTAAAGCCTTCGGGATTGGCCACCAGCGTCCCTTCTCCTTCCGAAAAGGTGGAGCGTACGCGCACCGGTATCCCCGATTGCATGGCGATCTCCACCGCCCGGGGATGAATCACCTTGGCTCCCTGATGGGCCATGTTGCAAATCTCCGCATAACTTACATATTCCAGAGGCTTTGCGTCCTCCACGATTCGGGGATCGGCGGTTAAAATCCCGTTCACGTCGGTATAAATGTCCACCATTTCGGCATGCAGGGCCGCACCTAGCGCCGTTGCCGAAGTATCGCTGCCGCCGCGCCCCAATGTAGTGAAATCACCGGTTTGATTTTGGCCCTGGAACCCGGTCACAATGACCACATTGTCCTGCTCGAGCTCTTCAAGCACCCTTGTCGGCACAATGTCCAAAATTCTGGCATTTCCAAAGTGGCTGTCCGTTCGAAACCCGGCTTGGGCGCCGGTTAAAACGACCGAAGAAATGCCGCGTTCCGCGAGCAGGCTGCACAGCTTCGCCGCGGAAATAATTTCGCCGCAAGCCATCAGCAAGTCCTGTTCGCGCGACGGCAAAAGGCCGCTTCCTGCGGAAGCCAATTCCAATAAAGTATCCGTGGCGTATGGATCGCCCTTCCGGCCCATGGCCGAAACCACCACGACGAGCCGGAAACCATTTTCCAGTTCCCGGCGAATGTGTGAGACGACATGATCTCTCGCTTCCGCGGTCGATAGAGATGTGCCGCCAAATTTTTGCACCAAAATGCGCATGGGTATTCCTCCAGTTAAGTAAATGCGGAGTGTAGCTTAACTCCTATCCATCGCCCGGGCACCCCGAGCGGACGAAAAGCCGGAAGCTAAACCTTCACTGCAGTCCTCTCCGCGAATTGCAAAGCGTTCCATGACGCGCCTTGAGCAAATGATCCAAAACGATTTCCGATGACAGCGACGTTCCGTTCTCTCTTGCTCATCCAGCAAGTCTCCCATTCTCTTAAAGTGCGTGTTCAAAAAGTCGGCTTTTCAGCACCGAGGCTTATGCTTCCGATGTGCGTTTTTTCAAAACGCTTTAGGTTGAATGAAGCTAGGGCCGAAAGGAGCGGATCAAAAGATGACTTTTTGAACAACCTCTTAAATCGAGCGATTATATTCTAAAATACGAGTATGTTTCCGCCAGCAGGCGGGCTCATCCATGAAAACGCTCGATAATCAGCGGCTGCAGTTGCTTGCCTTCCAGCGCCGCATAGCAGGTTTCCGGCACCAGTTCCATCCTGGCCACCAGCGAATTCGGTTTCCCCGTCGGATTGTCCTGACCAAACGGAACGAAATATACGTTTTTGGCCACGATCAGCTTGGCGATATTCGCCAGATTGAAGCCTAAACCATCATTGGTCGACACGGCAATCACGAGCGGGCGTCCGTTCCGCAGTTGGGCTTTGGCGGCCATCAGCACCGGACTGTCCGTGACGGCATTCGCCAGCTTGCTTGTCGTCGTGCCCGTGCAAGGAGCGATGACAAGCACGTCGAGCAATTTACTGGGGCCCAGCGGCTCCGCTTCGACAATTGAAGAAATAATATCATTCCCAGTTATATCTTTCAACTGTTTTCGCCAATCTTCCGATTTGCCGAAACGGGTATCCGTCGTCAACACCGAATGGGAAATGATCGGGACGACCTTCGCTCCTCCATCGACAAAACGCCCAATCTGAGGCATCACCTCAGCGAACGTACAGTGTGAGCCCGTAATGGCGTATCCTACCGTTTTACCCTGCCAATTCACTCTTCATCCCCCCGTAGTTGAAACTCCTCCAAAATCGACTGACAGATCGTATTGGCCATGATGATACCAGCCGTTTTGGGAGCGACCATACCGGGGAGACTGGGGGCAAGGATCGCCTTGATGCCGCGCTTCTCGGCAAAACGGAAATCCGTCCCGCCGGGTGCAGACGCAAGGTCGATAATAACCGCCCTGCGCGGCAGTTTCGAGATGATTTGCGCTGTGACTATCATAGTCGGTATCGTATTAAAAATCAAGTCAACATCGCCGACATTGGCGGCCAAATCCCTTGTGGCAAAAGGCTTCCAGCCCATTTGCACCGCCCTTGCCATATCGTCTTCCCGGCGTACCCCCACCTTCACGGTCGCTCCCAAACCCTGCAGCGTTTTCGCCATCGTAAATCCCGTACGGCCCATCCCGAGCACGATGCAGGTCGATCCGTGAATCGTGATGTCCGTATTCTGGATCGCCACCATCAAGGCCCCTTCCGCCGTCGGTATCGAGTTGTAGATCGCTACGTCGTCGCGCTCCAGCAGTTCAATAATCCGGAACCCGCCCCGGTCTCCCATTTGCCTCAAAAAGCTTTTGGCGATTCCCGTATATACCAACGTATCTTTTCGTACAGCTTCAAACCCTTCCGGCTTGATGACAAGCTCTTCCGCAGAGAACGGCGCCGGTACGACACCATGATCATCGCAACCGATTACCGGAAGGATGATGACATCAGCGCTGGCCAGCAAACCTGGGGTTAGCGCTTCTATTGAGACTCCGGGAAACGGCGTATCCAACCGGTCGAAGCCGACGATGCGCACCGTGGCATCCAGCTCCAAACATTTGTCGATGACCTCCACCTGGCGGGCGTCTCCACCAAGGAATACAATCGTGATTCCCGTCAGCATTCTTAGACGGCACTCCTTCCAAGCAACACAGTATAGACCATCTTATGCCGCAGCCTAAAAAGTGGTGAAAGAGGGCGCTGCCGCCGGAAACTGACCAGCGGAAAAAAATCATTGCTTAAATGCATCGGCCGTCTGTAAAATTAATCCATTGCCGTTGCCGCCGAAAGCCTCGCGGGTATGCACGACGCTCATACAGCCGTCAGAGCTGAAGCGCGGGGATCTTTTGCTGGAACTTGGAGGTCGGACACCCGACCAGTTGCTGGAAGAGTTATCCAAGATTATCCCCGCCGAAAATGATGAGTGGATTAAAATGAAAGGAGCCTCTATGCTTACAAGCGGAGCTGTCTTGGATTACTATCATCTTCTGAAAAACGGAAAAGTTCATGTGAGGGTTAAGCGGGATAATCGGGTTATACCTAATAGGAAATAAATTCTTTCAACGTGAAAGACCGCCCGATCAAATATGTCGGGCGGTCTTGGTCTTCCAGCGGGATGGTGCTTGTATTGAAGGCCTCCGGAGCATCAAAGCAGAGTCTGTCGATAAACATTATGGACCGTTTATAGGAATATAAGTACATAAAATGCCGCTAATGGAGATGCAATGCCAGGGCTTCGGATAATAAGCACATAAAGGGCCGTTATTTTAAAAGTGACGGCTTACGACTCACGCCGGTTGTTCCGGTAGCCAATTGCCGTATTATTTCGTTCCGGTATGGCCAAAACCGCCGGCTCCACGTTCGGTTTCGGAAAGCTCGTCCACTTCGGTTAGAGCCACTTCCGGCACGGTTTGAAAGACCATTTGCGCGATGCGCTCATTGCGTTTGATCGCAAAAGGCTCCTGGCCGAGGTTGATGAGCAGCACCTTGATCTCACCGCGATAATCGGCATCGATCGTGCCCGGCGTGTTGAGACAGGTGATGCCATGCTTCAAAGCCAGGCCGCTGCGCGGGCGGATCTGGGCCTCCAGACCGCCCGGCATCGCAATCGCAATCCCGGTCGGGACAAGCGCCCTAGCCCCGGGCTGCAAGACCAGGTCCTCCGTTACCGCGGCGTACAGATCAAAGCCGGAAGCCAGCTCCGACATCTTACGCGGCAGTTCAATATCTTCATTTCCGGCAAAACGTTTGATTTGTACTTCAAATGACAAGTTCATCTCTCCTTAATCCCGTAATGGCGCGATCGGACCCGCCGACCATCGCCAGTGCGAACGGCCGGCTGAACATGCGCCCCAGCACGTCGTTCACATCGTCCATCGTCACCGCCTCGATGCGGGCGATCATTTCATCCAGCGTATAATGGCGGCCGAGCATCAGCTCGTTTTTACCCAGCCGGTTCATGCGGCTGCCCGTGCTTTCCAGGCTTAAAATCAGGCTGCCCTTGAGTTGCTCCTTGCCTTTGCCGAGTTCGCTTTCGGTAATCCCGTTGACGGACACATCGTGCAGAATCTCCTTCGTCAGCTCCAGAACCTCTTTCGTTTGCCGCGGCGCCGTACCGGCATACACGGTAAACAACCCGCTATCGGCATGTGAGCTGTGATAGGAGTAAACGGAATAGGCCAAACCGCGTTTTTCGCGGATCTCCTGAAACAGCCGCGAGCTCATGCCGCCGCCAAGCGCGTTGTTCAGCAGGGTCATGGCATACTGCTTCTCGTCGCCGATCGGCAGCCCCGGGAAGGACAAGCAGATGTGATTTTGTTCCGTTTTTTTGCGGTAAAATTTGAGGTCGCCGAGAAAATCGGGCGCGGCCAGCGAACCCCGGTCTCCCCGAATCGCGAAATCGCCGAAATATTTTTCCAGCAGCTCGACCACTTGGTCATCGATATTGCCGGCTACGCTGATCACCGTATTTTCGATCGTATAATGCTCGCGCATATACGCGCGCAAATGGTCCGATTCCATAGCCCGGAGCTTTTCCTCCGTTCCCAGTATCGGGAGAGCCAGCGGATGGTCTCCGTAAGCGGCCTGCGACACCAGATCGTGCACCATGTCGTCCGGCGTATCTTCGTACATGGAAATTTCCTCGACGATGACGTTTTTCTCTTTTCGCAGCTCCTCAGGGTCAAACAGCGACCGGAAAAACATATCCGCCAGAACATCCACCGCGATCGGCAAGTGCTCGTCGAGCACCTTCGCATAATAACATGTGTATTCCTTGGACGTAAATGCGTTTACGTTGCCTCCGATGGCGTCGAATTGCTCGGCGATATCCCTGGCGCTGAAGCGCTCCGTCCCCTTAAACAACATATGTTCGATAAAATGCGAAATCCCGCCGACTTCGGGTTGTTCATTGCGCGAGCCTGTCTTGACCCAAATGCCAAACGAGACCGAGCGGCAGGTCGGAATCTGTTCCATAACCACCCGGAGGCCGTTTTTTAATTGCGTTTTCTTCACGAAAGGCCCTCCTAAAATTTCAATAAACGCAGTTCCTATCCTACCAAAAAAAGGCGCTCCGCTCAACTCTCCGGAACTTCCACCCGATTCGGCGACAGCGTCTCCTCCACCGTGCCGAGAACCAGGCCTTTGCCGCGGATAACCCGGATCACGTCTTTCAGCGCGTCCCGGGTTGGCGCCGTCGGATGCATCAGAATCAATGAGCCCGGACCTACCTGGTTGGCGATCTTGTTTACAATACTTGAGGCCGGAGGCTTCCTCCAATCCACCGTGTCCACTGTCCACAGCACCGTTTTAAGGCCCTGCTCCGCGGCCAGCTTGACGGTTTGACTGTTATAATCTCCCGAAGGCGGGGCGAACCAGCGGTTGTTTACGCCCAGCTTCTCTTTCAGCAACCCTTTCGTTTTGGAGATTTCCAAGCGGGCCCGGGACGCCTCGAGCTGGCTCATGTTGGGATGGGAATAGGCGTGATTTTCCAATAGATGCCCCCGTTTTTGAATTTCCGCGGCCAGCTCCGTATTTTTCTTGAGCCAGCTTCCGTCCAGAAAAAAAGTCGCTTTCACCTTCGCTTCGTCAAGCGTGTCCAGCATCGGGAGGAGGTACTCTTCTCCCCAGGCCACATTGATCATCAGCGCCGCCATCGGTTTGTTCGGATTCCCCCGATAAATGGGCTGCGCCCCCAAATCATCAAGGCTCACCTGCGGCTTAATTTCCCGGTATATGTATTCGATCTCCGCTCCGGCCGGCAGCAGCTTCGCCTTCTGATAAGTGCGCTCGATGTCCACTTCCCGCCCGTTATATCCCGGAATCGCCTTCCAGACGCGATCGACGGTGGCGTTGACCGGCTCGATCCGCCTTTTGGCGGCTTCCTCGCGTATTTTTAGCAGCAGATCGTCTTGTTTGTTTCCGTCTTGACCCAACTCATTGCTTTCATAAAAATCGCTAAACAGACGGAAGGCAAAACTTCCGTCTTGCCCGCCGCCGTTCTCGACAAATGTGCGAATTCCCGCCAATTGCCCGAGAATCACGACAAATGCGATACAGACCGCAATGATCACAAATTTGTTCCGCCCCATGCCAGGTTCATCCCTTCAACCGGTTTTTGTCCCCATCATATGTAGACAAGACCCGAATTATGCACCTTTTAAAGGCCCATCGGGGCATGCGCATTAAAAAAGAGCCAGAATTGATTCATTCTGTCTCTTTTCCCGCACATCTTTAGTTCATATGCAGCCGTTCATCGTTTATGAAGGAGCTTTTTCCGTTTGGGCAGTCAAAACCGCTTTGCGGGAAAGATTGATCCGTCCTTGGCTGTCGATTTCGGTCACCTTGACGGTTACCGTATCGCCGATGGCGACGACGTCTTCCACTTTGCCTACACGCTCCGTCGAAAGCTGGGAGATATGCACCAGCCCGTCTTTGCCTGGCAAAATTTCCACAAAAGCGCCGAATTTTTCAATCCGTTTTACGGTGCCGACATAAATTTCGCCGACGACGACTTCCTTCACGATCCCTTCGATGATCGAACGCGCTTTGTTGTTCATCTCTTCGTTGGCCGAAGCGATAAAGACGCGGCCATCCTGCTCGATATCGATTTTCACGCCGGTTTCCTCGATGATCTTGTTGATGATTTTGCCGCCGGCCCCGATAACGTCGCGGATTTTGTCCGGATTGATGTTCATGATCAGGATCTTAGGCGCATACGGAGACAAGTGCTCCTTCGGTTTTTGGATGCGCTCCATCATCTTCCCCAATATGAACATCCGGCCTTCTCTCGCCTGCTTCAAAGCGTCCGTCAAAATCTGCCGGTCGATGCCGTCGATCTTGATGTCCATTTGAATGGCGGTTACGCCCTCCGCGGTTCCGGCCACTTTAAAGTCCATATCTCCGAGATGATCCTCCATCCCTTGGATGTCCGTCAAAATGGAGACATGCTCTCCGTCTTTGATCAGGCCCATCGCCACCCCGGCTACCGGCGCCTTGATCGGCACGCCCGCGTCCATCATCGCCAAAGTGCTGGCGCAAATGCTGGCTTGCGACGTCGAACCGTTCGATTCCAATACTTCCGACACGAGGCGGATCGTGTAAGGGAATTCCGATTCCGGCGGAATGACCTTGGAAAGCGCCCGTTCGCCAAGCGCGCCGTGACCGATTTCGCGGCGGCCCGGTGCCCGCAGCGGACGGGCTTCGCCTACGCTGAACGGAGGGAAGTTGTAATGATGCATGAACCGTTTCGACTCTTCCAGGTCGATGCCGTCGAGAATTTGCACATCGCCCAGCGCGCCGAGCGTACAAACGCTTAGAGCTTGCGTCTGGCCGCGCGTAAACAAACCGGAGCCGTGGGTACGCGGCAACAGGCTGATATCGCATTCGATCGGCCGGATTTCGCTGAGCTTACGGCCGTCCGGACGAATTTTCTCATGCGTGATCAAGCGGCGGACTTCTTCTTTAACGATATCGTGCAGCACTTCCTTGACGTCGGCAATGAGCTCCGGAGACTCTATGTATTTCTCTTCGAAATAGGCAACCGTCTCCTCGTTGATGGCGTCAATCGCATCCTGCCGCGCATGCTTCTCGGCGATCTTTACGGCTTCCACGAGCCGATCCTTGGCATAGGCGCGAACTTCCTGGTTCACGTTTTCGTCGACCGCGTGCAGCTTCACCTGCATTTTCTCTTTGCCGGCAACTTGGACAAGCTCTTCGATCACGGCAACGATTTTTTTGATTTCCTCATGGCCGAACATGATGGCTTCCAGCATAACTTCTTCCGGAACTTCGTTCGCTTCCGCCTCAACCATCATAATCGCGTCTTTCGTCCCCGCCACCACGACGTAAATATCGCTGGCTTCCTGCTGGGCTATATTCGGGTTGATCACAAATTCGCCGTTCACCCGTCCCACCGCCACGCCGCCGATCGGCCCGTTAAACGGAACATCCGAAATGCTCAGCGCGGCCGACGTTCCGATCATCGCGGCGATTTCAGGCTCGCAGTCCTGATCCACGCTCATGACCAGATTGACGATTTGCACATCATTGCGGAACCCTTCCGGGAACAGCGGACGAATCGGACGGTCCGTCAACCGGCTGGCCAAAATGGCCTTTTCGCTGGGACGGCCCTCGCGTTTAATGAAGCCGCCGGGAATTTTACCGACCGCGTACAGCTTTTCTTCATAATTGACCGTAAGCGGAAAAAAGTCCAGGTCCTTCGGTTCCGAGGAGGCCGTTACCGTGCACAGCACAGCCGTATCCCCATAACGCACCATGACCGCCGCGTTGGCTTGCTTGGCCAATCGGCCCGTTTCGAGGATAAGAGGTCTTCCCCCCAAATCCATTTTCACATGATTCTCCATGTAATCCCTCCTTATCACATTAAAAGTTCGGTACAAAGTTCATTATTTCCTGCTTTATCTTAAATCATTAAGGAGCGATGAACTTGTCCCTTCACAACAAAAGCTCCTGACGGAGCCTTTCGTTTACGCTATTCAAAACACCGCCGAAATACCCGTTCATTTGTAAAAAGCAACCCGGCGGCACATCGTTCGCTTGAAAGCGTCCGACGGCAACCAGGCTGCTTTTTCGTAAAGATGTCAAATTAACGACGCAATCCGAGTTTTTCGATCAATGCGGAGTAACGCTTCACGTCTTTGTTCTTCAAGTAAGCCAGCAGCTTACGGCGTTGACCGACCATTTTCAAAAGACCGCGACGGGAATGATGGTCTTTCTTGTGCGTACGCAAATGTTCCGTCAAGTTCGTAATGTTCTCCGTAAGGATAGCAATTTGCACCTCTGGGGATCCGGTATCGGACTCATGAGTTTTGTGCTCTTCGATCAATTGTTGCTTACGTTCTTGAGTCAATGCCATCCTGTTCACCTCCTTTTCCTCAATCGCCGTTAGCCTCGTCGCCGGCGGTGAAACCGCACAACCAAGCCAAGGTTATAGTTGATGCCCGGAAAGAAAACCCATGGGCATAACAACGTAGATCAGTATACCATACAACCCGGATAAAAGTAAATGCCGCTTTCCCGTTTACGCTTTTTCCGCTTTCAGCAAGCTTTTGGCGGTTTCGGCATCCTTAGTTATTTGCGCAATCAGCTCATCGATCGAGCCGAATTTGCGTTCCTCGCGGAGGAAATGAACCAGTTCGACGGACAGGCTTTCATCATATATTTCTCCGGAAAAGTCAAACAGATGAACCTCGAACGAGGGGACGGTCGCATCGTTGTGAAAGGTCGGCTTGACCCCAACGTTCATCACGCCTTCGTAGGAGTGGCCGCCGTGATACGCACGCACGGCGTAAACGCCGCTCGCAGGAATCACGTAATGCTCGGTGAGCTTCAGGTTGGCTGTCGGAAAGCCGAGCAATCTCCCCCGCTTTTCCCCGTGCATGACCGCGCCCTTCAGCGAATAGCTTCGTCCGAGCCAGCGGTTGGCCAAGCGGATGCCGCCTTCCTGAAGCGCTTTGCGGATGCCCGAACTGCTCACCTTCTCGCCGTCGATCAGGAACGGCGGAACCGTGCTTACGTCCAGAACGTTATCGCTCAGCTCGCGCAGCATTCCGGCGTGCCCTTCTCCCCGGTAGCCGTAGCGGAAGTCAAACCCGACCACGGCGGTGTGCACCTGCAGGGGAACCAAAATGCCGGTGACGAAATTTTGCGGGCTCACCCGCGAGAAAGCGTCGTTAAATTCCACGATATATACAAAATCCACGCCCATGCTGCGAAGGAGGCGTTCCTTCTCCCGGGGCGGGGTCAAATATCCGTCGTAATCGCCTTTTTTCATGACTTCCTTCGGGTGAGGGTGAAAAGTCATGACGGATGCGGGCAGACCAAGCTCGGCCGCCAGCTTGACGGCCGTCTCAATCACGCTGGCGTGCCCCAGATGGAGGCCGTCAAACTGACCGATGGCCAGCACCTGCGGCCTTGCGCACGTTGCAATAAATTGTTCGGTTAAAGGGTATGATAAGCTTATCGTTTCCATCTAAAGTCTCACCTGCAATTCCCTCGGATTGGCACAATCGTTCATATGATTCAGTCGGGAAGGAACACCTTGACCGCCTTCACGGCAGGCATTTCTTCATCCGCCTGGAATATCCCCAAAAACCGCTGCTGCGGATCATAAAGCCGGATCAGTTCCCCCCGGTTTGCCCGCGGATGTACCGCGGCGGCGGGCAGGCGCTGACCTTGCAAGGCCGCCTTAACTTTGTCCCCGGCGATCGTATGTGCCGGCAGATGCCGGACTCCCTGGTCGACCGGCAGCAAATAGGAAGCCAGGTCCCCTTGCCCAGCGTGCCGGGCGATTTCTTCCAGCGTTAAACAGCTTTCTTCCGCGATGCCGGCCGACACCGTCCGCTTCAGCTGCGCCATCGCCGCCGGCACGCCAAGCGCCCGGCCGATATCGACGCAAAGCGTGCGGATGTAAGTTCCTTTCGAGCAGAGCGCCCGGAACTTGATCTTCGGATGCGGTCCCTCCGGTTGAAAGGACAGCAGCTCCAGCTCATAAATCGTCACCTCGCGGGCTTGGCGTTCGACCATTTTTCCTTCTCTCGCCAGCTCGTAGAGCCGCTTTCCATCGTGCTTCAAGGCGGAATACATCGGCGGAACCTGGGAAATCGTGCCGACGAATCGCTGAAGCACCTGCCTTACGGCCTCTTCCGTCACCGAAACTTGATCCAGCCGCTCCACGACCGTACCCGACATGTCTTCAGTGTCCGTGGCCACCCCCAGAATCAGCGTGGCCTCATATTCCTTGGGCAGCTCCTGCAAATATTCGACCATCCGGGTAGCCCGTCCCAAGCAAAGCGGAAGCACTCCGGTGACAGCCGGATCGAGCGTGCCCGTATGGCCGATCCGCTTCATCTTGAGGATGCCGCGGCATTTGGCCACAACGTCGTGGGAGGTAAAACCGGCGGGTTTCAAAACCGGCAGGATGCCTTCATACGTGGTCATAGCTGCAGCCTCACCTGCTCCACCACGCGGGGCACGATCGCCTCCAGCGATCCTTCAACACGCGCTCCCGCGGCCCGGACGTGCCCGCCCCCGCCAAAGCTTTGCGCCACTTTGGCCACGTCCACTTTGCCGGCAGAACGCATGCTCACTTTTACAGCTTGCTCATCGATCACCTTAAACAGGAGGCCGACCTCCACCCCTTGAATATTGCGGGGATAGTTGACGATGCCTTCCATATCCTCATGAACCGCCCCGGCGGATTTCAAGTCTTCGTCCGTCACGACCACCCAGCTGATTTTACCGTCTTCGGTCAGCTGCAGCCCGTTTAAGGCTCTCGTCAGCAGGCGCAGCTGCGGCAAAGTCATTTGCTCCAGCAGCAGTTCGGACAAGCCCGGTCCGTCAACACCGTACTCCAGCAGCTTGGAGGCCGTTGCCATCACTTTGGGCGACGTGTTCGAATAGCGGAACCCGCCCGTGTCCGTCAGCAGTCCGGTGTATAGCGCCGTAGCGATCGCCTCGTTCAACTCCAGACCCATAAATTGGATAAGGTCGAATAAAATCTCCGCCGTGGCTGCGGCATAGGGGACAATCAAATTGACCGTGCCGTATCCGTCATTGGTCGGATGGTGATCGATGTTCAGCAGTTTGGCGCCTTCCGCAAACAGCTCTTTGGTCGTCCCGACCCGTTTGAAATCCGCGCAATCGACGCAGATCACGTTGTCGAATTTCCGGTTCAGGGGCTCTGCCGACAGGTCACGAATTTGATCCGCCTGCCATAAATAACCCATCCGCTTTGGAATCGGCCCTTCGTTGACCATTACGTATTTTTTACCCAGACATGACAGAAGCCAGCCCACCGCAAGGGTGGAACTGACTGCGTCTCCGTCCGGCTGAACATGCGCCACCACGAGGAAATCATCATGCTCCGTCAAAAAAGCCTGGCTCTGACGCAGCTCCCGTTCATATTGCATTGCCGGTCTCCTTTTCAAGGTTGTTCAAAAAGTCATCTTTTGATCACGAAGCAAGTCATGAAGCGAATTCGGCGTCGAATCTTGAATTCAGCCGGGCCTTCCGTTGCTCACGTACCCAAAACGTACGTTCCGCTCCTGACGTCCCTAGCTTCATCCAACCTTCCCGGTGCTGAAAACCTGACTTTTTGAACTCTCACCTATAAAATCATTTGTCGTGCTCGTGCGTAATTTCGCCCAGAAGCTGCTCGATCCGGCTACCGTAAGCGATCGATTCGTCGATTTTAAAGATCAGCTCCGGCGTATGGCGCAGCCGGATCCGCTTGCCGAGCTCGGTGCGCAAAAATCCGTTTGCCTTCTCCAGCCCCTTCAGCGATTCGCTTTTCTTCTCATCATCCCCGAAAACGCTCAAGTAGACTTTGGCCTGCGACAAATCGCTCGTCACATCCACCCCGGTCACGGTGACAAAACCGATGCGCGGATCTTTCAGTTCCTTCTGGATAAGAACGCTGAGTTCTTTTTTAATCTGTTCGCCTACGCGGCCGGTCCGATTTTTGGCCATTTATGACACCACCTTACTTCCGTTCAACGGTTTCCATGATGAAGGCCTCAATCACGTCGCCTTCTTTAATATCATTGTAGTTATCGAGGGTGATCCCGCATTCGTACCCTTGCGCAACTTCTTTGGCATCATCCTTGAACCGCTTCAAAGAATCGATTTTGCCTTCGTAGATCACGATGCCGTCGCGGATCAGGCGCGTTTCCGCCGAACGGGTAATTTTGCCGGAGGTGACCATGCAGCCCGCGATCGTGCCGACCTTGCTGATCTTGAACGTATTGCGGACTTCGGCATGCCCGATGACGGACTCCTTGTATACCGGATCCAGCATCCCTTTCATCGCTTGTTCGATTTCCTCGATCGCATTGTAAATGACGCGGTGCAGACGAATGTCGACCTTTTCCTGCTCGGCGGTCGCTTTCGTCTGATTGTCCGGACGTACGTTAAAGCCGATGATGATCGCGTTGGAAGCTGCGGCCAAAATAACGTCGGACTCGGTAATCGCCCCGGCGCCGCTGTGGATGATTTTCACGCGCACGCCTTCGATGTCGATTTTCTCGAGCGCGCCCTTCAGCGCCTCCACCGAACCTTGAACGTCCGCTTTGATGATCACGTTCAGCTCTTTGATTTCGCCTTCTTTAATATGGCGGAACAAATCGTCGAGCGTCACGCGCGTATTCGCGCCCAGATCGGACTGGCGCTGCGTAATCGCACGTTTGTCGGCGATGGAGCGGGCTTTGCGTTCGTCCTCAAACACCATAAACGGATCGCCCGCCTGCGGCACTTCGGTAAGGCCGGTAATTTCCACCGGCGTCGAAGGCCCCGCTTCCTTGAGGCGGCGTCCCCGGTCGTTTACCATTGCGCGGACGCGGCCGAAGCAGTTGCCGGCCACAAAGGCGTCGCCGACTTTCAGCGTTCCGTGCTGCACCAGTACGCGGGCCACCGGTCCGCGGTTTCTGTCCAGTTCGGCTTCGATAACCGCGCCGCGGGCGCGTTTGTCCGGGTTGGCTTTGTACTCGTTGACTTCCGCCACGAGCAGAATCATTTCCAGCAGGTCTTCCAGACCCATTTTTTGTTTGGCCGACACGTTGACGAAAATCGTATCGCCGCCCCATTCTTCCGGTACAAGCTCATATTCTGTCAGTTCCTGCTTGACTTTATCCGGGTTGGCTTCCGGTTTGTCGATTTTGTTGACTGCCACAATGATCGGCAGCCCCGCCGCTTTGGCGTGGTTGATCGCTTCAACCGTCTGCGGCATCACGCCGTCGTCAGCCGCAACGACGATGATCGTAATGTCGGTCAGCTGCGCTCCGCGCGCCCGCATCGCCGTAAACGCCTCGTGACCCGGCGTGTCGAGGAACGTGATCTTCTTGCCGTTGATCTCGACCTGATAAGCGCCGATATGCTGCGTAATGCCGCCGGCTTCGCCGCCGGTCACGTTCGTCGAACGGATCGCGTCCAGCAGCGTCGTTTTCCCGTGGTCGACGTGCCCCATAATCGTCACGACCGGCGGACGCTCTTTCAAATCCGCCTCATCGTCAACCTCTTCGATCGTTTCAAAACGGTCTTCCTCGACCGGAATTTTCACTTCGACTTCAACGCCGAAATCGCCGGCCAAAAGCTGGATCGTCTCGATGTCGAGCTCCTGGTTGATCGTGGCCATAACGCCGAGCAGCATCAGCTTTTTGATCACCTCGGAAGCGTCTTTATGCAGCAGTTTCGCGGTTTCGCCAACGGTCATCGTGCCGCGGACAATGATTTTCTTCGGCGTATTGTCGATTTTTTCGCGCGGCGGCTGCTGATATCCGCCACGGCCCCCCCGGCCGCCTTTGCCGCCGCGGTTGTTGTTTTTAAAGTTTCCGCCACGGTTGTCGTCAAAACCTTTTTGATTTTTGCCGCCATGATTGCCTTTTCTGCCTTGACCTTGGCCTTTGCCTCCGCCATTGTTATTATTGCTGCCGGCCGAAACAAAATTGCGGTTTGGCGCTTGCCCGCCGCGGTTTGCTCCGCCGTTTCCTTGGCCGTTTCCTTGGCGGTTGCCGCCGCCGTCACGGCGCTGTGAATCGCCCCCGGTTTGGCCTTGCCCCCGGTTTCCTTGAGGGTTGCGGCCTCCGGCATTGCCGGCGTTTTGCGCAGAAGCGCGCGGGCCTTGCTGATGGCCTCCGTTTGGACGTTGGTTTCTTTCCTGTACAGCGGTAGTTCCGCCTTTTGCGTTTTGGTTTTGATTAGGTTTATTATTCATACTTACCTGCTTTTCATGTTGATTTTTTTTGGCTTGACCGCCGGGATTTCCGTGAACCTTCGCCTCCCGGCCTTGTTCTCCGCGATTTCCCGCCCCTTCCGGGGCCGGATTTTTCGCAGCCTGGCTTCCTCCTGCGGAAGCCGGCGCCGGCGATTTGGACGGGGTTTCGGCGCGGCCCGAATTTTCCCGCTTGGCGGCAGCGTTCGTCTTAATATCCTTGAAAAATTGCTCTACGCGCGTTACGGCATCATTCTCCATCACGCTCATATGGTTATTCACCGGGATATTAAGTCGCTTAAGAATCGTAATGATTTCTTTGCTGCTCATGTTGAGCGATTTTGCATATTCATATACCCTGAGCTTATCTTGTTTTTCTTGTTTACTCAATATACTCCACCTCCGACGTTTTCGCGATCGCTTTACGAACCATATCGGCAAACCCCTGATCGGTAAGGGCCAGAACGACCCGTTCCGGCTTTCCTACGCTCGATCCGAGCATATCCCTGTCAAATCCGACCATCAAAGGAACTTTGTACGTACCGCATTTATCGCGGTACTTCTTTTGCGTATTGGCCGACGCATCGCCGGCTACAATCACCAGTTTGGCTTCCGCGGAGCGGATCGCCTTCAGCACGACTTCATCCCCCGTCACCAGCTTGCCCGCCCGCATGGCAAGGCCAAGCCCGGACAACGCTTTATTCATCGCCATCCCCTTCACGCCCCTGGCCGGCGCGGAACTCCTCTTCCACTTTCAAAAAATCGCGGGCAAGCTGCTCGTAAACCTCCGGACTGACCGGCGCTTTCAGCGCGCGGTCGAGCGCTTTGGTTTTGTGGGCAAGCTTGAAGCAAGCTTCCTTACCGCACAAATATGCTCCGCGCCCCGATTTTTTGCCGGTGAGGTCGATCGACACCTCGCCTTCCGGCGAACGGACAATGCGGATCAGCGATTTCTTGGACATCATTTGCTGGCAGGCCACGCATTTACGCAGCGGTACCTTTCTCTGTTTCATCCTTCAACCGCCCCCGATCAATCTACGGAGATGGAATCCTGAGGCATTTCGTCCTGATCGGTTTTTTCTCTTCCGAATTCCTCTTCCGCTTGGGTTTCGCTCTTGATATCGATTTTCCAACCGGTCAATTTGGCCGCCAGGCGAGCGTTCTGGCCTTTGATGCCGATCGCCAGCGAAAGCTGATAATCCGGCACGATGACGCGCGCCATCTTCTCGGTCTCAAACACCTGCACCTCCAGCACCTTGGACGGGCTGAGCGCATTCGCCACATATTCCTCGACATTCTCCGAATAACGGACGATATCGATCTTCTCTCCGCGCAGCTCGTTCACGATCGTTTGCACCCGGGTGCCTTTCGGCCCTACGCAGGAGCCGACCGGATCGACCTCGCTGTTGCGGGAGTATACCGCGATTTTGGAACGGAATCCCGCTTCGCGGGCGACGGAACGGATCTCCACCACCCCGTCGAAAATTTCCGGCACCTCCAGCTCAAACAAGCGTTTCAACAGGCCCGGATGCGTGCGGGACAGCAGAATTTGCGGCCCCTTCGTCGTATTTTCCACCTTCGTGATGTATGCCTTGATGCGATCCCCATGCTTGAATTTCTCGTTTGGCATCAGCTCGTTCAAGGGCAGATGCGCTTCGATTTTGCCGAGATCGACATAGATGTTGCGCAGATCCTGACGCTGCACGATGCCGGTTACGATATCCTCTTCCTTCTCGACAAAGGCGTTGTAGATCAGTCCGCGCTCGGCTTCGCGGATCCGCTGGGTCACGACTTGTTTGGCGGTTTGCGCGGCGATGCGGCCGAAATCGCGAGGTGTAACTTCAATCTCGGTAATATCGTCAAGATGATAGTTCTGGTTGATCTCACGCGCGGCCGCCAGCGAAATCTCCGTGCGCGGATCCAGCACTTCTTCCACGACGAGCTTGCGGGCGTATACTTTAATCGCGCCGGTATGGCGGTTCATATCCACGCGAACGTTCTGCGCCGTATTGAAGTTCCGCTTGTAGCTGGAGATGAGCGCGGCTTCAATCGCTTCGAACAAAATATCTTTGCTGATTCCTTTTTCCCTTTCCAATTCATTCAAGGCTTCGATAAAATCCATACTCATTTGCCTCGAGTTCCCCCTTTCATAGTTCCCTGCAGGTCACGCTTAACCAAACATCCGCTGTTCTAGAAAATAATGGCCAACCTTGCGCTGGCTACTTTGCTGTATGGAATCGTGTGACTCTTCTTTCCGACTTCAACGACCAATTCGCCGTTCTCGAAGGAAAGAAGCCGGCCTTCAAACTCCTTCAGGCCGCCTACCGGTTCGTATGTAGTGACAAATACGTCTTTGCCGACGGCTTTCGATACATCCTCGGCTTTTTTGAGCGGACGCTCCGCGCCCGGCGAGGACACTTCCAGAAAATAAGCCGATGGAATCGGATCATTCTCATCGAGCTTTTCGCTAAGGTATTCGCTGATCCGGCCGCAGTCATCGATGTCGATGCCGCCGTCCTTGTCGACGAATACGCGAAGGAACCAGTTGCTTCCCTCCTTGACGTATTCCACGTCAACCAATTCAAAGCCGTGTTCCTCCAAATAAGGCGTGACCATTTGCTCTACGGTCGCTTTGATCTTCGGTGTGCTCAAGCGTACATTCCCTCCATCGCGTTCATTCCTGTATACCAAAGAGTAAAGAGTGGGTTTCCCCACTCTTTAAACAACGGTTCTATCTTCATGATTGCCAAAAAAATTATAACATAGTCCGCCAACAGTGACAAGTAAAAGGCCTTTACTACTAGAGGTAGTTCAAAAATTCGGCTTTTGCTCTCGGTGCTGGAAACCTGACTCTTTGAACTTAATTTAAACTTAAACTTAAAATAATGACAGCTGGTTGCTTTCGGGAAGTCCACGGAAGCAGCCCATGTTGCCGAGGAGTTCGACGATCGTTTTGCTCGCCTTCGATTTCTGCTGGAAGTCCTCGATCGACAGAAATTCGCCCTGCTCCTTGGCCGCGGCGATATTTTTGGCGGCGTTCTCCCCGATCCCGGCCAGCGCCGAGAACGGCGGAATCAGCGAATCGCCGTCCACGATGAACTTCGTCGCGTCGGAGCGGTACAAATCGATCGGTTTGAAATGGAAGCCGCGCGCGGTCATCTCCAGCGCCATTTCCAGAATCGGCAGCATCGCTTTCTCTTTAGGCAGCGCCTGAAAGCCTTTCTGCTCGATCTCTTCGATCTTGCGGTGAATCGCCTCATATCCCTGACAGCAAAGCTCGATGTCGAAATCCTCGCCGCGCACCGAGAAATATGTCGCGTAAAATTCGATCGGATGGTAGAGCTTGAAATAGGCGGTGCGCACCGCGGAAATAACGTATGCGGCGGCGTGGGCCTTCGGGAACATGTACTGGATCTTCAGACAGGAGTCGATGTACCATTGCGGCACCTTGCATTTCTTCATCTCCTCGATCCACTCCGGCGTCAGCCCTTTCCCTTTCCGTACGCTTTCCGTGATTTTGAAGGCGAGGCCGGCGTCCATACCCGCTTTGTAAATCAAAAACAGCATGATGTCGTCACGGCAGCCGATCACCGTTTTGATGTTGCAGGTTCCGTTTTTGATCAAATCCTGGGCATTGCCAAGCCAGACGCCCGTTCCGTGCGACAAGCCGGAAATCTGCAGCAGGTCGGCAAACGACGACGGCTGCGATTCCACCAGCATCTGCCGGACGAACTTCGTGCCCATCTCCGGAATGCCGTACGTGGCGACCGGCGTGCGGATCTGTTCCGGCGTCACCCCAAGCGCTTCCGTCGAGTTGAAGATGCTCATCACCTTCGGATCGTTCATCGGGATGGTCGTCGGATCGACGCCCGTGAGATCCTGGAGCATCCGCATCATCGTCGGATCATCGTGCCCGAGGATATCGAGCTTCAGCAGGTTCGCGTCAAAGGCGTGATAATCGAAATGCGTCGTTTTCCATTCCGCCTCGGTGTCGTCGGCCGGATACTGCACCGGGGTGATATCCTCCACCTCGATGTAGTCCGGCACGACCACGATCCCGCCGGGATGCTGGCCCGTGCTGCGCTTGACGCCGGTACACCCCGCCGCAAGCCGGCTCAGCTCGGCTCCGCGCCAATGCTTGTGATGCTCTTCCTCGTATTTTTTGGCGAAACCGTACGCCGTCTTTTCCGCCACGGTGCCGATCGTGCCGGCGCGGAACACGTTTTTCTCGCCGAACAGCACTTTCGTGTAGTTATGGGCGTGCGGCTGATATTCCCCGGAGAAGTTAAGGTCGATATCGGGAACTTTGTCGCCCTTAAACCCAAGGAACGTTTCGAACGGGATGTCGTGCCCCTCGCCCTTCAGCGTTTGCCCGCATTTCGGGCACGCCTTGCCCGGAAGGTCGAAACCGCTTGGCACGCTGCCGTCAAGGAACCATTCGCTGTACTTGCATTCCGGGTTTTGGCATATATAATGCGCCGGCAGCGGGTTGACCTCGGAGATGCCGAGGAACATGGCGACGACCGAGGAGCCGACGGACCCCCGGGAACCGACCAGATACCCGTCCTGGTTCGATTTTTTGACCAAACGTTCGGAGATCAGATAGTTCGCCGAGAATCCGTATTTGATAATCGGCTCCAGCTCTTTCTCCAGCCGCTTGACGACGACTTCCGGCAGATCCTCGCCGTAAATCTTTTTGGCCGTATCGTAACAAGTCCGGCGGATTTCCTCTTCCGCGCCTTCGATGATCGGCGTAAACAGCTTATCCGGAAACAGCTCGTATTCCTCAAATTCGTCGGCCAGCTTGGAGGTGTTGGCAACGACTACCTCGTAAGCCTTCTCCCCGCCGAGAAAAGCGAATTCCTCCAGCATTTCCTCCGTCGTCCGAAAATGCGCATCCGGCTTACGTATATCTTTCAGCGGGCTAAACCCGGTGATGCCGTGAATCGTGATGTCGCGGAACAGCTTGTCCTTTGGATCGAGATAGTGCACGTTGCCGGTAGCCACCACCGGCTTATTCAGCTTCATCCCGATCTCGACGATTTTGCGGATCGCCGTCTCCAGCTCGGCCACGCTGCCGACCAATCCTTTGTCCACCAGATGCATATACATCGTCAGCGGCTGGATCTCGAGCACATCGTAAAACTCGGCCACAGCTTCCGCTTCCTCCACCGATTTGTTGAGCACCGTTTCGAAAAACTCGCCTTTTTCGCAGCCGGACATGATGAGCAGGCCTTCGCGCATTTCCACCAGCTTCGATTTCGGAATGCAGGGCACCCGTTTGAAATAGTCGGTATGCGACAGGGACACGAGCTTAAACAGGTTTTTCTTGCCTGTAGCGTTGAGCGCGTAGACGCCGCAATGAAACGGCCGGGTATTCGACAGATCTTTGCCGACCTTATCGTTCAGCCGGTCCAGCGTCGTATACCCTTCGATTTTGATCGCATCTTCGAGCAGGCCGTTCAAAATTTCCCCGAGCGCCAGCGTATCGTCGATCGCCCGGTGGTGGTTCTCCAGCGACACCTTGTATTTGGCGGCAAGCGTGTTTAACCGGTGATTCTTCAGGGTCGGGAACAGCATCCTGGCTAGTTCGAGCGTATCGAGCACCGGGTTGTTCATCTGCGGCAGGCCCAGCTCTTTCAGCTTCGCGTTGACGAAATCGACGTCAAACCGGGCGTTATGGGCGACCAGCACCGCGTCTCCGGCAAACTCCACGAACCGCCGCAGCACGGGTTCCACATCCGGAGCGTCCCTGACCATTTCATCGTTGATGTTGGTGAGCTGCTGGATATTGTAAGGAATCCGTTCATGCGGATTGACGAAGGTAGCGTAACGGTCCACTTCTTTGCCGTCCTGCATTTTAACGGCGGCAAGCTCGATGATTTTGTTTTGGGTGACGGAGAGACCGGTGGTTTCGATATCGAATACGATATATGTAGCGTCTTTCAAATCGTCCCCGCGCGGGTTCAGCACCACGGCGACATCGTCGTTCACCACGTTGGCTTCAACGCCGTAGATCATTTTTATGCCGTTTTTCTTCGCCGCCTTAGCCGCGTCGGGGTAACTTTGCACCCCGCCGTGATCGGTGATGGCGATCGCTTTATGCCCCCATTTGGCGGCCATCTTCACATAATCGCCGATCGGTGTGACGGCGTCCATCGTGCTCATCGTCGTGTGCAGATGGAATTCGACCCGCTTCTCGGGAGCATTGTCCTTGCGTCCCGGAGGCGCCGTAATTTCCGTCAGATCGGAAGGGATCATCACCAGCTCGGGCACCTGCATAAAGCGGTCGAATTCGACTTTGCCGCGGGCTTTTACCCACTTGCCGTTGGCCAGCTGGCCCATCACTTTCAAATCTTCCTTGTTTTTCGCAAACAGCTTCATCGCCAGCGAGTCGGTAAAATCCGTCAAATTGAACGTAAACAACGTATTTCCGTTGCGCAGCTCCTTGCGGTCCAGACCGAATATCGTTCCCTGGATCGTGATTTTCTTCTCTTCATCCTGAATGTCCTGAATCGGCACCGGCGGCTCCTTGATGTCGTATCCGATTTGCAGTTTGACGACTTCGCCGTCAACCTCTTCAGGCGGCGCTTCCACCGTCATGCTTTCCATCATTTTCTGGATGACCTCGCGTTCTTCCTCCACGATCCGCTGTTGGAACTCCTCGAACGCTTCGGCGCTCGTTTCGCCGGTTTGCAGCTTGACCCGCAGCTGCAGAGCAAAATAAGTTTCGTAAAACGTCACGATCGCCCGGTCGATATTTTTCTTGCGGGCCAGCTCCAGTGCGGTAGAATCGCCCAACGTTACGGTAACGAGATCGTTTTCGACTTCAAATCCGGCCCGGACCATCCAGCCGTTGACGGAAGGAACCTGGCGCTGCACCCATTCCAAAAACAACTTCCAATACTCTCCAACGATATCTTTGGCCGACACTTCGCCGCCGTACCTGAATTCAAAGGAAATTGCCGCGATGTGCTCCATTTTTTCCTCTATGCGAAGGCAAAAAGTGCGGTAAGCCTGGGCCGGCACCAACGTATCCTTCCTGATCGTGATTTTCCATTCCTTGTTGCTGCGGCTAACCTCAACCCGCTCGATATAACCTTCGAGAAAATAGGGATCGATTAACGAGGCGGGAAGCTCCGCCTGCTTCATCAACAGTTCAAGCCGGTTTCTCTTGTCCTGAGTCTCCGTCATGTCTTCCTCCCCCATCTAAGTGCTGAAAACCCGACTTTTGGAACGCTCCGTTTAAAAATCAGGTCGGTGACTCCGCGTCCGCTTGCATGAAAAAGGCTTCCGGCGAGAAAACCGGCAGGCAATGAACCTGCCCGACAATTTACTGCCGAAAGCCCTCTTTTGGCTGTGTTGGTTTGCCCGCACAGGGGTTTCCCCGTATCATGCGTGTTCAAAAAGTCGGCTTTATCGCTTTTTGATCAACCTCTTATGGCTTGGACAAATAATTCAAGTTTTAATAGGCTCTGGCAAAAACGACGGTATGTTTGGCTTGTTCCCCGCAAACAAGGCAAGTGTGCTTCTTCTCTTTCGGTTCAAATGGAATGTTGCGGCTGGTCGCGCCGGTTTCCTCTTTCACCTGGCGTTCGCAAGCCTCCGAACCGCACCAGCCGGCCAGCGTAAAGCCGCGTTTTTCTTCAATGCTCGCCTTCATTTCATCCAGCGTGTCCACGGAGTAGAAATGCTCCTCGCGGAACGCCTTGGCGCGATCGTACATTTCCTGATGCACTTGATCGAGCATCGCCCGGACTTCTTCGACCAGATTGTTCTGCTGAACGACTTTTTTCTCGCCGCTGATGCGGGAAACCAGTACGCACACGCCGTTCTCCATATCCCGCGGTCCGATCTCCAGGCGTACCGGCACGCCGCGCATTTCGTATTCGTTGAATTTCCACCCCGGACGAAGATCGGAGCGGTCGTCGATCCCGACGCGAATCCCCGCCTGCTTCAGTTCAGCGAACAATTCGTCGGCTCTTCCCACCACCGCGTCCCACGTTTTCGGCGGGCCGATCGGAATGATCATCACCTGCTTCGGCGCAACCTTCGGCGGCAGAACAAGGCCGCGGTCGTCGCCGTGAACCATAATAAGCGATCCGATCAGCCGGGTGCTTACCCCCCAGGAAGTCGTATGCACATATTCCCGGACATTCTCCCGGTTCAAATATTGAATATTAAAGGCCGACGCAAAATTCGTCCCCAAATAATGAGAGGTTCCGGCTTGCACGGCGCGGCCGTCCTTCATCATCGCTTCGATAGAATAGGTGTCCACCGCGCCGGCGAATTTTTCGGACGGCGTTTTTTGCCCGACAATGACCGGAATCGCCAAGTAGTTCTCGACAAAATCGCGGTAAATCTCCAGCATGCGCATCGTCTCTTCCCGCGCGTCCTGCTCGTTTTCATGGGCGGTATGGCCTTCCTGCCAAAGGAATTCGCTAGTGCGCAGGAACGGCAGCGTTCGTTTCTCCCAACGGACCACATTCGCCCACTGATTGATCAGCACCGGCAAATCCCGGTAGGATTGAATCCATTTCTCATACATATGCCCGATCATCGTTTCCGAGGTCGGACGGATGGCCAGCCGCTCCTCCAATTTCTCGCCGGCGGCTTCGGTTACCCAAGGCAGCTCCGGGTTAAAGCCTTCGACATGTTCCTTCTCCTTCTGGAAGAAGCTTTCCGGAATGAAGAGCGGAAAATAAGCGTTGCGATGCCCCGTTTCCTTAAAACGGCGATCCAGCTCCTCCTGAATGTGCTCCCAGATTTCGTAACCGTCCGGCTTAAAGACGATACAGCCGCGCACCGGCGAGTAATCCATTAAATCCGCTTTTTTAATCACGTCGATGTACCATCTGGAGAAGTCTTCTCCCTGCGGGGTAATCTCCGTAACGAATTGTTTCTCCTCTTTTGCCATAAGAACCCTTGTCCTCCCGTTAAAAAACAACAATTTTTATTTCACCGCGTGATTCGCACGGTTCGGGCAACCGGTCAGCCGTGGAACAAACGCAATATATCATTATAGGTGACCGCGATCATCAGCAGGAACAGCATCGCAAAGCCGATGAAATGCACCATGCCTTCGCGGTTCGGATCGATCGGCTTGCCGCGCAGTGCCTCGACTCCAAGGAACACGAGGCGGCTGCCATCCAGCGCCGGAATCGGCAGCAGGTTGAATATGCCAAGGTAAAGGCTCAGGATTGCCGCCCAATACGTAAGCTGGGCTAACCCTTGTTTGGCGATTTGCCCCGTCATTTCAAACGTGCGCACCGGCCCGCCCAGATCGTCCATGGAAAACTTGTTGATCAACTGCTTAAAGCCGAGAAAAATCCCCTCGGTCGTGGACACCATTTTCTGTCCGGCCACCTGGAACGTCTCGCCGAAGGAGGCGCTGCGGGTCGGGAAAACCGTCACGATCGTGCTGCCTACTTTTCCGTCTTCATTTTCGGCCCCGCGCGGGGTAATCGTAAAGCTCAGCGTTTCTTCGCCGCGTTTGACCGTCCATTGCATCGGTTTGCCCTTGGAAGCTTGAATCTTCCCGATCATTGCGTTCGCATCGGTGCCGACCGGCTGACCGTTGATCGTCTCGATAATATCTCCAGGCTGAAGCCCGACTTCCGCCGCCGGCATCCCTTTCACAACTTCGCCGATCTGCAGATGGCTTGGCGTTTCCAGCGGAATCCCCGCCATTTGCGTATGCAGGGCAAACAAAACAAAGGCCAAAACAAAGTTCATAAAAGGCCCGGCGAAGATCGACAACGCCCGCTGCCCGACCGTTTTGCTTCCGTATTGCCGGTCCCTCGGCGCGATTTGTGTTTCTTTGCCTTTGGTCACCAGCATCGCCTGCGGATGAACGGGGTAAGAGACCACCTCTCCATCCACATCCAGACGAACTGCAAGATCGTCCTGCAAATCAGCGTGCCGCACCTCGCCGCGGATAACATTTTTGCGGCTGTCCAGCCGGTCCAAATAAATTTTACGTACGGTATCGCCATCCAGGCGCAGCGCGACGGTTTGTCCTTCGGCGATCTGGACCAGTTCGGGCTCTTCCCCCGCCATGCGGGCATACCCGCCGAACGGAAGCAGGCGCAATGTAAACTGCGTCTCTCCTCTTCTGAAAGAAAGCAGTTTCGGTCCAAAGCCGATCGCGAATTCACGCACCAAAATACCTGCGCGTTTCGCGAAGTAATAGTGCCCCCATTCGTGCACCGTGACGATGATGAAGAACATGAGCACCGTCAAAAATATGATTTTAAGCAATTCCAAGCGTAAGCATCCTCCTTTTGGCCACGGATCGTCCTAGGGCGTCTTCTTAGATTAACATTATTCTCCGATCAGGCACAAGAGAATACCGCCGCCGGACTTTTCCGGTGCAAAAGAGGAATTTTATAGAGGTTCCGGCCCAAGCGGGCGGGCTCTATAAAGATTCGGCCATGTTCCGGGCCCAGCGGTCGGCGAAGCGAATCCCTTCCAGATCCGGCTCCTCCTGAACGTCGTGTTTGGACAACACCGTTTCAATAATCGTCTCAATCTGCAGAAACGAAATGTTTCCGCTTAGAAAGCGGGCGACGGCCACTTCATTGGCAGCATTGTAAACACAAGTGGCTGTACCCCCTATTTTACCACACTCGAAGGCTAGTCTTAAACAAGGGAACCGGTTGTAGTCCATCTCCCGGAAATGCAGCTTGCCCACTTCCGCCAGAGACAGCCTTTTGGCTTCGGACGGCCAGCGGCGCGGATAGGAAAGCGCGTATTGGATCGGAACCCGCATATCCGGTGTTCCTAATTGGGCGATCACGCTGCCGTCACGATACTCAACGAAAGAGTGGATAATGCTCTCGGGATGCAGCAGCACTCCGATCTGTTCGTAAGGAAGGCCAAACAGCCAATGCGCTTCAATGACCTCCAGTCCTTTGTTGACCATCGTGGCCGAATCGATCGTAATTTTGGCGCCCATGGACCAATTGGGATGCTTTAACGCATCCTCGACCGTAACGTTTCGCAGCTCTTCGCGGGTTAAATCGCGGAACGATCCGCCGGAAGCCGTCAGCGTAATTTGGCTCACCTCTTCGATTCGCTCCCCGTTCAAACATTGAAAAATAGCGGAATGCTCGCTGTCGACCGGCAGCAAAGCGACGCCCTTGCGCCCCGCCGCTTCGGTAACCAGATGGCCCGCCGTCACCAGCGTTTCCTTGTTCGCCAGCGCAATATGCTTTCCGGCCTCAATCGCCGCGATCGTCGCCGGGAGGCCGGCGCTGCCCACGATGGCGGTGACTACCGTTTCCGCCTCCGTCCCCGCAGCCACCTCGATCAGTCCTTGCTCCCCGTAATACAGCTGCACATCTTCCGGAAGCTGAGGGCGCACCCGCTCGGCCAGCTCTTTCGTGGCCACCGAAGCTTTTTTCGGCCGAAACCGGTTTACCTGTTCGGCAAACAGCCCGATATTTCCGCCGGCCGCAAGCCCCGTAATTTCAAATTGCCCGGGATGCTGCCGTACGACATCCAGCGTTTGGGTACCAATCGACCCCGTCGACCCGATCAACGCTATTTTTTTCATATCGCACCTCTAAACAATGGAGTTTTGTGATTTTCAAACTCATTTCAATCAATGTTTAAAAATCGGCTTTTCAGCACCGAAGCATATGCTTGTTCTATATTAGTCTTGTGCTCAGCGTAGTCCCCACAAAAAAGAGGAACTTTTGGGTCTTATTTCCCGAATTTGGGCCAATTCATCACCATAAGGGAACTTTTGGGTCTTATTTTCGATGAACAGGTCGAAAATGTTGCCTTTTGCCACTAGATCGTGAAAATAGCGCCATAAAATTCCTCTATTTCACGCAACATGGGGGACATCGGCTGAAATAGCGCCCTTTTTTTCCTTTATGTTGTCACCCGGGATTTTCAATAGACTATTTTGCCGTTTTCTCAATTCTTCACTTGTCATCATACTGACGTTATTTCTCAGAACCGTCTACTAGTTCTTGCCTCGTGAACAAAAGCCGATTTTTAAACTTCCTCTACGGGAGGAGAGAAAGGATATGTATGAATGGGAACACCACAATCCAACTGTCGCAGCGGTCCAAAATCCCGCCATGACCGGGCAGCAGCTTCCCCGTATCCTTAACACCGTATACACGTTTGTAGGCAGACTGGATCAAATCGCCGAATTGTCCGACGACGGCGGCGGATACCCCAACCGCCGCAGCTCGTCCAATACCTAACAAGCCGCCGGAAATCACGGCAAAAACGACCGCAACGATCACCGCCAACGCTACTCCGCCAAGCGCTCCCTCAACCGTCTTGTTCGGACTGATAGCCGGCCACAGCTTGCTCTTTCCAAACCGGCGGCCGGTGAAATAAGCCCCGGCGTCGCTGCTCCAGATCGCAGCCAGCAGCAGCAATGTCCAAAACAGCCCGTGGCCGTCCGGCGTGCTGCGCGTCTCAGCGATCGATGCAAACCCGATTCCGATGTAAACGGCGCCCAGAAACAGCAGCGCGGCTTGAGCGATCGGAACCTCGTTTTTGGAAGTGACCGTCACCGCCAAAAACAGAAGCATCAGCAGCCACAGGATCGCCAAAGTCGGGAGCGGCATGGGAATTTGTAAAAGAGTCCAAGGAAAACCCAAATACAAAACGCCCAAATATCCCAAAACGGCGGTTCCGCCAAACGCCGGCAACCCGGTCATACGGACGAATTCATAGTAGCCGATCAGAGCCATTATTAAGATGAGTACATGATAGGTTAGTCCGCCCAGCCAGCACATGCCCAGAAAAAAACCGCCGGCGACGATCCCTGTAATCAACCGCTGTTTCAAGAGTTTACACCTTCCATCGCTAGCTTAATCCGCCGTAGCGCCGCGTGCGCCGCTGATATTCGGCCACCGCTTCGATCAAATGCTCCTGCTTGAATTCCGGCCAATAAACATCCGTGAACCACAGTTCGCTGTAAGCCGTTTGCCAAAGCATAAAGTTGCTGAGCCGCAGTTCGCCTCCGGTCCGGATGAGCAGATCCGGCTCAGGCAGCCCCGCCGATAGCAAATGGCTATCAATCGAATCGGGGGTAATGTCTTCCACAGACAGCTCACCGTTCTGCACAAGCCTGGCAACGGCTTTGACGCTCTCGGCAATTTCGCGGCGGCCGCCGTAATTCAGGGCAAAATTCAAAATAAGTCCGGTATTGTGTTTTGTACGCTCGGTCGCTTCTTCCATGGCGGCTATCGTATGGGGAGGCAGCATGTCCGTGTATCCCATCATTCGCACCTGGACATTTTTTTCAATCAACTCTTCAAGCTCAATCGCCAAAAATTCCTGCGGAAGCGACATTAGAAAATCGACTTCATCCTTCGGCCGTTTCCAATTTTCCGTCGAGAAAGCATACAGCGTTAAAACGGAAATGCCAAGTTCGTCAGCCGCAATCGTCGCACGCTTGACGGCTTTCATACCTGTACGATGTCCGACGATTCGCGGCAAACCAAGCCTGCGCGCCCAACGCCCGTTCCCGTCCATAATGATGGCCACATGCTTTGGAATGTTGTCGGGAGCTAAAACAACAGACGCCGGACGCTGCTTTTTTTTCCACCAGGGTTGAAATAACTTGATCATTCCTTTTCCTCCAGCCGATGATGAAAAAGAGACAAAACCCCACCGTAAAAGGAGGGGCCGCTTATCGTCTCTTAAACTTCCATAATCTCTTTCTCTTTCGCAGCAAGAACCTTATCTACTTCCGCGATGTATTTATCCGTCGTTTTCTGAATATCCTCTTGATGCCGGCGCGACTCGTCTTCCGAAATATCCGTTTTCTCCAGCTTCTTGATCTCGTCGTTGGCATCGCGGCGAATGTTGCGGATGGCGACTTTCGCCTCTTCTCCGTGCTTCTTCGTCATCTTCACGAGTTCAATGCGGCGTTCCTCCGTCAACGGCGGAATCGTCAACCGGATGGACGAGCCGTCATTCGCCGGGGTCAGCCCGAGATCGGATTTTTGGATCGCGCGTTCGATATCGGACAGCGATGATTTGTCCCAAGGCTGGATCAACAATGTCCGGGAATCCGGCGTATTGATGTTGGCCAATTGATTGACCGGAGTCGGCGCCCCGTAATACTCCACCTGAATGCGATCCAAAAGCGATGGAGTTGCTCTTCCCGCACGCAGCGTCGCAAGATCTCTTTTCAGCGCCTGGATTGCTTTGTCCATGCGTTCTTCGGCATGCTTTTTAACTGACTGTGGCATTATTCAACACTCCCTTTAACGATCGTCCCGATTTTTTCACCGAGCACGACCCGCTTAATGTTTCCTTGTTCCGTAATGGCAAACACGATCAGCGGAATGTCATTGTCCATACACAGCGATGAAGCCGTGGAGTCCATAACACCTAAGTTTTTGTTCAGCACATCCAAATAAGTGAGGGATTCGTACTTCACCGCATTCGGATCTACAAACGGATCGGCGGAATAAACGCCGTCCACTTTATTTTTCGCCATGAGGATCACTTCCGCTTCGATCTCGGCGGCGCGCAGCGCAGCAGTCGTGTCCGTAGAGAAGAACGGATTGCCCGTGCCGGCGGCAAAGATGACGACCCGGCCTTTCTCCAAGTGACGAATCGCCCGGCGCCGGATATAAGGTTCGGCGATTTGCTGCATCGCGATGGACGTTTGCACCCGGGTCGGAACCCCGATCTGCTCCAGCGCGTCCTGCAGGGCCAGGGAATTCATCACCGTCGCGAGCATGCCCATGTAATCGGCCGTAGCCCGGTCAATGCCCTTGGCGCTCCCGGCAATTCCGCGCCAAATATTGCCCCCGCCGCAAACGATCGCTACCTGAACGCCCAGTTCCACCACTTCCTTGACCTGTTCGGCGATGGATGAAATGGTGTCGGCGTCGATACCGTACCCGTTTTGACCGGCAAGCGACTCCCCACTGACCTTTAATACAACACGTTTAAACACTGGCTGTTCCAAATGTATACCTCCACATCGAACTCATTCGCGACAAACAATAAAGAAAACCGTCTACCAACGCACTTTGATCTTAAAAAAGAAGGAACACGGCGTGTTCCAACTTTCCTTGCGTTTATGATTGGTCTTTAGATTATTTATTTACTTGGGACATTACTTCTTCTACGAAGTTGTCCACTTTCTTCTCCATACCTTCGCCAAGTTCATAACGAACAAAGCGGCGGATGGAAATGTTTTCGCCGATCGTGCTGATTTTTTCATTAACCAGCTGGGAGATCGTTTTGTCCGGGTCTTTAACGAAAGCTTGCTCCAGCAAACAGAACTCTTCGAAATATTTGCCGATGCGGCCTTCCACCATTTTTTCCACGATTTTTTCCGGTTTGCCTTCGTTAAGGGCTTGTGCCTTTAAAATTTCCTTTTCCTTTTCGATTTCTTCCTGCGGCACTTCTTCGCGGCGAACGTACCGCGGGCTCATCGCAGCGATATGCATGGCGATATCGCGGGCGAAATCTTTAAATTGATCCGTTTTGGCAACGAAGTCGGTTTCACAGTTGATTTCCACCAGAACCCCGATCCGTCCGCCGGCGTGTATGTAAGACTCAACCACGCCTTCCGTAGCGATGCGGCCAGCTTTGTTGGCGGCAGCGGCAAGACCTTTTTCACGAAGCAATTCAATCGCTTTCGTCAGATCGCCGCCGGCTTCTTCCAGCGCTTTTTTGCAATCGAGCATCCCTGCGCCCGTTTTTTCACGTAGTTCTTTAACCGTTTTAGCGTCAACAGCCATTGTTTAATTCCCTCCGTTATTGTTATAAAAATCACACGTAATATCTTCGTGATCAAAACTCGATTTTTAAACTTCCTCTTTAAAAAAAGGGTAGTGAGAGGTTTGACACCTACCAACCACCCTTTTCATTTAATTTATCGCTTATTGTCGGCAATTAGCCGCTTACGCCGTCGTTTGCTCGCCTTGGTTAGCTTCGATCACGGCGTCCGCCATTTTGCTGGTCAACAGTTTAACCGCGCGGATCGCGTCGTCGTTGCCCGGAATGACGTAGTCGATTTCGTCCGGATCGCAGTTGGTATCAACGATACCTACGATCGGGATGCCAAGTTTGCGGGCTTCCGCAACCGCAATGCGCTCTTTGCGCGGGTCGATGACGAACAAAGCGCTTGGCAGACCTTTCATGTTCTTGATTCCGCCAAGGAATTTCTCAAGACGTTCTTTCTCCTTGCGGAGAATAATAACTTCTTTCTTCGGCAATACGGAGAACGTGCCGTCTTCTTCCCAAGTTTCCAATTGTTTCAAACGGTCGATCCGTTTTTGAATCGTTTGGAAGTTAGTCAACGTACCGCCCAGCCAGCGTTGGTTAATGTAGAATTGGCCAGCGCGTTCCGCTTCTTCTTTCACGGAATCTTGAGCTTGTTTCTTCGTGCCCACGAACAGAATGGTTCCGTTCTCTTCCGCAATGCTTTTTACGAAGTTGTAAGCTTCTTCGACTTTCTTGACCGTTTTTTGCAGGTCAATAATGTAAATACCGTTTCTTTCGGTGAAGATATAACGATCCATTTTCGGGTTCCAGCGACGAGTCTGGTGACCGAAGTGAACGCCTGCTTCAAGCAGTTGTTTCATGGAGATTACTGCCATCTTCACGCACCTCCTAAGTTTGGTTTTTTTATGATGCTTCCTCCGCAGGTGTCATTTCCCGACAAGACTCCCTTTCGCAAAAATAAGCGAGCACCCTTGTCGAAATCAGCCTGCGTGCGTTATAACACCGTCAATTAATATACCATAAGTGAAAAACGGATGCAACCGATGTTTCCCTTATTTCGCCTTTCGGACGAGTACACGCGAAAAAGGCACCTTTCGGTGCCTTGCGGATGGGCTCCGGTTTATTTTCCCGAAGCCTTTGGCGAAATTTTGGCAATAATCGAGTCGTAATCTTCACCCTCGGTAAACGTGTACGTTCCGGTTCGGATTTTGTTATTGATTTTTTTCGCTTTGGCCGCCTTCAAAAAAGCTTCCTTCTCTGTAATCACGCCGGCCTTATACAAGCCTTCCGCCACGCCGGCAAGCGTGCTGCCGTAAGCGATTTTGTACTCAACGGAAACCGCCGCGGGCTTGGCCGGCTTAGCGGGCGTTTGCGGCTTCTCCGCATCCGCGCTTGCCGGCGGCTTGTTTTCTGCCGAGCTGGGCTTGGCCGGCGCGGCCGGAGCTTGCGGAGCATCGGGATTCTTGGGTGACGCCGGAACATCCGGCTCATCTCCTTCTCCCCCATCCTCCTGGCCGGTGCCGGCTTTCTCCTGCCACTGCTCTTCGGTCAGCAACTCTTCATCCGCAGCGACAACTTTCAGGCCGAGTTGTTCGGCGGCTTGCTTCACCTGCTCCGCCGTATAAAGCTTGCCGCCCCCTTGTCCAAGGATCATCAACTGTAAAAGGAGCGCTCCGGCAATCAGACCGCAGCCAAGCCCCAGCATAAAATGGCGGTTTTTAATCATCGGGACTCCTCCTTTTTGGCTAACTGCAGGATGAGCTGCACCTCGCCCCGTTGAAGTCCCGTCGACTTCGCGATCATGTCGATCGACTTTCCTTTTTCATATAAGTCAAACAGTTCCGGATACCTGCCGCGGACATGATCTCCGTCATCCTCCGGTGCAGACGCCGGTTCCGGGGCGGGCCCGGCCGCAAGCGCGGCCGGTTCGGAAGCTTGTCCGGAATCGGCCGCGCTTGCGATCGTCAGGCTTGCTTCCGCCGCGGCTGCTGCCGGAACGGAAACGGCGGAGACGTTCTCCCCTACGGAAGCCGCCAAGCTTTCCAAGCGCGCTTCGCTCTGCCGGGCCGAAAACTCCACATCGCTAAGCCGCTTGCGCAGCTCGGCGATCTGCTCCTGCTGGGCCAGCTGTTTGGAGGAAAACTCCTGTTTCATCTGGGACACCAAATCGATAAGCTCCTGATTTTCTCTTTCGATTTCCGACATGTATTGTTCCAGCGTGGCTTCCATCTCTTTCGCCGCGTCGTTCTTCGGGCTTGAGGCTTGGCGTCCCGGCAATAGCAGGGCGTATACAAGCGCCGCCGCCCCCAGAAGTACAACATAGAACCAGGGGTCTCCAAATGACAATGTAATCCTCACCTTTTTGCTGTTGAATTGAAGTGCCTAACTTAAGGCCGGCTTGCATCCTCCCCCGATCCCTGAAGTAAGTTCCCCGAATTACAGAGAGAAATCGATATGCCGCCCTTTATACGGATGCTCGGCCAAGTGCTCCGGCTTCGTCTCCGGCTCTTCCGGTTTGCCGCCGGACCCGCGTTCCGGTTCCTGCTCCTGGCCGGAGGAGCCATTTCCTTCCCGCCTTACATTCTTATTGCGGTTGCTCTCGTCCATTTCAGCGGTCCGCTGGCGGTCCGCTTCCCCGGTTTTGACGGCTTGCTGCGAAAGCAGATTCTGATCGAGAAGAGGGCGATGCTGCTGATCATGCTGAACGCGGCCGGCTTCGCTGGTACGCGGGACCGCGATTTGCAATTCCACGGGTTTCATATTCATGGGATCACCTCATCCGAAATGAAGGAAAATACTTCGATAAGAACCAGGATTCCTTCCTGATAGGAGCCGTTGTTAGATGTAAGCCGACATGGAAATATCCCCTTCGCTGTAGTAAAAAGACATGCGCGAAATGGGCTCTTTGATATATTTCGTATAGCGGCCAATCACGATTTTGGAACCGCCGTAAATCATTTTCAGTACGTCAACGCGCGCCTTGCCGGTATCCTCCAGCGCTTTTTCGATCGCAAGCATGCGTTCTTTCATCAAATCCAATTCCTGCATATTCGATTTTTTAGTCAAATTCAGTTTGGAACGCATCGCCACCTTGTCCGGCGTCAGCTTTCCGAGCGAGGCGAGTTGATCCAAAAGTGTCAGCGCTTTCTCGGTTTTGTCGAGATTCGCCAGCTGATCCTTCACCTGCTGGCGTAATTCTTGAAGCTCGTTGCGCAGCTCCGGCAGCGCCCCCACCTCGATCGAGGTCGTCGTCGACATCGGGTTGCCGATGATCCGGGCGATCACTTTTTCCCCGGCCTGGACGCTGCCGCCGACGATGAGCCCTTTCGCCCCGCTGCACAAAACGTCGCGCCCGGCGCGGATATTGGAGTGCATAATGCTCTGGGAAACGATGACGTCCTCCCCCGCCTGAACGTTTCCGTCCTGAATAAACGAGCTTTTCACGTTTTGCCCGGCTTTGACCAACCCTTTGTTGTAACCGATGATCCCGCCGGTGATTTCGATAGACCCGTCGGCGTACAGTTCCGCCCCTTCAACCCCGCCAACAACGCGAATGTCCCCGGCCGCACTGATCCTAAAGCCGGTCAGTACATTACCGCGGACAACGACTGTTCCTACGAAATCGATATTGCCGATGCTGTAATCGACGTCCCCGTTGATCTCGTATACCGGGAATACGTTTAGCTTCCCCTTGTCGGTAAGCGTCACCAGACCGTCAATCGCCGCATACAGGGCGGTTTGCTCCGGGTTCAGGACGACATTTTTCCCGATTTTGAAACGGGCGGCTTTCCCGTCTTTGCAGGGAATCGCTTCCCCGGTCACGGCCGTTCCCGGGCGTCCGGGCACAGGAGGGACAAGTTCGGCGATAATTTGGCCTTTACGGATATTGTTCAGTCTCGTAATATCTTTCAGATCCACTTTGCCGTCTTCGGTTTCCGCCGGTTGATGGCGATTGTCGTCATCGAGGGAAAGCGCGTAGCGGATTGAACCGTCTTGCCCGTGCACCGGCTCCTGCCCGATGGCAATCGGCGTTCTACTGAAAAAGTACTCCTTCGGATTCGACGCAAAACGTCTGACGATGTCTTCCTGTAGCCCGAATTTAAGCCCTTCGCTATGTAAAAATTGACGCAGCGCGTCCTCCGTACAGGAAAAATCGTCTTCCTTCTTTAAAAACTGCAGGTAGGCTACCGTCTTGTCATCATTTAACGTGACGCTTAAGATCTGCCTTAAATCGTCCATAAGCTCCAAGAAGTCGTTCCTCCTCTCTTCCGATTCACTCGTTCAAGATTTACCCGTCAGTCTTCGCACATCAGCAATTCCCGCTGCTTCTCCAAACTGCCGCGAAGCCGTAAAATCGCTTTGGAGTGAAGCTGGGAAATTCGCGAAGGCGAAAGCGACATCACTTCCGCGATTTCGCTTAACGATAAATCTTCATAATAAAGCAGGGAGACGACCGTTTTTTCCTTTTCGGTCAGTTTTTCGATTCCTTTTGCCAATGAATCCCTTAAATAAAACTCCCTGACTTTATAATCCGGGTTTTTTGCTTTTTCGTCAACGAGTAATGTGAGACGAGTTTCCGACTCTTCTTCGCGAATCGGGTCCTCAAGGGAACAAAGTGTCATGACGGCGACTTCTTGGAGCATGCTCTGAAACTCTTTCTCGCTGATATTCAAGTAGGCGCTCATCTCGGCGTCCGTTACGGAACGGAGATATTTCTGTTCCAAGTGCTGATAGCCTTCTTCGATTTTTTTGGCTTTCTCTCTCACGGAACGGGGAACCCAGTCCCCCTGCCGAAGGCCGTCCAGAATCGCTCCCCGTACCCGCCAGGATGCATAGGTTTCAAATTGAAGGCCGCGTTTGTAGTCGAATTTTTCGACCGCATCGATCAGCCCCATCACCCCATTGCTGGCTAAATCATCTTTGGAAACGTTCTTGGGAAGGCCAACGGCGAGACGTCCCGAAACGTAGTCGACAATATGCAGATATTTTTCGATAAGTTGTTTCTTGGCCTCCAAATCGCCGTGCTCTTTCCATCTTTCCCAAACCTCGGCATAATTCAGAGTTGATGTCTTCCGCTCGTTCAATTGCCTTCACCCTCCTTATTTTTCTGTCAGGTGACGAACGACCTTGGCCAGCTCTTCAGGATCTTTGTCGTCAGGTGTTTTCACGAGTTTCGGCGGACTCAGCGGCGTAAAATCCGCGGCTTCGCCCGGCGAATTCGAGGGCGGCTTCAGCAGTTCATTAAGCTGCTCGCTTTCGTCCGGCGTCGTCAAGTCGAGATTGCCCCCTTTCCCCTGTTCAGAAAGCAAGGCTTCCTGCGGCTCGACCGTTCCGTTTCCCGGAAGCTCCTTCAGGAAACCGAACATCCAGCTTGCCGCAAAGGCAAGCACAAACCAGACGACAAAGGCGATTAGTCCCCGGATAAAGCTGGTCATAAACAAATTGTTCCCCGCCGATACCGCAAATGTAATAAGAAAACCGATAAAGCCCAACAACAAGTAATATCGCGTTTTTCCTGCCATGGCTACAATTCCTTTATCCCCATTTGTACACTTCGCACATATAATATCCCCGTTTCGTTATCCAGCTCGATCGTCCTGCCGTAATTTCCTCCGGTATCCTCCGCCAACAAGGGGATCTTCAATGCTTCCAATTGCAACTTGCAAGATTCCGCGTTTCTCGGACCGATTCGCATCGAATCACCGTTCCCCCCAAAGGAAAACATCTGCGAGCCTCCGGCCATTTTGGCCACCAGCCGGGATGGAGAGGCTCCGAGATCCATTAGTTTCCGGTACAGCGCCGGAATGGCCGTATCCGCGTATTTCGCGACGTTCAAAGCCCCTTCCCGGGCGATCTCCGATGAGGGCAGCATGACGTGCGCCAAGCCGGCCACTTTCAATTGCGGATCATATAGCGTAAGCCCAACGCAGGAGCCTAGCCCAGTCGTACGTATCAATCCCTGCTGCGTTATGACGTTCAACTCGGCCATGCCCACTTTTACGACACGTTGTTCATCAATCATGCTGGGCCGGTACTCCCAACGCAGTGAAAATTTTGGCGAATGAATCCGGATCGGGAATCAGGAAAAACTGTCCCTCTACCTCATGGTGTCCTTCGATAAACGTAGTATCGATCAGCAGGGCGGAGTCTCCCATCTCACCAAACTGCAGGAGCCCGTAACTCAGGATCGCCCCCGCCATATCCAGCGCCAGCGCAGGTACCGTGGGCGCCATCGACAGAGACGTAAAATCGGCCAGCGAGGACAAATAAGAGCCCGCCAAAATGTTGCCGATTTCCGAAAGCGCCGACCATTCCATTTCCGAAAAGCTTTCCTCGCTTTCCACTTCGATCCCCGCCAGGCGATGCAGCAATTTTTTGGCCGCTTCCGGGCTAAGAATGAAAAACAGGTTTCCCGGAGCTTCGCCTTCCACGCGGAAAAATACCGCAAGCACGATATTTTCGGCGCCGCCGACGCGTTCGGCTACCGCTTCGAAAGGCAGCATCTGCACCTTCGGCACCGCCATATCAATCGGCTTGTCCAGCAGCTTCGACAGCGCGGTCGCCGCGTTGCCCGCCCCGATGTTGCCGACTTCTTTCAAAATGTCAAGCTTCAAATCCTCAAAGTCTTTAAAGAGCTCCACGGTCTAGTCCTCTAAGCTTTCCAGCTGGATGATTTCCTTCCGGCTTAGCACTTCGGAAAGGTTCAACATCACGAGCAAACGTTCCTCGGAAATTTTGGCCACTCCGTCCAGGTATTTGGCTTTGACTCCGCCGACGACATCCGGCGGCGAATCGATCAAATCGGAATCCAAATCGATGACATCGTTGGCGGAATCGACGATAAAGCCGACTTCCAAATCGTTGGCCGCAACGATGACGATCCGGGTCTGATCGGTGTACTCGGTTTCCGGCAGACCGAAACGGCCGCGAAGATCGATAACGGGAATAACGACGCCGCGCAGGTTGATAACCCCTTTAACGAAGGAAAACGTCTTAGGCACGCGCGTGATCGGCATCATCCGCTCGATCGTTTGCACTTTGTCCACTTCGATGCCGTATTCCTCATGCCCCAACTTAAAAACGATGACTTTCAATTCCTGTCCCATGTGGAAATCCCTCCTTAATGATTCAAACCTTATTTAATGAATGCATTTGGATCGATGATTAGCGCCACTTGCCCGTCTCCCAAAATGGTGGCCCCGGCCACGCCCTGAATCGCAGGGAGGTATTTGCCCAGGTTCTTGATGACGATTTCGCTTTGTCCGATAAAATTCTCCACCGCAAGCGCGGCCATCCGGTCGCCTTTGCGGATGACCACGATTTCCGTCTCTTCCTCATCGCTTTCCGAAAAGCCCGGAATGTCGAACAATTGCGCCAGCGACATCAGCGGAATATGCGTGTCCCGGTACGGAATCATCGTGTAGCCGTGCAGTTCGCGGACCTGCTCCCGTTTGATCAGTCCGGTTTCGACGATGGAGGAGAGCGGAATCGCGTATTTCTCCGCCCCGACCTTGATCAGCATCGCGGATATGATCGATAAGGTCAGCGGCATCTGAACCGAAAATTTGGTGCCCGCGCCCAGCTTGGATTGTACCGAAACCACCCCGCTGAGCGATTCGATTTTGGATTTGACGACATCGAGGCCGACGCCGCGTCCGGAAATGTCGGAAATCACTTCCGCCGTGCTGAAGCCTGGAGCGAACAACAGCATGTACACCTGTTCATCGGTCATGGATGCCGCCTCGCTCTCTTTGACGACCCCGTTTTTGAGCGCCTTTTTCAGCACTTTGTCACGATCGATGCCGTGCCCGTCATCTTCGATTTCGATAAACACGTGGTTGCCGCTGTGGAAAGCGCGGAGGTTGACCGTTCCCGTCTCCGGTTTGCCGGCGGCCACCCGTTCGGCCACCGGCTCGACTCCGTGATCGACGGCGTTCCGCAGCAGATGGACGAGCGGATCGCCGATTTCGTCAATCACGGTCCGGTCAAGCTCCGTTTCGGCTCCCACGATGACGAGATCGATTTTTTTGTCGAGCGATTTGGCCAGATCGCGGACCATCCGCGGAAACCGGTTGAATACGGTATCGATCGGGACCATCCGCAGCTTCAGCACGATATTTTGCAAATCGCTGCTGACCCGGCTCATGTGCTCCACCGTTTCCGTTAAATCGGCGCGTTTTACTTCATTCGCCAACTGCTCCATGCGGGAGCGGTCGATGAGCAGCTCGCTGAGCAGGTTCATCAGCACGTCCAGCCGGTCGATATCGACGCGGATCGTCCGCGACGGAGCGGGGGTACCGCCGCCGGCGCGAGCGCCGCTTTTATGTTCCCCTTGCTGCGCCGGCGTTTTTGCTTCCGGCGCGGGATTGGCTGCTTTCGTCTCCGGAGCCGGTGCAGGCGCGGGCGCAGCGGATGCCGCCGTTTCCTTGGCGCCGGCCGCAAGCTGGGCAAGCGTCTCGTGATCCAATGCCGCAACCTGAGCCGAACCGATCTCCGAGAGATTCAGAATCATGCTTTGGATTTCAGCAGCCTCTTTCTGCGTTATGTAATAAAGCGAGAAACTGCGGTCGAATTTCTCTTGTTCAATATCCTGCACCGAAGGGTAAGCCTTCACGATTTCCCCGAAGCGTTCCAGCAGGTCGAACACCATGTAAGCTCGCGCCGCCTTGAGTTGGCTATCCTCGGAAATCGCGACTTCGACATACAGCACTTGGTGCCCTTCGGCGATGGACTGCTCCAAAACGGAGTATTGGTACTGGTCCAATTGGATCGCACCGGCAGCGGATGCTCCTTGAGCTTCCGCCGCCGGTTTGGCGTCGGAGCCGCCGCCCTGCCCAAAATCGCCGCGCACGATCGACTGCAGATTGGCCACGATGGAACTGACGTCGGCCTTTCCTTCGCCCCCCTGGGTTATGTCCTCAACCATCGACTGCAAAGCATCGAGGCCGCGGAACAGCGTATCGAAAATGAATTCCTGCATTTTCAGCTTCTCGTTGCGAACCAAATCGAGCACGTTCTCCATTTGGTGGGTGAGGGATGACAGATCCTCGAACCCCATCGTTGCCGCCATCCCTTTTAAGGTATGCGCCGACCGGAAAATAACCTGGACGATGCTGATATCGTCCGGGTTGCTTTCCAGCTCCAGCATCTTTTCGTTCAGTGATTGCAAATGATCGTTCGACTCATCGATAAACATGGATAAATATTGGTTCATGTCCATGGTGAGGCACCTCCTCCAAGAGATTCCGTTTATTTCACAACTTGTACAAGCTTAGGGCCGATTTCATGCAGCGGCAAAACGTGGCTGACGCAATTCAGTTCGATTGCCGAGCGCGGCATGCCGAACACCACGCAGGTCTCTTCGCTCTCGGCAATGGTGGAGGTCACGCCGGCGTCATACAGCCGCTTCATGGCTTTCGCCCCGTCGCTGCCCATTCCCGTGAGGAGCACGATATGCCGTTTTAGCGATTTCAGCGGGAACAGCGATTTATACAAGACATCCACCGACGGCCTGTGTCCGTTGCAGGGCTCTTCCTGCGACAGATGCAATCTGTAGCTTTCGGCCGGACCAGGCACCACGTTTAAATGGAAACCTCCCGGAGCAATATAGGCCGTACCGCCGAGCAGCTCCATGCCCTCTTCCGCTTCGACCACGTTCAATTCGCTCAAACTATTGAGGCGTTGGGCCAGCGATTTGGTGAAATTCGGCGGCATATGCTGCACGATAACGATCGGGGCCGGAAAATCCGCCGGAATTTTCTCCAGCACGGCTTTCAGCGCTTTGGGGCCGCCCGTCGACGTACCGATCGCGACCAGATCGGTAAAGCTCTTGGCGGCGGCGCTCCGCGGGCGGGACCGTGCGGCGCTGCCGCCGGCCGTTTCCCGGGCCGCCGCGGTCTCCGCTTGAGCCGGCTCCAGCGGCGGCTTCGGCGGCGCCGCAGGCGCGCCCTGCCGCGCGGAGGCCGCGCGCGCTGCCGGCCGCGCTGCCGCGGCAGGCGAAGCCTGCGGCTCCCGGCGCGGCGGCCCGCCCGCAGGGCGCGCGCTGCCCCCGTCCTGCGGCGGGCGCCGGTCCGGTTCGCCCCGGCCGGCGCGCGGCGCGGCCGGGGGCGGCGCCGCGGCACGCCCGGGCTGCGTCCGGGGCAGGCGCGCCTCTGGGCGGCGCGCGCCTTCGCTGCCGCTGCCCGGCGCCCCGGGCGCCTGCGCGGACGCGGCGCCGCCGGCAGGGGCCGCCGACGGCCGGGCCGGCTTCGTCCGGCCTGGCGCAGCCGCCTTGCCGATCGCGTCCGCCTTACCGCCTGCGTCCGCCTTGCCGCCCGCAGGCGGCGCCATGGCCGAGCGCAGCGCCGCCTCGCGGGCCGCTTTCCGCTCCGCAGCCAGCATCGCGCCGCGCATCTGCTCCCGCAGCTCGCGCCCGACCTGCGCGATGTCGTGCGAGCTGGTCGAGGCCGACGGCTTGCGGATAAAGTCGAAGGCCCCGAGCTCCAGGGCCATGATGGTTTCCCTCATTCCCTGTTCATTGATTCCCGACAGCATAATGACCGGGAGCGGATGCTCCTTCATAATCACTTTGAGTGCGTCCAGCCCGTTCATCTCCGGCATCTCCACATCCATGGTGACGAGGTCGGGCTTCAGCCCCGCGATTTGTTCGATCGCTTCCTGGCCGTTTTTGGCCGTAGCCTCCACTTTGAAATCCGGATCCTGCTCGATGAGGTCGGACACGATTTTCCGCATAAACGCTGAATCGTCTACCACCAATACTCGATAAGGCATCGATTGTTCCACTCCTGTTCCAGAATCATTTTGCTAGTTTCAACCACTTTTGCATGAATCCCTTGATTCCTGACATAGAATCCCTTGGCTTGATTTGTGGAACATTCATATAAGCGATAGCCAAACGCTCAATATCGCGCGCCGCCGCAGAGCCCGGAAAAGCGATGGTAAAGGGCACCTGCTTCTTGACCGCTTGCACGACGCGCGCATCGTCGCTCAGAAACCCAAGAGTAGGGATGTCCATCCCCAAAAAACGGCGGGTTACCAGCGATATTTTATCGGCAACCTGACGGGCCTCCCGTTCCCCGGTAACCCGATTGATCACCAACCGGAACGGCACATGTTCGTCCAAGCCGTGCACGACTTTGATCAAAGCGTACGCATCGGTGATCGACGTCGGTTCGGGCGTCGTCACCACCAGGCATTCGTCGGCGGCGGCGATAAATTTCAACGTTTCTTTGGACAAGCCCGCACCGGTATCGAAAATGATGTAGTCCATCCCCTCCGAGACGGATTCGATTTGCGAGGTGAAGTAGTTCAAATCCGCATCGGATAACGCGAACAGATCCGCCAATCCCGATCCGCCGGCAATAAACGGCAATGAATGAGTTCCCAGTTCAATAATTTCCGAGATGCTTTTTTCGCCTTTGAGCAGATGGTACAAGTTGTACCTCGGTCTCACGCCCATCAATACGTCGATATTGGCCATGCCGATATCGGCGTCAAACAGCAGCACGTTGCTTCCAAACGACTTTAGGGCCAAGGCAAAATTGAGCGTAAAATTCGATTTGCCGACCCCGCCTTTGCCGCTGCTGACGGTAATGATCCGGGCTGAACCTTTTCTGGGGATCGATTCCGCAGAATCATCCCGCGACGAAACCAGTTGTCTGAGTGACTGGGCCTGATCATTCATATCTTCCGTTCCCCCAAAAGGATGTCGACCAGCAGCTCCCGGTCCGCTTGAAGCAGATCATCCGGGACGTTCTGGCCGTTGGTAATGTAAGAAACCTTGAGCGGATAAGCATTCAGCAAATTATAAATCGGCCCAACGCTTTCCGTTTCGTCCAACTTGGTAAAAATCACTTTATCCAGGCCGTATTTGCTGAAATGCTCGGTTATTTTTTTCATGTCCTGCGTTTTGGACGTCAAGCTGAGCACCAGATACATTTCGCTGACATCCGAAGGCGCAAGCAAACTGTGCAGCTCCGCCACAAAAATTTCGTTCAAATAGTTCCGGCCGGCCGTATCCATCAGAATCAAATCGCAATGTTCAAGCCGCTGCATCGCCCGCTGCACATCCCCAGGAGATTGTACGACTTCAAGCGGCACGTTCAGGATCGTGGCGTAGGTGCGAAGCTGCTCGACCGCCGATATCCGGTAAGTATCCGCCGTGATGAAACCGACCTTTTTGCGGGCCCGGAAAATCTGATCGGCCGCCAGTTTGGCGATCGTCGTCGTTTTGCCGACGCCCGTCGGCCCCGCAATATAGACGATGCGCGTCCCCTCTTCGATCCCTGAGCCGATCCGCCCCTCCAAAAACGCGCCGGCTTTGCCGCGGAACTGTGCGGTAAGTTCCTCGTCGCTGAGCGACTTTCCGGATTCGGTCCACTCCTGATACACTTCCTCGATCCAGGAATCGCAAAGATCGGCCGACACCTCCTGGCCGAACAGCTGATTCTGAATCGACAGGAGGGCCTGCGGCAGCTCGCGGCCGCCTTCCTGGTTTTTGGCAAGCTGGCTGAGCCACATCTTCATCTGCCGGATGTCTTCAAGCAGCCGTTCCTCCTTGGAGTCCGCGGCCGAAGCGGCGGCCGCACTTGTGTGCTCCAAAGCCGGGCTCAGCCGGGCAGGCTGTGCGCCGTGATTCGGCTTGTCCGCGGCAGGCCAGGCATCGGCGGCAGGCGCCGCCGGCGGGGAGAACGGCGCCCGCTCGGGGGCGGCTGGAAGGGGGGTTCCGATGACCGGCGGTTCCTCCCGCTCTTGCAGCGCGATGGCCGCGAGGCCCGCGGTTGCCGCGGTTGACAAAGACGGACTTGCCGCCGGCGATCCGAGCTGCGAAGTTTTACGATACGCCTCGGGAACGGCCCCCCTTGCCACCGGAGCAGGGGCCACTGGGGTTGGCCTAGCCGTTTTGGGCCTTGGGGGAGGAGCATCATTGCCCTCCGTCGCGGCGATGACCTCGATCTTTTTCTTTCCGAACAATCCAAAGATGCCTCCCACCTTCATCTCTTTGGTGCTCAAAATAACGGCGTCCGCCCCAAGCTCGCTCCTGATCTTCAGCATCGCGTCAGGCATCTCGTCAACGATATAGCGCTTCACTCTCATAAATTCACCACCCCGACACTTTGGATTTCAACATTGGGTTCAAGCTCGCTGTAGGACAATACCGGGATATCTTGCATGCTGCGCTCAATGATTTGCCGCAAATACATGCGAATGGTCGGGGAGGTCAGCAAGATCGGCTGCTGCCCCATCTGCACAAGCCGGTTGATCTGTTCCGTAAGCTTCTGGAACACGGTTTGCGTCGATTGGGGATCCATCGTCAAATAGCTGCCCTGTTCCGTTTGCTGGACGCTTTCGGCGATTTTTTTCTCCAGCGACGGACCTACCGTAATGACCCGCATCGTTTCGCCCGGCCGGGTGAACTGCTGCGTAATCTGGCGCGACAACGCCTGTCTGACATATTCGGTCAAGACATCGGGATCCTTGGTGTAAGTCCCGTAATCCGCCAGCGTCTCGAAAATCGTGACCATGTCGCGGATGGAAATTTTTTCGCGGAGCAGCTTGGCCAGCACTTTCTGCACATCCCCGATCGTTAGGATCGACGGAATCAGCTCGTCGACAAGAACCGCGTAATGTTCCTTGAGGTTGTCGACCAGCGCCTTTGTTTCCTGCCGTCCGAGCAGTTCGTGCGCATGCTTTTTAATCAGCTCCGTCAAATGCGTGGCTACGACGGAAGGCGGATCCACGACCGTGTACCCGGACAATTCGGCCCGGTCTTTGATCGTTTCGTCGATCCAAAGGGCCGGAAGTCCGAAGGCGGGTTCCCGGGTCTCAATACCCGTGATCGACTCGTCATCCATCCCCGGACTCATCGCCAAATAGTGATTAAGTAATAATTCACCGCCGCCTACGACATTTCCTTTTATTTTGATGACATATTCGTTAGGTTTTAGTTGAATATTGTCGCGAATGCGGATAACCGGAACGACGAGCCCCATTTCAAGCGCGCACTGGCGCCGGATCATGATGATCCGGTCCAGCAAATCCCCGCCTTGGCTCGTATCGGCCAATGGAATAAGCCCGTAGCCGAACTCGAATTCGATCGGATCGACCTGCAGCAGGTTGATGACGCTCTCGGGACTGCGGACTTCTTCGATCTGCTGTTCTTCCTCTTGCTGCTCTTGCTCGATTTGCTTGCGGTTCATATTTTTTTGCATCCGGATGGCCGCAAAAATCATCAGTCCCGCAAACGGGAACGTGGTCCAAATGCCGATCGGCGTAAACAGGCCGAGCATGGCGATCGTTCCGGCAACGATATAAAGCAGCTTCGGATAATGGAACAACTGCCCGGTGATATCTTCGGCCAGGTTGCCTTCGGAAGAAGCCCGCGTCACGATCAGACCGGCCGCCGTGGAAATCAGCAGCGCAGGAATCTGGCTGACCAGACCGTCCCCGATCGTCAGTATGGAATAAGTCGATAACGCTTCGCCAAACGGCATGCCATGGATCGACATCCCGATGATAAAACCGCCGATCAAATTGATCAGGAGAATGACGATGCTGGCGATGGCGTCGCCTTTCACGAATTTGCTCGCACCGTCCATCGCACCGTAGAAGTCGGCTTCCCGTTCGATTTTGGAGCGCCGCTCCCTGGCCTGCTGCTCATTGATCAGCCCGGCGTTCAAATCGGCGTCGATGCTCATCTGTTTCCCCGGCATCGCGTCCAAGGTGAAGCGGGCCGCTACTTCGGCCACGCGCTCCGAACCTTTGGTAATGACGATAAACTGCACAACCACCAGAATCAGGAAGACGACAAAACCGACCACGGGTTGTCCCTGCGATATCCATGAGCCAAACGTGGCGACAACGTCGCCGGCTTTGGCCTGTCCCAGAATCAGCTTGGTGGTAGATATGTTCAGCGCCAGCCGGAATAACGTCGTAATCAGCAGCATTGCCGGGAAGATGGAAAATTGCAATGCTTCCTTCGTGTTCATCGCGACCAGCAAAATGATAAGAGCCAACGAAATATTCACGATCAGCAGAATATCCAGCAGCAACGTCGGGATCGGGACGATCATGAGCAGAACGATGCCGATAATGCCAACAAGAATGAATAAATCTCTATACTTTTTCACGGGGAGTTCCCTCCGTCCCTTCCTTATTTCACTTTGCCTTTTATTCTATATACATAGGCCAGCACTTCGGCGACGGCCTGAAACAGATCGGCGGGAATCGTGTCGCCGATTTCCGTTCTTTGAAACAGCGCCCGCGCAAGGGGCTTGTTTTCCATCGTGATGACGCCGTGCTCCTTGGCGATCTCTTTAATCCGCAAGGCCACGTAATCCTGGCCTTTGGCGACGACCTGGGGAGCATCCATTTTCGAGTTGTCGTATTTTAAAGCCACTGCGAAGTGCGTCGGGTTCGTAATAATGACATCGGCTTTCGGCACTTCCTGCATCATCCGCTGCAGCGCCATCCGACGCTGCCGCTCGCGGATTTTCCCTTTGATCAGCGGATCGCCTTCCTGGTTTTTGTACTCGTCCTTGATATCCTGCTTGGACATTTTTAGACTTTTTTCGTGCCCGTACCTCTGGTACATGTAATCGAGCGCCGCAAGTACAAGCAGGGCGGCGGCGATCTTGATTCCGAGGTTCGTCGTCATCTCCGCGGCAAAATGAAAAATCCCCTCCGCCGGAAGGTGCGCCAGTGCGGAAATGCTTCCCCTTAAGCCCCAAATCGTCGAATATACGATATAACCGATCACCGTGAGCTTAAATAATGTTTTTGCGAATTCAACCAGCGACCGCATCGAGAAAATTTGTTTGAACCCTTTGATGGGGTCGAGCTTGCTAAGCTTCATCTTAAGCGGCTCGCCCGTCACCATAAAACCGACTTCCGCCAGGTTGGTGGCGACCGCGACGACCATAACGACAAGCAAGATCGGAGCAATCAGCAGTAAGATCTGCACCGCGTAATCGCCCAGCATCGTCATGACGTTCTCTTTCGTCACCTCGGTTGTAAGCCGATTATAGAACACGTCCACAAACAATCCGACCAGCCGTTCCTTAATGAATCCGCCGAAAAAAAGCAGACATAAAAACCCCGATAATAGGACGAGCGCTCCCGACAGATCCTGGCTTTTGGCCACTTGACCTTTTTTGCGGGCATCTTGCCGCTTCTTGGGCGTGGCTTTTTCCGTCTTCTCGCCGGCGAAAAGCTGCAAGTCAAGCGAATAGCGATACGCCACCTTCAATCCCCCATCCTACGTCGGTCTTTGCCCGATCGTGCTGAGCAGGTCGTGCAGCGCGTCAAACAGCACCTCGAACAAAGCTTGAAAAGCATAAATGAAACTAGGCACAAGCAACAGCATCACAAGCAGCCCGACGATAATCTTCACCGGAATCCCGATGGCAAAAATGTTGAATTGCGGAGCCGTACGAGCCAATAAGCCGAGGGCTACGTCGGTGATAAATATGGCGACGACTAGCGGGGCCGACATCTGGAACGCCAGCAGCAGCGCTTGTCCGAACGTTTGAGCCAAAAAATCCGCCAAATTCCCGTTGTAGATCCGCTGAAACACATCGTTGGACAACGGAACCCAGTCATAGCTGCGAATGATCGCATCCAGCAAGTAGTGATGCCCGTTCATGCTGAGGAACACCAGCGTCGCCACAACGTACTTGAGGTTCCCCAATACCGGTGCCGTCGCCCCCGTCATCGGGTCAAGCACGTTCGCAATCCCGAAGCCGACTTGCAGATCGATAAAGGACCCGGCCATTTGAATGACGGAAAAAATAAGGAACGCGACATACCCCATCAAAAGTCCTACCAGCACCTCGCGGAGGATGTACAATATGTATCCCCGATCTCCGGGAACGGGTTGACCCGGACCGATGATAAATAAAACCATAAAAGCGAGAATGCCCGCTAAACCGACTTTGAACGTTGTCGGCACCGCTCGCGATGAAAACACCGGTGAAACTACAAAAAAAGCTGTCATTCGACAAAAAATAAGCAAAAAGACAGAAAATCCGTGCAATAAAGTATCCATAATCTATACGGCCTAACCGATAAAACTAGATAGGTTGTTTAAGATCCCGTACGTAAAATCGACCAGAGTCGTTAAGATCCAGGGGCCAAACAACAATAGCGCGACCAAAACGGCGACGATTTTCGGAACAAAGGCCAGCGTCTGCTCCTGAATTTGCGTCGTAGCCTGAAAGATACTGACCAAAAGACCTACGGCCAGCCCTAATATCAGCATTGGCGCGCTGACTTTCAAAACGGTATAAACGGCTTGTCCGGCCAAACCGATGATAAATTCCGAACTCATAAACCGTCTTCCTCTCCTATAAATAAGTCGAACTACCTCTAAGGATTGAAACTTGCCAGCAGCGACTTGACGACCAAATACCAACCGTCTACAAGTACAAACAACAGTATTTTAAACGGCAGCGAAATCATGGAAGGCGGCAGCATCATCATCCCCATCGCCATCAACACGCTGGAAACGACGATATCGATAATAAGAAATGGGATAAAAATCATAAATCCCATTTGGAAAGCCGTTTTGAGTTCGCTGATGGCAAACGCCGGAACCATGACCGAAAGCGGGATATCCTGATAGCTTTTCGGTTTTTCCATTTTCGTGTAACCCATAAACAATTGAAGGTCTTTGGTTCGAGTATGGGTATACATGAACTTCTTCATCGGCACCGCCGCTTTTTCCAGCGCCTCCGATTGGGTAATTTCGCCTTTGATATAGGGCTGAAGCGCTACCTCATTCACCGTGGAGAGCGTCGGGCTCATGACAAACAGCGTCAGGAACAGCGCAAGCCCGATCAGCACCTGGTTGGGAGGCATCGTCTGCGTCCCCAGGGAACTGCGGACAAAACCCAACACAACGACGATCCGCGTAAAACTCGTCATCAGCACCAGGATGGCCGGCGCCAGGCTGAGCACGGTGATGAGCAGAATAATGGACAACGAACTGGTGCCCGATTCCCCTCCCGTGCCACCGATCTGAATGCCGATGTTCGGAATCGGATCCGCCGGTGCTGCGGAAGCTGCGGAGACGGCAAGCACGCTACATAAAGCCAACAGCAAGCTGACGAGTATGACTTTTTTCTTCATGAATCCCTCGACCGATCTGTAGATTGTTCTTCCGGATCCTGCAACAATTCCTCCATTTGCCGTTTCCGGTTTGGCATTTTCCGCAGCTGAGATTGGAACACCTCATGAAAAGCCGTACCTTCCAGCTCCTCTTCCTGAGGGGTTTCCTTTTTGAAGCGGGAGATTACGCCGGACAGAATGGAAGAAAGTCCGGCAAACTCCGTCTCTTCCTCCGCCAAGGCCTGCCGCAGCGCCTCGACTTCAGCCGGGCCGGAGATTTTATCGACCAGGGATATGTCCTCTCCCACTCCGACGACGTAAATGGAGCCCCCGATTTCAATCACCTGCAGCGATTTGTTCGGTCCCAGACCCACGGCTCCCAAAGTGCGGATCGACCGGCTCTGGGACATGATGCGATTTCTTTTGCCGATAAAGCGGAGCAATACAACGATTAAAACCAGGATGAGGCCAAGGACAACGATGACCGTTATCAGGTTCCCCCATAGACTCGCATCCCCAGAACCGAACTGGGGAGCCGGCTGATTCGGATTCATCGTATAGGCCTACAGTCCCAGCGTTTTGTTGATCGCTTCGATAACCCGGTCGGATTGGAACGGCTTCACAATGAAGTCCTTGGCTCCGGCCTGAATCGCATCGATAACCATCGCTTGTTGCCCCATAGCGGAGCACATGATCACTTTGGCGTTGGGATCCAGCTTTTTAATTTCTTTGAGCGCGGCGATACCGTCCATTTCCGGCATCGTAATATCCATCGTGATCAGATCGGGATGCAGTTCCTTGTACTTTTCGATCGCTTGCGCGCCGTCTTGTGCTTCCCCTACCACTTCAAAGCCGTTTTTGGTCAAAATGTCGCGGATCATCATTCTCATAAATGCTGCATCGTCTACGATTAGAATTCGGTTTGCCATTGATTTAAAATCCTCCCTAAACTTCTACTATTGTAATTTTTGGATGCGGTCCCACTGGCTGACGATATCCGTTACGCGAACGCCAAAATTCTCATCGATGACGACAACTTCGCCTTTGGCGATCAATTTGTTGTTCACCAGAATATCGACGGGCTCGCCGGCAAGCTTGTCCAACTCGATGATGGAGCCTTGCGATAATTCCAGGATATCCCTGATCTGCTTTTGGGTCCTTCCTAATTCTACGGTCACTTTAAGGGGAATGTCCATCAGTAAGTTTAAATTATTTTCATCAACTTGCCCGAAGGACGGACTTCCCAGGTTCGCGAACTGCACGGGCTGCACATTCACATTCCGGCCCGGAACGCCGCCGTAATGATGCGGTTCCCCGTAAGGCTGGCCTTGCGGCGGATAAGGATGCGCACCTGGCTGTCCGTACGCGGCGGGCTGCTGATATGGATCCGGCTGATGCATCGGCGGCGCTTGATACGATTGCTGAGGCGCTGCTGGTGATTCGTGATAAGCCGGTGCCGAAGGCTGCGGAGCTGCTGCCGGTGCCGGGGCTGCCGCTGCGGCGCTCTCCTTGGACCCCGAGTCGGTTGCCGAACCGCTGATCAGGCTGTTTACCATCTCCTTGGCGAATTTTACGGTCAAAAGCTGCATGATCGTGGAATCGATCAAATCGCCGATCGTCAGCCGGAACGATATTTTAATCAGCGGGTCCGCAGGCGGCAGGCTTCCCACCCCATGCCCGTCGGTCATGTTCAAAATATCGATCCCAGGCGGCGAGATGTTGACAAACCGGTTGAATATGGTCGACATCGACGTCGCGGAGGAACCCATCATCTGGTTCATCGCTTCCTGCACGGCGCTGATATGAATTTCATTCAATTCCTCTTCGGCCGGATTTCCTTCCCCCCCGAGCATCAGATCGGCGATAACCTGAGCGTCTCTCGTCTTGATCACCAGGGAGTTCATCCCTTCAAACCCGTCAACGTATTCAACGTGAACGGCAACATGCGGCTTCGGAAACTCGGCTTCGAATTGAGCCCGTGTAATGACGGAAACTTTCGGCGTCGTAATGTCCACCTTTTTATTGAGTAGCGTCGAGAGCGCGGTAGCCGCACTGCCGAACGTAATGTTGCCGATTTCGCCAAGCGCGTCCTGCTCAAGCGGGGTCAATACGTCGTCCACCGTAGGCTCGGACGCCGTTTCCTGGTTGGCCTGTTTGAGCAGGGCGTCGATCTCCTCTTGGGACAAATAATCTTTACTCGTCAAGTTCCTCAACTCCTTCGCTGACAATATCGTTAATTTGCACCGCAACTCGGTCCTTGATGGTTCCCGGGCTGCCGATATACTTCAATCTGTCTCCGATCCGGATCTGCAATCCTTCCTGGACCGGTTTGTTCAAGGAAATCACATCGCCGACCGATAAGCCCAAAAATTCGCGAACGGTGATTTGCGATTCCCCCAATTCCGCTACAATCGGCAGCACCGCCTTATTGACCCGGTGGCGGAGCGCATCGACCTCTTCGGGGACACGCGACTTTTTCTGGGAGACGAACCAGTGGTGAACCGAAAGCTTCGGCATGATCGGTTCAATGACCACATGCGGGATACAAAGGTTGATCATCCCGGAGGTGTCTCCGATTTTGGTACTCAGCGAAATGAGCGCGATCGTTTCGTTAGGCGAAACGATTTGCATGAACTGCGGGTTCGTTTCCAGCCCCTCCATCCGCGGATTGATATCCACCACGGTTTTCCAGGCTTCCTGCAAGCTTTCGAAGGCCCGGCTGAAAATCCGCTCCATGATGATCGTTTCGATTTCGGTCAAGGAGCTGATTTTCGAAGGCGCCGTCCCGATCCCCCCAAGGAGTCTGTCCAGCATGGCAAAAGCAACGTTGGGGTGGACCTCAAGCACCATTCTTCCTTCCAGCGGCTCCGCTTCGAAAATGTTCAGAATCGTCATTTTCGGAATGGAGCGAATAAACTCGTCGTAAGGAAGCTGTTCTACCTGAACCACGTTGATCTGCACGAAGGTGCGCAGCTGCGCCGAAAAGTAGGTGGTGAGATAACGGGCAAAATTTTCATGAATCCGGGTTAAGCTGCGAATATGGTCTTTGGAAAATCGCACGGCTCTTTTAAAATCGTAAGAGCGGATTTTCTTCTGCGTTTCTTCCTTTTTCAGTTCTTCGGCATCCATTTCACCGGATGACAATGCAGCGAGCAGCGCATCGATCTCGTTCTGCGACAATACATCTACCAAACATCTCACCCCCTTAGAAAAATCAGTTTCGCTCGGGTATGCCTAGATCGCCTGCATAATGAAATTGGTAATATCGATTTGAATCAATTTCCCTTCCGGCAGCGATTTATTGATCAGGTTCAGCAGCTTGGAGCTCAAATTGTCCTTGCCCTGCGCCCCTGTCAGATCCTCCGGCTTCGTATCCGCAAGCGTTTTGATGATAATCGGCTTGATTTTGTAATCCTTGATCTTGTCGAACGCCGCCTTGGACGTTTCCTTATCCAACTGGAAGGCAAAATTCATGACGACGACGTAGTTCGGGTCGGATAAATTCGTTTTGACGTCATCGATCGTCGAAGTCACTTTTACGATTTCGTCGGCCGACATCATTTGGGGCTCTGCCACTGTTTCGACATTTGCCTTCGCTGCGTTGCCTGAATCCGGTTTGTTCATTAAATTCATCAGAAAGCCGGCGGCAATCACAATCAACGTAATCGCAAGCAAAATCGTAATTAGCCAGGGCAACATTTTTTTCATGACCATTCCTCCGTTTGTTGCACTTTAATAGTCGCTGCGTGGATGCCGATATCCCGGTAATACTCCTCGATCTTTGCGATCACATCGGCCGCCTTCTCCAGCACGATAATCCGCTTGCCCGTTACGAGAGTGACATATGTATCCGGCGTTTCTTCGACGGTTTCGATCATGATGGCGTTAAGCCACATCTGCGAACCGTTCAGGCGTGTTACTGAAATCATGGTACCCCTCCTACGCGGTAACGGGAAAGTTAGGGATGCGGGGGAGGCACATAGCTTACGCTCCCCCGCTGACGTTTACTAACGTTTCAGGTTGACGACTTCCTGCAGCACTTCGTCGGAAGTCGTGATGATGCGCGAATTCGCTTGGAAACCACGCTGTGCGACGATCATTTCCGTAAATTCACCGGTTAGGTCCACGTTGGACATTTCGAGTTGCCCTGGAACTAATTTTCCGGTCCCTACCTCGGCATTATTGGGATTTGTGTACGTCAGATCCCCGTCGGCTACCGCGTTCAACGTAGCCCGGTAGAGATTCCCCCCGATTTTCTCCAAACCTTCGGGATTCGCAACTTTGGCAACGCCGATTGGCCCGGCGGTGGTCTCCCCGGTTGCGGTTTTTTGGATGATCGTACCATCGGCGGAGATGGAGAAAGCCGTTACCGTGGCCAAATCTATCGGTTCCAGGGCATCACCGTTACTATCGCAAACGAGCAAGCCGTCGGAAGTGACCAGTTGGCCCACGGCGTCCAGATGAAAATCCCCGGCCCGAGTCAGGAAAGGGTCTTCCTGATCCGCATTCAATTTCACTAGGAAAAATCCATCACCGTCAATCCGCAAATCGAGCGGATTGTTGGTCGTCATCGCACTGCCGCCGGTATGCAGCGTGTCGATAGAGCCGATTTGCACGCCAAGGCCGACTTGCTTAGCATTGATACCGCCGCTTGTATCCTCAACCGGCGCGGTAACTCCGGATATTGTCTGGCTCATGATGTCTTTGAACATCACGCGGCCGGACTTAAACCCTACGGTGTTGACATTGGCGATATTGTTGCCGATAACGTCCAGCTTGGTTTGAAATCCGCGCATCCCGGATACGCCCGAATACATTGATCTTAACATCTGTTCCCATTCCTCCCAGTCATAAAATCGTTCGCTTTGCAGCCGCATCAGTCGATCCGCGGCTATTTGGCTTTCCGTACCCGGTCCAGCCAATCAAGAAATAACGACGGCGCTGTCGATCTGCGTAAAAACATTATCCTTCATGCTGTTGCCGTCCATGGCCGTCACAACCGTACGATTGCTGATGTTTACGATCAGCGCCATATCCTTCATTAAGATCAGCGAATCCTTGGCGCCTTTTGCGGCCGCGCTGTCGATCGCCGATTTAATCTGATGAAGCTGCTCCGGTTTGATCTCGATTCCCCGCTGCTCCAAACGTTTTACGGCGTGATTGCTGAAATGAATCAACTGGTCCGCGAGCATGTCCTTGAAGGACGTCTCTCCCGGAGCGCCCGCTTGTGCGCCTTTCCCTGGAGATAATGAGCTTGGCGGGATTCGTCCCGGATAAAGATGCCCGATTTTTACCGGATCACTCATGATCCATCAGTTCCTTGCCCAGGCTCATTTGTTTCATCCGGCTCTGTAGCAGGATTCCCAACCTGTTGTACATCGGAAATTTTGATTTCCTTGTCCCCGACTTTCACATAATGAATTCCGTCCCGAACGATGATGGAGTCGACGATCCCGCTATCGGTCTCGACGATAACTTCGCCTTTTCCCGTTTTTACATCATAATTGCCGGTTTTCGTCTCTACGACCCAGGTGACTTCCTTACCGATCAAGCCGGATTCATTCCCCAAAGACTCTTTCATGGCGGCGAGCTGGTCCGATATGTTCACAAGCTGCTCCAACGAAGTGAACTGCGCCGTTTGTGCGACAAATTGGGCGTTGTCCATCGGAGATAACGGATCCTGATATTGCAGCTGGGTGATCATCAATTTCAGAAAATCGTCCTTGCCTAGCTCGCTAGTCTTCGTACTGGACTTTTTCGTATTGGTTTGCGAATAACCCGGCCACGAAATATTGCCCGTATATGCATCAGCCACAAAGCTGCCTCCTTTCTTCTATGCTCTGGCGCTAAAGGAGCTTCCAAAACCTTGTTCCTTCTCCCTTACCTCGGCAATCCACGCGTTCCACTCTTCATTCAAATCACGGGTTGCCAAAGCATCTTCCTCGACCAGCGTACGGCGTCTTTCGCTTTGCTGCTGCTGTCCCGCCCCGCTGCCGGATTGCTGTCCGTCATGGTACATATGCGAAGACAACGCCGTATTTTGCGTCACTTCCAGCTTGTTCACCTGCAGGCCCTGGGATTGCAGCGCCGAACGAAGCTGCGACATCTGCTGTTCCAACGATTCCTTGGCAAATGCGTGCTCGGTCATAAAATGCGCCGTTAATTGGCCGCCCTGCATCGTAATCCTCACATCAACCTGGCCTAAATGTTCAGGGTAAAGCGAAATTTTAGCTTCGGACACGCCTTGCAGCTTAACGATCTCCAGTTTGTTTACGAGAAAGCCGCTCATTTCCTTAGCGAAATTCTCCACAGGCACCGGGCGTGGCGTATGCTTAACGGCAGCAACACCGGCATCCCGCAGCGCAAGCTGTCCGGCCGTAACGACACTGCCCGGTTGCAGCGGACTATCCGCATCCGCATTGTCCGTTGGTTCAGTCTCAACCACGCTGATCTCTCCGGCAGCTTCAGCGACTCCGGCGGCAACGGAAAATTGGGATTTCCCCGACTCCGCTTTAGGTTGGCTTACCGCAGCGGCCTGCGGGTTTTCGCCCTTCAGGGAGCCGTCATTTCCATGTTGACCCATATTCCCTTGGCTGTTTGCTTCCGCAGGTTTGTTCCCCGAAACCAAGTTATGTACACTTGGAAGCTCGGCGGTTTTGCCACCGGTTTGCGCCGGTTCGGAGGAATCCGGAACACTGTCCAGCACGTTTTGCAGCGAATCCAGCAATACTTGGATTTGGGGAGGTGCCGTCACGTTCGACGCGCCTGCAACTTGCTGCGCATCAGCTTGGGCGGTCAGCAGTTGAACCAGCGCATCCTGTACGGCAAAGCGCACCGTTTCCGGTTGCTGCGCCAAAGCCAGGATTTCCGCGTTGCCATCCGCCCCGGATTTCTCCGCCTGGGGCATGATCAAGCTCTGAAAGCTTTGCAGCCAACCCTGGAGCGCTTCGAGCAGCGACGGGTTGTCCTCAAGCGCATCGTCCAGCTTCGGAAGCTGCTGCAGCAACCCTTCGATCATCGACAGAAGGCTGTCGTTCGCATTTTCTTCTTGCGTGCTGCCGCCGCTTTGCAGACCTGCCAAAGTAAGCAGTTGGGCATTGGCTTGCCCTGTTCCCAGCCCCGCATTTCCAAGCAGCATTGAAACCAGCTTTTGATCAAAAGACTGCCCGTTTCCTTGGCCGGCCGCCGCACCGACGCCATTTCCGCCGACGGTGTAAACCAGCGCGCCGGCCGCCGTTCCCGAATTTATCGATACCGATTGACCCATTTATTTTCACCTCCTTTCATGGGCGGTTGCCCGATGTTGTTTTGACATCATTTAGCTAACAGCTGATTCAAAATTTTCACCGAAGTTTTTTCGTCGGTTTTCGTCATGCTTTCCAAAATTTTTGACCGGGTGTTGTCATCGACGGCCTTTAAAATTTTCAAGCCTTTGTCCGGGCTGACTTTGTAAGTTTGCAAAATCAACTGGGAAGCGGCGTCGGCCGACATGGAAGCGAACGTCTGGCTAAGCTGGGCATCGTCCAGTCCTTTGGCCGAACCCGTGGCTCCCGTAGCCGCGTCCTTCTTCAGCCGCGACTGCAGCGCGGCGATCGCCAAATCATCCGAGGTCTTTACGTCCTTGAGCTTGATCGAAATGGCCGCCGCTTTTTGCGGATCCATTTTTTCGAGAATCGCCACTTTGCTCTCATTGCTCATCGCGTTAAGCATCTGCAGCGTTTCATCCGTCGTTAAATTGCCGAAAATGGCCGCCGCTTTACTGGGGCTCATTTCCGCATACAACTGAGCCAGCTTTTTTACTTCCTTTTGATAAGCCTCGGTTTCGGCGGCCTGCTGTTCCTCGGCGGATTTCTGCTCTGCCGCGGCCAGCTCTTGCTCAAGCTGCTTCACCTTGTCCTGCTGCTCCGCAGCTTGCTGGTTCGCCGCCTGCAACTGTGCCTGTTGACGGGCGACCTGTTCCTTCAATTCCTTAACCGTAGCGTCCGTGCTTTCCTGCTGCTTCTTCTCATCGGCCGGCGCAGCGGCCTTCTCTTCATCGGTCAGCTCGGGATCGGGCACGAAGTTGTTAATAAACGGCACTTTGCTCCCGATATCCAGCAGCGTATTCCGAAAGTTCGTGTTAAACAGATACAATAGCACCGCAAAAAGAACAACCGTAAACAAGATCGGCGTCATGAAAAACAGAAAACGCGAGAACCCGCCGCCCGATTCCTCCAGCTCTTCCTCCAGCTTCAGCTCCGTCTTAGCCATTTTCTTTCCTCCTTCGAAAAACCCATAATTTTCGCCCGCACAAAATTTAACGGGCCCTCATGGCAAACCGGACGGTGGCCATCTCATCCAGCTCGTTTTGTTCCCGAAGAAGCATTTCGTGCTGAAATTTTTCTTTTGCTTTTTCTTTCGCTTTTAACCAAACTTTTTCGTCGAGCATCTTTCCGTTTAAAATCGACTTCTTTTGCTCCACGTTCAATTCGGCGCGTTTGACATCCCCCAGCTTCCGGGCGATGGATTGCTCGATATATTCCATGTACCGTTGATGTTCCTGGAGCTTCAGCATTGAAGCGCTGTTTTCCATCTCGTCTTGAATGGCCGAAGCGGTTCTGGCCTGTTCCTCGAACAATTGCTCCAAGGAACGCTGTTCCGACTGCAGTTCCCCGACGGCGGCGGACAACATCCATTCAGCTTGCGTCTTCTCGTTTGATTTCAAATCCAAAACTTTCTGATAGACGTAACGGAATTTCATCCTTTAAGGGTCATCTCCTTGCAAATTCGGAAATTAAGCGTTCTTGCGCTTCGGCGAGCGTTACCTTTTCGCTTACTTTCTGTTTCGAGAAAGCCCAAATGCCCTGTATGTATTCGATCGCTTCGTCGATATCGGCATTGGACCCCCGCTGGTAAGCGCCGATGTTGATCAGATCCTCGGAATCTTTGTATACCGCCAGCAGCCTTTTGTAATTTTCGGCCGCCTCGTTTTGCTGCTCGGGCACAATATCTTTCATAACCCGGCTTATGCTCGCCAAAATGTCGATGGCCGGGAAATGTCCCTTGTTCGCTATGCCCCGGTTCAGTACAATATGTCCGTCCAAAATCCCCCTCACCGCGTCGGCGATCGGCTCATTCATGTCGTCACCGTCAACCAGCACGGTATAGAACGCGGTTATCGATCCGGCCGGCCCGGTACCCGCCCTTTCCATCAGCTTGGGCAGCGCGGCGAATACCGAAGGCGTGTACCCTCTCATCGCCGGCGGCTCCCCGACGGCAAGCCCCACTTCGCGCAGCGCCATCGCGTAACGCGTCACCGAGTCCATCATCAGCATAACGTTCAAACCTCGATCGCGAAAATATTCGGCAATCGTCGTCGCGATGAGCGCGCCTTTCATCCGAATCAAAGCGGGCTGGTCCGAAGTGGCCACGATAACGACGGATCGTTCCAGGCCTTCAGGGCCAAGATCCCGTTCAATGAAATCCAGCACCTCGCGGCCGCGTTCCCCGACCAAAGCGATAACGTTGACATCGGCCGCCGTATTGCGGGCAATCATTCCCATCAGGGTACTTTTACCTACCCCGGAGCCGGCAAAAATACCTACCCGCTGCCCTTTGCCGATCGTCAGCAACCCATCGATCGCTCGCACCCCGATGCTGATCGGTTCGGCAACACGCGGACGATTCAGCGGGTTCATCGGCTTGTTGAAGGTCGAGTAGTGGCCCATTCGCGAAGGTAAAAGCGAACCGTCGAGCGGCTGGCCCAAACCGTCCAGCACTTTGCCCAAAAGCTCGGACCCCACTTGAACGGTGAGCGGCTTTCCGGTTCCGACCACATCGCATCCGGGACCGATGGACTGGAGTTCTCCCAGCGGCATCAGCAGCACTTTGTTGTCCCGAAAGCCGACGACTTCGGCCTGCAGCGGCTGCGACGCTTTTGTCGGATAAATGTAGCACACGTCGCCGATGCTGGCATCGGGACCTTCGGATTCCACCATAAGACCTATGACCTGAGTCACCTTTCCGTTAATCCGGACCGGATCAAGCTGCCTGAGATGATCGATATAACGCTCAGCGTTCATGCTCATCGTTCGTCTGCCCCCGCTCTTCCGCCTGCATCGCGATGCGCACCAGCTCTTTTTTGATTTCGGCCAGCTGCGTATCGATACGGGCATCCACGCTGCCGAAAGCGGAACGAATCACGCAGCCCCGGTCTTTTACGGTAGGGTCCGGCAAAATTTGCAGCTCCGCTTGCGAATCGATCGCCAGGCCAAGCTCCTCCCTTGCCGCCTGCACGAAAGTAAAGTGAGCGGGCGAAACGCACAATGTAATAACGCCTTGCTCCCGTTTGCGCGCCAGGCTCTTCTTGATCAGCTCCAGCGTATAATCCGGATCGACGTTCAGCTGCTTATCGATAACTTTTTCGGCAATCGCACAGCTAAGCTCCACGAGAAACGGTTCAGCCTCCTGAATAATCCGTTCTTTCTCAACGTAAGCCTGCTGCAGTACGGCTCCCGCTTCCCGCATCATTTCCTCGACCTTGGCCTTCGTCGCCAACTCCGCCTGAATTTTCCCTTCCTCAAACCCTTGGCTGAAGCCTTCCGATTTGACCGCCTCAATCAAATGCTCATCCTGCTCCCGACGCTCTTGCCACCAAGCTTCAATCTGCTTGCGGGCTTCGGCAAGCAGCTGCTCGGCCTGTTCCGACGCTTCCCTTACCTGGCGTTCGGCAAACTCCTTGGCATCTTCAAGCATTTGCTTGCGTGTTTGTTCTGCGGCGATATCCTCCGGCGACGGAACGTCTTCTTCAACCACAGGGGACGTCGCTATATCATGGTGCTCCCCCGGAGCCTCAAGCGGCTTCGCCAAATTGAGCTGTTTCAACACATCCACCGGAACGTACTGCGACACCTTAATCACGTTAGACAATGATGTCATCTCCTCCGCCGCGGGCGATGATGATCTCACCAGCTTCTTCCAATCTGCGGATCGTAGCTACGATGCGGGTCTGCGCTTCTTCGACATCACGCAGCCGCACAGGTCCCATGTATTCCATTTCTTCCTTGAACGTCTCGGACATCCGTTTCGACATGTTGCGGAAAACGGCTTCCCGGACTTCTTCGCTGGCTACTTTGAGAGCAAGCTGCAGATCGGCGTTTTCGATGTCGCGAATAATCCGTTGGATCGAGCGGTTGTCGATGTTGACGATATCTTCGAAAACAAACATCCGCTTTTTGATTTCCTCGGCCAGCTCCGGATCTTGAATTTCCAGCGAATCGAGAATCGTCCTTTCCGTCCCCCGGTCGACCCCGTTCAAAATCTGCACGATCGACTCGATGCCGCCCGCGCTGGTGTAGTCCTGGGTTACGGTAGCGGAAAGCTTTTGTTCCAACACCCGTTCAACTTGAGAAATCACTTCCGGAGACGTGCTGTCCATCACGGCGATTCTTCTGGCAACCTCCGCCTGCTTCTCCTGCGGCAAGGAGGAGAGGATCGCCGCCGCCTGTTCAAATTGCAGATAAGACAAAACAAGGGCAATCGTCTGGGCATTCTCGTTCTGAATAAAGTTTAAAATTTGGTTCGGGTCGGCCTTGCGGGCAAAATCGAAAGGTCTCACCTGCAAGGTCGCCGTCAGCCGGTTGATGATATCCAGCGCCTTGGACTGTCCAAGCGCCTTCTCCAAAATCTCCTTGGCGTAAGTGATACCGCCCTGCGTAATATACTCTTGGGCCAGACAAATCTGGTGAAACTCGGCCATGATCATCTCTTTTTCCGCGCTGTCCACTTTGCGGACATTGGCGATTTCCAGCGTCAATTGCTCGATTTCATCATCGCGCAAATGCTTGAAAATTTCCGCCGATACCTCAGGCCCGAGCGTGATCAACAATATAGCCGCTTTCTGTCTCCCGGTTAACACTGTGCTCGTTGTTTTTGACAATGCGTTCACCTCTAATCGTCAGCTAGCCATGTGCGAAGCAAGTTAACGAATTCCTCCGGCTTCTTCTTGGCCAGCGTCTCCAGTTGTTTGCGCACTTGGTTCTCATTCGTGACCGAATCCAAATTAATGGACGGAAATTCCGGAGTGAGAGGCATCGAAATATCTTCTTCCTCTTCTGCCAGTTGTTGGTTGCGGCGGCGGCGGAACAAGACGAATCCTATGCCTGCCAGCGCCAGCAGTGCAGCCGCGCCTACGCCCCAAACTATTGGACTTGAGAGGCTCAGACCCGTATTTTGCTGTGCTTCATTATGAAATGGTTGCGAAACGACTGAAACTTTTCGCTGCAGTTCTGCGTCTGTATATGTAGTACCGGAATCGGCAAGATAGGAACCGACGATGTTACTCAAAATATTTTCGATGGCCAAACGGGTCGTATCGTCCAAGGTTTGCTGTCCATCCGGTGGTTCAACGGCAACGTTGATGGTTAAATCTTTAATGACATAAGGGCTGGCTACAATATCCTTCGTTATCCGGTTCACTTCGTAATTGATCGTCGAGGACGATTCCTCCGAAGATGAGCCGCCGTTAGCCTGCGCCGAAGGGTAGTTGACGACATCCTGCTGGCCGGTTCCCGGGACTCCGCTGTCCGGACTCGCACTGCCCGTGTAGCTCTTTTGCACCTTTTGCGCGCTGATTTCGATCCCTTTCATGTTGTCGGTATCGACCGGCGTCACCAGATTGTCTTTTTGCGTCACTTGGTCAAAATTGAGTTTGGATGCGACCAACACCTCAATTTTGTCCGGTCCCGTCAATCTAGAAAGGAACTGTTTCACACTCTGGCGAACATCGCTTTCGAACTTTTTCTGCAAGGCCATATTTTCTTGAACCGCCGCCGATAGAGTACCGCTGGTCCCGCCTTGTCCGCTGGGCAATAGTACGGTATCGTCGCTGGATGACATGGAGATATTTTCAACCGGTAGATTCGGCACCGATGTCTTCACCAGATTGAAGTATCCGTCGATTGCTTCCTGGTTTGCGCGATATCCCGGATTGAAGGTAAGGACGACGGAAGCCGTCGCTTTTTGCTGTTCTTCCGGACTGGCAAACACGTTTTCCGCGGGAAGATTGATCAATACCTTGGCGTCCTTGACACCCTGCATCTGTTTAAGCAACTGTTCGACTTCACCGTTCAGAGCGTTTTTGTACTTGACGTTGAATTCATTATCCGTCATACCGATCAGCGAAGTGCTCTCGTTAAAAGCTTCCAGCCCGATAGAGCCGCTTTTAACGATCCCTTGGGACCCAACGTCCACTTTTACGCGGGACGCGTTTTTGCTTGGAACCGAAATCGCCGTTCCGTCCGGATTCAACTTGTAAGGGATGCCCCCGGATTCCAGATATTTGATAATTCCGGCAGCATCAGTCGAATCCAGGTCCGTAAAAGCTACTTCATACTCCGTTTTGGAGAATTGGATCGTCATTAGGATCACGGCGAGCAATACGAATGCGATAGTAGCGATCAATAACGTTTTCTGTTTTTTGCTGAATTGGTTCCAGTACCCGGTTAATCGGTCCCGGTACTGAGCGATTCTCTCATTCACAATGTCACCTCATCCGAAGCATCTAAAATCGTTAAATTTGCGTACGCATAATTTCTTGATAAGCTTCTATCACTTTGTTGCGTACTTGCGTCGTCAATTGCAAACTTAACAAAGCTTGCTCTGAGGCGATCATCATCTGGTCGGCGCTTGCATTTCCTAACATAAATTGATCGTTGACTGTCTGCGCGTTCGCTTCTTGCGCAGCCACTCCGTCCAACGCGTCGCCCAAATAAGAACTGAAACTTTTAATCGATTCGGCGGGAGTAGGCACCTGCGGTTTGCTTGGCAGCTGCGGCCCCATTAGCGGTTTGACGGCGTCAAAGCTCATTCTTTCAATCAAAGGTCAACACTCCTAACTGCTTGATTTCTAGCTTGCCTTATGTTTATTTGCCGATTTGCAGCGCTTTGGTGATCATAGCCTTGCTGGCGTTCAGCACCGTTACGTTGGCCTCATAGGACCGGGTAGCCGAAATCATGTCCACCATTTCTTTCAAAATGTCCACGTTCGGCATGTACACGTACCCTTCGCTGTCCGCATCGGGATGCGTCGGATTGTACACCGGTTTAAAAGGAGCGGGGTCTTCCTGAATCTTCGTAATTTTAACCCCTTGGCCGTTGAAGCCGCCCTCCAGAGCGGAACTCAACGCGCTGCCAAAGTCCGCTTCCTTGGGAGCCATGACGACGGTTTTTCTGCGGTAAGGAACCGCTTGGCCGTTCTCGATTCTAGCTCTTGTCGTCTCGGCGTTGGCGATGTTTGAGGAAATGACGTCCATCCGGAGACGCTGCGCAGTTAGTGCGGAAGAACTAATACTGAAACTGTTGCTGATCGTCATTTGGCTTATCTCCCTTCTATAGCCGTGCGTTTCATTTTGATCATGTAACTCAGCTGTTCGATGTAAGAATTGTACCGAAGCTGATTTTCCGCGAGTTGGGCCATCTCGCTGTCGATGTCCACGTTGTTCTGGTTGTTGTTCATGATCGTACTCTCATCCGTTAGGACTTTCGGCTCCGGAATGCCCGTCGACGGCCCTATAACGAAATGCCTGGAATCGGTCCTTTTGCCCTGCAAGGCAGGCATGTCGCCGTTCATTTCGGCCTGTAGCATACTTTCAAAAGAGACGCTTGAACGCTTATAGTAGGGGGTGTCTTCATTTGCGATATTATTGGCAATAACCCCCTGCCGAAGATTGGCGGCCTGCAATGCGGTCTCCAGTCTGTTAAATCCCAACCCATTCAACAATTGCACCTTATTTCCCCCCTTAAGTCTTATTGAGTATTTAATTTTCATAATTCAACAAACAACTAATAAATCCTCTTTTTTTCGACAAATTTTTGCTAATTATTGTCTTTCTCGCTGTCTTTCTTATGTCCTAGTTACAGAAAATTTTCCATGATGTCATATATCCTAAGTTTCATGGAGATTCGACATTATTACAATAAGAAAAAAGCCCTATCTTTAGGACCTAATTAGTTATCATTTTCATTATTTGAAGCATTTTCTATAAAACAGCCAAGATTCGACAATTTTCAATCAAACCAAAATTTATCAATTTTGTCGGAATAACAAAAAAACCGCCCCTATTTTCATAGGCAGGCGGCCTTTCTTGAAGAATTTGTGAAAAGAGTGTCAGGTCCTGGGTAAAAAAGCCGATTTCGACAAAAAAACGTCGAAATGCTTACAAAATGAACTGGCTCAAATCACGATCCTGGGCAATTTCTCCTAATTTTTCCCTTACGTATTCCGGAGTGATCAGCATTTTTTCCAACGTCAGCTCCGGCGCTTCAAAGGATAAGTCCTCCAGCAATTTTTCCAGAATGGTGTGCAGTCTTCTTGCCCCGATGTTTTCGGTGTTGGCATTTACGGACGCGGCAATCCTGGCGATTTCCCGAATGGCTTCGTCGGAAAACTCGATCTCCAGGTTCTCGGTGCGCAGCAGTTCAATGTACTGTTTAGTGAGCGCGTTTTGCGGCTCCGTCAAAATCGAAACAAAATCGTCCAGCGACAAACTGCTAAGCTCTACGCGGATCGGAAACCGCCCCTGCAATTCGGGAATCAAATCCGACGGTTTGGCGATATGGAAAGCCCCCGCGGCGATAAACAAAATATAGTCGGTTTTGATTGGGCCGTATTTCGTCATAACCGTCGAACCTTCAACGATCGGCAAAATATCGCGCTGCACACCTTCGCGGGAAACGTCCGGTCCGGAGCCTTGCCCCCGGCTGGCCACTTTATCGATTTCATCGATAAAAATGATCCCGCTTTGCTCCGCTCTCTTGACCGCCTCTTGGATAAGATCATCATGGTCGATCAGCTTGGAGGCCTCTTCCTGCGTTAGCACTTTACGCGCTTCTTTTACGGTCAATTTTCTATTTTTTGTGCGTTTCGGCAAAAGGTTCCCGAACATTTCCTGCATGTTGATCCCGAGCTGGTCATTGCCTTGACCGGCAAACATGTCCATCATCGTAGGCGTATTGTCCTCCACCTCGACTTCGACAATATCGTTTTCCAGTTGGCCGGCAAGCAACTTGAAGCGGACCTGGCGGCGGCGTTCGGCCAAGCTGGTGTCCTCCTCGTTCTGCTCCTGGCTCGGAACGCTGCCCTGGTTTCCGCCGCCAAACAGCATTTCGAACGGATTTCGCCCGCTCTTGGCCTTGTTTTCGGAAGGAACCAGTATATGGACGAGCCGTTCGTTGGCAAGCTCTTCCGCCTTGTCTTTGACTTTTTCCGTACGCTCCAGCTTTACGGTGCGGATGGCCGTTTCAACGAGATCCCGGACCATGGATTCGACATCCCTGCCGACATAACCGACCTCGGTAAATTTGGTAGCCTCCACTTTCACAAAAGGCGCTCCCACCAGCTTGGCGAGACGGCGGGCGATTTCCGTTTTACCAACCCCTGTCGGACCGATCATCAAAATGTTCTTCGGCACGATTTCATCCTGTACCTCTTCGTGGAGCAGGCTTCGCCGGTAGCGGTTCCGCAAGGCTACGGCCACGGATTTTTTCGCTTGTTTTTGGCCTACGATATATTTGTCCAGCTCTGCGACGATTTGTCTTGGCGTTAAATTTTTCTCGCTCACGATACGTCCCTCCTGAGAAAATAGTGTGGCCTATGGACTTCACTTTATTTCGGCCTATGGCCTTTCAGACTATATTAAAGCTCTTCCACGATAATGTTGCTGTTCGTATACACGCAAATTTCCGAGGCGATCTGCAGGGACTCCCGTACGATGTCTTTGGCCTCCATTGCACCGGCATGCCGTTTGAGCGCCCTGGCCGCCGAAAGCGCAAAGTTGCCGCCAGAGCCAATGGCCAACACGTCGTCATCAGGCTCGATGATTTCTCCTCCCCCGGAAATGAGCAGCATTCCCGAATGGTCCATCACGATCATCAGCGCCTCCAGCTTGCGCAGCACCCGATCCTGACGCCAATCTTTGGCCAGCTCGACGGCAGCCCTTTGCAAATTGCCGTGGTGTTCTTCCAGCTTGCCTTCAAATTTCTCAAACAACGTTATCGCGTCAGCAACCGAGCCCGCAAACCCGGCGAGCACTTGCCCGCGGTATAAGCGGCGGACTTTTTTGGCGGTCTGCTTCATTACAACGTTCTCTCCAAAAGTAACCTGTCCGTCGCCAGCAATCGCCCCCTTGCCGTTATGACGAACGGCGCAGATCGTTGTAGCGTGAAAAGTCGGAATCATGTGTATCGCCTTCCTTTCTCTTTTTCTCAACCCTCATGATCTCAACCCTCCCCAAACCGGGATCTCAACCCTCCCAAACCCTCCCTTACCGTAAGGGAGGGCCCCAAGGGCCTGCTGCCCTTTGGATACCCGCAAACTGGACTAACGTGGGAGGTACTGAGGCGCTCCTTAGCGCTCTCCCTTCGGGATTCGCTCGACTTCGTGCTTGGAACGCTTTTCCCCCCTTCGGGGTACGTCTTACTTTGGGTGTTCCTGGGTTACCTGATTTTGAACTAACGTAAGAGTTACTGTGGCGCTCCTAACGCTCTCCCTTCGGGATTCGCTTGAACTTTTGGCGCTCTTACCCGCTCTCCCTTCGGGATTCGCTTGAACTTCGTGCTTGGCAACAGGCGCTTTTTTTAACGCTAGTTCTATGTTATGACTTAATGAGCTTGCTGGATTCCCTTTTGTCACGTAGAGTGCAAAAAAACGGTGGTTAGCCCAACCGTTCTTCTGTCATAAAGTTTCTCAAGCTTTGCAGCGCACGCTGGGCGAGCGCTTCGTTTTTTTCGGCTTTTTTGCGGTAGCGGGTGTCCAGCTTCGGGAACAGGCCGAAATTGGCGTTCATCGGCTGGAAATGCTCGAAGTCCGCGGTCGTGATGTAGCGGGCCATACTGCCGAGCGTCGTGTCCGCGGGAAAGACGATGCCTTCGGCGCCGGAGGCGGCGCGCGCGGCGTTGATGCCGGCGATCAGGCCGGAGGCGGCGGACTCGACATAGCCTTCGACGCCGGTCATCTGGCCGGCAAAAAAGAGCGTAGGCCGCGCCTTCAGCTGATACGTCGGGTCAAGCAGCTTCGGTGAATTGATAAAGGTGTTGCGGTGCATGACGCCGTAACGGACGAATTCGGCGTTTTCCAGGCCGGGGATCATCGAAAAGACGCGCTTTTGCTCGCCCCACTTCAAATGGGTCTGGAAGCCCACCAGGTTGTACAGCGTTCCCGCCGCGTTATCCTGGCGAAGCTGCACAACGGCATAAGGGAGCGTGCCGGTATGCGGGTTGACGAGGCCCACGGGCTTCATCGGCCCGAACAGCGCGGTCTGCTTGCCGCGCCGCATCATGACTTCGATCGGCATGCAGCCTTCGAAATACACTTCTTTCTCGAATTCCTTGAGTTGGGCCACTTCGGCGGAAATCAGCGCTTCGTAGAAAGCGTCGAACTCCTCCTCCGTCATCGGACAGTTGAGATAAGCGGCTTCGCCTTTATCGTAACGGGAGGCGAGATACACTTTGCTCATATCGATCGAGTCTTTCTCCACGATCGGGGCGGCGGCGTCATAGAAATAAAAGTAGTCCTCGCCGGTCAGCCGCTTGATCTGTTCCGACAGCGCGGGAGACGTAAGCGGACCCGTGGCAATCACGACGATCCCCTCCTGCGGAATCTCCCGGATCTCCTCGTTCACCACTTCGATCAGGGGATGTTCGCGCAGCGTGCGCGTAATTTCTCCGGAGAAGCCGTCGCGGTCCACCGCCAGCGCCCCGCCAGCCGGAACCGCATTGCGGTCGGCGGCGCCGAGCACGAGCGAATTCAGCAGCCTCATCTCTTCCTTGAGCACGCCGACGGCGTTGGTTAAACCGTTGGCCCGCAGCGAGTTGCTGCAGACGAGCTCGGCGAATTTATCCGTGTGGTGAGCCGGGGTTTTTACGACCGGGCGCATTTCGTAGAGCAAGACGGGGACGCCGCGGCTCGCGATTTGCCAAGCCGCTTCGCTGCCCGCCAGCCCCGCACCGATAACCGTTACTTTATTGTTGTTCATAAGAGTAAACTCCCCCCAAGTCTCCTGCTGAGTATCTTAGATGACTTCCCGCTTCAAATCTGGATTTATACGGTAGTGGTTCTAACGGGAGGCCGTGGTTTATTCGTCGGCCCCGTCGTCGTTTTCCTCGATGGCCTCCACGTAGTCGCAGGAAGTGCACTGCAGCTTGCCGCCCTGCTTGTTCCGCTTCTCCACGAGCAGCGAGCCGCATTTCGGACAAGGCTTGGGCGACGGCTTATCCCAGGATACGAAATCGCACTCCGGATAACGATCGCAGCCGTAAAAAATCCGCCCTTTCTTGCTGCGCCGTTCTACCACATGGCCTTCCTTGCATTTCGGGCAAGTAACGCCGATATCCTTGACGATCGGCTTCGTGTTCCGGCAATCCGGGAACCCCGAGCAAGCGAGAAACTTGCCGAACCGCCCCAGCTTATACACCATCGGTTTGCCGCATTTTTCGCAAAGCTCATCGGAAACCTCGTCTTCGATCTCGATTTCCTTCATTTCTTCCTCGGCCACGCTAAGCCGCTTCTCGAACGATTCGTAGAACTCGCTGAGCACCCGGACCCAATCCTCGGCGCCCTCTTCCACATGGTCAAGATCTTCCTCCATATGGGCCGTAAACTCCACATCGAGGATTTCCGGGAAAAATTGCTCCATTTGCTCGATGACCAGCTCGCCCAGCTCGGTCGGCACAAACTTCTTCTCCTCTATCGCGACGTATCCGCGTTTTTGAATCGTCTCCAGGGTCGGCGCATAGGTGCTTGGGCGTCCGATGCCCAGTTCCTCCAGCGTTTTGACGAGGCGGGCCTCCGTATACCGCGGCGGCGGCTGGGTGAAGTGCTGCTTCGGCTCGATCTCTTCCGTGATCAGCTTATCCCCTTGTGCCAGAGGCGGCAAAAACTTGTCATCGTCGTTGGCGCTTCCGTCGTCGTTGCCTTCCACATACACCTTCATAAATCCCGGAAAGCGAATTTTCGACCCGACGGCGCGGAACGTTGCTTCGCCGGCAGCGATATCGACGGACAGCGTATCCAGTACGGCCGAAGACATTTGGCTGGCCATAAAGCGGTCCCAAATCAGCTTATACAGCCGATACTGGTCCCGGCTGGTGAATTCCTTGACCGATTCGGGGTCGCGCATCGCCGACGTCGGGCGGATCGCTTCGTGGGCATCCTGAGCGCCGGCCGCCTTCTTCGAATACTGGCGCGGTGCTTCGGGAACGTAGTCTTTGCCGTACTTGCCCAGGATATATTCCTTCGCTTCCTCCTGCGCCGACGCGGCAATCCGGGTCGAGTCGGTACGCATGTAGGTAATGAGGCCGACGGTGCCTTCTTTCCCGAGGTCAACGCCCTCATACAGCTGCTGGGCAACGGACATCGTTTTGGCGGCGCGGAAATTCAGCTTGCGGGCCGCTTCCTGCTGCAGGGAGCTTGTCGTAAACGGAGCGGCGGGATGGCGCAGACGTTCCTTCTCCTTGACTTCGGCAACGCTGAATTTAGCTTTTTCGATGGATTGTAAAATCTCCTTAACCTGCTGCTCGCTCTTCAGCTCAAGCTTTTCGCCGCGGAATTGATGAAACTTCGCTTCAAACGAAGACTCTCCGGTTTTTAGCCTCGCCGTAATGCTCCAGTATTCTTCGGGCACAAACGCGGAAATTTCGTTTTCCCGGTCCAAAATGATCTTGACGGCAACCGACTGAACACGGCCGGCCGACAAACCCTTTTTGACCTTTTTCCACAGCAGCGGGCTGATCTTGTAACCGACGAGCCGGTCCAGAATGCGTCTGGCCTGCTGCGCGTTTACCAAATCCATATTGATTTTGCGCGGGCTTTTAAACGCATCCTTCACCGCCTGCTTCGTAATCTCATTAAATACGACGCGGCACGTTTCTTTTTCATCCACGTCCAAGACATGGGCCAAATGCCAAGCTATCGCTTCTCCTTCGCGATCGGGGTCGGCTGCCAGATAGATTTTTTTGACCTTTTTGCTGGCATCCTTCAATTCTTTTAATACGGAACCCTTCCCACGGATCGTAATATACTTCGGACTGAAGTCGTTCTCAACTTCAACCCCAATTTGGCTTTTGGGTAAATCGCGAACATGGCCCATTGAGGCTTTCACGATGTATTTGCTGCCTAGGTATTTGCCAATCGTTTTCGCCTTGGCAGGCGATTCCACGATGACGAGTGAATCCGCCACAGGTTCGTCCTCCTCTCAAACATACAAACTTCCATCTGATATAGTCATATATTCAGCCACTCTCGGTTAGGAATGGACTATATTAGTTGATATACGGAGCCAGGGAGCTGGACCACCGTTTTTTTCATGATTAAAGATAACAGAACTGAATGTAAAAGTCCAAAATCCCATTCGGTTTTTACAAGCAATTCGTCAAAACTGGCGTTTCCCTGCTCCAACATATGGTATATGCGCCGCTCCTCATCTGTCAACTTGTTTGCATTTTTCCCGGTTTGGACAGGCATTTCGGGCACGGGAAAGATAGCCCTATATTCCTCCCAAATATCCTGGGCATCGGTCACGATTTTCGCCCCCTGCTTCAGCAGCGCCAGCGTACCGCGGCTTTTGGGCGAGGTGATCGGTCCGGGCACGGCAAACACGTCCCGGTTCGCTTCCAGCGCCCAATCCACCGTAATAAGCGAACCGCTGCGGGCGTCCGCTTCCACGACCACCGTGCCGCGGCTGATCCCGGCGATGATCCGGTTGCGACGTGGAAACATGCCGGGATGGCCCGGCGTGCCGATCGGGTATTCGGAGACGATCAGCCCCTGTTCCGCAATGCTGCGGTACAGAGAGGCGTTTTCCGGCGGATAGGCGACATCAATGGCCGTACCCAGCACGGCGATTGTCGAGCCGCCCGCCCGGAGCGCCGCCTCATGGCTGATCCCGTCAATCCCGCGGGCCAAACCGCTGACGACCGTAATGCCGTGGGCACACAGCTCCTCCGCCAGCTGAACGGCAACCTTGCGTCCATACGCGGTAGGCAGACGCGTTCCTACGACGGCTACCGACAGCGTGGAGAGCAAGCGGGGCTCGCCCAGCGTGTACAACACCCAAGGCGGGCGGGCGGTCTCCTTCATTAATAAGGGATACTCCTCATCAAACAGGGTGATCGCTTGAATCCTTTTGCGCCTCATCAGCTCCAACCGGGACTCGATCCAGTTCAAGGTGAAAAGCTCGGACATTTGCATGGCCAGTTCGGAACCGAGCCCCCGCTCCATCCAGTCCGCGGAGGTGAAGTCCGGCGCCTCCCCCCAATCGGGCCGGGACAGAATGCCCCGAATTCTTTTCCAGCCAAGTCCGGGGCTTTCGTGCAGCCCCACCAGAATCCATTTTTTCTCCATCGCCATTCCTCCATTCAGATGTATGCCAGTACAACAAAAAAAGCAACCTTCCCGCCGCAATGGGCCATAAGAAGGTTGCTTACCTTTCAAAGGTAGTTCAAAAGTCAACTTTTGATCACGAAGCAAGACAAGAAGCGGATTCGACGTCGAATCTTGAATTCAGCCGGGCCTTCCGGTGCTCACGTACCCAAAACGTACGCTCCGCTCCTCTGTCCCTAGCTTCATCCAACCTTCTCGGTGCTGAAAAGCCGACTTTTTGAACTCGCACTTTAGCATATTATACCAAATAAAAATCAATGTGTCGTGCAGAGCTCGAGCAGACCGCGTTCTTCGAGCACGCTGACGAGCGTAGCGCCCATTTCCGAAGGCGTCGGCGCCACTTTGATGCCGCAGGCCTCAAGCTTGGCGATTTTTTCCTTCGCCGTGCCTTTCCCGCCGGAAATGATCGCGCCGGCATGGCCCATCCGTTTTCCCGGAGGCGCCGTAACCCCGCCGATGAAACCGACGACAGGTTTCGTCATGTTTTCCTTGATCCATTCGGCCGCTTCCTCTTCCGCCGTGCCGCCGATTTCCCCGATCATGATAACGGCATGCGTATTCTCGTCTTCATTAAACCGGCGCAAAATATCGATAAACTCCGATCCCTTTACCGGGTCGCCGCCGATGCCGACGGCCGAGGATTGCCCGATGCCGCGGGTCGTAAGCTGATGCACGGCTTCGTACGTCAGCGTGCCGCTGCGGGAGACGACGCCGACATGACCGGGAAGATGAATGTATCCCGGCATGATGCCGATTTTACATTCCCCCGGTGTGATTACGCCAGGGCAGTTCGGACCGATCAGCACGGTCTTTTTTCCTTCCATATAACGTTTGACTTTAACCATATCGAGCACCGGAATCCCTTCCGTAATGCAGATGACGAGCTCCATTTCCGCTTCTACGGCTTCGAGAATGGAATCGGCCGCCGCCGCCGGCGGCACGTAAATCACGCTGGCGGTCGCACCGGTAGCGGCTTTCGCTTCCTTCACCGTGTTGAAAACGGGCAGGCTGACCGTGCTCCCGTTTTCCAGGGCAATGTCGACCTGGCTTCCCCCTTTGCCCGGCGAAGTCCCCCCCACCATTTGGGTGCCGTAATCCAGGGCGCCTTTGGCGTGAAACAGGGCGGTTTTGCCTGTAATCCCCTGGGTGATGACCTTTGTATTTTTATCGACCAAAATACTCATATTTCGAGCCTCCCCTTCATGGATAGGTAAAACTTAGGATACAAGCGAAACGATCTTTTGCGCGCCGTCGGCCATGGAATCTGCGGATACGATCGCCAGCCCCGAATCGGCCAAAATCTGTTTTCCAAGAGCTACGTTCGTGCCTTCCAGCCGTACGACGAGCGGACGGTCCAGACCGACCTGCTTTGCCGCTTCCACAATGCCGGAAGCAATGACGTCGCATTTCATGATGCCGCCAAAAATATTGACGAAAATACCCTTCACCTTGGCGTCGGACAAAATGATTTTAAACGCCTCCGTGACTTTCTCGGCCGTCGCGCCGCCCCCTACATCCAGGAAGTTGGCCGGGTCGCCGCCATAATATTTAATGATGTCCATCGTTGCCATCGCCAGGCCGGCCCCGTTAACCATGCAGCCGATGTTCCCATCGAGGGCGATATAACTGAGGTCGAATTTGGAGGCTTCGATCTCCTTTTCGTTCTCTTCTTCCAAATCGCGCAGCTCCAAAATGTCCTTGTGACGGAACAAAGCGTTCGAATCAAAATTCAGCTTGGCGTCGAGTGCCAGCACATTGCCGTCACCGGTCACAACCAACGGGTTGATTTCCGCAATGGAGCAATCTTTGTCAATAAACGCATTGTACAAAGCCAGCATAAACTGCGCGGCTTTTCCGACAAGCTCGCTTGGAATGTTGATCGAAAAAGCCAAACGGCGCGCCTGAAACGGCGTAAGTCCGACTGCCGGATCGATCACTTCTTTAAAAATTTTCTCCGGCGTAGCCGCGGCCACTTCTTCGATTTCCGTGCCGCCTTCCTCGGAAGCCATCATCGTAACGCGTCCCGTGCCGCGGTCGACGACAACGCCGACATAGTATTCCTTCTTGATATCGCAGCCCTGCTCGATCAGGAGTCGCTTAACCTCCTTGCCTTCAGGTCCCGTCTGATGCGTGACCAGCACTTTGCCGAGAAGCTCCTGCGCATAGCTTTTGACTTCGTCCAAATTTTTCGCGACTTTGACGCCGCCGGCTTTTCCCCGGCCCCCGGCGTGGATCTGCGCTTTGACAACGACAACAGGTGTCCCCAGCGCTTTCGCCGCTTCAACGGCTTCATCGACCGTAAATGCCACCCGTCCTTCAGGAACGGCAACGCCGTACTGCTTCAGGACTTCTTTTCCTTGATATTCATGGATATTCATGCGTAAAAATCCTCCTATCAACAGGCGGTATTAGAGGTTAAAAAGCCCTCATCATGGAAACATCAGCTGAAACCCAGATTATTGTACCACTTTTTTAAAACGCTTTCCTTAAAAAGTTCATCATTTATACACAACTTTTTTATATCGTTTTCATCTCAAGTTGAGATGAATCATTACTAGACACATTTCATCATTTTTAACTGTCTATCCGCTGAAAAAAAGCTGATTTTTGTCGGAACACACATCTCGCATCGAGATGAATTTCGACTTTTTTTAACAACAACCCGAACGTTGTCTCTATTGTTTCAATGTGAGAAATATGCTTGCAATTCTGGGTATGTATGCATGCTTTTGGCATGGGTCGAAGGCCATGCGATGATGCTCTAGAAAACCATCCCCGTTTTATGTCATCCCGCTGTATGCCCCTCCTACTCAATCGCGATCCCGCTCAAGGTCATCCTAACTTAAAGTCATCCTAACTTAAAGTCATCCTAACTTAAGATCATCCTACTTAAGAGTATCATACTTAAGATCATCCCGCGAAATGCAAAAGCGCAGGCGATTATCGTTGTCGAAAAACGATCGTGGCAAAAACCACAAAAGGGCGTTGAAAGCTTGAGGATAGGGAAGTAGAGGGGAGGGGAGGGGCGGCAGATCAACACAAGCTGTCGGGGGACTTTGCACGATTATCCCGTTTGATCAGGTAGCAGAGAGAAAGACGAGCTCGGGAGAAAAAAATATTTGGTGAATAAGCAGATAGGTTCGAGATAATTTAGACGGGCTTAGGAGAAGGAATCAGGTTTAGGGGAGGTGAAACAGCCCGGACAAGAGAGCAAGACAGAAGATCAAGACAGAAGATCAAGACAGAAGATCAAGACAGAAGATCAAGACAGAAGATCAAGACAGAAGATCAAGACAGAAGATCAAGACAGAAGATCAAGACAGAAGATCAAGACAGAAGATCAAGACAGAAGATCAAGACAGGAGATCAAGGACCCATTAAGTTGATCTGCATCAAACTTTCCCCATCTTTTCAAGCACCACGAATCAGGCCGCAGCCGTAAGGGGCTGGTTCGGTTGGCGCGCGATCAGCCGGCGGTAAGGAATCGCCGGAATCGCCACACACATGCTAAGTAACTTCTGCCACATCGTTTCTTCCGCTCCGGGTCGTCCTCCTTGCAGGCGCAGCCGGCGGCGTACGGTGTACTCGTTCAGGTACGCCTGCAGATGCTTCAGTCCCAAGGCTCCATACGTACTCTTCAGCGATTCCCACGCCTCTCTCACCACTTTCCGCAAGGGCGCATACAGCCGAAAGGCTTGAAGGAACGACTGCACCACCGATGTACGGACATCCACATGCCCGCCAATAAACGCGGTTAGATCTTGACGGTTTGCCCTCTTTTCACCTCCCCGCTTATGCGGTACCAGGCGGATTTTAACCTGCTCCGGCTCGCCCGACTCCGTGACCGTGCAGCCGGCTACGACCGCCGAGGCATACGGATGCGAAAGCTGACACCGGGACGGATCACGCCCATACTGATCGCTGTTCACCTTCACGTCTCCAGAGAGCAGTTCCCGGGCATCGAACTCCCCCACGGCATGGCGTATTTTTTGTAGCAGCGACCAGGCGGTCTTGTAGGTGACCCGGATCACCTTGCTCAGCCGCAGCGCCGAGATGCCGCCCTCAAGCAGGAATAAATCCAGCGCCTCGAACCACTTGAGCAAGGGCAGATGCGTTCCTTCAAAAATCGTGCCGACCAAAGGCGATGTTTGATGCTTGCACTTTCCGCACTCGAACAAGGGGATATGCCGGGATGTCAGGCGGCTGCACCGGGTGTGAGCGCAGCGCGGGCAGACGAAGCCGCTTGGCCACTTCATCGCGATCAGCGCCTCCATGCAGTCCTGTTCGCTGTTAAAACGGCTGCTGAATGATTGAAGTTCCGTTCCCGCATTGACTTCCATATCCGCTCGCCCCCGAATCAAGAATATACGAACATAGGTTCCATTTATTTCATTATACCAAACGTACGTTCCTTTATCAAGCTGAAAATCTCACCTAAACCGCCTCATTTTTTCCCCATCTTTTTTGTGTTTTTTCTTCTTTTTGGGAACCCTTGACTTGCTCTAGCCCCCCTTCTCCCCGCTCCTGAACGATGGGGATAATCGTGCAAAGGCAGGCAGTAGGCAGGGACACCACGACACGAACCCTTTAGACAGTCCCTTTAAGCAGCCCCTTTAAACAGCCCCCTCACCTAGCGTCGACTTGTGACACTGCTCGAAACGGCTACGGTGCAAAAAAAGTAGATACGCTGGCCCCGCCGGATCGTGACGCCTCTACATCGTTGACGCTTCATCCGGCAATGGATTGCTGCTTTACCCGGCTACATCAAGGCTTGTCTGCCGATTTTTTTGCTGCGAAAGTTGAGTTATAAGTTTATAATCTTCAAAAAAGGACGCCGCTGTGGCGTCCTCAGAGCGTCAAACTATTCAAACGTTACTTCCTGCTTGCGTACTTGCGCATATCGAACGCTACGGCGGCGACGATAATCGCGCCTTTGATGATTTGCTGCCAATAAGGGCCGACGCCGACGAAAGTCAAGCCGTAGTTGATGACGGTAAAAATGAGCACCCCGGCCATGATGCCCGGCACGGTGCCGATCCCGCCGGTGGTCGAAACGCCGCCGACAACGCAGGCCGCGATCGCGTCAAGCTCGTACATGTTCCCGTAGTTGTTCGTCGCGCCGCCGGTTCTCGCCGCCTCCAGCACTCCGGCGAGGCCGTACAGCGCACCGGCGATCGAGTAGATCAGGATCAGGTTTCTGGCCACGTTGATCCCGGAAACCTTGGCCGCCTGCTCGTTGCCGCCGATGGCGTACATGTTTTTGCCGAGCCGCGTTTTATTGAACAGAACCCACACGATAAAGCAGACCGCGATCGCGATCAGGACGATATAAGGAATGGAGAAATTCCCGTTTCCGAACAAGCTTCCCGAACCGATCGTCGTAAAATCGCCGCGCAAACCGCCGATCGGCTGCGACTGGTTCGGCTCCGTGTCGAAATACAGCGAGTTGATCCCGTAAATCGCGACCATGGTGCCGAGCGTGGCGATGAACGGCGGAACCTTGAATTTGGAAACGATGATGCCGTTAATGAGGCCAAAAACTAAACCTACCGCAATCGCGGTCAAAACCGGAACGAACAGCGGAAGCTCCGGCAAGTTCGGGAAGAAACGCCGCGCATAATCAGCTTCTTGCAGCATGGAAGCCGACACGACCGCCGTCAAACCGACCATCCGGCCGGCGGACAGGTCCGTCCCCCCGGTAATGAGAATAAAGGCGACGCCGAGGGCGATGATCACCCTGGTCGAGGACTGAATCAAGATGTCGCGCAGGGTATTTAATCCGATAAAGCTGGGGTCATATACGGCAATGCCGATCAATAGCACGGCCAAAACGATATATATCGCGTTTTCGGTCACAAAACCTTGAATTTTTTTCGTATTCATGATCTTCTCCTCCTTTAAGCCTTAATGCTGGGCCGCCAAACGCATAACTTCTTGTTCCGTGGCCTTGTCTCCATCCAAAATCCCGGTCAGGCGGCCTTCGGACATAACCATGACACGGTCGGACATCCCCAGCAGTTCGGGCATCTCGGATGAAATCATGATGATGCTTTTGCCTTGCTGCGCCAAATCCGCAATAATGGTGTAAATTTCGTATTTCGCCCCGACGTCGATGCCGCGCGTAGGTTCGTCCAGCAGCAGAATATCCGGTTCGGTGAGCAGCCATCTGGCCAGCAGCACCTTCTGCTGATTCCCTCCGGAGAGGTTCATGATGAGCGTTTTGGGCGACGGCGTTTTGGTCCGCAGCTTTTCGACCATCTGGTTAACCTCGGTTTTCTTCCTCCGTTCGTCCAGCAGGCCATAAGGCTTCACGTAACGCCTGAGGTTGGCGATCGCCCCGTTTTCGTGAACGGACAGCACCGGGAAAATCCCCGTCGTGCGGCGTTCCTCGGTTAGCAAGGCCAAACCGTGCTTTTTGGCTTCGCCGGCACTGCGGATTTTCACCTGCTTCCCGTTAATCGAAATCGTGCCCGATTTGATCTCGCGAAGCCCAAACAACGCTTCGATCAGTTCGGTCCGCTGCGCCCCGACCAATCCGCCGACGCCGAGAATTTCCCCTTTACGCAGTTCGAACGAAACGTCTTTGAACGACCTTGGATCGATCGACGTCAAATTTTCCACTTTCATAACGACGCCGTTCGGTACGTTGTGCCGATCCGGAAACCGCTGGGTCAAATCGCGGCCGACCATCTTGGAGATGATCAGGTCGGTGGTCATTTCCGCCGCCGGCCAGGTGCCGATCTTTTTCCCGTCGCGCATGATCGTCACATCGTCGGAGATCCGCAAAATTTCTTCCATTTTATGTGAGATGTAAATGATGGCAACGCCGCGACTCTTCAGGTCGTTAATGATGCGGAACAGATGCTCCACCTCGACGCTGGTCAAGGATGACGTCGGTTCGTCCATCACAATAATTTGCGAATTAAACGATACGGCCTTAGCAATCTCGATCGATTGCACTTTGGAAACGGACAGCTTGCCGACGATCGTATCGGGTTGCAAATCGATATCAAGCTGCTTAAACAGCTCTTCCGTGTCCTTGTACATCTTCTTGTGATCCACGAATTTTAAGGGGCCGATCCCTTTGAGCGGGAAACGTCCGAGCCATATATTTTCCATCACATTGCGGAAAGGCACCGGATGCAGCTCCTGATGAATCATTGAAACGCCGAGCTTCAAGGCATCGCTGGAATTGCCGATTTCCGCTTTTTGCCCCTTGATAAAAATCTCTCCGCCGTCCGGCTTGTAAATGCCGAACAGGCATTTCATAAGCGTCGATTTGCCCGCCCCGTTTTCGCCCATCAGCGCGTGTACGGTGCCGGGTCTCACCTGCAGCGTTACCCCGTCCAGCGCTTTAACGCCGGGAAATTCCTTGGAGATGCCCTTCATCTCCAGCAAAAATTTCGGTTCAGCCATCCTTTATCGCCCCTTTCTATGGTCTATTAAACTTTAGAGGCCAGTTTCGTTTCCTCCGGTATCCTATCCCTGTAAAAAGAACCGGGAGGTTCGCACCGTGTGGCGCTAAAGCCTCCCATGAACCTTATGATGATGAGAAGCGCTGCCCAGCAGGCCGCCGTATAGCTTATTTGAAGTCGGCCGCGTTTTCCTTCGTCACTTTTTGGTACGGAATCCAGACGTATTGATTGTCGGTGATTTCAAATCCGACGGAGTCTTTGTTCACTTCTTCGCCTTTCGCCAGCAGGGAGGCGAGCGTTACGGCGGCTTTACCCTGGTTCTCGGCGTCGTTGAGCACCGTTCCCAGCATCGTGCCTTGTTCAAGCGCCTGAATCGCCGGAGCCGTGGCGTCTACGCCGACAACCGGCATGTACTTGTCGCCCGTGAAGTAGCCGGCCGCTTTCAAAGCTTCGATTGCGCCCAGCGCCATATCGTCGTTGTTGGCCAGCACGGCTTCGATTTTGTCGCCGTTTGCGGCAAGGAACGCGGCCATTTTTTCCTGGCCTTTTACGCGGTCCCACATCGCCGTGTCTTCGGCGACTTTCTCCACTTTGATACCGGCGTCTTCAATCGCCTGCACGGAAAACTGCGTGCGCAGCTCGGCGTCCTGGTGTCCCGGCTCGCCTTTCAGCATGACGTACTGCAGCACGCCGTCGCCGTTTTTGTCGGCTTCAGGATGCGATTTCCAGTAGTCCACGATGATTTGTCCGGACAGGGTACCTGATTCTTCGGCTTTCGCGCCGACATAATACACTTTGTCCCATTTCTTCATATCTTCCGGCAGCGGCTCGCGGTTCAGGAACACCACCGGCGTATCCTTCGCTTTCGCCTTGTCGATAATGACGCCTGCCGCCGTCCGGTCCACCGGATTGACGATCAGCGCGTTCGTCTTTTTCGTCAGGAACAAATCGATCTTGTCGTTTTGCGTCGGCTGCGAGTTTTGGCTGTCTACGATATCCACCTTGGCGATGCCGTCCGCGTTTTTTTCGATCGCGTTGCGGACGCCGGTCATAAACGTGTCGTCAAATTTGTAAATCGCCACGCCGACGTTCGGCGTTGAGCTTCCCCCTCCGTTGCCGCCGCTCGCCGAACTCCCGCCGTTGGAGCAGCCCGCCATCGTTGCGCCCAGCATGGCCGCAGCCAACATTACCGTAGTCATCTTTTTCATTCGTATCTGACCTCCTGAATCGTTTTGGATTTCTGTAAGTTCTCTCTTGGATACGTTTTCATTATGCAACGGTTTGTGTCGAATTCGAATCTAAAATTCTGAGATGTTCTATAAAAATTCTAATGAGGTGTGTGCAAAACGAAAAACAGCAAGCCGTTCGGAAGGTTCCGAACGGCTTGCTGCCGATTGTTTCTGCTGCCAAGGATTAACGCATCCCTTCAGCGACATATCTTCCCTGCTCCGGGACCGCGAGCTCTTCAAAATGCTCGGCAAGACGCCTCAGCCCGGCGCGCAAGGCCTCCCCGCCAAGCGGCTGCCCATGCCCGGTTACCGCCGACTCCGGCGAGAGCGCCCGGCCGCCGGCCAGTCCGGCGTAAAATACATCGGCGGACCGTGCACCTCCACCGTTTGCGCGGCTACGGCCAACGCCGATTCCTGCTTGACGGTGATGAAGGCGTCGCCGGCAATCAGGAAGCGGTCCTGCTCGCGGAACAACGCGATGTGCCCCGGACTGTGTCCGGGCGTGTGAATCCATTTCCATTCGGGCATTCCGGGCACTTGGCCATCATCCGGCAATGGATGGACCCGCTCGCCCAAATCGATCGCCCGGTTGGGGTATAACGGAGCTACGCCCGCCATCAGGCCGCCGCCGACGGTAGGGTCGCCCTCCGGGTAATCTTTTTTCCCCGTTAAATAGGGCAGCTCCGCGGGGTGGGCATATACGGGCACATTCCATTTTTGCGCGAGCTCTTTCACGCCCCCGACATGATCGAAATGGCCATGCGTCAAAACGATGCACGCCGGCGGCCGGTGAAAGACGGACTCGGCTTCCTCCAATAACGCTCCCGTCAAAGGCCCGATTCCGGTATCCACCAGCACCCAATCCCCTTGCTTTGCATTCCCGACGAAACAGACGTTAACGATGAGCATGCGGACGCTCCACACATCTTCGGCCACCCGTACCGTATCTACCAATCCCGTGGCCAGCAAACTTCTTTCCATCGCGGATATCCTCCTAGGGCTAATAATTACACAGGTAAAGCGCGGTTACCCAGTAATATGCCCCGAGTTCGCCGTTTCCCCTCATTAATATAGAAAAGAAACGTCACTTGACGAAGGGAAACAGCAGCTTTTGATTTTCCGGCCACAGCATATTGTCCAGATCGATCAGCTTGGTGTCGGTCGGCATTTTGTCTTCCAATTTCTCGCCGTGGGCCGCCTTCACCGCGGCGGTCACGGCCAAATAACCGTTGTTGAACGGATTTTGCACGACCATCGCCTGCACTTTTTCCTCCTGCAGCAGCTCCAGCATTTCCGGCGGATTGTCAAAGGCGATCATCTTTATATGACCGTTTCCCGATTCATCCACCGCTTTGCCCGCCCCGATCGAGGACTCCGCGCTTAGAGAGACGATGCCGTCCAGGCCGGGGAACCGTTTCAGCATATCCACCGTCAGGTTGTACGCCAGCGTTTCGTCCGAGCCGCAATACAGGGTATCGACGACCTTGACCCCGGGAAACCGGGCGACATAGTCGAGGAAGCCCTCCTCCCGCTGACCCGCGTTGCGGGCCCCCTTCACGAAATTGATGATCCCGATTTCACTGTCCGGACCGGTCAGCTCCACCAGGCGTTCCGCCGCCTTCTGGCCCGCTTCATAATTGTTGGTCCCGACGTACGTTTTCACTTTTGTGGACGCCACCTCCGAATCGATGGAGATGACCGGAATATTAAAATAAGATGTCCGGTCCGTCGCCTGTCCCAGCGCCTCATAGTCGGTGGCCGCCAGCACGATTGCGTCCGGCTTGCGCTTGATTGACTCCTCCATCAGCCGGATCTGGCCCTCCACGTCGTTTTCGTTATCCGGGGCAAGAAAATTCAGTTGGACATTATATTCTTTGGCTGCGACCTCCGCCCCCAGCTTCGTTGTCTTCCAATAATCGCCGCGGTCCATTTTGACGATCATATCGACAACGACCGGTTTCCCGTTATCCGGGGGCAAATTCCCGGACCCGGCGCACGAAGACAACAAAACGGCCAGCGCAACCGCCAGCATTGCAAATCCCGCTTTTGGCATAAGTCTGCTCATGATTCCACCCCGTCCTTTTGCGCATTCTCCGGCTTGACCGCCGGAATCGTAATCGTTGCCAACGTTCCTTCCTCCGGCTCGCTGTCGAACTTTAATCCGTAGCCTGGACCGTAATACAGCACAATCCGCTCCTGCACATTGCGCACGCCGACGCCCGAACCGGATTCGCTGCGCACCGCGCCTTTCATCAGCTTCGCCACCGTTTCCGGCGGCATGCCGACGCCGTTGTCGCGGATGCGGAATACCAGATGTTCCCCCTCCAAACGGGCCTCCACGCCGATGAAACCCGCTTCCGCCGATTTCTCGATGCCATGATGGATCGCATTTTCCACCAGAGGCTGCAGGATCAGCTTTAACGTCCGGCATTCGAGCGCCGCTTCATCGGCCACGATCTCGTACCTGAACTTGTTCTTGAAACGGATCGTCTGGATGATCAGGTAATGCCGCACATGCTCCAGCTCTTCCTGGACGGAAATGACATGGCTGCCTTTGCTTAAACTGATGCGAAAAAAACGCGACAGCGAGGTGATTGTCGTCACGACTTCCTCGTTCCTTCCCAGCTCTGCCAGGCGCGTTGCCGAATTCAGCGTATTATAGAGGAAATGCGGATTGATTTGCGACTGCAACACGTCAAGCTCGCTTTTCCGCTTCGCTTCCTGCTCCTGGATGATCTGATCCATCAGCTCGCGGATCCGCCGCAGCATCAGGTTGAATCTCTTGGACAACTGCTCCACTTCATAAGCCCCGCTCACGTGGACAATCGTGCCGAAATCGCCGCGTTCAACCATCTGCACCGATCTTTCCAGCCTGCGGATCGGCTGTGAAATGCGGGCGGATACGTAGATGTTGATAGCGAGTATGATGATGATCACCGCGGGCAGGAACCAAGTCAAAAAGACGCCAAGCTCCCGCTTCGTCGTCAAAAACTCGTCCGCGTAAGCCACGCCGACGATTTTCCAGCCGGCCGGCTTCACCGTTTGTATCGTAATGATGCGCTGCTCCCCGTCGGATTCGTCGAAATACCGGCCGTAGGCGTAGTTAAGCACCGGCTCCAAATTCTCGTATTTCAATCCGGCATAGATGAGCTGCTGCTGAGGATGGTATACGATATTACCGACCGCGTCGATGATGTAAGCGTAGCCTTTTTTGCCGAGGCTGACGCGCTGGCTGAGCTGGTCGATGGTGCGGAAATTGATGTCGATGACCAGCACGCCCTGTTTCAGCGAATTCCGGTCCCAGTATTGGACCGTTTTGCTCATCGACACGACCCAACGGTACTCCCATTTAAACAAATTTTGAATATGGGGCGGCGTAAACTGCAGCTTGCCCGGGTTCTCCATCGCGGATTCGAACCACAGCTGCTCCTGAAGCCTCGTATTTTGACGCATCGGAATTTCCGGGACATTGCGCACCAGCTTGCCTTCTTCGGTAAACAGCGCGATCGACACCAGATCCTCCCGCGTATTGAGCACCGTACCAAGCTCGTTCCCGAGCCGCTCGTCCGAAGCAGCTTCGGGCGTTGAAGCGATTTTGTGCTCCGTAAGTTCGAATACATCCTGCATCCCGCTCACGTAGAGCTCCAAATTGGAGTTCACCTGCTCGACGATTTCCTCCAGGCTAAGCTCCACATTCTTTTCGGCGGCGCGGGTAAAACGGTTGTACAGCAAAGTGCTGACCAGCACGACCGTAAGCACCGTAACGATGATGGAGGAAAAGGAGATAAGCGTCTGAATATTCCGGATATGAAAACCCCGAAGCAGCTGTTTGGCCGATTTCCACAGCCTCATGGATTTCTCGCCCCGCCGCGGTATTCTTTGGGGGAGATGCCGAATTTTTTACGGAAGCAAAAGCTGAAATAGTTCGGATCGGAAAAACCGACCCGCTCGGCGATTTCAAACGCCTTCAAATCGGTGGCGGCGAGCAAACGCTGGGCGACTTCCATCCGCACCCCCAGCAAATAGCTTACAAAGGTCGTTTTCGTTTCCTTTTTGAAAATATTGCTGAAATAACCGGCGCTGATATGCAAATGCCGGCATACTTTGGCGATCGAAAGATCGTGGTCCCCGTAATTGGCCAAAATGTATTCCTTCGCTTCCTCAACCAGCTTGTTATAGCTGGATTGACGGTCCGAAGCGATCGAATGCTTCAGCTTCATGCAAATGTCCAAAAACCAGGCTTTCGCCTCGTCCGCGTGGGCAAACTTGGCAAATGTTCCGAGAAAACCGGGCCCCTCGCCAAACAGCTTGTCCAAATCCGCATGGCTGTCCTTGGCCACTTTGATGACCGCAGTCAACATTTCCAGCAGGTAAACCTGGAAGTCCTGATAGGATACTTTGTTGTCGGCCAATACGCCAAACATGTCCTCAAGGAGCTGCTCCAGCTCCTGATCGCTTCCCACTTTCAGGCAGCGGACCAGCTCCTTCTCTTTCAGTTCATCGACCGCCAGCGGAACGTACTCCCGGGACTCCACATCCTCGATCCAGATCACTTTGTTCCCGCCCAGGATCACCCGGTAATCAAGCGCCTTCAGCGCTTCCTCATAGGAAGTTACGGCATCGTTCAGACGAGCGGCCGCCCGTCCGGCTCCGATCGTGACCGTCAGCTTCAGAAACCGCTCCACGCTGAAGCGGATTTCCTCCAACAGCTGCAGCGTCCGGGCCGCCAGATCCTCGCTGCCCTCATGGCGCCGGATGCTCAGCAGCACCACCTCGTCATGGTGGATAAACGCTTTATCCGCCGGATGCCCTTTTACGATTTCATCGGCGATATTATAAACGGCGAACAACCGCAGCTGGGTATCGTTCGTATCTTTTAAAGATATCGAACCGCTTGCCATGCGGGTTTCATCCCCGCCTCCGTTGCCTGCCGTTTCCTTCCTGCCCGGCGCGGCATCGATGCGAAGAACCGAAACCATGTATTCGCTGCCGTTTAAATCAAGCCCGTAATGCTGGCTTTTTTCCTGGATCTCCGTTTCCTTTAGCCGCCTGGATACAAGCGAGGACAGGAACAGGCTTTGGAGCACGGGGAGGTTTTTGCGGTAATGCTCGATCAGCAGCTGCACGTTTTCCTTTTCGGCGAGCTCCGCGTCGATCTGCTCCTTCACCTTGCGCAAAATATCCGCCAGCTCCGCCGCCGAAAACGGTTTCAAAACATACTCGTCGATGCCGAGCCGGATCGCTTTTTGCGCATATTCGAATTCCTCGTAACCGGTCAGGATAATGATCTTCGTCGCCGGATAATGGCCGCGGATCCACTCGGCCAACTGCAGGCCGTTCATAAACGGCATTTGAATATCGGTAACGACTACATCAGGCACATGCTTCTCGACCATTTCCGCGGCTTCCTTGCCGTTTTCGGCCGTGTCCGCCACCGCAAACCCGACGCTTTCCCAGTCGATCAACTGCAGCAGCCCTTCCCGCACATCCTCTTCGTCATCGGCCAAAATCAACTTGTACATCGGTGGACCATCCTCTTTCATCCTCTTTCATTCTCTTTCATCCTCTTCTTTATCCCTGGAATTCCCCCCGATTTTATCGTATCGCCCGCAAAAAGTAAATGACCGCTCCGGTAAACGCGGAAGGACGAGAAGCAAGACCTTAGTCTAGTTTTATTTCCGCCTCCGGTCTGTTTTTGTATTCCCGCAAACGAAGTACCATGATAATATCAAATGGAACTGCAATCAATTTAAATGTTGGTGGTTAAACAATGTCGAATGAAACGCAAATCTACATCTTATTAAGCAATCCGAAAACCTGGGTCGCCAAGATGATCGGCCTTTATACGAGAGCCCCGTTCAATCATGCTTCCATCGCTTTTGACCCCGAGCTCCGCGAAGTATACAGCTTCGGGCGAAAGCACCCGCTCATTCCGATGTACGGCGGGTTCGTCAAGGAAGACATTCACGGCGGCGTATTCGCAAAAGCAACCTGCGCCTTGTACAGCTGCAAAGTCAGCAAGGAAACCTATATGCACATGCGAAACTACGTGAAAAAATTCGAAGAAAACGGCGAACAGTATAACTATAATTTTCTCGGCCTTTTGGGCGTCATTCTCAACATGGAGCTAGGCGGGGAAAAATCCTATTTTTGCTCCCAGTTCGTCAGCGCCGTGTTTCAGGAAGCCGGCGTCAAGCTGCTCGACAAGTCCGCCGGGTTAACGACCCCGTCCGATCTGTCGACCTGCTCCTTCCTGAAGCTGGTGTTCCGCGGAAACCTGGAAACGTACCGCGAGCTGTACTGCTATTCCCGCAGAACCGCAGCTTCGCTGGAGCAGCATCAATTGTATGCCGCGAATTAATTCTGGCAAGCAAGCGAGCACATAAGGGAAAGAAATGGCGTTATTTCAGACGTTTCCCCCATTTCGAGTGAAATAGGGGAAACTTATGTCGCTATTTTTTCAAATCGCAGGGGGATGGCCGCTTTTGGCACCATTCATTGGAAAATAAGGACATAAAATTCCGCAGTCCTTTGTTGATTTGAGGCACTTGGCACCATACGCAAGCTTTACGGCGAAACGTCCGTTTTTGCTTTCCTCGCCGGGAAACGCTTGCCGCCCGAAAGCTTGCTGTGCAGCCATACAGAATCGGCCGCATTTTAGGCCAGGTAAGCCTCCTTAACCTGCTCATTGGACAGCAGCCGGCCGGCTTCATCCTCCAGCAAAATTTCCCCGGTCTGCATCACGTAACCGCGATGGGCGATCTGCAGCGCCTGAAAAGCGTTTTGCTCCACCAGCAGCACGGTCATGCCTTCCCGGTTCAGCTCCTGGATGATTTCGAAAATCTGCTCCACAATGATCGGGGCCAGCCCCATCGACGGCTCATCAAGCAGCAGGATTTTCGGCTCCATCATCAGCGCCCTGCCGATCGCAAGCATTTGCTGTTCCCCGCCGCTCATCGTTCCGCCCATTTGCCCAAGCCGCTCCTTCAGCCGCGGAAAATAAGCAAACACCCGCTCCATCCGTTGCTTGACCGCCTTTTTATCGCCTACCGAAAAAGCCCCCAGCTCCAAATTTTCCTTCACCGTCAGACGCGGGAAAATGTGCCGCCCCTCCGGCACGTGCGCGATCCCTTTCAGGGCCGCCCGGTGCGGCGGCAGCGAAGACATCTCGCTCCCGGCAAAGCGGATTTCACCGACGGTATTCACCTGCCCGCAGATCGCCTTCAGCGTCGTCGATTTACCGGCCCCGTTCGAGCCGATCAGCGAGACGATTTCCCCTTCCTCCACCTTAAGAGAGATGCCCTTCAACGCCTCGATGGCGCCGTAATAAGCGCGGACTTCGCCCAGCTCCAAGAGACTCATGAAATCACCTCAAGCCTACGCGCTTCCGGAGTGACCGCGCTTTTTCCCAAATACGCTTCAATCACTTTCGGATGGCTGCGGATCGCCTCGGGGCCGCCTTCGGCAATCTTCATCCCGTAGTCCAGGACCAAAATATGCTCGGACAACTCCATCACCAGCTTCATATCGTGTTCGATCAAAATAATCGTCATCCCGGTATTCTCCTGGATCTGCCGGATCAGCCCGATCAGCTCCGCCGTTTCCCGCGGGTTCATGCCCGCCGCCGGTTCGTCCAGCAGCAGCACCTTCGGCTTTGCCGCCAGCGCCCGGGCGATTTCCAGCCGTCTTTGCGCCCCGTAAGGCAAGCTTCCCGCCTGCTCGTTCAGCAGCTCCGCCAGGCCGACAAATTCCAGCAGCCGGTAAGCCTCAAGCTGAGCCTGCTCCTCTTCCTGACGGAATTTCGGCAAGGAAAGCAAAGTCCCGAGCAACCCCGCTTTCAAATGAATATGCCTGCCGACCATCACGTTTTCGAGTACGGTCATGCTGCCGAACAGGCGGATATTTTGAAACGTCCGGGCGATTCCTTGGCTCGCCACTTGATGCGGTTTGACGCCTACGATTGATTTCCCTTCCAATTCAATTACGCCTTCGTCCGGCGCATAGATGCCCGTAATCATATTGAAAAAAGTCGTTTTTCCGGCCCCGTTCGGCCCGATTACGGCGGATATTTTGCCGCGGGGGAACGAAAAATCGACGCCGTCCACCGCCGTCAGTCCGCCGAAGCGTTTCACGAGACCCTTCACCTTCAAAACGGTCATTTGCCGACACCTCCGCTCTGTTGTTTGCCCTGCTGCCGGAACGAAAGCACAGGGGAAGAACGCTGGCCCCTAAGCCACTCGCCGTCCACCTTGCGATTTTTGGCCGAAATCAAGCCGTTAGGCCTGAATATCGCGATAAGCACAAGGATCGCCCCAAAAATAAGCCGCTGCATTTTCGACGGGGAAATCGAGCTGGGGATGTTGAGCACCCCTTGCAGCGTCAGCTGGTTCAGCCAATTGGTCAGCTCCGTCAGCACCTGCAAATTGAGGATCGTTACCAGCGCCGCGCCGAGGATGACCCCCGGCACGCTGCCCATGCCGCCCAGCAGCACCATCACCAAAATCGTGATCGATTCCAGCAGCGTAAAGCTGGTCGGATCGATGAACGTTTGCTTGGCGGCGAACACAACGCCCATCATCCCGGAAAACGAGGCGCCGATGGCAAAGGCGGTCAGCTTGGTCCGGATCAGCGGCACGCCCATCGACTGGGCGGCGATTTCGTTCTCCCGGATCGCCTTCCAAGCCCGCCCCAGCCGGGAATGCTCCAGTCTTTTTACGCTGAAGATGACGAGCGCCAAAATGAACACCACGATAAAATAATACTGGTTCGGAAACGTAAACTTGTAGCCGAACAAGCTGGGCGCCTGAATCGAAGACAACCCCATCGCCCCGTTCGTAATGTTCATCGGCCTATCCAAATTGTTGAAAATGATCCGGATGATTTCGCCGAAGCCCAGCGTAACGATCGCCAAGTAATCGCCTTTGACGCGCAGCACCGGGAGGCCCAGCAGCAAGCCGAACAACGCGGCCATAAACCCGCCGATTGCGATGAAGATCCAGAAAGCTCCGCCGGACAGCGGAAACAGCCCCCCGGCAATAAATTCATTCGCCTGCGGCGTCGCAAAAATCGCGTAAGTGTAAGCCCCAACGGCGAAAAAGGCGACAAACCCCAGATCGAGCAGGCCGGCGAATCCGACCACAATATTCAGACCAAGCGCCATCGCGATGTAAATGCCGCATTGCGTCGCTACCTCCATGTAGGATTGGTGCGAAGGCCCGCCCGAAGTGGCGAACGGAATGACCAGCAGCACCAAAACCGCTCCAATCGCCCATTTGACGGAGACCGGAAACGTAGTGTAATAAAGCAGCAGCAAGGAACCCAGGAGCAGCAAAAACGCAACCACGGATTTATCCGAAAAATAGACGCTCGCGGCCGTAACGATCACGAACAACGAAAAAAGCGCGGCTTGCGCGGCTTTGCTGCGTCCCAGCCATACACTCAGTCGGTTCACGAAGCTTCACCTACACTTTCTCTTTGAGGGCTCTGCCGAACAGCCCCTCCGGCTTGAATATCAACACCGCGATCAAAATCAGAAAAGCGACGACATCCTTGTATTCCCCGCCCAGCGTTCCGCCGGTAATCACCGACAGGTTGGCCGAGGAGAACATTTCCAGCACGCCGATAAACAAACCGCCGAACATCGCGCCCCGGATATTTCCGATTCCGCCCAGCACCGCCGCGGTGAATGCCTTCATGCCCAAAATAAAACCGATATACGGGTCGATCGTTCCGTATTGCTGCGCGAACAGCACGCCGGTGCCGCCGCCCAGCGCGGAGCCGATAAAAAACGTCAAGGCGATCACCTTGTTGACATTGATCGACATTAGCGCCGCCGTCTCCCGGTCCTGGGCCACGGCGCGCATCGCTTTGCCCCACTTGGTCCGGTTGACGAACAGATCGAGCCCGATCATCAAAACGACGGCGACGGCCACGACGATGATCGTGTTCGTTTTCAGAAAAGCGTCGTTAAACCCGCCCCACAGCGACGATGCCCCTAGCTTGAGGTTATCGCCGTAAAGCGAAATGCCGGTAACGACGAAATTTCCGGTGCGCACATCGGCGATAAACCGCACGATATCCTGAAGCAGAAAGGAGACGCCGATCGCGGAGATCAGGGAGATCAATTTGGGAGCATTGCGGAGCGGCCGGTAGGCCACCCGCTCGATTCCGATTCCCATCACTCCCGTAAACACCATCGCCGCCGCGAGGATCAGAAAATAAGCCAATCCGCCCGGCAGAGCGCCGAGCCAGCCGGCGGAGCTCATCCCAAGCAGCGCCGCCGTTCCTACAAAAGCGCCGGTCATAAATATTTCGCCATGGGCAAAATTAATGAATTCAAGAATGCCGTAAACCATCGTATACCCGATCGCCACCACGGCGTAAACCGCGCCCAAAGTAAGGCCGTCCACCAATACCTGGGGAAGAGTTTGCAGGATCGTATCCATTATGGCCTAACCCCTTTTTTAGAAGTGTGTACGAGCTTATTTGGGCTGTTCAATTTCCGAAACCATCGCGCCCGGGTAAGCTTGGTTTTCAAACTTGTAGATAAACACCTTCGCGTATTTGTTGTCCCCTATATCGTCAAAGCTGACTTTCGTAGCCACCCCATCGAAATCGGCGGTCGCCCGCACGGCGTCGCGCACCTGTTCACGCGCCGGCAGCTTGCCGCCGTTATCTTCAATCGCCTTTTTCACCCCGTTCAAAATAACGTTCATCGCGTCGTAGGAATATGCCGAATAGTTTTCGACCGATTTGCCGAATTTCTCCTTATATTTATCCGCCCATGCCTGATTTGATTTGGTGATGTCGGTCGATACGGAGCTGTAGGCTACCTCCGTCAATTTATCCCCGGCAATGTCGACCATCCCCGAGGAATCGAGCGCGTCCCCGCCCATGATCGGAACGGCAATACCCTTCTCCCGCGCCTGCTTCACAATAAGTCCGGCTTCCGCATACATCCCGCCGAAGAAGATGAAGTCCGGCTTTTTGCTGAGCACCTGGTTCAGAACGCCGTTGAAGTCTTTTTCGCCGACCGTGATTCCTTCGTAACCCGCGATCGTGGCCCCAAGCTCCTCGGCCGCGGTTTTGAAGGCGTCTGCCAGCCCCTGGCCGTAAGCCGTTTTGTCCTGGATGACAAAGATGTTTTTGGCCCCTACCGTTTTGACGGCATATTCGGCGCCGGCCGGCCCTTGGAAATCGTCGCGGGCGACGACCCGGTTCACCACCTTCAGCTTGCGGTCGGTAAATTCCGTCGCCGTGCTGGCCGGAGATACCATCGGAATGCTGTATTTCTCATAAACGACCGAGCTCGGAATGGATACGCCGGAGTTCAAGTGCCCCAGCACCGCCATAACCGCCTGATCGGCGCCGATCAGTTCGGCGTTGGCCACGCCTTTTTTCTGATCGCCTTGATCGTCGTATGGAACATACTGCAGGTCGAAGCCGAGTTCCTTGAATTCCGCTTGCCGTTCCTCCAGCGCCATTTGGCCCCCGAGCTTAATCGATTCCCCCTGGATCGCCGATCCGCCGGATAAAGGCGATTGGGAAGCGATCTTGATGACGGTCAAAGCGCCGCCGGACGAACCTCCGGCCGCCCCGCTTCCCTTGCCGCCTTCGGTTCCGTTGCCGCCGCCGCTCGCGTTTCCTCCCCCGTTGGAACCGCACGCCGAAAGCAAACCAATGATGAGAAAAGAAACCAAGAAAAACGCTAAAGCTTTTTTTACCTTCATCCTTTAACCCTCCCAGAAATTGTATGCGTGCAGGCAACCGGCTTTAAAACCGCTTCGGTGGCCTACACAATGGTTTGCGTTTCTCACTGACCGCCTTTTATTATGTCATGTTAATGTAAGTTGTTTTTACGCAAATCAGTATAAAAACCTCTACAACTCCATATTTACACGAGAAAGGCGATTTTTGTCAACTGTTTATTTCATATATGTAAGCTATTTGAACAATATATGATATATATTATAACTTTTAAAAACGAGTGCGATTTAAGTAGAAGCAGATTGAGGGGCATGGGGGTGGGGAAAAAGCATGCGGACTGTGTCGTAAAGTTAGTTGAGCACCAGCATACTACGAGAGGTGCAGAATTCTCCGAAATGCAAAAGTGACTCAAAACCTAATAATCAGCGCTTGACAGTCAAGCCGGCCGGCAACCGATCGTGGCAAGAAGTGCCGGAAAGGCGTTGAAAGCGTGAAGACAGGGAAGGCCGGCGGGTTGGTCGGCAGATCAACATCCGCTATCCGGACGCTTTGCACGATTATCCCGTTTGATCAGGTAGCAGAGAAGAAGATAAATTCAGAAGAAGGAGATATATTGGAAAAAGGATATTTTCGGGATAGATAGATTTGTTTCCAAGAAACAAACATGTTCTAGATCATTTAGATGGTTTCGGGAAAAAGAGGTTTAGGAGAAGTGAAGCAGACCTGACGGGAGAGATCGGACAAGACACCGGGAACAATAAAAAGACCGTAATCAGGCTGCGGCCGCAAGGGGCTGGTTCGGTTGGCGTGCGATCAGCCGGCGGTAAGGGATCGCGGGAATCGCCACACACATCTGCAGCAACTTCTGCCGCATCGTTTCTTCCGCTCCGGACAGTCCTCCGGACAGGTGCAGTCGGCGGCGTCCGGTGTACTCGTTCAGGTACGCCTGCAGATGCTTCAGTCCCAAGGCTCCATACGTATTCTTCAGCGATTCCCACGCCTCTCTCACCACTTTCCGCAAGGGCAAATACAGCCGAAAGGCTTGAGGGAACGTCTGTAACGCCGCTGTACGGGGATCCACATGCCCGCTAATAAACGCGGTTAGATCGTGACGGTTTGCCCTTTTTTCGCCTCCCCGCTTATGCGGCACCAGGCGGATTTTGACCTGCTCCGGCTCGCCTAACTCCGTGACCGTGCAACCGGCTACGACCGCCGAGGCGTACGGATGCGAAAGCTGACACCGGGACGGATTACGCCCATACTGATCGCTGTTCACCTTCACGTCTCCAGAGAGCAGCTCCCGGGCATCGAACTCCCCCACGGCATGGCGTATTTTGTGCAGCAGCGACCAGGCGGTTTTGTAGGTGACCCGGATCACCTTGCTCAGCCGCAGCGCCGAGATGCCGCCTTCAAGCAGGAACAACTCCAGTGCCTGAAACCACTTCACTAGGGGGAGATGCGTTCCTTCAAAAATCGTGCCGACCAAAGCCGATGTTTGATGCTTGCACTTTCCGCACTCGAATAAGGGGATATGCCGGGAAGTCAGGCGGCTGCACCGGGTGTGAGCGCAGCGCGGGCAGACAAAGCCGTTTGGCCACTTCATCGCGATCAGCGCTTCCATGCAGTCCTGCTCGCTGTTAAAACGGCTGCTGAATGGTTGAAGTTCCGTTCCCGCATTGGCTTCCATATCCGCTTACCTCCCGAATCAAGAATGCGCGAACATACGTTCCGTTTATTTCATTAAACCAAACATGCGTTCCCTTATCAAGACGAAAAATTCATCTGATCCGCCTCATTTTTTTTATCTCTTTTTCTTTATCCCGTACACTAGCCCCCCCCCCTGAACGAAAGGGATAATCGTGCAAAGGCAAGCAGAAAGCAGGGACACCAAGACACGAAAGCTATAAAACCAAAGCCATAATTTTCGTCAAGCACTGATCACGGTTTTGAGCCGTCTTTTTATCGAATGGACCTTTATAAGATGCACTTTTACAGCTGCTCTCCAAGCACTCCAAGGCTCAGAACACAAAAAAGCCCCCTTCCCAAAAACAAGAGGGGAGCCGATATAAAATTAAGACTATCAGGTTCAATTACAATCCGTTCGCTTACAGCAGCGACTTGCTTAAACGATAACCCAAGCTCGTGAAGCCCAGGTGCTCGTAAAACGATTTGGCGGACATGTAATTCTCGCGTGCCGTGGACACGATCAGCTCCGAGCTGCTACGCTGGCGTCCCCAGCTCTCCGCTTCTTCGATCAGGCGTTTCCCGAAACCGTTGCCCCGGTGCTTCTCATCAACGATCAGAGCCGTAATCTGCGTCACCGGTCTACTCATATCATGGGTTTGATACTGCTTCAGAAAAGCCGTTCCGACAATAACCCCGTCCAATTCCGCCACCAGACTGCTGAACAACGGATGGTCTTCCAGCATGGATAGACGTTCCTTCAGCACGCTGGGCGTTGTTGGGTAACGAAGCTGGCGCATTAACGGAAGCATGTGTTGACAGTCGTCACAACATCCTTTACGAATGACCAAAGCCGGAGAAAGCACCTGAATACTCAATTGGACCATACCACCTTTAATAGATTTGCCGCTTCCTTCGCGCGGCTGCGAGCTGTTTCCACATCTTCTGCGGCACTCAGTGCAACTGCCATTCGTCTGCCCGGTTTGCATAACGGTTTTCCGAATATGCGCACCTGCGTCCGCGGCAGGCTTAACGCCTCGCCGATTCCCGCGATCCGGAAGTCTTCTCCCTCCCGGCCCTCTCCGCCTTTGAGCGTCGCCGACGCACCTGGCGTCAACAGCTCTACAGAAGGAACCGGGAAACCCAAAATCGCGCGAACATGCAGCGCAAACTCCGACAAATCCTGGGTCACCATCGTGACCATCCCCGTATTATGGGGTCTTGGGGAAACTTCGCTGAACACGACGCCGTCCGGCGTGATAAACAACTCAACCCCAAACAGGCCGTATCCGCCCAGCGCGTCCGTGATTTTGCGGGCGATGTCCTGCGCCTCGCGCAGCTCTTCCTCGCTCATAAAGTGAGGCTGCCATGACTCCACATAATCCCCGTCCCGCTGAATGTGCCCCACCGGCGGACAAAACTCGGTTCCGGAAACCGAACGGACCGTCAGCATCGTGATCTCGCTCGTAAACGGCACAAACGATTCCGCGATGACCCTCGTGTTTTGGGCGCGCCCGCCTTCCATCGCCATCCGCCAGCACGCTTGCACGTCTTCCCGGCTGCGGCACACGCTTTGCCCTTTGCCGGAAGAGCTCATGAGCGGCTTAACCACGCAAGGCAGTCCAAGTTCGGCAACCGCCGTTTCCAGCTCCTCCAAACTATCCGCAAACCGGTAATCCGCGGTCGGCAAGCCCAGCTTCTCCGCTGCCAGGCGCCGAATCCCTTCGCGATCCATCGTCAGCCTCGCCGCCGTGGCCGTCGGAATCACTGTAAAGCCCTCGCTTTCAAGTTCGACCAGCACTTGAGTGGCAATCGCTTCCACCTCCGGGATGATCAGATCCGGCTTCACTTGCAGAATTAGCGATCTTAAAGCCTCCGGATCCAGCATATCGATGACATGGGCTTCATGGGCAACTCCCATGGCCGGCGCATGCTCGTACCGATCGACGGCAATCGTGCGAACGCCCAGGCGCTGCGCTTCGATCACGACCTCTTTGCCGAGCTCGCCGCTGCCGAGCAGCATGATCGTTTTAGGGCTTCTTGATGCAGGGTTCCCCCACATGATACGATAAATCCCCCTTAACGCTGAGTTAACAACCATTTAACACTCTACTCTTATTTTCAGGTTTTATGGCCAAGATTGCAATACTTCTAATTAAAATTCGGGATAATTTTCGATAAAAAGTTACAAATCGCGAAACTAGGTTTCCACCATAACGTAATAGACCCTTTTTTAGCCATCCATTACCGGTGTGTTCCAGGTTCCTTGATTCCCAAATAGCCCAATACGGCGGTGTTGTCGCAGCTTTCTGGGATAATGATAGGTTCGGAGAACCGATTCTAACGGACATCCGTTTCCTCGCGATATCGGCCTAATTGAGCCTCCGCTTTTTGCCAATGCGCCAACTCTTCCTCGGTAACCTTCAAGCTCTTCAAACTGTCTTCCCATTCCTGCCAAAGACCCGTGAAATATCCGGCGATTTGCTGCTTGCGCTTCTCGATTTCTCCGGCATAATGGTCGCGGAAAACGCCCTGCATGCGGTGCACAAGCTCCTGAAGCCGCTCCGTAAGCGGGCCCTCCAGCTTGGAGCGCAGCTGCATTTTTCCCTGTCCCTCAAAAAAAGCTTTCGGATTTTTGAAATACGGCCAATAGTCTTCCGGCGGAAAATAAGCGCTGTCCAGCAGGCCTTCCGGAATTTCCGGAGTGCTCCATTCCCCGGATGAAGCTGGCGCTTCAAGCGGCATATCGAACCGTTCCCCGTTCCCGCGGCACCATTTCTCCGCTTCCCTCGCCAGCAGCCCCTCCGCCTTCCGCTCCAGGCGCAGCGTCGTCGCCAGCAGCTCGCGCTCCAACTCGCCGGAGATTTGACTAACCCAGCCGCGCATGGCAATCGCGAAGTTCCGCTTCAATGGACCCGCGCCGTCCTGAAGCAGCGATGGGTGAAAATATTCCGCATACGCATCGAGCGCCTGCAGCCTTAACCGCTGTACGACGTGGAACAGCAGCTCTTCGTTCTCCTGATTCCATTCCCGGCCGATCTCGGCAGCCATAAATTCCTTGACCGCGGCTTCGAAAGCGGCGCGGCTGCCCGTCAGCGCGGCCAGCTTCCGTTCCGCCTGCTCCGCGTCGCTATCGGCCGCCGCGATCCATTTGGCCAGCCGCTCCTTCGTTTGCTCCAGCAGCGCGGAGGCGGACGCCGCGGCAAGGCTGCCCAAATCAACCTCCAGGAACTCGGCGAACTGCCGCCGGAACCGGGCAAAGCCGGGATCTTCGGTTGCTCCGCCTTGTTCCGCCCGCAGCGCCTGCAGGCTGGACAGCGCAAACAAGTTCGGTTCCCGGATGCCTGCGGTCTGCAGCCCGTCCCTTACGTACTCGACCACCGCCGCGAGTTCTTCGTCCGACGCCGCAAGGTCCGCCGCGTTGACGACAAAAAACATTTTGTCGAGCGCAAAGCTGCCCTTCATGCGGCCAAGCTGGTTGAGCAGCTGTTTGTCGGCCCGGGAAAAAGCGTGGTTGTAATAAGTGATGAAAATAATCGCGTCGGAATTTTTCATATATTGAAATGTAACGCCCGTATGCCGCGCATGGATCGAATCCGCGCCTGGCGTGTCCACCAGCACGATCCCCTGCTCGGTCAAAGGACAGGCGTAGTAAAAATCGATATCGGCCACAAAGCAGGCTTTCTCTTCTTCCGCCGCGAATCTTCCGAACTCGGCGGCGTCCGCGACGATGCTTTGGCCAAGCACGGACTCGGCGGCTTCCCAACCGGCCGCGGCCGCTTTCAGGAAGCTGAAATGCGCTCTTCCGGCAGCCGGGATCTCGGCAGCTTCGAGGCGTCTGACCGTTTCCAGCCAGCCTTTCTCCTGCCAAGCGCCAAGCCCCAGCGCCCCGAAGGAATACGCCAAATCCTCAACTATCGCTTCGCGGCTTTTGAAGCGGATGCGGGCCGTGTTATGGCGCTGCCCTTCTCCTGGCGCCATAACACGGATGATCGCCGCGGTTGTCGGATGCGGCGACACGGGCAGTACGGCTTCGCCCAGCAGAGCGCTGGCGAAGGAAGATTTACCGGCGCTAAAGGCCCCGAACAGCGCCACGGTAAACGTGCCGCTGCGCAGCTCGGCGGCGCGCCGGGTCAGCTCCCGCACCCCCGTCCCGAAGGCGGGGTGGGGAGCCAGCAGCTCCGCCGCGGCCGCAAGGCGCGCGGCGGCCTGCAGCGCGCGCCCGCGGGCCTGCGGCGGGCGCGGCTGCGTCTTGGCCGCCGGGGCCTCGCCCCCGGCGGCCCCCGCCTGCGGCGGCGGCCCGGCGGGCGCCGCAGGCGCTGCCGAAAGCGCCGCTGCAGGCGCGGGCGTAGGCGCAGACGCCGCCACAGCCGCAGGCGCCGTTGCCGGCGCGGACGCAGCCGCGCCGGCAACAGGCAAGGCCGCGCCGCCGGCCGGGCGCGGCGCGGGTTCATGCACCTCCGGCAGCAGCCCGGAGGTGAGCGGCACGGGCGCGCCGAGCAGCGCGCCCAGGCGCGCTTCGCGCGCGGCCCGCGCGGCGGCGAGCTGCGCCAGCGCGCGGGCCGCCGGCAGGCGCGCCGCAAGCTCAGCGCGCCGGGCCGCAGCCGCGGCCGCTTCCGCCGCGCCGAGCGGCGACGGGGCCGCCAGCAGCGCGTCCAGCAGCGCCGCGGCCGCGCGCTTGTAGCGCCCGGCGACGCCCGCCGCCACCGCCGCGGCGTAGTGCAGCGTCGACTCGCCGGACAACATCGCCCCGCCGGGCAAAGCCTCGCTGATCCAAGCCTCCTCCGGCCGCGGCAGGATCGCGTCGAGCCGCTCCTCCCAGGATTCGTCCCACAGCCGCAAATGTTGGCCGACCGCCCGAAGCTCCTGGCGGACATGCCAGCCGAGCTGCGCTTCCGTCTGCTCGCCCAAGCCGCTCAGAAAATCGCCCAAGCGTTTGGCTTTTTCCGCTTCCGTTTTTCCGCCTCCGCCAAACCATCCCTTCACCTTGAAGCCCGGCGCCCGGCTTTCGAGGAATAACCCGGCCCGCTCGCGCAGCGCCGGCGTCATCAACTGGGCGGAATCGATTGCTTTGCCGATCCGGTCCATCCATTCCTGCCTGCGCTCCTGCCGGACGGACTCGCCGCCGGAAGCTTCGGCCCGCTCCAGCCGGGCCAGTTCCTCCTCCATGCTTGACACGTCGGTTTCGCCGCCCGCCTGCTCCAGCAGCGCCTCCCGCTGCGGCCGCTCCTTTTCCGCCAGCCGCGCCAGATGGTCCTTCACCGTTTGCGCCGCCGACATGTAGGCCCCGTAATCCAACAGCCCGGACCCCCGCGCCAAAATTTCCTTCATCGTCCGCTTCAGCGCCGGCAGCATATTGCCTTGATGATCTTCCCGCTTCAATGAAATATAAAAAATGCCCTGCATCCCGATGTTCCACACTTTAAAAGCCTGGTTCACCGATTCCTGGTACCGGACAAAGGGCAGCTCTTCCTCCCGGTGCTTGTCGATCTGGTTTACGACCATATAAACCGGCTTGCCGTAATCGCTTAACGTTTTTGCAAAGCTCAGGTTTGTTTCCGACGATACGTGATTGTAGTCCATTACATAAAAAACGACGTCCGCCAAATGCAAGGCGGAGTGCGTGGCAAGCTCATGGCCGGCGTCGTTCGAATCGACGCCCGGCGTATCGAGCAGCGCTCCGCCTTGATCCAGCAGCTCAATCTCATCCCACAGCTCCACGCGCGTATAATCTTTGCCGTTGCGGGCATAGTCGGCGATATGCTCTACAGGCATCTCCACCGGCGGCTGGTCCGGATCGGACGAGCTTAATACCGCGCGCGGCTCCCCGCTGCGAATAAAAACGACATTCGCACTGGTCGGCAAAGGGCTGGCGGGCATCACCGGTTTGCCGCACAAACTGTTGATTAGGCTCGATTTTCCCGCCGAAAAATGGCCGCAAAAAGCGATCGTCAGCTCTTTCCGCTCCAGTTTGTCCTGAATCTCCCGCAATTCATCGGCCGCCCGGTCGTCCCCGCCTCCGCTCAGCGCGCCGCTCAGTTCCTTCAGTTTGCTCTGCATATCGTAATCGGTTGGTGCCGTAATCGGTTTCATAAAACAATCTCCGCCTTCCGCTCTGCGAAATCTAGTTTCATTTTGGAATATCAACATTTTAACATTTCATCGCCCGCTTGGGAAAGACAACATCGCACCCATAACTAAAAGCGAATCCATGCAAGAATTTAGCAAAACAAAAAACCTGCAATGTGCAGGTTTTAAGAAAGATTAATCGTGCAATTAACATTTTTCCTACTTCATACCGGCCAGCAATTCCACAAACTTGGTTGCTTCCGCCCCGGTCACGGGCCGATTCGGCGCAAAGCGGGTTGCGGAATCGCCCTTCAGGATTCCAGCCGCAACGGAACGCGCTATCGCTTCGGCAGCCCAATGCCCGCTCGGCACATCGCTGAACGCTGCCGCGCTGGCCGCAAAGGAAGCTTGCTCCAGCCCCGCATTCCGCACGAAATTATCGGCGATCGCCGCAAGCTGCGCCCGCGTCACGGCCAAATCCGGGGCAAACCGGCCGCCGCCGATCCCTTTCATGATCCCGGCCGTCGTATTCTGGCGAATGGCCAGATCCTGGGGCGAATTTCCGGTATCCGTATAAATGCCGGTGCCGATCACCTCGCTGAGCTTCAGCCGGTCAGCCAGTAGCGCTGCCAGCTCCGCGCGCGTCACTTGAGCATCCTGCTGCAGCGAGACCGGTGCGGCAGCTGTTTTTTTCTGCTCAAATAACCAATCGAACATCTCTTTATCGTTAAAAACAGGCACCCACGACCAATGCTTCAAATTTCCATAAAAACGGTTAGCGTCCATGAAGGCATCGTCATAAATGGTCAGCTTGGCCTGCTTGCTGCCCAGCTGAGTCAACGCCTCGTAAGCCAGCGTACTCGTCCGGCTATCCGTAATCGGGTCATTTTGCGCATGCACGAGCCATACCGGCACCTCCGTCAGATCCTGCAGCTCCCGCTTAAACGCCTCCACGGAACCGGTATAATCGGCCACGGTGTCTTTCGCCGCAACGACAATCGAGCCGGCGAACAGCCCGGGATACTGCATCAGGAAACGGAGCGCGCCGCCGCCGCCGCTGGACACCCCTGCGACATAAATCCGGTTCGGGTCCACCTTGCCGGAATCGACAAGCTCCCCGATCAGCTCCGCCTGTACCTCAAAATAATCCCGCATCCGCGAAAGTTCCTCGGCGTTGTCATAGATTTTCCAGCCGTAGTTTTTGGGAAACTGCACGGCCAGAACGGACGTGTCGTAACCTGATTCTATCCAGGCTACCGCGCCTATGTTTTCGGTAAGCTGCTTCAGATTGTCCGTACCGACCTCCCCGCCGCCGTGCAGCCATACGACCAGGGGTTGCGGGGCTGCGGAAGCGCTCAATTTTAGCCGGTAGCTCAACTTCTCACCGTTAGTGCCCGTATACTCCCCCGCGACAAAATCATCAACCGTCCGCGTCTTCAACGTCGTTACGGACGCTTCATTAAACGATAGTTCGGGATAACGTTCATTTGTCACGGCAAACGCGGAAACCGATCCCCGGGGTATTTAAACGGCTTTACTTTTATGGATAAAACGCTTTCATTCCAGCTTAATTCAATCCCGTCATCCGTGTAATCCGCTTGCACAGCCTCGTTGTCCTCATTCAACGGATAGCCGTCATAATTGCCGGTAATCTCGAAATCGGACGCTTTCAAATCGGCATATTCACCTGCGTCGCTCACTTTCAGATCAAACGATTCAACCATTCTTCCCGTATCGCCGATATACGTGTTCGCCGTAATCTGCACAGGCGAAGCCGCTTCGGCTTTCGCCGGCCATCCACCGGTCAATGTGGTCCCGATCGCCAAGACTAATGTTAGCATCAGACCCGTACCTTTTTTCCTCTTCATCCTGCGTACCTCCAGTTACAAAGTTGAGTTATGTGTTGCCTGGCGAGCCGGATTCGAGCCGCTTAAACGAAAAAAAACCTAACTCGAACCAACATGGATATAATCCAATGTCCGATTCGATTTAGGTTTCGCCCGCGCAAGCGGTTACAATCCTCGCCGTATATGGTTATACCAAAATACTACATACGGTCATTAAAAAAGTCAACAATTTCCTTGCTTTATTGAAAAACAGGCCTCGGCATGAGTCCGGGCCTGCTTGTACCTTGTACTTTATGCGCAGAGCATTTTGTTCAGTACGTCAAACACGATCGGCAATGTTGTAAATCCGTCGCTTTCCAAAAAATGCCCGCCATGCTCAACCTCGTAGAAATCGGCATGAATTTGCTCCATCAGTTCTTTGCTGTAGGCAAACGGGACGATCGAGTCGTCTTTTGCGGCGATAACCGCCCGCCCGCTTGCGGACCGAATCACCCGGTCATAGTCAAGCGGCTGCTCCGTGAATGCATCCAGTATCGGCAATTCCGGCAATGGTTTGGCAAACCCGGATACCAATACGATTCCGCCGATCGGCTTGGCGGGATTTTGCCGGAGCAGATATCGCAGCGTAGTAATGCAGCCCAGGCTGTGCGCCACAAAATAGGTATTGCCGTCAAGATCGGGAACCGAGGCGGACAACTGATTGACCCACGCATTAAAATTCGGCTCTTGCGGGTTTGGCATCGTTAATACAGCAACGTCCGCCCCGGCTTCCGTCAGCCTATCGCGCAGCCAAGGAAACCAGTGACTGCTAGGCGATGCCCCGTAGCCATGTATGATGTAAACTTTTTTTCGGTCCGGTGTAGGTGTATTGGACATAATCTCTCCTCCAGTTCAAATCATCTTTGATGTTTGGTGCGTAAATAATCGGCATAATTCACCATGGGTTCCCGTTCGATAAGCTCGAGCAAAGCGGCCGCCCGTTTGTCCCATTCCTCTATATTATCCTCTTCGCGAAGCAGTTCAAGAAATGGCTCGTAGAGACAGGGATGCTGCAAGGCAACGGGATGCTGCCGGTCCAACAACATGGACCAGCGCACATATTTTTCGCATATTAACGGTGCGGCGGTTCCCGCAAACTCGCGTTGTTTGGGGCGGGCCTTGAGAAGCGCCGGCATCAGCTGCTCGCCTTTCCAAGCAGGATCGCCGCTATCCTCGACATTATCCGGACTTAGGCCAAGCCCAAGCTCCAATCGATTGAACCCGATTCGCAGCATTTCCTGACTGTCAAGGTTGGTTCCAGCTTTTAAACGCCCGGTTTGGTCCGTTTTTTGGTCCCATTTGATCCGCCGAATTTGCTCCAAGGCATATTCCCGGTTGCGGTGTTTCCAAACTTGCTCTGTCCGCCGGTAGAGATCCTCTATCGGCTCCTTACCGATGAGAAGACGCCAGCTCCCTTGATGGAACGCGCCGCCGCCAACCTCGATGAAGCCGTGCTCTTTCATGATATATCCCCCGATGCCGTACATCAACAGCAAAGGTTCGTAAACGCGGTAAGCCCTTCGAGCAGCCTCGCTTCCTTCCCGGGCGCGTTTCATATAAAACAACGCCATCCGGCTGATGTTGCGCGCATAAGACTCCCTCATTCTCCGCAACACAGCGTAATCCTCTTCAACCTGTTCATACTCGTCCGGTCGATCCACCAGCTTTTGAGCGTTAAAATATAGAGGATGCACGTTAATAGAATAGGCATCGGCATATAAGGCCATGCGCCGCAAAAATTCCCGGTACAACAAGCCGTCCACCATCTGTTCCGCAGCCGATCTGCTGGGAAAATAACGATATTCCATACCGGCGATATGGGATATCAGCTTTAAGATCATTTCGTCTCCCTGTGCCCGCGCATAGCCGATCAAGGTATCGTCATAATCTCCGGCAGGCAGTTCTAGCCCCGGCAGCCGCAACAAAAAGTCTTCTATTAGCCGCTCGACGGGGTAATCTTTCTGCCCGGTTAAATACAGATACATTTCCCGCGTATCCTGTACATGCGCAATTGTTACCTTGGCATAATCGCCGTTGTTGTAAAGCTTGCGGTTAAACAAAAACTGTTGCCGGATGTCGTCGGTATACAGAAGCTTTTTTTCCGGATAATAGCTGCCATTGAAAGGAAAGCCTCGGGCGGAATAAACATCCCCGGAAGTAAGTTGTGCAAGATCATCCGCCTCCGCCGCGTAGGCGATGCCGGTTGCGTCTTTTCCTTTTACCCGCTTGATATGTACATATAACCGTTCGTCCGGGCTTTTCCACCATTGCGATGCTTCTTGATCGCTCGGAGTAAGCAAGATAGGAGCCGGCTCTGCATTTGAAATCCAGGCCGATACCTGCGATTCATAAACCGTGTTTGTCACCCATTGCTTCTGTTTGCCCAGCAAGCTGGATAGAATAGCCTGGTTTTCGATAAACGTTTCTGCCCGGTTTTCGAAAAACATCAGCCCCCCGTTCATCAGCAAAACATACAGCGTTCCGTACCTATCCATGTAACAGCTTCTATCCCAATAAATGTCCCTGAAATAGAGGCATTCAACAATTTCCTCGTCCCCATGCTTCATAACCTTGGGCAAGCCGCCGCCGGGCAGGGAAGGCCCCATGGCATCGAGCACGATACTTTGATCCTTAAGCCCACCGAATTCGTAATGCATTCCCCCGTATTGTTCCTGAAAGTCAAGCAGCGCCTCAAACACGGGAATACCGTTTTGTCTCAGCACTTGAGCAACTTCCGTCCGGTCGCGGACGGTCTCTCGTCTGGGACACTGCCGAATGAATTCCTTAACGATGCCGGAAAGTATTGATGGGTTATTCATTATGCCTAGACTCCAATCATTTTCATTAAAAGGACCAACCGTTCCATCTCTTCCGCATAGGTTATGTTCCTCACCTTTTGCCCTTTCAGTTCCCGCCGGGAAGCCGGATGAAATATTCAGCGATCCGTTGAGTTCGGTCCTTCAATTCGTATGCACCCTTACATCACTTTGGCGCTTTAAATTGACATTAAGTAAATAATAACTTATCATCCGCATCATACTACTAGCTTAGTTTACTATATCTTTTGCGAATCTGCCGGAAAGTTGGCTCAAAACCGAAATCGGTGCTTGACAGGTGAAGTTGGTCAAGAGCACACAAGGGTGCAAAAAAATCTAACGGTTCTGAGCGGCGCTATTCGGACAAAAACAGGGATTTCCGAAATGTAACGGTTGCCATCGGCCTTATTCCATGTTCTAACCGGAGTTATGAGGCAATTTCAAACCAATAAGCACGCTCAGAACCGTTAGAAAAGGAAACGCCGTCTTTTGGGCCAAATAAGCTTAGATCACAACCGTTAGCGCGGATGCCGAAGAGGGCCAGCACGGCTAAACAGATATGAAAAATAGTAGAAAGCGCCGTGTCGGTGTCGCGTTTCTGGGAAGGCCTTGCCCAAGACGGCGGTAAGACGTTCGCCGTCTCCGTTGATTTCGTCGGACATAACTTCTACGTGGACGTATTCGACGAGAAGCCGCTCGTCGCCAACTGCCTGATCCTTATGGGAAAGCATGGGGAAGAAGCGTTCCCCCAAAAATACATACCCTATCCTCAATCTTGAGCGTTTAACAAAAAAGATGGCGGCACCAGGAAATCCTCCTGGTGCCGCCATTTTTCACTTTCATCTGCCGCAGTCTTTTCTGGCTGGGGCTGCCGTCACGATGTGCAGATCACCGCTATTTCCCCCACGGATTTCCGCCCCTAATCGAACAGCTCGCTGACCACCCTGCCGGTCTGACGGTCCACCGACAACCAATCCGCTGTCGCCGTATGCGTGTCGGTCGCGTCATTACGGACTTCTTCGTAAATATGAATCGTCACCGCCTGCTCGTCCGCATGATCGACCTCTTGGATAAAGATGGAACCGATGTTTTGAGCGCCCCGCTGGTTGTTTTCCGCTGCCGTGCTATTTTCAATCCCCGTGACGATATAAAAAGCCTCTTCATCGGTTAAATTGGCCGCTCCGTCCAAAAATTCCGTCTGCCCCTGATCAAATCTCTTCATCAGCACCTCTTTATAACGGTCGGCGTATTCCTTGCGGGTGACTTTATAGACAAGCCCATCATCGACGTTATACGTTTTTAATTGCTTCCGTACACTGTCAAGATCATATGACAATACCTCCCCGATCGGGATGAAGCGGTCTTCTTTGGGATTATGTATAACGAGGCGCTCGCTGGCCGTGACGGAGCGGTCGGCACTGCTTTGAGAACGAAGCAGCAGCAAATTTTGATCATTGTCCAGAGGATAGGTATACACATCCGTAAACCCGTTCCGGTAGACCTCCTCCACCCCCGCCTGATCATATAGCCGGGTCAGGAACGGCGCGTCTTCGGTCCCCGAATTTTGCAAAAAATACGTCTCTCTCGGTTCCGCATTGGCACCGCCGAAACCTTCTTCCTCCGGGTAATCAATCGTCAGCGCGTTATCCGTAAACGACAAAGATACGTTGCGATATAATTCATCGACGAACACCAGCCGCTGCCCGTCAACGCGAAAATCGCCGTCGATCTCCCCATTATGATGGCTAAAGCCCCGGACGATCTGTACGTTCAAATGGTATTGCTCCCCGCCAAGCTTCTTGACTTCCGCAATACCCACATTCGCAGGATCATAATAGCCGATGATATACGTGCCCGGAATAATACGCTGCTGGCCTGTTCTATTACCGTCGTTCGTCTGAAGCTTCGGGGAACCTGTCGTTGGCGCAGTCGCGGTTTCAGCCGCGCCTTTCTCCTCGTTTTGGCATCCTGCCAAAACTCCCGCCGCCAGCAGAACGAGCAGTGCATTTTTGAAAATTGTTGTCTTGCCCTTTGTCATGTATACGATTCCTGTCCTTCCCTAAAAGCAAGATTGATCCGGACCGGCGGCTACGGCAGCCGATACCAGGCAAACGGCTTTGCATAGCGGAAATGGTCGCTCAGATCGTTAAGCTGCGTAAGGAGCTCCGGATCTAGATCCACGGATACGCTGCGCAAATTATCCTCGAGCTGCTCCGGCCGCGTCGCGCCCACGATCACCGTTGAGACCGCCGGCCTTGTCATCAGCCATGCCAGCGACAGCGCGCTGGCCGAGGTCTCGCGATCGGCGGCGAGCCGGCTCACCTGCTGCCCAAGGGCAATCCGCTCCTCATCCAAAAACCTGCCGAAGTTAGGATCGGTATCTGCTCTCGAGCCCGCCGGCGCCTCTTTAACGGAATGGTATTTGCCGCTAAGAATGCCGCCGGCCAGCGGAAAATATGGAATAATCCCCACGCCCTGATCCGCGCACATCGGAATAAGCTCCTGTTCGGGCGTCCGGTCCGCCAGCGAATAACTGACCTGCGTCGAAATGTATCTCGTCCAGCCGCGGCTTTCGCTGATTCCGATCGCTTTCATCAATTCCCAGGCCGCGTAATTGGAGGCGCCGATATAGCGCACCTTCCCGGCGCGGACCATGTCGTCCAGCGTACGCAGCGTTTCTTCCAGCGGCGTATGCGGGTCAAACGTATGGATTTGGTACAGATCGACATAGTCGGTTTTCAGCCGTTTGAGGCTTTGCTCCAGCTCCTGCTGCAAATGCAGCCGGGAAGAACCGCTGGCGTTGGGTCCCTCTCCCCGCACTAGCCCCGCCTTCGTCGCCAGCACCACGCCCTGCCTTCTATCCGCCAAAGCTTCGCCGATGATCCGCTCGGACTGGGAGCCGGCATAAATATTCGCCGTATCGATAAAATTGATGCCGCTGTCCAAAGCCTGGTGGATCAGTCTGATCGATGTTTCCCGATCCGCGCGTTTTCCGAACGCATTTGTGCCCAGGCCGAGCGCCGAAACTTCAAGTCCGCTTGTTCCCAGACGCCGATATTTCATAATTATCCCCCTTGTCCTTTTCACGCGTCTTATCTCACAAACCGGCTTCACTGCCTGCGATCAGTTGTCCGGTTGAGGACAAATCGTAATCTCCCAAGGAAAACAGCACGTCCCGTAGCTCCGCGGACAGCAGCGCCTCGCGAAGCAGGCCAATCCATTCCCGGTTTTCAGGTTTGTTCAGCACGACCAAGTCGACCCTTTCCGCGATCAGCGGGATAAAATCCAAGCCGGCGATACGGGCCGGGCGTTCGCTCCCGACGCCGACGTCGGCCTGCCCCAGCGCAATCCTTCCCCCCAGCCCCATATGGGTCGTTTCTTCCTGTTCGTAGCCGTTTATGGACGACGGGATGATGCCCCTGAGCCGCAGCTGCTCGTCAAGCAAAACTCGGGCGCCCGAGCCCTTTTCCCGATTGATCAAACGAATATCCGGGCGCGCCAGGTCCTCCCAGGATGTGATTCCCAAAGGGTTTCCCTGCTTCACGTAGAACCCCGCTTTGCGCGTCACGAAATGAAACACAAGATAAGGCAAGGAGATGAACAATTTGCGGATATACGGAAGGTTATACTCCCCGGTATCGCCATCGTACAAATGCGCGCTGACGATATCCGCCCCGCCGTTGTACATGGCCACCAGGCTGTCCATGCTGCTGGCGAAGGAGCGCAGCGGCCTGAATTTGGCGCTTCGCTTTTCCAGCGCTTTTGCCAGCAGATCAAGGCCCGGGTCCTGCCCCGTGATGACCAGCGGTTTGACTCCGTCATTGGCGTCAACGCTGCTGACAGGGTGCGATACGGGAGTCGACGGCGGCAGTTGGATGTCCGCCGCGCCGAAGCCGGCGGGTCCGCCGCCAAGCCGCCCTGGCGCAGCACCGCCGGCTGTGCTCCCGCTTTTCGCTTTAAGTTTGTACGCTTCGAGATCCGTGGAATCCACCCGCATTTGTTTGCCTACGCGATATGCGGGCAGTTCTCCTTTTTTGATCAGATCGTAAACGGTTAGTTTGGATACTTTAAGCAATTTGGCGATTTCTTCGGTCGTGTAAGAGATCGGTTCGGTCATGAGTTTCTCCTTGTACACGTCATCTATGGAATGTTCCAGCTAGACTTATCTTACTGATGTTCCCGCTATATTTCAATGAACAGCGCGGTTAAGACGAATTTAATTTTTGAAATGTGCGTGAAATCTCTATACAGTTCATTATGTTTAGTATAATCTAGATATAATTTGTTATAACTAGGGAGGAAGATTCATGTTTCATCGAAAAATGATACCTTTGCTGGCCGCGATGATGACCGCGCTAATGCTGGTCATTTCCGGCTGCGGAAGCACGGCAAACAATGCCGCATCGGCCAATAAGGATACCGCCGCCCAGGCGGAAGCGTCCGGCGCAAATTCAACCGCTTCCTCAAAAGTCGAACTGCTCGTTTCCGCCGCGGCCAGCCTTACCGAAAGCATGGACGAGCTAAAAACGATTTATGAAGCCGCACACAACGATGTTAACCTGACCTTCAATTACGGTGCATCCGGAACACTGCAGCAGCAGATCGAGCAAGGCGCGCCGGCGGACTTGTTTTTGTCGGCCGGTAAGAAGCAGATGGACGCTCTACTGGACAAAGGACTTATCGATGCAAAATTATCGGCAAACCTGCTGACCAACGACCTGGTGCTCATCGTTCCGGAGAACGCCACCGTTCAAATTAACGCGCTGGAGGATCTGGGGCAGGCCGGAAATATCGCCATCGGGACGCCCGAATCCGTACCCGCCGGCAAATATGCCCAGCAAACTCTTACCTATTATAAACTGTGGGACAGTCTGCAGCCCAAGCTGGTTATGACCAAAGATGTGAAGCAGGTGTTGTCCTATGTGGAGACGGGCAACGCGGATGCCGGCTTTGTATATAAAACGGATGCCGCCGTCTCCGCCAAAGTGAAGATTGCGCTAACCGCGGACCCGGCAAGCCATGACCCGATCGAATATCCGGCCGGCGTGCTGACGGGCAGCCAACATCCGGACGAGGCCAAAGCTTTTTACGAGTTTTTGCAATCCGCTGAGGCGATGGAAGTGTTCAAAAAATACGGATTCAACCCGGCGGAGTAACGGATCGTAATGGATCCTTTATTCGTGTCGGAAAATTTTTGGTCGCCGGTCCTGCTGTCGCTGCAGGTATCGATCGCCGCAACGGTGATTGCATTTCTCCTCGGACTTGTGGTGGCATGGCGGATAGCGGCCGCGGTTTTTTACGGCAAATCGCTGCTGGAGACGGCGTTCCTGCTGCCGCTTGTGCTGCCGCCCAGCGTCGTCGGCTTCATCCTGCTTGTGCTGCTTGGCCGCAACGGCTGGATCGGCCAGGCGGCCTCCGCCTGGTTTAACCTGTCCTTTGTGTTCCAGCCGCTCGGGGCGATCGTCGCCGCCAGCGTTGTCAGCTTTCCGCTGATCTATCAAACGCTGAAAACCGGGTTTCAGTCGGTGGACAAAGACGTCAAGGAAGCGGCTCGCGCGCAAGGGGCCAACGAGTGGCAGGTGCTTATTCATATCGTGCTGCCGCTCTCCTTGCGGTCGCTGCAAGCGGCTTTTATACTCGGCTTCGCCCGCGCGCTGGGCGAATTCGGCGCCACCCTGATGGTCGCCGGCAACATTCCCGGCCGGACGCAAACGATACCGACGGCCATTTATTTTGCCGTTGATGCCGGCAATATGCCGCTCGCCTGGGCGCTGACGGGCTGCACGATCCTGCTGTCGTTTTTGCTGCTGATGCTTTCGTCCCGGTTGAAAAGCGATTAGAGCGCTCTTCACGGTTCAAGACAAAAACCCCCTCGCGGTAAGCCAGCTGGTTTACCGCGAGGGGGTTTCTTTGCAGTGGACCGGGATGCCAGCCGAAAACTGAAAAACCGGGCGTAAGCCGTCCCTGAGCCTTATGGCCGATTCTAGCAACGGACCATTGCGCCGTTATTTCGGCAAAATCCAGGGTTTGCAGAAGGTAAACGGACACAGTTACCTTATTGGGCATTTCAGCGCGTGTTTTCGCACTAGCGCTGCATTCACTTTAGCTCAAGATTTCCCGTATAAGCCACCCGGGAGTCTAACGGTTGTAACAGCGGCTATTTTGCGAAAAAATCCACTTTCTAGATTCTAACGGATGTAAGCGTCGTTATTTGCCTGAATCTAAGAAAAATAGCCGGATTTCAATGAAATAAGCGCCATGGCAACCGTTACAATTGGAAATCAACGTTTTTGGAGCAAATAGCGCTTGTGGCAACCGTTAAAATGTCAGCAGGACCCGGTACAGCTTCATTACTTCGCCAATTCCTCCTTCGCCCACTCCCCGATTTCCCGGCTATCCACCGGATATTTGCGTTCCCCCGCCGTCCGCCGCAGCCGCTCCAGTAATGTCTCGATAACTCCTTCGCTCACCTTAAGCCCTTCTCCATCCAGCGCCAGGCGCACCGCGCTGCGCCCCGAGTGCTTGCCCAACACGATGACGTGGTCCGCGCCGAGCTCGGCAGGATCAAACGTCTGGTACGTCCGGCGATCTTTCATTAGGCCGTTTACATGAATTCCGGATTCATGGGCAAAGGCCAGCCGCCCCACCAGCGGCCGCGCATCGGGGATGTCTCTGCCGGCCGCGCGGGCAACGAGCTCGGCCAAAGGCTTAAGCTTGTCGGGACGCACCGCGCATTCCCCGCGGTATAAATGCTTCCAAGCCATCGCCACTTCCTCCAGCGCGGCGTTGCCCGCGCGTTCGCCGATGCCGAGCACGGTCGTGCTGGCCCACTTGGCTCCCGCCTCGATGCCGGCCAGCGTATTTGCCGCCGCCAAGCCAAAATCGTTGTGGCAGTGGATTTCCAGCTCGATGTCGGGCGGGCAGATGGCCAGCAGCGCCGATACCCTCGCATACAGCGTGCCGGGATGGTGAACGGACAAGGTATCGGCATAGCGGAACCGCCGGATCCCTTCCTTTCGAAAAGCGCAAATCAACGTGCGCAAAAAAGCGAAATCGGCGCGCGAAGCATCCTCGAAACCGATCGATACGGCAAGCCCTTTTTCCTGCGCGTAGCAAGCGGTGCGTTTGCCCAAATCGATGACTTGGGCCGGCCCCGCCCCCAGCTTGGCGCGCATTTGGATCGGCGATACGGGCAAAGCGATGTGGGCCGAATCCACACCCGCCGAGAGGGAAGCATCGATGTCGGCGCAGTTCGCCCGATTCCAGGCCAGCAGCCGCATGGGCAGTCCCAGCGCCGCGATTCGGCGGATAGTCCGGCATTCGTCATCGCCCATGGCCGGGATGCCCACTTCGGCCTGCTCGACTCCGGCGGCGGCGAGGCACTTGGCGATTTCCAGTTTTTCCGCAGCCTTAAACGCCACGCCGGCCGCCTGTTCCCCATCGCGCAGCGTCGTGTCGCAAATCCGCAGGTCCCTCATAATAGTTCCCTCCTCCCGTTGGGCATGTTCTTGATAACACATCATTCAGAAATTCCGATCAGAGCGGCGCCAGGCCTGCAGCCTTCAAACGTTGCTGCAGCACTCGCAGTCGGGATTGCAGCGGAGCGAAACGGCATAATTGCTCATATTCAGCGTGTTGATCCGATGCATGACATTGATGAACGGACGGCCAACCCCGGTAATCCACTTCACCGCCTCCAAAGCCGCCAGGCAGCCGGCCAGACCGGCGGTGGCGCCCAAAACGGGAAATCCGAGGGGTTCCCATTCCTGCGGGCGCTCGGGGTACAGACACGCAAGGCATGGTGTTTCCCCGGGGACGATCGTCGTCAAAGAAACCTCAAACCCGTACATAGCCGCTTCGACCAGCGGTCTGCCGGCGGCGACGCACAGGCGGTTTAAGGCGTACCGTTCGGGAAAATCGTACCTCGCGTCGATCACGATATCGGCCGCTCTTACCCATGGTCCGCTTTCCGCAAGCGTGATCCGGGCATTGTGCCCTTCAATGATCACCTCGGGATTGACCCGCTTTAAGCTCTCCACTGCCGCAGTCATCCGCTCCTCGCCCACGCGGGCGGAATCCATCAGGATTTGCCGGTTCAGATCCGGCAGCCGGATGATCCCTTCATGCGCCAGAATCAGCTTGCCGATTCCGGCAGCCGCCAAGTAAAGCGCCGCCGTTCCGCCCAGCCCGCCGATGCCGGCAACCATCACCGCCGCTTCCTTCAGTTTGCGTTGACCCTCCCGCCCCAGCAGTTTGAGCTGGCGATCATAGCGGACAAGCTCCTTTACAAGCTGCTGGTTCTGCTCCGCGTATGGCGGGCTTTCCATCTTCTCCTCCGCGTATTGCAGGCTTTCCAGCTTCTTCGCCGCGTTTTGCTCCGTCGTTTCCGGCACGCCGTCCCCCTCCCTTTTTATAAAACAAAAGATGTCCACGTCAGCGCGCAGCCGCGACTTCCCCATGCCGGGCAAGCCAGTCCAGCCCCTCCCGCATTTGGCTTAACGCAAATTTCTCCAGCTTCGCCGCGGAAGTAAACGGAAAACGCAGCCCGGCCCGCAGCGTGACGGAGGCAAGGATCAACCGGCCGCTGGACACAATGGCCCTGCCGAACCCTTCTCCGTTCATTTCCACCATACTTTGCATAAGCTGCCCCGTCTCTGCCTCGAGGGCCGCCGCCAGCGCTTGAAACACATGCTCGACTTGCCGCCGCAGCTTGGCGTTGGGCGTGCAATCCTGACTTAGCGCCTGCTTCTCCTCCGGAGTAAACAACAGCAGCCGGGCGATCTTCTCTTCCTCGCTTAGGCCGCTGCCCTTGCCGAAGTAATCGTAAGCATCGATCATTTGACTAAGAGTCCGGTTAAAAGCCGCTAACAATCGCCGGTCCGGTTCCTCGATATTTGCGGAGCTCCCCATTGTTTTCGGCAAACCGGAATCGGCTTGCGCTAAACCGAAACTTGTTGGCGCTATACCAAGAGCGGACTCCGGCAAACCGGAACCTGGCTCCGGGCCCCCTTCCAAATATGTGGCTTCTTCCATGCCGATCCCTCCTTGTTTATCCCTCTTTTCGGCTCTCCCCGTTTTGCTCCGAAGCGGCCTCCTCCTCGGCAAGCAGCACTTTGCTCAGCCACATCGGCGGCTTGCCGCGCAGCATTTCCAGCAGCCGGGCGATTTGTTCCTCGATCGGAACGCCGGGCGGCACCTTTACCGGCATCATTTTCCGCCGGGTCACGCGCGCCGCGGCCGATGCTCCGATTTGCATCAGAAACACCAGCGTACAATCGCCGATCAGGGAAATCCGCACATCGATTTTGCCCGTTTCATCCGGGGAAATTTGCGCGGGAACGATCCGGTTTTCAAAAAATCTGGCCTCCCCGGGGCGGACTTCATAGACGGCAAACATCGGGCTATGTCCGAAATGGGCGTTCACATGAACGCCGTCATCCGTGGCAAACGCTACGCGCATGCTGGTTCTCCTCCCTTCGGATGAGCCGGTTGCCCGCTTTGTTGATCAGTTCCATCGTCCCGCGATACCCCACCGTCAGGGACATGTAGGCTCCAAGCTCGTCGAGGACCGGAAACCCCATCGCCATAAACGCCGCGCCGCAGCGTTCGGCCCCGTTTTTTCCGTGCGTATTGCTGATCCAGAGGTCCGCCCCGGCCGCCAGCCGCTCGGCATCTTCCAAATCGCCGATCCAGATTTCCTCGTCCCGCCGCTGCAAAAATGGCGTCTCACAGGAGGCGACCAGCCCTTGAAAGCCGACGCCCATCTCTTTCAGCCAGGAAACCGCCGAACCTAGGTGATCCGGCTCCAGAGCAACAACCGCCGTCACCCCGGCATAATTGAAGTGGGCGTCCAGCATGCCGTCGAGCAGATTTTCCCGCTGCCAGCGGTAACGCCAAGGGACGGGTTCCCCGCTGAATTCCTGCAGAAAATAAAAAAATTCGTCACTGGCCGCAAGGCCCGATACGCCGTCAAACACCCGGTAAGGAACGCCTGCCGCATTTTGCAGTCTCCGGGCGGGACGCTCCATGCTGGAGCCGATGGCGATCGTCAGCTCCGAGCGGAGCATTTGCCGGGCGGAATCCAGCGGTACCCCGCCGCGGGTGAGCGGCGAAAAACCGGTCAGCAGATGCCCCGATAATGAGGTGGACATATCGGGCAGGGCGATGACTTCCAGCCCGAACGAAGCAATGGTTTCTTTAAGCTCCATCACGTCCGCCGCCGTCAGAAAAGAACCGGGCAGCAGGTTCACCTGGCGTTTTACCGGCCGCTGCGGTTTGCGCCCCGTCTGCTCCAGCAGACCGTCGATGATCGACTCGACCATCGCGCCGTACCCCGACTCCAGAGAGCCGCGATAATCGGGCAGCGAACAGGTCACCAGCAGCGTGTCGCGGAGATTGCGCTTGCGCTTGAAGGTTTTGATTCGTCCGGCGTAATCCGCGCCCGACGCTTCCGTGAGTGCGGTGCTTATGACGCCTACGCAGTCAGGGCGATGCTTCGCCAGCACTGTCTCGAGCGCCTCCTCCAAATTCCGGTCGGCATCGAATATCACGTCCATCTCCTGCAGCGCGGTCGTCTGCACCGCGATCGGCTCCCGGTAATGCCGCGTCAGCAGCGTTTTCGCAAACGCAGTGCAGCCTAATGCCCCGTGGATGATCGGCATTGAACGGTAGATGCCCTGCAGCGCCAGCACTCCGCCGAGAGGCTGGCCGATTTTCAGAGGATTGCAGCTTAGCGGCTTGTTCGTTTTGTTAATCGTCATCATGTCCCTCCCTTTCCCAAGGAGCCGGCGTCCGCACCAGGTTCCACACCGGATGCTCAAGGGCAAACGCCGCCTGCTTGGCAAGGCGGATTAACCCGTCGTAACCCGCAAACGCGGTATGCCGCTCCTGGTTAATGTCCACGAACGGGATTTGCTCCTTTAAGGCCATGTACATGTTGCGTCCGCCGGCGATGACCAGGTCGGCCTTGCGTTCACGCACCGTTTTGAGAATGCGCCCGGCTCCCCCTTCGGAAATGTAGACCGCGTCGTCTCCGACCCGTTCGGCGATCCGGGCGATCTCTCCGTCGGTGCTTTTATTCGTGCCGACGCCAACCACCTTGATCCCGAGCTCCTGCAGCGCGGAGATCACCGACCAGCTTTTGACGCCGCCGGTATACAACACCGCCCGTTTGCCTTTGAGCTGTTTGCGCAGCGGCGCCAGCTCGCGCATCACGCGGGCTTCCTCATGCTCGACCAGGCGGTCGACGCGCCGCTCCACCTCCCGGCTGCCCAGCAGATAGGCCAGCTGCCGCAGGGAATAGCTCGTTTCCTTGGCTCCGTAAAACGATCCCTCAAAATAAGGAATCCCGTATTTTCGCTCCATTTTGACCCCGAGGCCCAGCAGCGCCCGGCTGCACACGATCATATTGACTTTGGCCCGGTGCGCCCCGGCAATTTCCTTAAATCTCCCGTCCCCCGTTATTTTGGCATGAACGTGGATGCCGGCCTGATTTAGGAGCTTTTCGATATCCCAGATTTCGCCGGCGATGTTGTATTCGCCGATCAGATTCACGGCCGTGTCCATGGCGGCGGCAGGCTCCGCGGTGCCGATCACGTATTGAAGGAGCGCCTCCCCGGCCAGGCGGGTGCCTAAGTTTTTGCTGCCGACGAATCCGGGACTGTTGACGGGAATGCAGGCGATTCCCAGTTCGGCGGACGCCCGCTTGCATACCGCGTCGATGTCTTCCCCCGTAAGTGCCGAGACGCAGGTCGAATAAACAAAAACCGCCGGCGGCGCAAAACGCTTCGCGATATATTCGATCGCCGCGCGCAATTTTTTCTCTCCGCCGAAAATGATGTCATGCTCGCCCAGATCGGTCGTAAAGCCGTATGCCGACAGCCGCGGCCCGCTCGACAAGCTGCCCCTCGTGCCCCAGCTGTTCCCGGCGCACGCGCTGGGACCGTGAACCAGATGCGCCGCGTCCGCGATCGGAACAAGCGTAATTTGCGCTCCGTCAAACGAGCAGCCGCCCGCGGCTTCGCCGGGTTTCGGCCGCGGACACGGCTTGCTTTGCGGTTCCTCTTTGCCGCAGGAATCGCCCATTCCGGCATAACCTGTGATACTCATCGCTTCCATCCGTTCTGATCCCTCCTGCTATCCGAAATGTTCTTGTCCCGGCATCCCGGCATCCTTGCGGATAACCGATTGACCCTGTACGTTAACGCACAAGGTCAAAGCTGAGGGCCGGAGCGTCTTCATCCAACCGCTCAAGCACCGTATTTACGAATAAGGTCAGCAGATTCAAGGTACCTTGATATCCGATGATCGGATAACGCTGCAGATGATGCCGGTCGAATATCGGAAAACCCACCCGGAGCAGCGGCACCCCGGCCTCTTTGGCCGCGTATTTCAGATGGCTGCTGCCGACGGCCAGATCCACCGGCTCATTAAACAATAGGGAGCGCAGATGCCAAAGATCGCGGCCGATATGCACCTTACCCTCCGCGCCGTAAGGGCTGGACGACAGAAGCAGACCTGCCTCCTGTGCGAATTCGGCGTCGCCGTTGGAGCAAACGATATGGACCGGCTCCATCCCCAGCTCCAGGCAAAAGCCGATCAAGCCCAAAAGAAGGTCCGGGTCTCCGGCCATCGCCACCCGTTTGCCGTGCAGGTAATTGTGGGAATCGGCCAGCGCGTCGACGACCCGGGCCCGTTCCTGCAGCAGCGCTTCCGGGACCGGCCTGCCGCTCATTTCGCCGATCGTTTCCAGGAGCCGGTCGGTGGCCGCGACGCCCAGCGGCGTGTGCAGCGACTTCACCGGCTGTCCCCAAGTTTCCCCGATATATTCCGCCGTTTTGCGCAGGCTGTATTTTTGCAGCGCCAGCGTTCCCTGCGCATTCGCCGCGTCCGGCACGTCGGCCAGCCGGGTCCCGCCGTAATAATACGCATAAGTTCCGTCCGCTCCGGAATCGAAATTGCCGCTGTGATCGCCCAGCACGGTGCAGTCCGCCCCGAACAGCTCCAGAATGCGCCTAAGTTCGGAGAAGTTGCCGGTATACGGCTCGAATCCAAGCAAAACATTCAGCTTGCCACTGCTGGCCGGATCGACGGCTTGCCCTGATGAACGTTCGTACAGATAACTAAGAATCGCCTTCAGCATGTTGTCGTAGCCGGTGATATGGGAGCCGGAAAAGCTGGGCGTATTGGCAAAAGGAATCGGCATTCCTTCCGGCAGTACGCCTTCCTTCCGGGCGTTGCCGATAAAGGCCGACAAGTCGTCGCCGATCACCTCGGCCATGCAGGTCGTGCTCATCGCGATCATTTCGGGTTTGTAGAGCGCGACGCTTGTCTCCAGCCCGTCGATCAAATTGCGCATCCCGCCGAACACGGCGCCGTCCTCCGTCATCGAAGAGGACACCGCGGGAACCGGCTCTTTGAAGTGGCGGGCGAAATGGCTGCGAAAATAGGCGGTACACCCCTGCGAGCCATGGATAAACGGCAGCGTTTTTTCAAAGCCCAAGGCGGCCATCACCGCCCCGAGCGGCTGGCAAGCTTTGGCCGGGTTGACGACCACCGCCTGGCGGGCAAAGTTTTTGTCCGCGTACTCCTGCGACCTGGTATATGCCGCGGTTTGCAGCACCTCTTCCTCCGGGCAGGCGTTTTCGAACTCGCGTTTTCTTTCCCGCTGGCGGACGTATTTTTCGCTGTCGAACAGCTTGTTATGGTCCACAATCGTCCTAGGTTCGCTCATGCCGTCACCTCCTTTTTTTGCCGGGCCTTCACCAAATTCCACACCGGGCTGTTGACGGCCATATCCATGTCCCGGGCGAACACCTTAAACCCGTCAAAACCATGATAGGGGCCGCTGTAATCCCAGGAATGCATTTGCCGGAACGGGATGCCCATTTTGTGGTAAACGTATTTTTCCTTCACGCCCGCGCCCATCAGATCGATATCGAGCCGCTGGGCGATCTCCTCCAGTTCGTATGCGCCCGGATCGTCCATCAGGATCGTCGCTTGTTTTAGCTCGGGAATCGTTTTTAGATAGTCGTCCTTGTGGGCGAATTCATAACCGGTAGCCACGATTTCCATGCCCAGGTCCTCGTAAGCGCCGAGCGTATGCCGGGCCCGCAAGCCGCCGATCAGCAGCATCACCTTCTTGCCGGCGAGCCGCGGACGGTATTTGGCGATTACCGCGTCCATTTCGTCCTTATAGCGGGCGATGACTTTTTCGCAATTTTCCTGGATTGTCTCATCGAAAAATGACGCGATCTTGCGCAAGCTTTCGATCGTTTTGGTCGGACCGAAGAAGTTGTACTCCAAGGACGGGATCCCGTACTGATTCTCCATCACCTCGCACATATAGTTCATCGAGCGGAAGCAATGGATGAGGTTCAGCTTCGCTTTATGCGCGGTCATGATCTCCTGGAGCGTACCGTCGCCGGACCATTGCCCGATAACGCGCAGGCCCATTTCCTCCAGCAAAATCCGCGACGCCCAGGCGTCCCCGCCGATATTGTAATCGCCGATGATGTTGACATCGTATGGCCCGCACTCCTTCAGCTCCGCCCGGCCCATCAGAAAGTCGCGGATGGCGTCGTTGGCGATATGATGGCCGAGCGACTGGCTGACGCCGCGGAAGCCTTCGCAGCGCACCGGCACGATCGGGATACCCAGCTCCTTGCTCATTTTTTTGGCCACGGCTTCAATGTCGTCGCCGATCAGGCCGACCGGGCATTCCGACTGGATGGTAATCCCTTTGGCCAGCGGAAACATCTCCTTGATTTCCCGGCAAATGAGCTCCAGCTTTTTGTCCCCGCCAAACACGATGTCCGTTTCCTGAAAATCACTGGTTATCTGCATGGCGGTAAAATTGTTGATCCCCAGGATGCCGCTGGCATAATTCCGCCGCGTGCCCCAACTGTATTGGCCGCAGCCGATCGGCCCGTGGCTGATGTGGACCATGTCCTTGATCGGCCCCCATACCACGCCTTTGGAGCCGGCGTAGGCGCAGCCGCGGATCGTCATCACGCCCGGCCGCGACTTGACGTTGGATTTGATGGCGCATTTGCAGTTAGTCTGCTTGTAGTCCTCCTCCATTACCTCATAATGGCGTTTGCGTTCTTTTTTGGCTTTCTCCGGGAAGATCTCCAGCATCTCCTCGACGAGCTGTTTCTTTTGCATCACATCCGTCGTTCCCATTCTCCAACCTCCCGCTCCTTATTTATCTCCTAATCTGGAATCTACGGCGCGGCCGCGCTTAAAGCGCGGTTTTCATCCGCTTCGCGGCCTCCTCCTCGTTTTCGATGACCCCGAACTCCATCAGCAGGTCTTCCAGTTCCTCCATGCTGATCGGCGTCGGAATCGTCAGCATGTCGTTGTGCAGAATTTTGTCGGCCAATTGCTCGTATTCGGCGGCTTGGGAATGACTTTCGTTGTACTGGGTGACGGTCATTCTCCGCAGTTCGGCATGCTGCACCACGTTATCCCGCGGCACGAAATGGATCATCTGCGTGTTCAGGCGGCGGGCAAGCTCGGTGATCAGCTCATCCTCGCGGTCCGTGTTGCGGCTGTTGCAGATTAAGCCCCCGAGGCGGACGCCGCCGCTGTTGGCGTATTTCAAAATGCCGCGCGCAATGTTGTTGGCGGCGTACATGGCCATCATTTCGCCGGAGCAGACGATGTAAATTTCCTCCGCTTTTTTCTCACGGATCGGCATGGCGAAACCGCCGCAAACCACGTCGCCGAGCACGTCGTAGGAAACGAAGTCCAGCCCTTCATAGGCGCCTTCCTCTTCGAGGAAATTGATCGCCGTTATAATGCCGCGTCCCGCGCAGCCGACGCCCGGCTCCGGACCGCCGCATTCCACGCACTGGATGCCGCCGAACCCTTGCTGAATGACGTCCGCCAGCTCCAAATCCTCGACCGAACCCCGCTCCGCCGCCAAATGCAAAACGGTTTGCTGCGCTTTCGTGTTCAGGATCAGCCGGGTGGAGTCCGCTTTCGGGTCACAGCCGACAATCATAATTTGTTGATTGAATTTTTTGGCCAACTGGGCCAGCGTATTTTGCGAAGTCGTCGATTTGCCGATTCCGCCTTTTCCGTAAAATGCGATTTGTCTCATAAGAATGACCTCCATTTTAGAAATTTGGTTTCATATTTGGCATGCTGCAAAATCAGCTCTTCAATCTGGCCGGGTTTGACTACCGGGATGATGCCGGCCGCCTTCAGCTTAGCTTCGGGTACTTTGCCGATGCCCGCCGAAAAAAGCACCGAACAATCGCTTAAGCTGGCGATAATTTCCCGCAACGTCGCCGCTTTGTCCCCGTTGCAGCTCGCTTTGCCGTGACAATAAGCCTGCACTTTGCGAATCCCGAGGAAGGTGACATCCTGTCCGTCGGTCTCATACACCATAAATTCCTTAGCATGGCCGAAATGCAGGTTGACCCGGCCTTCGCCCCGGGAAGCGACTGCAGCTCTCAGCCTATAGCCGTCAGCTTCCGCAGGCGCTCCCGAAGCGGTGGCCGCGGGGCAAGCACACCCGCCTTCCGTCCGGCGTCCGGCAGCCGCTTTCGCCGCTTGGCGTTCCGCCAGCCGCTTCACTTTCTCCTCCAGGTCGGCTTGCAGCCGCTCCCGCGCTGCCGGGTCAAGCGGCGGCGCCGATGCAAGCCGCTCCCAAGTGAAATCGCCGCTGCGATCCTCTCCCAGAAGGCCGATGGCATCGGCGCGGCACTGCCGGCAATGCCTCATGAGCTGCGCCCCCGCTCCGCCGCAAGCCGCTTGGACGGCGTGCAGCAGCTTCGGCGGCGGCGCCTCGCGGCCCTCCAACTCGTAACGGCTGCCCGGGGCGATGATGAGCGGCATAATGTTGTGCATAAAAGCCCCTAACCGCTTCACCATGCTGGCCAGAACCGGCATATGCACATCATTGACGCCCGGGATCAGCACGGAGTTGACTTTGACCAGCACCCCTTTGTCGCTTAGGGCTTTCAGCCCGAGCAGCTGGCGGGTGATAAGCAAGCTTGCCGCTTCCCGGCCTTCATATTTGCGGCCCGATTCTTCGTCATATACCCAACCGTAAATTTGGCTGCCGATATCCGGATCGACCGCATTGATCGTGATCGTGACATGGGCAATGCCAAGTTCAACGATTTGATCAAGGTATTTCATCAAGTTCAGGCCGTTGGTGCTAAGGCAAAGCGTAACATCCGGGACGGCGCTGCGGATCCGGCGAAACGTATCGAACGTCTTATCCGGATTGGCCAGAGGATCGCCCGGACCGGCAATGCCGACGACGGACAATTGCAGAAGCTGGGCGGCGACGCCGGCCGCTTTGCGGGCCGCTTCTTCCGGAGTCAGCAATTCGCTGACGACGCCGGGCCTGCTCTCGTTAACGCAGTCAAACTTCCGGTTGCAATAATGGCACCCGATATTGCAAGCCGGGGCCACCGCTAAGTGCATCCGCGCAAAATAATGGTGCGCTGCTTCGCTGTAGCAGGGGTGCCTGGCGATGTCGCTGTTTAAGATTGGGCGGGCGTCCGCGCTTATGGGATCCATGCGTTCCTCTCCTTTCTATTCCTTCAGTGTCAGCTTTCCAAATCAACGGGCCCGAATAATTTGAATAAACTGTAAAAATTTATCTATATCATAGTTTCACGTTAAAACCGCGTCAATTAACGTATCACCAAATTCCGTCCATTTCGCAGCAAGTTAACAATTTGGTCAAAATTCGCGTCATATTAATTAACATATGAATCACATGGGTGCGTTTACATTTCAAATTCTCAATTGCTTACATAATCATCAATGGCCGGCGGGTTGGTCAGCAGATTAACACCCGCTGCCCGGACGCTTTGCACGATTATCCCGTTTGATCCGGAAGCAGAGAAGAAGATAAATTCAGGAGAAGAAAATAGGTTTGGGAGAAGCAGACATGTTCGGGATCATTAGTTCGAGAGCGTTAGACAGGTTTGTGAGAAGGGGGTTTAGGAGAAGGATATTTAGGAAAAGTGAAGCAGGCCTGACGGGAGGAATGGGACAAGTCACCGGGAAAAATGAAAGGACCGTGATTAGCCTCCATCCTCTCCCCCCCTGAACAAGAGGGATAATCGTGCAAAGCAGCATGCAGGGCATGCAGGGATACCAAGACACGAACGCTATCATAATTTATTTTGTCAAGCACCGATCTCGGTTTTGAGCCTATAAAATGTGTAAGCCGGAGCTCTCCAAAAGTCCAGGAAGCACAAAACATCCCCTTCGCTTAAACCGGGGGGAACGCTCATCGGCTTAAGCAAAGGGGATTCTGTTTGTTTTTCGGCGCTTAGGGAAACCGCGATCAACGCACTTTCCGCACGGCCGGAATTTCCTATTACTGGATTGTTAGCTAACGACCTCAGCAGCTTCATCGGAAGGAAGCAGAATTTCAAACACTTTTCCGTGCTGCAAAATGGTGATGCCTCTGGTTTTGTCTTTCATCACGACAACCTCCGGTTTGGCGGACATCCGTTCCAAGTAGTGCTCGGGCACTTCGCCGGAATTGCTGACGACCAAACCTTCCACTTCGCGTTCGTCGTTTTCGCCTAATTGCAGATCAATCACTTGCTCAAATACATCCGAAAACTGCTCAAAGCTGTCGGTATACACCGAAATGCATTTCATAGGGTCTCTCATCCTCTACTATTGTCTTTGTCTGCTGGGTTACGCATCTTCTTTATTTTTCCTGCTTCTCGGTTTTTTCATACGTTTCTTGCCTTCCCGGCACACGTCCAGGAGCGGGCAGACTTCGCATTTCGGGTTTTGCGCTTTACAGTGGTATCTCCCGAAAAAAATCAGCCGATGATGCGTTAACGTCCACTCGTCCCTCGGCACCCGCTTCATTAGCTTTTTTTCGACCTCCAGGACGGAATCGTTCCACCCTGCCAGCCCAAGCCGTTTGCTGACACGTTCCACATGAGTGTCAACCGCAATCGCCGGGACGCCAAACGCATTGGAAACGACCACATTGGCCGTTTTCCTTCCGACCCCGGGCAGCTGTACCAGCTCCTCGTGTTCGCGCGGCACTTCTCCCCCGTATCGTTCCAGCAAAATCCGGCACAGGTTTTGAATATGCTTCGCTTTGCTGCGGAACAAACCGATTTTGCGGATGTCCTGCTCCAGCTCTTCCAACGGAACCGAAAGATAATCTTCAGGCGTTTTATACTTCCGGAACAAATCCGCCGTGACTTTGTTCACGGTCGCATCGGTGCATTGCGCGGACAGGAGCACGGCAATCGTTAACTCAAAAGCGTTGCTATGGTTCAGCTCACAGCGCGCATCCGGAAACATGGCACCGATGGTGTCCAATATATGACGGACATCTGCAGCATTCATGTCTCCACCCCTTTACCCGAGAAAAAACCGTCTTGATCCGGGAAACATCCCGCATCAAGACGGTTAATCTCACGAAAAATGATCGATTATTGCTTTTCGATTTCAACCAGCTCGTCTCTGCCTGAAATACAAAACAATTTTATCATTTTCCTTGAGCGATTGCACGGAAATCGTTGTGTCACCTTGGTGAATTTACTCTCTTCACTTTGACCGCCGCCAGGCCTTCAAAATCAATGCTGATCGTATCCCCTTCATGCAAATCGGACAACTTGATGACATTTCCGTTATTATCCAAAAACCGGGCGTCCTTCACATAAATGTAGTTGCTGAAGTTGTCTTTACTTATACCGATACGGTCACTCGAAGCATTTACATACGCTACTTCAAATTGTTTGGAGATTCTGAGGCCAAGCAATTCTACCTTGTCTTGTCTGGAATCCAGAACAGCTACAACCGGATCCCCTTTAGAGAAGTCATTAAAGGTAGGTTTTGATTTTCCGGAAATCTCCATATCCAAACTCGAATTGTAAGGCAACCTGAGGAGTTCCCCCTCCACTTCAATTACGATCTCTTTGTTGGAAGTGTCCGCCTCCACAAACTTGCCGACGTATTTGTGAATGACCTTAATGGAAACCACCCGGTCACCCAAATAAGCGATATTAACAACTCGATTTTTAGTCAGAAGATCCTCAAGCTCATCCAAACCTAGATCATCATAATCGGAGTCATAATACGCTTCCGTCTTATCATCCAGCGTAAACGCATGCGGTTTTCCTTCCGAGTCCATAACCATCAGGGCCTGCAGTTTAGTATCGTAGGAAACGACGGTCGCTTGTTTGAGCTGCTTCACATTGCGTCCGAGAACCTCGATTCCGGTTACAACATCGTTGCTGTTCAGCGTCAGCTTGACTTGGTCCCCATTTTTCAGATCGGCGATCAGATCGTCGATGCCGGGATTGGCAATCCCGGCGATCTTAATCACAGGCTTATCGTCAAGCAGCTTCGTTTCCAGTGCACCGCTGCTTCTTTTGATCGTCAGCATGTTGGCGTCGGTGCCGATTTCCAGCAACGTCCCTTCGAGCGCCCGCTCCGTGCTTCCGGTCACTTTGAGGGAGACGAGAACGCTGTTTTTTACCGTGTATTGAACAGCAGCGCCTTTTTGCAATTCGCTTAAGCTCATCAGTTGATTTTGGTACTGGAGCAGCGCATTTTTATCGACTTCATACTTCCCTGTCGTGCCGTCTTGATCTTTAATGGTAACGGTGTTGCCGTCCGCATAAACCGCTTCGATCACACCGGTTCCATTCTTGCTTAACACGGTCGATTGAATGATGATAGGCCTGTGCTGGCCGGAGTAAGTTTCCCGTTTAACGACCATCTTAGTGTCCGGCTGGAGATTAGCCGGTTTGATCGCTTTGCCGCTTTGATCCAGGAAAACCGTGCTATCGTCATACACAATCGTCTCGGGCTCGTTACCGACGAGCAGCAGCAACCGGTTGTCGCCAAGTATCCGCAGCATCGTTCCTTCCACGCTGTCCAACTGCTCCGCCGGATCGATGATCTCAACGTAAGCGGCCGAACCCGCCTTATCAACCGCCAAAACTTTCGTGTACAGCTTCAATTGGCTTTTGTTGATTTTGACTTCGGAATCTTTGGCGAAATAAGCGGTACGGTTGTCCAAAGCAAAGATTTTCGTTTGTCCGTTCGCGTATAACGTCAGTCTGTCGCCCGTCAAATTGGTGACGATGCCTTCATGCGCGTTCTCATAGTTGGCGCTGATATACTCACCGCCACGGCTTAAAAACGCAGCCATTTGCGCACGCGTCACTTTCCCTTGCGGGTCGAACTTTTTGCCTTCAACCCCGGTCGCAATTTTCAATTGAACCGCGACATTCACGTATCCGCGGGCATTCACGGAAATGCTCGATTGGTCGGCAAAACCCGTGGACAAGGTTGCCGAAGCTTTCGCTTCCGCGTCTTTTCCCAAGGCCCGAACGAGAATTTTGGCAACCCACTCGCGCGTCGCTTTTTTCTCGCCCCAGGATTCTTTGTCCGCCGTTGCGGCGATTTCCTCGTTCTTATCCAGCAGATTTTTGGACAACGCCAGCTCCAGATAAGGCTTGAAATAGTTGCCGACTTTCAAATCCGCCGGGACTTTCGAGCCATTGCCCAATTGGGATTCCAGATTCATCAGCCGAATCGCCATCGTGATTGCTTCCTGCTGCGTTACGATGTCCCCCGGCCGGAATTTTCCGGCATCGCCAAGAATGATCCCTTCGGCGGCCAGCTTATATATATGTTTTTCCGCCCAAAAACCGTTCGCCACGTCGCTGAACAACGACGTCGTTGAGGAAATCGTTTGCGAAGTTCCCGTAGATGTGGAAGACATCTCATCGGCGAACACTGCTGCGCCTCCGCTGAAACACATCGCCGTCACGAGCATGGCGGAAACCGCTCTATGGGCATTTCTTCGAGAACTGCGTTTAAATGATGCCATCCAATTCTCCCCTTTTAAAAAAGTTCACCTTGTCATGTTCGACGCGGGCAGGCGAGTTCCTTCAATTTTCCCTTAATTTCTTAACAGAGGATGATCTAATTCGACATGCCCCATCAAGGTGTCGACCTTTTCCCCGTCAACGAGCAGCTCGATGGCATTAACTTCCTGAAATTGAAACAGCGTTTTGGTCAGCGCTTCGACCGCCAGCGCCTCTCCGCCGGCGCCTTGGCGCGCCTCATCAGGCAGCGACATATCGACCGTCAATACTCCGTCCGCAAGCGTAGCCGAATGAAAAACAGCTTTCTCCCAGAGAGCAAACAAGCCGGTATTTTCGCTGGACTGCAGCGTTTTTAGCGCCGCCAAATATTTGTCTTGATCGGATTCGAACGAAATTTGCCGGGTTTCCTTCGTTAACTCCAGCATGTTATCATCCGTATAATAAGCCTCGATCGATGCCGTTTGCAGCGGCGATTGTGCCGGCTCCTTCCCGTTATCCTCGCCTTGCGAGCCCTGCCCTTCATTTTGCGGAGCCGCCGCTACAGGCTCCCCGACAGCCCCGTTCGACCCTGCGTTTCCCGTTCCGGTGGTCGGAGCGGCCTGCGGTTTTTGACCGCAACCGCTGCTCAGCAAGAGCAAAACAACCAGCATCCCCATGACCCATCCTTTTCTGTTCACGGTTGTTCCTCCTTCCCGCGTTTAGTTCACGCCGAGATATTCTTTGATTCCATCGACAATTCCCTGGGCCACATTGTTCTGGAATTCTTCCGTGTATAGCAGGGCTTCGTCGTTTTTGTTGCTTAAATATCCGCATTCCAGCAGCACGGCCGGCATGGTCGTTTCACGAGTAACGTGCAGGCTTTGCGTCCGCACCTTGCGGTCCGGAAGCCCCGACGATTCCACGAGATGTTTGTGCATAACCTTCGCCAAACCCGCGCTTTCGGAGCGGGTGTAATACGTCTCAACTCCGGTCGCCGTCGCCGGGCCGGAATTCGCATGGATGGAAATAAAAATGTCCGCATTGGCATTTTCCGCAATCTTCACCCGATCCTGCAGCGTCGGATATGTATCGCTCTCGCGCGTCATCACGACGTTAATGCTCGGCCCTTGTTCCAAAAGCAGTTGCTGTACTTTTAAAGCGACGGCAAGGTTGAAGTCCTTTTCCTTTTTCTTCGTGATGCTGCTCGCTCCCGGATCTTTTCCCCCGTGCCCGGCATCGATCACGACCGTAGTCAAGCCGCCATCTGCGTCCGTTCCGTCCCCTGGAGCAATTGCTTCGGCATTCAAATCAACGATAATAAGTCCGTCATTTTCGTTTACCAGTGAATAATTCACCTGATGATTCAGGTCCAGCACAACGCGTACGGTCCAAGGATCGCTGCTGAACAAAGCGAATCTAACGCTGGACACGTCTGGAGAATCGATCACTTCCATCATGCCGCTCTGATTGCTATCCAGCGTTTGGCCGGTCGCGAGCGACTCGGCAAAAACGGTTTGCGGCAGATCTACCACTAGCCGGTCCGGGCCATTCATCGTAAAAATGTTCGGCGTCACGTTCTTGTCCACGTCGATCATCAAACGATTGTCAATAAAGCTGATGCCGTTGACGGAAGCCAATTCACCGCCATTTTCCGGCTCGATCGGCGTTCCCGGCTGCTCCGATTCGTTGCCCGACTCGGGGCTATCGATACTGCCGCTGCCGGAGCTCGGACTCGTTAAATAAACCGATTTGCTGGAATTGTCCCAAGATACCGTAAGCCCCATCTGCTCGCCGACGAATCGCAAAGGGACAAGCGTGGTATCTTTGGCCAGCATGGGGGCAGCCGTCAGCGTGACCTCACTGCCGTTTACCGTTGCCGTCGTCTTGTTGACGGCCAAAGTGAGAATTGTTCCGGGTTGCTGTATGGTTACCGTGCCCGTCTTTTTTTCCCAGTTGACGTCAAAACCAAGCTCCTCCGCGACGACACGAATTGGAATCATCACATTGCCATTTACATTTTGGACTTGTCCATTTTCGGGCAAGGTTAGCGCCCTGCCATCCAGATAAACACTGGTACTTCCCGCGGCAGCATGTCCCGTTTGCGAAAACGCAAACAATAGAATTAAAGTGAACAACATTGCCGCCAAATTTTTTTTCCTCATTCGTCACCCCTACCATCCTAGTATTTTTGCCTCATGACGGCCGATGAAACCTTACCCAAATCTTCGACATCACCAGACGACATATTAGACGCTCCGAACCTTGAAAAGTTGCGAAATTATGGCATTTTTCTGCGTATAATTTGCTACCGTTTCCTATCAAACCACTGCGTTTCCTGATTTTGCGAAAAGAAAAGCCCCAAGCCCTCCAAAAGAAGGTATGCAATTTGACTCTTCGGAAGAAAAACAGCGTAAAAAAAAGAGGCTCCCTAAGGTAGACGACCTTTTGGGACAGCCTCGTTTCTGGATGTAACTTTCCAAAATTTCTTTAGCTTCCGGATCTGGTGATCGGGTGCTCAAGGTCCGCATGGCCCATAAGCGATTCGACCTTTTCTCCGCCTACGGTAACCTCGATTTGCTTCACCTCGTCGAACTGGAACATCGTCTTTTTCAGCGCATCGATGGCTAGCGCCTCGCCGCCCGCGCCGAGCCGGGCCTCGTCCGGCAGCTCAATATCGAGCGCCAGCTCGCCGTTCGCTTCGGAAAAAGCGGCGCTATTGAGCTTCACTTTCTCCCATAAAGAAATCAAGCCTGGATCGGCCGACTGCAGGGCCTTAAACGCTTCTTCATATTTGAGGTCTTCTTGCCCTTTCGGCACCTCAATCTCACGCTCGGCCGGCTTCAATTCAATAAGATCATTATCCGTAAAATAAACCTTAACCGTCAGCTTGACCTGCTCCGATGTTTGCTGCGGCCCGCTTGCATCGGTTTGGCCCGCTCCCTCGCCGCCGGCACCCTGGCTGGAATCGGCCGCCGGGCCCTGGCCATTATTCGCGCCGCCTTCCGCGACGTTTGAAGCATTCCCGGTATCCGCCGGCATAGCTGCAGGCTTTTGTCCGCAGCCCGCCAGCGCCAACAGAGCGATGATCAGCAAAAGACATCCCATTTTTCTCATGCCGTTACCCCCTTATTTATTGCGCGTTTCCGACAAAATCACAGACCCAAATATTCCTTAACCCCCGCCACGACGCCTTCGGCAACGCGCTGTTGAAATTCCTCGGTATACATGAGAGACTCGTCGTTCTTGTTGCTGAGGTACCCCACTTCAAGAAGCACGGCGGGCATCGTCGTCTCGCGGGTCACGTGCAGACTGCTGTAGCGCACTTTGCGATCCGCCAGCCCTGTTGCCTGGACGAGATGACTGTGCATCACGTTGGCGAGGGGGATGCTTTCCTCCCGGGTATAATACGTCTCCGAACCGCTCGGATTGGCCGGCGGATCGATGCTGTTGCCGTGGATGGAAACAAACACGTCGGCGCCTGCATCATTGGCTATTTTTACGCGATCCTGCAGCGACAACGTCACATCCGAATCCCGGGTCATTATTAAATCGAGTCCGGGCTCCTGCTCCAGCAGAGCCTGTACCTTTAACGCCACCGCCAGCGTAAAATCCTTCTCTTGCCGCTTCGTTACGCTGGTCGCCCCCGGCTGGCCGCCGCCATGTCCTGCATCGATGACGACGATCGGCCTACCGTTTATTCCCAGATCGTGGCCCGGGTTTGCTGCATCCGCCGTCAAGTCAACGATGACGAGGCCGTCGCCGTTATTCGTCAGCTTAAATTGGCTGCCGCGGTTTAGATCGATCACGATGCGGACCGTCCCCGGAACTTCGCTGTATATAGAATAGCGGATTTTCGACACGTCCGGATTTCCGGCGGTTGCCAGCTCCCCTTTATTATACTCGTCCAGCGGATATTGCTCCAGAAAAGACTTGTCAAACCCGGCATTCGGAACGTCCACGACGATCCGGTCGGGAGCGGTCATTGTAAACACGTTCGGTTCAACGCTGCCGGATACCGCAAGTATCAACCGGTTTTCGCCAAAGCTCATCCCCGTAATGAGCGCCGGGCCGGTCTGCTCGTTTACCGTACCGCCATTCCCTTCTCCCTGCGGTATATCGGCGGTAATGCCTTTATCGTCGTCGGTGGTAGGGATGTATGTATTGTCTTGCTCCGGCTCATCCGCCGGCACCTTGATTTCTCCGTCCGGCGCCGCGGCTCCGCTGACATGCCCGGGCAGAACGCCGTTCACCGAACCGCCGACCGGACTGTATAAATACGCGGATTTGGATTCGTTGTTCCAGCTTACATTCAACCCCATTTGCTCGCCGACAAACCGCAGCGGCACCAAAGTCGTATCGCCCTGCAGAAAAGGAGCGCCGTTCAGCTTTACCTTCCGTTCGCCCACAACGGCCGTTTCTTCGCCGATCTTCAGCTTCAGGTTGGTTCCCGCCTGCTTGATCGTCAACGTACTGCTCGCCTTGTCCCAAGCTACATCGTAGCCAAGCCCTTCGACGATCACGCGGATCGGCACCATCACGCTCCCTTGAACAATTCCGGCCTGCGCATTTTCCGGCTGCACCAGCTCTTGGCCGTCCAAATAAATGTGCGTGCCGGACGAAGCCGCATGGCTTAATCCCGGCAGTCCAAGCAAAAAAAGCCACGCAAACAAGAAAAAGCCGATTTTCTTCATGAACCTCATCCCTACCTCACCCTAGTTAATTTACCGACAAAAAAAATCCTCATCCGCAAAAGGCTGCTAATTACTTCCATAATATCAGAAAATAGCGTCTCCTGATAGACTTATATTTTCAAAGAGCTACAAAAACGGACATTCGGGTGACGCGCGAGCCGTCCACCGAGGCCCAACGAAAAGGATAAGCGCAAAAAGTGCCGTTATTCCGGCGATATCAGACCATTCGAGCGAAATAAAGGAATTTTATGTCGCTATTTTCTTAAGCTCGCCAGAAATCACCTGCTTTCTGATCACTTATAGGAAAATAGGGACAAGAAATGCCTTTAAGGGGGATGGACATGCCTGGATCCGGGTAATAAGCACATAAAGCGCTGCTATTTCTGCGGGTTCCGTAAACGCCGCTACCGCCTTATATTTCTGCGACTCCCGTAAACGGGCCGCCACCGCCTTATGAACGCAAAAAACTCCCGGTCATAAACCGGGAGCTCCCATTCTTTGACGGCTAAAGTTTAACCGAATCTTCTTTTCTCGTAAGCTGCGATCAAATCCTCGTGCTGCAGCGTCAGGCCGATGTCGTCCAGGCCTTGCAGCAGGAATTGGCGGCGGTGCTCGTCGAGATCAAAGGCGATATTCAGGCCGTGTTCGTCCTTAATCGTCTTTTCTTCCAGATCCACCGTCAGCTTGTAGCCTTCATGGGCCGCCGTGCGCTGAAACAGCTCTTCGACTTGCTCCTCCGACAGCTTGATCGGCAAAATGCCGTTTTTAAAGCAGTTGTTGTAAAAAATATCGGCAAAAGACGGCGCGATGACGCAGCGGAATCCGTAATCGAGGATCGCCCACGGCGCGTGCTCCCGCGAAGAGCCGCAGCCGAAATTCGCGCGCGAGATCAGGATCGATGCTCCTTCATAGCGCGATTTATTTAAATCAAACTCGGAATTGACATTGCCTTCAGTGTCAAAACGCCACTCGTAGAACAAAAATTGTCCAAACCCCGTACGTTCGATGCGTTTAAGAAATTGCTTAGGAATAATGGCGTCGGTATCGACATTGACGCGGTCCACGGGACCGACGATGCCGGTCAGTTTTTTAAATGCTTCCATCGATCGATTCTCCCCTTTTTACCTTGATTAGCTCAGGACTTCGCTTTTGATTTCCCACTCGCGAACATCGACAAAACGTCCCTTGATCGCAGCCGCGGCCGCCATCGCCGGAGAAACGAGGTGCGTTCTGCCGCCGCGTCCCTGCCGCCCTTCAAAGTTCCGGTTGGAGGTGGAAGCACAGCGCTGTCCGGGCTGGAGAACGTCCGGGTTCATCGCCAGGCACATGCTGCAGCCGGCATCGCGCCATTCAAATCCGGCTTCCGTGAAGATTTTGTCCAGGCCTTCCTTTTCCGCCTGCAATTTCACGCGGCCGGAGCCCGGTACGACAATCGCCGTCACTTTATCGGAAACCTTGTAGCCTTTGGCGATTTGCGCCGCCGCGCGCAAGTCTTCGATCCGTCCGTTCGTGCAGGAACCGATAAACACGTAGTCGATCTCGATGTCCGTCATCGGCGTTCCCGGCGTCAGGCCCATGTATTCAAGCGCCTTCTCGGCCGCTTTCCGCTCGTTGTCCGTAGCGAAATCCGCCGGATTAGGGACGCGTCCGTCGATGCTGGTGCCCATGCCCGGGCTCGTGCCCCAGGTAACCTGCGGAATCAGCGAATCCACGTCAAATTCGACCACGCGATCATATTCCGCGCCTTCGTCGGTCGCCAGCTTTTTCCATTCAGCCACCGCTTGCTCGAACGCTTCGCCTTGCGGCACATGCTGGCGCCCGCGCAAATAGTCAAACGTCGTTTCGTCCGGAGCGATCAGCCCCGCTCTGGCGCCGGCTTCGATCGACATGTTGCAGACGGTCATCCGCTCTTCCATCGACAGCTCGCGGATCGCTTCGCCCGTATACTCAATGACGTACCCGGTCGCAAAATCGGTGCCGTATTGGGCGATTACGCCGAGGATCATGTCTTTGGCCGTTACGCCCGGTTTGCGTTTACCGACGAACCGTACTTCCAGCGTCTTGGCTTTGGCCTGCTGCAAGCATTGCGTAGCCAGCACGTGCTCCACCTCGCTGGTGCCGATCCCGAAGGCCAAAGCCCCAAACGCGCCGTGCGTCGACGTATGGCTGTCGCCGCAGACGATCGTTTTTCCGGGATGCGTAAGGCCAAGCTCCGGCCCCATAACGTGAACGACGCCTTGATCGATCGTGTCCAAATCGTACAAAGTTACGCCGAAATCACGGCAGTTTTGCGACAGCGTATCGATCTGCTGCTTGGAGATCGGGTCGCTGATGTTGTAGCGGTCTTTGGTCGGAACGTTATGGTCCATCGTCGCGAAGGTCAGTTCCGGACGGCGAACCTTGCGGCCGCTCAGCCGCAGGCCTTCAAACGCCTGAGGCGAAGTGACCTCGTGCACGAGGTGCAAATCGATGTAAATAATGCTCGGTTTGCCCTCTTCCTGATAAATCACGTGATTATCCCAAATTTTCTCATACATCGTTTTTTTGCTGCTCATTTTTTTCACCCCACACAAGGAATCGAACCTGGAACAAAGCGGAAAGCCGGCGGTTTTACGACCAAGCGGCCAGCGCTTTGTATGTTGAATTCAATATAGCACGTTCCCGTTAATTGTTCCAAGATATAATAACTATAATTGTGATAGGGTCAGCCTATAAGGAAGCCCTTATTCTTGAAATGATCCAGTCTATTGCTAGACCAAAAAGCAACCAGAAGGAAAAATGAGTTCCATAAAGAACGAACTGCCACAATAGTTCGCTATTCATTATATAGTACAATTTCGTCAGCTCATGATTAAACCATAATAATGGAGGACTTGTAAAAGTGAGCAACAGGCTCTTATCATCGTACCCCATGAGATTATAAACGCAAACAATCAACGAAAGCAGCGGTAGCCAGAAGCTCAGTTTTTTTATTAATTTCAACATGTTAATCCTCCCATCGGCTAAAATCTAGCATAAAATAGACATCACTATTTGTTATTTTATTGCTTAGTTAGCGCGGACTTAAAAGGTTACGTATTCGCAATTCCTTATGGTATAATTTGGCTTGTACAGCACACCTTGAGTGGGTAAGGCTCTCTCCGGAAAGGAGGTGAGCCGTATGCGCTTCTCTTTTTCCGATATAATTATGTTTGCAGCTTTTATCGTTGCACTTTTGACCTATATCGAAAGAAAAAAGAAGTGACCCACTCATTAGGTTGGCACCAGTGAGGGTCACTTCCGTATGCAAAACTTGATCTTGGAGGGATGCCCCACTCAAGATGCTGCACTAGGGACGGTCTGCCAACCGTCCTTATTTTCATTCTTATCTTAGCATATCGTGTCGTATACCTCAATTACGAATCTCAACCTCATCAAACCGCGAAGCCGCTGCCACGGACTTTAACCCGATTTTGCCATACAGGAACGGCCTATCGCTGCGGTCGTCGTATTCCAGCACCGGCTCGCTGCCGCCGTCGGCATAGACGGTAATTCGCGTGCCGGCGGCGGCAACTTTCAAGTGCATCCATTCCCCTTTAGGCGGCAGAGGGTAAGCGGCGTCCGCCAAAGGCACCGTATCGTAATTATGCTTCACCAGATGTATCCCGGTTCCGTCCGCATACACATAGTACCCGCGCAGGAAATCATCGCGGTTTTGGTTTAGTTCCAGTCCGTTTGCAGGGTCCGTGACCCGGATCAAAAGGCCGGTCTGCCCGCCTTCCTCCGGTACGGTAAGATCTGCTTCCACCGTATAATCCGTCCAGCCGTACTCGCCGGTTACGATTTTCGCCGGTTGCAGGGACGATGCGCGCAGCTGGCCATCCTTGACGGACCAGACTCCTTCGTAACGAAACCATCCGGAAGTGTTTTTCCCCTCAAACCCATCCTTGGTTTCCGTTACTGGCGTGAATTCGCCGGCTGCCATCCAGGCGAAATCCATGGAGCCTTGCTGCACATCCAGCTTCAGGCCTTGCAGACCGCTTTCCAGCTTCACTCCGTGGAACGATAGCGTCTCCCATTGCCCGGGATTCGCGGGCGGTTTCACTTCAATGGCCGGTGCCGCTTTCTTGTTTCCGTCCGAAAGGCTGAACTTCACCCCATCCGGCCCGGGAGCCACGCGAAAATGAATGCTGTAGGTCCCGCTGCGGGTTACGTTCACCCGGTAGCTTAAGGTAGTGCCTTTCGTCAGTTTGGCGAGGTAATAACCGCCGTTCCCGTCATCGGCGGCGGGGGCTTCGGTTTCCGCGGTATTTTCCGCATGAATGGCATCCACTACGCCTGGCATAGGAGCATAGGCCAATCGATCGCCGCTGCCGTTCACTTTATTGCTGAAGGCGGCATATCCGAAACGGGCGCCGGCGTTTTGGACGGCGTAACCGATTTGTCCCCCGCCGGCCGCTTCCGCCAGTTGGAGCGTAAGAAGCTGCATGCCCGCAGTATACACACGGACCGTCTGATTCTGAACCTCCAGCCGCAAATTTTGCAGGGTGCGGATATCGAGATTGTCCGGGATACGCTTTTTCTCCATAGCGACTGGTTTCCCTTGCCGGTATACCTCGGCCGTAATTTCACGGGACTCCGCATCGAGCAGAACGATGCCGAAGTTCTTATCGTCCGTATAGGAGAACACAACCCCCGCTTTGCCTCCTTGACCTTCCGAACGAAGCTGTACATGAAATTCCGCAGTGTAGTCGGATTCGGCCGCCGGTTCAGCCAGCAGCATGGAGCGTCCATGCTTTCCTTGGGCAGCGGCGATCAGCCCTTCCCCCGCACTCACGGACCACTCGCCTTCCCCTGATATTTCCCACCCATCCCCGATTTCATTTCTTTCAAAACGGTCGTTGAAAGACGGCGGATCAGGCGCCGGTTGCGGGCCGTCCGTCGGACCGTAAACCTTGAAGCGGCTGCCGTTCCAGACCAGACGGTCTATGTTCATATGGCGGAGCGGACCAACGACACCGGGTCCCTCCAAATTGTGATAGATCATATATTGCGTGTCCAAATCAGGCCCGGTCACGATGGAATTGTGGCCCAGCCCCACCGTCGGCCCGTCCGCGCGCAGGAGGACCGGATTGCCGGCAAAACCTGCGAATTCCGTGAGCGGGGAATCGCTTACCGCCGCATCCACCCGGTAACCGTTGCTGAACACATGATTCCCCGTATACGTCATGTAATATTTTCCGCCCCGCTTAAACACTGTCGGGCCTTCCGTCCATCCGCCCATGTAGGCCCCGGTTTGCGTTTCTTCCGGAGCGACGGTGAGCGGATCGGTCATAGGCGCGGCTTGAATCCCCGATGTGCCGGCGTAGTAAAAATACCACTTCCCATCGTCATCCACGAAAGTCGAACCGTCGATCGTACGGCCGAAATTTCCCGTCTTCACACGGAACGGCCCGGTCGGCAAATCGCTCTCCAGCACGTAGTGCCCTTTACCGGCCGGAGAGGTGTACATATAAAACTTCCCGTTCCAGTATCTTACTTCCGGCGCGTAGGCGGCCGTCGTTATCGGATCCTCCGTACACAGCCCTTCATACTTCCATTTAAGCAAATCGGCCGAGCTCCATACTTTAACCCCGGCGTCCGTATCTCTCGTGCTGACATATAAATAATAATACCCGTTATAGGAGAATACGAACGGATCGCCCAGTCCATATTCCTCCCATTCATCCGGCAGCGTTACCGGATTGGTATATGTATGGATTGCGGCGGGCTGAATCACTGCATCCTGCCCCTTAGAGTCGCACCCGGCCGCTCCCAGCCCCAAACAAATCATCAAAAATCCCGCCCAGTGCGCTTTTCTCATGGCTCTCCCCCTCAAAAAAATTCGGTAATTCCGAACTCAAGAGAACAACATACAGTTTATTAATTACAATAATATTGTATTATTAGGGTCGATTATACGTTTGCAAATTCAATTTGTCAACGTTTACATTCAGTTATATTGTAATATAAAAACAAAAAAGTCTTTTGTTACTGTATTTTTGTAACAAAAGACTTTTAAGATATTTTCACTTCACCAAACCGCCGCGCAGCGCCATGACCACGGCCTGGGTCCGGTCCTCGCAGCCGAATTTTTGCAGGATCCGGTGAACATGGGATTTGACCGTCCCCTCGGTGATGAACAGCTTTTCGGCGATTTGATCATTGCGGAGCCCATAAGCCATCTCCTGCAGAATTTCCAACTCGCGCTCGGTTAGCGCATCAAGCAAAGTGGCCTTTTGGGGGTCTATGGCCGGCGGAGCGGCCGCGGAAACGGCTTCCAGCAGCGCGCCTGAAGCCAGTTTTGTTCTGTAGACGGCCTCCCCCCGGAAGGCCGAGCGCACCGCCGCAAGCATGTCCTCCATTTCCGCATCTTTTAATAAATAGCCGACTGCGGCGGCGCGGATTCCCTGAAGAACATACTCCTGATCGTCAAAGGTGGTCAAAATGACGATTTTCACGGCCGGAAGCCGGCGCATGATTTCCCGGGTCGCCTCAATGCCGTTCATAAAAGGCATCTGAACGTCCATCAGGATGACATCCGGCCGGAAATCCAAAGCCAGCTTCACCGCTTCTTCTCCGTTGCATGCTTCTCCGATCAGCTTCATGTCCGGCTGCAAGCCGATCACATATCCGAATCCTTGGCGGATCATCGTTTGGTCGTCGGCAAGCAGCACTTTGATGTTTTGCTCCTTGAGCGAAAGCTTAGAAAAACAGCATCATGGGAAAATGGGAGCAAGATCGAGCGAGGCCATCATTCTAACGGTTGTCAGCATCGTTATTTCGATAAAATGTAGAAGTAATAAAATTTAACGGTTGCAGCAGAGCTTATTTCGCTTTATTCTCAAGGATTCTGGCCTTTTTACCCAATTAAGCGCTGTTATAACCGTTAGAAATTGAAATCCCGTCTTTTCGGCTAAATAAGCGCGGTTACAACCGTTAGCGAAAGACGGGAGCCCCGACACCGGCCGTTAACTCCCGGATTGTTCAACTAAACTAGCACAAGCAGCACCGGCAGCACGACAAACGAAGCCAGCGTCGTCCACATGATGCATCTCGATACCAGCCCGGGCGCGGCGTCAAACCGTTCGGCCAGAACGACGGCGTTCACGGCGACCGGCATCGAAGCCAAAATGAACAGGACGGAAAAAAGCGTACCCGTAATGCCCAAAACCGTCAAAGCGGCATAAGCGGCAACGGGCGCCGCGGCCAGCCTCACGGCAATGCCGGCCCAAACCGCGGATCGCTTGGCGGTTGCGGCGTCCGGCCTTCCGACCTTCACCATCTGCGCGCCCAGCACTGTCAGCACAACCGGCGAATAAGCGCCCGCCACCATGGAAACGCCTTGGGTGATCTCCGCCGGGAGCTGCAGGTGCGTGATGCGGAGAAAAAACGCCACGGCCGCGGCATAGATCGCCGGCAGGGCAAACACCGACCGGATCGCGCTTTTTACGGAAAACTGCGAGCGGGCGGCAAAATACACGCCAACCGTGTTAACGATGATCATCTGCGTGATGACATAAAGCGAAGCTTTATCGAGCCCGAGTTGACCGAAAGCGAGCAGCACAAGCGGCAAGCCGTAGTTGGCGCTGTTCGTCAGCGTCGATATGAGCGTAAGCCCGGCCGCTTCCGGCGCGTCCAGCTTCAGAAGCCGGCCCCCCGCCTTGGCAAGGCCCCACATCAGCACCAGGTTCAACAAGGAAAACCCGATCGTGCTGAACACATCGCCCGAGGAAATATGCGCGTTCATCAGCGTATCGAAAATGATCGCCGGACTCAGCACATACAAATATAAAGTCAGCAGCGGCTTGGTGTCCAAACCGCGAAAACGCGCCAGCAGCGCGCCGGCAATTACCGGAATCGAAAGCGGAACGATTACATGAAGCAGCGTAGCTAAAACCGTATGTATCATAGTTGCCGGACTCCTCTACTCGCTTGATAGTTTTGTTTTGCCCTATTGTACCCCTGTCCGCAAAAGGCGTCCAAGACCTGAAAACAATATAACTAATAGCTGTTCCCTATAACTTTTCCGCGTATTTTAAGCCTGAAAGGTTAGATTTGGGAAAATCTGCAGCCACCAAAAAAACAGCTCCACCAGGTAGATTCACCTAAAGGAGCTGCTTTTTCATATGAATGTTTATGCACGCAAGCTGCAGGTTCAACCCGCGGGCTTAAAACGAATCGATCCCCATCACATGGTCGAGCGGAATCGGCCCGATGCTGCGGCTGTCGTTGCTGTTGTTCCGGTTGTCGCCCATGACAAACACGTAACCGTCCGGAATGTCCCAGACCTGATCGGCTCCCGCGTTCATTTTTTCCTTAATATAAGGCTCGTCCAGCTGCTCCCCGTTGCGGAACACATGTCCGTCCTTCACCTCAATCGTATCTCCCGGCAGGCCGATGACTCTTTTGACATAGAAAAAATCCTCCTGTCCTCTGCCGGATAACCAGGTAATCAAGGGATGCTCTTTAATGTCGTCCAAAAGCGTGCGGCTGCGGTCGACCCGGCTGTCGAGAATGACGATATCGCCGTATTCCGGCAGCTTCTCCAGCACATGCGTAAACTTCCAGGCATAAATGCGCTGCTTGTCGTTCAGCGTCGGTTCCATTGAATGGCCGTCTACCCGGTAAGGCTGGATCACAAAAATGCCGATAATCATGCTTAACACAAATCCAAGCGCGATCGATCCGCCCCATCCGACAATTTCCTTCAACCATTTCTTCAAACGAAAAACCTCCAGAATAATAACTTTAACTTTTCCATCTATTATAACGGGGAATAGGGACACAAAACAAATTTCCCTAAATATCCCAGGTAGTTGGCGATATCGAAATCAAGCATTCTCCGCCTATATATAGTATACTTTATTATAGGAATTTCTTATAAGAGGGATGATGAAATGGAACTAAGACAACTTCTGTACACGCTGAAAATCGCCGAGGAAAAAAGCTTTTCCCGCGCCGCCGACAAGCTGCATATCGCCCAACCCTCCCTCAGCCAGCAGCTGTCCAAGCTGGAGCAGGAGCTTGGCGTCAAGCTGTTTCAGCGCAATACGAGCACGGTGGAGCTGACCTATGCCGGAGCAAGCTTTATTCAGCACGCGCAAAAAATTATGGACGCCGTGGCCCAACTGCGCCAGGAAATGGACGACATCTCCCAACTGCGGGCCGGCCGCGTCGTCGTGGGCAGCATGCCGATTACCGGCTCCCATCTGCTGCCTTACGTGCTGCCCGCCTTCAAAGAAGCTTATCCGGACATCGAAATCACCCTGCTGGAGGATACGTCGCTCAATCTGGAGAAGCTGACGGCCGGCGGCGGCACCGACCTTAGTTTGCTGTCGCTGCCGCTGCAGGAGCCGACCCTCGCTTACGAACCGATCGGCGAAGAGATCATCGACCTGGCCGTGCCGCCGAATCACCGCCTCGCCTCTTCCGGTGAGGCCAGAAGCGGAGTGAAGCTGGAGCAGCTGCGGGACGAACCGTTTATCGTACTGAAAAAAGGGCAGGGCTTCCGCAAGCTGACGGTCGACCTGTGCCGCGGCGCGGGCTTTGAACCGAACGTCGTATTCGAAAGCAACAACATCGAAACGGTCCAATCGCTGGTCGCGGCCGGGATGGGCATCACGCTTGTTCCCCGCTTTATCGCCCGGGCCAAACGCAGCGAGCTGATCCCGGCTTATCTGCCGCTCGCTGAGCCCGTGCCGAGCCGTACGCTGGTCATCGCCTACCGGAAAGGACGTTATTTGTCCAAAGCGGCGGAGGCTTTTATCGACACGTTCAAGGCGACGATGGAGCAACGCGACGCGGCTTATAATTCGTAGCAGCCCGGGCGGCGGTCGGCGAAAACGGGGATACGTCCGCGAACCTCGTCCACGAGCGGCAGGTCGACGGTTCCGGCGACGATCTCCTCCCCTTCCCCGCCTTCCGCTACGATTTCGCCCCACGGATCGATGATCATCGAATGCCCGAAAAAGTCCGAGCCGCCCCCGCGGCCTACCCGGTTGCAGGCCACCACGTACATCTGATTTTCGATCGCCCGGGCCATCAGCAGCGTGCGCCAGTGATGGAGCCGGGGATGCGGCCATTCCGCAGGGACGAACAGGATCTTGGCGCCCTGCAGGGCCAGCGTCCGGGCCAGCTCGGGAAACCGGATATCGTAGCAGATCGATGCCCCGGCTTTCGTGCCGTCCAATTCAAAGATGACGTTCCGCTCCCCCGGCGCCAAATATTTCTCCTCCTCCATCAGCCGGAACAGATGCAGTTTGGCATAACGGGCCGTCTCTTTTCCCGCGCGATCAAAAACATACATGGCATTGTAAATTTTCCCGTCCCTCTTCTCGGCAATAGAGCCGCCGACGATATGAATGCGGTGCTTCGCGGCAAACGCCGACAGCCACTCCCGCGTCGCCTTGCCTTCGGTGTCGGCCAATTCGTCAATCCGTTCCAAGGCGTAACCCGTGTTCCACATTTCCGGAAGCACGGCCAGATCGAGGTCCGGATGCTCCCGGACCGCCCGCTCCAACAGTTCCCGCATAGTCCTGCGGTTTTCCTCCGGTTCCCCCAGCTTGATATCGCCCTGAACCAGGGCCACCCGCCATTTTCTTTGCTGTAGCTCCGCCATATTATTCACTCCTTAAGAGCACTATACCAGATATGATAGCTTGCTGCTTCACGGGTGGCAATAAGCGTCCTTTATTCCCCCTATACACCTCGAAATTCTCATGATAAATTATAAACATTATCATTTTTGAACCGGACCGGAGTGATCACGATGAAGGAAATCAACGAAATCATCAACCCGTCTTCCATGGCTTTCCCCCTGCCGGTTGCCGAAGTCATGCAGGGGCTGCCGACCCAATTTTTCGCGGGCCTTGTGCAGAATGTCAATCAAGAAATCGCGGCGGGCCATGACGTCATTAACTTGGGACAAGGAAATCCCGACCTGCCTACGCCGCCGCATATCGTTCACGCTCTTCAGCAAGCGGCGGAAAACCCGCTTTACCATAAATATTCCCCCTTTAGAGGTTATGAGTTTCTGAAAGAAGCGGTTGCCCGGCGCTACCTGGAGGATTACGGCGTACAGCTTGATCCGGAACGGGAAGTGGCCATTTTGTTCGGCGGAAAAACCGGACTTGTCCAGCTGCCCCAGGTGCTTTTGAATCCGGGGGACATCTGCCTGGTGCCCGATCCGGGTTACCCGGATTACTGGTCCGGCGTGGCCTTGGCCAAGGCGCGGCTGGCCTTTATGCCATTAACGGAGCAAAATGCGTTTTTGCCCGATTACAAGGCCATCCCGGCCTCCGATTTGAAGCAGGCAAAGCTGATGTACCTGAATTACCCGAATAATCCGACCGCGGCGACCGCTCCGCTCTCTTTTTATGAAGATACCGTGGAATTCGCCAGCCGCAACCGGATTGTCGTCGCCAGCGATTTCGCCTACGGAGCCATCGGTTATGACGGGCATCGTCCGGCCAGCTTCCTGCAAGCCCCCGGCGCCAAAGAAGTCGGGGTCGAATTCTACACCTTGTCAAAAACGTACAACATGGCCGGCTGGCGGGTCGGCTTTGCGCTGGGCAACGCCGAGATCATCTCGCTTATGAACCTGCTGCAGGATCACATTTATGTCAGCCTGTTCGGCGCGGTTCAGGCGGCGGCCGCGGCGGCGCTGACCGGCTCGCAGGACTGCGTAACGGAACTCGCCCGGCGTTATGAGTCGCGCCGCGATGCCTTTTTTCAGGCTTTGGAGCAAATCGGCTGGCATGCCTCCAAACCGCGGGGCTCCTTCTTTAGCTGGCTTCCGGTTCCAAAGGGTTTCACCTCCGCCGCGTTTGCCGAATTGCTGCTTCGGGAAGCCAAAGTTGCGGTAGCGCCGGGGATCGGCTTCGGGGAGCACGGCGAAGGATACGTCCGCATCGGACTGCTCAGCGGCGAAGACCGCCTGCAGGAAGCCGCACGGCGAATCGGACGGCTCGGCTTGTTTTAAAATAAGTTAAACTAAAGAAATGGCGGAGCTAGGCAAGAGTGCTGAATTTTTAGGTGATTAAGGAAATCCGCGGCGGGAGAGCGATCGCAAGAACATTTCACACGGCCGCCCTAGCGAAAAACATAAGGGGGCTGGCATTGCAGCAAATCGGACAAGGTACATTGCTAACCACGAAACTATGCTAACGGTTGCCACAACCGCTATTTGTCCCAAAAACATTGATTTCAAATTGTAACGGTTGCCATAGCGCTTATTTCACTGAAACCCTGCTATTTCCGCTTAGCTTCAGGCAAATAACGACGCTCATAACCGTTAGAATTTAGAAAAGGTCTTTTATCGTAAAATAGCAGCTGCAACAACCGTTAGATGTCCGGCGGGCGATTGGATCGGTTCGAAAGCCTGAGCTTTGCGGGAATTCTGCATGTATCAGGGCAACAAATTGTCTTGTGCAAGAAGTAAAATGCAAGGGCTAGTGAACATAAGGACAAAGCAGGGCGTTATTTCGGCGATCCCCCCCATTTTGAGCGAAATAGAGGTAATTTATGCCGCTATTTTCCCCGGCAGCAAGGAAATGTCCGCGTTCCGGGGCCATTCACAGGAAAATAAGAACAAAAAATGTCGTTAATGGGGATGAAGATGCCTGACTCCGGACAATAAGTACATAAAATGCACTAGCGTTGCAAGAACACTAACATCAATTTTCAGCAAAACCCACATTTGGATTATTGAAACTATAAATGGATTTTTTTACAGTCATTTTTTAAGCTTAAGACCAAAAAGTCAAGGTTACCTAATGCGTAGGTCGCGA